>Ga0272441_10000064_pt1 | contig 230604 bp, 218 predicted proteins | sample SSMProp6N_FD_193582 | JGI IMG/M metagenome (GOLD analysis project Ga0272441, IMG submission 193582) | Marine sediment archaeal communities from Little Sippewissett salt marsh, Falmouth, MA, United States - SSM-Prop-6N | ecosystem: Environmental > Aquatic > Marine > Wetlands > Sediment ...
AAGCTGCCGTTGGTATTGGTACACTTATTGTTTTCATTGCAATGGTACTTGTAGCCGCAGTTGCATCAAGTGTAGTTATGCAAACTGGTGAAACCTTACAACAAAGAGCATATGCAGTTGGTAAGCAGACCATTAGAGATGTATCAAGTGGTATTAGAATAATTGGTGTCACAGGATATACAGATGAAGATAAAACAGTTATGGAATATCTAGCAATAGCAGTAACACCAAGAGCAGGATCATATGATATCGATTTGAACAAGACACTTCTATATATTATGTATAACAACTTCACCATCTTAGGACTTAACTATCAAGATAACGATGTTATTGGTGCTTCAGTTAACGAATCAGGTATCTTTCATACCTTAAACATGACAAACATAACAGCAACAGAATATGGTGTAATTGCAATTCACGATGCAGATGGTTCAATAGATAACTCATATGGTCTTCAGACATCTGATCAAGCTGTATTAATAGTTAATCTAACAGATGCATTAGCAGAAACTGGCGGATTGCTGCCAGGTGAACAGCTGAATGGTAAACTAGTACCAGAAATTGGAGCTGCAGGTATATTTACAGTTAGTGCTCCAAATGCATTCAAATATCGTGTAGAAGAACTATAGAAAAAGGAACACCACAAATCTCCACTATCTTTTTTCTATCTTTTTCTTAATTTTTATATAACCATATGCCTGCCAAAATACCAATTTGAAAATTATGTCTATTTGCATATTTTAATCATTTTGGTTTTCTAACCGCAAAGTTTTAAATACAAAAACTACCCAGAGCTATATTGTGTCATGATATAAAGTGCCATGACATAATGTAGAAATGAAAGGTGGTGAAAGAAGTGGAGAAAAAGTATTTAGAAAGGCTGGTAGGCAAATATTGTAAAATTGTCACAAAAGAACCAGGAGAAGAACGAGCTAGTGTAGTTACTGGTATCCTGGAAGATGTTGATTATAAAGATGGTTTTATTTTAGTTGATTCTGAACAAGGATTAGGATGCCTCAGTATTAACACATTGGTTGCAATAAAACCAGGCAAAAAGCGACCTGATCAAAAAATAAAAAAAGATGATGAAGCAGTAGTCGGTATAGGAACATTAATTATTTTCATAGCAATGGTACTTGTTGCTGCTGTTGCTGCAAGTGTAGTTATGCAAACTGGTGAAACCTTACAACAAAGATCTTATGCAGTAGGAAAACAGACCATAAGAGATGTATCGTCTGGTGTAAAAATCATTGGTGTAACAGGATATACTGATGAAGCAAAAACAGTTATTGAGTATCTTGCAATAGCAATATCCCCAAGAGCAGGATCATATGATATCGACTTAAACGAAACATTACTTTATATCATGTATAACAACTTCACAGTATTAGGATTAAACTCTTTTGATAATGATGTAGTGGCAGGATCTGCTAATGAATCAGGTATTTTCCATACACTAAATAATTCAAATATATCAGCAACAAATTATGGAGTAATTGCAATTCATGATGGAGATAACTCCATTGTAAACAGCTATGGTCTTAGTACATCCGACCAAGTCGTACTAATTGTAAATCTATCAGCTGCAATTCCAGCATCTAATGGATTGCTCCCAGGTGAAACACTGAATGGAAAACTTGTACCAGAAATAGGAGCAGCAGGTATATTTACAGTAAATGCACCAAACGCATTCAAATATCGTGTAGAAGAACTATAGAAAAAAACTAATCCCCCCAACTCTTTTTTTCTTTTTTTATTTTTCTTTTTCATCATTAATTTTTTTCTTATCAATATTTTCTTCAGAAATATCAGTATCAATATCAGAATCTTCTAAATTTTTACTATCTACAATATCTTCTTTTTCAATTGTTTTATCAAGCTCTTCCTGACTAATCTTATCTCTATCAGAAAGTTCTTTTGTTTCAGATTCATCTTCTAAACCTATATCTTCTGAGGGATTACCCTTAATCTCTTTACTTACATCATCTTTATCAATATCTTTACTTTTAATAGAGTCATCAATAATTGTTTCAGAACTCGTTATATCTTCATCAATTTCTTCTTCAGGAAAATTATCTACAAGTTCTTTAGAATCAGCTAAACTCGGCTTTTCTAATTTCTCTTCATCTAGATCTTCAATATCTTTATCTTTTAAATCCTCATCTTCCAAAGGTTCTTTAACAGGCTCATCTTTTTCAATTTGTTTATCTAGCTCCATCTCATCGCTTTCTTTTTTCTCAGGCTCGGGTTCATCATCAATTTTTTCATCTTTTTTGATTTCATCAACAATTTTTTCTTTTTCATCTTTTGATTTTTTGAAAACTGCAATTTCAGCTTTTTCACCATCAATAAAAGTAGGATTTGAATTTATTTCTACAGGAATCTTATTGTTATCTTTTGATAAAATAACAGTGTTATAGGTTGATATATTTTCACCTTTTAATCGGTTCAAATAATATTTCTCCATACCAACGAAACCTTCAGGGCTTACAAAATCAAAAAGGCTTCTATCAATAATTTCATTTAAATTATATCCAATTAAATTTACAAACGATTCATTGACTCTCTTAAAAATACCTCTTTGAATAATTGCTGCGCTATCTGAAATTTTTTCAAAAACATCATAAGATTTTTTTAGATCTTCCTTAGTTGTTTCACTCACTGAAATATCATCAGAACCAGTAATATCACTTAATAAAACTCTTTCCTGATTCATCAAGTCCATACGTCTTTTTTCAATATCATCCTCAAGGCTTTCAAGTTTTTCTCTCCATATGCGGAAATCGTCAAACTGTTTGTTAATTTTTTCTTTATCATCAAGAAGTTTTTTTTCAAGTTTATTTAATATTTTCTCTCGTTCATTTAATTCAATTTCCTTTGTTTCAAATTCTTCTTTTCTTTTTTTACCACCATATAGTTCAGAAAATGAATACAAACCTTTATTTACAATTAAATTTGATTGTTTAATTGTTTTTTCAAGTTTATCTTTTAGATGGGCTTCTCTTGATTCAAAATCTTTTATTTTATTTTCCAAAATCTTATTTTTCTTTTCTAATTCTTTATTTAAACTTTTTAATTTTTCAATTAATTTAGGGTTATTTCTTGATTTAGATATTCTTATTTTTTTTGAAAAAATAGAGGAAGATTTAGGTTTTTCTTTATTAATCTCGATATTCTCAGTTATTTTAGGCGTTTCAAAATCTTTCCATGAAGAAATAATCGTACCCACCAAATCAACATTCATTTTATCATTTTGAATGTTTTTAACTGGAAAACTACTCCAAGATACCATTATTTCGTGGCCATGTTTTGTTCTAATAGGTAATTTAAAATCATGTATCATTTTATTTTGCTGTGAATTATCAAAAAAAGAAAGCCAGAGGTTAAAATATCTATTTGGAATTAATTGATCAAAAAAATTTTTATTTATAATATCATCTCTCAAATAACCAGATGTTTGTTCACAAATGTTATTAAATTTGGTAATTCTTCCTTCGTTATTTATAGTTAAAACTAAATTATTTTTATTTTTATCAGAGTTGAGAGTACTTTCCTCCTTTAATTCCTCATTAAGTTTATCCATTATTTCCCTTATGAATAATACAAAATTAATAATTTCGTATTTTTCTCTTTCTCTATCCTTTATTTACTTTAAAACTTTTTGTTTTAGTTTATTATTTTAGTTTTAAATTTAGAGTATATCTTAAGAATTATACCAAGGCTATAAATATTACAAATTTCATTACTCTTTTTAATAATTTTAACCTATTTAGATAAAAGTATAAATACAAGATTACGGTTTATAATCTGAAGCTGAATTAATATTTGGTTTCACAGGAGGGGTATGCATCAAGTTAAAGATGGGAAAAGAAGATGAGACTGAATCAGAAGAGGACTCATCTGAAGATAAATCAAAATCTAACGAGGATACAGTAGATAACTCATCAAATTCAGAAGAAGAAAATAAAGAAAAAATACCTCCAGAAGAAACTGAAAAAGTAGAAGAAACAAAAAAAGACCCTGAGGAGTTAAGAAAAGTTATAAAGTTGGATTCAAAAGAAGAAAAAGACGGCGAAAAAAAAGATGATAAAATTAAAGAAGATGTATCAGAAGATGATTCAAAAGATCGTAAATCGTTAGAACAAAAACGAGCGATTCTTCAAAATATTAAGGATTTTGATTTTCAAATCAAAAAAAATCAGCAAGAAATTACAAATTTGAATAAAAAAATAGGTTCTGTTACAAAAGACCTTGATGATCTTGTTAGTTTATATGAAATTGTATCTGAGCAGATGAATCCATTTGTTGGTCTTTCTAAGGTTACTAAAAAAAGAATAGATGCCCTTGAAAATTTTATGTCAGATATTGATAATCTTAAAAATAGAGTGGGAGATTTAGAATCTTTTGCTGAAAGAACTACAGGTAATTTTGATGAACTTAAAAATCTTAAAGACTCACAAAAAGAGTTTTTGCAAAAAGCAAAAAAAATGGGCCCCGATAAATTTGCCCAGGGAAATAAACAATCAGGCGGATTATCAGATGAAGATATTGATATGATAATTGAAAAATCTTTCAAAGAGCTTAATCTTGATAAAAAAATTGATGAAATAATTGATGAATTTGTTGATAATATTGAAAATGAAAATAAAATTTAGGTGAATTATATGGCCGAAAATGAGCAAGATAGTGATCAAGAAATTTTAGAAGACTTTGAATTATCAAGTGAGCTATCTGCCTTAGTTGAAAATAATGTTATTCCAAAAAAAATTGCCAGAAGATTAGAAGTTAGATTAAAAGAAAAAAAAGTAAAGATAACAAGAAAACAGCTTAACCAATTAGCTGAAAAAATAAGGGATATAATGCGTGAATATGTTAAAGATTTACCAGAAAACCAAAGAAAGGCTGTTATGGGAGAAATAAAAACTCCAGAACCAGCTGAAACTGATGACAAAACGAAAGATATGCTTGAGACAATTAAAAAACTTCAGGGAAAAATAAGCGACCTTGAAAGCAGTAAAAAAACAATAGATGAAACTACAAGTTCAGAAGAAATAGAAACACCTGACAAATCAGAAGAAATTGAACCAACTACTGAAATTAAAAAACCTGATATTACTGGACAACCTCAAGAAGAAAAGAAAGATTTGATTTCTCCAGAAACAAAATCATCTATTACTACTCACCAACCTAAAGAACGACCTTCTGATCCAGCTTCTCCAAGGATTGTAACAACAGAAGATGTAAATCTTCCAGGTAAACCAACAAATGTTTTAAAAGAATGGAATCTAGATCCTTTAATGGAAATTCCTGGAGACACTGAGAGTGTAATTATCTTAATGAAATGGCTTCAATCATTAATTGATAAATGTGGACGTCCTAATCTTTCAAATATTTTAGATTATTATGTTGATATAGGTTGGATTTCTGATGATGTAAAAATCAGTTTAATAGATTATTCCCAAGGTATAACTGGAGAAGAAAAATTTGAAAAAACCGCAAAAGAGATATCTGATCTACCATCAAAAGATCACATTGAATCACTTTTATTTATTCAAAAACTAAAAGGAAAACAATTTGATAAACATTTTATTGATAGAATTGAAGGTGAAATATCAAGAATCACAAAAAAAGTAGATAGTTATAATACTAAATAAAAATGTTTATTTACTACTTTTGTTATATTAATTTTTAATTATTAGATATTAGAGGGGATTATAACACTAACACTCACTATTTGGAGGTAGAAACTAGATGGGATTCTCACTTGCAGGAGCATTTGCAATAATTGGAGTTTCCATTTTGATGGTGTTTGAAATTCTAACAGGCAATCTTTTACCTGCAATAACTGACTATAATGACTCATATGATGATATGAAAGACAGAATTATTGACCAAGTTCAAACTGATATTTCAATAACTAGTGTTAGCACTTCAATTAATGGTTCAAATTATGATCTAAATATAACTGTTGAGAATACTGGTGGCACCACTTTAAAAACAAATGATTTTAATGTTTTAATTAATGGAACTAGTAATAGTTTTACTTGTTCAAATTCTTATTTATACATTGATAGTTCGGTTTATTTTAATGTTACAAACCTACCTGGTAGTGGAGATAGAAGATTGAAAGTTGTTACAAATAATGGAGTTTCAGATTATGAAACTTATACTGCCCCTTAATTTAGATATTGGAGGAAAAAAATGGGATTTAGTTTAACAAGCACTCATGTGATATTTTTCATAGCTTCTGTTATTGTTGCAAGTCTTGTATCAGGTGTATTTGTGGCAGTCACTACTGATACAAGTTCAAGCCTTTCAGAAAGAGGCGATAGAATCAGAGAACAACTTGATACAGAGTTTAAAATAATCAATGATAATGAAAATATTCCTTCATCAGGTGGATATTATTACTTTTATCTGAAAAATATAGGTGCAAAAAAACTTGCTACAACCAATGATACTTTTCAAGTTTTTATTGATGGGGAATATATTGCTATCGCAGATTATTATTTTTCAGCTGATTCAGTTCAACCGGGAGATGTTGTGACTTTGTATATTGCAACTGGGCAAATATCTGCAGGTGATAGTACTTTAAGACTTGTTGGCCCTCAAGCAATTGAAGATGAATTTGATTTTACAATTTCATAATTAAAGGTTTCACTAAAATAATACTAATAAACTAGAGGTTATTAGTGGATGGGAGCGTCTTATGTAGCTACAGCAGTAGTTATCGGTGTTTCACTGATTTTAGTATTACAAACATTTACGGGTTCTCTTCTTCCATCGATTTCTGATATTAATTCTTCATATCATGACATGAAAGATAGAGCTATTGACCAGGTTCAAACGGATATTAACATTACTTCTATAACAGACATCGGCTGGTGGGATACTAGTTGGAGTTCTAGAAAAATGATTATTATTAATCATTCTCTTGTTCAGGAAGACCAGACTGATATGCCTGTACTAATTTATAGAAGCAGTGATTCTGAACTAGCAGCAAAATCACAACCTGATGCTGACGATATAATGTTTATTTCAGATGATAATCAAACCCAGTATAGTCATGAAATCGAAGAATATGTTAGTGGAACTGGAGAACTTACTGCATGGGTAAAAATACCCAGTCTTTCTGCATATGAAGATACAGTAATATACATGTATTATGGTAATGGTGGCTGTGGTAGTCAACAAGATATTACTGGAACTTGGAATTCAAATTTTAAAATGGTGCAACACTTAAATGAAACCGCAGGAACACTTTATGACTCAACTTCAAACAACAACGATGGAACAAACGATGGAGCATCATATAATTCATCAGGAAAAGTTGATGGAGCATATGATTTTGATGGTAATGACAATATATCAGTTTCAGATGATAACAGCCTTGATATAACAAACAGTTTAACTTTAGAAGGATGGGTAAAAGACCCTCCAATAATTACAAAAAATATTCAAATAAAAAATAAACAAGACGAACAGGTACAAATAAAACAACAAAAGCCTTTTGCCGTTACAAGAAATATTAAATCAAAAGAAAAAACAGATATTATCTTCATAACACTTTTTACACCAGAATTAAAAATCAACAAGATGACAACCAACAATAAAAAAATATTAAACAATACCTACAGTGCAGGACATCCTCAAAGCCAAATAGAAAAACAAATAGAAAAAATAAGAAAAAAACTACCAGTAAAACTACAAAAACTAGAAAGTATTGCATACTCAGAAAATCTAGAAATTGGGCCAAATGAAATATCAATTGATATGGAATTTCAACCAATAAAAGATGACTTTTTTTTATCAAATGGCAATATAAGTTATTTAGTAATTACTCAAGATGGCGACTATGACTATGAAGCATCTACCCACTGGGAAAACATAAAAAAAACAAATGTACCAATATTAAAAAACTCAATATTAAAAAATTCACTAATTCAAAAAATTATCAACATTAACAGTAACTATTATACAATACCACCAATAGCAACAAAAAACATACTAAAAGCATATGAAAAAATAATATTAATTGACATCAGGGCAACAGAGGAATACAACAAAGAACATATAGAAAATGCAATATCAATACCACTTAATAAAATTAAAAATTCAAAATTTATAAAAAAAGCACTAGAAAACTACAGAAACTACATTTTAATATTATATGGTGACAGTACATTAGATAGCATTCATGCATGCAAAATTCTAACAAAAAACAAATTTGAAAATATATACTATCTAACAGGAGGAATAAATAATTGGAAAAAACAAGGTTTTCCTCTAAAAATTGAGGAAATAATAAAAAAACTTCTCGAACTTCCAACAGATATTGAAAATAAGATATCAAACAATGAAAAAACAAGAGTTATAATAAAATACAAAAAAAATTGTGATCTAACAGCTGAAAAAACAAATCTAGAAACTGCTGGATTTATAACAACAGCGGAAGTTGAAACTGAAAGGCTTTTAGCAGGTACTTTAGATGAACATGTGTATGAAAATATAAAATATGATTCTGATAAAATAGAAATTTTTGAAGATGAAAGTTATTCAGTACTTCTTGAGGAAAGCCTTCCTGTAGTAGAATACAATGAAGCGTTTCAAAATTATAGTCAAACAGGAGCCGGAATAAAAATCTGCATTATAGACACAGGATGTGACAAAAACATCATTAACTATAGTTATGGATACGACTTTATAAACCAAGATAACAACCCTGAAGACGAACATGGACATGGAACAAAAATCACTGCAGTTCTTGATGCCATCGCACCAGATGCAGAACTAATCATTGCAAAGGTAATAAATAAAAACGGAACTGGTTATGAATCAGATATATTAGAAGCAATAGAATGGTGCCAGGCACAAGAACCAGATATTATATCGTTTTCTATAGGATCAAAAAGCAGTTGTGATGGATTTTGCGACAATGATTTTGTTACCGATATGTGCAATAAAGCATATAATCTTGGTATTTTTTTAGTAGCTGCAGCTGGAAATGATGGAAAAGATGAACTAAAATCACCAGCGTGTGGATCAAATGTTTTCTCGGTTAGTGCAACAGATGATAATGATAATATTGCTAGTTTTTCAAATGTAAACCCAACTCTAGACGTATTTGCACCAGGGGTAGAAATTACTACAAAAACAGGAACAGGTAGTGGAACATCATATAGTGCACCATTTGTAACTGGCGCTGCAGCATTAATTCTTGAAAAAGAAAATCTAAATTGCCAACAACTAAGACAAAGATTAAAAACAACAGGTAAACCAATAACATATGAATATAACCAAAGCCTTACAATAAACATACCAAGGCTAAACATACAAAACGCGCTATCAAACACAAAGACAATGATTCCATACAACTACTCTAACTGGTGGCAATGTACTAAAAAAGGATTTGAATACCAAATATTATCATATAACTGGCATGGAGACCTCTTCTCATTAGGTGAAAATTTATCTAGTTATGACTGTGGAGATCCATCTCCTGGATTGAATGGAGAAGGTATATGGCAATGTACTTCAGAATCTTTACCTAATTATTTCATCTTAGATCTTGAATCTAATTATGTAATAGATAAAGTAAGAGGAAGATCAGATAAGACCGCTGATCCAACAGATGTGGATGTTTTACTTAGTTATGATGATGGTAAATATACTGAAGCAGTAAATGATATTTCAACATTTCAAGGTACTTCAGGAAACAACTGGGCAGAAGTCAATATGCCTGGAACTGCAGGACGTTATGTAAAAGTTGTAGTTAATGGCACAGAATCATTGAATTTTCCTCCTGATTTGACATGGGGTGTTGAATATCCAGGGCCAGGACGTTTTTTAACAATTTTTGATATATATGCACAACCAGGAAACGCAACTACTTACTATTTTGATAGTAACACTGGAATAATTCTATGGCAATCAAACTGGGACAACATGAACGATAGCAACGAAAACACATATGCTTCTACACAGATTCAAAATGACGCACAGATTTTAATCACAAATAATTGTGATGGAACTGATTTAGGAACAATTACTCAAGTAGAAATAAGGGCTAAAGGATATTACCAAGGAGGTGCAAATGATATATTATTAACTCCAGTATTTTCAGGAAAGGATAATGGTGATAGCCATGAATTTGATTGTGGAAGTACAGCTGCATGGTCACAATGGTTTGATATTACAACTGATAGAAACGCACCAGATCCTTGGACCTGGGATGATGTTGTTGATCTAGATTGCGATGTAACTTCTGATAGAGATACAGGACTTGAATGGTATCTATATTGTTCAAAAGTTGAATTAAGAGTAAAATTCAATGAATCAGCTGAAGAACCAAACAACCCACCGGTACAATCAAATGAAGGACCTGGAGATGGAAATACAGAACAACCCTTAACTCCAGAGTTAAATGTAACATGTACAGACGCTGATGGAGACACAATGAATGCAACATGGTGGAGCAACTCATCAGATAGTTGGGTACAATTTGCAAGCAATCAGACAAGCTTTAGTAGTGGTACAAATATTATTCAAACCAATTCAAATTTCAGCGGCTATAATACAAAATACTATTGGAGTGTAAACCTAACCGATGGAGAAGGAGGATGGGACAATGATACATATTCTTTTACAACAGTAAATGACACAGATAAACCTCCTATTGGCTTTGACCCTCCAACACCTGCAAATAATACAGAATCAGAAAATACCTATGCAGAAATTAATGTATCTGTAAATGACACAGGTGGAAATGTTTCGAGTTTTATTGATTGGGACAGAAGTCTAAGAGGATATTGGTCATTTGAAGAGTGGCTTGATGATTATAATGTATACGACATCTCGACATATAGCAATAATGCAGAATGTAAGGGAGAATCATTTGATAATAATAATAAAACAACAGCTAAGTACGGATTTGGATTAATATTCGACGGGCAAGATGATTATCTGGAAGTTGAGGATGATAATAGTCTTGATATAACAGATGAAATAACAATTGAAGCATGGGTAAAAGACCCGCCGTTGATACCATCAAAAGATGAAGAAAATTTAGATAATGATAACAACAAATTAGAAATAACAAATAATGAACAACCTCAGTCATCAAAAAATATTCTACTTTTAAATCATATTTTTCCTTCTGATTTGTTAATAAAATTAACAGAATTAAAAGTTGAAGAAGTTAATTATTCTGAAAATGAGACATATATAAAATCGAATAAAAAAATTGATTTATTAAATAAAAATAATAATAAAGAGGAAAATAAATTTGAAATAAACAATTCTAAAAAAAGAATTATTGATATTTTTAAAATAAATCGATTTTTAAATAAAAAAGATAGTAATAGCTTAGAATGCAACAAAACAATTTCAAATATTAACAAAAATGAGTCTTATTTAGAAAAAGATGTTAGTGATTTTTATACTCTGCAGTATAATAATATTTCTGTAATTGAAGTAAAAGACCTTATTGACTTATATGAAAATATAATTTTAATTGATGTTAGAAATAAAGAAAATTATTTTATAGAGCATATCGATAGAGCAATATCTTACCCATATTATGAAACAAATTATAATACAGTTGTTGAAAATAAGCTAGAAAAATATAGAGATTTTAAAATAATTGTTTATTGTGAAAATGGTTCATTAAGCGAAAAAGTTGCATCTATTTTATCAAAATTTGGATTTAAAGATGTAAATAACATGCTTAGTGGTTTAAAAGCCTGGAAAGAAAGAGGATATAATACATGGAAAAAAACTGAAACAGATGAAAATTTAAGAATAAATTCTATTGACAATCAGACACCAATAATTATTAATGCTTTTGTTGAACCTACATCAGTTTTACCAGGCGACTGGATGAAAATTTCTGTAGAAACTAAAGATAACTATGGCATAACTTCAGTTATTGCTGATATGGGCGGAATTGAAACTATAAAATTAGTAAAAGTTAATGGAACTATCTATCAAGGTTTATGGGAAAAAAATTGGTTGGTTCATGGTACAGAACTAAAGGATTATATTACAAATATTACTGTTACAAATATGCTCGGAAAAAAGACTTCAACATCTATAAAATGGAAAGATCCTGTAATGTTTTGTACCGTTAGTCCAACTTGGCACGTGGATAATGATTGGTTAAACGAAGAAGATGCATATGATTGGACCGAAGATGACGCTGATTATAACAAGATCGACACCGGTTGGTGTGCCCAACCATTAACATTAAAAATTCATGAATATGATGGCATTGATTGCTTAGGATTCAGAGCTAATGTTTCCTTTGATACAGATCATTATGATAAAATTCAATTTTATTTTTTTAATGGTTCTTATCTTGCATATAAAACTGCTGAGTTAGACACATGGAATCACCAAACTTGGGATAATAAATATTTTGGCTCCACACAAGACAATATTGATAAAGTAAAGATTTGGTTTAAACTAAAAGGAATAAAATCATTTAGTAGTCATCCTGCTCATGTAGACGAATTTCAATTCTATTGGGAATACCCTGAATGTACAGCTAACGATGCAACAAATGTTGAAGAAAATAGTGCAAAACTTCATGGATTTGTAGTTGATGATTCCACAGAAGATAAAGTAAATGCATCATTTGAATGGAGCACAGACAGCGGATTTCTATCTTCTGAAAGCCAACAAGTATTTGGAAAATATGCAGACAACCAAACTTTTGAATACAATATCAATCAGTTAACATCTGGAGAAAAATATTATTTTCGAGCATATATTACATCAGATGTTGAAAATGTATCAAAAGCTGATTATGGGGACACTAAAACTTTCTTAACCAAACCGGATGGCCCAACAAGTTTAACATATCAATCTAGTACTAAAAATTCTATAACTTATAGTTGGACTGAAGCAGATGCCGGTGGGGGCACGACTGTTTATACTCGTGTACAGGCAAGTAAAATAGATTATCCAACCAATTATAATGATGGTGATAATTGGTATAATAATACTGGAGAAAGTGATACCGAAAATGGTCTTGATAGTGGACAAGAATATAATGTAAGGGCTTGGACATTTGCAAAAGATGGGGATTTATCCAAATGGAGTGATAATTATTCAAGTATTGTTATGTATACAAAACCTGGTGATCCTACTTCTCTTAGTGTTGATAGCAACAATGATACACAGATTAATTTAACATGGACAACTGATGCAAGTCACGGAGGATCACAAGTAGTTATTAGAAGAAGTACTTCAACATATCCTGCAACCCCAACTGACGGGGTTGAAGTATATAACAATACTGATACTGGAGAATATGACGATACTGGTCTTGATGCTAATGAAACATATTACTATAGTATATGGGTATTTGATTCTGAATCAGGGTATTTTAGTGATGAAAAAGAAAGTGTATCTTGTACAACTGATACAACTCCTCCAGTAGTTGAAACACTAGCTGCAACAAATGTTGAAGAAGAGACAGCAACTTTAAATGCAAATTTAATCTCAACTGGGGGTGAAACAACAACACCTAGGTTTTTATGGGGAGAGTTTGGATCAGCATTCTCAAATAATCAAAGCTGCGATGAAATGGAAGAAGAAGGAACATTTTACTTAAATATAGATAGTCTTGACCCTGGAATTAGGTATAATTTTAGAGGTATTGCAAGCAACTCAATGGGATGGGGAAACGGCAGTAATTTAACATTTAGAACTAGACCTTACGCTCCAACTAGTTTTGGAGCAAGTGTATACGATTCAAATACAATTAATCTTTCATGGAATAAAGGAAATGGAGCAACTAATACAACAATATTAAGAAAAGAAGGTAGTGCTCCAACCAGTAGATCAGACGGAATAATTGTAGAAAATACGACTAATTCAACTTACAATGATACTGGATTATTATCTTATAAAACCTATTATTATAGAGCATGGTCTGTTACAGATCCTACAGCTCCTGATATAATGACTTCAAGTATTGGCGATGACGCGACAGCTAGTGGTTATACCTGGGCAGCAAAAAAAATTGTTGCAAAAGGAGATGCATATGAACTTTCAATAAATGGAACAACTCTTTATGCATATCTTAATAATACAGAGATTTTAAATACAACAATAGATGAAAATTGGCATCATGTGGCATTTACATATAATGGAACAAATGCTAGTTTATATGTCGATGGAAACCTAAATGCGTCTAGAGAAGACTATAACGAGCCTATTAAAACAAATAGTAATAATCTTCATATAGGGAAAGATTTACAGGGGACTCTTGATGAAGTTAAAGTCTGGAGCAGAACACTATCGTGGGAAGAAATAAATGCCTCATATAATGCTTCTAATTATTACTCAAAAAACTTTACTGATCTATCTTATGGTAACTATTCATATTATGCCCATGCAATAGATGTAGCAGGAAATGAAAATGTAACGGAAACTCGTTATTATAATTGTACAGTTAATCCACCAACAGAACCTTCAATTGAACCTCCTTATTTAGTAAATTTTAATGATACAGATAATGCATATGCAGAAAACCAATTGTATGAAATTATTGTTAATGTTACAGATACACAAGGTTATTCAGACATAGATATTGTTGAACTTAGATTAAACCAAAGTAAAACAAATAGGGCAATTTTTAGATATACTGAGGAATACGACTCCTTTACCCAACTAGAAGGTAATTATGGTTTTGACATAGATACAGAAGACTCATTTGCTAAAAAGTCAGGAAATGTAATTCAAATTCACTGGAATTTTACTGTTACATGGGATGCAATCGAAGAATCAGATATCGATATTTCATGTTATGCAAAAGATGATTCTTCTTTGGAAGGTTATAATAACGTTACCGATCAATTTGATGTTATTACAAATCTAATTGTTACAGATATAGAGTGTAATGATACTGATGATACAGATCGAGTTCCAGTTGATTCATCTCAAACTATATGGGTTGAAGTAAGATACGCAGATAATCCTGGTTCAGAAACCGCCTCGACATCATATCCACCTGACGATAAATTTTCTTGGATAAAAATACTAAATAGTGCAGATGATGTGATGGGTGAAACAAATACTGTAACTAACGGTAATGCAAGTGTTACAATTACTATGCCTTCTGAGGTTTTAAGTGATACATACAATGCAAAAATTGATATGACAGAGGGTTATGATGAATGTGAAGAGGCCCCAACTGAAACAATTATAACCGATCAGGTTAATGTAACAGTTATTACAATTACTGATTATATTTACGATGGTGGTTCTAAATATTGGTCAAAAAATACTCCAATGAATATTACATACACTGCAATTCTTGATTATGATGATACTAGCTTTAATGGTGAATTAAATGCTGGATATGGTATTACAGAAGAGTGTTGGGGAGAAACAACTAATTTAAAAATTGAAGTAAATGATTCATCTAAAGGGTCAGTTGTAGACAGATACTCTGTTACATCAGGTGGGATAAATAATGGAGGAGACTATGGAATTACTGCACTTACAGTATCTGCAAGTAAACTAAATATATCATGGGATTGGGAAGTTCCAGATATAAGTTTAAGTAGTGAATATGAAAATAGTGTATATCTCTATGCAGAATATGGTACAAGTTACGAAGGAGTTTATGGTTCAGGAATGGGAGCATCACTTGAGTATTATAATATAAGTGGTACTGCTGATGATGGGGCTGGTTCTGGTTTGAATACAACAACTGATAATAGTTCCTTTGGAACTAATCCTTCAAATGGTGGAACAGCAGGTATTTGGTGGTTTAACTATTCTATTAATGGAAGTGAAACCGGAGATTATAAAATAATGTATACTGCAACAGACTATGTAGGTAACACCAATTCTGATAATTACACATTTTATGAAGATAACTTAAATCCAACACTTTCAGATGTATTAGCTGATTGCAGTATTTCAGGTGATGAAGATGAAGTTTATGTCAATTACTCAACAAAAACTTTTTACTTTTCAAACTCATTTGATGGAAATGCCTTTGTAAACTTTACTGCAGAGGGCAGTGATAGTGGGAAAGCAGATGTTAGAGGAATAGATTTTGGATCATTTGGTGATGACGATCCTGATGAAGACACAACTCCTGACTACACTGGTTTTTACATTTTCAACGACAGTGATGAAAGTGGTGAGATTAATGTTATTATCTATGATAATGTTAACAATTTTGCAAGCGATACAATTCAATGTATAGAAGATCCTAATCCACCAGAGACAACAATTGATGATATTGCAAGTGAAATATCTGATTTGAATAGTATAACTGGTGATGCAAATGATACTATAAGAATAGTAGAGGTTTATCTTTATATAAAAAATACATCATCAAATAAATATTACTCAGATGGAACTTGGACTGATACAGAAACTTGGTTTAATCTTTCATATGACCTCAATAATAATTTTGATTCCCCAAATGAAAGTTGGGTAAATGACACAACTGCAATCAGCTGGAAAACAGGAGATAGTTATGAAGTAAAAGCAATGGCATGCGATCTTGTTGGAAATAATGATACCACTCCCGCTGTCGATACTTTTACTATAACTGGTGAACAGGCGCCACCATGGGTTGAAAATGTTTCAATCGATGGCCAATACAACTCTACAATAGATTTTTTACAAGGTGATGGTGATTGGTATGATAACAATCCTGGCGATACAGAAAGTGGATCAACTTTTAAATGGTATGAAAGCTCTGATAATAGTACTTGGAGCGCTATAACTGGTGCCACTGAAAAGAATTTATCACAAGAAATTACCAAAGAAGGATTTTTTTATATGTTTGAATACACCCCAAGTGATGGTAATGACTATGGTTATGCAGTAAACTCATCAGGTGTTGAAATAACCCCTTTAAACAAAGATGCAGGTACATATTCAGGCTGGTATAATTCATCTGGTAATTTTACAATTGCAAATGATGGTAATATTTCAATAACGGGTCATCTAAATATTACAGGTAATCTCACAATACAGGATGGAGGAAATATAGGTCTAGGGAGTAATGACCATTCCATTGGATATCTATCTGTTGAATCGGGAGGTTCTTGTGCTGGTACAAGCGGTACATTAAATATTACAAAGGAAACAGATGGCGGTTACCCATTTGTTATTGCAGGAACATATTCTCATAACCAAGGAAATATCAGAATAAAAATTCAAGACGATACAGTTCTACATTCCTCAACAGAGAATGCATATGATCTTACAATTGACACCAGCGGAAATCTTGTCACCTTAGAAAGTTCTTTAGTTATAAATAATGATTTAACAATTTTATCTGGAGGATTTAAGTCTGATTATGATTTAGAATTAAAAAATATGACAATAGGCTCAGGTACTGAATATATAATAGATAGTGGTTCAACACAAACAATGGATGGAATATTAACACTCAATGGTTTTTATAATATCTCAAATGGAGGAGCAATAAATATCAATCTAAGTGGAACCAAGTTCAACCTTACAAGTGGAACAAATATTGGTTTACACACTATTCCATATACTCCTGAAGACCATTCATATCTTAACAATATAAGCAAATATGTAAATCTATCAAGTATTGGAGCATCATCAACAGTTGATCTAAATATTACATATCAAGATTCAGAAATAGGAAATTTAACTGAAACTGCTTTAGAAATATATGAATATAATGAAACAAGTCAAGATTGGTCAATAGTAGATGTTGCAGACAAAGGAGTGAATACTACAGGTAATTATGTCTGGGCAAATGGAATAACCAGTTATAGCATATATGCAGCAGCAGTTGGCAATGTTGTATCAGCAGTTGACCCAATTACTCCTTATGAAAAAACCTCTTCGCCAATCCAAATCAATGCATCTGCTCATGCAGGACTAGGACAACCAGATAATGTTACTCTCTGGTATCGTTTTTCACATGATAATAGTACATGGGAAACAGGTGATATGCCAGATGAAATTGATGTTTTATATGCAGAACAAAATGCTGAACAAAGTAAAAGTCAAGTAGGGGAACAATCTCCCCTTGCAACAATAAGTTCAGGAAATTTTGTTATTGGCCGTGAATATATTATTATTGCTTCTTGTCATGTTCGAGGAAGTGATAATGCTGCAAGAGCTGCAGTTGCAATTCAACATGGTGGAAGAAATTTTACCCATACAGTTGAAAAACAAGAAGGTCCTTATGATAGTACCACTCAATGGGTTTATTCAACTTTCATAAAATGGACCGCAGTAAACAATGAAAACATTGACTTATATGGATGGTGTCTAACTGGAGGTGATACTGCCTATTTTGATGAAATATCATTAATGGCATTTCCACTGAATAAACTAGAACAAAATGAAGATTGGTATTATAATGAAGAATCTGCAGAGGTTGGTAATGTAATTGATGGCTGGCTAGTAGATGGTGCAAGCATTACCTTTGATCCAGATGAACCAAGTAAATATCTAATTCTTGGTACAGGAAGATGGGCAGTTGATGGCGCGGGTAATGAATTAATGAGAACGCGTCTTGTTAGAGAGGCAGTATCGCTTACACAAGTGGAAAGAGATGGTGAAAATACAGATGATGAGTCAATTACAAGCGTAATGTATGTCGATAAAGATTTTGGTGAATTACCCGCAGGGAGCAAAACATACAAACTTCAATTTTCAGGTGATGGCACCCATGATAAACTTGCAAGTAGGCTATTTATTCTTAATTTAAGCGCATTTGAAAATACTGCCAATAATAGGACATCTGTAAATACCACTATTCCTGACACAGTATGGACAGATCTTGGAAATACAAGTATGCAAACAACATATAATGGAAACGTTCTTGCTTTTTGGGGTGGAAGATATCAATACACCCTAGAAGGGGGTGCACCTGCTCCTTGGAATTCTGCTATTAGATATTATGCGTTTGCGGGAAAATCAGGCCAAACTATAGCTGGAAAACAAACTGCTGATTATCGATTATGTAGCTGGAATCCGTTAGGTCTTGGGGAGGGAGCAGATATTGGATATGCAATAATGTTTGACAATTTATCAGGCATTACAAATGAAACAAGTTATTGGTATGTTTTACAGGGTTTATCAGAAGATGATGATAACAGTAGACATGCCGATTTAGGTGTAAATATTGCAGTAATTACTTTAAGAACAAAAGAAGAAGGATGGATAGAGTATGGTACGGATGGTTATGGTGATAAAGATTGGAACTGGTCTTTTGATTTTCCTAAAGGAGAGGGATATTATGAGTTTTATAGCATTGCAAAAAAAAGTGGTTATGCTGATGAAAATCCACCATTTACTGCAGATGCTAGATGCAAATATTCACCTCCAGTTGAAGTGGACAAGCCAGTTGTAATAACAAACGAAACCACAGGAATAGAAGAAACCAACGCAACACTACATGGATATCTACAAGATAATGGCAGTGCTGACACAATGACATACTTCCTACTTAACGATACAAATGACTTCGGAAGCCCACTACTAAACCTAAGCAGAGGAATAACCACAAACCAAACAGAATTCCAAAACGACACCACAACACACATAACACTAGACAACGGAACACACTACTACGTAGACACCAAAGCCAACAACAGCGCAGGATGGGACGAAACAGGAGGAGTACAACAATTCCTAACCAAACCACTAAACTTCACAGCAAACAGCTTCACAGCAACAGCAACCAGCGGAATACAAATAAACCTAGAATGGACAAACAGAAACGGAGGATACGGAGCATACATAGAAAACGTAACAGGAACACCACCCAGCCCATGGAACCCAGGAGACGGAGACCTAATAAACACCACAGGATACTGCCCAGGAACAACCTACCAACACACAGGACTAAACCAAGGAACAACCTACTACTACAAAGCATGGTCATACGCAAATGACGACGGATGGAACAGCAGCGGAAACACAACCGCACCATTCGGAGACAACCCACAAACAGCAAACGCAACCACCTCACAAACACCCATAGTAATAACAAACGAAACCACAGGAATAGAAGAAACCAACGCAACACTACATGGATATCTACAAGATAATGGCAGTGCTGACACAATGACATACTTCCTACTTAACGATACAAATGACTTCGGAAGCCCACTACTAAACCTAAGCAGAGGAATAACCACAAACCAAACAGAATTCCAAAACGACACCACAACACACATAACACTAGACAACGGAACACACTACTACGTAGACACCAAAGCCAACAACAGCGCAGGATGGGACGAAACAGGAGGAGTACAACAATTCCTAACCAAACCAGAACCACTCTCAGATTTTTCACTAAATGTTATTAATGGTACTCAAATTGATATAACTTGGACAAATAATAACGGGGGAGATGGAGCATATATTGAATTTGCAACAGATAACCCACTTAGTCCATGGAACGAAGGAGACGGAACACCAATAGACGCAGATGGAAACGTAACCACACCACACAGCCACACAGGACTCACACCCGGAACACACTACTACTATAAAGCATGGTCATACGCAACAGACGACGGATGGACCAGCAGCGGAAACACAACAGCACCAAGAGGAGATCCAAGAACTAATGATACCCCAACATTTCAAATACCGATAGTGATAACAAACACAACCACAGGAGTAGAAGAACAAAACGCAACACTACACGGATACCTACAAAACAACGGAAGCGCAGACACCAACACATACTTCCTACTAAACAACACCAACGACTTCGGAAACCCACTACTAAACCTAAGCAGAGGAATAACCACAAACCAAACAGAATTCCAAAACGACACCACAACACACATAACACTAGACAACGGAACACACTACTACGTAGACACCAAAGCCAACAACAGCGCAGGATGGGACGAAACAGGAGGAGTACAACAATTCCTAACCAAACCAGAACCACTCTCAGATTTTTCACTAAATGTTATTAATGGTACTCAAATTGATATAACTTGGACAAATAATAACGGGGGAGATGGAGCATATATTGAATTTGCAACAGATAACCCACTTAGTCCATGGAACGAAGGAGACGGAACACCAATAGACGCAGATGGAAACGTAACCACACCACACAGCCACACAGGACTCACACCCGGAACACACTACTACTATAAAGCATGGTCATACGCAACAGACGACGGATGGACCAGCAGCGGAAACACAACAGCACCAAGAGGAGATCCAAGAACTAATGATACCCCAACATTTCAAATACCGATAGTGATAACAAACACAACCACAGGAGTAGAAGAACAAAACGCAACACTACACGGATACCTACAAAACAACGGAAGCGCAGACACCAACACATACTTCCTACTAAACAACACCAACGACTTCGGAAACCCACTACTAAACCTAAGCAGAGGAATAACCACAAACCAAACAGAATTCCAAAACGACACCACAACACACATAACACTAGACAACGGAACACACTACTACGTAGACACCAAAGCCAACAACAGCGCAGGATGGGACGAAACAGGAGGAGTACAACAATTCCTAACCAAACCAGAACCACTCTCAGATTTTTCACTAAATGTTATTAATGGTACTCAAATTGATATAACTTGGACAAATAATAACGGGGGAGATGGAGCATATATTGAATTTGCAACAGATAACCCACTTAGTCCATGGAACGAAGGAGACGGAACACCAATAGACGCAGATGGAAACGTAACCACACCACACAGCCACACAGGACTCACACCCGGAACACACTACTACTATAAAGCATGGTCATACGCAACAGACGACGGATGGACCAGCAGCGGAAACACAACAGCACCAAGAGGAGATCCAAAAGAGGGAAATGAAACAACACCTCATGTACCATCTGTTATCACAAATGAAACTACAGGCGTAGAAGAAACAAATGCAACACTACATGGATATCTACAAGATAATGGCAGTGCTGACACAATGACATACTTCCTACTTAACGATACAAATGACTTCGGAAGCCCACTACTAAACCTAAGCAGAGGAATAACCACAAACCAAACAGAATTCCAAAACGACACCACAACACACATAACACTAGACAACGGAACACACTACTACGTAGACACCAAAGCCAACAACAGCGCAGGATGGAACGAATCCGGAGGAGTACAACAATTCCTAACCAAACCACAACCACTCACAAACTTAGTAGCAACACCAAAAAGTGGAACAAAAATTGAACTTACATGGATAAATAATAATGGAGGAGATGGAGCATACATAGAATTTCACACAAGCGAAGATGCAACTTGGAACCCAGGAGACCATACAAAATTAAATGAAACAGGGATATTCCTTGGGACGAGCTGCTTTAATGACACTGCATTTACACCAGGAAACACATACTACTTCAAAGCATGGTCAATAGCACAAGACGACGGATGGACCAGCAGCGGAAACACAACAGCACCATTCGGAGATAACCCACAAGAAGCAAATACATCAACATACCAAGTTCCAATAGTAATAACAAACACAACCACAGGCGTAGAAGAACAAAACGCAACACTACACGGATACCTACAAAACAACGGAAGCGCAGACACCAACACATACTTCCTACTAAACAACACCAACGACTTCGGAAACCCACTACTAAACCTAAGCAGAGGAATAACCACAAACCAAACAGAATTCCAAAACGACACCACAACACACATAACACTAGACAACGGAACACACTACTACGTAGACACCAAAGCCAACAACAGCGCAGGATGGGACGAAACAGGAGGAGTACAACAATTCCTAACCAAACCAGAACCACTCTCAGATTTTTCACTAAATGTTATTAATGGTACTCAAATTGATATAACTTGGACAAATAATAACGGGGGAGATGGAGCATATATTGAATTTGCAACAGATAACCCACTTAGTCCATGGAACGAAGGAGACGGAACACCAATAGACGCAGATGGAAACGTAACCACACCACACAGCCACACAGGACTCACACCCGGAACACACTACTACTATAAAGCATGGTCATACGCAACAGACGACGGATGGACCAGCAGCGGAAACACAACAGCACCAAGAGGAGATCCAAGAACTAATGATACCCCAACATTTCAAATACCGATAGTGATAACAAACACAACCACAGGAGTAGAAGAACAAAACGCAACACTACACGGATACCTACAAAACAACGGAAGCGCAGACACCAACACATACTTCCTACTAAACAACACCAACGACTTCGGAAACCCACTACTAAACCTAAGCAGAGGAATAACCACAAACCAAACAGAATTCCAAAACGACACCACAACACACATAACACTAGACAACGGAACACACTACTACGTAGACACCAAAGCCAACAACAGCGCAGGATGGAACGAATCCGGAGGAGTAGAACAATTCCTTACAAAACCTCAACCATTAACTGGATTTACAGCAACAAGTCCATCAAGTACACGAATTGATCTAAATTGGACTAACAACAACGGGGGAGATGGAGCATACATAGAGTTTCACACAAGCGAAGATCTAACATGGAACCAAGGAGATTATACACCTCTAAATACAACTGGAAATTTCACGGGTACTAGCTGTTATAATGACACTGCATTTACACCAGGAAACACATACTACTTCAAAGCATGGTCAATAGCACAAGACGACGGATGGACCAGCAGCGGAAACACAACAGCACCAAGAGGAGACAATCCTCAAACTGCAAATGCAACAACAGGATATATACCATCAGTTCAAACAAATGCTGTTACAGGTATTGAAGAAACAAATGCAACATTAAATGGAATTCTTCTAGATAATGGAAGTATAGATACTGAATGCTATTTCTTATGGGGATTAAATAATCCACCATTAACTTATAATGAAAGTATGGGAATTGTTGGAAATCAAACAACATTTAATTATAACACAATTAATACAGCACCACTAGAAAATGGAACACTTTATTATGTTAATACAAAAGCAAATAATTCTGCAGGATGGAACGAAAGCGGAGGAATAGTTTCATTTTTAACAAAACCACAACCACCAAATTCTTTACATGCAAAAAACAACAATAGTTATACAATTTATCTTACGTGGGTAAAGGGAAATGGTGCAAATCTAACATATATTGAAAGAAATAAAACAGGAGTTTCAGTTTGGGAACGAGGGCAAGGAGATTTTGTTTATAATGGTAGCGGTACAAACTTTGAAGATACTAATTGTTCACCAGGTACTAATTACTGCTATCAAGCTTGGAGCTACGCAGAATGGTCAAACCCTAATCATTTTCAATGGTCAGATTTAAACGTAAGTGACTGTAACACAACAAATAATCCACCCACTCTCTCAAATGAAAATCCTGCAAATACATCAAAAAATCTCACGATTAAATTATCTTTAATTAATGTTACAATTAATGATTTAGATGAAGATTGCATGAATTATACGATTGAAACAAGCCCAAACATTGGCTCCCAAGATAATTCAAGTGGACAATGTGAAAAAAATGGAAGTATATCATGTATTGTTTCAGGACTTGCCAGTGGTACCAATTACACGTGGTATGTTAACGTAACTGACGGAATGGATTGGACAAATGAAACATTTTGGTTTATTACAAATGCACCTCCTGAATTTTCTTTTGAAACACCAACAAATCATACAAAAAATGTATCTGCAACCAGAACAACAATAAATGTAACAATCAAAGATCCTAACGGTGAAACCTTTAACTGGACTATTGAAACTGTTCCAAATGTTGGAAGTAACTCAGGAAATGATGAATCAAATGAAAGCAAGAGTTGTACGGTTTCAGGACTTGTTCCAGGTGTTAATTACACTTGGTATGTAAATGCAACTGATGGAATTGATTGGACAAACGCAACTTATTGGTTTGTTGTTAACAGAAAACCTGTTATTTCTTTGGAAGATCCGGCAAATCATACTGATAATGTATCTGTTAAAAAACCATCTATTAGTGCATTAATTGAAGATCCTGATGGTGATAATTTTAAATGGACCATTGAAATAGTTCCAAATGTTGGTAGTTCCAGTGCAACTGGAGACTCTAATGGAACTAAATCTTGTTCTATATCAGGTCTTACTGCTGGTACCACTTATACCTGGTATGTAAATGTAACAGATGGAGCAGATTGGACAAATGCAACATTTTGGTTTATTACAAACAATCCGCCAACAATTTCAAATGAAAACCCTGAAAATAAAACCACAGAGGTTTCAATCACTCTTAATACAATAAATGTCACCGTTAACGATCTTGATGGAGAAAATATGATTTGGACTATTCAAACTGTTCCAAATGTCGGTAGTGACTCAGGTTCAAACCAACCAAATGGGAGCATATCCTCTAGTGTTTCAGGACTTGTAGTTGCTACAAACTATACATGGTATGTTAATGTTACAGATGGAATTGATTGGACAAATGTTACATATTGGTTTGTAACAAGTTCAAATACTCCACCTGTTTTAAGTAACGAAACACCTGAAAATGAATCTACAGGTAACAGTCTAAATCCAACATTGGGTATTGAAATAAATGATAAAGACGGTGATCCGATGAATATTACGTGGTACTGGGGATTGTTTTATAATTGTCCGAACCTAATTGGTTCAAATAATTCACTTTCAAATGGAACATATTATCGAGATAATGATGCTAATTTTTCGTCTGCTGCTACTACTTATTATTGGAGGGTTTGTGTATTTGATGGAACTGAATGGACAAATGAGACATATCATTTCAAAACAGCAGGTGTCAATAAAGAAATAATTAGCAAAGAAAAAAGTGCATATACTTTAGAAATAACTCCAGATGGTAAAACACTTGTTGGCTATGTAAACGATACAAATGTAACAACATCGATTGATTCAAACTGGCATTATGTAGTATTAACTTATGATGGCTCCACTCTTTCATTATATAAAGATGGAGAACTGGCAAATTCAACAAGTCTTACTGGGGCTATTCCAACAAACTTAGTAGATTTATTAATAGGTGATAGAATGACTGGAACTCTTGATGAATTGCGTGTTTCAAATACTGCAAGAAATTCTTGTTGGGTAAATACAAGCTATAATATGATGAACACGCCTGTACAATTTATTGATGTTAAAGATGAACAGACCCAACAATATACGTATCTTAATATTACAGTTGAAAACATAGGAAGTACTAATCTTAAAATGGAAAAATTCAACGTACTTGTAAACGGAACAGATACATCTTATATCCATCTGCAACCCTATTTACTCCCAGAGAAAGATACAAAGGTTTTGGTAAATGTTTCAGCAACCGGCTCTAAAAGAAATAAACTTATAACCGAAAATGGTATATATGACTGCGAAAATATATAATTAAAGCTGGAGGGGACGCATGGGATTTAGCCTTACAGGCACTCGTGTACTGTATTTCATTGCAACAGTAGTTATTGCCGGTATGGTTTCAGGAATAATCCATACTGTTGCAACTGATACTAGCGCAAGCCTGTGCAATCGAGAAGGAAGGATTCAAAATCAACTTGATCTTGATTTTATTATTATAAATGATCCTTATCATATACCTATTTCTGGAAATTATCGTTTGTTTTATCTTAAAAATATTGGTGAAAGAAGAATTACAATAACCAATGATACATTTCAATTATTTTTAAACGGCAATCTCATATCAATATCGAATTATTATTTTTCAGATTCTACCATAGAATCTGGAAAAGTTGCAACCATTTATGTTAAAAGTTCTGAGATTGATTATGGAGATCACAACTTAAGAGTAATCGGGCCTCAAGCTTTAAATGAGGAATTTGTATTTATAATTTAAAAAAAAATCGGATGGGGTGACTCAAAATACCGTCAGTAAAATCATTAATATTAGAAAGAAAAGGTGAAAAAGATGGCTTTGCACAAAGATTTGGCCAATCTTTACCTGATGGTTCTTTAGTTTTTATCGAGGGAAAAGAAGGAACCGGAAAAAGCATATTTTGCCAGAGATTTTGTTTTAGTTTTTTAAAAAATGGCAATACTTGTTCATATGTCTCGACACAATATACTGTTAAAAGTTTTTTAAGGCAAACAGCATCTGTTGGTTACGATATAAGAAAATATTTGATGTCAGGTAAACTTTTTTTTATTTCAACTGAAGTTATGCTTGCTGAAACTAAACCAAAAAACACTTTTCTTGAAGGACTGACAACATGTAAGAGACTTTTTGATCCTGAAATTATTTTTATTGATTCATTATCAACTCTATTAATTGAAAGTTTAAATGAAGGTAATTTAGTTGATCTCACAACTTTTTTCAATCGTTTAAAAGGTTCGGGAAAGATAATTATTGTTACAGGAAATCCTAATGAATGGACAAATAGCATAAATAATTCATTTCAAATGATCTCAGACATTCATTTTAGGGTATCTCGTGAATCTGTTCCAGGAATCGGAATTGTTCATAATATATATTTAGAAAAATTTAATGGTGCCAATCATAAATATGAAGCATTAACCACCTTTTCAGTAAGACCTGGCGTAGGTCTTACTATTGAAACAAGCGGAGTTGCATTCTAAGAGGTGAGGATATATGACAAGAATGGATAAAGAAGAAGAAGAAAAACTTATCAAAGAAAACCCTCATCTTAAGATTTATTTAGAAAAAATAAAGGATAAAATTGGAATACCAACTTTTTATGGAAAGGTTCCTAAAGATCTAGAAGATGAGCCATATCCCAATATTATCTATCCCACTAAGGGTATTGTTTTTATTCATATTTATAGAACCAAAGATATGGAAGGAAGATTATATTTTGCTGTTGAGCCTCTGCTTAACGAACTTGAAAGGAAAAAATGTGATGCAATTAAAGAGTTGCTATATGAAAGGGCACATCTTAAAACAAATATAAAAACACCAGATGAACTGAGAAATGCTATAAGAGAAGCAGTTGATGAGTTAACAATTGTTGATGAAAAATCAGATAAGATTAATATTGGAAAAAAGGGAATAAAATTATCAAGAGGGGGAAAAGTAAGAGTAACCTCTATTGAGAAAAAAGAAATTGAATATGATATAACAAAAGAAATTGTTGGTGGAGGGCCTCTTGAACCTTTTATGAGAGATCCATATATTGAAGATATACATATAATAACAGGTGAAAACGTCCATCTAATCCATAAGGTCTTTGAGATGGTTAAAACAAATATTTTTATTGATGACAGATGGGCAAACACCTTTTCACAGGAATTTAGTGAAAAAATTGGTAGTCCTGTTTCAGAAGGTCAACCCATTGCAGATGGAACCTTACCAGACGGTAGTAGAGTTAACATCATTCATAGTAAAGATGTCAGTTTAAAGGGACCGAGTATGACTGTTAGAAAGTTTAGTGAAACTCCTATCTCTGTAACTCAACTTATCAGATGGGGTACATTAAGCTCTGGTGTTGCTGCATATCTCTGGCTATGTTTACAATATGGGCGAAGTTTATTTGTATGTGGAGAAACAGCATCTGGAAAAACAACAACTTTGAATGCTATAATTCCTTTCATTCCTTCAAACAGAAAAATATATACAGCCGAAAACACACCTGAGGTTCAAGTTCCTCATACTGTATGGCAACAACTTTTAACAAAATCAACTGGACCTAAGGAAAGTCATGTAGAACTTTTTGATCTTATTAAAGCAGCACTTCGTTCTAGACCTGATTATATAATACCAGGAGAGACAAGAGGAATAGAAGGTAGAATGGTATTTCAAGCTATGCAGACAGGTCATCCTTGTTTAACCACTTTTCATGCAGGTTCTGTTACTAAGGTTATTCAAAGATTCACAGGCCATCCAATTTCTGTTCCAAAAACATTTATGGATAACCTTGACGTAGTTCTTATTCAAATGGCAATAGAACAAAAAGGAAAAAGATTGCGTAGATGTCTATCCATTGATGAAATAGAGGGGTATAATAAAGCACTTGATGGTATTATGTCTCGTACTGCATTTGAATGGAATCCAACGGATGATGTACATGTCTTTAAGGCAAATAGAAACAGCTATATTTTAGAGCAAAGAATTGCAAAAAATGCAGGTTTTACAGATCCTATGGAAATTTATGATGTTTATGACAGAAGGAAACATATACTAGATAGAATGGTAGAAGAAAATATCATGGATTATTATGAAGTAGTACAATTTATATGGACTTATTATAGAGAAGGGGAAAGAGGTCTCCCAATATCAATATAGAATTCATCAATAAAATAATAAAATAAAAAAACAGGAAATATTGGGTAAAATAATGACAAAAATGGTTAGTGAAGAGATAAGAAAAATGCTTAAAAATAATCCTCATTTAAAGGATTATTTAGAAAAAATTGAAAATAAAATGAATAGACCTGTTTTTTACAGCAAATTACCTAGGGAAGCAAAAAATGAAGATTACCCAAATTTAATATATTCAACTGACAGCCCGGTTTTTGTTCATATCTACAGAACTAGAGATATGACAGATATAGAGTACCATGCAATTGAACCTCAATTAAATGAAAAAGAGAAAAAAAAGTTTGAAATAATTACTAAAAGAATACTTAAGAAAGCACCAGAAAAAGAAAGCATAGTAAGTGATAAGGAATTAACAGAAATTTTCAAACAACTAATAGAAGAAATTGTAGAAATTGACGAAAAAGCAGGGGATATAGATTTAAAAAAGAAAGGCGCTTTAAAAAAATTAAAAAAGGTAAAAGTAACCTCTGTAGAAAAAAATAATATTGAATATTCTCTTATAAAAGAAATAGTTGGTGTTGGACCTTTAGAATGTTTTATGCATGATCCTTATCTTGAAGATCTTCATATTATAACTGGTGAAAAAGTCCATCTTATCCATAAAGTTTTTGATATGATCAAAACAAATATTGAGGTTGATAAAGATAATGCATTAGAATTTACCCGTAATTTAAGTGAAAAGATGGGAAGCCCAGTTAGTGATGGTCATCCTATCGCAGATGGCGTAATGCCTGATGGAAGCAGAGTTAATATTGTTTATAGTAATGAAGTAAGCATTAAAGGACCTACTATGACAATAAGACGATTTACAGAAACACCTATTAGTATCACTGAATTAATAAAATGGGGGACATTAAGTTCAGGAATTGCTGCATATTTATGGCTTTGTTTACAATACGGACGAAGTTTGTTTATTTGTGGGGAAACTGCTTGTGGAAAAACAACAACTATGAATGCAATAGTTCCATTTATTCAACCTGAAAAAAAGATTTATACAGCTGAAAGTACACCTGAGCTTCAGGTACCTCACACTGTATGGCAACGACTTCTTACAAAAACATCAGGTCCAAAGGAAGGACAAGTCGATTTATTTGATCTTTTAAAAGCGGCATTAAGATCAAGACCTGATTATATAATACCTGGTGAGGTAAGAGGTGCTGAAGGTAACATTGTCTTTGGGGCTATGCAAACAGGTCATCCCTGCATGACTACTTTTCATGCTGCAACTGTTACAAAGGTTATCCAGAGATTCACAGGAGACCCCATAAATGTTCCAAAGACGTTTATGGATAATCTTGACCTAGTTGTAATACAGATGGCCGTTGAACAAAATGGAAAGAAGTTTAGAAGATGTATAACAATTGAAGAAATAGAAGGGTACAATAGAGAAATGGATGGAGTTATGGCAAGGACTGCCTTTGAATGGAACCCAGTTGAAGATAAACATTTATTCAGAGCAAACAGAAATAGCTTTGTTTTAGAAGAAAAAATTGCACGAAACGCAGGATATGCAGATCTTGCTGAAATATATCAAGTATATGATCGCAGGAAGCTTATTTTGGAAAGGATGGTAGAAGAAGACATCCTTGATTATTATGAAGTTGTACAGTTTATTTGGACTTATTACAGAGAAGGAGAAAAAGGACTACCTATTACAATTGGTAATTAAAAATGGCAAAGAAAAAAAAAGAAAAGGGAAAAAAAGATTCAAAGGAAAAAAAATCACAAAATAAGAAAGATTTTATTAAACAGTTAAAAACCGCCTATAGAGCCCTTGAAAATCCAAAGAAATTTTACACACAAACATTAGCTCCTTTAATTATATTAGGTATTATAATTTGTCTGACACCTTTTATTTTAGATATGGTTTTAACAATTCCGCTTAGGTTTAATCCTATTACCTTTATGGTCGGGGGAATAGTCCCAATATTTTTAGGCTTCTTTTATCCATATATTGCCTGGAAAAATAGAGAAAATGACATCAACGATAAAATGCATTTTTTTATCACCCATCTAAGAGTTCTTGCAATATCTGATTTAACTCTTAGAGAGATTATTAATATATTAGGAGGAAAAAAGGTATATGGTGCACTTGGTGATGAACTACAAAAAATAAGTGCTCTATCTACCCAATGGCGTCTACCTCTTTCAAAAACCTTTAGATTTATATCATACAGAACACCTAGCAAGATTTTTAGAGATTTTTTAGATAGGTTTTCTCAGAGTCTTGATAGTGGTATTGAACATAGGGAGTTTATTGAAACAGAGCAGAAAGCAGTAATTGAAGAATACAAAACAATGTATGAATCAAGCAATGAAAATGTGGTAATTCTAAATGAAGTCTATGTTGGTATGTTAATTGCAATAATTTTTGTAATGGCATTGGGAATTGTTTTGCCAATTATAATTGGTATTGAGAGTATGACCACTTTTATTTATTTGTCATCATTTTTAATGATAATCAGCGAAGGTATGCTTATGTATCTATTGAAAGCTATGATTCCTGCCGATAGAATATGGCATTTAACAGGTGAAAAAGGAAAACTTGAGGAAAAGTTGGATAAATATTTTAAAATTTCAATAATTGTATCTATTACCCTTGGTGTTGTTTTTTTCCTCGGCAATTCTTACTTATCACTACCAATAATTAATTCAATTCCCTTTGAAATTCTCTTTGCAATTTCAGTATCTCCCTTTCTTATAATCGGAGCAAAAGTGTTTATCGAAGAACAAAATATTACAAGAAAAGAAAGAAACTTTCTAGGCTTCCTACCTGCACTTGGTTCAATTGCCACAATGAGAGGAGGAAAAATCAATGATTCAGTATATTATCTAAGTGAAAAGGATTATGGTATTTTAACAAGATATATAAAAGATTTATATAGAAGGTTAAGAACAAGAATTGATGATAGCGCATCGTGGGAATGGTTTGGCGTGGATACTGGTAGTAACTATATTCAGCGGGCGAGTGAGATGTTTCGTGAATCAACATATGCTGCTGCAAATCCCCGTAATGTTTCAAGGATGATATCCGAAAATATTAGAAAAATAAGAGATTTAAGGCTTAAAAAATTAACAATTATAAATACATCTGTTGCACTATTTGGCGGTATTACTTTTGGCATATCATTTGCAATTTATGTTTCTTTAATTATAGGAAGACATTTAAACAATATAATGGGAGATGTAGGAGATCCTTTTACCAATTTGGAGCAAGTTAATGTTGGAAGTATACTCCATTTTATAGATCCAGCAATTTACAATCAGAATTTTATAATTATTTTTACTGTTTTAGTAATTCATTGTTTTATGTTATCATATACATTACGTTTGTTGAGAGGCGGCCATAACTATGTTACTTTTCTGTTTTTTGTACCTTTTGTTTGGATCGTTGCAATAACAAGTTTTATTGTTGAAGCATTTTTAGGAGGAATGCTGTCAACATAAAAAGTATCATAAAATAGATAAAAATAAAAAATAAGGAGGTATATATAGTAAAGATTACTGAAGGTGGTTTTTCATGAAAAAAATTGGAATTTTAACAGGAGGAGGAGACTGTCCTGGTTTAAATGCAGTAATTCGTGCGGTTGTTAGAAAATCTGCCCAGTTAAATTATGATGTTATTGGTATTAAAAACGGATGGAAAGGATTAATCAATGGCCAAATGGAATTACTTACAGATTTTTCAGTTTCAGGTATACTTACTAAAGGCGGTACAATTCTAGGAACCTCAAGAACAAACCCTTTCAACGATCAGAGAGATGTACAAAAAATAATTGAAAACATTAAAAAATTTGGTTTAAATAGTATTGTTTCTGTTGGAGGAGATGATACTCTTAGTGTAGCTTATAAGTTACATAAAATGGGCATTCCTGTGGTAGGAATTCCTAAAACAATAGATAATGATTTATATGGAACAGATTACACATTTGGTTTTGATACTGCAGTTTCGATTGTTACACAAGCAATTGATAGATTACACACAACTGCTGAATCCCATCACAGGGTAATTGTTCTTGAAGTTATGGGCAGACATGCAGGATGGATAGCAACAATTGCAGGTATAGCAGGTGGCGCTGATGAAATATTAATACCTGAAGTTCCTTTTAATATAGAAGAAGTTTGTCATAATCTCAGACAAAGATATGCACGAGGTAAAACATTTAGCATAATTTCTGTAGCAGAAGGAGCACATCCTAAAATTGATGATGATTCGAATATCAATAATGACCCTAAAGATGAAATAAATTCTAATACAGATAAAACAAAATTAATTGTACAAACTGATGAAAAAGATGAATTTGGACATGTAAAACTAGGAGGAGTCGGAAATTATTTAGCAAAAGAAATTGAGAAACGTATGAATGTCGAAACAAGGGTTACTGTCTTAGGTCATGTGCAACGAGGAGGAACTCCCACAGCTTATGATAGGGTACTTTCCACAAGATTCGGTGTTGCTGCAGTCGAACTTATAAAAAATGAGGATTTTGGAAAAATGGTTGGTCTTCAGGGCAATAAAATTGTACCTGTACCTTTAGAAGAAGCCTTATCAAAACCAAAAACAGTTGATATGGAGCTATACGATATTGCAAAAGTGTTTTTTGGATAAAATATCTAATAACAATCTTAATAAATTTATTGTAATTCTATTATTGTATCGACAAATGAGCTAGGAGTTGTAAAACTAATAACTCCACTTATACCTTGTTCAGGTATGACCCTTCCATTTACCTCTTTTCTGGTACTTAATCCTGAAAAACATTGAGTCGTATTTACTAAAAGCACAACAAAATCGTCATCATTAATTACTGGACTACTAGATGTACTTGAGTTGTCAATATCCCTTATTTCCATTACTCCAAAAGTGCTAGCAGTAATTTTTGTGTCATCAAGTGTACCAAAAAGTCCACTTGATATACTACTGCTATATGTGCTACTGGTATAATTTAAAATTACTTGAGAATCTGAATTTGATAAAGATATATATGTATACGCTAAATCTATTGCTCCAGATCCTGCTGTTGGTCTAACATATATTGCAATCAAATCAAGTGTAGAGCCACTTTTATGTCCACTAACATGTGTAACTCTTATACCTGTTGAAATATCTTTAGCGGTTTGTTCACCAGTAATTAACGCTTGTTGTTGAAGATTATTAATTGTTTGAATAATTACCGAAGCAGCAATTCCAGCAACAAGAATCATTGCAATAAAGATAATCAATGCACCTACTCCAATTGCTGCATTATTATCAACTTGCCGCATCCTTTGAGTTAAAGGGATTTTAACTCTTCTCACCTCCCAGTAAACAAGGGTTAAAGGCACCCTAAAAGAGAGCCCATCCTAAAAATATGAAACACTAAATAGAATAAAAAATTATGGTTTTGGTAAATAATTAATTTTTAATTAGAAAAAAGTTTCAAAAACAAAAAAAAATAATAAAAAAAGAGATGTGTAGTTAATACTACACCAATCTATATTTTACTTAAATTATTTTTATTGTAGATCAAAGACGTTATTTCCACTGTATGAAGCAGGTGTTCTGAATGCAATAATTCCAGGTGCACCTATTTCTGGAACTACCATGCCCCACATATCTGTTCTTTCTGTAATGTTATTGAAACACCCTGTGAGATTTATACATAGAAATGCCTTGTCTCCTCGGTTCATAACAACTTCAGTAGCACTTTTGAAAGAGCCATCTGCATCTTCAACAACCATTATTCCAAATTTTGAACCATCTGTGTTACTTGCATCACCATAAGAGTAATTGTCATCTGGAAACAAATTAGTTAAATCAGTAAATACAGCGTCCTTTCCAGGGGGGTCTAGAAACTTTGAGGTTGTATAATTTAAAATAACTTTTCTTGAACTATTTGATAGCTCAATGTATGTTTCTTGGAGATCAACACCATCAGAGCCTGCTCTTGGCCTTACCATTATAACCATTCTTTCTAAGTCGCCACCGGTAGAGTCAGATGTATATCCTTCAATATTATAGATAGCAATACCTGTTGAAACCTCTGCTGTTGTTTCACGACCAGTTTGCAAAGCCTGAGCTTCAAGTCTGGTACTAGTTTGAATTAAAACCGAAGCAGCAATACCAGCAACAAGAACCATCGCAATAAAGACAATCATTGCACCAATACCAATTGAACCAACATCCTTGTTCCTTATTTTTTTAATTATATTTTTCATTCCTCATTCACCTCCTCATTGTAAATCATAAACCGTGTCACTGTAAGACGCAGGCGTTCTAAATCCAATTACACCAGGGGAACCATATTCTGGGTAGATATACCCAAATACATCTGTTCTAGTACCTATACCCTCACCAGCACCACCATAAAAACATTCTTGAGTATCAACAAATATCATAACTTTATCTCCATAATTGAGAACTGGTGTAAATCTTGATAATGAATCATCAGCATCCTCTAGAACCAATATTCCAAACTGTTCATGTGTTAAACCATCGTATCCAAAGCCAAATACTCGGCCATCACTCGCATTAACAGACTCATTGAAATGTGTTGCAGTTCCATAATCATATGCTAATAATACTTTTTTAGTACTATCTGAAAGTATCATTACAGTTTCATTTAAATCAACATCAGGGGAACCTGCACGGGCTCTAACAGTAATTGCCAAACCGTCTAAGACAGAGTTTACTTTATCTGCATGACCCTCAATATCTACAATAGCAATTCCACCTGCAACCTCTTGTGTAGTTTCGCGACCAGTTGCCAAAGCCTGAGCTTCAAGTTTTGTACTTGTTTGAATTAAAACAGAAGCAGCAATACCAGCAACAAGAACCATCGCAATAAAGACAATCATTGCACCAATACCAATCGACCCAATATCTTTTTTCTTTAAGATTTTACATATATTTTTCATTCCTCATTCACCTCCTCATTGTAACTCCACAACATCTGTTGTAAGCGAACTGGGAACTCTAAAACTAATAACACCTGGCGAACCTTCTTCAGGTATTACATATCCCCATACATCATCTCTAACACTTAAACTACTGAAACATTGAGCTGTATCAATTGTGAGAATGACAGTATCTCCTGAGTTAATAACCGTACTAGTACCATCACATGAACCATCAGCATCTTCCATAACAATTATACCAAATTGTAAAGCTGATTCAGGTGAAAATGAGTCTGAGAGAACATCACCGTCTGTAGAACCTGGTTGGGTACATAAAGACCCATAAACCAAAATATTTTTAGAAGCTGAATCAGAAATTTCAATGACAGTTTCTCCAAGATCAATATCATCTGATCCTGCTCTTGGTCTAATCATTATTGCCAGATTATCAATAGCTCCAGATGTGTTGTGTCCTTCTATATTAATAACATTAATGCCTGCCGAAACCTCTTTTGTAGTTGCCTCACCAGTAAGCATTGCTTGGGATTCAAGAGTGGTACTTGTTTGAATCAAAACAGAAGCAGCAATACCCGCAACAAGAACCATAGCAATGAAAACAATCATTGCACCAATACCAATGCTACCCACATCTTTTTCTTTTAAATTTCTTATTATATTTTTTCCCATCTTATTCACATCCCTCCTATGCGCAGGGTTCTATCAATTATATAGAGTGCAGTTTGTACTAATATCTGGAATGCTTAAATATCTTTTTAGCAGGTAAATAATCAAATGCATATGCAGGTAAATACATATAAAAACAAACAAATGTAGATATATTTGAATAAATATAAAAAAAAAATAAAAAAAAATAAAATAAGGCACAAGGATTTATAGTTTTTTAGTCATATTGTCAACTTCAGTTTCTAGTTGCATAAGACCTAAATCAACACCCATACCTTCTATTTTTGTAGAATAAAATTCTCCTATGTTATTTTTTAATTCTCTTATAAAAAAATGTCCGGCATTCTTACCTAAAGCAGTATTCATGGTTTTAATGATATCATAAAGGGCTTTTCCAATATCATCAGATTTAACAGTATCAATATCAGCCATAACTGTAACAGGATTACTTATTTCCGAAAAACGCGTATCTTTTATTTCAATGTGTCTTAAAAAATTATATTTATTTTCAAGTTTTTTTATTAGATCATTCATTGTTGAAACAGCATGACCTGCAGTAGTCTTCCTACTGGATATCCTAATTAAAGTCTGCAGAATATGTTCTACAACTTTTGAATTATCTAAATCTACCAATTTTATCCATCCTATAACAAAAATAATAAAACAAATATCTCTATATTAATTTTGTTAAAGGAGAAATAATTCTAACTAAAAATTTATATACACTTCCAAGTTTTCATAATTTCAATTAATAATATTGGAGGGGAAATAAATGAAAAAATCTTTATTTGTAATATTTGGAATTTTTTTTGTAATAATATTTTTAATTGGATGTTTTGATCAAGGAGTTACTACTAATAATAATTCAAATAAGATTACTTTGGAATCTGAAGTTGTCGAATTTTATAATTGCTCCCTTAAATATATTAAAGAAGAAGGCGAAATTATAAGTGCACAAGTAGAATATTTATTTAGAAATATTGCTCCAAGAGAGATTAAAATAACCGTAACAGCAGAATTTTATGATAAAGATAATAATCTATTAGGATTAGGACAAACAAGAGAAATTGAACTACTTAAAGGTTATACTGAAACATCAATTTTACCTGCCAATAGAATATCATATGAAGAAGAAGATGCAGAAAAGGTTGACCATGTAAAACTTTATGCAATTGAAAAATAAAAAAACTTATTTCTTTCTTTTATATAAAATTGATAATAAGATAATTGCAGAAAGTGCTAATACAAATTCAAATCCTGGAGTGCTAGTCCCAGTTAAATCATCGTTAGTATCAATAATTTTTATTGTCAGACTTGTTGAACCACTATTATATGAAGTTTTTTGAATTTGTGAATTTACTGGAAAAAAATTTATTAATATTTGCTGATTTCTTAATAACATTGTTGACCATTCAAAGATAACAACCTTGGTTTCACCTGGATCGATAAAAATTCTTTGATTTAAATCAAAACCTTCTTCATCAGACATATTTACAATCAATTCTTCAGTTCTTTCAGGCCCATTGTTATGTATTGGTATATTAATATTGTAAGATTTTCCTATAATCTCATTTCCTCTTTTAATTGTATTAACCAATTCATAAGTTGGTTCACTCTCAAAAGAAATATCATAATTATTTTTTGCGTAACAATTTTCAGATATAATCAAAGAGAAAAAGGTTATAATTATAAAACATGCTAATATATTTAATAATTTGATTTTAATGTGTCCCACCTCTTAATTCCCAAATCAAATAAGTTATATTTAAAGTTCGCTGTAAAAAAAATAGGTATATATTTTTATATAAGTTGGTATTATCATTATAACAATGGAGGGGAAGATGCTAAAAGAGAGAGGTATCAGAAGAGGTATCGACGTATTTGTAAAAGATCCTGCAAATCCAAACGAACCTGAAAAAAAAGCAAGAGTTGTAAACACTTATCCACATCCTAGCCGTTGGTTAGTTGTTGAATATGATGACGGAAATATGGCACAGGTAGAAGAAAGTCAGGTTACAACAATGTTTGAGTTAAATAGGAGAGGTAGAGAGATATAAAAATAAAAGATTTCAAGGAGTTAAAATGTCAATAAAAAAAGAATTACTGAATAAACTAACAGAAAAACAGTTAAGAGAACTTGCAGATGATAAAGGAATTAAATTTAAACTTTCAAAAAGACAAAAAAAGTATTATTTAGGTTGGGAAGAAAAAGACAAAATCGTGGATATAATGACGGATACTGCAGATATTTCAGTAAAAGATATTGAAGAGTTTATTAAGTTGCAAAATATATAATTATTATCTACTTTTTTTTACAGATATTTTTTTACAATAATTGTTTATTACACATTTTGAACACCAAGGAGAAATTGTTGTGCATATTTTTTGACCAAATAATACAAAAAGATTATTTATTTCGCTCCAATATTTTTTAGGGATAATTTTCATCAATTGATCCATAGTTTCATCAGGATTTTTTGACTTAACCCAACCCAATCTATTAGAAATAATATGTACATGAATATCCACCGGAATATAATTATGTTTTTTATGACCATAAACCATAACAATAGATGCAGTTTTTCTTCCAACTCCTTTTAATTTTAAAAGTTCATCAAAATCAATTGGAACTTTCCCATCATATTCATATAATAATTTTTTTGATATTTCCTTTATTCTTTTTGATTTAACTTTATAAAAACCAACTGGATAGATCATCTTTTGTATTTGCTTTTCAGAAAGTTTTACAATTTTTTCTGGAGTATTATATTGTTTCAATAGTTTAGCTGATGCAATATCTGTGACTTCATCTTTTGTTCTAAGACTTAAAATACAGGAAATAAGAGTAGTAAATGGTGTATTTATAATTTCTTTTCTCTTTGAACGAGAAAGTACAGGGTCATTATATTTTTTAAATTCTTTTTTTAAAAGATTAAATATTTTGTCAATATTTTTAATTTTTTTCAAATTTTTGACCCCTAATTGACAAGATAAATTATATAATAAAAATTATTTTAAATAATTATGGAAAAAAGTAAAGAAAATATGTTTATTATTCTTCTTTTGATATTATTCTCTTAATTATGAATATTATTACTATAATAATAATTATAACAAATAAAACTATAATTAATAAAGTAGTATCAATAGTAATATCTTCGTCTTTATCATCTTCGATTAAACTTCCATCGTCATAAAATGTAAAGCTTAAAGAAACTGTTTTTCCTTCAAGAACAGAAGGATCTTCTTCGAATTCACCCGTTGATTTTGATTTGAGAGTAAGTGCTATAGTTGAATTATTAAAGCCTTTTGGCGGTTTAACAGTAATACTCATTTGTTTTGTCTCATTAACAGGGACAATAACTTCTTCACAATTTAATGATATATTCCAATTATCAGGTTCTTCAATTTCAAAACTTACATTTGTTTCCCCATTTCCATTATTAGTAACATTTACTGGGAATGAATAGTTTTCTAAAGGAGGTATAGTAAACTCTGAATCTGCTGAAGCAACAATATCCGAAATATATTCTGGAATTATTGGTATTGATATAGTATCTGAAGCCCCTTTAATTGAACCTATTCCATTGAAATTTGCATTAATTATAATACTTTCATTAACTAGTGCCGGAGCTGTTTCATTTAAAATATATGTAAGAGTAATTGTTTTTGTTTTTCCCTCAGTTATATCTCTTTTCAACGTAAATTCAAGCTTTGATGGCTCTACATTTGCCATACACCACTCTGGATCTGGAGACTCAACTGAAAGTTTAACATTGACCTTTGGATCTCCACTAAATAGTTTAAAAAAATATGATGGTCCAAATAATAACGTTCTAATAATTCTTCTACCAAAAAATAGTTTCGCAATCGATCCAATATTTAATTTGTATTTTACTTGGATTTCAATTTCTTTTTGTTCCCCAATATTTAAAGGCTTTTCAAATTCTGCTTCAGTTTCTAAATCAATTTTTGAGGTAGATTCTGCGCTAATAATTGGAGAAATAGCTATAGATGAAATATATATTGTGATTATTAATAGCAATATGAATCTTTTTTTCATATAAACACCTGTTATATAAATTAATTAGCTTTATTAGTATATAAGTTTTATTATATATTACTATCTAAAATAAAAAAAACGCAGGGGAAGGGATTTGAACCCTTGTGGTGTAAACACCAGCGGTTTTCGAGACCGCCGCCTTAGACCGAGCTTGGCTACCCCTGCATATTAAGTTTTATCTGAAAAGATTAATCAAAGGCTTTTTTATATTCCTATCGATTCGATGTCAATAAAAGTTAAACTAATAAGAAGAAATGAAACAAAAAATATTGAAATAAAAAATGATTCAACTATTGAAGATATTCTTAAAAGAATAAATCTAAAACCTGACACTGTAATAGTAATGAAGAAAAATAAACCCATTCCAATAGATACCGAAATAATAGATGGCCAAGAATTAAGTATTTTGGAAGTATCATCAAGCGGTTAATTATATGCTCCCATAGTGTAGTCCGGCCAATCATCAAGCCCTCTCGAGGCTTAGACTCGGGTTCGAATCCCGATGGGAGCACTATTTAAATTAATATATCTGAAACACAGATATTTACAAGCTCTTCAACAGTCTTTGTTGCGTTAATTTTTTTAAACCTTTCTCCCTTTGAAAGAAAAATGTAATTTTTATGTACTTTTTCAAGAAAAATTTCTTTTTCAAAAGGAATTAAATTAATTCTATTTTTAATACGATCTAAAGCATCCTTTGGATTAATAACAAATAAAAATGTTCTATCTGGAATAATTATTCTATCTTTAGATATTTCCTTTAACCACTTTATTGGGTTTTCGATTTCATTTTCCATTTGAGCAGCCTGATATGCATAAGTTGATTCTGCATAACGATCACATAAAACGATTTTACCCTCATCTAACCATTTACTAATCTTCTTACAATGCTCTATTCTATCTATAATAAATGCAAAAGCAGTAACATAAGGATCTGTATTTATCTCAATACATTTTTGAACATGTTTACCTATCTTTGTATTTGTAGGTTCAAAAGTTAAAACACAATTATATCCTTCCTCTTTTAATTTTTTATATACAAGTTTTGAAATAGTTGATTTTCCAGAACCATCAATTCCTTCAAAAGTTACAAAACGTTTCATTTTTTGTTTTTCTCCTGTTTCCATTTTTCTTTATAATAACTTAAAGGATGCCTTTTCTTTTTACATAAATCATCTATTTCATCAGTGGGACATATACCATAAGTCCTCATTTTTTCACAACCTGGAGGAGTATATGAAGTTGATGAAAATTTTCCAGTAATATGTTCTATTTGATACCTTGTCCTTTCTTCCTCATAATCTGGTGCGGTACTAAATATATTTAATATATCTTTAGTGCTTAATTTTAATGAATTTAAAAATGAAACAAGTGCAAATCTACCCATATGTGGTACGTTTTCACCAGCTTTTATTGCAGAAATTATTCTTTTCATACAAGGTGGTAATTTTTTATAATCCAGCTTTCCAACAGGAGCTGTTTCAATATTTTTACGATGAAGCATTACATAATTTTTTATTCTTTGAATATCTTTTGAAAATGTTTTATAAATAGATTTACTGCAATTTTTTGTATCAAGTTCATTATTTATTCTATCTCTTAATGCTTCCTGAATTATTCGAGCTAAATCTTTATGAGAAATGTGAATATAGCCTTTTTTCATATCACGATTTATCATTTTCCATTGCTTGTATCTTGTAGGTGCATAATGGAGATAATCGACAAAATAAATGCTAATAATATTTTTATCTTCAAAAAATCTAACATTTAATTTAAACTCATTTGAAACATCAATTAAAAACGAAGTTGTTTCATTTATTAAATTTTTATAAGCATGAACTGCTTCTCCAAGTGCATATCTTCTTTTAAAATAAATATCTTCAATACATACAGCAATCATTCGAGCAATAGGATAAGAAAGGAGTTCCATTATGCAATCTGATTCAGTAGCAAGGCTACGTTCTCCTACATCTCTATTTTTAAATGCATTATCAAGTCTCTCGACACCTGTTAAACGTGCGCGATCATACAAAGGATCATCTAACAACTCTTTTATAGATAGATTGTTTTCTTTAACATAGCTTTTTGCAGCATTTAAGAAAGGATATTTTGATAATGTAGATAACTCCACCATTTTATGCTTTTAAGCCTAATAAAAAACAGTTAATTAAATTTCCCGTTATGGTTTTAACAATATTTTATCAATTTGACATTTTTACACGATAGATATTTAAAGCAACATAAAGAGAATAATAAATGGGACGTGTGTTGATAGGTGGTAGAGATGAAAAAATATGGAGGTTTTAATAAACCAAAGCATAAGGATAATTTTCCTTCAAGTCCGGAAGAAGAACTTCAATTTGTTTTATGGAAGGCTGAATTAAATAAGGAATTATTAGAATTTTGGAAATCAATATCTAGATAAAATATAATATTTTTAATTCAATATAAATACAAAAACAAAATATTTTTTAAATATCTAAATTTTAAGTAGTAGAAATGATATTATGCCTTTACAAATTTTGTGGGCTCGTAGCTTAGTCTGGCGGAGCGTCTGGCTCATAACCAGATGGTCGCAGGTTCAAATCCTGCCGGGCCCACTTTTTTCTGTTTAATTATTATTAAATAAAAGTTTAAAGTATATTAAAAAATAAAATTAAGGAGTAAATTTAGCCAAGATGGCCCAACATACTCCAAACCTACTGTTTTGTAAATATCGGGATTTTCAGAGGTCACAGCAATTTTTATAGATTCAGATCTATATCCTAGTCTAATTATTTTTAAAGTATAAGTTTGGTCAATTGGTAAATTTCTAAATAGGTAATTTCCTGATCTATCAGTAAGACCTAATCTAACTATTCTTCCTTTATCGTTTCTTAAAAACAACAATGCATTTTTTATGAAATACATTTGATTATTAGATTTACATGTATTTATGTTAATATTTCCACTGTCTATATTTATATGTTTACTTGATAGTACAAAAATTGGATAGGAAGCCGTAGGACTAATTTGATCATATTCATCTCTAGCTCTAGCTCTTATTATTAGGGGTTTGTTACGCACTGAATAAACATGTTCAACTGTTATTATCTGCCCTTCAGGATATGGTCCAATCCAATCTTCATAGGTTCCATCTCCCCATTCAATATAATAAAACAGATCATCACCATCTAAATCTGTAGAGAATAATTTATATCTATTAACTTTTCCAGTATAAACAAGTTTAGGCCCTGTAATGCTAGGTTTACTAGGTGGAAATTCACTTCCTATCGTTGCAAAGGTCCAAATAGGCCCCTCAGTTTCTGCACCATGGCTATCCTTTGCAACAATCTTCCAATAATACTGTGTTCCAGAATCAAGATTTTCAACATTATACGAAGTTTCTGATATATCTCTTTTTAAAATATCTGGTGGACTAGTAGTACCTAAATAAAAATCATATCTAACTGTATCGCCAGGATTTGGATCACCACCAGACCAACTAAATGTTACCTCTAATTCAACATCAGTAGCTCCATCTGTAGGACTAGGATTACTAGGCTCATATGGAGGAGTATTTTCACCAGTTTTAAATGTCCAAATGGGACCTTCATTTGTTGAACCATGTTCATCTTCGGAAATGATCTTCCAAAAATAATCTGTATTTAATGATAACGTACCAGGATCCCATGTATTATATTCATAATCCCATTCAACCAAAGGTGGAGGAGTAACCGTTCCAAAGTAAATATCATAAGTAACTGAATCCCCGTTTGGATCCCCGCCATTCCAAGATATATCAGCATCTAAATCAACATCAGTAGCACCATTTGGAGGACTTGGATTACTTGGTTCATATGGAGGATCATTATAATATGTTGTAAAACTCCAAACAGGTCCAGAAGTTGAAGTACTATATATGTCATATGCAACTATTTTCCAATAATATGTTGTTCCAAAATTCAATGTTCCTGGAGTATATGTTGTTCCAGATTGCCCAGATGAAACAAGATTTACAGGTGGATTAACAGTATCAAAATATACATCATAAGTTAAAGGATCTCCATCAGGATCACTACAAGACCAACTTAGTACCACATTTACATCAATATCTGTCTCACCATCCTCTGGATCTGGATCACTTGGAGTGTTTGGGGGACTATTACCAAACCAACTAACATTCCAGTATTCAAGTTCTGGAGTATAAGATGGAGTAGATCTAGAAAATGTAGCCATTAGTCTAATAGACGAAGCAGTAACATCTTGTAAGCTATCTCCAGGCTCAATCTCGGATACTAAAATAACTCCAGACACGCCATCTATTATATCAAAATTAATATCTGACCCTGAAGAAATTGCATCAAATTCCTGCCAAAAACTAGAACCGCCTTTGTTTATTTCAATAGAAGTAACATGAGCAGAAAGAACTTGATCGATTTCACTTCCAATAGAATAGCTAACTGAAGATCCGGTATTGGTTTCTAAATCCCATAGATTACCATAAATATCAGGACATAAATTATCATACTGAGATGGATATTCATCAACAAGATCTTCCCAAGCTACAAAAATCTTACCGTTACCAATATCCATATTTGCCCAATCGCCTTTATGATCTGGATCACTGTTAGTAGAAAGTTTTACCTTGCTTGATGACGAAATTCCTTCAGAAGATACAAGTTGCCCCCAAATATCATTGTTATCATCATAAGTAACAAAGTATGGATCATCCATATCTGAAATTGGATAGGTAACAATATCTGTTCTGACATATTCTCCTAGAATAATTTCAAAATTGCTTTTAACAATGTTTGCACTAGAATCAATAATTGTACCCCAAATATCTCCCCTCCAATCGCCACTGCTAATATCTCCATCGTTCCATGTTACCAAATACTCTTCGGTTTCTTCATTAAAACATGCGCAGGGAAAATTAAAATCAGTATAATCATCTCCATCTGCAAGTTTTTGAGAAGAACCAATTATATCTAAGTTTTTATCAAATAAACCAGCCCAAATGTCATATGGGCCATTATCTGGGGTTTCACCTTCTTCCCAAACAATTAAATATCTTTCATTTACTGAATCAAACGCAACCCAAGGTTCACATTGGGAATAAGTTGCACTAGAAATTGTTTTTTCATTTCCAATTTGATTTCCATTTGTATCATATAATTTACCATAGATATTATAATTAGAGGTACCATAACGAGCATCTTCCCATACTACACAAAATCTATTATTTACAGAATCAAATTTAACATTTACATCTGCTTGAACACTTGTTTCAGAGCAAATATTTATAACAGAACCAAGTGAAAGACCAGAACCGCTTCTTTGAACTAATCTTCCCTTAATATTAAGAGTTCCAGGACTTGGATTTGCAACCGTATTGTAGTGTTCCCAAGCAACAAACCATTTACCCCCTCCAAAATCTGCTGATGGATTTTCATTTCTAAAGAATTGTGTTCCATCATTAAAAATCTTTTTATCATCAACTAACAAGTTTCCAGAGGCGTTAAAAATTGAAGCTCTTATCTCTTGTTTAAAACCCCAGGTATATGGTGGATAGTAAGCTTGTCCTTCTTCCCAAGAAACAAGAAATTCATCACTACCATCAAAACTTACCTCTGGATCCCAGGTACCTTCATTGTTTGAATGATAAGTAATTTTTTTATCATCAGACCATTTATTATCCCAATCAGAAAAAACACTACCAAAATCACTTTCATCAAGAGCACTAGGATTTCCATAGAAAAGAAAAACATCACTATCTCCAGTAGGTAAAGAAGGGAATTTAATCCAAACATCAGCTTCTAAAGAATCATAATCCTCCTTCCAGTAATCTAAATAAATTCCAGGGTTATCCTCATGTTTAAACCTTATATCAGAATAATCATTTTGCATATCAGAATCGTAATCTATTGTTACTTTAAATGCAAAATCATCTAAGGATTGGCCAGCATTATTTGTAATTTCAATTATTCTCATTTTGGTCCAATCTGGGTCTATCCAAGCTGAATAGGTATTAATCATGGTAACTTTACTATTTGAGACAATATAGTTATCTGATGCCCCCACTCCAGGTGGATTTAAATCAATTTTTGATTCATCAAGAAAATCATCTTCCCATATCCCACGTTGACCATTAAAATTATTGTCTATTTTAAAAGTTAAAACTGATTTGTCATCTAGGTCAATTTTTCTACCAGCATAAACTGCTGAAGCAAACAAAAATAAAAACAATATTGCTATAGCAGTACCTTTTAAAATTACGCCTCTTCTCGTAATATTACCCCCTTTTTAAAGAGATATATGACATTTTCTATTATATAAAACTTGTTATTCTATAATTTTAATTATTATAAATTTTTTTAAAAATTTAGAAAAAATTATCTTTTATATTATAAAATATATAAAATTTAAAAGGAAATTAATACTTTCAATGACCCCCGCTTTATATATATAAAACAAAAAGAATTTACATATTATTAGATTGACGTGAGATACGGGGGACATGCCAGCAAAGCTGGCATTTCTGCCATATATTTTGATTAATCCCTATCAATTGCATCCCTTCCCATCCCCTCCTCTTTTTTTATTTTTTATAATTTTTTTACACCATTATTTTTAATAATAAAACTGGTATAACCAAGATTGATGCAAAGAAAACTTTCATCCTTTGATATTTATGTAATTGTATCTGAACTACAAGACTATTTAGACAATTATGTAGAAAAAATTTATCAATTGTCTCGAAGCGAGATATTAATTAGATTAAAAAATGTCCAGACTAAAGAGAAAAGTAATTTATATGTTAGAAATGGTGATTTTTTATCTGTTACAGAAAAAAAATTTGAAACACCTAAAAATCCATCTGTTTTTGCTATGACAATTAGAAAATATCTTACAAATGGAAAAATTACTAGTATTACTCAGCATGAATTTGACAGAATTATTGTTATACAAATTGAGAAAAAGCAAGGGATATATAAACTAATTTTTGAATTTTTTTCAGAGGGAAATATTATACTCGTAGATCCCAAAGAAAAAATCATTGTTCCTTTAACTAGACAAACATGGGCCCATAGAAAGGTTTCTGGAAGACAAGATTATATTTTTCCACCATCTCAAACAAATCCATTCAAACTTGATATAGATAAGTGTAAAAAAGTGTTAAATGAGAGCAGTTCAGATATTGTAAGGACTCTTGCAGTAAATTTCAATCTAAGTGGACTTATTGCTGAAGAGATATGTTTTCGAGCAAAAGTTGATAAAAATATAAAAATAAAAGATGTAAATGACAAAATAATTTCAGAAATTTTTGATTCATTAAAAACCTTTTTAGATATATTTATAGAACAAAAGTTCAAACCAGTTCATGTTAAAAAAGATGATGAAATAATTGATATTTTACCATTCAAATTTGAATATTATAAAGGTTATATATTTGTAGATATAAAGAGATTTACAAAAGGTCTTGAGGTTTTTATAAATAAAAAACCTGAAAAGATAATAATAAAAGAATCAAAAATTGAAAGGACCATTGGAAAACTCAATCGCCAGTTAAAAATGCAAAAGGATGCAGTTGTTCGACTTGAAAAAGAAATTGTTGAGAAAAAAATAAAAGGAGACTTAATTTATCTTCACTACCAAGAAATCGAAATAATACTAAAAGAAATAGAAAATGTTCTAGACTTAAAAGAAAAAGAAGAGGAAGTAAAAAGGATAAATAGTTTAGACATTATTAAAGAATTTAGTCCTAAAAAAAATCACCTATTTTTAAATCTTACAGATACAGAAGGAAAAAATTTCGAAGTAAAAATCAGTTCTCGTAAGTCTGTTGCAGAAAATGCTGAAAAAGCATATGATGAAAATAAAAAGCTTAAAAACAAATTAACCGGTGCTAAAAAATCAATTGATAAAACCCTTAAGGAAATAAAAAAGATTGAAAAGAAGAAAAAAATTGAAAAAGAAAAATTAGAAGAAAAACCAAAGAAGAAAGAAAAAACCTTTTGGTTTGAGCGTTTCAGGTGGTTTATTAGTAGTAAAGGTAATTTAATTATTGGAGGAAAGGACGCAAAGACAAATGACCTTGTTGTCAAAAAGTATCTAAAGGAAGGAGACCGTTACTCTCACGCTGAGATTCAAGGTGCTCCAAGTATTATCATAAAAAGCAAAGATGCTTTAGGAAATATTTTAGATATAAACGAAAAAACTCTTGAAGAAGCATGTATTTTTGCATCCTCTTTTAGCAAAGCCTGGAAACAATTTGCAGAAGCACAAGCTTATTGGGTTCTACCTGAACAAGTTAGTAAAACAGCACAAAGTGGAGAATTTATTCCTCGTGGTGCCTTTATTATCCGTGGTAAACGAAATTATAAATCATGTAAACTTGAACTAGCAATTGGGAAAATTGAAATAGATGGTGTAAAAAAGATAATGTGTGGGCCAATTTCTGCTGTTGTTACTCACTCAAGTAAATATGTAATTTTTGAGCCAGGTGATATAAAAAAAATAGATATTGTTAAAAAAATTGCAAAGGTTTTTGATGTAAATACAGATGTAATAGAACGCGTTCTACCATCAGGCGGCGCTACAATTATTAAAACAGTTGGGTTAGAATTGAGGTAAACGTCCATGAAAGTTTTATTTAAAGATCTTAAACATGGCGAAATAAAGCTTATGCCTGAAAATCTTGATGATATATGGCACCTATTCAATATTATTGAAAATGGAGACTTAGTTCGTGCATTGACTTTTAGAACTGATGAACAAAAAAATGATAAAATTAGATCAAAAAAAGTTGAAAAAAAACGAATAAAAATTGGGCTAAGAATTTCAGAAATAAAGTTCCATGAATTTTCAGATAGATTAAGAATACACGGAAAAATCGAAGAAGGACCTCAAGATCTTGGGTCATTCCATACTTTAAACATAAGTGCTGATAAAATGGATAAAATCTCAATAATAAAAGAAAAATGGAAAGATTATCAACTAGAGCGTATCGATGACGCGGTGAAACATAGCAAACAAGCAATAGTTACTTTTATTTCAATTGACGAAGATAACGCAACTATTGCTATCTTAAGACAAAGTGGGGTCCAGTGGATTGCAGATATTGATTCAAAAAGATCTGGTAAGATGTTTGATAGTAAAAATACAGAGAAGGAATATTTTGGTGAGGTTTTATCTGTTGCTAGAAAAAACAAAACAGAAAAATCAAAACTAGTAGTTGTGGGACCTGGTTTTGCAAAAGAACATTTTGTTAAATATGGACAAGAAAAAGACCCAATAGTCTTTGAAAAATTTGGTGTTCATACAACAGGGTGCTCTGGAATGAATGGGATATATGAGGCGATAAAAACAGGAGTTGTTGAGCAAATTACAAAAGAAAACAGAGTTGCATTTGAAACAGGCTTTATTGAAAAATTATTTGAAGAAATAAAAAAAGATGGACTTGCAACTTATGGTGAATCAGAGGTCAAAAATGCTCTATTAAATGGGGCAGTTGACAGACTTTTAATAACTGACATCTTAGTTAGAAGAAAAAAAGGTGAGCAATTTTTAAAGCTTGCAAAACAGAATAATAGCGAATTTACAATTATAAATACAATGCATGAATCTGGAAAAAAATTTGAAGGAATAGGGGGAATTGGCGCCCTATTAAGATTTAAAATATAATTCTTTATATATCTCTTCCGCGACTTGTATCTCTTTTATACTCTCCATAAGCACCAGAGCTTTCGGTAATAATATCACCATCAGTAGCAGGGTTTAATACTATTTCTTCAAATTCTGGAGTGTAATAAGTATAATTAACTATGAGTTTAAAGGAATTACCGGAATCCATTAAGAACCTTAATAACACTAATGGTCTTATACCAAATCTTTCTCCTTTCTCAACAGTTACTACAACATCGAAAGAAACATTTCTTTTAATTTTATTCTCATCATAAATTAATTGTTTTACAGATAAAGTATCTTCTACATCCTCAAAGTTTTCATCTTGTGGAATGTCAAATAATGTGAATTTAGGAGAAAGTACCTTATTTGCAGAGCCTGTACTAGTATGCGAAATCTTTTGATCACCATATGTTATCTTAGCTTTTAATTCATCTTTGCCTCTTTTGAACATTTCTAACAAACCTTGAGTTTTATCATCGCTCCATGAAATTTTAAATTCAGCTTCGGTTATTACAGCTCCTTCTTCTTCTGCAAAAATTTCTAAAGATTTTTTATATTGAGATTTTGTTTTTGCCGTGCCTTTTAAAGTTTCTTCCCCACAGTGCTCAATCCACTTTAATTCTACATTCGTAATTTCTTCTAAATCTTCGTCATCATCTGTTGGTTCTTCATTTTCATAATAAAATATTATTCCGATAGCAGCAACTATTAATATAAATACACCAATTATTGCAATTATTTTATCAGATTTTTTTAATTTCATTAGCTCACCCTATTTTTTATTTGGTAATTTCTATTTTTCTATTAATATAAGTATATTTTCTACTTTATTAAGTTTTTCCTTTTTATTTAATTTATTATTATAATATAAACAAGATATCATTTATTAAATTTTTTGTTAATTATAAAATTAGAGGATTATTGGTAAAGTCTTATTACATTTAGAACATTTACCATCAATAATACCTTGTGATTTAACGGAAAAACCAATTCTTTTTATACAAACATTTCCACAATCAGGACATATTGTATTTTCATAATTACCGTGAAAAACGTTTCCTAGATATGGATATAACACACCAATTTTTTTTGCAACTTTGTATATTTTTAAGAGAGTGTTCATTGGAGTTCCGGGAACTTCAGTCATATTATAATCTGGATGAAAACGAGAAAAATGAATAGGTGTATCACTACCAAGCTTATCAACTGACCATCTACAAAATTCTTTAATTTCATCAATAGAATCATTTAGACCAGGGATTACAAGATAGGTTAATTCAATATGAATGCCGAGTTCTTTGGCATGCTCACAGGTTTCTATAACTGGTTTTAACCGCGCCTTGCAAAATTTTTTATAAAAATTTTCGTTGAAAGCTTTAACATCAATATTCATCGCATCTAAAACTTGCGAAATGTCTATTAAAGCCTCTTTACTAATGTAACCATTTGTTACATAACATGTATATAGTCCAGCTTTTTTTGCATATTTTGCAGAATCATAACAAAATTCATGCCATATAGTTGGCTCATTATAAGTATAAGAAACTCCTTGACAAGAGTTTTCTTTAGCTAAATTAACAACTTCTTCAGGTTGAATCTCTCTTGTATCAAAAGATTCTGGTTTAGCAGTTGAAATGCTATAATTTTGACAATAACTACATTTAAAATTACATCCAACAGTACCCATAGAAAGAGCGTTTGTTCCAGGGTGAAAATGGAAAAATGGTTTTTTTTCGATAGGATCTATAGCCAATGAAGAATAAGCGCCATATATTAGAGAAAATAAGGTCCCATTTTCATTTTTACGAACACCACATATACCAACTTTATCTTTATCAATTTTACATCTATGAGAACATAGATTACATTGCAATTTTTTATTATTAATTTTTTCCCAATATTTTGCTTCTTTTTTCATTATAATATTTATAATACGAAAAATGTGTAATAAATTTTATTCACCAAGTATCAGACCTTTTTGACTAAAAATAAAACCTTTATTGGGATATTGGTCATTTATTTGGGGCTCCATCTCGCTGAAATCTTTGTATTTATTGTCAGTTCTTAAAATATATCTTGTATAAAAAAATGCTTCTTCAACAGATACCTTTCCATCTTTGAAAAAATTTAATTTTGTAGGTCTACCAATGTTTAGAATAAATGATTTATAACCATCTGCAGAACCGCTTTTAATTCCATTAAACCAAATTTGAGAAAAAATTGGACCCTTAAGATTACTTGTCCAACCCAATCTATACTTGCTAGCTCCAGAAATAATTACTCTGCCGGATTCAGGTAAATTTGATTTTAACAAGAAAAATTCTGGAAAATTAAAAATTGTTTTATCTGCAAATCCACCACTATAACAAGCATCAACTATAACACATGTTTTTTTAGATTTAAGACCCATAAGTAATATACCTAGTTCATTATCATCAAGCGTATCATCCCACAAAAAAACTCCACTTCTTTTAAAAATTTTACCGCCAAAAAGTTTTTTAGAACTGTCACCACAACCATGACTTGAAATCCATATAAAAACTTCACTATCTTGATATTTATTTGATTGCTCAACAATATGATTCAATGCAATATTTACATTTTCTTTTGTTGCACCCGCATAAGAAATGTCATATTCATGTTTACGCTCTTGAAGGGTTTCTATTGGTTTACCAAGACCATTATTTGACCTAATCCAACCATCATCAAATAATATTATAATGTTATCAGTTGAATATTTTAGATTTTCAATAAAATATGAAGCCATTTCTTCAGCTAAATATAAAGCGCCATTTCCAAGTTTACTTTCATTATCCTGAGGGAAGTTATATGCAATAATAAAAATTGCCCATTTATGTTCATCAGATTTAATTATCTCAGGATTATCAACTAATACTTTTACTTGCTTTTCTTCTGAATAATTTAACCCATCCCAGGAACGAACTATTATAGTGTAAATACCCTCTAGGATATCATAAGTATTCCACTCATAAATCCATTTGGTGTTTCCTCTGGCAGTATACCAAATTCCATTTATATTTACCTCAATTTCCAATAAACTATCGTTACTATCTAAATCGGATGCTGTACCACTAATAAGTACAATTTTAGATACTGTTGCACCATTATTTGGATAATTTATATCAACAACAGGTTTTTGGTTTACATAAAATTCGTCTGAGTCGTAATAATAATATACGATAGGCATAAATATAATAATAAGTAACAATATCGATATGATAATGCTTTTTTTCATTTTATTTCCTTAATATAATTTATATTTTATTATTTAAAATCTTTATTCTACAAATGTTTCCATATTGTGACAACAATTAAAAGAAAAAAAGTACATTCAAAAAGTTTATCATAACTATTTTGTTTTCGCTAATTAATACAATGGGGCGTTAATTTGAAAAAAATGACATATTCTGAGAGTGGTGTTGATATATTAAAAGAAGAGAAAGCGATAAAAGAAATCATCTCAAATATTAAATCTCATAGAAAAGGAATTGGAAAACCACTTGGCGGTCACTATGCTGGGATGATTGAATTTGGAGAATACGTACTTGTATTATGTACTGATGGAGTAGGAAGTAAAGTAAAAATTGCATCAGATTTAAAAAAATGGGATACTATTGGAATTGATTGTATTGCTATGAACGTAAATGATGCAATATGTGTAGGAGCAGAACCTTTAGCATTTGTGGATTATTTAGCAATTGATGATCCCAACCCAAGGATCACAAGAGAAATCGGTAAAGGACTTGAGAAAGGTGCACAACTTTCAAATATTTCAATTATTGGTGGAGAGACAGCTTCTTTACCGGAAATAATAAATGGTTTTGACCTAGCAGGAACATGCCTTGCCTTTCTTAAAAAAGACAAAATTGTAACTGGTAAAAATATCGCCCCTGGCGATATTATTATTGGTCTAAGTAGTAACGGCATTCATTCTAATGGTTATTCACTTGTAAGAAAGGTTATTGAAAAAGCAGGTCTATCGTATAAAGACAAGTTTCCAGAAAATTATTATCCAAATAAAAGAATTGGGGAAATTTTGCTTACACCAACCAGAATTTATGTTAAAGAAATACTTGCACTTTTAAAAAATATAAAAGTAAAAGGTCTTGCTCATATAACTGGAAGTGGTTTAAAGAATTTAAATAGATTAAACAAAAATGTAAAATATATAATAAATGACCCATTTAACCCTCAACCAATCTACAATTTTTTGAAAAAATATGGAAATATTGATGATAAAGAGATGTATCAAACTTTCAATATGGGAATGGGATTTTCTATAATTATTAAGGAAGAAGATGTGAAAAAAACAATAAATATTCTTAAAAAACATACAAAATCAGAAGTAAAGATTGTAGGTTTAATTGATAAGGGAGAAGGAGTAGAATTAAAATTAGGCGAGTTAATAAAATTTTAAAAAATAATTGCAAGTAATGCAATAATTACAATAACAATTATTACTGAGATTATAATCCACTTAACTTTATTTTTTTGTTCTTCACTCGGTCCTTTAACAAAAGAATATGCCTGAGATGAAGAGATCTCTTGTTTTGGTACTTCCATCGTAAATCTTGGATCTATATCTGTTTCAGAGCGATGTTCAAATTTTGCTCCACAAAATCTACATACCTTTGAATCGATTGAGATTTCTTTATTGCAAAATGGACAGGGCGCAAAATCAGTTGGTTTTATGTTAGCTTCCATTATTTTTTTATATAAAAAAGAATAAATATCATTGAATTTTTTGTAAGCATATAAACTAGTAAAACTAAGAGTAAAAGTTGAAATAATAAACATACCAACTGCATAATAAAATTGTTTGCTGTCCATCTTTGATATTAAAACATCAATAAATATTAATAGAGAAAAACCTAACAAAATTGGAAAAACAATAGATACAGCAAGCAAAAATTGATTTTGTACTAAAATTTCTGCAAGATTACTTTCAGAATTTACTAAATAAAAAGCTGAAGAAGAAATAATTAGACCTTTTGAAAGAATTATTTGAATTGCAAGTAAAACAATACTTGGAATAAGAAATGCTGATGCAATCATAACTCTTACTTCATGATCTTTGTTGATTTCCTTTCTACCAAGCACAATATAAATAAAAGCCCAGAATAGCCAAAATAGTAAAATACCATCAAAAATCCCAATAATTGCTATAAAAACTCCTGAAGAAAAAATTGAATATAAAAAATCTGCAGCACCTTCATTAAAAAATCCAATAATTAATATAATTGCTAACACGATTTGTATAGCAACCATAATAAACATATAATGTAAAAATTCTGTAAAACGTTTTATTCCTTCAGCGGTATATAATGTAGATTTATCTTTCTTTAGTCCCATCCTCTAATCCTAAATAAGAAATAAAAAAGTAGGTTTTATAGTTTACTAATATTTATAGAAGATAGCGGGGAGTGGATTTGAACCACTGATCTACGGGTTATGGGCCCGTCGGGATTTCCTGGCTACCCCACCCTTATAGGTACCATCTAAAGTAGATATATACTCGCTATGATGGGTAGCTTTCCCCGCAATTTGAACTATCAATCTTTTTGGGAATAATGTTTCTCATACTTAAATCTAGTACTTATCATAAGTTTTAGATAATTATTAATTGTTTATCATAGGAAAAGATTACAAAAGAAAAAAATTATTAAGGTGTTGTAAATAGATAATTGGGAGATAATGATATAGATGGAAATTGAAACGCATCTTGTTAAAAAGGTAGCAAAATTTCCTAAAGTTTGTACTAACTGTAGAAAACAGATATCGCCAGGTATTGCTTTTCATCATGAAGAAGGAGTTAAAGAACACCTCCATTCACTATTGGCTAGACAATTCTGTTCAGATTGTTATGCAAAATATGGAGAAAAAAAGCTACTTTCAAAAACAAAGAAATAGATAAGGAATTTTTTTAAAAACATTTTTCATTAGAATATCTATTTTATACTTCCATTTGCAGGGGTACCCGAGTGGTCAAAGGGGTAGGGCTTAGGACCCTATGACGTAGGTCTTCGAGCGTTCGAATCGCTCCCTCTGCATCAGATAAATTTGAGAGTTTAATGAAAATAATTGCATTTACAGGAATGCCTTTTTCAGGAAAAAGTGAAGCTGTTAAAATTGCCAAAGATATGAACATACCTGTAATTAGAATGGGCGATATGGTCTGGGAAGAAACAAAAAATCAGGGACTAAAGCTTAATGATGAAAATGTGGGAATAATTGCAAATGATTTTAGAAAAGATTATGGAATGGATATTTGGGCAAAAAAAACTCTTGAAAAAATAAAATCTTTGGAAAATATCGAGATTCTTGTTATAGATGGTATTAGAAATGTTGAAGAAATTAAAACATTTGAGACAGCACTAGGGAAAAAATTTATTTTAATTGCTGTAGAAGTATCTGATGAAACACGATACAAAAGAGCAATGACTCGTAATAGAAAAGACGATAGCAAAGACATAGATTTGGTAAAAAAAAGAGATAAACGTGAACTTTCTTGGGGACTTGGGAATGTTATTGCCTCTTCAGATATTGTTATTACCAATGAAGCGGGAATTGACGAATTTAGACAAAAAATAAAAAATATTCTAATAAATTTTTAATTTTTGAAAACGATAACCTTATCAATATATTGCTATATTTTCGGCTGAAGATATAATGTATGAAGCAAAGGTTACAATTGGTTTAAAAAAGGGGGTTTCTGATCCTGAGGGAGCAAATACTCTCAAAGCATTAAAATTGTTAGGTTTTAAAAATGTTAAAAAAGCACAGATGATAAGAACAATTAATCTTCTTATTGACAGTGAAAATGAAAAAGAAGTAAGAAATAGTGTAGAACAAATGTGCCAGAGATTACTAACAAATCCTGTTATTCATACCTATAAAATCAAGATTACAAAAAAGTAATAAAAAGTTTGGGGATCTTTATTGAATTTAGATAGACTGTTTAACAAAAAAAAATATTCTTTTAATTTGTATGAAATTAATCTTGCTGATGCATCTGATGGAGAATTAATAGGTATTAGCAATAGGATGGGAATTGCACTTGCTTTACCTGAAATGAAAAAAATTAAGGATTATTTTAAAAATAAAAAAAGAAATCCAACGGATATTGAATTAGAAGCATTGGGACAAGCTTGGTCTGAACATTGCTGTTATAAATCTTCAAAAATTCCATTAAAACAATACGTCTTTGGAATAGAAGAAAATAAAATTGTAGCAAGAGAAGATGCTGGAGTAATTGAATTTGACAAAGAGTATTATTACTGTGCTGCACTTGAATCTCATAATCATCCATCTGCGGTAGAACCATATGGTGGTGCAGCAACAGGCGTAGGTGGAATAGTTAGAGATATTGTTTGTATGGGCGCACAACCAATTGCATATATTGATCCTTTATTTTTTGGGCCACTTGATTATCCCTCAGAAGAACTTCCGAAAGGAGTAAAGCATCCTCGTTATTTGTTCAAGGGAGTTGTAGATGGCATACGAGATTATGGAAATAGAATAGGTGTTCCAACACTTTCAGGTCAAGTTTACTTTCATAAGGGATACACAGGAAACTGCCTTGTAAATGTTGGTTGTATTGGTGTAATGAAAAAGAAAGAACTGATACATTCACGTGCAAAAGCCCCAGGTAACGTCTATGTTTATGTTGGGGGAAAAACGGGTAGAGATGGAATTCATGGTGTTACATTTGCATCAGCAGAACTTAATGAAGAAAGTGAAGAAAGTAGCAGATCTGCAGTGCAAGTAGGGGACCCAATTACAAAAGAGCCTTTAATTCATGTAACACTTGAATGTAATAGAAAAGGTCTTCTTGAGGGTTTAAAAGATTTTGGTGGAGGCGGTCTATCATGTGTCTGTGGTGAACTTGCCTATGAAGCAGGATTTGGTGCTGAAATTCATTTAGATAAGGTTCCGTTAAAAGAAGAAGGACTTTTACCATGGGAGATATGGGTTTCTGAAAGTCAAGAACGAATGATGTTTCTTGTTGATCCTAAAAATGTTAAAAAGGTCCTTCACATATGCAAACAGTGGGATGTAACTGCAGTTGTTGTTGGAAAGGTGATAGATGAAAAAATAACAAGGGTCTTTAATAAGGGTAAAAAAATCTTAGAACTTGATATGGATTTTTTCACTGGTGGTCCTGTTTATGACAGCTGTGAAAGGCCATTTGTTGAAAATAAACAGAAAAAAATAGAAGAAAAAGAGTTCAAACAACCAGATTTAAACAAAATATTAAAAGAATTACTTTCATCACATAACATTGCATCAAAGGAATGGGTCATTCGACAGTATGATCACGAGGTTCGTGGAAATACCGTAATTAAACCGCTTCAAGGAGTGCTTGGTAAAGAGACCCACGGAGACGCAACAGTTCTAAAACCACTTGAAAAATCATATAGAGGACTTGCAGTAACTGCAAACATAAATCCAAGATTTATGGAAAGAGACCCTTATTGGGGAGCATGCTCAGCAATTGATGAAACATGTAGAAATCTAGTTTCAGTAGGTGCAAAACCAGATGCACTGCTTGATTGTTTGAATTTTGGCAATCCTGAAAAACCAGAAAAAATGGGAGAGTTTTACGAAGCATGTAAAGGACTTGGAGATACTGCTCGCTCTTTAAAACTGCCCTTTATGTCAGGAAATGTAAGCTTTTACAATGAGTCTATAAAAACTTCAGTTCCTCCTACTCCTGAAATTATGGGTATTGGAATTGTACCTGACATTAGAAAATGTATAACATCTGATTTTAAACAAAAGGGAAATCCAATATATGTTATAGGTAAAGAAACTGAAAGAGAAATGGGAGGATCTGAATACTATAGGTTAATAAAAAGGGAGGGGAAAACAGTTCCAAAAACAGATCCAAAGGTGTTAAAAAATTGCATGAATAGTATTCTTTCAATTATCAAAAAAGATTTTATTTTATCTTGCCATGACGTAAGCGAGGGGGGAATTGGAGTATGTATATCAGAGATGACAATCGGTGGAGATATTGGTGCAATTATTGATATATCAAAAGTTGGAAAGGAACTAAGAACAGATTTTAAGCTATTCTCAGAGTCAAATACAAGATGGATTGTCGAAGTTAAAAAAGATAAACAAAAAGAATTTGAGATATTGTTAAAAAACAATAAAACACCATATATAAAAATCGGAAAAACAGATGGAGAAAAACTAATAATTAATGAAAATAAAAAACAGATAATTAATATTAAGATTTCGCTTCTTCGCAAACATTGGAAAAATGCTATTTGGTCTGTTATGGGTTAACATTTATAATATAGTGAACAAAACAATATGCTTATAAATAATTAAATATTCCATTAGTAAAAAATGGGGGAGAAAAAAATGGTAACTGTTAAAGAAGTAAAAAGTACAATAGCTGTTGCAATAGCCGGTGCTTTTGGATTCATAATCGCATTAATCTGGAGAGATGTTATTATGGGACTTTTGAACGTAGCTGGTTTGAATATTGATAAGATGGGGCAAGGCACACCCTTAGGCGATATTGCAATAATAATTGTTGTAGCAATTGTAATAACACTAGTTTGTGTTTTTGGTATTTTGTATATAACAAAATGGGGCGGAATAAAAAAAGAATGAAATTATAACACCCCTTTTTTTTCTTTTTTTTATAAACAAAAATTTAAATTACTAATGAGTTATTTCTTTTTTTAGTGATGAACGAACCCTTTCTGAGCCTTTGGCTATGATGAAGATCTTGAGTACTGAAATCTTTAGATATGCTTACTTAGCATATCTGCAATTTTTTCTAAAAATATCTTATCTTCATTTGAAAAAGCATCAATTTTATCTGAGTCAATATCAATTTCTCCAAGAATTTCTTCACCTTTTTTAATTGGTATGACAATTTCTGACTTTGTTGATTTAAAACATGATAGATATCTATTATCAGATGTTACATCTGAAATAATTTCTGTTTTCCCTGTTTTTGCAGCGCTCCCACAAATACCTCTACCAATCGGTATTTTTTTATGTTCTGTTGCCTCAGGGCCTTTCCAGGGGCCTAACATTAAATCATTTTCTTTTATAATATACACTCCAATCCAGCTGTAATGCTCAAAATTTTCAAAAAGAAATTTTACAACATTTTTTAAAATATCATCATTTGATTCCCTTATAATTCTTCTAATTTTCACTTCAGCAATTATATAATTCATAAAATTCGCCTTTAATAATCAAATAAACTTGTTTGTTTGTCTTTTGGACCTAACTGAATTGTCATAAGCTCTCTTTCTTTTTGAGTAGGAAGCTCAATAGTTCCATATTCACCGCCGCCTCCTGGTCTAATTATAACCTTTTTTTCTCTAAATAGTTGAATAGCTTCTGTAACTGCAGGTACTGTGATTCTTGCAATATCTTCAATATTTATATCTATCAAAACCCTAATTTCACTTCCAAAAACGTCTACAAGTTCCTCCCATCTTTTTGTTACAATTTTTGTAAATGGATTTCTTTGGCCTATTGCTTTAGTAATTATCTCAGCAAGTGGAATAAGATGAATATAATCTGGTCGATATTCTGGATGTAGTGGCTCCTTAAAATCAGCTTTTTCATTAATTCTGTCTTTTACCCCTTTTTTTATACGTTTACCACAGCTACATCTCCAATTTCTTCGTTTGGCTTCCTCAAGAGTATAATGGGTATGACATGAGCTACATGCTGATTCATGATATTTTCCTTCTTCAGGGGGCAATCCAACATTTAAAATAGATTTATTTCCATCAATTCTCAATATTGCCTTTTTTATTTCTCTAAAAGTAGCTGCTTTAACTTCAAATCGATTAAATTCTCTTGCCAACCTAACTGGGTGGGGACTATGACAATCTGAATTAGTTAAAAAAGTAAGTCTATGAAGTTCTTTTATCTTATCTGCAAAATTTGTATCAGCAGATAGCCCTAGCTCAACAAAAGAAACATAATCTGACATATCACCATAACAATCCTTTAGTGAATTATAATATGCATACATTGCAGTCCATGGAGTAAAAGCATGTGCAGGACCAATTAATACATCTAGATCCTTTGCAATTCTTGCAAGCTCTTCACCATTCATGTCTATATTAGGCCTACCATCAGTCTCCAAATTTTTTGATTTACTTTTTATTTTATCTTTAAAATCCCAAACAGAACTGACATCTGGAAAATACAAAAGATGATGTACCCTTTTTTTTGCTTCTATCTCTGTGCTTAAAATAAAACGAGTTCCATTTAATTCAAAGGTTCCATCATCAATAACATTACACTGACTTATTTCCTTTAGCCAGCCTTTATGAAGGCAATCACCAGTTGCAACAACATCAAGACCTTTTCTTTTAGCTTCTTTTGATATAGTCTCAATATTCATTTTTTCACTAGTAGCTCCAGAAAAACGTGAATGAATATGCAAATCTGCATTTATTATCATAAATCCCCTCTATGAAATAGGTATTGTTGATGTATAATATAACTATTACTAACTATTCAATCTTTTTTCCACATGCAATACAATATTTAGAATTTTTATCTAATTTTGCTCCACATTCAGTACAATAAGCATCAATTGTTTTTGTCTTTTTTTGTTTTATTTTTTCAGACTTAGGTGGTCTATCAACAGGTAAAGGTTGTTGGACCTGCGGTTGCTGAAGTTTTTGAGGGACTTGTTGTACAGACATTTCATGAGGAAATTGACCAGGTAACGGCGTCTTTGTTGCAAAAAATTGTGTTTTTGAGGTAAATTCTAAAAATCCTGCAATAATCAATATAATACCTGAAATAAATAAAGTCCATGCGCCTAACCCAACACCCCATTGAAGATTTATTTGTGCAGTGATATCTGACTCAGCAATTGTAGTAGAAGATTCTCCACCTAATGGTGAATTAGTTAAAGGCCCAATTATTTCATCTATATAAGAAGAAGATTTTCCTCCACCCGAAATAGAAGGAATAACTGACCCGATTATAATTATTAAAACTAAAATCAAAATAAACGGAATAATTAGTCTAACTCCTCTCCAGATATATTTTTTACCTAATTTTTTACTAAGAGGTATTCCAATAGTTGAAATTATCATAAAAATAAGACCAATTGCTATTAATGCAGAGAACGGTAATACAAAAGATCCCATTGGAACAGGACCACTAGCACCCGGGATAGTTACTTGTAGTCCGTTAATTCCATCAAAATTTAACAAGTTAATCATATCTGATGATTGAAAAGTTTCTGTAACACCAGTACCCGTTGCACTATATGAAACTGTATACCATGGAGTAAATAATCCAATAACTGCAATAATTATTCCTACGAAACATAAAATGTTTCCAATACTATGCAAATTGAAACCATTAATATATAAAATTGATACAATACGGGGGCCAAGACCATACTTTTTATGTCTACGATAAATTCCAAAAGCCATCAAACCTAAAATAGCAACAGAAATTAAAACAAATATAAGTAAAAAGTTGTAAAAAAACCATTCAATAATAAAAATGGTATCATCTGCTGGAATCAAACTGCTGCTCCATGAAACTCCATCCCACATTGCACCACTTTCTCTATACATTGGACCTTCAGGACCTGCTTGTCCTAATATTGAGGATTCAATAGCGTCTGACTCGTCATCTGCCACTTCTCCCCATCTTCCCCTAAAATTAAGAAATCCTTCTGACTCAATGTCAATTAATTGGTAACTACCAGGATTTAGAACTTTTCCATTACTACTAACTATATCACTGGCGATTCCTAATTTACCAGAGTAGGATCTAAAATAATTAGCATGGCTACCACGTGCTACAAAAACCTTAATGTGATTTCCTTCTTTTTCTACCTTATCCCAAGTAGCTTTTTGTCCAGAATGATGTTGACTATATCCAACATGCGATGGTTTATCTCCGGAAAAAACAATTTGAACCATTTCCCAATCCCCCTCATGTTGGTTTAACTCCCCTTTATTAAAGGCATAAAACATCCAATATTGAATTACACTGTCGCCTGTTGATGCATCATCAAAAGCATGATAATAAACAACATTTCCTTTTGAACTCTCCCAATTTTTAGCATTATTTATTATATCTTTATAATTATCAACTTTACCTAGTTGATTGTCAAGATAATATTCTTGATAAGTATCTGAAGAATAAGAAGAAATTTCTATTTCTGTTGGGTTTATTGAAATTGGAACAGAATTTCCTACAGTAAAAAGATATGAGTTTCCAATATGAAATTCTGCATTTATTGGATAACATGTTTCCTCGTTTTCAAAATACAAAATTGGAGCATAATCTTCAACCGTAGAATCTGCATTTGAAGTTATTCCTATTAAAGACACAAATATTATCAGAAATAACAAAATCGTTATATTGGGCCTAAAAAAAATAATAAAGGATTTTTTCATATTTTAACCTCCCTGTTTAAACAAAAAGTAATAAAATGTGACATTTTTATTATTTTTTAAAAAAGTAAGAGATAAATTGTACTTTTAATAGCAACATTTATTAGTCTTTGCTCCATATAAAAAGTGGTAAAATTCAGAAGTGGAGACGGGATGAAAAAATTAACTGAATTAGCCTAAATACTCTACATGAAGTGAACACAAATGGATGAAAAAAAATCTGTTAATAATGGGTACTATGATACTGACTCTATTCAAGTATTAGAAGGTCTGGCTGCTGTAAAAAAAAATCCAGCAATGTATATAGGAAGTACAGATGAAAGAGGATTACATCATTTAGTATATGAGGTGGTCGACAATTCTATAGACGAAGCAATGGCAGGTTTTTGTACAAAAATACATATCTCATTAAATAAAGATGGTTCAGTAACCGTTATTGACAATGGAAGAGGCATACCTGTAACAATTCATAAAAAATATAAAAAGTCTGGTGTAGAACTTGTTATGACTACTCTTCATGCGGGCGGAAAATTTGATACTAATGCATATAAAGTATCTGGTGGTCTACATGGTGTAGGTGTTTCAGTTGTAAATGCTCTTTCAGTTTGGTTAGAAACTAAAGTAAGAAGAGAGGGAATTGAATATTATCAAAAATACAAGAATGGTAAACCTGTTGATCCCCTTAAAAAAATCGGTAAAGCAGAAGAAACCGGAACTGAAATAATTTTTTTACCTGACCCAGAAATTTTTGAAACTACAGATATTAAATTTGAGACAATACAAACAAGATTAAAAGAATTAGCTTTTCTAAATGCTGGCCTTGAGATTGATTTAAAAGATGAAAGAAGTGGAAAACATAATGTTTTTAAATTTGATGGAGGGATAAGTGAGTTTGTTAAGCATATAAATAGAAACAAAACTACATTACATCCTGACTCTATATATCTAAAAGCAGAAAAAGAAAATGTTGAGGTTGAAATAGCTATTCAATATACTGATAGCTATACAGAAAATATATTTACTTTTGCAAATAACATTAATACACATGAAGGAGGTACACATCTATCAGGGTTTAAAGGAGCTCTAACTAGAGTTTTTAATGATTATGGCAGAAAAAATAAATTATTTGGAAGCGAGAACTATAGTTTAAGTGGCGAAGATAGCAGAGAGGGTATTACTGCGGTAATATCTTGTAAGGTTCGTCACCCACAATTTGAAGGTCAAACTAAAACAAAACTTGGTAATTCAGAGATAAGAGGTATAGTTGAAAGTTTAACTAATGAAAAATTGAGCGAATTTTTTGAAGAAACACCCTCTATTGCAAAAATTATTTTAGAAAAAGCAATAACTGCAAGTAGAGCTAGAGAAGCAGCAAGAAAAGCAAGAGAACTAACAAGAAGAAAAGGTCTACTTGAATCTACTGCTCTTCCGGGTAAACTTGCAGATTGCTCTTGTAAGGACCCTAGTAAATCAGAACTCTATATTGTTGAGGGAGATTCAGCAGGAGGCAGTGCAAAACAGGGTCGTGACCGAGAATTTCAAGCTATTCTTCCACTAAGAGGTAAAATACTAAATGTTGAGAAAGCAAGAATGGATAAAATACTTAAAAATAATGAAATTTTAGCTTTAATTACTGCAACTGGGACTGGTATAGGTGAAGAGTTTAACATTGAGACTGCACGCTATCATAAAATTATTTTAATGACTGATGCAGATGTTGATGGTGAACATATTAGAACCCTTCTTTTAACATTCTTTTTTAGATATATGAGGCCTTTGATTGAAGAAGGTTATCTATATATTGCTCAACCTCCGCTTTATAAATTATCTAAAGGAAAACATATTGAATATGCATATTCAGAAAGAGAGAAAATTGAAAAAATCAATGAGTTAGGGAAAAAAGGGGTTGGAATCCAAAGATATAAAGGTTTAGGAGAGATGAATCCTAATCAACTATGGGAAACCACAATGAATCCTGAAATGCGTATAATGATAAAGGTAACTGTTGATGATGCAGTTGAAGCAGACGAGCTATTCACAATTCTTATGGGTGAAAAGGTAGAGCCCAGGAGAGAATTTATTGAAACACATGCAAAAGATGTAGTTATTCTGGATATATAATTAGGTGATTTTATGACTGAAGAGCCTTTTAAAAAAGATCAAATACGTGCTATTGAGTCTGAAATGAAAAGGGCATTTATTGATTATTCAATGAGTGTAATTATGAGTAGAGCTCTTCCAGATATCCGAGATGGACTAAAGCCGGTTCATAGAAGAATCTTATATGCAATGAATGATATGGGATTAACCCACGATAAAGCATATAAAAAATCTGCACGATTAGTTGGTGAAGTATTAGGAAAATATCATCCGCATGGCGATCAAGCTGTTTATGATTCTATGGTAAGGATGACTCAGGATTTTTCTTTACGCTATCCATTGGTTGATGGGCAAGGCAACTTTGGTTCAATAGATGGCGACTCTGCTGCTGCTATGAGATATACTGAATCGCGTATGTCAAAAATCGCTTCGCTTTTACTTGAGGATATTGGAAAAGATACAGTTGAATGGATAGATAATTTTGACGGTTCTTTAAAAGAACCAGTTATGCTTCCAGCAAAGCTTCCAAATCTCTTAATAAATGGAGTATCTGGAATTGCTGTTGGAATGGCAACAAACATGGCCCCTCATAATCTTTCTGAAGTAATCGAAGGAATTTTACAATTGATTGAAAACCCTGATCTTTCAACAGCACAACTTATGGAATTTATAAAAGGTCCTGATTTTCCAACAGGCGGAATTATTTATGGAAAAGCAGGCATACTATCTGCTTATTCTGAAGGAAGAGGTTTATTAAGGGTTAGAGCAAGAGCTGAAATCGAAGAAATTAAAGAAAGAAAGATAATTATAATTACAGAACTGCCTTATCAAACAAACAAAGCCAATCTTTTAAAAAACATTGCAGGACTTGTTAAAAATAAAAAAATTGAAGGCATCTCTGATCTTAGAGACGAAAGCGATCGTAAAGGGATGCGAATTGTAATAGAGTTAAAAAGAGATGCAATTGATGAAGTGGTTCTAAATCAGCTATTTGAACATACTGATATGCAATCTACTTTTGGAGTACTTAATCTAGCAATAGTTAATGGTGAACCGAAAATTCTTGCACTAAAACAAATCATTCAACATTACATTGAGTATCGAGTAGAAATTATTATCAAAAGAACGAAATATGAACTTAACAAGGCAAAAGAAAAGATGCATATTTTAGAAGGGTTTATGATAGCCCTTAAAAACATCGATGAAGTTATTAAAATAATAAGAGGTAGTAAAACAGTTGAAGATGCAAAAAATGCGTTAATAAAAAGATTTGAATTTTCTGATATACAAGTTAAAGCAATTCTTGATTTAAGACTCCAAAAATTAACTGGTATGGAAATTGAAGGTGTAGAAAAAGACTATAATGAAACCAAACAGCTTATCGTAAAACTAGAGAAACTTCTGAGTGATAAAGCAAATATCTTAAACGTAATAAAAGAAGAACTTCTAGAAATAAAAGAGAAATTTGGAGATGAAAGAAGAACTGAGATTGTAGAAGGAGAAATCGGAATTGAAATTGAGGATTTAATCCCTGTCCAAGAAGTGTTAATTACAATAACTGATAGTGGCTATATTAAACGTATACCTTGTGAAACATATAAAACACAACATAGAGGTGGTAAAGGATTAATTGGAATGAGAACAAAAGAAGAAGATATAGTAGTAGATTCATTTATTACATCAACTCATGACTACATTATGTTTTTTACAAATAGGGGTAAGACTTTTTGGATAAAAGGATATAAAATACCTGAAGGAAGTAGACATCATAAGGGGAAAGCAATTATTAATTTAATCCCTAGACTTGAGGAAGGAGAATATGTAGAAACAGCTATTCCAATTAATGAATTTGATGATGAACACTTTCTTGTTTTTTCAACAAAAAACGGTATCATTAAAAAAACTGCTTTATCTGCGTATAGCAATATTAGAGTAAATGGGATTATAGCAATTAATCTAGATGAAGATGATGAACTCATTAGTACTAGACTTTCTGACGGAAAACAAACAATTATGATTGCTACAGCAAATGGACAAGCATGCCGTTTCAAAGAAGAAGAAGTTAGACCAATGGGAAGAGCTACTAGAGGGGTTATTGGTATTAGACTTGGTAAACAGGATAAAGTCGTGTCTATGGCAGTTGTAGAAGAAGAAGGAAATCTTCTTACTATTACTGAAAATGGTTTTGGTAAACGTTCACCAATTCAGGAATATCGTAAAACTCATAGAGGTAGTAAAGGAGTAAGAACAATTATTACAAATGAAAGGAATGGTAAGGTAATATATGTCAGAGAAGCATGCGATGAAGACGAAATTCTTTTAACAAGTCAAGAAGGCATGATGGTTAGAGTTCCAGTTAAAGACATTAGGATTCAAGGTAGAAATACAATGGGAGTACGAATTATGAGACTTAATGGAAAAGATAAGGTTGTTTCTGTAGCAAAAATTCTAGAAAACGATGAAAATGATGAAGAAGAATAAAAAATAAAAAAAAAATTAGAGAAGGGGTTATTGTTTCCCTTCATTTTCTGGTTCATATGGATTGAATGCAGGGTCACCATAAAGATTAAATTCAAAATATGTTGTGTGTTTTTCCTCTTCATGTTTCCCATATACATCAACAGCGGTACCACTACTCAGAGGTGGTGTCCACCATAGTTTCCAACCAATATCTTCTGGCAAATACTTGTTTCTTGCAATTCTTAACGATTCGCCAACACTTGCGTTATTCTCATTCATATATACAGTTAAATCTTCATAAAGTTTGAATCCAAAATGTGGATCGGGAAATTTCCCGTTTTCTGCTTTCTGTTCCCATTCTTTACGAGCTTTCCATATAGATATTGGATTATCAGTCATTTTATCTTTTCCAGGTAAATATCCTCCAGGTATGTTTGAACCTGTTGTTGATGCTATCAAAGTTCCCAACCCGGCGTGAAGGAATGCTGTAGATACGCTTTGATAAGGATGCACACCATCAATTTTTCCACAAGTACAACTATCTAAAAACATAAATGAGGGGCCCAAATCCAATTCAGTTACAGTTAACGCCTTATAAGGAATGCCTAGACCTTCACCAGGTCCCTGCCATCCTCCAGTTAAAGGAGTAATTCTACGAATCAGCTTAGTTATCCATTCTCCAGGAATAATCTCAAGATCAAGTCCTGTTGATACTAGATCGGGACCATCCATACCAAAGTTAGTAATTGCCCCATGTGCATTTGCAAGAATAATATTACTATTCTCCATATACTCTCCTCCTTTTACAACACTTTCACCAATTAATTCTCTAAAATCATCTATTGAGTTCCTATAAAGCAATCTCTTTAGTATATTTTCTTTTTTAATTTTATTGTTTAATATTTTTTCAAGTTCTTCATCGCTATATCCCCATATCATTGCATGACTCTTCAAAGCAAAATTTACATCATACCCCATTTTCTCAGCAAAATACTTTGCTCTTAGACCACCTATTTCTGTAGCACCTGTTTCTTGTTTCCATGGACCATTTGGATCCATATGTGTTACTAGACCAGCAAAAGGAGTACTAGCCAAAACCTTTTTTAACATGCTAAGTAAACCAAGATATTTTTCGAGGGTAAAGGGCAACCATGGCTTTTGATGGTCTACACCATCTCCTATAAGCACAGCAACGTTGTTTCTCCATTCTTCCAGATTTTCAACGATTTCATTATAAAAAATACTTCTAAGTATTAATGCACACTCATCTTGAACATCCCAACCAATAATACGCCCAACGGCATTTTCCATTTGTGGGAGATCAGTGTAGATATCTTCAGCCAGTGGAGACCAATCATATTTTACCGGGTCAATATTTCCATATATCACATCACTAGCAGTACCACCACCGCCTCCTCTATAATAAGAATCATCAACACCATCATTATTTATGTCGCCAAATGGTTCTAAGATATTTTGATAAACATATTGAGGCAGCCCAACAGTTCCCCCAACTAAAGCAATGCTCAAATCTTTTTTAGAATAATAATCATGTAAAAACTCGATGTCTCTTATATAAGTTCTATCTTTTATTTCTATACCTGCAATTTTTGCTAATAGGTTATTCAGAGGTCTATGAATGTTGTCGTAAATATGTCTATTTGAGAAAGGAATCAATTCAGAATTATAACGAGACATATAAAAACCGGGTATAGTGTTACCGCTATTATCTCTTATATCATCATTGGCTGCAAAAGCAAAATCTGGTTTTCCAAAAACTAAACCCTTATGATACGCTGCTAAATATGGTGCCAAAGAAGAAAAACCTTTCATTACCTCAAAATAAGGATTTTCAAGTTTTTCAATAGTTACATGGGCGGGATATTGGGTTTTTCCAGAAATTGAGTAGCTTACTTCTTCCCTATCATAAACAAGTCCTTCTCTATAAAATCTATATTTTATTATATCTCCTTTATTGTCTCTTACTGGAATCGCAGAACCTCCATCGCATAATTCTTTTTTTCTAAGATCAGAAGAAACACCCTTTAGATCTACTCCAATTTTAAAACTTAATTCATTCTCTTCTTCCGCTTCTATTGTAACCAATGCATATTTGTATCCATCTGGTATAGTAAAAGACCAATCAGACGATTTATCAAAATATATATCCTTAGAATCTAAAACCTTTGGTTTATATGCATCGATAGGGTTTGCTAAGGCAATATAGTTAATATATTCAAATTTTTCTTTAATTAAATCTACTACAAAATCAACAATGTCATCCACATTGTCAAATCTAACATAACTTCCATATCCTTCGATATTTTCACCACAAATAATTGAATATTTTACCCCAAGTTTATTTAAAACATTTGTTACATCTTGATCAAGCTCATTGGTTGCTATTACAGGTATACCAAAATAGGAAGCAATAGGTGTTGCAACTACTGCTAAATTATAACCTGATTGGCTATTTTCTACTAAAAGAACTCCATCACTTTTTTTCCAATATTTTTCGGCAAAATATAAAGAAAAATTTTTTTCAGATAAATCTGATATTTCATCAATAGTAAAATATCCAAGTTGTTGTTCTACTCTAGTAACGGCTTCAGAAACTTCCTCAGGATCCATAACATAGAGCGGTGTTACATGTTGCATACATTCTTCATCATAATTTATGGCTAAAGGTGTAGCGACAATTGCATAAAATGGACATTCATCAGATATAGCAATTGCATCAGGTATCATTGAATATTCACTTGATATAGTATATAAATCTTCTATAGCTGCTGCGCTTGCAATAGGTTCTTCTTCCACCCAATAATAAATTCCTAAACCAGCTAAAATTAATATAAAAACACCAGCTATTGCAATAACCTTATCATATTTTTTCATTTTTTATCCCCCATTTTGAATAATTCTATTTATTTTATTATTATTAGTATATTTCTATCTTTCTATATAATGTTTTCTATTTATATGTCAATTATCTCAGTCATTTAATTTAAATAATAAAATTAATTTTTGGAATTTATTTATTAATAAATTTAAAAATTGGAAATTTGTTAACAATAAAACTATTTTCATTTTCAATAAGTTTAATAGGTAAATAGTTAATTACTTTGGAGGAGAATAAAATTATGGCAGATGAGGAAATTTCAAAACAATTACAAGATCAAATAAATCGATTACAACAAACAAGAAACCAAATGCAAATGATTTTGCAACAACGACAACAAGTTGATTTAAGATTAAAAGATATTGAAGAGGCATTAGAAGAACTCGATAAAACTAATGCAAATGTTCCAATCTATAAAAGCATTGGATCATTATTAATTAAAACAAAAAGTAAAAATGACGTTGTAAAGGAACTGAAATCTAATAAGGAGTCATTAGAATTAAGAAAGAAAACTCTTGATCAACAAGAAGGTAGAACAAAAGAAAAATTAAATGAGTTACAAAGTAAAGTACAAAACGCATTAAGTATGTCAAATGAGTCCAATTAAAAAAAAATAAAGTCAATTGATGTATATGTTTAAAAAAAGATTTCATTCTGTTTATAGTGACTTTAAAACAAGTTTTTTTTGTAAATTATTTTTATTTATAGGTATCTTTTTTATTATAATATTTGTTTTATTAAAATTGATTAACTTTTTTTTAAATGAAGGAAGTTCGGGCTTTTTAAAAGATTTATTTGTATTTTCTAAAACAACATATCCTGAATCTATACTTTCTTTTTCAATAATTTTTATTGCAGTAGGAATAATCCTATATTTTTTTCAATGTCAATTTTCAAAATTAGCAAAAATTGCAGATGAAATCGAGAAAGAGGAATCTGAATAAAAAAAATTTATTTTCCAAATCTTCTTTTTCTTTGCTGATAAGTAATTATTGCTTTTAAGAAATCTCTTTTTTGAAATGCAGGCCAATAAACATCAGAAAAATATAACTCTGAATAAGCAAGTTGCCATAACAGAAAATTGGAAATCCTTTCTTCTCCTGATGTTCTAAGTATCAAATCTGGATCAGGTAATCCATTTGTATATAAATATTTTGTAACAATTTCTTCTTTTATATCATTAACATCTAAAGTTCCCTTTTTAACTTCTCCTGCAATTTTTTGTATTGCTTGAATTATTTCTTCTCTACCTCCATAAGCAATCGCTATATTTAACGAATAGTTATCATATTTTTTTGTTTCATCCATAATGAATGTTGCTGATTTTGAAATATTTTCAGGTAAAGAATCCAAATGTCCTAATACTCTTATATTAACCTTATTTTTATGTATCCTTGAATCTTTAGACGCCTTTTCTAGCTCTTTTTTACATAGATCCATCAAAACTTCTACTTCATCGATATCTCTATTAAAATTCTCTGTTGAAAAAGCAAAAACAGTTAAATTTTTAATTTTTAAATCAAAACACCATTCTAAAACTTCTTGAAGTTTATCTCTGCCAAATAAATGACCTGCTTTTGGTAAATACCCTAATTCTTTTGCAAAACGTCTATTTCCATCCATAATTATCGCGACATGGTCTGGTATAGAGCTTTTTTTTATTTGTTCAATAAGTTTATAATCTCTAAATTTATCAAATTTTTTTGTAATTGAATAATAGGGAGGAGAGTTATAAATTAGGTTACCAACTTTTCTTAAAATATTACTGTGAATTGCATATTCTTCTAATTTTTCAATTTGTTTTCCCGCTAATGATTTTAAGGAAGATTTTTTTGACGAAATATTTAAAGCCTCCAGATAATAGATTATTAATCATATTTATATATTTATGTCATCAATATCAGAAATATTAGATATTAATAGAAAAATTCTGAATGTTATATTTTTTATACAAAAAATATCTTTATTTTTTGTTTTCTTTAATAAATTTTTTTATATCATCTAAATTTTCAAGAATTAATTCTGCTTTTCTTAAACCAAATCTAAAAGGATAAGCATCATTTTCATCTCGCTTTAGAATAATTACGGGGTTTCCATTATAATTATCAAATTCTACAGGCATTTCCTTTATCCTCCAATATTCTGTAGCGTTTACTTATTAAAATTTTTTTTCATTTTTTAGTAATATTCCAAAGGCCAAAGTATTTATATAATAAAAAGATTTCCCGACTCTCTATAAATATAAGGTGATAATCTGGGAAATATTCGACAAACATTTATAAAAAATATCGCTATAGATTTAACAAAAAAATATCCTGGGCAATTTAAACATGATGATTTTCAACATAATAAAAAAATGGTAGCAGAGTATTGTAAGATTAGTAGTAAATTATTAAGAAATCGTATAGCAGGATATTTAACCAGATATTTAGCTTCTCAAAAAAAAGGCAAAGTTAGTCCACCAATTTATGAGTAACAACCCAAAATTTTATTTTTAGGAGGCATATTTTAATTTGGGTGAATCAATAGAAAAAATTGAAAAAGCAATAACTGAACTGAAAAAAGGAAAATTTATTCTTATTTATGATGATGATAATAGAGAAGGGGAAACAGATCTAGTTATTGCATCAGAGTTTGTAAAACCAGACTCAATAAAAAGAATGAGAAAAGATGGTGGAGGTCTTATCTTTCTTATGACCTCAAAAGAAGTGGCAGATAAATTTAAACTTCCTTTTTTAGCAGATTTATATTCAGAGATAAATCAAAAATATCCAGTTTTAAAGGAGCTTGTTCCAAATGATATACCTTATGATTCAAAATCCTCTTTTTCTCTTTATATAAATCATAGAAAAACCTTCACAGGAATAACTGATATTGATAGAAGTTTAACTATGAATAGATTTGCTGAATTAATAAAAAAGATTAAAAAAATCGACGATAATCAATTTACTAAAATCTTCGGAAAAGAATTCAGATCTCCTGGCCATATTCCGATTTGTATCGCATCAAAAAATCTTCTAAACGAACGAAGAGGTCATACCGAACTTGTAATATCAATCATTAAAATGGCAAATCTAATTCCAGCAGCTAGTGGCTGTGAAATGATGGGAGACAATGGTAAAGCATTATCAAAAGATAAATCAAAACAATATGCAAAAAAGCATAATCTTGTTTTTCTAGAGGGAAAAGAAATTATTGAAGCGTGGAAAAAATGGTCAAAGTAATGGCAACTGGGACTTTCGATCTTTTACATTTAGGCCATATATATTATTTAAAAGAAGCATCAAAGCTAGGAGATAAATTAGTTGTTGTAGTAGCAACAGATTCAACTGTGCGAAGATTAAAACATGAACCTGTAAATCCACAAAATGTCAGACTTTCTTTAATAAAGGAATTAAAGATTGTTGACGAAGCTTATCTAGGACATGAAGATGATATTTATAATATTGTCAAGGAAATAAATCCTGATATTATCGCACTTGGATTTGATCAGATACATAAAGAAAATAAAATTAAAAAAGATTTGAAAAAACGAAATATTAACGCAGATGTAGTTAGACTAACAGAATTTAAAGAGGGAAGTGATCTAGAAGGAACTAGAAAAATTATTAGTAAAATTATTTCGGCATATGAATTTCAAAAAAATATGGAGAAAATTGAAAGAAAATGAAAAAGATTGGTATAGCAGATACAACATTTGCCAGATTTGATATGGGGAAATCTGCTATAGATGAGTTGAAATCAAATAGATATGGATTTAAAATAATAAGGTACACTGTACCGGGGATAAAGGATTTACCTATAGCTTGCAAGAAGCTTTTTGAGGAAAAGAATTGCGATATAGTAATGGCTCTTGGTATGCCTGGTTCTGAACCAATTGATAAACAATGTGCTCATGAAGCAAGTACAGCATTAATTCAGACCCAACTAATATGCAACAAACATATTTTAGAAGTATTTGTTTATGAAGATGAAGCTAAAGATGAAAAAGAACTTGCTTGGCTTGCTAACAGAAGATCAAGAGAGCATGCAATAAATGCTTTAGATTTATTATTTAAACCTGAAAATCTTATAAAAAAAGCAGGCAAGGGTCTGCGAGAAGGATTTAAAGATGCAGGTTCAATTGAAGAATGAGGAGGTAAAATATGGTAGAAAAAATAAAAATTGGAGCTGTTGTAGCAGAATTCAACTATGATATTACCATGATGATGCTAGAACGAGCAAAAGAACACGCGCAATTTCTTGGTGCAGAAATAACGCAAATTGTAAAAGTTCCAGGGGTTTTTGATATGGGTTTACCAATTAAAAAACTACTTGAGCGGAAAGATATTGATGCGGTAGTTACACTAGGAGCAGTAATTGAAGGTGAAACAGAGCATGATGACATTGTTATTCAACATGCTACAAGAAAGATCGCTGATCTGTCTATTGAATTTGGTAAACCAGTAGGTCTAGGGATATCTGGACCCGGTATGAGTCGCCTTCAAGCTCAAGACAGAATAGACAGAGCAAAAGCTGCGGTTGAAGCAGTTGTAAAGATATATAGAAGATTAAGACTTTAAAACAATATTTTATTCTTTTTCTTTATCTATCATTTTAAAAATAGATGGTAGATGAATAGTATATGTACCATCTTTCTGGATAATTATCGGTTCTTCTTCTAAAAGTCCTTTGATATCAATTTTATATTTACCAGGTTTTTCTATATCTATTGTTTCAGGTTCCTCTGAGCTCTGAGTTTCTGATTTTATTTTTTCAATTGTCTCATTTATATAATTTTCATCAGTTAGGATACCAATATCTTTATTTTTATCTATAGATTCTTTTTCTTTTTCTTGTATTTGTTTTTTCATTGCTTTTCTAATATCTTTTGGTTTTATTTTTACCCATTTTCCAGATGAATCAACTGCATTTTCACCAGATTCTCCCATCAAATCCATAATTGCAGAGTTAATATCTTTTCCAACTTTTTCAGTAATAATGTCTCTTTGTTTTTCATCTAATGGTTCTTTTGTAAAAAAGAAACGATTCCCTCCACAATCTGGACAGCCTTTTAATAATTCTGAAGAACCCTCTTCAAAAACATGTCCACACTTAAGACATTGATGCGGCATTTTTATTTTGCTCCTCGCCCAGTTATTATTCTTGTTTGAATCATGTTATTATCTTTTTTTATCATATGTAACATATCAGCAGGTCCTATCAATGTTACTCTTGGTTTTTTTATTTTTCCAAATAATTTTTGAAGAAAGGATGCTTTATCCTCTCCATAACCCTCCATTTCAACTCCAATAAAAGTATCCTCTTCAATTTCCCTCATTGTATCTTCTATTAAATGAGTTTGTTCAATAGGAGTTAAACCGTGTTCTAAAACAAGAATTTTACCCTTTTTTACTTCTTTTAAAATAAATTTTAATTTTTCTTCAGAGGATAATTGTTGAAGTTTATTGCGAGATACCAAATTAAATGAAATTCCTTCGTCTTTTTTTTTCATATTAATATCTCCTCTTTTTTCGTTTTCGTCTTTTAAAATGGGAAACCATTGTTGAATATAAATTGTCTGAGTTATAACCAGTTAGAGCGCTTATTGGAACAACCGGATGTTGCGGAAAAGCTGATTTTAATGTAGCGGGGCTTGAATCTTCCATATCAATTTTATTTGCAGCAATTAAAACAGGAAGATTTCTTGCTTCAAGATTCCCAAGTATAGTTACATTAACCTGTGTAAAAGGATCCTGTGTTGAATCCATAACTAATAACACACCATCTATTCCTTCAAGCCATTTTATTGCCTCAATAACTCCCTCTGTTGCCTCTTTTGCTCTTCTTTTCGACTCTTCTTTGGTTAAACCATATGCATTCATAAAATTCTTATAATCAACTTTAGTTGATATTCCAGGCGTATCAACAATATCCATAAAAAGCGAAGAATTTCCGTTATCTACCTTAACATTCTTTTTCCATTTTGCTCGCCGAGTTTCATGAGGAATTTCTGAAACACTACCCATAATGTCCCCAGTCCAGTCTCGAAGAATACGATTTGCTAAAGTTGTTTTTCCGACATTTGGTGGACCGTAGATACCAATTTTTGCATGTTTTTTCCCAAAAATTTTTTGCAAAATAGCAGAGAGACTACCTTTTTTAAATAAACCCATCCAATTATTCCTCCTAGTAAATAGGTTAAGTGCTAATACTATGTATACTAAATCTACTTTATTAGTTTAGTGGTTAATTATATAATATAATAATTAAAAAATCTCAAAAAAAATTTATATAAAATGAAAGAACATAAAGAGATAAAATTATAATAATATCAAAATCCTTAAATATTAACAACTTCATTCTTAACCCTCAAATAAAATTTGGGAGGCATGATTATTATGGATAAGGAAAATAAAACATTTGGAAATTTAGAACATATTGATTCTCTAAGAGAAAAATTACTTTCTGTTTCAAATGAAATTGACTCTATTAAAAATTCATTTTCTAAAAGTGCAGATGACTTGTCAAAGATACAGAGCATGCTAAAAGTTGATAACTTAAATGAAATTGGTGGTATGCTTGAAAAATTTGAAAGTAGAATTTCTGAAGTAGAAAAAAAGAGAACAGAAGCAGCTGATGGAGCGAAAAAATATAGAGATGAATTAGAAAAGGAAAAAGAACGCCTTATCAAACTATGGGATGCTTATAAAAATCAAGAGGAAGAACTTTCTACCACTGAAAAAAGAGTCGCAGAATTTGAAGAAAGAATGAGACAAGCAGAATCTTCTAAAAAACAACTCGAAGAAGATCTTACAGCAAGGATTAATACGCTTAATCAAAAGTTAGAAGAAAATGAAGATAAAGTTAAAAATTTTGATGAATACAAACAAAGATGTGAAGATTTTGACAACATTCAAAATCAATTAGAACGAGATGTGCATAACTTAAAGGAAGAAAATACGGATAAGAGCAATACAATAAGTGAATTAAATGACCAGATTGAAAAATTAAAAGACTTAGAAAATTATGCAGAATACAAAGAAAAATTTGAAAGTATGGAAGCTGAATATGAGAAAGAAAAAGAAAGACTTACAAAACTTTATCAACTATACGAACAAACAGAAGCTGAGGCAAACAAACTAAGAGAAAAATGTAACAATTGGCAGAAATGGTATGAATCCAACAAAGAAGTTTTTAATAAATTATTTTCAAAAGCGCCGCCAATCGGAGAAATAACATCTGAACCAACTGAGACTTTTGAAGAAACAAAAGAAGAAAAAAAACCAAAAAAGACTAAAAAATCAAAAAGAAAGTTTAGATTAAAAAAGTAAAAAATATTCATTTTTTTTTATTATTTTTATTCTAGTTTTATTGTGCTTACTCCATTTTCTTTTTCATTTACATAAATAATATTTTCCACATAGTTTTTAATGTCATCAATATGAGTAATTAAAAAAATCTGTCTAAATTTAGATGATAGACTATTTAGTGCCTTCATAATATTCTGGCGCCTATACATATCCTGCGATCCGAAAATTTCATCAAGAATAATGAAATTAAAAATTCCACCTGCTCGTTCAGTAATAACTTCTGAGATTGCAAGTCGAAGACAAAGGTTTGCCAAATCTTCTTCACCACCAGAAAAACGTTCAATTTTAAAAGCCTCACCTTCATCATAAACTAAAAGATTATAATTATCATCAAGTTCTAGTTCGCTGTATTTTCCTTCTGTGAGACGTTCAAAATAATCAGATGAATATGATGATAAAGTAGGACGGATTTTTGAAATCAAATGTGTTCTAAATGAGTTCATAACTTCATTCAGAATTTTTATATAATAAACGGTCTTTTTCTCCTGTTTTAATTGTTTATTGAATTCTTCAATCTGTAAAAAATTTTCTTTTAAATTTTTAATATTTTGAGATAACAATCTTTTTTCACTTTCTTTTTTCTCTAAATTTAGATTTAAAGAACTAACATTATCCTTCTTATTACTAAAAATCTCAAGATATGATTGATATTTTTTGTATAAAACTTCAACTTGTTTCTTGATATTATTAAATTCTTTTAGACTAAAAATAACTTCACCAATTTTCTTAATTTCTTTTTCTTTTTTTTCTATTTCAGAAATTTCCTGTTTTATCTCGTTTAAGATATTATTAATCGTTGTATCAATTCTTTCTTTATTCATTAATTGAGTTTGTAAATAATTTCTTTTTTTCTGAAGAGCCTGAAGTTCTCTAGTAAATTTTTCCCTTTCGTCTTGTACATTTTTTATCTCATTTGAATACAATTTTATTTGTTCTTCAAATTTATCTTTCTCTTTTCTAAATTTTAATAAAAGAACATCATACTGATCAGAAAGCACTCTTTCACAAGTAGGACATTTTGCTTCAGGGCCTAATTTATTTATATTTTTACTTTTAGAATCTAAATCTATTATATCTTTACTAATTCTTTCTCTTAAAGTCTTTTTTTGCTCTATTATCTTTACATTTTTTTCAATATACTTTTCAATGTCAATAACACGTTTATCAACATTTTTGATATCTTTTTCAAAATTTTTAAAAAATTTTTGTTTTTCTTTTTCTTTTTTTATTTTATTTTTTCTTTTAGCAATTTTTTCTTTTATATTTTTAATTTCATCCTTAAATTTTATTTTATTTTCAAAAAGGGTTTTTTTATCAATTAATATTTCTTTTTTGTGATTAACTGTCTCATATTCATTTTTATATTTAATATATTTATTCTCAACATCTTTTAACTCATTCTTTGAATTTTTTATTATTTTTATTAATTTTGTTTTTTCTTGATCTATATTCTTTTTTTGTTTTTCAAAATCATTGATTTTTTCTTTGTAAATATCAATTTTTTTATTTCCATTTTCATCAACAAGATTTTGATTTAATCTTTCAATTAACATATCTTTTTCTTTTTTATCTGATTTTATATCCTTGATTATATCATCTAATGAGTCGATTCCAAGCATTTTTAAAATTAATGGTTTTCTTTCACTTGCGATCATAGATGAAAGGGCATTAAGCTCCTTTTGTTTTGCAAAAATTGAAGTAAAAAAAGATTTGAAATCTATTCCAAGTTTTTTTTGAATAAATTTACTAACCACTTCAGCACCTGTGGCTGCAATCTTACCATTAACTGTTGCTGTCGCAGAGGTAGACAAATATTTTCCAGATATTTCTCTAACAATTCTAAAGTTATTCTCCTCAAAAACAAATTCCAATTCAACTCTACATGGATCATTATGAGACGCACCTTGACGTTTTATTTGATCAGCTGAGGTTCTAGCAGCTACAGAACCATAAAGGACCCACGCAATAGCCTCAAAAATTGTTGATTTTCCTACACCATTTAAACCAACAACGGCTGTTACTCCATCAGGAAAGTCAATTATTACATCTTTGAATTTTCTGAAATTTTTTAATGCTAAATTTTTAATTATCATTTACCTTCTTCTCTTGCTTCAATTTTTTCAATATAGCCTATACCTAAATCTAAAATGATTTCTTTTTCATTAATTTCAAGACTATCTAAATATTGTTTAAATTCATTAGAAAGAGCATCTAATTTTGGAGAAGAACTTGTATTTGTTTTATCTTCTTTAATTAAATTTGTTTTTATTTCAAAATGGATGGCTTCATCACTAATTTTTCTAATCTCACTATAATCAAGACTTCTAAAAATATGAGCAGGAATTTCGTCTAATGTTATTCGAAATGTTTTTTCTTTTGGGTCTAAATTTGTAATTGTTGCTTTTATTTTTTTCATTACTTCATCAAGTTTTAAATTTGAACATTTAATTGGTTTTGGGTCAGCCATAGGTCTATTTTTTAACTCGATAAATTTATGTTGAATATTCCTGTTTTTAAATTCATTTTCAATAAATCCTTTTTTATCTGGAGCATCTGTAAAAGTAAGACGTTCAATTGACCCAGAATAAAACGCGTTATTTGCAAGTTTTGTATATTTATGATAATGACCTAGAGCAATATAATCAAATTTATTGTTTAAAATATTTGAAGGTATAATCAGTTCATTAAATTCATTCATAGAAAAAACTTGTATTCCTCTAACTGCACCATGAGATACAAATATATTATAATCCACATTTGGATCTGGACTAATTTTCTTCAACTCTTCATTGAATTTTGTTTTTAATTCACATTGAGGGACTGCATGAATCAAAACCTTCTTACTTTCTATATTAAAATTTAATGTCTCATATTTAGCATTATAAATTGGGTAAACGTTATCAATATGATCAAAAATACTAAAGATATGCCCAGTTTCTTTAAGTTTTGGATGCTCATGATTTCCAGCAATAACAATAAAAGGAATATTTTTCTTTGAAAGACGTATTATCTGTTTAATTGCAAATGTAATTGCTCGGTTATTTGGTCTAACTGAATCAAAAAGATCACCTGAATGGATAATAAAATCAGGTTTTGATTTAATGGAATATTCAACAAATTGTTTGAATGCATTGTAAATATCTATCTCACGTTGGTTAATACCCTCCTTTGTAATTTTTCGATAAGCAGAGTATCCTAAATGTGTATCAGAAATATGTAAAAATTTCATCTTATCATTTTCGCATTAATTTCTTTGAAACAATATCACAAACAAGTGTAACAGCATCAAGTGTAGGAGCTACCGGAGGCGCATAGGCAGTTTCTAGTTTTCTAAAATTATTAATAGTCATCCCACAAACTATTGCAGCAGCAAAAGTGTTAACACGTTGTGCTGCATTATTTCCAACTGCTTGAGCAGATAATATTTTCCCTGTTTTTTTATCTGCAATAACCTTCAAAGAAATAGATTTACCTCCTGGAAAATATTTTGGACGAGAAAATCCGCTGAATTTTCCTGAAACAAGGTTTTTTTCATCTAAATTATTTGTAGTTGGCCCTACAGCAGCAATTTCCATATTAAAAAATTTTGATGTTCTAGATAGTAATACTCCATTTAATAATTGATAGATGCCTCCTGCAGCATTTATACCTGCAGCAATACCTTGTCTAACAGCAGTACTTCCAAGTCCCATTCTTATTGATTTTTTTGAAACATAATCAAAATATTCAGTACAATCTCCTACTGCATATATGTCTTTAATATTTGTTTCACATCTTTCATTTACAACTATACCACCTGTTTTTCCAATAACACATCCAGCATTTTTAGCTAATGAAACTTCAGGCATACAACCAGTTGAAATAATTAAAAAATCTGTTGCAACTTTTCTTTCTTCACCATTTTGTTTATTTCTAATAATAACTTGATTTATTTTTCCATTCTTACTTTCGATTTTAATTACTATATTATTTAATAAAATATCCATATTTTTTGATAATTCAGAAAAAACAATTTTAGACATATCGGCATCAAGGTTGTTAAAAAGAATTTGTGATAAAGCTTCAATAACTTTAATATTTAATCCTCTTTTTATCAAATTCTCAGCCATTTCAAGACCTATAAAACCCGCTCCAATGATAACTGCTTTACTGCCATCCTTAATTTTTGAAGAAATGTTTTTAGCATCTTCAATCGTCCTAACAGTAAAAACTCCTTTAATTAATGTTTTATTTTCAACAATTCTTTTTATTGGAGGAATTAAAGGTTCTGCTCCAGTAGCAATTATTAATTTATTGTAATGTTTCTTAGTCTCTTCATTACCTTTTTTTATAATAACAATTTTTTTATCTACATCAATTTTTTCTACTACGGTCTCAAGAAAAAGCTCAATTCCTGCTTTTTTGAACCATTCTTCAGAAAATTCAATCAAATTATTAAAATCTTGAATAATACCAGATATTGCATAAGGAAGTCCACATTTTGAATATTGAGGATATTTTCCTTTTTCAAAAATTGTTATTGATGATTTTCTATTTGTTTTTTTTGCAAATTGAGCTGCTGTTCCACCTCCAGCTCCACAGCCAATTATCACAATTGATCTATCTTGTTTCAAATAAAACCTCCATTTGGATTAATATAGTTTATTTTTTAATGTTTTTGATAAAAATTATATAATTTTTTGAAAAAAGAGATTAATAAATAATAAAACATATATATTAGGTCCTACAAAGATATGTTATATTGATATAGCTTGTCAACATTATACGTTGGTCGATTTGAAAATGAAAAAACAATCAGCTACAAACACAATAACTCTAGAAAGATTTATTAAAACCACAAAAAAAGACTTAGAAAAAAAGATAAAACAAATGATATCTGATAAATATATTTTATTGGTATTAGAAAAAAATAAACATATTAGACCAATACTTGTAAATCTTATTTTTAAGGCTTGCACAAAAGGTAAAGAAACTCCAAATATGTATCAAAAAGCCTTAGAAGGGGGAGTTGTTATTGAACTTGCACATGCAGCATCCTTAGTTCATGATGAATTAATAAATAAAGCTAACAAGCGCCATGAAAAAACATCTTTTTTCGAAAAAAGTGATGCTGCAAATGCTATTCTTACAGGTCATAAAATGCTTGTTATTGGATTTAATGTAGCATTAAAACATGGTGAAGATTGGGCTAAATTATATGTTGATTCATGGGATGAAGTAATAGATGGCGAAATTGATGAAGTGAAAATAAATAAAAAAAGCTTTAGTTTAATCAACAACACTTTGGATCAAAAGTTGTTAGATAGACATACAAGTATTATTGATTACAAAAAAGCTGCACAATTTTCCTCAGTATGTAAAGCAGGAGTTCTTGAGGCAAAAAAATCAGGTGATATATTAAAGATTTTTTCAGAATACGGAACTGAAACTGGTGTTGCTTATCAATTTGCAAATGATCTTGTAGACCTTGTTAATGGAAAAATGGTAGATAGCGTTATTGCTTCTTTGTTAAACAAACTGAATAAAAACAAAATAAAACTAAAATCAAATAATAAAATACTTATTAAAACGTTATTTGCTAAAAATAAACACAAAATTCAACAATACTATCTTGATGAAATTAAAAAACATATTAAAAAAGTAGAAAAAATATCAAAATCTGATATTATACCAGAATCTCCTTACAAACATTTGATAAAAGATTTTCCAAGATTTATAATAAATGAGATACTGGAAGAAGTAAATATTACTATATAGGTCTTTTATTTTTTAAAAATCTTATAAGAAGTATAAAGAATTATTGTTATTGAGATTACAAATAAAACAATAAAAAAATATAAAAAAATATCAAATTTTATTTCTTTTTTTGTTTCAATTTTATCTGAATTTTTTATTTTTTGACCATTGATTAATTTATTACTATTTGACAAAACTTTCTGTAAGTAAATAAAACCAGAATCATATTTTTGTTGATTTATAAGATCTGCAGCTTTGGTATATTCTTCTTCAATAATTTTATTTTGTTTTCCGATAGATTTTGCTGCTTTTAATCTTGTATTACTAATATCAAGAGCAATATCACAAATTTTTTTTGTAATAGATGGTAAAGTTTCTAATTCTTCAAGTTTATAAATTGCATTTTTCATATTTACTAGAGTTGAAGAATAATTTTTATTCCAAATTTCGTCAATAATATTTATTACACATTGCCTTTCATATAGGTTATCAATTTCATTTATATCAATCCAAATCTGCTCTGTAATAAATGCCTGTTTTTGCATTCCCATATCTATTAATGTCAAAAATCCTGACAAATTTTCATTATTAGTTAGAAATTTTGTAATTGTTTCCAAAAAATTCATTTCATTTAAAAATACCTCCTCAGTTTTTACAAAGCTATTGTTAAGTACTTTATGTCCATAATTGTTAAGTAAGTTAAGACATATTTCTGCTGCATCACCTGTCTTGTATGGTTCATAAAAATCAGTGTTAGAAATATGAAAAGGAACAAAAATTGATGAACAAGCATGATTTGGGGAAAACCAACCCATACTCATTTTATCATAATTTTGTTTTGGAATTTTATATATTGCTACTGCTTCATATTTATCAATATCTTCACATAACGGCCGAAGACCATCTAAATCTTCTCTGTGAAGACGCGCCCATTTAATCATGTCTTTAACTGTAATATGTCCATATTTGGGTTTTATGTGCTCTAATATTTGTTCTTCCCAAGCTTTATCCTTGTAACAAACCCTTAGTTTAGCTTTTTCAGCGTTTATGTCTTTTAATTCAACGCTATAATGCCCTACGTTTTTTCTTTCACCCAAATTAATTTTAAAAATCAATCCTTTGGTTTTAGTGTATGTTGTATGCATAAAACCAACCGGTTTTACATATACATAATCATTACCGATTTCTACAACCTTTACTCCCCTAATTGATTTTAGTCTTATTACTCCATTATTTTTTACATATTTTTCTACAACTGTATCAAATGACCAAGCTATTGGTAATTTTTTTTTAATTTGAGATTTCCATAATTCTATAGGATAATTATTCATTACAACAACGCCATTTTCAATTTCTTTAACTCTATAATGAAAGGCATCTGCTTCAATAACTACTCCTTTTTTTGGACCTACAATAAAAAGATTTTCTGAAATTCCAGTAGCATGTAATTTTTTAACAACATCTTTTGTCATTAATGAAATTGCTTCATCTTCATTATCTGCTTTTTCACAAGCATATCTAATCCAGTCAAAATCATCCCATGCATATTCTGAAGGATTTTTCCACTTAGAATTTGTATCTGCATCGCCATATGAAATACCAACATCGCTAAGACTCATTCCTGCTTTTACAATATTTGGAATTTCTTGTCCTTTTGAAACAATACCAACATACTTATGTTCATTTTTAAAAAACATAGGATCTCCAGTCCAAGGATGATGATAAGTATATTCATAACCTTCAGGTATTATACAGAGGAGTTGTGGTGTATCCTTGGTTGGATCTCGAACCTTCATTAAAAGATTATAATTTCCTTCAGTTGCATCACCGCAAGCAATGACATCTTTACATGCCTTTATCTCTGGATTAATAAACAAATTTAAGAACAATAATAAAAATAATAAAGACAGCAATATCCTTTTTGTCATATTATCTTATTATATAATAGGAATAATTATATAAAAAGATTTTTTATAAAAATTGTTTTTATTTTTTCTGTTTTTTTAATACCTTTTTCTTAGTAGTTTTTGTTTTTGCTTTTGTTGTTTTTTTCTTTTTTGTAGTTTCTTTTTTCTTTGATTTTGACGGTTTTTCTTTCTTAGATTTTTCTTTCTTAGGTTTTTCTTTCTTAGGTTTTTCTTTCTTAGGTTTTTCTGTTTCTTTCTTTTCTTTTTCAGGATCTTTTATATCTTTTGATTTTTTCTCTTTTTTATCTAGTTCCTTTTTTTGAGATTTCTTTTTTTCTTTTATTGTTTTCTTTTCTTTTTCTTCAGTTTCCTTTTCTACTTTTTTCTTTGGTTTTTTATCTTGAATTTCAATTGTAGGATGCGAAATAACTTCTGTTTTATTTATTTCAACCCTTTTAACCGGATATAAAACCTTACAAGTCTTATATATATCACTACCTAATTTTCCATCTAAAATATTTTTTGTAAATTCAGATAATGTACTAGATTTTGCTTGATCTAAAATTGTTTTTTTCATGGCTTCTCGAATAACTTTTCTTTGAGAGTTTTGAATTCTTTTATCAGTTGTTGCAAAAGGCTTAACTCTTAAAATTGCACCATCTCTAGTTGGTGCATCATAAACTCCCTCAATTTTTGATCTTCTTCTTCGAATCATTCTTCTTAAATAATCAGAGGTTAAAGTATGACCAATAAACTGTGTATGTGCATTTGTTTCTTCTATATTATTTATTTTGAATAAAAGAGTAATATGTGATTTTCTAAAATCATTTGTTAAATCTTGAAAAGATACAGCAATAACTCGGCCAATTAAACTCTCCGGACTGTCAGCTAAAGTATCAGCAATAGTAACACTTTCAAAAGATTTAGGTGCAATAATATTATACCAATTTTTAGCTTTCCAACGATCTTTCATTTTTCTTACTGCAGTTCTTGACCTTGCTTTTGCCATAATTATCACTTCGTTATTACAAGTATAAGATTTATTTAAGTAGTTTTTGGGTAATAATGTTCCTATACTTAAATTATGCTGAAAGAACAGTAGGCATAAAAGTATATATAAAAATAAAATTGTCATCAACTAGATGGGTTTAGGCTTTACGCTAGAATATTTATGCTTATCTGATACTTACATTATAAAGTAATATCAAAATACATCATAATTGTCTATTTATCTTTATGAGCATATTATGAAATTTTGAATAATTAATTTAAATATTTTTTAAAATATTATAACAAATTTTTTATAATAAGATAAAAATAGTATATATGTAAATGATAAATGAAAAAAAAGATGAGTTTTTAGAACTTGAAACAAGAAGGGAAATTTATAATTACATTTTAATACACCCTGGACTCCATTTTAGAGAACTTTCAAGAAAAATGAATATCTCTAAAAGTACATTAGAATACCATTTAAAATATTTAGAAAAAAAGAATCTGGCAATTGTTATACAAAAAGAAAGATATAAAAGATATTTCATTTCAAAAAAAATTGGTCATGAAGCTAAAAAAATATTAACCATCTTAAGAGAAGAAACCCCCAGAAGAATTCTTCTCTCTATGAAAATATATCATCCTGTTACAATAAGTTATCTTTCGAAGGATTTAGATAAAGCTCCTTCAACAATATCATTTCATATAAAAAAATTAATTAAACTTGAAATAGTAGAAAAAATCCATATTGATAATCAAATAAAGTTTGGCTTAATTGACGAGTATAAAGTTTATGATCTATTTATTCAATATAGTAAAAGTTTGTCAGATGATTTTATTGTAATTCTTATTGATTGGATTAATAAGGTTAATAATAATATGAAATTTAGAGATATAATTGCCCATATTTGCAAGACAGATATATTTATTAATGGACTTTTTGAAATATTTCCTAACCCCTTTTGTGCTTAAGATTTATATTTAAAATATATCTTAAATTAAGTAATTTTCTAACCTATTCGATATTTGTCCTAGAAACTTTTTATAATAAAATTACGCCTGATATAAAATTGGGGCGAATATATGAAAAAAAAATTTATTAAAAGTCTGATTTTTATACTTGTTATTGTCTTGTTTTTTGGTCAATATATTATACATCCAGTTGCACATAAAATATCTAAAAAAACTGATATTTCAAAAACTGAAATATTTATTTTTTCTAATCCAAACCTAAAAATTCCAGACCATTGTTATAATTTATCAAAAGCATCAAACATCTATACAGATAGAAACAATAAACAAAAAAAATATTTTGAGGAGTTTAACTTCCCTATTGGAAACTTTGGGAATAACTATATTTCATATAGCCCTCATGGAATTGACAGAATAGCACTTTACAATAATATGTTTGATTCATTAGGAGGAAGCTATGGAACTGGAGCATATAGCCCTCAATGTCTAAATGGAACATTTTTAGGAGTTTATTGCAATAATGGAGAAAAAAAGATTGCAAAAATATTACAAAAATTTCCTCCTACAGATAGAAAAGCAAAGGATTATGGCTTAAAAACAATAAAAGAAATGGAATGCTATAGCAATATTCCTATTGGATATTATAGATATTTAGATCCTGAATTATCTGCAGATCTTGGATTAGTTGTTTATTCGCCTTTAATTCTTTATGATATAAAAAATTCAACTATTCCTTCAAGTATATGGGTTTTCAACGCATACAATCCAACTAACAAGCCAATCGAAGTTAGCTTTTTGTTTTCTTTAGAAAATGACATTGGGTGGCAAAATAAAAAAGGTGATGATTCTACTTGGCAAAGAACAGGTTCATACAATTTTATCAAAGAAACAGAAGACATGATAGGAGTGGTATCTACTTATAATAAAAATATAATGTCAAAATCTCATCCAGAGTATCTTGGAGATATGACTCTTGCTACAATAAAGCAACCAAATGTGACAATCTCATTTATATCTGAATGGGACATATTTGGAGATGGTAAAGATCTATTATCAAATTTTATTTTTAATGGTGAGTTAAGTAATAAAAATAATAGCGATTATGCAATTGAAGAAAAACATATTTATGCAGGGGCATTAAGTACAAAGATTAGTTTAAAGCCCGGTGAAGAAAAAGAAATTCCATTTATTCTTTCTACTTGCTTTCCTTTTTTTAATCTATCAAATAAAGTAAAACCAGGTTTAGCAAATCAAGATTTGCAAAAATGGTATTGGACTAATTTTTTCAATGATTCTTGGGATATTGCTGGCTATTCAATTGAAAATAGAGAAGAATGGCTTAAAGCAATTGAATTGTGGCAACAAAAGTTATATAGCTCTGGGCTAAATTCAGAGATGGTTACTTTTTTAATAGGAAGTCTTACTACTATTGTTTCTGATGTATTTTTTTCAAACAATAATCTTTGGTTTAATACAAGATGGAATTTTGACTCTGATATTTCAACATATATAGATTGGTTTTTTTGTATGTTTTATCCAGAGATTGCTAAATATTGTTCTTTACAACGCAGTGATATTATAAATAAAAACAATGGACAATATGAACCAAATCATATTCTTCATGGTGAACTTGATTTTGTGATTCGATCTTACCATGCGTGGATCTGGAATCAACAAGATGAAGAATTTTTAAAAAATATTTATGATTCTTGTAAAAAAGCAATTGAGTATACAATAAATAAAGATGTTAATTTAAAAGATGATTGTCTTATTCATAACATAGGAAATGACTTACGTAATGACATGTGGGCAATACCCTTTAGTTCATCCCTTAATTCTCAATGGCTTCTCTGCCTAAAATGTATGGCTTCTATGGCTAAACAACTTAATTATATCGATGATAAGAATTATTTTTTAGATTTATTTGAAAAAGCTCAAGACAGTTTCATAAAAAGATTCTGGTTTAAAGGATCGCAATATGAATATTTTAAATTGTGTGACAAAAAAATTGGCTTTTGGGGCTGGGGCGAGGAGCAAAAACCTATCCCTGTTCCAATTAGAGATTCAGAGGCATGCATGATCGAACAAATTGTTGGAGTTTGGCACGGTAAAACAATGGATCAAGAAATACTTCCAATATATAAAGTTAATAATGCGCTAAAAAGCATTTTTAATGTTAATAAAGATTATCATCATAACCTGGGCTGGATTACCTCAGTTATGGGTAATAATCCTTTTTATTTTATCGACAAGTTTGGTACCTATCTCTATAATGTACCAAATAAAATTACCCCATACTGCCAATGGTCTCTTGCTAGTTCACTTTTAAGTTATGGTTTAAATGAGGAAGCAATGAAAGTTGCAAATATTGCTGTTGAAAATAATTTGTATAAAAAGGGAGGCATCTATTTTGGGGATGATGACTATGTTCATCTTTGTGGGACAAATACCAGAAACAAAGTTAATCAATGTTTTAAAGATAAATTAAAATGGGAAATTTCTTGGATTTTTGAGCGTATTACAGGAGGAGGAGTATCTGGTAGTAGAGCCGCTGATTATCTAGGACCGCCATATCCGCCTCGTGGTATGTTTGACCTCCCCAGCTGGTCTTTCTATCAAGCTGCAGGAGGATTTAATCCTTGCATTGGTGGGTTGAAAATTAAACCTAAAATAAGCAAAGATAACTCTTTTTATATGTGTCAGTTCGCAGAATGTATCATCGAAATGAATGTATCTGGTTGTGGAGACTTTATTAAATCTGTTAAAGTAAACGGAGAACCTTATTACACAATTATAGACGAGCAAATTTTCATTCCTTTAAAAATCTTTGAAAATTTATCAAAAATGGACATTTCAGTAATTTTAGAAGACCTCGATAATCATCAAGATGTTGTACCAGGTTGTGTTGAAATAGGAGATATCCTTATGATGGATATAAAAGTAAATTCAATTAAAGACAATTTATGGAAATTACCGGGTTTTTATAATGAGCATATTGCAATATATGCTGGAAGTAATACATTTATAAATGCACATGGAACAGGAGTTTCTAAAGAGTCTTATAAATACTTTTTAGAGATTTTTAGAGGGGGATGTGAAAACCATGCTTTTTTAAGAGTGAAGACTGCGACAGAAGAACAAAAAATAAATGCAGTGAAATTTGCAGAAAGATTAATTGGTGCACGTTATCAAAATATATTTACCGCCCCTTGGTTTGGGTTAAAAATTGCTGATTTAAATTCAAATCACCCTACTGCAAATATATGGTATTGTATGGAATTTGTTTGGGCTGCTTATTACAATCAAGGAATTGATATAGATTCAAATGCCTGGAAAACTCCAAAAATGGTTATTGGTAGTGAAATTCTTAAAGATGATGATATTGAAGTATATTTGACAATAATGTAAATATAGGTGATAAAATAAAAAGAAAAATCAGTTATAAAAAATCAAGAAATAAACTCCATAAACCTGTATGAATCAGGTAACCATTATGAAGTTATTAGTATAAAGGAAATTATTTTTTATATAAAAAAATTAACAAATTAATTAAAACTAGAAGGCAGAAATTGCCTTAATATTTTTTATTTTACAAATTCTTTTTATTTCGTCTAATACGTGTAAATTATATTTGGAATTTACAATTAAATTTTTATAGGGTGGAAAAGCTCTAATAATTACATCCTTAATCCCAGGTTTAAGATTCAATTTATCAATCATAATTTCATCTGCTTCATATCTTTTAAAAGTATCAATTATTTCAGAAATATGATCTTTTTTTATAGATGGATAAATTGGTCCAAAAAAAACTGTTTTTTTTACATTTGTATCTGAAAAATTTTTAAGAACGTTTAAACGATTTTTTATTGATGATGAATTTGGCTCAAGTATCTTTCTCTCTGAATCATTAATCGTTCCAATACTTACCATAACTTCTGCATTTGAAAATTTTGAAATTAAATCAATATCTCTTATTATTAAATCTGATTTTGTTTGAATACATATTGGAAAATCATGAATGAGCAACTGTTCAAGACAATATCTTGTTAATTTATATTTTCGTTCAATAGGTTGATATGGATCAGTAACTGTTGATATTCCTACAACACCTCTTTTTTTGTTTTTTAATTCTTTTGAAAGTTTGTTTGGAATATTTGTCTTTATATCAACAAAACTACCCCATATCTCTCTAGGGATTCTCAATACATTTGGTACATAACAATAAGCACAATTATGTTGACAACCTCTATAAGGATTTAAAGAGTAATTTAGACCCGGCAAGTTTGATTTTGATAATGCTGTTTTACATTTAATTTCATTAATTTTCATAAAATCTCCTAGAAATCTTCAAGTTTTTTTTGATATAGTTGATTTTTAAGAATTGCACTGTTTTTAATCCATCTCTGTAGTGGTATATCCATTTTTTCAGAAATAAAGATAAGTGCTTTATCAAGTGTATCAAACTTAAGATAATCACCTCTCAATGCTTTTCTAACACTTTCACGAACATTCCATACACCAATTGGCATAATATATCCAGGATGGGCTTCTCTAAAAATTATTGCTCCTGCCTGTCTTCGTTCTCTGTTTAACACTTCATTTATTGAAAGACGAGCAGCATAATAACATCCGCCAATTTCTGCATAAGTTGTTCTGCCTTTGTAAAACTCATAGCTATTAAAAATTGAAATAGAACGCCCATATGGATTCCAGGTTGTATTTGGATACCATGCCTCTATTAGCTCATATTTCCATTCAGAAGGCATCATTAGAATTGCCCATCTATTGTCAAATTGATTGTGATAATAAATTCTATATTCATTTATTAAAGGATTTGTTTTTGTATTTTTCAATAGATTTTCACCAAGAGTTGAATCAACTGCTGTAATACTCCATCGGGTTGGAACAAAGCGTCTGTGTTTCTTAACACCAAATGCTCCAACTGAAAATGCTCTTTGAATCTTTGAGACATTAACACCTGATTTATAAATATTAAAAATAGCATCTTTTGCTTTTAAATCTGTATCATAATATGCTTTTTCTATGTGTTGTTCGTATTTTGGATTTGAAATATCAAATTTTTTTAAGGGAGCAGAAGGCCCATGAGGTTGAATTTCATCAAAAAATGCAATTCTTCCATATGGTTTCTTGGTAAACTCTGCATCAGTAAAAACACTATTTTTTGAAAGAGCAAGTTCTTTTGTATATTCTACAATTTTATTTGAACTTTCAACATCATAAACATCAACGGTATGTTTACCACGAATAAGCATCGAACGAAAATCAACTATATCATCTAGACTTTTATTAAGCCATAATTCAGGTGTATCAATAAGAGATGTATCACCCATTATTGGTGGAATCATAGGACCAATAGAAACCTTAGGATAGCCAACTCTTCCAATAAAAACACTAGGGGGAGATGAACCACCAATTTTTAATTTATCTATCATTGGTTTTATTTTATCTTGTGAGTGATACTTGACAATTACTGGACAACGTGATTTTCCACAAAGTAATTTTGTACCTCTACAGATACCACATAAATTTTTGGAAGTATTTCTATTTTGAGTTAATAGATTCTTGTTATTTATAAACAATGAATTATTATTTATCACCATTTTATCAACAATTTAAGACTTTTATAAAGTTACCCCCAGTTCATTTAAAGTAATAAGTTAACACTCCAAATACTTATTTACATCTTATTATATTCGATGGTACTTATGGCTAGAAAAAAAGTTAGTGACAGAAAAAGATCCAGACCAATTGAAAAACGAAAAAAAATAACAATTGTTACAAAAAATAAAATCATGGTTATTTTTATTGTGGCAATACTTATTATTAGTGCAATTGCCACAATTGCAATTACTTTATCTAACAATTCTAAAGAAGAAGGGTCTCCTTATGCAGTAATTGATACAACAAAAGGAACTATTGTAGTTGAATTATTTGAAGATAAAGCTCCTATTACTTGTGAGAACTTCATAAAACTAGCTAATGATGGATTTTATGATGGTTTGATATTTCATCGTATCAAAGATAATTTTATGATACAAGCTGGAAAAAGTTACCCCGACGGGTCGCAAAAAGTAAGCCCTTATGGAACTATTGAATTTGAAGGTGACGGCAATCATGTTGATGGAGCAATATCAATGGCAAGTACTGATGCAGGAGTTGGAGGAAGTGCAGAGTTTTTCATATGTGATGGGGCACAATCAAGTTTAGATGGAAATTATGCTGCGTTTGGAGCAGTAACTGAAAATATTGAAGTTGTGAGAGATATCGCAGACGAGCCGCATGATGAAAGCCTAGAGCCTACACCTGAAGATCCTTATCGCCCGGGTGGTGGGAAACCTTTGAATGATATAACAATAAATAGTATAGTTATTGAGTATAGATAGAATTTGAGGTAATGAAATGGTAAATAGAATAGCAGAATTTGATACAAATATAGGAAAATTTAAGATTGAGTTGTATAATGAAAAAGCACCTCTTACTGTTGGTAATTTTATTAAACTTGCAGATAAAGGATTTTATAATGGACTTATTTTTCATAGAGTAATTCCTAATTTTATGGTTCAAGGTGGATGTCCTCATGGTACTGGAAGAGGAGGCCCAGGTTATACAATTAGAGATGAATTTGACCCTAGTTTAAAGCATGATTCCCCTGGAATTCTTTCAATGGCAAATGCTGGACCAAATACTGGAGGAAGTCAATTTTTTATAACTGTTAAACCAACACCTTGGCTTGATGGGCATCACTCTATTTTTGGAAAGGTAATTGAAGGTTTTGAAATAGTTGAAAAGATTTCAAAAGTTGATACTGATAAAAACGATAAGCCTCTTGAAGATGTAAAAATAAATAATATTAAATTCTCATAGAGGGTTTTTGATGGGTATTTTATCAGATAGGGACATTGTAGCATATATTGAAAAAAATGAGCTTTCAATAGATCCTTTTATTGAAAAAAATTTGACACCAAATGGCTATGATCTATCAATTGATGAAATCTATATAAAAAAAACAAATGAGCATATCAAAGAAGGTATTTCATTAATTCCTCCTCTTACCTGGTTTGCAATTAGTACAAAAGAATTTGTAAAAATGGGTGCAAAAATTACATCGCAATTGTGGATTAGAAGTAGTTATGCAAGAAAAGGTGTTATGGCAAGCTTTGGAAAAGTAGATGCAGGATTTCATGGGACACTTACAATTTCGTGTTTTAACTCAAATGATGAATCTCTTGAAATTCCAATAGGTGATAGATTCTGCCAGATTGTTTTTGAAAATATGGAGTCAAAACCTTCAGAACTTTATGATAAAAAATCTGGAAATTATCAAAATCAACGTGGTTTAAAATTAAAAAAATAAATTTTTTTTCAATTTTATAAGGAAAATTGTGCTATAAATTATAAATATTAAAAAAGCTTTTTATTGTAATATAAGGGAGTAGAAACAATGAAAAAAATTATAGAAGTTGGATTTTTAGGCCTTTTAATAATTATGTCTACATTACCAATTGCAATTAGTAATGATGTTAAAATAATTAATGAAGAGGAAAAATTAGAAAATTTTAATTTCCTTTGTTACAATAAAAATGAGTTCAACTCAAGTAAAATATTAAAAATAAGAGATCAAGTACAAGATTATAATATCAATGAAGAACTAGATGAATTTAATCCACCTACAGATCCATTATTTCCTTCAGCTGCAGGGGGGCCAATAAATTCTTCATGGCCTATGTATTGCCATGACGTTCATCATACAGGTGGAAGTCCATATAGTACTGCTAACAATACAGGTTATGAAAAATGGATATATTTTACTTGGGACTGGATTGAGGGAGGAGTAGTTATTGATAGTAATGGTAACATATATTTTGGTTCAGGAGATAAGGCATGTAATGATTATCTATATGCATTGTATCCTAATGGAACTTTAAAATGGAAATGTGGGGTTGGAGGAAATATTGAATGTACTCCTGCAATTGCTGAAGATGGAACGATTTATGTAGGAACTTCCTATGGGACAGATGCTTTATATGCCATTTCTTCAAATGGAACTATAAAGTGGAGTTATAGAACAAATAATAATATGCATTCTCCGCCTGCAATAGATGAGGATGGCTCTATATATTTTGGTGATTGGAATGGATGGATTAATGCTTTATATCCAAATGGTACATTAAAATGGAGATATAAAACGGGTAATGCTGTATTGTCTTCACCTGCTATCGGAGATAACGGAGTTGTTTATTGTGGTTCACATGATAGTAATCTTTATGCACTTTATACCAACAATGGTACTATAAAATGGAAATATAAAACAGGTGGTTGGGTGGCTAGAGGCCCTTGTATCGGAGATGATGGCACAATATTTTTTGTCTCACTTGATAGTAACTTGTATGCAGTTAAACCAAATGGAACACTAAAATGGAAAAGAGGTGTTGGTGCCGGTACATCACCAACCATTGGCCAAGACGGGACAATATATGCAGGTAGTTCTAAGTTATATGCAATAAATCCAGATAATGGAACAGTAAAATGGACATATAACCCAGGATCTAATAGATACATATGTGGTTCAACTCCTGCCCATTCTCTAGATGGAACTATTTATTTTGGGACAAATATTGGTTCGGGTGTTGAAGGGGGAGAACTAATAGCAGTTAATCCAAATGGAACAGAAAAATGGAGAAGTAGAAAAATAGCAAACGGATGGATTGATAGTCCATGTGCCATTGGTGAAGATGGTACCGTTTATATAGGAACCAGTTCAGAGACAGATTTAGGGGGAGATCACGGGCATCATTCTTCAGGTGAGATATATGCATTTAATGTAATGGATCAAAACGCCCCTCAAGCACCTACTATAGATGGACCAACAACTGGAATATCTAATATTGATTGTACATTTAATTTTACCGCAGACGGCCCAAGTGGAGAGGATGTTTTCTTTTATATTTCTTGGGGAGATTACACCAAGCCAGAAAAGATAGGTCCTATTAAATTTGGAGAAAAAGTATCAGTAACAAATAAGTGGTATAAAGGTGGTAAATTTACTTTGAGAGCTCGGGCAATAAATACTAATAATTTATGGGGACCCTGGTCTACACATCAAATTGAATTATCTTGGAATCAAAACCCTACAAGACCAAAAATACCCAAAGGCTCATCTATAGTAATAGCTGGAAAAGAATACAAATATGCAACATACTCAACTGACCCAGAAGGACAAAATATTCAATATTATTTTAATTGGGGAGATGGTATATTGATTTGGTCAAGTTGGACACCCTCCGGTGAATATGTAATTATGTCTAATATATGGAAAGAAGAAGGAACTTATAGGATAACTGTTTTTGCAGAAGATCAAGCTGGACATAGAACTCCTAAATCAATTCCAAAAATAGTATATGTAATTAAATCTAAAGATAGACCAATGTTTAACCCATTCTTCAACTGGATACTAGAAAGACACCCAAATGCAGTCCAACTACTGAAATACATACTAACAAGAATAAAATAATAAATATAGAAACTAAAAAAAGGATTTAAAAAAAAAATTACAAAACCTTTCTTGCAAAAGTAAGATAGCCTGTATGACCTAACATATCAAAACTAGGTCTCATCCCATAATCATTAACAATCATTTTTCTTTGAATATTTTCAGTAGTTTCAATTTCAATAAAACTATGTTTTTTTATTTCTTTAACAGTATTTTCAACTTGTGAAGACAGAGGTGAAAAGGTGCAAAGATATCCTCCGGGTTTTAAGGATTTATAAGCATGCCCTACTGCATCCCAAGGATTAGGTATATCAAGAATTATTGCATCTAAATTTTTTTCAGAAATACCAATTGTTACATCTTTTAATTTTGTTTCAACAAAACTTTCAAGATATGCTTTTTTTATATTTTTCATTGTAATTGTAGATTATAATTAGTTATGCAAGAAAAGGTGTTATGGCAAGCTTTGGAAAAGTAGATGCAGGATTTCATGGGACACTTACAATTTCGTGTTTTAACTCAAATGATGAATCTCTTGAAATTCCAATAGGTGATAGATTCTGCCAGATTGTTTTTGAAAATATGGAGTCAAAACCTTCAGAACTTTATGATAAAAAATCTGGAAATTATCAAAATCAACGTGGTTTAAAATTAAAAAAATAAATTTTTTTTCAATTTTATAAGGAAAATTGTGCTATAAATTATAAATATTAAAAAAGCTTTTTATTGTAATATAAGGGAGTAGAAACAATGAAAAAAATTATAGAAGTTGGATTTTTAGGCCTTTTAATAATTATGTCTACATTACCAATTGCAATTAGTAATGATGTTAAAATAATTAATGAAGAGGAAAAATTAGAAAATTTTAATTTCCTTTGTTACAATAAAAATGAGTTCAACTCAAGTAAAATATTAAAAATAAGAGATCAAGTACAAGATTATAATATCAATGAAGAACTAGATGAATTTAATCCACCTACAGATCCATTATTTCCTTCAGCTGCGGGGGGGCCAATAAATTCTTCATGGCCTATGTATTGCCATGACGTTCATCATACAGGTAGTAGTCCATATAGTACTGCTAACAATACAGGTTATGAAAAATGGATATACCATAGAAGACGGGGCTGGATTGAGGGAGGAGTAGTTATTGATGGAGATGGTAACATATATTTTGGTTCAAAAGATTCGGGATGTGATGAACTGTTTGCATTGTATGCATTATATCCAAATGGAACATTAAAATGGAAATGTGGGATTGGAGGAAGAATTATAGGTACTCCTGCAATTGCCGAAGATGGTACAATTTATTTAGGAACTTCCTATGGGACAGATGCTTTATATGCCATTTCTTCAAATGGAACAATAAAATGGAGATATAAAACTGGTGATCTTATTTTTTCTTCCCCTGCAATAGATGAGGATGGTTCAATATATTTTGGTGATTGGAAAGGATGGATTAATGCTTTATATCCAAATGGTACATTAAAATGGAGATATAAAACGGGTAATGCTGTATTGTCTTCACCTGCTATCGGAGATAACGGAGTTGTTTATTGTGGTTCACATGATAGTAATCTTTATGCACTTTATACCAACAATGGTACTATAAAATGGAAATATAAAACAGGTGGTTGGGTTCGAGTAAGTCCATGTATTGGAGATGATGGCACAATATTTTTTGTCTCACTTGATAGTAACTTGTATGCAGTTAAACCAAATGGAACACTAAAATGGAAAAGAGGTGTTGGTGCCGGTACATCACCAACCATTGGCCAAGATGGAACAATCTACGCAGGTTACACCAAATTATATGCAATAAACCCAGATAACGGAACAGAAAAATGGAAATTTAATCCAGGTGAATATAGATACATATGTGGTTCAACCCCTGCCCATTCCCTTGATGGAACTATTTATTTTGGGACAAATATTGGTGTTTCACATGTTGGTGGCGGAGAATTAATCGCTGTTAACCCAAATGGAACACAAAAATGGCGAAGTAGACGTATAGCAAACGAATGGATTGATAGTCCATGTGCCATAGGTGAAGATGGTACCGTTTATATAGGAACTGTTTCTCAGATGAGTATTGGTGAGATATATGCGTTTAATGTAATGGATCAAAACGCCCCTCAAGCACCTACAATAAATGGACCAGCAACAGCAGTATCTCATATAGGTTGTACATTTAATTTTACCGCAGACGGCCCAAGTGGAGAGGATGTTTACATTATAATTTATTGGGGAGATAGTTTTAATCAAAAAAAGATTGGGCCTATTAAATTTGGAGAAAAAGTATCATTAACACATATTTGGGAAGATAACAAAAAATTTACTTTGAGAGCTCGGGCAATAAATACTAATAATTCATGGGGACCTTGGTCTACACATGAAATTGATATATCTGAGAACCAAATGCCTACTACTCCAGAAAAACCTATAGGTTCATCTATAGTAATGGCTGGAAAAGAATACATATATGCAACATATTCAACTGATCCAGAAGGGCAAAGACTTAAATATCATTTTAATTGGGGAGATGGTAAATTTTCATCGTCAGGTTGGAAACCCTCTGGTGAATATGTAATAATGTCCAAGGTATGGAAAGAAGAAGGAACTTATGCAGTAGTTGTTAGAGCACAGGATGAGGCCACTGGATGGGAAAGTTATGATTCATGGCCTAAAATGGTAATTGTTATGAAATCTAAAGATAGACCAATGTTTAACCCATTCTTCAACTGGATACTAGAAAGACACCCAAATGCAGTCCAACTACTGAAATACATACTAACAAGAATAAAATAATAAATATAGAAACTAAAAAAAGGATTTAAAAAAAAAATTACAAAACCTTTCTTGCAAAAGTAAGATAGCCTGTATGACCTAACATATCAAAACTAGGTCTCATCCCATAATCATTAACAATCATTTTTCTTTGAATATTTTCAGTAGTTTCAATTTCAATAAAACTATGTTTTTTTATTTCTTTAACAGTATTTTCAACTTGTGAAGACAGAGGTGAAAAGGTGCAAAGATATCCTCCGGGTTTTAAGGATTTATAAGCATGCCCTACTGCATCCCAAGGATTAGGTATATCAAGAATTATTGCATCTAAATTTTTTTCAGAAATACCCATAGTTACATCTTTTAATTTAGTTTCAACAAAACTTTCAAGATATGCTTTTTTTATATTTTTCATTGCATGTTTGATAAAATCCTCTCGATTGTCATAAGAAATTACCTTTCCATTAGGTGAAACAATACTTGCAAGAGCAATTGTAAGTGACCCAGAGCCTATTCCTGCTTCCAAAACCTTATGACCTGACTGAATAGAACAGTTTATTATAATTTGAGCAGTATCTCTTGGTAAAATGATTTGAGCCTTTCTTTTTAAACCTTGAAGTTTATCTTTTATAGATGGTTTCAATATCCAAAAAAGTTTATTTCCAATCTCAACTTGTCTACCAATTTCCTTTCCTATTAATATTTTTGGATCAAACACTCCAATACCTTTATATTTATCAGTTTTTAAATCAGTTGAAATTAAATATTTACTATAGTTTTTATCAATTAAAACTACAGTTTCATCTTTTTTTACTTTTATCATAATAATTCCTAAATATCTATTATTGAGCCAAATGATAACTCTTCAATATCAAGTAAGTCATACCAATTTTCTATGCAATTACATGACAGTCCGTTAAATATTTTAACGTTCTGAGTCAATGAAAAATTTGTAATGGCATCAAGAAAGGATCTGTCACAATTCTTACAGTTATGAGCACCACGACTTCCTCCACCACCAGATATATCACATTTTATAAAGACATTTGGTGCTATTTTTTTACTTTTTTTAAGTATTTCAACAATACTAAAAAGCCATGGTGGTCTGTATTGTTTTCTTTTCCAAAGATACTCAACTAATGTATTTTTTTGAACATTTGTCGGATTAAATGAGATCATATCAGTAATTTTCTTTATTTTATCAACAGTATTTATTGCATCACTAATTGAATCCTTTTCTGTTAAAAAGGGAGGTTTGATTAAAATATATGTCTTTATTTTAAAATTAAATTTTTTTAAAATTTCTGCAGCTTTTTTATAAGATTCAAAAGTAAAGCCTTTATTTAAAAATTCTAAACGAACTTTATCACTAGCAGTTTCAAGACCAATACCAATTTCAAATATTTTATTTTTTATAATTTTACTTATTTCTGATAGTGTTTTATTTGTAATATATTCAGGTCTTGATTCAACTGATATTTTATCAGTGGTTGTAACAAGTCTATTAATAATTTCTTTTCTAACTTTTGCAGATATTTCTTTATTATCAAAGAAGCTGCCTGAGGTAAATATTTTTACAAACCTTTGATTTGAGTAATTATCCATTGCTTTCTCAAATTGGGTTAGTATATCTTTATCAGAGACAGGCTCCCACATGCTATCGTTGAAATATCCGCACATTGTGCATCCAGAATTAAGTGCCCAAGAGCATCCTTTTGTTCTGAAAATAATTACAAATGTATCAACAATTTTACCATTTAATACATCTTTTTCAGACCAAAAACTCACAGGTTGCTTAGGATTTTTATTTTTAATCTTAATATTTCTTTTTAAATCTTTACAAAACTTTGCTAATTCATTCATTTCCTGTTACTTCTATCTTTTTTTCGTTTCTTGGTTATAATTATAACAGCAATCAGTGAAATAATAAATACTAATATTTCAAAACCAGGTGCTGATCTAAATCGAGGTCCAGGCAACGTTATTTCTTCAGATGGTTCAGTTCCAATAGATGACTCATCTGCAACAGTTAAGTTATAAGTTTGTGAATCAATGATTGTATTATTATATTGAGGAAATTTACCATTAACAATATGATTTTCAAAATAATAGATAATATCCGCTTTTAAAATTATTGACACATTTTCATTTCTAGGCCAGCCTTTATACTCAGGATTTGTAATATAATAATTCTCCCTATCAGAAATTGTTGCATTTATTTCTTTTCCATTAATAACGTAATAAACCCTATCAACTTCAGTTCCAACTAAAAATTTAATATCATCAGCAGCTTCTACAGTATCTCCAGAATCAGGGGAAGCAAGACTTAATGTATCATAACTATATGTAAAATCTCCAGTTTTTATTATTTTATGTCCACTATGATCTTTAACAGTAATTGTATATTCATAGGTAAAATCTTCAGAAATATTATCTGGACCTTGATTTGTATAGATAAAAATATTATCTTCATATTCAAAATCAGGAACAGTCTGATTTCCTCCAGGGTCAGTCAATTCAAATTTTATATCATCTTTTTCAATTCCTGCATTATCTGTAATTTTTGCTAAAATCTTAATTGTCCCACCTGGTTCTTGCATACCGGGTAATTCAACTAAATCAATAAGTGGAGGTTCATCATCATAAAATGGTGGATTTACAATTACAATAAATATTACAAGCCATGTAAAAAAGTATACAGCATATGAGCCAAACCAATTTTTTTTTGCAAAATCAGTTAAATCAATATTAAGTCTTATAAAGATATATTTCAAGAAAGCAGCATCAATAACTCCAACAAGTAAAACAAGCAACCAACGCTGATCATTATCTCCCATCAAAGCCCAAAATCCAAAACAAATCAAGGCCATGAGAATACCAAATAGAAACGATATAAATGTTGCTTTGATATTTCTTCTTTCTCTTTTTAAAAATGCTTCTTCATCAAATTTAGGAACTTTAAATGGTTTATCTTCTTCCTCATCTTTTTCTTTTCTTCGTTTTGCCATCGGAGTGGGATAGAGTTCTTATTTAAAGGTTTTTCTGATAATATTAAATTATTAAGTTTTCTAATAAATCATTTTTACAACGCTTATGTTTTTTTTAAATATTAGAAGGCTGGACTAGAAAATTTAAATATCATTAAAAAAATATTTTTCCAAATATTTTAGGTGAATTAAATGAAAGAAAAAGAAAAGAAAACAAAATCAATAATATTTGCAAATTTGATGGTAATTGCAATTCTTATTACCTCATCTATTGCAATAGGCGAAAGTATATCTTCAGAAAAAAAAGTAGCAGAAAAAAACGATTCGGATTTTTTAGACCAAATCGTTTCAATCCTATCTGAAGAATTCAAAGATAATCCTGATATTATTATTTCAAATACAGGCATAACCGTAGATGGAACAAAATACGATTTTGGAGAAATTCAAGAACCAAAGGTTGTAGAAAAAAAGATTTCAAAAGAAAATGATATAACAATAACCAAGATATCTATAGATGGGGGCATATTATTAAAAACTAATGACCCGCAACCCCAGTCAAGTTATGGAATATATTTCGGAACATATTTAGTCTATGCAACAATGTATGGTCTTCCTCAATTTTATACAAGAGCAGTTGGGTTTTTTGTATTTTTACAAGGATACCAACATGTTATTGACCTTTCCTCAGCAAAATCTTTGAGATGGGGGTGGGAAAAAACCTATTTTAACAGCTGGAATGATATTTCACAAGCAGGTGGATATATTCATGCCGATGCAACTTTTAAAAATGTAATACCCTGGCATCAATATCGAGCTTGGGCAAAGGTTTTTTGTTTACCTGACGGAACGATTTTCCGTTCTGGAGATATAACAGAAATATAGTTAACATAAAATGTTAACTACTTTTTTTCTTTTTTTGCTTCTGCTTTTGCTTTCTTTTTTTCAAGTTTTAATCTTTCTTTTTCAAGGTCTGCTTTTATTTTTTCCTTTTCAATATCAACAGATGGTTTAACTTGAAAAACTTCATCTTTTGCAGAAAGTCCAGCTCTGTATCTATAAGTAAAAATCAAAGCAACTATTATGTATATTACCAAAATTACAACTATTGGTGTTAAGAAAGTAGCACTTTCAAAAAAAATCAATCTAATTGCCAAAACTACTGATAAAAAACCAAGACCAGCCCATGCATGATGACGGAATAAATGGTATTTTCTTTTATATTCGGTCAAATCCCTTTTATTCATAAAAATTCAATACCCTCAGGTATCTTATTTAAAAATTTTTTAAATCCTTTTGGCCATTTATCTGGATCTATTCCTTTTTGTGCTAAAAATGCAGTAGTCCATCTTTCAAGACCAATACCCGAACATCCACTCCAAAGCTCACTTTTTTGAGCTTTTATGTTAAAAGCCTTTATGTATTTGTCACCAAGAATACTAAGGTTTTGAAACTCAAGCCATTCAGACGATTTTCTATTTCCCCTATAAGGCATGTATGCTTCAAAATCAATAGTTCCTGTATCCTGCGTGCTTTCATCACCAACTTTACCTGCTTGTTGCATATACCAAGGAGTTACCCATGCCATCCGCCATTCAAGTTCAAATATTTCATTGAAAACATGTTTATATCTTTCTAGAAACTTTTCTCTAAGTTCAAGTAATTGTTCTCTAGTCCCAATATAAACAGGTTCAATTCTATGAAACTCATCAACACGTTCTATCCCATGCCTGCCACCTGACTCATATCTAGCAGATACCACTGTATTATCATAAATCAAAACAGGTAATGATTTTTCAGAAATCGTTTTACCCTTAAAAGACCAATAAATAACAGGACATTGAGCATAGCAGATTCCCGCTTTTGGAACAGATATATTTTTACTTAGTTCTTCAACGGGGATTTCTTTTGTAATCTTTGTAAGATCAACAAATCTTTCCCATTTATCAACATCTCTTGTAGCAGGTTCAGAGATATAATAAAATTCACCAGGCATTCCCTCAAGATGTCCAGTTTTAAGCCAAACGTCAAATGGAACCATGTCAGATTCTATAATCTCCTGAAAACCTAGAGGCTTTATTATCTCATCAATTGCAATTTTTTCCATTGTTTTTAAAATTGCTGCAGCCTGAGGTCTATAAAACCATTTACCTTTAGTCGGTCCTTGTTTTAGCCAACCTAATTTTACCATTTCTTCTGTTGGATCTTTTGACCAGATGTGATCCTTTTTACCAGATTCCCAAATAAGTTTCCAAAATTCTCCCTTACCTTCATAGTATTGGTTATCTACTTTATCCTTTACAAGGGTAATCATCCTATCAATATAGTTTCTCTGAAGAAATTCTTCATCAACATCTTTTATTTTAAGGGTTACAATTCTATCTTTAATTTTAACTTCAGCAAAAGGTATTAAAAAGCTCTTAAGAGGCTTTTTTTCAAGTTCAAATTCAATTTTATAACTTATTATTTTAATTTCTCTTATTCCAAGGTGATATTTTTTCCCAAATTCTTTGCTAATTGAGTTTTTTAACTGTAATAGAGTATTATGAGGTCGAAATATTCCTTTAGAAAAAATGCTTAGGGATAGTAGATTTTTTTGTATAGATATATCTTTAATTTTAACACTTTTATCTTTTGAAATAATATTTTTGTTAAAAATTGATAAAAATTGTTCAATTTCGTTTTTATTTTTAGAAATATTATCATTAAATGTGAAATCAACTATTAAATCAAATTTCATAATAAAACCAGCATTAATTTAAGATTATTAATCTTTATCTACTTTATTTTGTGGTTTTTGAATAAAATTGCTTAATTATAAAATAATAATAAACTAGTAATATTAACTACGAAAATTGTACTATAAAATATATAAATCATTAAATAAATGTTTTATTGGTGTACATATGAAAAAAATAATAGAAATAATATTTGTAATTTTTTTAATTACAAATTCTATATTAGTATCAGCCACAGAGAATAACTCAAATAACAATCTAGAAAATGATAATTCATTAAAAACAGGAAATAATGGTGAGTTTACAATAAATAATTCGAAAATAATTAATTCAGGTGATTCAGAATATTATGCTGTAATTATTGGTATTTCTAATTATCCGGGTTCCGATAACGATCTTAGTTGTCCAGCAAGAGATGCTCAAAATTTATATAATGTGTTAGTTGCAAATGGATGGAAATCAGAAAATATTGAATTATTGAAAGATGGGCAAGCAACAGAAAATGCTATTATGAATTCATTAGATTTGGTAGCAAATAATTTGGGCAATGATGATATTTTTTTATTCTTTTATTCAGGTCATGGAGATCTAATCGAAGATATAAATGGAGATGAGTTAGATGGATTTGACGAAACTATAATCCCATATGATATGGGATATATTTTAGATGATGAATTAGCTAATAAGTTCAATGACATCCAAAATAAAAATATCAAAGGAATGTTTGCAATTTTTGATAGTTGTTTCAGTGGGGGGATAATTGATTGGATATCATTAGAAAAAAAGTCTCTAACTAAAAAGGCTCAAATCGAAATTATTAATCAAATGTTTAATAAGGTAAATTCCTTCTCAGACGGTTTAGCGGAAGATTTTTTGATTGGAAATATTGTAACATTAACATCAACTATTCCTCATTCTTTAGGAGTAGAATTTAGATATAACGAATATGAAGATTGGATTAGTTTTGGTCAGGGAGTTGCTGAAGCAATTAAAGATGCTGATAAAAAAACTGCTGAAGATGTTGGAAGATACGCAAAGAGAGTTTGGACGATTAGATTCATTAAATTCCTTCCAATGTACTTATTAATACTGCCAATTGAAATAATACTTGATATACTACTTTCAATAATGATTGGAACAATAGTATTTACTCTTCCAATTCCAGTTCTAAAAGACAGATATCCATCAATTTTTCCAGCATCTAAAAAACTTCCAATTATTCCTGGACAAGAGAACAGTAACAATGAACAGATGATTAATAGTAATGAACAACAGTTAAATAATTATAATAACCAGCAGTCAAGTTAAATCAATTCGTAATAAAAATTGTCAAATATAAACTAATATAAAAAATCATTCAACCAACTTTTTTGTTAGTTTATTTTAAAAACTACAGTTATTTTATTTATTCTGAACTTAGATATAATAAAATACTTAACCTAATTATTTCAAAAATTGATACCATTATAAGCCAGCCATAAATTATTCTTGCAGATGAGCCAACAGGTAACCTTGACTCAGAAACTGGTTCACGAATAATGGAGTTGCTAAAAAGATTAAATGAAAACATTGGAACAACAATCATTGTTGTAACCCACAATGGAAAAATGTCGCTATATGCAGATAAAAAGATGGTAATAAATGATGGGAAAATCACAAACTTATTTGTGAAAAAAATTAAAAATAATTCTTAATATTTTTTTAAAAAAAGTTAAATTCACATATTATTTTACATTCCATTATGAATATATCCGGCACACTAATATTTTTTTCAATATTTTTATTTATAGGTATAGGACTTTATATAATAGCGTTTTATTTTCTTAAAATTAAACATTTAATTCAAAATACACCAACATCAAAAATTAGATCAGTTGCTATGGGTTTTGCAGAAGTTTGTGGTAAAGTAATCCCTTATGAAAACGGCATTATGATAAGCCCTTTTTCAAATCAAAAATGTGTATATTACCAATATATTATTCAAGAATATAGAAGTTCAGGAAAATCAAGTAGCTGGGTCACAGTTAAACATGGCAAGGAAAAAAGACTTTTTTATCTGGAAGATGAAACTGGTCGAATTCTTGTAGATCCAAACAAAGCAAGTATTGATATATCTAAAAAAAATGAATATAATTCTGGTCTAGGTAAAGATCCGCCATATAATGTAATAAGATTTTTAGAAAGAGAAAATATAAGATTTGAAGGAATCCTTTTTGGAATAAATAAAAAGATGAGATTTATAGAATATATAATCAAACCAAATGACACACTTTATGTTATGGGAACAGTTAAAGATAACCCCTTTGTTCAGGATGCTTCAGTAATCGAAGGGGTTGCTGATATGATAATTTCCAAAGGTAGAAATATAAAATTTTATTGCATATCTGATAAAATGGAAAAGAACATATTAGCAAAATATAATTTATATTTTATAGGATTATTTTTATTTGGAACATTTATATCATTAATGGCTTTAATTGCAATATTTACAACAGTGATGTAAAATGATTGGAGCTAATGAGGCGTGTATATTAAGCATATTTATCATAATTCTTGTTTCAATTCTAGTTTTTATTATAATTATTTATAACAGGTTTATTTCACTAAATAACAATACAAAAAGAGCTTGGGCAAATATCAATGTATCACTAAAACAAAGAAGCAATGAGTTACCTAACTTGATAAATATCGTTAAAAGCTATATGAAATATGAAAAAACAACTCTTGAAACAATTACTAAAGCAAGGTCTTATCTTAATCAAACAGAAGATGTTAATAAAAAAGCAGCAGCAAGTGATATTATTTCAGAATCTTTAAAATCTCTTTTTGCAGTGGTTGAAAACTATCCTGAATTAAAGGCAGTTGAAAATTTTTCTCATCTACAAAAAAGAATTTCTGCACTTGAAAATGAAATTGCAGATAGAAGAGAATATTACAACGAGTGTGTTACGATTTATAATATTAGAATAAAGTCTTTCCCAGATCTTTTAATTGCAAGTCTTATGAAAGTAAAAGAAAAGGATTTGTTCAAGGCAACTGAAGAAGACAAAATAAACATCAAATTGAAATTTTAAAAAATCTATTTTTTATCTAAAATTTTACTAGCAACAGAAACACAAGCAAGATAATCATCAAGAGTATGAAGAAGGCTTGAAATGGAATTGCTATTAACTTCACCAACAAGTTTTTTACCAATAATTTTTGTATTAACAAAATCAAGATCATCGACTTTTACTGATTTTGCAACTTTTTTAACATCATCAGTTGATTTAAAATCAATTTCAAGATTACATCTTATATTCATAATTAATTCACCCATTCAGTTGTTTTTTTATAATATCATCAACTAGTTTAAGAAACTCTTCTTCTTTTGAAAGAGCAATAGTTGCTCCACTTGCAATTGCATGCCCACCACCATGCCCGCCAAGTTTTTCTGATGCTTGTTTCATAGCTCTACCCAAATCTAGACCCTTACTTACTAAATATTGATTACCACGGCAAGATATATGAATTTCATCTTTATTTTTTACAATAGAAAGCAATGGTTTTGAATTATCAAGCATAAAATTTGTTGCAATACCGCCAATCACACCACCAAGTGAAGAATCAATACTATAAAAATATCTAAAACTATCTTTTTCTAAAAAACCATCTTTCTCAAGTTTTATAAGTTCAACAAGAATTTTTTGTTTATAGTCTTTTTCAAGTTCGATTGCTTTTTTAAAAGAGTGCTTATCACCCAAGCTTAATGAAAGACCAATACCTCGGTTTCCGCCTTTTCCACAGCAGTCAAGAAGATCAGCAAGACGCTCAAGTTCACAATTAAAAACATCTGAAAAATATCTAGGTCTAATTACTGTGTCAAGTATATTTTTTTCACAGCCCTTTTTTACCAATTTAAATATAAGATAAGATTGAAGTTTCTTTTTTTGGTCTAAACTTAGATCACTAATTTTTGTATTATCTTTTAATTTTAATTTCTCAAGTAACTTCTTAATTTCTTTTCCATTTCCAGAAATTTTGCTAAAGTAAGGATCTATTGAATAGTATAAAGCATCAAAAATAGAATCCCCATAAAATTTCATTTCAGTATTTTCATTTAAAATGCTTTCTGAAAGTGCTTCTTTTATTATTGATTTATTATATCCTCTTATACCACCAATATATTGCTTATCACCCATAAGACCAGTTACTGCTAGGTTTATCAAATCAATATTTTTTTTATCAAGTGCTTTTGCAAGACAAAATGATAAAGTTGCACCACACGCCTCATAATTTCCATTAATTTTGCATAAATTTGCATTTATCTGAAGAATGTTTTTTGAGGTTTTTTCCTTAACATATTGATGATGATCAACAATAATTGCTTTGCAATCCATTTTTTCAATTGTGTCTATTTGCCCGCTTCCCATATCTAAAAAAATAATCAACTTATTATCTTCTTTTGAAACCCTCTCAAGTCCTTTGTCAAAAGGATTTCTCATCAGAGTCGCATGAAAGTTATAACCTTTTCTAAACAAGGCCTTACAAACAATTGTAGCTGAAGTAATTCCATCAGCATCATAATGAGAAATAACTCTAATTTTAGTTAATCTTGGGTAAGAAAGAATAATCTCAGATGCTTTTTTACAAAGTTTTAAGAGTTCGCTAGACATAGAATAAACTAATAATGTATACTTGCTAAAAAATCTAATGATTATTCAAACATCAACTTTGCTTTTTCTGGACTATACTTCCAATCTTTTGGAAGTTTTTTAGTATTATGGTAGTATTTAGTAAGACGCCTAATTTTGGATTCCGTAAGTTGCAAGTTTCTTTTATTTTTTAGATCTTTTTTATAAACTTCGAGATGTTTTTTTAATTGAAGAGCAGTTTTTATTAGATTTCTTAAATCCTCAGGGATCTCAGGTTTCATATTATTTTCTTCGATAATTTTTGATATTTTTTTCCCGGTTGCAAGTTTTACATCTGGAACAGCATATTGATCCCTTAAAATAAGACCAATTTCACTAGTTTTTTTTCCTGATTTTGCAAGTTCTATAACCCTAGACTCAATCTCCCTTGGATTAAGTGAACTCCACTCAGGATGCTTTTTTCTTTCAATCGGATAAGTTGAACCAGATTTTCCTTTTCTTCTTGCATGCATTCTTGCCATTATCTTACACTCCAAGATACAAAGTAAGTGCTGTATAGGATTATAATATTTATCCTTTACTCTTGTTTTGATAAATTTTTTTGGAATCCATTAACAATAAATAAATATAAAAAAATGTTATTTTGAGTTGTCAAAACTATTATTAATGATAAATCTATCTGGTAAGTTTTACTAATAATGGGTTTTGGGGGACAAAATGACATTAAATGAAGCTTTAGCTATAAACAAATCTTATTTAGAAGATGCTTTAAAAATTGCTGAAAAAGGAACACATTGTGGTATGTGTAAGATAGATTTTTTAGATTCTGGTGTTTGTCCAGCTGGTAAAAAATATGGTTTTGTTGCATATTGGCCTGAAGGAAGAATGGAAATTGTAAAGGCTTTGTATAATGAAAAATTAACACCATCAGAGGAATTAATTAAAATAGCAAGTTCTTGTACTTTGTGTGGTATTTGTGATAAACAATGTAATTTTACAACTCATCTAAGACCTGAAAAAGTAAGTAAGGCATTGAAAGAATATGTTAATAATCTAGATAAAAAGTTATTAAAAAAAATACCTGAAGATGAAACTCTAAAAAATCTCAAATCTATTGTTGGAGAAAAATGGGCCTCAAATGATCCCGCAATAATTGTTTCATATACAAAAACAATAATTACTGAGGATGCAGGAATTAACTTTTATGTTGTAATGCCTGAAACAACAGAAGAGGTTGCAGAAATTGTAAAATATGCATATAAAAACAATATTCCTTATCTGCCGCGGGGAAATGGAACTTTACTTTCAATGTTTATCGAAACGCTTTTTGCAAAAGCAACCAGTCTTGAAAAGGGAATTATTTTAGATTTGAGAAGATTTAAAAAAATTGAAATTTGCAAAGATACCAAAACTGCAACAATTGGGGCTGGAGTTACTGCATTCGAGCTTCAAAAAGAGGCTTATAAACATGGAATGAGAGCTCTTGTTGCTGAAGCTGAAGCAAACGTCTGTGTAAACATTGAATCAGTTGGAATTGTTTCAACTTGGGGAAATACATATGGATGGGGATCTGATAATTATATCGACGTAACTTTAGTTGATTCAGAAGGGAGAATTGTTCATAATAGTGACGAAAATTTAATTAATCCTTATTCAACAAATAATAAATTTACGAATCTAACATTAAATCCTAGTAAGATTATTACAGAAGCAATTGTTAAACTTCATCCTATATTTAAAGATGAAGAGGCACTGTTAGTTCCATTTGAAAAATTAGATGATGCACTTGATCTTGCACTAGAACTTGCAAAAAGAGATATTGGTCTTTCACTTGCAGTAATCTCAAGTAAATATCTATCTGAATTTATTTGCCCGACAAACGAAATAGCTGAAGATTTTGATTTTATTGCAAAAAATTATTTGAAACTTAATTATGTAGTAGACGTTATTTGTGACAAATATGATAAAAAGATTGTACAGGAGCTTGCAGATGTAATAATTGATGAAAAAATGATGAAAACCTTAATTTTAGGTTCACCAAATCTTGCTTCACTTAAAAATAGCGAATTTTTAAAAATTCTATCTGAAGAAAAAGACCCATTAAAGTTAATATTTGCAGGTCCAATGAAAAAACATTTGGAAAAAGGACTTGATCCTTCACCAAAACTAATAGCAGAAACTTTTGATGAAGATTTGCATGATTTCTTTGAAAAAGTTTATTCAAAACCAGAGATGACAGATATTATTTGGCTTCATGCTTTTAGAATTCTTCCAAGTCGTCTTTTGAGACAAAAAATGTTCATGTTAAGAGGGGGATACATTATTGCTGATAAACAAAAAATAATAAATCTTAACGATATGCTTAAAGAGACAGGCGATAAATATAAACTTGCAAATGCACTTGGTTTCATAAGTTTTCTTGAACATGGCAAGTTTGCTTTTTTAGAATATGATTATTATTTTAATCATCTAGACCCAGATTCACATAATAGACTGAACCAAGCAATTGTAGAAACATTACAAAAAGAATTAAAAATTAAAAATTTTCTACCAATTGAATATGTATTTCACAAGGGCTTGCACCGTAAGGAACATTTATTTTATCCGATGCCAGAAGGGCTATCTGATGAAGAGTTAAAAATATTAGGTGAAATGGTTAAAACAGTTGTTGGAGGATAAGTAATTTGGTAAGATTTCTGTCAGATGAATGGATCGAAAAAGCAAGAGATATTGTTATTGAAGAATTGGATCCGGAAAAAGATTTTAAAAATGCAACAACTTCATTGCTAAATAAAATAAATAACATTCCACCAGATGGTAAAAGTGTTAATTTTTATATATCAATAAAAAATGGAAATCTAGAAGAAATGCAAATAGATAAAACAGATTCATTAAAAGAAAAAGATGCTGAATTTGTTGTATCTGGAAATTATGATACTTTTGTTCAGATATTCAAAGGAGAAATTAGCACTCTTATCGCTCTTATTAAAAATAGAGTTAAAATAAAAGGAGATAAAATAAAGGCTATGAAATTTGTAGAACCTATTGATAAAATGAATGTTTGTTTAAAAAAAATTAACACAGAGTTCTAAATGTGATAAATATGAATAAAACAGACGTAATATTAGAATTTAATAAAAGAGCAGAAAAATTTAAAACTCCAAAAGAAGACTGGAGTCCAGTTGAAAAAGCATTGTTTAAACCTACGTCGTTTTTTTCAAATTATAAAAATAATCAAGAGCTATTATTACCAGCTATAAAACATAGTTTTAAGCATCATTATGAAAATAATACATTATACAAGAGACTTTGTGAAATGAATAAAGTAACTCCTGACATAATCAAATCAATAGATGACCTAAAAAAAATACCTTTGGTCCCCGATTCCTTTTTTAAGGATTATCCAGATGGTAATGACTTTTTAAACTGGCTTGATAACATTTATACAGGTTCAACACCAATGCCAGAATTTAGAACACAATCTCCTGACCATGATGAAGTAATTGAGAACTTTAATAAAAAAGGCGTAAGTATTATGTTTACTAGTGGAACAAGTGGCAGATTTAGCTTTATTCCGCGAGACACTATTTCCTGGAATCATTTAAAATATAATGCTATTAGATCAGTGTTTGAGCTAATGGATTATAATCCTAATGATATTATTATACTATTAATTCCTGACCCTCGACTTACAAATCTTACTATTGCCAGTTTATTTGGCATAGCCTATGATTTATACCAGCCTGAAAATATACATGTAGCGCTTAAAGACACAAAAATTACTACACAATTTTTAAGAATGCAAAGAAATGAGGCAATTGGAATTAAAGAAAAAATAAAAGCAAAAGCAATATCAAAATTGAGCCCAATTGTTCAAAAGAAATCAGATGCAAAAATTATTAATCTTTTTGAAGAAATTGAAGAGCAAGAAAAAAGAGTAAACATTGCAGGACCTCCATTCTGGCTTAACCGAATAGTGGAACGAATGATTAAAGAAGGAAAAAAAGTAAAACTACCAGATAGTCAAGTACTTACGGGTGGTGGCTGGAAAGCAGAGGAGGATAAACGTGCGCCTGAAGAAGTTTTTAGAGAAAAAGTTGAAAAGGTACTTGGAATTCCTCAAGATCGATACCATGATGTTTATGCAATGTCAGAGTGTAGTTCTGTATTTTTAAGTTGCGAAGGGCATTATAAACATGTACCTCCAACAATTATTCCACTTGTACTTGATGAAGAACTAAATTCTGTCGGTTACAATAAATTTGGACGTTTTGCATTTATTGATCCAATTCCAAGAAGTTATCCAGGCTATATAATTACAGGTGATAAAGTAAAACTTCTAGAACGTTGCCCTGTATGTAAAAGAGAAGGGCCAGTTCTCGATGTAGAGGTTAGTCGTTTACCAGGAGTCGAAGGTAGAGGGTGTGCAGCAGTTATGGCTGATCTTATGGACCAGGAGGAATAAAATATGGTTAAGTTTCCATCGAATGAATGGATAAGTAGATTTAAAGAAGAGCTTAATAAAAATAAAGAATATGAAGAAGTTGCAAAAGATTGGGAAGGAGATTTTATATTCGTTATAACACCTGATGAGGACTTAAAAAAAGAAGTAACTTTTTATGTAGATTTATGGCATGGAAAATGTAAAGATGCATATATTGTTGAAAAAGGGAAAACTGCAGCTTTTGTTTTCAAAGGATCTTATTCTAATTGGAAAAAAGTCATTAACAAAGAAATTGACCCGATTAGAGGACTTATTAGAGGGCTTTTTACTGTTGATGGTGATTCAAAAGTAATTCTTAATCAATCAAAAGCAGCACAAGAGCTTGTTAATACCGCAAGTAAAATTCCTGTTGAATTTGAGGTTTAATTAATGGAAAAAATTATTGATTGTTTTTTTTGGGATAAAGATTTAGGTCTTGAAGACAAACTCGATTTTAATTATGAGGATGTTGGCAACAATATTAAGCTTAAAAAACCAGTTTTTACAACAAGATCCCTTGAAAAAATAATTAATAATATAAAAAAAGCGAGAAAGGAGTATCTTTTGAAAATTGATCTCCCAACTGTTTTTGATGTAATTGAGAAGGTGACAAATAAGTGGGCAGACCCAAACTATAAAGGTAGAAAAATCGCAATTGAGGTTCTGCCAACGGTAACAGGTTTTTCACATGAGATGATCGAATCCTGGGGATTTGACCATTTTATGGGAATTTTAAAAAGAGAAAATCTACCATTATTTGGAAAACTTCAACCTGATAAATATAAAAAATTCACAGAGCTTAGTGATGGACTTGTTAAAGCATTTGGTAATCAAAATATCAGCCATTCAAATTATAACCCTGAATTAATTGGACATATATGTGCAGGTAATATTTTAGGAATCGCAGCATTTGAAATGATTCTTGACAAACTTGTTGATGCCGCAACTTGGATAAAGGTTCCCTCTGAAGAACCTGTATTTGGGACACTTTATGCTAAATCTATCGAAGAAGTAGACCCTCAACTTGCAAATAGTATAGCAATTTTACCTTTCACAAGTAAAAATAAGGAAGTTAGAAATTTTCTTTTTTCAAAATCAGATATTGTTCGAGCAACTGGTGGAGAGAAAGCAAGAATAAGTTTGACAAAACTTGCTGAAAAATATAATATTCCAATTTCTGGACATTGGCATAAATTCAGTTTTATTACAATTGCAAGAGAATATTTAGATAGTAGAGCAACTAGGATTGCAGAACTTGTCTCACTTGACGTTACTGCGTGGGACCAGCAAGGTTGCTTTTCTCCACAAGAAATTTTTGTTGAAAATGGTGGTAAAGTCAATGCGTTAAGGTTTGCTGAACTTCTTTCTGAAGAAATGGAAACAACTTCTATTGCAATTCCAAAAGGAACAAACTCAGGAAAAATGCAAGTACTTGATGGCTATCATCAATATTTTAAAAAAGAAATGATGGGTGAACCAGTAAAAATATTTCCTTCAGCAAATCATCAATGGCTGGTTATATATGACGGAACTTCTACTCGTATAGAGCCTTCCCCGCTTTTTAGGGTAATTCGAGTAAAACCAGTAAATGATATTATGGAGATACCAAAACTTGTAAAACCGATAGGAAAATTTTTACAAACAGTCGGTGTGGCAATTCCAAATAATCGTTTGATGCCATTTGCAGAAGCAATAGGACAAGTTGGTGCTACAAACATTCGTACTATTAGTAGTATGACTCTGCAGAAACCTTGGGAACCTTGGGATGGAAGATTTCCATTGCATGAGCTTTTTGAACATGATAACATCAGGTGGGTAAGTATTAGTACTAGAGATATTGATAAAGAAATTGAAGCTTCTATTGAAAGAAAAAGGTATATTGTAGATAAGAAGATAAATACATTAATAGAGCAAAAAGAGCAATCTACAATTGGGCTATCCAAATAATGCCATTATTTTACTTTTTTAAATCTACTTCCTAATTTTTTCATAACTTTTGGAAGAGTTGTATATTCCATATCTGCCATAGGTAAACGATGCGGCTCAAATGGTCCGTGTCTTCTCATATAATCAGTTATTTGTTGTGCTTGACGTCTTGTATAATCAAATGCCGGATCGTCAAATAAATCAACAGGTTCTGTTAATTTACCATTTTTAAGTTGAAATCCTAAAGCAATAACTCTTGGTGGACCATCAAATCTTGTACATTGTGCATCTTTAACAGAAACAGGCATTAAAGGTCCATTGTGAGATCCTCTCATCCATCCTGAAACAAGATGTCCCAATGAAAAAGGTTCAAGAACCTCGCCAAGAGCTGGTAGGCCAGATTGGGCTCTTACAACACCTGCAGGATCATCTTTTCCAACATATTCTCCAGCTATTTGATATAATTTTTCAGTGGAAATTACTGAAACAGGCTCGTTTGATGGGAGTTTTGAGCTTTTTTTAGGATATACTCTTTTTATTACAAATCTTGATTTTGCACCAATAAGGGCTAAAAGATCATACATTTCCTCAGGACAATTTAGAAATACATTTTTATGCTCCTGAATATCCCAAACCTCAAAAATAAAACCATCATGGATGGATGGGTCAATAATTAATCCAGCTGTATTAAAGGGATCCGCAAAAATTTTATAAATTGGAAAATTAAAAGCACCTGGTTCTGTTTTATCCATCATATAAGTAACAATAGGTTCAGCTTTTCTTTCAGTAAATTCCATTTCAGCAATTCCTGGGCCCATGCCTTTAATATTACCAGAAAATGCATCACAAAGTAAATCTTGCCCTGCGCCATACAATCCCAATTCATTTGCTTTCTCTGTCGCTTCACAAAAAGTATCCCATGCAAGACTATGAACCTCTTTGCTATCAACACCATTTTTATGAGTCATTATAAGTTCAAGATCATCTCCACAGTGAGCTACGTGAAAATCAATTAAAATTTTATCTCTTTTTGCTTCGGTAAGTTTCTTTCTTGCAATATCCTCAAGATCAGGGTGAACTTTAGCATGCCCTGGCCATCCTCCAACGTCTGCTTTTATAATGCTAAAGGTAGTTTTCATAATTTAAGCCTCCTGTTTTCAGGGTATAAGTAAACCGTTTATAAATTATTTGGAAATTTAATTAGTAAATTATTTATCTTTAACCATCTTTGCATAAAAAGAAAGAGGAAAAAATGACTTTAAAAATATACAATTCACTATCAAGAAAAAAAATAAAATTTACTCCTGTACAAAAGAGCAAAGTTAAGATGTATGTTTGTGGTATGACAGTATATAGTGATGCTCACATAGGGCATGCCCGAACTTATTTTGCTTTTGATATTATTAGAAGATATTTTGAATATAAAGGATATGATGTGACTTATATTCAGAATATAACAGATGTCGATGATAAAATAATTGCTGCTGCAAATAAGAAGGGCGTAGATGCTCTTGAGTACTCACGTCGTTTTACAGATAAATGTTTAGGGGATCTTGACAAACTTGGTATTAAAAGAGCAGACCTTTATCCAAAAGCATCAGAAACAATACCGGATATGATAGAGATGATTAAACAAATCATAAATAGAGGATTTGGCTATGAATCTGATGGAGATGTATATTTTTCAGTCGAGAAATTCAATGACTATGGTAAACTTTCTGGGCAGAAACTTGACGATTTGTTAAGTGGTGCTCGTGTTGAACCAGATGAAAAAAAGCACAGCTCTCTTGATTTCGCTCTTTGGAAAAGAGCAAAACCTGGTGAGCCATCATGGGATAGCCCGTGGGGAAAAGGTAGACCTGGATGGCATATTGAATGTTCTACGATGAGTAGTAAATTTCTTGGCCTTCCCTTTGATATTCATGGTGGAGGCATGGATCTTCGTTTTCCTCATCATGAAAATGAAATTGCACAGGCAGAGGCTGCAACGGGTAAAACCTTTGCTAAATATTGGATGCATATTGGACTACTCACAGTTAACGGGGAAAAGATGTCAAAATCATTAGGTAACATAACTAATGTAAAAGACTTGCTTGAAAAATGGAACCCCGAAGTTATTAGATTTTTTTATGCTCAAGCCCACTATAGAAGCCCTCCAGATTTTTCTGAGAAAGCATTAAAAAATGCTGAACAAGGACTAAGTAGGATTCATAGATTAAAAGAGAGGCTAGAAAGCCTGTCGGGCAATAACTTTATTGAAATAATTGACAAAAAATTATTAAACTCTAAAGAAAAAAGCTATTGTGACATAATTGAGAATTTTAAACTGAATTTTGAGAAAGCAATGGATGATGATTTTAATACGCCTCAAGCAGTTTCTACGATTTTTGATTTCGTAAATAAAAGTAATATTTTTTTAGAAGATAATCCTGAACCAAATGAGAATTTATGTAGCTATTCCCTAAGTATGCTATATAAATTGGGTTATGTTTTAACATTGTTTCAACCAAGTTTAGTAAAAAAAGATGAGGATTATAAAAAAGAATTGTTAGCGAAAGTAAAAAATATTGTTAATGAATACAAAAAAGATATTAGGGAAGAAAGATTGGATAATTTAATAGAAATACTTTTAGAAATTAGAGAAAAAGCACGTAATCAAAAAGATTGGAATACTGCAGATAATATAAGAAAAAAACTAGATGAGGTAGGATTTGAAATTCAGGATACATCTGAAGGTCCTATTTGGAGAAAAAAATAGAATATGAAAAAAATTCTTGTCGGTTTTGATGGATCGGAAGGCTCTGAACAGGCTTTGAATAGAGCAATGATAATTATTGATGAATATGGAGAACTTATTTTACTTGCCGTAATTCCAACACCTTCTGACAAGACCTTTTTTGATGAGGAAATTTACAAAAAAATCAAGAAAAAGGCCGAAAATATGATAGATAATGTAATTACTGATATTGGCCAGCATGATTTTAAAATTACAGGAATTGTTGAGGAAGGGAACCCTGCTGCAATAATTATTGATATTGCAAGTAGGTTAAACGTTGATTTAATTGTCCTTGGAAGTAAAGGTAAAAGTGAATTGGGTAGTTATACTATTGGAAGTATAGCAAATAAAGTAGTCCAGTATGCATATAAACCTGTTATGATAGTAAGATGATTTACTTAAATTTTTTTTTCATAATTTTTTATAATTTATAATACAACAGTTTATAAAATGATAAAAGATTATAAATATGAGATTAATAACAATTGTTAATCGGTGGAGGTTTTATTATGAGGAAAATTGTAGTTGGAATTTTTTTAAGTATGCTTATGCTATCCGCAATTTTTGGAGGAGCAATGTCTCTGGATAATTCGAAAAATAAGACAACAATAAATTCTTTTATCCAGAATATTCAACTAACTTTTAATCCAAAGGAATTTGATTTTGGAATAGAGCAAACATTAGAAGGAGAATTTGCTACAGTTGCTTTGGATGACGAAGGATATAACTATGATATTGGGAAATCAAAGCTACCCGTCATCAGAAGAATTGTTGAAATACCTCAAAAAGCTGAACCTGAAATTACAATCGATTCAGTTTCATGGGAATATATTTCACTGGAGGATATGAACTTACCAAATATGATAATTCCATGTCAATTTTCAATTGAGAAGATTCCTGATCCACAAAATGATTTTACAATTGATGAAGAGTATTATAAAACTAATAGTTTTTTACCAGAAAAAATTGTAAAAATAATAGATAATGGAGAGATTAGAGGCAGACGTTTTGTGTTAATTGAACTTTCACCAATCCAGTATAATCCTGTAAAAGGCGAACTTAAATTAATGAACTTTTGTCAAATAACTATAAATTTGCCAAATAGCGATATGAAAAAAACATATGATAAGATAAAAAGATATTCAACTCCAAGTTATGAAAGATTTTTTAAAGTTGCATTTGAAAATTATGGATATTTTGAAGAAGGATTATATACTAGAAATTCAGAAGGTTTTTTAATAATTGTATATGATGATTTCTTTGAAGAAATTCAACCGCTTGTTAATCAAAAATTATCTATGGGATATGATGTAACAACTACTAAAACTTCAGATATTCCAGGCGGACCTAGTAAAGAAAATATCCATGACTATATACAAGATGCATATGATACTTGGACAACCCCACCTGCATATGTATTACTTGTTGGGGATACCCCGCAAATTCCGACATATACAGGTAGCTCCTCATATAGTGAAGCTGATTTATATTATGTAACTGTTGACGGAACTGATTATTTTCCAGATATTTACATAGGCAGATTTCCGGGATCAACTGAGTCACATATTGATGCAATGGTAGAAAAAACAGTGTATTATGAGCAAGGTGTATTTGATTCATATGAATGGATTAAAAAAGCAGCATTTATTGCATCAAGTGATCATGGCCAACTAGCAGAACAAACCCATAATTTTGTTATTGATAATTATCTAAATCCAAACGGATATACTTGTGATAAAATATATGAAGCAAGTGGTGGAAGTACATCTGATATTACAAATGCATTAAATGATGGACGAAGTCTTTGTGTTTATTCTGGTCATGGATATTCAGGAGGTTGGGCATGTGTACCATTTGATCAAACAAATGTCAACAATCTGGCAAATGAAGGAATGTATCCATTTGTATGCAGTCATGCTTGTTCAACAAACCCATTTAGTAACACGGAATGTTATGGGGAAACCTGGCTTCGTGTTGAGGATAAAGGGGCTCTCGCGTTTTGGGGTGCATCAGCTGGCACATTATGGGATGAGGATGACATAATAGAAAGGGCAATGTTTCAATCGTGGTGGGAAGATGGACTTGAATGGATTGGTGGCATGACTGATATGGCATTACTTTATCTTTATGAAAATTATAGTGGAGGAGGATATACCCAATACTATTTTGAGGCATATAATGTTAATGGAGATCCCTCAGTAAGAATTTGGAGCAATAATCCAAGTGAACCACCAGAGACTCCTACAAAACCAAATGGACCTAATGTATGGATTAAAGATGTTGAAGCTACATTTTCCTCTTTTACAACTGATCCTGAGGGCGATAATATATTTTATTTATTTGACTGGGGAGACGGTGAAACAAGTAATTGGTTAGGACCCTATGCTTCGGGACAAACAGTACAAGCAGAACATTCTTGGAGCGAGCTTGGCGATCATGAAATAAAGGTAATCGCAAAAGACATTTATAATTCTCTTAGCGAGTGGTCAGAGGTCTTAATTATTACAATTGTTGAAGATGAACCTCCAGATAAACCAGTGATAAGTGGCTCAAAGATTGTAATCGGCGGAGTAAAATATAAATTCTCATTTACAGCAGAAGACCCAGAAGGACACGACCTATATTACAGAATAGATTGGGATGACGGCGAAATAATAGATTGGTTTGGACCTTATAGATCAGGAGAAACAATTCTATTAAATCACTCCTGGAATAAGAGAGGTGAATATTTCATTAAAGCCTGGGCAAAAGATATATTTGGAAAAGAAAGCACACAAGGCTGGCTTAAAATAAATGTAATTGCCTCTAAAACAAAAAACATCCAAATTGTAAATCTATTAACAAAAATACTTGAAAATAGACCAATTCTGGAAAGAATTTTAAACCTAAGATGGTTTTTGTAAAATAATCTTTTTTTTTAAAAAAAGATCTTCCCATAAGTATTAATACAATAAGTAAATACTTTTTAACACCTGTTAATTGGTGGAGGTATCATAATGGAAAAAGTTGTAGTTGGAATTTTTTTTGGAATGCTGATGATAGGCAGTGTTTTTGCCAGTGCAAATATTATTGGACTTGATAAAGAAAAAAATAATTTTAATGAATTAACAGTGACAATACCAATCGGAAATTATGAAATAAAAAAAACTGGTTATAGAGATAACATTTATCTTGAAGATTTTGGGATTTTAAATATTCCAGGTAAACCAAATTTACCTTCAAAGATATTTTCCATAGCAATTCCACCTGGAACAACTATGAAAGATATTTCATTTGATAAGGGTAAAGGAATAATTCTTGATGGAATTTATAATATAAATCAAGTAAATCTACCACGAGTAATAGGATTAGAAAACCCTAAAATTTATGAGCAAGAACTAGCTAGATATAATAAAAACTATAAATCAGTTTATAACAGTAACGATGTCTATCCCTCGTCAATAGTTCAATTTGAAAAAACTGCAGGTTTTAGAAAATATAATCTTGTAGATATTAAAGTGAATCCTTTTACATATAAACCACTTTCAAAACAGCTTACATTTTATCCAGATATAACAGTTACAGTTAGCTATACGTATCCAAAGACTTTTTCTCCGCAAGAAATAATGATTGACAATAATGAAAAAACAGAAAAGGTTGCTGAACAATTAATTCTTAACTACAACCAAGCTAAAAACTGGTATCCAACAGGTAAAGGTAGTAGAGACAATTATGACTATGTGATTATTACTTTGGAATCTTTAGAGTCATCTATCACAGAATTAGTATCCTGGGAAGAAGCAAAGGGTAAAAACGTATATGTGGCAACTACAACTTGGATAAATAATAATTATGATGGTTATGATCTTGCTGAAAAAATGAGAAACTTTTTAAGAGACAAATACCCAGAAGAAAGTTGGGGTATTTTGGATGTATGCTTGATCGGGCATTGGGATGATGTTCCTATACGTCTAACAGCTCAGAATACAGGTTATGGCCGTCCAGAAACTGATTTTTATTATGCAGAACTATCTCTACCAGATAGCAACTCTTGGGATTCTGACGGTGATCATCAATACGGTGAAGACTCAGATCCAGTTGATATGTATGCTGAAGTAAACGTTGGACGTATTCCATGGAGTGACCCAGATACAGTTGAACATATTTGTGAAAAATCTGTTGCATATGAAGAAAATAATGACCCTTCGTTTAAAGAAAACATACTTCTTCTTGGTGCATTTTTCTGGCCAGATACCGATAATGCTGTCTTAATGGAATATAAAACTGATCCTGATGAGCATCCTTGGATGGAAGATTGGACTATGGTAAAAATGTATGAAGATGCCCAATCTCCATATGAATGTGATTATGATTTAAGTTATAACAATGTAGAAACTGTATGGTCTCAGGGAAGTTTTGCATTTGTTGATTGGGCAGGTCATGGTTCACCTACTGCATGTTATGAATATTATCCATCACAAGCATTTGTTGATACATCAACATGTAACTCTCTTAATGATGATTATCCAGCAATTATTTTTGCAGATGCATGTAGTAACTCAGATACTGATGAACTTAACATCGGTAAGGCTATGCTTAAAAAAGGTGGAGTTGGATTTTTGGGTGCAACAAAAGTTGCTTATGGTATGCATGCATGGGACGATCCAATGGATGGATCAAGTCAATCACTTGATTATTTCTTTACAACATGTTGCACTTCAGGAGATTATACTCAAGGAGAAGCCCAACAATATGGCCTTATACAGATGTATCAAAACAATTTGTGGTATTATTCAAAGTACGAAACGTTCGAATGGGGTGCACTTTGGGGAAATCCTGATCTTACAATGGGCGAAGTAATTATTAGTGAACCTCCTGCAACACCTAATGCACCAGCGGGCCCTGAACAATGGATAATTAATGTAGATTGTACGTTTACAGCAGTAACTACTGAACCAGATGGAGAGGATGTATACTATCAATTTGACTGGGGAGATGGTAATATCTCAAATTGGCTTGGACCATATCCACCAGGCCAGCAAATAGAAGCGGAGCATCAATGGTCAGAGCTGGGAGATTATGAGATAATTGTTAAAGCAAAAGATATTTGGGGATCAAAAAGCAATTGGTCCGAACCAAAAATTCTTTCAATTGTTGAAGATGAACCTCCAGATACACCAGTGATAAGTGGCTCAAAGATTGTAATCGGCGGAGTAAAATATAAATTCTCATTTACAGCAGAAGACCCAGAAGGACACGACCTATATTACAGAATAGATTGGGATGACGGGGAAATAATAGATTGGTTTGGACCTTATAGCTCAGGAGAAACAATTCTATTAAATCACTCCTGGAATAAGAGAGGTGAATATTTCATTAAAGCCTGGGCTATGGACGCACTTGGAAAAGAAAGCACACAAGGTTGGCTTAAAATAAATGTAATTGCCTCTAAAACAAAAAACATCCAAATTGTAAATCTATTAACAAAAATACTTGAAAATAGACCAGTTCTGGAAAGAATTTTAAACCTAAGATGGTTTTTATAAAACCATCAATTTTTTTATTTAAGGATATTTTTAATAGATAACTACAGCCTTAACTCCATCCAATTTTTTTATTTTTGGAATTAAAAAACCTGGCAACTGTTTTTCAGCAACGATAAAAAGTTTGGGTTCTTCTGTAATTTCAAAATCATCTACAATTGCTTGTCTAATACTTATATTAGCATCTGATACTTCTTTTGCAACATGGGCAAGAATACCGGGCTTGCTAGGATCATCTGGAATTATTTCAATTACTCCCCAGTTCATCTCTGGAGCAACATTTTTTAAATGACAGGTTGGTTCTAATCTAGAAAATAATTTTTTTAATTCATTTATTTCTGTTATCATGTCAATTGTACTGGCAATAATTCTCCTATCTATATGAAAAGCGCGAGCAATTTTAGAGTCAGATAATTCAATATTTTTACAATATATTTTTTTATTATCTACCTTTAAACCATATTCAAGTAATTTTTGTGCAAGTTTTTTTCTTTTTGGATAATTGTTAAAATATAAAGATATTTTTCTCCACATATATTATAAATAAATATAATACTGGTATTTAAATATGTACATCATACATAAATAACGTAGATAAATGTATTAAAATATGTATTAATGTACATTTATGCACAATGTTTAAATATTAGAATTGACATAATTAAATATGATTAAAATGAAAAAAACAAAAATTCAGCTTGATGAAAATGATTTGCCAAAAAAATGGTACAACATTCAAGCAGATTTAAAAACACCTTTAGAACCTCCCCTAAATCCACAAACAAATAAGCCGATAGGCCCAGAAGAATTAAAAGCAATATTTCCAATGGAACTTATCCGGCAAGAAGTAAGTTCAGAAAGATACATTACAATACCTGAAGAAATAAGGGAGATCTATAGAATTTGGAGACCTACTCCTCTATACAGAGCGAGAAGACTTGAAAAGGTATTAAAGACTCCTGCAAAAATATATTTTAAATGGGAGGGGGTAAGTCCTCCAGGAAGCCATAAACCTAATTCATCTGTTGCTCAGGCTTATTTTAATATGAAAGATGGCATTGAAAGAATAGTAACCGAAACAGGGGCAGGACAATGGGGTTCAGCTCTTGCTTTTGCATGCCATGTGTTTAACCTAAAATGCAGAGTATATATGGTAAAATGCAGTTATGAACAAAAACCATATAGAAGAGTACTTATGGAGAACTGGGGTGCAGAAGTATTTTCTAGTCCAACAAATCTTACAAATAGTGGAAGAGAAGTACTTAAAAAAAATCCAGATACATCAGGAAGTTTAGGTATATCTATAAGCGAAGCAGTTGAAGATGCAGCAACCCACGATAACACAAATTATGCACTTGGTTCAGTATTAAACCATGTTGTTTTACATCAGACAATAATTGGCTTAGAACTTAAAAAACAGTTTGAACTCATTGATGAATATCCAGATATCATATGTGGATGTGTTGGAGGAGGAAGTAACTTTTCAGGAGCATGTTTTCCATTTGTTAGAGACAAGATTATTGGAAAAAAACCAAATCTTAAAATCGTTTCAGTTGAACCACTTGCTTGTCCAACGTTGACAAAAGGTGAATTTCGTTATGATTTTGGAGATAGTGCCGGTTTAACACCATTACTAAAAATGTTTACATTGGGACATAATTTTGTACCTCCAGCAATACATGCAGGTGGCTTAAGATATCATGGTGATTCACCTCTTTTATGTAAATTAACAAAAGAGCGATATATGGAGGCAGTGGCGTACTATCAAAAAGAAGTATTTGAAGCAGCGACTCTATTTGCAAAAACTGAAGGATTTGTCGTAGCTCCAGAAGCAGCACATGCAGTTAAAGCAGCGATCGATTTTGCAAGAATGTGTAAATCAAAAAATGAAAAAAAGATAATTGTTTTTGCAAATTCTGGACATGGGCATTTTGATCTCTCAGCTTATGAAGCATATTATTCTAATAAAATGCAGGATTATGCATATCCTAAAGATTTAATAGAAAAAAATCTTAAAGAGTTAGCAATAATAAAAAGATAAAGAAAGCTGATATAAAGCTATAGATAAAGAAATTATTTTCCTCTATTTTCTTTAGCTCTAATGCTAGGTCTAACTTTTTCTGCTCCCTTTCCTTTATGCCTTAAACCTCTTCCTCTTTTACCTGCACTAGTTTTTCCTCGTAAAACCCTTCTTTTATTTGATATATTTGTAATCCAGTTAATTTTTGAATCATGCATAATCGATGGATGAACAGGATCAACTAATATTATTTCATAATAATGATGTTTTCCATCTTCCCCAACCCAGTAGGAATTTAAAACTTCCATGTTTGGATAATGCTTAGCAGTTCTTTCCTCAGCAATTCTTTGTGTACTTTTTCCAGCAGTAATTTTTTTAATACCTTTTGCTGAAGGTTTTCTACCACCTTTAATAGTCGGTTTTCTTAAACTACCTTTTCTTACCCAGGCTCTTATAACAGTATATCCAGGTTTTGCTTTATAACCAAGAGTTCTAGCTCTATTGATTCTCAAAGGTTTTTCCACTCGTGAATAATTTTCTTCTTTTCTCCATTGAATAATACGTTGCTGTTGTGGAGATTTATAAGACGTATCAGGTTTCTTCCACCGATCCGCAACATGTTCATACATACTTTTAACCATAGTTAATACACCGACTCATAGGGTTAGTAAGAGCATAGGAAGAGAGAGCTTTATTTAAAACTTTTGTTGAAATATTATTTAAATATACACATTGTTTTTTACAATATTATTTCTGTTTTCTAGTTACCAAAATATTATAATAGGAGTTATATTTCCCTCGTTCGGGAAAAAACCATGGACAATATGTTCAATAAAAAAATGGAAACGCTTTCCAAAAAAAAAATAAGAGAGTTGCAACTGAAGCGATTAAAAGTAACAGTTAATCTCGTATACGAAAAAGTTCCCTTTTATAAGAAGAAATTTAAAAAATTAAAAATTAAGCCCGACGATATTAAATCTCTTGAAGATATCCATAAGTTACCACTCACTACAAAAAATGATATACGGGATAATGCTCCTTTTAATATGATGACAACTCCTTTAGATAATTGTATTGAACTCCACGCATCTTCAGGAACTACTGGTGTGCCTGTGACTGTTTGCTATACTAAAAATGATATAGAAGTATGGTCTGAAGTAATGGCTAGATGTCTTTCAATGTCAGGACTTACTAAAAAAGATATTTTTCAAAATCCCATACCTTATGGAACATTTACAGGAGCTTTTGGTTTTCATTATGGGGCACAAAAAGTAGGCGCACTTGTAATACCCTCAGGAATGGGACAATCTGAAAGACAGATAAAATTAATGAAATATTATGGTACAACTTTTCTTTCAGGTGTAGCGTCTTATATTATGAGGCTTTCTCAAGTTGCAGATAAAATGGGAATTGAGCCAAAGAATCTAAAAGTTAGAAATGGACTTTTCGGTGCTGAGATGTTTTCATCAGGCATAAAAAAACGAATTATTGAACAATGGAACATGGATGTTCATGATATTTATGGTTTAACAGAGATGTGTGGACCTGGAGTTTCAGCAGATTGTAATCAACATAATGGACTTCATCTATGGGAAGATAATTTCATAGTTGAATGTTTGGACCCAATCACACTTGAGCCAGTTAATATCGAGGAGGAAGGAGAATTAGTCATTACAACTATTACAAAAGAAGGTATGCCTCTTATACGATATAGAACAAGAGATATTGCAAAGCTATTTGATGAAAAAGTTTGTGAATGTGGCAGAACACACATTAAACATTCACCAATTAAAGGTCGTAGTGACGATATGACAATCATTCGTGGAACCAACATATATCCGAGTCAAATTGAATCTGTAATTATGAAAAGAACTGAGGTAGGAAATAATTGGAGAATGATAATAAGTACAAAAAACGATATTGACATTCTAACAGTTGAGGTAGAAAGTAAAAACACATTAAGTCAAGTTGAGTCAATGAATCTTGAAGAAAACTTAAAAAGTGAGATAAAATCAGTAATAGTCTTTACACCAGAAGTTACAATATTACCTCCCAATAGTATTCCTCAAGAAGGTTTGAAAGCAAAACGTGTTATTGATAAACGAAAAAAGGATTTAACATGAAAAAAGAAATTAAAGAAATTGTTGATAAAAAAGGACCTCTTGCTGAAAATGAAGTAAAAGATTTGTTAAAATTATTCAACATAGGAACAACAAAATATAAGTTGATAAAAAAGGAGAAGGATTTAGAAAACCTTGATTTAAAATTCCCTGTTGCTTTAAAGGTTTGTTCAAATAAGATTTTACATAAAACAGATGTCGGCGGTGTAAAGCTAAACATAAAAAATAAAGAAGAGTTAAAAAAATATTATAAACAGTTTCAAAAAAAATTTCCAAATGAAAATTTATTAGTTGACCAGATGCAAAAAAAAGGCGTCGAAATAATAATTGGTCTTGTTCAAGATCCAACTTTCGGTTTATCTATAATGTTTGGTATAGGAGGAATCTTTACTGAGCTTTATAAAGATGTAACATTTAGAGTTGTACCAATAGAAAAATATGATGCAGAACAGATGGTTGAAGAAATTGCAGGTAAAAAACTTTTAGAAGGTTTTAGAAACATATCTGCAAATAAAAAATTGGTAATAGAACTTATTTTTAAGGTTTCAAAAATTGGGGAAGAATTAATTGACAGAATAGACCAGATGGATTTAAACCCAGTATTTGTATACGGTGATGACATTTGCGTCATCGATGCTAAACTCATATTGAAATAATTGGAGAGAAAATTATGGTAGAGAAAACTGATAATTATGCTGTTAAAGACTTAAATCTAATAAAAAACGGAAAAAATCTAATCCATTGGGCAGAAGATCATATGCCAGTTCTTATGAGAATTAGAAGCGATTTTGAAAAAAGAAAACCCTTAAGTGGGTATACACTTGGTTGCTGTCTTCATGTTACTAAAGAGACAGGCGTTCTTGCAAAAACTTTAAAAGCAGGAGGCGCAAAGGTTGCCTTGTGTGCATCCAATCCTCTGAGTACTAACGATGCAGTCGCCGCCGCCCTAGCAGATGAAGGTATTTTTGTTTATGCATGGCGAGGTGTAACAAATGAAGAATATTATTGGTGTGTTGATAGAGTACTTGACCATAAACCCAATATAACAATGGATGATGGTAGTGATTTAGTAACCCGACTTCATACTGAAAGAACAGAGGGTTTAGAACATGTAATCGCAGGAACTGAAGAAACAACCACAGGTGTTAACCGCCAACGTATAATGGCAGATAAGGGAGATTTAAATTATCCAATCATTGCCGTTAATGATGCGATGACGAAGCATTTTTTTGACAATAGATATGGTACTGGTCAATCAACAATTGATGGTATTTTACGTGCTACTTCAGTTTTAATACCTGGTAAAACAGTTGTTGTTTCTGGTTATGGTTGGTGTGGTAAGGGCGTATCAATGCGAGCAAAAGGAATGGGTGCAAATGTAATTATTACAGAGGTTAATCCAGTTAGAGCTCTTGAAGCAGTTATGGACGGCTTTAGAGTTATGCCAATTGATAAAGCGGCAAGAATTGGTGATATTTTCATTACAGTTTCAGGTAATAAACACGTGATAGACCGTTCATCAATCGATCTACTAAAAGATGGAGCAATAGTTGCAAATAGTGGTCACTTTGATAATGAAATAAACGTTCCTTATATAAAGGAAATGGCAAAAAATTTCGTTGAGATCCGTCCAAATGTAAGAGAATATCATTTAAAAAATGGGCGAACATTATATCTTCTTGCAGAAGGACGTCTTGTAAATCTTTCTGCTGCCGAAGGACATCCTAGTGAAGTTATGGATATGAGTTTTGCAAATCAATCATTAACCGCTGAATGGCTCTTACAAAAAGATAAAGTAAAGGAACTCGAAAATAAAGTTTACTCTGTTCCTGATGAAATTGATAAAAGAATTGCTCTTCATAAATTAAAAAGTATGAATGTTGAAATTGATCAATTGTCAGAAACACAAAAGCAATACATGGATAATTGGAAAGAAGGAACCTAATGATAGGTTAGCAAATGATTGTTTTAGTTGGAACTGGACATGTTTTTAATCTTTCTCAAGCAATTTTAGATATTTTTGAAGAAAAGCAACCAGAAATTGTATGTGTAGAGCTTGATAAGCAAAGATATCAAGCTTTAATGTTGAAAAAAAAAGATCCTGAAAAATATAAAAAAATGGAACGAAATATTCCAATTATTTACAAAATTCTTGCAAGATTCCAGGATGGGATGGCAAAAGAGTACGGTGTTACTGCTGGAGAAGAAATGCTAACTTCGATTGATTATGCTCAAAGACATCAAATACCTGTTGCGTTTATTGATATGAATGCTCAAAATTTGTTTTCAAGAATGCTTAAATCCATGTCTTTTTCTGAGAAATTTAAATTAATGTTATCTGGTTTTGGAGGTTTTTTTGTAAGTAAAAAACGCGTTGAAAAAGAACTTTCCAAGATTGAGAAAGATTTCGATGTTTATATAAAAGAAATTGGTAAGAAGTTTCCAACAATAAAACGTGTTCTAATTGACGAACGGAATTTATTTATGGTTCAACAGTTGTCCTCTGCTAATGAACAATATGAAAAGATTATTGCAGTTGTTGGTGACGGTCATATTCCAGGTCTTTCTAAATTGTTAGAAAAAAAGAATATAATTTTTGAAACTATTAGACTGAGTAATTTACGCCGGCAAATAAGATCTGATATAGATTCATCTTCTGCTTCTTTTAGTACCGAATTTAAACAACAATAGTTATTTTTTCTAGAAATATTAAATAAATAAATAAGCTTATTAACAAAAAAATAATATTGTTTAAATTAAGTAAAAAAAATAATAAGGGATAGAGCATTTAATATATTGGTGGACTTAATTGGGAGGAGAATCTATGGAGATTGAGACTATTGAGGATTTATTTAAATCAGATAATAATAGCATTAACAAAAAGGATTTATCTACTTTTTTTAATAAGAGATTACAAGAATTGTATATAAAAGATAAAAAAGAACCATTATTTGATTATGATGAGATTCGTTATTCTGCAATAATTGATTTTATCTATGAAATGATGCCTTCTTTAAAACAAGAAATTGATATAAATTAATTACTTTTTGGTAATATTTGATATAACATTTTTTGATATTATTTGATTTTGACATTTTTTCATATTTTATATTTTAACAAGTTAACTTTATATAGACTTAATGATAGATTTTAACACGCTACTAGTTAACACTAATGGTTGAAAGGAAATGAAAGGAAATAGATTTAATAGAAAAAAAATGAAGCGAAATTCTAAGTTATATATTTTTATAATAATTATTTTTAAATATTTTTATATAAATAATTATTCAAATCTAGAATTTTGAAGGAAAAAAAATGAGGCATCTAATAATTGGCTCAGGTGTAGTCGGAACCGCAACAGGTTTATGGCTAAATGCAAATAATGAAGACGTAATATTTTGTGATATTAAACCTGAGATATTAAAAAAACTAAAAAATAGAGGTTTTAAGGTTTCCAAGGATATTTTAGAAAATAAAATAGATATTTATTGGATTTGTTCTGCTGAATGGGATGTAGAAAAAATTTTAAAGCATTTATCAAAGTTTGTAAAGGATTCAATAGTTGCGATTAGAAGTACAATGTATCCCGGAGAAACAAAAAAATTAGCTAAAAAATATAAGATAAAACATATTGCCCACATTCCTGAATTTCTACGACAAAAAACCGCAATATCAGATATATTTGACAAAGATCGGATAATTATTGGTACAGTTGATAAAAAAACAAAAACATTACTTAAAAAAGTATATTACTCAGAAACATTAGATATAATTTTTACAGATAGTACAACATCTGAACTAATCAAATACGCTTCTAACTGTTGGCTTTCAACTCAAATTTCATACTGGAATGAAATAAAGATAATCTGCGATAAATTTAAGATTAATCCACAAATGGTAGCAAACGCTGCATGTTTGGATAAAAGGATTAGCAAATATGGAACAGCAATGATAGGCGAACCTTTTTCTGGATTTTGTTTACCAAAGGATATTGATGCTCTAATAAAATCTTTTGAGAAAAATAATCTTGATCCTATTTTGTTAAAAGCAGTTAGAAAAGTAAATTATAAAATTAAAGAGCATAAATCAAAATGAAAAAGATTATGAAAAAAAAAATATCAGTAGTAATTCCTACATACAACAGAGAAAAAGAGTTGTTACAATCAATAAAAACAGTAATTAATCAAACCTATAAAGGAATTATTGAAATTGTTATTATTGACGATTCTAAGGAAAGTTCAGAAAATAAGATTGAAAATAATTTTTCTAAAATATTAAAAAAAGGTAAAAGAAAAATCAAATATATTCATAAGGCAAAAAAGGAAGGTTCCCCCTTAGCTAGAAACATTGGTATCGAAGAATCAGAAGGAAAATATATTGCTTTTCTTGACGATGACGATCTTTGGCTTCCAGAAAAGCTTGAAAAACAAGCAAAAATTCTTGATCAAAATGAAAAGGTTGGTCTGGTTGTATGTAATTCATTGGATAAACGTTTTGGTAAAGAGCGTGTAAGTAAACCTTTAATGATTGCATCCCATGAGTTGATATTAAAATCTTTCAATCTTTCTTCTTCATCTTCTTATCTTGTTAGAAAAAGTACCCTTGAAAAAGTTGGAGGTTTTGATATATCTCTTGCTTCTGCACAAGAATATGACCTTGCTATTAGAATTTCAAAGATAAAAGATGTAAAATGTGTTGATGAGGTTCTTATGATTCAAAATGCAACTGAAGGTCAAATATCAGAAAACTGGAATAGAAAAATAAAGGGGCTTTTATCTGTTTATACTAAACATAAAGAGGATTATAATTCTGTTAGTATTTTTAATACAATTAAATTAGTAGGAATTCTAGGACTTTATATGATAGGTTTTTTAATAGGCAATAAAATATACAGTGTAATCATTCCATTTAAGGAGAGATACGAGGAGAAGTAATAGTTAATGGAAATTTTAATGATACTATCAAATCCATTTATTGTTGATCCTAGAGTACATAATGAGGCAAAAACCTTAGTTGATAACGGACACAAGGTTACAGTTATTGTATGGGATCGCCATAATATCTACAAGGATGAAGAAATAATTGATGGTATTAGAATCATTAGGGTTCATAATATAAAAATTATGAAGAATTTGAAAAGTGATCTTATTCGCAACCCTATATGGTGGAGAATTGCTTATAAAAAAGCGGTCTTTTTGTATAGAAATGGTTTAAAATTTGATGTTGTTCATTGTCATGATTTAGATACCTTGCCAGCTGGCGTTTTATTAAAGAAACGGTTTGGAATTAGGCTAGTATATGACGCCCATGAGATTTTTGGAAATATGATTGCAAGGACAATGCCCAAAATTATTGTAAAAATTGCTTTTTATTTAGAAAAATTGTTGGTAAAACATGTTGATAATATAATTACAGTAAATGAGCCCCTTCTTAATTATTTTAGATCCATATCTAGCAAAGAAATTACTATTGTTATGAATTTAAAGGAATTAATTATAGATCGCTATAGCCCTACCAATAATGAGATATTTACTCTGTTATATATTGGTGTGCTTCATCGGTCACGGATGTTTCCCGAATTAGTTGATATTATAGGTGAAATAGATAACGTTAAATTGATAGTTGCAGGCAAAAAAGAAAATATTTTTGACGAGGTGAAACAGCGAAGCAAACGTTATAGTAATGTTGAATTTATTGGTTCAATTTCGTATGATAAAGTCCTAAAATTTACTTTGTCAGCAGATGTTGTTTTATGTATGATTAATCCAGAAGATCTGAATAATCGTATTGCCTTGGCAAATAAGCAGTTTGAAGCAATGGTTTGTGGTAGGCCAATAATCTGTACAAAAGGAACGCTTAGTGGCAAAATAACAGAAAAAGAAAAATGTGGATTAGTCGTTGAATATAAAAAAAATGCGTTAAAAGAAGCAATAATAAAACTTAGAGATAACCCTAAAATATGCGAAGAACTAGGGAAAAATGCATTAAAAGCAGCTATTGATAAATATAATTGGGAACTTGAAGAAAAAAAATTAATTATGCTATATAATAAAATAGATGAGAAAAAATAGAAAAAATTTCAGTATTTTAATAGTAAAAAAAATAATGTTTTTTTAACAAAAGCGATAAATAAGAAGATTTTATACTCTTTTTAAAATGTTAAAAGTTGGTGTTATTGGTCTAGGTTCTATGGGTAAAAACCATGCCCGAGTGTGTTCTGAGATTGAAAATATTAAACTAGTTGGTGTATCAGATATAAATAATAATACTATGGATAGCGTTGCAGTTAGGTTTAACACAAAAGGCTATTCTGACTATCATGAACTGATTCCTTTGATTGATGCAGCCATTGTCGCAACTCCAACGTCTTACCATCATGAAATTTCAATGGATTTGCTAGAAAACGATAAACATGTACTTGTGGAAAAGCCAATTTGTAAAAATATTGATAAGGCAAATGAGCTAGTAAAACTAGCAGAAAGTAAGAATCTAATTTTAGCAGTGGGACATATAGAACGTCATAACCCTGTTGTAAAATTTGTTAAGGATAGCTTGGATAGCGGAAAATATGGTGAGTTGATTACACTTACATCAAAAAGAGTTAGTAATTTTCCTGGTAGAATCAGAGATGTCGGTGTAATGATGGATTTGGGAATTCACGATATTGACATTATGTATTATCTTGCAGGCAGGATAGAATCGGTCTATGCAAAAGCAGGAAAATTTACAAAGGATATAAACCATGAGGATTACGCCAATATTATTTTAAATTTTGAAAATGGAATTTGTGGAATTGTTGAAATAAATTGGCTTACACCTATGAAAGTAAGAAAATTATTTTTAACTTGTTCAAAAAATTATGTTGAAGCCGATTATATACAACAGTCTCTTACAATTTCGTCTTCAGTCTTTGAAGATACAGATGATATGAATTTGTATAAAATTCCAATTCAATATAATGTTAATCAGGTTGCTTTAGAAAAGAGAGAGCCTCTAAGAAATGAAATTGAAGATTTTGTAAACGCAATAGAGCATAATAGTAAACCTTTAGTATCTGGTTATGATGGGCTAATGGCCTTGAAAATTACTGAAGCAGCTACCAACTCATATAAAAATGCTGAAGAGGTAAAAATTTTATGATCCATGAATCTGCTTATGTTGAGGATGCTGAAATAGGAGATGGGACAAACATCTGGCATTTTGTTCATGTTAGAAAAGGAGCTAAAATTGGAAAGAATTGCAATATAGGTAAAGGTGTCTATATTGATACAAACGTTGAGATAGGCAATAACTGTAAAATACAGAATTTTGCAACTATTTATCAAGGTGTCTCAATAGCAAATAATGTTTTCATTGGCCCCCACGTATGTTTTACTAATGATATGTATCCAAGGGCATTTATTTGGGATGAAAAAAGATTGATAAAAACATCAGTAAAAGAAGGGGCATCAATTGGTGCAAATACCACAATTATTGCCGGTGTAACAATTGGTAAATATGCAATGATAGGGGCTGGATCTGTTGTTACAAAAGACATTCCAGACTATAGTTTAGTTATAGGAAACCCTGCTAAAGTCGTTGGTAAAGTTGATAAAGAGGGAAATAAAATAGAGAAGGGATAATAGTGATTCCAATTGCAAAACCTTTGATGGGTGAAGAGGAACAAAGGGCTGTTTCTGAGGTTATAAATTCTGGAATGATTGCCAGCGGCCCAAAGGTATTAGAATTTGAAAAACAGTTTGCAGAGTTTGTTGAAACAAAATATGCAGTTGCTACCAACTCAGGAACTGCTGCTTTACATCTTGCTTTACTTTCTTTAGGAATAAAACAAGGCGATGAAGTAATTGTTCCTTCTTTTTCATTTATTGCTACAGCAAATTCTGTATTGTTTTGCAATGCAAGGCCAATTTTTTGTGATGTCGACAACAGAACTTTTAATATTAATATTGAAAAAATTGAAAACTTGATTAATGAAAAAACAAAGGCCATAATGCCAGTTCATCTTTTTGGACAGCCGGCTAATATAAAGCCTATTTTGGAAATTGCAGATCGTCACGGGTTATATGTTATTGGTGATGCAGCACAAGCCCATGGAGCAAAATATGATAATAAGATGATCGGTTCATTTGGTAATGTTGAATGCTTTTCTTTCTATCCAACAAAAAATATGACAACTGGTGAGGGAGGCATGGTTACAACTAATAATTTCGAAATTGCCGAAAAAGCAAGATCTATTAGAAATCATGGTCGTGAAAAAACAAAGTGGGGATACGAACATGAACGAGTTGGATATAACTATAGAATGACTGATGTTGCAGCAGCAATTGGAATTGAACAGCTTAAAAAATTACCTAGATTTAATCAAATAAGAAAAGAAAATGCCCGATATTATAATGAAAATCTAGCAGATATTGAAACCCCATATGTTTTTCCAAATGTCGAACATGTTTATCATCAATATACCATTAAATTAGATAATCGGCAGCATATAATTGAAAAGTTAAAACAAAATGAAATTGGCTATGGAATTTATTATCCAAAACCTTTACATAAATATTCTCATCTAGAGCAATTTGGCCATAATGATTTAAAAAATTCAGAATTATTATCTTCTATCGTACTTTCTTTACCTGTACATCCTGCCGTTTCAAGTCAGGACTTGGAAAAAGTCAGTGAGGTTTTCCAACACCTTTGAATATAAAGCCAATTTTTTCACAGTCTTCTTTTTTATATACATTTCTTCCGTCTATAAAAACAGGTGTTCTCATCTGATTTTTTATTGATTTTAAATCAAGATTATAATAATCTTTATGTTTTGTTACTAGAACTATTGCGTCTGCGTCTTTTATTATTTCATCAAGATTTTTAATAAAAGGAAGTTCAAAATCTCTAACATAAGGGTCATGAAGAACAGGTTTTGCCCCTTTTTTCTGAAGGATTTCATATAATGATTTTGATGGTGTATTTCTAGTATCATCTGAATTTTCTAAAAAAGCAACTCCAAGAATAGCAATTTTCGCATCTTTAATGTCTCTACCTGCCTGCATCAATCCTTCTTCTACAAGATCAGCTGTATGCAAAGGCATAAAAAGGTTTAACTTTCGACTTCCAACAATCACTTTTAAATCTTGTTTAAATTTTCCGTAGTTGTCAAGGCCATATTTCAACAACCATGGATCTTTAGGTAAACAATGCCCTCCAACACCTGCACCAGGAAAATGCATATTTCTAAATGGATTACTAGACGGATTTGAAGGGTCATTTGGTAATGTATTTACCAATTCACGTACTTTGAAAGCATCGATTCCAAGGCTCTCGCAGATAAGAGCGATCTCATTTGCAAAAGCAATATTAACATCCCGATAGGTATTTTCCACAACTTTTGAAACTTCAGCAGTTAATGTATCAGTTGGAATTACTTTTTCTTTAACAATTCTTTTATAAAGTTCAACTCCTCGTTCTGTACTTTCTTTGTCAATTCCTCCAACTATCCTTGGAAGATGAACAATATTTTTTATAAGACGTCCTACCATAACACGTTCATAAGAAAATATCAATGAGAAGTCTTTACCAGCAGTCATACTTGATTCTTTTTCTAAAATTGGTTTAACAATATTTATAGTAGTACCTGGTGCAACAGTAGACTCTATAGAAACCAAAACACCTTTTTTCATGTACATTGCTACTTTTGCACAAACTTCTTTAAGCGATTCATAAAGAGGAACTCCATTTTCATTAGTAGGTGTCTGTACATCGATAAGAATTACATCTGCGTCTTTACATTCTGAAAAATCATCAGCAACACGAAATTTTTTCATTTCTACTACTTTTTTTATAAGTTCTGAAAGCCCTGGCTCATCACCGCCTATGGGATTTTTACCCTCATTTAACCAGTCAATTTTCCACCCTGAACGCTTAGATCTTCTCTGAAGTCCAACTACTTTAAACCCCTCAACATCTGCAAACAGTGCAGCGGCAGGTATTCCTACATATCCCATACCGATTACTACAATTTTCTTTGACATCAATTGTGGAGAATAGACCAAACTATTTTAAATATTTCATTTTGACATTTTTACCCGATAATCTTATATATATTTATTATAAAAAAATTATATGCTATTTAATAATCTATTAAAGTATAATAAATGAGTTAAAGACAAAAAGGAAAAAAAATGAAAAAAATAAAAATATGTTTTAATGGAAATTCATCAACAACATTCGTAAAAAGGGATCTTGAAATCCTAAAAAAAGAATTTAATGTTGATTTTATTGAAAAACCAAAGATAAAATCAGGGTTACTAGTATGGTTAAAATATTCAATAGATGTTTTAAAAAAAGTAAAAAATTGCCAGGTTACCTATTCTTGGTTTGCAGGAGGGGATTCTGCAGTTATCGTTTTCTTTTCAAAATTATTCAGAAAAAAATCCATTGTGGTTGCAGGCGGGTATGATGCTGCCTATATTCCAGATTTAAACTATGGAGCATTTACAAATTTAAAAGAGAAATTACCGGCAATTTATATCTATAAAAAAGCAGATAAAATCTTAGTTGTAGATTCTTCTTTAAAAGATGATATAATAAAATATGCAAAAGTAACAGGTAAAAACATTGATTATATTCCAACTGGTTATGATGCAGACTTTTGGAAAGCTAAAGGAAAAAAGGAAAATATTGTACTTACTGTTGCAATGGCTAGCGATATGAAGAGAGTTAAATTAAAAGGATTGGACGTTTTTATAAAATCTGCTAAATATGTAAAAGAGGCAAAATTTATTATTATTGGTGTAAAAGACCAAGCAAAGAAACAACTTGAAATGATTTCACCAAGTAATGTAGAACTAATTGAATTTTTACCTGAAGATAAATTACTTAAATATTATCAAATAGCAAAGGTATATTGTCAACTATCTCTAAGAGAAGGTTTACCAAATACACTTTGCGAGGCAATGCTTTGTGAATGTATCCCCGTTGGAACAAAATGTTATGGAATAAAAACAGCAATTGGAGATACTGGCTCTTATGTTGAATATGGAAATGAAAAAACGACTGCAGATACAATAAAAAAAGCCTTGAAAAATTCTGACCAAATTAACAAAAAAGCTAGAAAAAGAATAAAAGAATTATTTTCACTAGATCGTAGAAGGAAGGGGTTAGTTCAGTTAATTAATAAGTTAACATAATTGATAGAATTGTTCTGATAATTTGTTTGTCAATTTTTCAATATTATATTTTTCAATTTCCTGCCAATTTGGTGATGAATAAAGTTCACCTTTTTTCCATTGTTTATAATAAGTCAATATAACATCTTTAATACCATTTATATCATCGGTATCTATTGCCAAACCAGTATTTGTAGCTTTAATTATCTCTCTAACTGGGCTATTTTTTGGAACAGTAGCTAGAATTGGAGTTTCAGATGCCATGTATTCATATATTTTACCTGTGTAAACCCAATCACTTTTTGGTCCTAAACTTATTAAAAGAAATAAGCATGATGAACTTTTCATAAGTTCAATAGCTTTTTTGTGAGGTTGGTAACCAAGTTGCTTAATAGATTCATTTAAACCAAATTTTATATTTAGATTCTGAAACTCTTTGGAAGCCTTTCCAGCAACTCTTATTTCCAAATCTTTTTTTAGTTCATCATTTTTTTTACTTGCACTGTCAATTGCACTAAAAAAATATTTTGGAGACTGTTTTCCATAAAAAGTTCCAATATATGTTATTGTAAACTTATTGGTTTTTTTAACACTATTATTTTTAAAATCATCTGGATCATAACCATTTGTAATGTTTACACACTTCTCAGGTAAAATATTAGGAAGTTTTTCAATAAGATATTTTCTATGCTTATCTGTTACAAATATAATTCTATCCGCATTTCTAAAAAATTTATGTTCAATAGACTGTTCGATTTTGTGATGAGTTTTTGTTGGATATCTAATCATAAAATTATCAGTCCAAGGATCGCGAAAATCAGCAACCCAAGGTATCCCAGTTTTTTTCTTAAGCATGTACGCTATCAAATGATTTGTAACCGGCGGCGAAGTTGAAAATATTATTTTTGGCTTTTCTTTTTTTATAACCTTTTCTGCTTTTGAAATAGCAAATGGTAACCAACCTACAAAATTATCAATTATTTGATACCATTTAGGATTAACTCCAAGATGTTGTGGGGCATATGCATAAATTTTACTTTCAATAGAGTTGGTTCTAAATGTTTGTACAGTCTCTGGAATCTCATCTAAAAGAGTATTATCCTTTGGATTAAATTTTGATTTATTTACACTTATTACTATTGGTTTCCAGCCAAATTGTGGAAGATATTTTGTAAATTTTAATGTTCTAAAAACCCCTCCTCCAGCAATTGGAGGATAAATATAAGATATAAATAAGACCTTTTCCACAAAATAACTTTATTAAAAAAACCTATAATAAAGGTTTGCAAAAAAATATTCTTTAAGTTTATACAAAATAATCAAAACTAAAAAATATCAGCTAATTAATAATAATACTGAAAATGTCAAAAAAAAATAGCAGGATTTTGTTTATCAAACCTTGGCCCAGCTCATCCTTTATTACAAATGACGAAGAAATACTAAAAAAACATTATGATGTAAATATTATTGATAGAACATTTGAGAAACATATGATTTTAAAGGTTTTAAAGATTTTATTAAAAAAAGATGTTGATTTAATCTTTATATGGTTTGCTGCCCATTATTTTGCACCAATTGTTTTTCTCTCAAGATTATTTAGAATTCCCTCAGTTATAATAGTCGGAGGATATGATGTAGCTAACCTTCCTGAGATAAATTATGGACAATTCGCTTCAAGTTGGCATGTAAAACAACGTGCTAGATTTGTTTTAAAATACGCAAATAAAATTCTGGTTGTAGATCCATCTCTAAAGGAAGATGCAATAAAAAATGCAAAGATAAAAGGTAAAAATATTGATTATCTTCCAACTGTTTATGATGCAAATTTTTGGAAACCTAAAGGAAAAAAGGAAAATATCGTACTTACTGTTGCAATGGTTAGCGATATGAAAAAAGTTAAATTAAAAGGATTGGACGTCTTTATAAAATCTGCAAAACATGTAAAAGAAACGAAATTTATAATTATTGGCATAAAAGATCAAGCAAAAAAACAAATTGAAATGATTTTACCAAGTAATGTAGAACTAATTGAATTTTTACCTAAAAAAAAACTACTCAAATATTATCAAATAGCAAAGGTATATTGTCAACTATCTCTAAGAGAAGGTTTACCAAATGCTCTTTGCGAGGCAATGCTTTGCGAATGCATCCCAATAGGTACAAAATATTGTGGTATCCCAACTGCAATAGGAGATACAGGTTTCTATGTATCTTTTCGTGACCATATTGAAACTGCTGAGGCAATACGAAAAGCTCTAAAAAATATAAATCTAGGAAAAAAAGCAAGAGATAGAATAAAAACAAATTTTCCATTAACTTTAAGAGAAGTAAAATTAGTAAAATTAATAAATTCTATGATAAAAGAAGGTGATTAAATAAAAACCTTTAAGTTTGCAACAAAAACATTTAATGTCAATTTTGGCAACGGCCTTTCTTCAAAGGTTCTAAAAAACGAATTATCAATTTATAAAGAAAGAGATTCAACACCCGATGTAAAAATTTGGATAAATAATAACACTTTCAAAAATAAAATAACTGCAAAAAATCCTGCAATTCATGAAGAGTTAGAAAATGGATTTAGACGTAAACTAAAAAATTTGAGTATATCTTGGATAATTGCTAATAATAAAGAATTAAATATTTATATAAACTTTAACGAAAATAATAAAAATTTTATTAAAAAATTTAAAGGAATTCAGTATTCGTATCCTTATGAAGATATTGGGCAAATTTTCCATGAACTAGTTCTGATACCTTCTTTATTTTTCTTTCCCGATGATATTTCAATAATTCATGGAAGTGCTGTTCAAACAATAAATGATAAGACATTGTTAATAGGTGGAACTGGAGGAGTTGGTAAAACCTCACTTGAATTATCGATGATTCATTATAATAATTTTAAATTTTTATCTGATGATATTTCTATTATTGATAAAGATTTTAATATTTGGCCAAATTATGCATTTCCAAAGATATATAGATACAATACGGTTAATAAAAAAGAAATCGAAAAAAAATTATTAAAAAATAGAAAAATTTTAGATAAGTTTCAATGGAACTTCTTTAAATTATTTCCTAATAAACCTATTCGTAGAAGAGTTGACCCAAGGATATTTTATGATAACAAGATTGGAGACAAATCAGAGCTATCAAACTATTTTATATTATTCAAAGGCAATTATAATGATTTTAATATCAAAGAAATATCTCCAGAAAAAGCAGCTAATATAAGTATTGAGATAATCAAAACAGAATATTCAGTATTTTTTAAACATATATTCTGGCATAAAATTAACAGGATGCTTTTAGAAGATAAAATAATTATTGATGAGAAAATTATTTTAAAGAAATGGTTTGATTTACAAAAAAAAGTTTTTAACAAATGTACTTGTAATCTTGTAGAAATACCATTAAATTATAATATTATAGATCTAGAAAAAAAAATGTTAAAACATATATCATCAACTTTGTAAGATGAATAAAAAGTAAAAAAATCTATAAAAAAAGATAGCTTATAATTCAAATAATTATTTGGGCCTGTAGCCTAGACTGGATAGGGCGATAGCCTCCTAAGCTATAGATCGCGGGTTCGAATCCCGCCAGGTCCGTTGAACTTTTTAACTATTGAAAAAAGAACAACTACCAACAAGTATTCCATTCGCAATAACATGCACCAACCTTAACAAAATTGTTAACTATGGTGCATATAAATGAGAATTTATTAGTTAGATGAATAGCCTATAAAGAAAGAAGGTTTGAAAGAGCGGAAAAGGAAAGTATAAAGTGTAATTTGTGGGTAAATAATATATATAGGTAGTTTTACCTACATGTAGGTAATATTTATATAATAGAATATATTACGACATATGATGAAAACTGATAAAAGAGAACGAATACTCCGCGTAATTCTAAATTATCCAAAAGGATCACTTTACGCATATAGAATAGCAAAAGAAGCTGAATGTTCTCGTTCATGGGTAATTGATTTTCTTCATAAATTAGAAAAAATGAAATTAATTAAAAAAATAAGTAATATCTCAGATTCTAATAGACGAATGGAAGGAATTTATGTTATTAATGTAATTGGGATTTTTGACTATTGGATAAAAATTAGTCATTCTTCATATATTCGAGAGTACCATGTTAAAAACCCTATACAATGTTTAGAAAAAACAAATCTAAAATATGCACTTACAACCTATCAAGCAGAAACACTCACTCAAAATTATTTATTTCCTTCACGTATTGATTTATATATTAGAGAAGAAGATATAGAAAAATGGCATAAACTTTTCACAAAAAATGGTCTTATAGGCAAAGGAAATGTAAAGATAATAATAGAAGATGAACACGTATTCTATAATTCTAAACAAAAAAAAGGATTTGAAATAGTATCGATTCCCCAATTGATAATCGATTTATTAAAAGAGGGGGGAGTTGCAGAAGAAGCGGCAATAATGTTAATAAGGAAAAAATACAATGAAATTATATCCTAATTATGAAACTGAGATTTCATTCAAATATTTAAAAGAAGTCGTAAATATTCTAGATGAACCAATTTGTATCCTGGGAGGATGGGCAGTTTATTTTACAGTAAATGAAAAAATTAAAGCAGATAGAGGGATGGGTTATCTGGGCTCTAAAGATATCGATTTAGGATTTCATATTAATAAAAATATCACAGACAAATCTCTTAAGAAAACACCAATTGCAAAAACAATAAAATTACTAGAAAAAAATGGGTTTAAATCATTAAGCTTCAGATATTACAAAGACATCGGAATTGAAACAGGCAAAGAACTTACAAGAGAACAATCTGCTATAACACCGATACATGATATTTTCCAAATTTATATTGATCTCATTGTTGATGAAATTCATCCAACATTTAAAAAAACATTTGGTTTAGATCCTATAGATGAATCCTTATTGAAACATGTATTTGAGGAAAAAACAAATAGAATTGAACTTAAAGAATTTGAAAAAATGTTGTGGCTACCAACCCCAGAAATTCTACTTGCTACAAAAATTAAAAGTTTACCAAATAGAACAAAAGACAATAAGAAAATTAAGGATTTATGTGATATTTATTCTTTAGGATGGTATTCCAGGCAAAATATTAATCAGCTAAAAGAAGCGATAAACCATTTTAATACTAAAAAAGAAAGAGATGACATATTAAAATGCATTAATACAGAGGAATATTTATTAGATTCTTGTCAACAAGCAATGGGAATTGAAAAAGAGACAATAAAAAATCTAATCTTAGAATTGTTAAAAGAATTCTAACTGATAGAACAAGCAAACACTAAAATGACTTTTTTATTACAGTTTTTCTCCTGTAAAGCAGGTCTATCCCCCCAGGTCCGTTAAATATTGTACCTATATATAGCGGGATTTTTAATAAGTATTTTAAAATAGCATTTTATTAATATATTGTTGATATCTAATTATGGAATTTATAGATAAAAAGTCCATTAAAATTGATCGTGAATTGTCAGAACTTGATTGCTTTACGCTCGACTTTATTAGAATATTGGAAAAACATGTCAACTATGTATTAGTTCATGGATATGTTTCTATTTTACTTGGCCGAGCTCGTGCAAGTGAAGATGTTGATATAAATCAAGCCAAACTACTTAAGCTTATAAAACATGTAATAAACTAGTCTGGAATCAATTTATTCAAATATAACAGAGAAGAATCGGAATTAATTACTCCTGGGTGAGAAGCTTTTTCTATAAAAATCACCTACCTCCAGATGAGTTATATCTTATTTTGTAATATTATATATGTAAAATGTATGTCTAGTACCATCTGTTAGTCTTTCCGCCATTATGTATTAAAACCTTACCACACTTAGGGCATTTTACATCCTCTGATCCTCGGCTACAAACATTATCCTTTTTTGCACTAGCAGAAAAAGGGAGTTTCCAGCCACATTTTTTACATTTAATATTTATCATACTAGATTCGCCTACAAAATTAATACATTTTTTATCAATTATCTTAAATTGCTGATAGCAGAGTGTTGGAAAAATAAACTACTTAATATAATATTTATCCGTCCAAGTTTATATACTTTTGCTGCTAAAATAACATTTACAAAATCAGCTATCAGCTTTTAAATAAAGCTGAAATTGTTTCCTTTTCTTCAACAAATATTTATTATTTTTATTTAAGATCGATGTGAAGTCAATCATGAATTTATTAAGATTTATTAATTTTGTATTCTTAATTTAAATTATTTCAATTATTGAAAATATAACCTAACCTATAACATATTTGCTTACAAAGAAATCATAACTAGTAAAAAATTTATAAGAGAAAAATATTAAAAATCCTTTAATTAAAAATTTTTTGAAATTATAGAATTTTAAATTAAACTCGAATGCATAACTATATAAACCATATACATTGTTATTTAATTGTAGAAAAAAATAGAATTATGAATTTTCATTTTTTTAATTTGAGATGAAGCTGATTTTTTTTATTTTTTTAAAAAGTAACTAATCTATAAGAGATAAAGAGTGAATAAAAATGAGACGAAATAACAGAAATGGAAGAAATAGACAAGCAAAAAAGAAATCAATATTAATGAGATGTAAAACTCATAATAAACCGGTCTTTGGTCACGAAGTGTGTTCAAGTTACTCACCAAAAAATACATCAAATGATGAGAAAAATTGTAATAATTGTAAAAGTTCGTTTTAATTGATTTGATTATGTTTCTAAGAAAAAAATGAGGTGATACTTATGATAGGAGTTGTTAACTGGTATTGTGACAGAAAAAAACAAGGTTTAATTGAAGGAAAAAACGGAGAAGCTATTATGGTCTATGAAAAAGATCTCGCTTTTTTAACAATCCTTCATGCAGGAGATACTGTAGAGTATTCCATTGCAAAGACAATCAAAGGAAAGAAAGCCGTAAGTCTTCGACAAATAATTTAAAAAGACTAAAATAAAGTGATAAAAATGAATTTTAAAAATATAAATGAAAAATTACAAAAAAAATTAAGGATTCTGGATTCACAGAATTAACACTTATTCAAATGAAATGTATTCCTGAAATATTAAATAAAAGAGGTTGCAATTCCAAAATTAAAAATGCATATTTTGTAAGAAGAATTCGACATTGAATTCAATAAAGGTTTGATTAAATTGATAAAAGAAAAGGCTAAAAACAAAAACATTCAAACAATTGAAGAATCAGTTAAATGTCCAAAATGTGGTAGTACACATCTTACAAAAGATCATTCCCGTGCAGAACTTTTTTGTAATAGATGTGGGCTTGTAATTGATGCTGAAATAATTGATCATGGTCCCGAATGGAGAGCATTTGATAGCGAACAAAGAGAAAAAAGAGCTCGAACTGGTTCTCCAATGACCTATACGAGACATGATAAGGGTCTCTCTACAACAATTGGTTGGCAGAATAGAGATGCATATGGAAGATCAATTCCTTCAAGAAATCGAGCACAGCTATATAGGTTAAGAAAATGGCAGACCAGAACTAGAATCAGTGACGGTACTGAAAGGAACCTAGCCCATGCACTTACCGCTCTTGATAGGATGTCATCATCATTAAGCCTACCAAGAAGCGTCAGAGAAACAGCAGCAATGATATATAGAAAAGCAGTAAGGCAAAAACTCATCAGGGGAAGAAGTATAGATGGTGTTACTGCAGCTGTACTGTATGCAGCGTGCCGTCAATGTAATGTACCAAGGACCCTGGAGGAGATTAGCAACGTATCAAATATTAAGAAGAAAGAAATTGGGAGGAATTATAGAAATATCTCACGTCAACTTAAATTAAAATTACTTCCTACAACACCACAGGATTATGTTTCTAGATTCAGCAGTCGGTTAGAGCTTAGCAACGAGGTTCAGGCAAAAACTTTTGATATATTAAAAAAAGCTGGAAGAGAAGAACTTACCAGTGGACGAGGTCCGACAGGGCTTGCAGCTGCTGCTCTTTATATTGCATCGGTTCTTTTTGATGAGAGAAGAACACAACGTGAGGTTGCAGAAATGGCTGGTGTTACTGAAGTAACAATTAGGAATCGATACAAGGAAATAGTTAAAAAACTGCATATTAAAATTAATATGTAAGTTTAATATCATAAGGATTTTAAAAAAAATTTTAGATTATTTTATTTATGAAAGTAATGAATAGAAAAGAAAGATTGATACTAATAGAAAATAAGATGACAAGTGAATAGTATTAAAGGCTATAATGCGCGAAAAACAATGTAAAATTATCAATAGATAACTATATAAGTTAGAATGATGCTATAGCTGTTAGAAAGATAGATAAAATAAGATTTCCCATAAAATCGTTTTTTCGAAATTTTGAGATTTTTGTTTTTTTATTCTTTACACATTCCAGATGCAAACAGTCTGAGGAGGTGAAATGCAATGAAAGGTACAATAAAATGGTTCAATGATAGAAAAGGCTTCGGATTTATTGAAGGCGAAGATGAAAAAGACATTTTCGTTCATAGGAACGCTCTTGAAGAGGGAATCCAATTAAATGATGGAGACGAAGTTGAATATGAAGTAGAAGCTTCTGAAAAGGGGCCAAACGCAATAAATGTAAAAAAAATAGAAAATAACTAAAAAAACATTTATTAATTATTAGTTTATAAAAATTAATCTGGATTAAAAAACCAGGTTATTTTTATATATTTTAAGGAGAAGGAGTAATGATTATGGCAGAAAAAACAGCGAAAAAAAGTATGACTAAAGAAGAAAAGGCTGATGAAAACACAATTTTTGTTGGACGTAAACCACCGATGAGTTATGTACTTGCAGTAGTAACACAGTTTAATGGCAATGGTTCAAACAAAGTTTTGATAAAAGCAAGAGGAAAATCAATAAGTACAGCAGTTGATACTGCAGAAATCGTGCGAAATAGATTTATAACAAATGCAAAACTGAAAGATATAAAGATTGGGACAGAGGTTGTTACAAACGAAGAAGGTAGAAACTCTAATGTGTCTTCAATTGAAATAGCTTTATTTATAGATACGAAGAAAAAATAAAGAAAATAAAGAATATTCCTTTAAAAGATAATTGTATACAAACCAAAAATATACTTTTTAAATGCAGTGTTTCTCCTTTAGAATAGGTCTAACCTGCCAGGTCCGTTAAATATTGCACCCATGATTTTATTATTTAATAAAAGATTTAGAAGGAATGTTTTAATTTGTAACTAAATATGTTTCATATTCGTACCAATGATGGCGTAAAAATTTCAAGGAGTTGAAATAACCTCCAGGCATATATCGGAAGATATGATCTGTTAGTAATTCGATATTATGTGAATTTATCTTAACATTCTTTGCTATTTTTTTACGGATTTTAGGATGATGTCTATAAGATTCTAACAAATCTTCTATTTTATCAAGATTGTTAGAACTTCTTAATAACAATATTTGTACCATATTAGATTTACTCGATAAATCATTATCTAATTGTTTTAGTTGCTTGACAAAATTGGAATCATCCTTCAATAACGGGTAAATTTTTTCAATTTTTTCAAGTGTTATCGTGGTATTTTCGAGGTATTTTTTAGCAAGGTCAAAACAATAAAGCAGGTATTTGGCTCCAGCATAGTAAAAAATTTCTCTAACTACTGTAGAGTCTATGTCTAAATCTATTCCAATTTGTATAATCGTTTCCAAAATTAAATTTATTCGATTGTTTATTTCAACAACATCCTTAACAGACTTATCAATGTCAGATTTTAATTCATTAAAAATATCTTCATGTTTATCTAAATAACACATTGAATCTATAGTCTTATTCCATACATCTTTAATTAATGATAATTTTCTTGATTCTAATATCGTAAATTCTGCTTCATCATTAGTTGTTGCATAGTAAAAAGCATTGGTGACTAGTTTTTTTCCATTAGATGTTCCCTTAGTGTGTCTATTCCAAAATTTTGGTCCTGTATCTGGATCGCTAACTTCTGGATGAGGACAAAATACGACAACATTTCCATCTCCAAATTTGTCTGAGATAATGCTTGGAGGATTTCCAAAAGTAGTGTCATTTACTAATTTTGCAATAACATTAACATTTTCACCAACTTTGACTATTCTTGGACCAGGGCCAGCTCCTCCAACAAGGTAAGTATCTACTCCATATACAACAGGATGATCAATATCTAAAATCTTTTGTTCCAAAAAAATAACATCTCCAACAGCAGATACAATATCTGCAATCGATAAAAAGCCTAAACTAGGTATATTGGGATTATTTAACACAACATCAGGATAAGTGGCAATTCCCTCCATTCCACGTGAAGCCATTACAACTGTATAGCATGAACCGATAAAGCCTCCACCATTATAGACAAATTTTCTTATTGCACGGTTTCTTCCAGAATATAAACCCATCATAATTTCTGTAAAACAATATGAAGATGGATAATAACAATCCTGACCTGGCCAAATTATTAAATTATAATTTGAATTTTTTAATTTAATACGAGATTCTATATTCCTAAAAAAGTCAAAGTTTAAAAATCCACATATATAAGCAACATCAGCAAACCAACTTGCACCACAAGTTAGCCAATTAACATAATTAACAATTTTTACATTTGATAAACATCGTCCCATAGAGGTTAATTGTTGAATTAATAGATACACTGGTACTCTTAAATCATTATCTTCTATCTCACAACTCTGATTATAATTACTAACAATAGTAATTATTTTGATATCTGCTGTGTCATCACCTGTAAACGGAACTATAAAAGTTCCTTGTTCAAAAAACATCTCAAATTCTTTACTACTACCTATTTCACAAACATTTAATGAAATATTTAATGCAGTCCAATAAACTGTTATATCTTCGCGTAAAAGGTCATTAACTAAATGTCTAGTTTTACAGAAAATTTCATTTTCAAGTGTTTTATTTTCAAAAATAGAATTTGGTATAATAAAACCGTAACATAGGGAAGTGGGATCATCCATTGGATTTGATTTAACAGCATACTGATTGAACGATACACTTAAAAAACATATAACTATAAAAGAAGTAATAATTTTTAATTTTGATCTTCTTTTCATTATGTGTTGCGTTTTATTTGCCCCCTTTGACAATATAATTATTACTTTCAATATATAAATATTTTAGGGCAAATGTAATAATGAACAAAAAATTTTTAAATTTCCAATCCACTAACTTCATAATCATACCTTAATTGATGCGAAAAATTTTAGGTATTTGAAATATCCTTCAGGAATAATTTAAAATATTTACTCTGTTTGTATTTCGACATCATGTATTTCGCTTTCTTCTGGCACTCACAGATTATTTTATAGTTAATATTATATATAAATATATCTAAATTTTATACGGCATCTGCCGAGAAAAATAAACTGGTCTTGTTTTTCTCCTTAGAAAATCTTATTCTATTTATGATTAAAGATTCTACTCCTTATGAGCTGAATTTATGATTAGAGTCTGTCAGAGAATGCTCCAACATCTAATCAAGAAATATGATAATAGTCATGATTTCTCCTTAGAAACTCTAATCATAGCCTCATGATTCTATTCTAAAACTTGTTAGGTATTGCTCCAGTTCACTCAATTTTCTAAGAATAATTTATGTTTACAAAGAATTTACAAATTTTTTTTCTGTGATTATAATTGCTAATCTACTAATTTTTGTCACAAATCGGCCGCATTATGCCGTAATTATTTTATCATTGAATTAGTTAAAATATTTTTCTTGAATAATTATAGGATTGATCCCATTGATAACATGTTTTAAATATAATGTAAGACATATCTTACTTAGTGATAAAATGGATGTGGCAATAACAAAGGTCAGCTCAAAAGGGCAAATCGTAATTCCAAGCAATATGAGAAAAGACATCTCAGTCGGAGACGAGTTCATAATAATTAAAGAGAAAAACAAGTTCATATTGAAAAAAATCGTTGATCTGGCAAAAGACCTCAGACAAGAAATTGAATTTGCCCAAAGAGTGGAAAAAGCATGGGATTCCTATGAAAAAGGAAAATTCAAATCCAAATCTGCAAAGAAATTCCTAGAGGAACTTGAAAAATGCTGAATGTAGAATACTCTGATGATATATTAAAAACTATAAGAAAAATCAAGGATGTTAACAAAAAAGATAAAATAAAAAAGCAAATAAAAAAGATAATTGAACAACCTGAAAGCGGGAAACCGATGAGATATGCAAGAAGAGGAACAAGGGAGTTGTATATTGGTTCATATAGATTAGCCTATGATTATGATAAAGATAAAAATAAGATAATTCTATTGGAACTATATCATAAAGATAAACAATAATTTTTTGTCAAAACAAACCTCTAAGGTATTGCTCCAGAAAAATGTTATTATTATGCCGAAATTTTTATATAAAGATTATTTTCTTAGCATATTTATTGTGATCAATATGGTAAATATGACACTTGCAATACCCGAAAAGCTTCATAAATTTATGAAAGAGCATAAAGAGATAAGATGGACTGAAGTTGTACGCAGAGCTTTATGGGATTATGTCTATAAGATCCAACGGATGGAAAAAAAGAAGCTGAATGTGAATCTGGAGAAAATAATTCTAAGCAGCAAAACATAATCTAATATTTACCCTTACATTTTTGAATAAAGCAAAAAATTAATATATATGTAAGGGTAATATAATATCATGGTCTCAATCAGGGAAAAAAAAATCTCAAACAAAATATATCACTATATTCAACACACATATAGACTAAATGGAAAAGTCCACTATAAAGAAAAATACATAGGTGAAAAAATTCCAAAGGATATTGAAAAAAAGAAAAATGAATTTCAAGAAGAAATATACCAGGAATTATGGTATAGTAAATTTGACAAAATAAAAGATAATTTTAATAAGATGCAAAACAAAATGCCAAAGTCTATACAAGAAAAAGAACTTGAGACTTTTGCAATAAGATTTACATATACAACAAATAGGATAGAAGGATCTACACTTACCCATAGAGAAACAACATTACTTTTAGAAAAAGGTATTACTCCTACAAGAAGACCAATTGAAGATGTAGAAGAAGCAAAGCTTCACAGAAAAGTGTTCTATGAAATGCTTGACTACAAAAAAAATATCACAATTGCAACATTAATTCATTGGCATAAAGAACTTTTCAAAGAGACAAAGAAGGATAAAGCTGGATTGATAAGAACTTATGATGTTGGGATAACTGGTAGCAAATATAAGCCCCCTCATGCAATTGAACTAGACATACTACTTAGAGAATTTTTTGATTGGTATAACCAAAATAAGAATAAAATGCATCCGGTACATCTAGCAGCACTTGTTCATCTAAAATTTGTTTCAATCCATCCTTTTGGCGATGGAAATGGCAGGATCTCAAGACTTTTGATGAACTATGTGTTAAATAAAAATAATTATCCAATGCTTATAATCGATTATTCAGAAAGAAACAGTTACTATAACGCACTGGAGAAGAGTCAAATAGACAAAGAAGTAAATTCTTTTACTCTTTGGTCTTTCAAAAGATATATCAAAGAGTATGAAAGTTATCTATAACTTTACCCTTACATTTTTAATAAGATTAATATTATTAGTAATTTGTAAGGGTAAAATTTGCTATGTATTGCTCCAATAACTAATACTATATTTTTATAATAAACTTTATATCTTTTTTAGAGATTTAATTTATCCTATGCTTGATCTTAGTAAACGTCCTTCTTTGAAATACATTTTGTTTGGCATTCTGTATTTTTCTGAAGGTTTGACAGTTGCTTTAACTGGTGTTGTTCTTGTTTTATTTTTTACTGAAAAAGATATATCAATTACTACGATCACACTTGTTGGTGGTATAGCCTCATTTCCTTGGGCGTTAAAGTTCGTTTTTGGACCAACAATTGATTTTTTTGGTAAATATGGACGGAAAATATTTATTATCATTGGAGGAATAATTGGTTCAATATCAATTTTTATTGTAGCTTTTGTAGATCCAACAACTTCAATTATTCTATTTACTGCGTTACTTTTCATAGGTCGTTTAGGTATTGTTTTACTAGATGTTTCTGCAGATGCATGGGCGATACAGACTACAAAAACAAATGTAAGAGGCAAGGTAAATGCAGCAATGTATACTGGCCTTTTTGTAGGAATGGGATTTGGTGGCATACTATTGGCTTTTATAGCAACATATTATGGATTTGAAATGGTTTTTATAACAACCAGTTTTTTAATATTTTTATCAATTATTTTACCACTATTTGTTAAAGAAAAAAAGATAGACATACGAAGAAAATTAATAAAACCATTATTAATCAAAGAATTTAAAAAAAGAAATACACAAATTGTTGCATTGTTTGGTTTTGTAGCAGCTATGAATTATGGAATGCTTAGATTTGTTATTCCGGAATATATGACAAATGTGCTTTTACTTGATAAAATGCAGATCGGGCTTCTCACAGGCACATACCCAATTTCAATAGTAATTGGAGCAATAATTGGTGGAATTGCAGCGGATAAATGGGGGCGTAAAAAAATATTATACATTACATTAACAGGATTATTAATTTCATCAGCGTTACTAGTAACTGCTGATACATGGGAAAAACTTACGATAATTTATGCATTTATAGGTATTTTAACAGGAGCCTCAAGTTATTCTGCAATGTCAGCATTAATGATGGATATCACAAATCCAAAGATCGGTGGAGCTCAATATTCATTTCTTACAAGTATAGCAAACTTTGGAAATATTAGTATTTCTATGATTAGTGGTAGTTTAGTAGTATTTCTGAGTTATAACCGTTTCTTTCTTTACACAGCACTAACCGTTGGCATATCATTATTAATATTATACTCTGTAAAAGAAACCCTCAATAAAAATACGTGTTAGGTATTGCATCCATAATGCTAATTTTAAAAATATAAATCAGTTACATTTCGTAGGTAGGTCGATATGCTAAAGTTCAATCAATTTAAAGTCTTAACATTTGATTGTTATGGAACACTCATTGATTGGGAAAGCGGAATATTATCGACGTTAAGAACAATTCTATCCAGCTGCACCAAGGATATCATCGATACGCAAATTATCAAGCTTTATGATAAATTTGAAAGAAGGATACAAAGCGGAAATGAATATGTAAATTATAAAGAAGTCCTAAAAAGAGTGGTGCAGCAATTTGGAAATGAGTTTGAATTTAATCCCTCTCATTCTGAGTTGAATTGTCTAATTGATTCAATTGGGAATTGGAACGCATTTCCTGATACAATTCCAGCATTAAAAAAATTAAAAGAAAAATATAAGATAGCAATTATTTCTAACATTGATGATGACCTATTTGCTCTTACTGAAAAACAGTTACAGGTTAAATTTGATAGGATCATTACAGCTGAACAAGTAAAATCCTATAAGCCTTCACTAAAAAATTTTAGATATGCAATTGAAAAAATTGGTGTTAATCCAGATCAAATTTTACATATCGCACAAAGTATTTATCATGATATAATTCCAACAAATAGTTTAAACTTGTCAAATGTCTGGGTTAATAGGAAAAATATTAGTAAATTTGAAAAATGTCCAGCTAATCTTGAAGTACCTGACTTAAAAACATTGGTTTCTCATATGATTTCTTAAGATAGCTACAGGCAAATAAAAAAAAAAATAGGATTTTAAATACAGCATTTCTCATTTAAAATCCTTCTAACCGCCAGTTTCGTTAAATGTTGGGGCATTCTGCAATTGAGAAAAAAGATTTATCAGTTAGATTAAGAGATTTACACCTAGCAAGTTTTGCTTTTTATATGATTAGGGTTTTAACTCTACAAATTAATAAATATTTCTATAAATTTAAAAATATAGAGTTAATATCCGACTACACCCAATATTTAATCAAAAGTAGATTTAGTCAACTAAAAGTTTATTTATATTATCTTAAATATCAATGGGAACATAGATGGGGCAAAGCAATATATCTAAACGAATCTTTTTCTTAACGACTTTCTTACTTTTTATAACAATTATTTTTTTATCATCTGTTTACGCAGAAAACTACTATGCAGATATCACAATAGATGTAGACCTTTCTGGTTTTGTGACAATTGATGGTATCACTAACCATCCAGATTTATTAATAAAAAATACGGAAATTTACACTTCAAAAAAACAGAGCTATTGGCTATTAAATATAACAAAAGAAGATGCTTTTTCCAATTTTATATATGTTTTAACTTTGCCTGGAAGCTCATCAATAAATTACATAAAATCTTCAGGTTTCCTTAGAATTGAGGAAAACCAAGGTAATTTACAGATTAAAGGTTATGGAGAAAATGAATCTTTCTCAATATTGGTCCAATATCAAACAGAAAAATTGACTGAAGACAAGATGACAAATTTTGATATAATATTTTACTTGCTAATGCTAGGTATTATCATTTTAATCTTAATTCTAGTCAGAATATTTATTAAAGAGAAAACAAAAGTTAAAGCACAAAAAAATAATAGTTATAATTTTAAGGGATTAAACCAAAGACAAAAAGAAATAATGAAACTATTAATAGATAAAAAAATACCTTTAACTCAAACAGATATACAAAAAGAACTGAATATTCCTAAAGCTGCCGTATCAAGAAATATTCGTGGATTAGAACTCAAAGGATTAATTGAAAAAGAACAAATTGGAATGTCAAATCTTATTAGACTAAAAAAACCTTAAAATTTGTAGTTGTTCCGGTTTGTTCCACATTTTTCCGGTTAAAATTAATAAGCTGTTTCATCCAATGCTATATTGAAACCAGCATGGATTGGTTTCTGAGGTATAATACTATGAAAAAAATAATGACTATACTAATTGTGCTAATGATGTTAATTACAATTCCTTCATTAGTAATAGCAGACGAAAATGAAGAAAATGGAACAGAGGACCAAGAAATTGATGATGAAACAATAAAAGAAACACAAATAATGAATAACTCATTAGGAGCAGAGATAAGATTACTGCAACTTCAAAAAGCTATTATTAAAAACATACTAAAAGGAGAAATGGCTGTAGAAGTATTAGGTGATCTTGAATATAATACAACCGATTTAGAGGTAATACTTACTGAAATGAACGACCTGCTAGAAGAAGTTAAAGAGGCAAATACAACCTCTAATGAATCAGTACAAATATTTTTAGAACTCAAATATGAAGCAAAGAATTTAACAACACATTTTAGAGAGACAATAAAAGAACTATTAGATAACGAGAAATTAAATGAAATAAGAGCAAGAGTCAGAGAAATGGTCAGTGAAGAACTGCAAAACTATAGCAAATGGATAAGAAGTAGAATCAGGCAATTCAATGTTAATCAGTTATATAGATTGTATGGAATCATTGGAGAAGCTAACAATACATTTGTTAATGAATACCTAAATGAAACACTTCCACTCACTCAAGTAAAACTGCAACTTAATAAGCTTATAAATCAAAAAACAAAAGAAAACAGATATGAAATTTATTCTCAAATAAAAGGCGAAAACATTAAGAAAAAGATACATGCACAGGCGTCTGCAGATCAAATGAAAAACAAAGGAAAAGGCAATGGAAAATGGAGCTAAGTAAGAGGATGATATAAATGAAGAAAAAAATTATCTCAATAATCTTCCTTTTAATTATATTTGTTTCAATAGCACTAGTTTACAATTATTCAAATAACACTAATACCGATGAAAAACAATATGATAGCCCTGTTGAAGATATAACCGAAGAAAATGTATCTGAAGAAATTGATGATTTATTTATTGAAGAAGATAATGAAATAGAAATTGGAGAAATGATTTAAGCCCTGCCTCTTCTCTCCCTCCCTCTTTTTTCTTTTAATATTTATTCAAACTAAAAATACTTGATAGATTAATGTCTTATCTATTATGTTTCTAGTATGAAAATTAAATTAAAAAAAAAAATTATGGGTACATAGACTCATAATAGTTATCATCTACAAATGGATCAACGGTTTTTCCATTATCCTGTGCCCAATCTTCCATTTTATCTACAGCATAGTCCCCATCTTGTTCAAAATTATCATAGGTACCCCAACCCTCTATCTGATAATATGTAAAAACTCCATTCTCAAGATCAGATGTTTCCCAAGAGTATAAATTGTTACTTGCAAAAGCACCTACTCGATTACTAGTAATAAGACCTGCAAAATCTCCTATCTCACAAGCATCTAAGGTAAAATAGATATGTTGGCTATCTGCATTTGAAAATCTTGTTTCAAACCAACTATGAGTTATATAGTACAAATCATGAGATATTATGCTGGATCCTTCCCCTGTAACTTTCATCCCATGGCCGGAGTATGTAACCACAACATAGTCGTTTCCATCCTCAAGGGCCAATAAATTATCAATTTCACTTGCAATTTTATTTGCTTTTGCCTGTCTATCTATCAATGTTTTTACAGTGTAACCTTTACTTTTAAGGAAACTCTCCCATTCTCTTGCATCATCATCACAATACCTTAAATCATTCATTACACCACGATAGTCAGCAATTCCAATAACCAATGCATATTTATCAACTGGATTACCGCCACTGTTATCAACTGTTACAGTGATGCTATCAGAACCTGTTAAGTCTCCACCATCTGTAGCCTCAGCATAAATAGTATAATCTCCATCATCTTTTTGAGTTGTATCCCAATCATAGGAATTTGCAGTTTTAACAAAAGAACCATTGATGTAGATATCGGCTGTCAAAGTCTCTCCCTCTGCATCATATATATCCACAATAATTTCAACAGTTTCAAATACAGTTGCGCCATCATTAGGATTTGTAATTGTTACAACCGGTGGTGTGTTTCCTCCACCACCATTATATACATTAACAGTGACGTAATCGGTATGCCCTTTTGCAGAGGCTGCAATTGTATGGGGCCCATCTACATATTGAGTAGTATACCAAGTATATGATAAACCAGTTCCAACTACAGAACCATCTATCTTGATTGTTGGATTATCGTTAGAGTCAATTAATATGGAAACAGTACCACTAACTGTTACACCATCACTTGGATTATCAATTGTAACATAAATATTAGGTTTACCTTTCCCAGTTGGAACCTTTTCTAAGCCACGTGCTGTATAAATTGGGATTGAGTCCCGTGTTTCAATGTATCTTTTTTCTTTGTAAGTATATTCAACTGTCTCATTTTGTCCAATTATACCTGGTAACATGCCGATTATGAACATGATTGCTATTAATAAAATCAATATTTTTTTCATATTTTTCCCTCAAATTTTTAATAATATCATTATAAACATAATATTTATACTTTGCGAGATATAAATATCTTAGTCTATATAGAAAGTAGATTTAAAAAAAAATAAAGAAGAAATTATTTATCCTCTTTTTTTGAAAAACCTTTCTTAACGCCTTTACCAAGACCTTTTACTGTGCCCCAACCCGCTTTACCAACTTTTCCTACAACATCACCGGTTTTTTCAGCGCCTTTTTCAATTTTACCTTTCTTTTCATTATCTGACATTACTTTACCTCCTTTAGCTTTTGACTATATTATTTCCTATGTATATTTAATAGTTAACCTCAAAATGATAAAGAAACACATACAAAATAGCTTTATATAAGAATTTTTTATTATATAGATGAGGATGAGTGATGAAATCTTTATATAAATTAATAATCATAGGTTTTTTAGTATTAATTCTGGTTTTGAGTGGTTGTGTTAAAGAAGAAATCAAGAATAAAGGAGCCGAAGATGGAGAAACTGAAAATGAGGAGGGTAAAAACGGAGAAACTGAAAATGGAGGATCAACAGGGGCAGAAATGTCATTTACAACAGTAACTATTAGTGATGAACCGATAGATAATTTTAGTCATATTAATGTAACATTTTCTGAGGTTAAGGTGCATAAAGCTGGAAACGATAACGACTCAGGTTGGATAATATTTGATATGGAAACAAAAACAATCGATATGTTATATCTGCATAATAATAATGTAAGCGAAGTATTGGGTGTAATGAATTTAACTGCTGGTAATTATACCAAGCTGTGGGTTATTGTTGATAGTGCTACGGGTGTTTTAAATGAAACAGGTGAGGAAATAACCTTTGATGTACCATCAGGCGATTTAAAATACCAACAAAGTTTTGAAATAAAAGAAGGAAATACAACGATAGATGTTGAACTTGATCTTGGAGAATCTGTTCTTTACGTTCCACAAGGCGGAGTGGCAAAACTTAAACCTACTCCAGGGAAAATGAAAATTAATAATGAAGAAAAGGAAGACGATGACGAGGATGAAGAATCGGAACAATTAGAAGTAAATGCAGGAAATGAATACGAAGCAAAAGTAAATGAAACAATTACTTTCGAAGGAAAAGCAGAAGGAGGAATCGAACCATACAAATGGTCATGGGATTTTGGAGATGGAAATACATCAATAGAACAAAATCCAACACATGCATATAATGAAACTGGAACTTATACAGCCACTTTGACTGTCGAAGACGATGAAGGAAACATTGCCACAGATACAGCAACAGTAACAATCGAAGAAGAAGATTAGGACTTGTTTAAATTTTTATTTTTTTCTTTCATTCTTTAAGAAAAATCTGTAAGAAGATAAAAAAAGATACATTCTAAATAAAGCCAATAAACTGTAAAATCCTTCTTACCCGGCAGGTCCCTTGCGTATTTATTTAATAACCAACAGGTTTTTATGCAAACTGATTAAAGACTTTAATGCAAGCCAAAGTATAAAAGCAGCATATAGACGGCGAAATATATATTTACTATGGCTAACTAATATAATAATAAAGAAGAGGTGAAATTATGAAAAAGATATCAGCAATTTTAGTATTAGGAATTTTAGTCATTAGTGGACTTGGAGCTGGAATTACCCTTGGTGAAGAAATTGAACAAAATATCCAGAACCCAAATCATAAAATCCAAAAAATAAATAACTATAGATTTGAAATTGAGGCAAAATATTCCTATATCAGGAGTTATCCTGGAGGCGGAGGAATATTCATAATTAAAATGACTCCGAAAATTGGTTTTTCTGGCTATGTATCTTTACAAATAAATGCCGATCCTGATTTAAACGCACAGTTGGATAAAGAAAAATTGGATAAGCAATCTCGGGTTGCAGAGCTTACCATACAGCCTAATGAGTTAACTGAAATCAAAACCCATGAAATTGTAATTACAGCCACTTATCACAAGAAAGCCAAGTATTTAACATCTTTTGATTGGATTAGCAAGATAAAGCTCCCTATTTTATCATACTTAATTAGTCGTTTATTTGGTTGTATTAACAGTGATTCTGGTAAAACATATTTATCTAATATTGATGAGACACTTATTCTAGAGGTTGAGATGATTAATTGGATCGCAGAGAATCTTCCCTATGCAATTATAAAACGAGATGAGCTTCTCGACTGGATTGAAGCTGAACATCCAGAATTTGGTACCTTCTCAGGCGAAAATTCTTTTCCATATGTTACATATCCAGCACATCTAATTGTCGAGCATTGGACGTTTTTATATGAAAAATGGGAAATGCGAATTTGTTACCATGTTACGATTCCGCCTCATAACTGGTCAAAGGTATGGTTACGTCCACGTGGCGAGGTAGATGCTGTTTTTGCAGCAAAGCGTGAATATAATGGGACTGCTTATGAGATACCCATTGAAGATTATCCTACCTTTTATGGATATTGAACCAACAGAAAAGAAAGTTAAAGCCCCATGATTCTAATCTATAATCTAATATAGACATTGCACTCATAACTAGCAGGTTTTTAATAATATTTGTTAAATAGAATTATTTAGACCATTATCTTTTTAAGATTTCATTAAATTAAGGAAAAAGATATGAAAATAAAAAATAAAACAAAAGAGTTAGGGGTATTGTCTTTCATATTCTCATTAATTGGCGTATGTTTTTTCCCTATTTGTTTCATCTTTAATATTCAATTTCATATGGTTTATGTACATATTATGATATTAGGTTTTGCTATACTTTCTATTGGATTAGGCTCAATATCATACCGCCGTGAAAAAATGAAATCTTTTGGATATTATGGTTTTATAATTGGGATAGTAGCTTTATCGATTATAGTTATCATTTTTCTTATATCTCTCATTGGGAAACTAACTCTTTGATTCAAATTTTTAACTATTAGGCTATTTAAATTAATTTCAAATAACAAGTTATATCTTAAGGGTTATAAATAAAAAATTATTAACAATAGGCATATTTGCACTTATTATCCGTGTTGGCCTGAGCGGATGTAATAAATCTAAGATTAATGAAGACATTAATGATAATACACCGATACCTGCTGTTATTGAAGCCGTTGTTCAAGTGGTCAATAGTATAGGAGCGCCAGTAGCAGATGCTTCTGTAACCTTTGATTTTGATGTTAATGGAAAAAAACAAAGTACACTTGTTCAAACTACTGAAAGTGCAGGTTGGACACCTTTTGCAGTTGCTGATATAGAAATTCCTTTTGGCAGAGGTGTTTGTTGCAATATGTAGAAATCATGCTTATCATTTTTTTCCTTAATAATTGTTAACGGGAAATTTATAAAAGATAACTCGTTTTAAAATAATGTTTTAAGAGAGAAAAAATATGAATAATGAAATAGAAGAAGAGAGATCTAATCTAGAATTACAAAATGAAATAAAACAATTAAAGATAAAAATAAAAAATTTAGAAAGAGAAAGAGACATATTATTGGCATTACATAGAAGAGAAATCGAAGAGTAGTAATTTTGGATTTTAGTGAGAAAGATGAAAGTTTGGAAACTGCTGGTTATTTTTGGATTTTTATTTTTAATTATCGGATGTATTTCAACTTACTTTTTTAATTACTATGTGTTTATATAGCACAACAAAAATCTAAAAAATTGAGGAAAATATGGCATATAATGTCTATGTAATAGAGCTTGACAAGAAAGTATTAAGTTCAAAAAAATTTAGAGAAAAAAACCCGTATATGAATCCTAAAAAAGCATGCTTTTATGTTGGACAGACTACCCATGACCCAATTGTAAGATTTAAGCAACATAAAATTGGATACAAAGCAAATAGATTTGTAAAAAAATATGGAATAAGACTTAAGCCAAAAATTTTTTCAAAGTTTAATCCAATCGCAAAACGTAATGAAGCTGAAATAACCGAACAGTGGATTGCAAAAAAGTTACGGGAAAAAGGTTGTGGTGTTTGGTCTAATTAGCATGCACTGCTTTATAAAAATAAATAATAAATTTTTTTTAATACTTCTCTCTTAAAAAACATTAAGAAGTCTTTTTTGATATTGCCCAATTGAAAATATATTCAAAAGGAATATTAAATTGTTCAATAATGGCGATAGGATGATTTTGCAAAATAATAAAAATAATAAATCAAGTTACACGTATACGGGTTCTAAGACACCACTTATCTGGGCAACGATCGGTGATAGGTTAAAACATTCTGCTAAAAAATATTCTTATAATGATGCACTAGTAGCCGTTTGGAGAAACGAAAGATATTCATATGAGCATTTTTACAAAATATGTAGAAGAGCTGCAAAAGGCTTAATGCATATGGGAGTTAAAAAAGGCGATAGAGTTGGTATTTTAGCAACTAACTACACAGAATGGGTTATTACACAATTTTGCACTGCTATGATTGGAGCTGTTCTAGTAACGATAAATCCTGCTTTACGTGAAAATGAAATTGAATATATATTAAGAGATTCAGAATGCCAAACACTCATCTTTATTGAAAAATTTAAATCTTCAAAATATATCGACATGTTTTATAACATATTTCCAGAAGCAAAAAAACAAAATCCAGGTAAGTTATTTTCATATAAATTTCCTAAGCTAAAAAATGTAATAATATTGAGCCAAGAGAGCAGCCCAGGATTATATACCTCAGGTGATGTGTTAACATATGGAAAAGAAGTTTCAAATAAAGAATTCATCAAGCGAGAAAAAGAGTTAGACCCTGATGATATAATAAATATTCAATACACTTCAGGAACAACAGGTTTTCCTAAAGGGGCATGTTTAACCCATCATAATATTGTAAACAACTCTTATTTTGTTGGAGAAAACATGTTATTTAATCATAAAGATCGACTATGCATCCCAGTACCATTACACCATTGTTTTGGAATGGTTCTTTCAAACATGCTTTGTGTAAACTACGGTGCAACAATGGTACTACCAAAGGAATACTTTGACCCTTTTTCAACGTTAAAAGCTGTTGAGCAAGAGAGATGTACTGCCATAAACGGTGTGCCAACAATGTTTATTGCTCAACTTGAACATCCTGAATTCAGAACAATAAATCTTTCAACTCTTAGGACAGGCATTATGGCAGGTGCTCCTTGTCCAATTGAATTAATGAGAAAGGTAAGAAAAAAAATGGGAATTAAAGATATTACAATATGTTATGGCCTTACTGAAGCATCACCCGTAACAAATCAGACAAGACATGATGAACCTGTTAGGATACGTGTTGAAACAGTTGGTAGACCTCTCCAGCACACAGAAATAAAAATAATTAACCCAGATACCGGAAAAGTAGTATCAATTGGAGAACAAGGAGAGATATGTGTTAGAGGACCCCAGATAATGAAAGGTTATCACAACAAACCTGAAGAAACAAAAAAGACAATTGATCAATCAAAATGGCTACACACTGGGGATCTTGGTACTATTGATGAAAAAGGTTACTGCCGGATTACAGGACGTTTAAAAAATATGATAATTAGAGGCGGGGAAAATATTTATCCTCGTGAGATAGAAGAATGCTTATACAGTAATCCTGACATAGTTGAAGTCCATGTTTTTGGAGTCTCTGATAAAAAATTTGGTGAAGAGATAGCAGCATGGGTTAAAAAAAGAGATAAATCAGAGTTATCTGAAGAAGATGTAAAAGCATTCTGTAGGAGAAGAATATCTCATCAGAAAATTCCTAAATATATCAAATTTGTTGATAACTTTCCAATGACTGCATCTGGAAAGATTCAGAAATTCAGAATGAAAGAGGTATTTACAGAAGAACTAAATATAAATTAATAAAACATCAAATATTGAATTTTATTTTATAAAATGAAAACGTTTTCCTTTCTTCCTAATATTTTTTAATCTTGATTCAACTGTTCTAAGATCAACTTCACCGTTATTATATGCCTCAAGGAAAGTTTCTGTATTAATACTAAATAAATTTGTATCACACATCATTTGATAATCCCTACATGCCACATGAGATATTTCATTTACAACTTCTTTAGTTATTTTTGAAGTGAAATGAAAATCCTCAGATAAAAATAAATCTACGCCGTTTTTTAAGGTTGAAACCAAAATATTACAGTCATTAATTATATCCTTAGGTTTAACACCATGGTGTTTTTCCATAGAAACAATACATGATTTACCAAAAGCATCAGACAGTAGTCTGTTTTTAAAATCTATAATCTGGGCATTTGTATGTTTTAATCTTTTCATTGCAATTTTATATTTTTTATTTGTGATTCGACCCCAAATTTTCAATTGTTCTAATTCAGAAACAACAGTTGATGTAACAAAACATGGAATATTATCAATTGCAATTTTTTTTACAACTTTATCAACCAAAGAATTATCTCTTAGTAGGAAGGATGTATCAAATGAAACACTTCTGATGATCATAAAACAAATCTATTGTAACAAATAATATTAAATAAAAGTTTTCTGAAACTTAGTAAATATTGTTCTAAAAAAAATTTGAGTTATATTGAATCAAATATTTTAATATAATTTTTATATAAAAAACTTTATATCTATTAAATAGATTAAATTTCTCAATGCTTGATTTAAATAAACATCCTTTGTTGAAATATTTTTTATTTAGCATTCTTTATTTTTCTGAAGGATTGATAATGGCCTTGACAACGGTCATAATTGTTTTATTTTTCACAGAAAAAGATATCTCAATATCAACAATTGCATTTGTTGGAGGACTATCAACAGTTCCTTGGGCATTGAAATTTTTATATGGGCCAGTTATTGATTTTTTTGGAAAATATGGGCGAAAAATTTTTATTATTATTGGAGGAGTAATTGGTTCAATATCAATATTTATATTATCTTTTATAGATCCCAAAAATTCAATTATACAATTTACTTCTTTACTTTTTTTAGGCCACTTAGGAGTAATATTAATCGATGTTGCAGCAGACGCCTGGGCAATACAAACTACAAAAACACATGAAAGAGGCAAGTTAAATGCAGCAATGTATACTGGTCTTTTTGCAGGAACTGGAATAGGAGGAATACTGCTTAGTTTTATAGCTACGTATTATGGTTTTAAAATGGTTTTTTTAACATCTAGTTTATTAATATTTTTATCAATTATTTTGCCTTTATTTGTTAAGGAAAGGAAAATAGAAATAAAAAGAAAAATTATAAAACCGCTATTAATTAAAGAATTTAAGAAAAAAAATACACAAATTGTCATTTTATTTAGCTATATTGCTGCATTGAATTATGGATTATTTAGATTTGTAATACCTGAGTATATGACAAATGTACTTTTACTTGATAAAATTCAGATAGGATTCCTTACATCTTTATATCCAATTTCAATAGTAATTGGTGTATTAATTGGAGGGTTTGCATCAGATATTTGGGGGCGTAAAAAAATATTATTTATTAGCTTATCTGCATTGCTTATATCCTCTATCTTTTTAGTTACCGCAGATAGCTGGGAAAAACTTGCAATTATTTATACAGCCATAGGCATTTTTACAGGAACCTCAAGTTTTTCTGCAATGGCTGCGTTACTAATGGATATTACAAATCCAAAGATAGGAGGAGTTCAATATTCATTTCTTACAAGTATCGCAAACTTTGGTCATATAAGTGTCTCTATGATAAGTGGAATCTTAATAATAAATCTTGGTTATAACCGATTCTTTTTATACACTGCTCTGACAATTGGTGCATCTTTATTAATACTTTATTTTGTTAAAGAAACCCTTAACAAAAAAACAAAAACAGCATAACAATAATAATCAACTATAAAAATAGAATTTTAAAAAATTATTTTTTGATTATTTTTTTGTTGAATTAATATAGCCAGATGCCAGAATAATTGATAAGAAAAAACCAAAAAACATTATCAGTACATAAAAATCTGAACCTTCTTTATAAAATAAATAACTGATTATAAAAACAACAACTGCAACAATTGCAAGAGCTATAGTCTTAATTGATTTATCATTTGTCATGGTTAATAAACATTTTTAATAATCATAAAACTATCGATATTAATAAATTTGCTAAGAATAAAAGATTTTTGAATATTTTTTATTTAAATTCTTTTCAATATAATCAAATTAAAAACTAACAACTTTATTAACTAATAATTGTTTTGAATATTTTGAGAAATATATATGACAAAATCGAGTTATAAGAGTCAACGAATTGGTGTTTTTATAGATGTACAAAATATGTACTATTCTGCAAAACAGCTGTATAAAGGAAAAGTAAATTTCAACGTTGTTTTAAAAGAAGCTATTGCTGGCAGACATCTAATTAGAGCTATTGCATATGTTATAAAAGCGGATGTTAAAGACGAAGACACATTTTATGATGCTTTATCTGAAATGGGTTTTGAAGTAAGATCAAAGGATCTGCAGATATTTTATGGCGGAGCAAAAAAAGGAGATTGGGATGTTGGTATCGCAATGGATGTGATGAGATTGGCACCCAAACTCGATACCATTGTACTAGTTAGCGGTGATGGCGATTTTTCAGATCTATTGGAACATACAAAAAGCCTAGGATGTAGGGTAGAAGTTGTAGCATTTGGTAAAACAACGTCCCATAAATTAAAAGAGGTTGCAGATCTTTTTACAGATCTTGATAAAGACAATAAATACTTATTAAAAAAAAGAAATTGAGAAGTATAATTTTTATATAAAGGGTCTTTTTGTTAAAATCGCTTTAAGATAAGAGTAAAAAAAATGTCATCCTACCATAATAATATTACATGAGATCCACCAAAGAATGTAAGTTTAAATCTTTATTGAGTAATAACAAGTAAATTGGTCAAATAGATATTATTAATAAATATTATAATTATAAAAAATTATATATATAAAGTATGTTACAAATATATAACAAAAATAAATTTATATTATGTGATAAAAATGAGAAAAATAATTGTTGTTGGTATAATAGCTATGCTAATAGTGACATCCTTTTCCGTCCTTGCAATCTCAAATAAAAAAAACAATTGTTGCCAATTTACCACTAGTTATTCGTTTGAAATTCCAGTAATTGAAAAAGTAGAATTAGGTAGTATTGTTTATGACCGAGTTAATATGAGCAAAGCCCCTTGCAGCGGTAATCCTGGAAATCCACGATTACCAAGTAAAGGCGCGTATATTCTTCTTCCTATGGGGACCAAAGTTGATAGTATAACAGTAACCCATGATGAAAGGGTTTGCTTAGGAACAAACTTTAATGTTGAACCTGTTGGACAACCCGTTACACAATCAGATATTAATTCAATTCAATTACCTATTCCTAATAAAGCGGTCTATAAATCTGAAGATCCTTTCCCTGGAAAATTATTTACAAGAGTTGGTACGTATAGTTGTAAAGGTTATGAAATCCTTGTACTAAAGCTACATCCTGTGCAATATATTCCTAATAGTGGTGAACTCTTTTACTATACTAATCTTACAATTTCTGTAGAAACTGTTGAAAACGAGAATACTAATGCATTGTATCGTGGGTTAGAAAAAGATGAATTTGAGATATTGAAAAAAGTTGATAACCCATGGGTAGCTAATACATATTTAGAGTTGAACCAAAACGTCAAATATTTGACACCTGTAGATTATGATCTTCTCATTATTACTACAGACTCTCTTAAAGATGGTTTTGAACCTTTAGCTCAGGCTCATAATGAAGATGGCACCCATACAATTATAAAAACACTTTCGGACATTGGCGCTAGTACACCTGAAGATATTCGAGAGTTTATTAAATATGCATATAATAATTGGGGGATTGAATATGTTTTAATTGGTGGTGATTATGACATTGTGCCTGCAAGATTATTATATTACGGATTTTGGTTTGATGACCATATGCAGCCACATTCTGAATTCGGTCCCTCTGATATTTATTATAGTGGTCTTGATGGACCTTCTACACCTCCTGGCGATTTGTATGAGCCACCTGGTTCTAGATATTGTTATGCAGAGGCTGATTCAGGAGAGGATAATTGTCAGTTCGAAGTTGGTTTATTTACTCCATCCCTTGATCTAACAAATTACTCTACCGCAGAGGTATCTTTTAAATATTATTTCATTGAAAAATGGTATCAATATTTAACTAATGCTTATGCAAAAGTCAATGTATATTCAGGTGGAAACTCCTCAGAAAATTTTGAGGAGAATTTATTAGAGTTGAATTATAATTATGATGGGAATATTACTCTGACATTACATCCATCTAACTATACCGACCCAAGTAATGTTTTTATAGAGTTCTACTACAGCATAACTGAAGGTTATTGGTTTCCCAGTTCGTTTAATATTGATGATGTATGTGTTAAAACTGAAAGTATAAAGACCAGTAATATTATAATTTTTGAGGAAGATTTTGAAGGAGATGTTTTTCTACCCGATGGTTGGACTCAAATAAAATATAGTAAAGAAGGCGGATGGAAGCAGGAAAATTATAGGTTTAAGGAAGATTTCTTTGCAGAGGTCAATGTCGGAAGAGCATGCGTAGGTGATGCTTCAGAAGTTAATAATTTTGTAAGTAAAACTATTGAATATATGGATACAGATTCCTCAGATTCATATTTGAAAAAAGTACTAATGGCTGGGGAATGGCTTGGTTTAGCCTGTATTTCAGGAGGAAAACGTTTGGATGAACTTATCGGCGTATGTAAAAATCATGGCTATACAACGGTTGGTTTTCCACGATTAAAATATAGAATTGATAAATTGTATGATTTAATATTCTGGCGATGGCAAACATATCAAATTATTAATCGTATAAACAAAAATGTTCATATTATTAATCATAATGGACATTCAGATTATGATTATAATATGCGCATATATGCCCCAAATGTAAATGAACTTACAAATAACAAGTATTTCTTTGTTTATTCTATAGGTTGTAATTCTGGAGGATTTGACCAGGGTGATTGTATTGCTGAACATCTAACCGTAAAAACCAGTCATGGAGCATTTGCAGGTATATGGAACGCCCGGTTTGGATGGTTTATCTCAACTAGTACGGATGGGCCATCAGAACGCTATCACAGGGATTTCTGGGATGCAGTATTCAGTGAGAATATAACCGTGATAAGTAAAGCAAATCAGGACTCTAAAGAAGATAACATCTGGCGTATTAATAGCCCATACATGAGATGGGCTAATATTGGACTGAACTTTTTTGGAGATCCCGCTGTTCAATTTAAATATCTTAGATCTGAAGAGAGCAGTGTATATAGTCAAATTAGTACTTCACTGCAATCCTCAAGTATTTCTACTAACCAACAAAATAGTCAAAATAATAATAGAAATGAATAAGCAATAATAATTTTTTAACTTTTTTTTATATAAAGAAATATTTTCTATAACAATAAAAGTTTATTTAGAAGAAAATATTTAGACAACTTTCAAATTAAAAAAACTCATCTTTGTTATTAAAAAAAAAGAAAAAGAGAGATAATTGTTTTAATTAACAAGAACAATTGGTCCTAATATTGTTATACCATATTTTTCAGTTATTATCTCTTCGCTTGGTATGGCAATATTTAAAGTTATTTCTCCAGGGCCAAATGCAAATAGCTTTGTTTTACCTGAATTAATTGTAGCTGACTTATTTGCGCTAAGGTTTTCAACCATTCCACTACTAAATGTATTTACTCTGCCTAGGAGCCCACCTTCTAATGTTATGTTCCATGAGAAACTAATATTTGTTTCTTCTTGATTTTTAACCTTAAAGGATGCCTTACGTATTCCAAAACTCTCTGGTGTTATTTTAACCGGAGTTTCTAAAAAGAATGCTTGTACAGATTTGTTTTCATCCATTATAATGTATGTAGGATTTTCAGAACCGTCGATGTCTCCCTCCCACTTTTCAAAATAATATCCTGGGCTAGCAACAGCTTTAAGAGTAACATTTGTACCATTTGGATATGAGTCAAGATTTGGTTTTTTTGTAATTTTTCCTTTTCCTTCTGCTACTGTTGCATTTAAGATATATTCATCTTCTGGTGGAGGCTGCGAACCGCCAAATTCATAGGTAACATCTAATTTGATATGCTTGATAGTTAGAACTTGAAGTCTTAAGTTAAAAGTTGTGTCAATATCAATAAACTCTTTTATTATCTTTCCAAGTCCAAATAAGAATGAATCTTCTATCAAATTATCAAGACTAAACAAAAATGATGAATCATCTGCTTTCCCGGGTAAATGACGCCCCATAACAAGTGTACACATCACAAGCTCTTCACCTTCGTTGAAGGTTTCATTAGAAATTTGATAATTTACGGGTACACTTACACTTTCAGGAACTTCAACTTCCTTATCAATAAGTTCACCATCTGCAACATATGCGTTAAACCATTCTTTTGCTCTAATATCAGATAATGATCCATATAACTTTACTCTTCCTGTTATCATCTTGTTTAAATAGATCTTTTCTTTATCTAAGACAACATTTAAAGGAATTGTAATATTATCTTTTACCTTATAACTTATTTTTCCATTTTTTTCAGTTTTAATGGCGTTCAGTGTTATACTAGTATTATCTAGGTTAAGTGTCGGTGAAACAGTACCATAAACATCATCATTTACTACAACGTCAATACTACCCGAATCAATATCCCCTGCGTAGACTATAGCACTTGCTCCTAAAAGAATTGTAGCAATAAATATGCTAAATATTCTCAAATTTTTCATTTTATATCACTTCCTTACAATCGACATATTTTTCTTTTTATAAATGTTATATATAATTATTAATATATAAATGTATTGCTATAAAGATAGTAAAATTAGTTTATATTATAAGAAATATTAATAGGTAATATTATAAGAATTATTAATAAAATTGTAACAAATAATAAATTTTCTCATACTTATACTTTCATTATCTATAAAATATGTTTAGTTGAAAATATCTAAAAAATCTTTTAAAATTAATCTATTCGATGAATTTTGTTTCAACAAATACTAACTAAGTACAGGAATATTATCTCAATATATAAATGACTTTAACAAATAATAAAAATATCTGATTTTCTTTTAATAGTATATACCAAATATTACATTATTAAATTTAAAACTGAAAAGGAAAATAAAATATTTCTTTTATCATATTTAAAAAGTTATCAATTGCTAAATTAAATTTTAAATATTTCCCATTTTTATTAATCTCAAAAACCAAATCTCCTTCATCAACAAGATTATTATAAGTATCTGTTAAATTAGGATAAGATAGACTATTATTAAAAGTTTTTATAAGTCTATATATATCTTTTTTTGTCTCATAATCCTTAAATGTATAAACAATTTCTTTACGACCTTTCTTTTTTAAATTAATAATTTTTTTCTTTTTAGTATTATAAATAGATTTGCCATTTTTTCTGTCTAAAGGTCTAATAACATCACTATTAAGAAGGTTATTAATATGAAAACCTACAGTAGAATAAGCAAGATTTAAATCTTTAGAAAGTTCAGATTCTGAACAGCGGCCTGGAAAAAGTAAATTAACAATAATTTTCAAAGGTACTTCTTTTCTTAAAAAACCTAACAATTTTTTATCTTTCGTACCGACTTTACCGATGATATAGAACCTTTTAAATTTTCCATCATTTCTATAATTTATTAAATTTTTTTTCATTAAAAAATTAATATGGTAAAGCAAAGTAGATTTGGGTATTTTCAATTTTCTTGATAATTCATTAAAATGTAATCCTGGATTTTTTAATATAGAATGGAATATCTCATATCTTATTTGATTATCTAGAATATCATTCTTAATTGACATTTAAATATTATTTACCTCCATATCCTTTTTTATCTTACTACCTATTATAGTTGTTTTGTTAATATAAATAAATTTCTATTTAATTAAAGAAAATTAAGAGAAAATAGTGTTAAAAAAATCCAAGACTTATTAAAATAATAAAAAACCCAATTATCAAAAGAATAATTGAAATAATATAGCCAAAAATTATATAGTGGCAAAATAAAGACCATTCATCAATATTATCTCTCTCTAAATATTCAAGTGACCACGTTGCCCTTCGACCAAATAAAGTCTTTCCCCAGGGATAAACCAATATTTTTCCTTTTTTATGACAATAAAAATTAATTAAAAAAATAAGAATTCCACCGACAATAAATACAACGCCTGGAAAAGTAATAGATGAACTTGAATATACCATTTTTTCAATTTTATAAAACTAAAATCTATTTATAATTGTTATTTCTTTTAAACATTTAGTCTATGGAAATATTTATCGGAACATCTGGTTGGTCCTACGATTGGAATGAAGGAAACTCTTTAGAGTGGTATATAAATAATTCAAATCTAAATGCTATCGAACTAAACATGAGTTTCTATAGATTTCCTTACCCAAATATGGTCAAGTCATGGGCAAAAAAAGGAAAAGACCTTATATGGATTGTAAAAATTCACCGATCAATAACCCATCATAAAAAACTAAGTAAGGGCTCATATGATATCTTTAAAAGATTTAAAAATATCTTTAAACCTTTAGAAGATAAAATACATTATTATTTACTTCAATTACCGCCTCATTATAAAAATATTGAAGCTCTAGATTTATTTTTAAAAAAATGCAACTGTGAAAAAATATGTGTTGAGTTTAGAGATGAATCATTATTTAATGATGAAATAATAAAATGGGGAAAGAAACATGATGTTTTAGTTGCAAGCATTGATGCACCAGAGATGCCAAGACAGATAATGAGTAAGAAAATCATTTATGAAAGAATTCATGGCAGAACTGGGTGGTATTCACATGATTATTCCAGAGATGAACTTTTAGAAATTAAAAATAGAATTTATAGAAAAAATCCTGAAAAGGTATATATATTTTTTAATAATGATCATATGTTTGAAAATGCAAAAGCTATGAATAGTATCTTAAGACAAAATATCTAAATTTTGAATTAAATTTATATTCTTTATGCATGTAAAAAAGAATTGTAAACATTTTTTATTCATAATTGTATCTTAAAAATTATGCCTATCAAAATGATCAATACATGTCTTAATAGTTATTCTTGTTGCATTAACCAATGTTTCAAGTTCCATTCCATCAGGATTTTCTTCAGTTTTGTGTAAAGGAACGTGAATAAAACCAGATTTAATGTGTAAATTATTTTCACAAATATAATGTAAAACACTATATAGCATTCCATTGCATAAAGAAAGACCTCCAAATATACTAACCTTAGAAGTTATATTCTCTCTTCTTAATTCTCTTACAATTTTTATTACGGGTAAAGGAGAAAAACGTAACAAACGTTCTTTTGGAATTAATATTTCAATTTTTGAGTTTTTTCCTTTTTCTCTTTTTAAATTAAAACCAATTTTTTCAATTCGAATTTCTTCGTGAGGTGCAACAAGACCTATAGAAAACACATAATCAGGATTATAAAATTCAATTGCTTCATAAACAATTTCGATTGATTCTGTAAAGTTATAAAGATTTGGCAATACTGTAAAACCAATTATTTTTGCTCCGTTGATTGTTTCGTTATCTAATTCCTCTGCAATAAGTTCAGACGGATTAACTTTATAGTTTAAAAAAGGACCAAAACCCATAACTAGTACAAGATTTTGTTCGCCTTTATCGATATTTAGCGAATGACTGCTTAATATTGGTGAAATTGTTAAAAATAGAATTAAAGAATATGATATTGCAAGATTTATTTTTTTCAATTATAACCCCCTTGATAAGATTGTAGATTTGGAATATTTCAATATTTAATAACAACTCATTATATAAAAAATAAATTATTGTAATTTTTAAATAGCAGTTTTTGGTTCTTTTTATATAATAAAAAATGTTAAATTTGAATATTTTATTTGTGATATAAAGGTTTGATTGTATGAAAATAAAAACATCTTATTGGACACTTCTTGCAGCAATTATTTTTACAATCAATACTGTTTATTATTATTTAAACCATCCAGATGATAATGTTGGTATAATTATTTTTTCAGTTGCAACAATTATATTTTATATAGCAACAGTTGGAAACTATAAGAGTGGTAACTAAAATGGAAAAAAATGGCATTGCTGTAGGTATAATTGGTGGATTAGGACTGGGATTACTTCTAGGAGTTGAATACTCAAGTAGATATGTAACAATTGTAGGCGCAATCTTAGTTGTTATCTCAATTCTTATTATAATTCTGTTATCTCGCAAAAAATAAAAAAAATTTTAAAATTAATCTTATTTTATCATATTTGCTTTTAATAAAAATAATTTTGACATCAATGAAAAGGCAAATTTTTCTATTGTAGTAAGATCAAGTGTGGGGCTCATTGAATTTGTAAAAACAATAATTCCTATTCTTTCGTCCGGTATATATTTCATTAAAGTTTGAACACCTACTATACTTCCTGTATGAGAAATTACTTTTTTCCCAAATTTATCTTTTCTAATAATCCACCCTAAACCATATCTTTCATCATTATTAGTTGCATAATGATCTTTATGCATAAGTTCAACGGTTGAATTTTTAAGAATTCTTATTTTATTCCACATTCCATTATTCATATGTGCTATTAGAAAGTGGGATAAATCATCAACAGATGTTCTCAAAGAACCTGCAGGATATGTGACTAACATATTATAATGTGGATGAGGAAAATAAGTTCCTTTTTTGAACTGATAAGGTACTGCCAAATTACTAATATTTACATCTCTAAGTCTAAAACTTGTATTAAACATATTAAGTGGTTCAAAAATATGATTCTTACAGTATTGATCAAATTTTTCCCCTGAAATAACTTCTACCAAATATCCAACAATTGAGTAACCAATATTTGAATAAGCAAAATTTTCACCAGGAAGATTATCTGACCAGATAACGGGAGTATAAGCACTTCCATTAGGTGTCAAGTAATTCTTTAACCATGGATAAGGATAATCTGGAATATCAGGATCTCCAGGAATATAAGAAAGACATGTCCAAAACATATTATCACCAGTAAGACTTGACCTATGTGAAAGAAGCATTCTAAAAGTTATAGGAACATTTGGATGATTGGGATTTCTTAAACTGAATGGTAAATAATTATTTACATCTTCATCAAGATCAATTGAATATGACTCATTTTCTATTAGCTGCATTAGAGCAGTAGCAGTAACAGTTTTAGATATTGAAGCGGACAAATATATTGTGTTTAAACAAGCAGATTTATTTTTTCCAATATTATAAAAACCATAACCTTTAGACCAAATTATATTTTCATCCATTATAACACAAACAGAAAGTGAAGGTTTATGAGATAATCTCATAAGAAATTCTATGAATTTATCAAAAAAAATTCCATCGTTAACTATTGGCTGTCTATCAGATAGCCCAACCTTATATTCAACAGGTGCTTTACAGACTGGCAAAAATAAAGTTCCTAAGAGTAGGACAAGTATATATGCTGATGTAATTTTTCTTTTCATTATACCACCATTTCATTATTATTATTTGGATTAATGATTTTAATATTAATAAAATTATAGTAAGAGCAATAATATATAAAAATAATTGAATAAGGTTAATCCGTTAGATATCAATCAAGATTTAAACATCTTGGAAAACGAAACTAGTGCAAGATATCATAGAAATCTTCCTAATAACATACTATTATTTCTAGATAAAGATTTTCAACCTTGTTTATTTGATAAAACAAAAAATTTAATTTAATATTCTGCTGATTAACCGATTTGCTCTAAAAGTATATACTACACTTATAGTACAATCTATAATTAATTCCATGACTAAAGCAAATGGACTTTTTCCTCTTATCTTATTAAACAATTTATCAACTAAAAAAAAGGCAAAAAATGTAAAAAAGCTAATTCTAATCAGTCTTAAAATTAGTATTATTTTGTTGACTGAAGCAGTACTTTTCATATCATAACTTTCTTTTTCAGAATTAGTAAATAAGTTGTTTCTATGATTCTGATTTATTACAGAATCTTTTGCCTTAGAGGCATTACAAAAAGGCATTATAATTATTATAGATACACATAAAAGAGAGAAAATCTTTAATTTTGAATGTTTCGTATTATAACCTCCCTATCTTAATAGTGTAATAATAAATTTAAATAATATATAAATTTTGCTGTGAAAAATTCATTGATAGTATAAAATATTTGGTATATCAACATTAACGCATGTTAATTTTATATAGCAATAATTGATATTGATTATTAGTGGAGGTAGATTATGAATAAAAAGATTTTTAGTATATTTTTATTTTTGATGTTTTTGACAACAGGTTTTACTTTTGCTAATTCTAATAAAATTAGTCAAACAAATTTATCTAAGGAAATAAAAACTTCTTGTTATATAAAAATAAATTCAGATGATGCAATTGGTTTAGCAAAGGAACTAATAAATGAAGGTTTTGATGTATTATATGACAAAATTGAAAATAATTATTTTGAATTAATTGTTACACCTAAGGAATTAAAAATTATTGAGTCAAGAGGGTTTAATTATAAAATAATATCATATGGTAGACCTTTTTATAAAATACAAGAAGAAATGCAAAATAATCCTTCTTTTATTCCACCAGGATACTCTGATCTTACAGATATAATAAATGAAATGTATACTATTGAAAGTAACTATCCTTCAATTTGTAAAGTATATGATTTAACAGATACCTATGGATGCTCACCAACCTATGAGGGGCGTCATATTTATGCAATGAAAATTTCTGATAATGTAGATGTTGAAGAAGACGAACCTAGTTTTTTAATGGTAAGCTGTCATCATGCAAGAGAAATTGTAACACCAGTAATTGCTCTTTATTCAATAGGACAGTTGACATCAGGATATGGAAGTAATCCAAGTATTACAGCCGTAGTTGACGATTATGAAATATGGATTTCACCTGTTTGGAATCCAGATGGTTATGAATATTGTTATTATTATGACAATTGGTGGCGAAAAAATAGAAGACCTCCAGATGGGGTTGACCTTAATAGAAACTATCCTTTTGGATGGAATTCAGGATGTTCGGGTAGTACAGACCCATACTCAGAAACATATAAAGGACCTAGCCCAGCATCTGAACCCGAAACCCAAACAATGATGGCATTCTCAGATGACAAACATTTTGCAAAGGTACTTGACTATCATTCTTATGGTAGTGAAGTCTTATATGGCTATTGCTGTCATTCTCATCCGTTTTCAAGTTTTTTTTATTCTGAGGCCGTGGCACTTTCTACTGCTGCAGGTTATTATGGCTCTGTAAGAGCACCTAGCGCAGAAGGAGAGGAATATCAATGGCAGATTTGGGGAAATGGGACTTATGCAAATCTAATGGAAACTCATACCTCTTTTCAACCAAGTTATAGTAGTGCACTTTCAGAATCTGCTAAGGTTTTTCCAGGTACAATATGGATGCTTGAAAGACCAATCTCCGTTTCAGGTCATATAGTTGACTCAATAACAGGCGAGGCATTAGTAGGAGCAATTGAAATTGAAGGAGTTAGTTTTTTAAATGATGAAAAATTCATGAATGATCCTAACTTTGGAAGATATCATTTGTTTTTACCAACAGGAGTATATAATCTGAAATTTGAACATGATGGATATCATTCACAAACACATGAAGTAACTGTGACTACTACAAGTGAAGAAATTCTAGATGTAGAGCTAGTAAGATTAAATAATGCCCCGGATAAACCTTCTATTAATGGTCCTTCAAAAGGGAAAGAAAGAGTTGAATACACGTTTAATTTTACAGCAACAGATCCAGATGGAGACGACATTGAATATTATATTAACTGGGGAGATGGCAATACTATTGATTGGACTGGGCCTTATTGTTCAGGAGATACTGCAACATATAAACATATATGGGATAAAAAAGGAACATACATAATTAAAGCAAAAGCTAGAGACGTTTATAACCAAGAAAGTGACTGGGAACAATTCACAATCACCATTGAAAAAAAGAGTAAAAACTTGATTAGAGAAACAATTTTCTTAAGATTTTTACTTTTCAAATTATTTCAACATTATCAAAAATTGTTCATTTGAATAAAATAAATAGAAGATTACTGAAGGTTTTTCATATCTTCTTCTATCATTTTTTCAAGTTTCTTGTCAACACCTTGTTCTCTTGCAATATTTTGTAAATCATTAATTATATTATCCCATAAAACCTGTTGCTGAATGGCATAATCCCACATATCAAGTCTTTTTGGACCGTCTGATTTTTTGAACTCCTCAATATAAATTTTTTTGTCTTTTTCATCCATAACAATCACAAATATATTCTATTCTTTTTTTACAGCTTTACTTTTTTTCATAATGTCCATCTGTGCGATATTTGACATTTCAGCGATGGATTCTTCCCATAAACTTGCTTGATCTAATGCATAATACCACATATCTAGCTTTTTTGTTATATCTGCCTTCTTGAAATCTTCTAGGAATTTTTTCTTATCTTCTTCTTTCATAAACAATAACTAGAAATGCACTGCGTTTTAATATATTTTTATCAAATTTTCAAAAAAGAAAATAAAAAATTTAAAAATAAATATTTTTTAGGGAAAAGGTTATAAGAAAAAATTCTTTAATGAAACTAATGGGGGGCATAAATTTGCCTGACTATATCGTAAATATTAATAGATTATTTAAAAAAAGTTCTAACGGTGCCAAAAAAACAGAGATTTGGGCAGAAATTACTGATTTAAAAAACGCTACGACAATGAATAAAAGAATATGGTGGGAAGATACTAATGGCGTCCATCATGATGAAACCCCTAGTCTACCTATAGAGGTTAGAAAAGCAGTTGACAATGCATGGCTTGAAAAGAAAAGAAAATGGTGACTAGCCTCTACTGCATACCTTATTATATTAGTTTAAAAAAAATAACTTGGAATTGAAAATTTTTAATTATTGGCAATATAATTAGTAACCTTATTATATAATATAAGGTATATAAAAAATGTTAAGATATTGGAGGTTCATATAATTATGAAAATAATAAAAAAAATATTTGTTTTCTTTTTTACAATTTTAATTTTATCAACCTATATTGCAAGTCCATCTCAAAAACTACAAGAACCATTAAAAAAAAATGAAATCTCCTCAATATTGAAAGGTGGTGATCTTGAGATATTCGATGGTTTCAAAATATTATATATAAACGGCTCAAACTATCAAATGGGATATCAACATGGTTTTCTTTTAAAAAATGAAGTACAAGAAAATGTAAGGGCATTTATTAAACTTGCAGAAAAATCATCAAGTTATGAAGACTTAATTAATTTATGGAATATTATGAAACCATATATTCCTTGTTGTTATATTGAAGAAATGCAAGGAATTGCAGATGGGGCAAATGTAAATTTAGAAGATCTTGCAGTTACATACATGTATGTAATATTTTACGACATGAGATGCTTTTCATATGCTGCTTGGTCAGATGCTACAAAAGATAATAATCTATATCACATAAGGAGCCTTGATTTTTCTTTATTAATACAAGACCCAATAACAAATAAATATATTCAGGAAAACTCTGTGATAATTATTCGTAAACCTGAAAATGGATTAAAAACAGTTACACCAAGTATATCAGGTTGGATAAATTTTTATGAAGGCATAAATGAAAAACAGATATCAATAGGTGTCCAAGTTTGCTGGAGTGATGACCAAACACTAAAAGGAATACCGGCTATATTTAGAGTGCAAAAAGCACTTGATTTTGCTAATAATATAAGCGAAGCAATAGATATTTTAACCTCGAATAAAACTATTGGTTGGAATTTTATAGTTTCTGATGGCAAAACATCTGAAGCATATGCAGTTGAAACAAGCGCAAATCTTACATATGTTGGAACTTGGAATAACTCAATAGAAAATAATCATCCTTTTTGGAAAATAAAAAACGTGGTAAGACGAACTAACTTCTTTATTGACCCGGACCTTGCTTCTACCCAGAGAAAACACTATAATATTGGTGGATTTTTTAATTTTTTAAAAATGATAACTGGTAGAGGAGGAGGGTTCTACTTATTATGGAGAAAATACAATTCAATGAGTAAAGAAATTAATAAAAATTGGGGCAAAATAAATCTTAACAAAAGTATCTCACTTTTAAGAAAAGTTTACGATGGGAAAACAGATCTCTTATTATTTATTTTTATTAATCGTTATAAAGGAAGCATCTTTTGTGACTTTCACCAGTGGTCTTTTTGTCCAGAGAACGGAAATTTTGTTATATCATTTGCAGATGCTAAAGATTATTCTCACAAAACTAAACTTCATTATTTTAATATAAACGATTTTTTTGCTTGAAAATAACATTTTATTGAGTTGGATTATTTACCGAACCCATAAAAAGAAACGTCCCTGTTTCTTTATGTCTAATAAGATACAGAAATGGATGATTTGCATTAAAAACAACTCTGCTATCATCACCATTAATAGTTGATCTTGCCATAATAACTGCAGTTGCAGCTGCCGCTTCAGTTCCTTCTTCATTAACATCAATATATGCTTTATGAACTACTTTTGAAATAAATAATTCCTTTAATCCAGTTATTCCTGAAAAATCAGCTTCATCTGGATTAAATGCACTTGGCATTCCAAGGTTTATTAAATAATTGTTTAGTATATAATTATCTGTTTCAACTTTGAATTTTGGTAAATATATATTTACCTCTCTTTCAGACATTGAATCTATCCACTCTGATAATTCATCATTATCAATTTTGTTTATAATTTCAACTAAATCATTATTTTTTTTCGGTAAAAGAATCACCATTGAAATTTCTTCTCCAGAATAAGGCAGTTCAAGAATCTGAAGTCTATCTGTTTCAGTGTAATTAAATAAATCTTCTGTATCTGTTATTTTCATCGTAGGTACAGTTCTAATATTTCCAAAACAATCCTCAAAATCTCTGTCTGTTGTGTTCTCCTTATCAAACTGTACTTTCCACATACCCCTAAAATAAATTGCATTAGTAAGAATGAGAACAGTAAGCGGTGTTATATAACTCGGTTTAATTAAATCTTTTATTAAACTATTGGTTTGATTTTCTACCCATCTGTTTATTGTTTTTGCTGCCTCCACAGGTTTATTATAATCTACTAAACTTGTATTAGCATGGTAATAATTATTTATAATATCTAGATATTCTTCAATTAATTCAAGATTTTCGTTTGGCCATAAAGCATTAGCAGTACTAATGTTATATTCTTTATTTTTATTAAAATATCCATACAAACGATCAACATATTCATGAAAAGACTCGTTATTCTGCTCTATACTCAAAACCTTTGCCATCTCGTCTGCAGTAGGCCCTCTGGCCCCCTCATAAGTCATTGCAAGAGCGGTAAATATGCTATAAGGCGAAAAGAAAATATTTTTATCAGTTTCAGGATCTAAGTATAATTGTCTAAAAAGATTAAAACAAAACACATTTACTGCATCATCAAATGAAGAAACATTACCTGTGATAATTAACGGTTCATCATAAGGATTTCCAGTTGTTTCATTTATTGGCCTATTGTTAAAAACAAATAATGCTGTACCAATTAAAACCAAACAAACAATCACTACAATTATTGATTTATATCTCATAATAATCACAAATAAGACGTATTATAGTTTTTACTATATATAAAGCATGATTATGTTTGGGAAAAACCAAATTTAGATATTAAAAAAATCATTAAAAAATAATTAACCAAGGGGTCCCAAAATACCTCCTATATAAAGAATTAGTATTGCACTACCTGCAACCAAAATGTTATCATCAATAGGTCCAAATTCATATCTCTCAAAAAAAGATGCAAATATTGCAGCAATAATTCCCCATAAAGGTATAGATGGAATTCCTGAATTAGCAAAATAATAACCTACCGGGATACATACACCCATCATATACATATTTCCAATAGGATGTTTGCGTCTTTCGCTAAATGCGATATTCCTAACAATACCTGTTATCCCATCACCAAAAGCAATGAATGCAGGTGGAATAATTGCTATCCATGGATTACCAAAAATCTGCCATAAGACGAAAATAGCAATTCCCCACATAAAACAAAAACTAACGTCATTAAAATTATTTCCGGATTGGAACCAATAAAAAGAATTCCCAGTTTTATGAGCAATAAATGTAATAATTCCCATTAAAACACCAGAAAACAGTGGAAGCCAAGCATTTGAAAATAAAAAAGGTACAAGTAGTACAACAACGCCACCTGCAAATATATGAATTATTTTTCTATTATAGTACAAAGCTACGTTTTTTTTCATGCGTTTTTTAAGCATATAATCATAAATTTTTTTTGATAAAAAAATGACTGAAAAAGCATACGCTGCTAAAACAAACATTGATAATATTTCAAATAGCACTTGCTGATCTAGCATCGCCTTTGGTATAAGTTTATCTTATATAAATTTAGTAGAACCATAGAAGAATATTACTCAACGAAACTTATTTAAGATAAAGGTTAATGCAGTTATTTGCAAAATAAGAAAAACAAAAGTAAAAATTTTGTTTTTTTTTCTTTTGTGACAGTATAAACTCCAAAAGTTTAAGGAGGAAAAAAATAAATGAATGGAAAAGTAAAATGGTATAACCCTCGAAAAGGTTATGGGTTTGTGGAAGGAGAAGATGGGAAAGATATCTTCATCCATAGAACTTCTATACCTCAGGGAACGTTTCTAAATGAGGGAGATACTATAGAATATGAAATAGAAGAAACAGATAAAGGCCCAAAAGCAATTAACATTAAAAAAGAAGAGTCATCTTAATTTTAAGTTAATTTGAAAAATTGGAAAAAAAATCCAATAATAACTAATTAAATCTATTTTTTACTTATTTTTTTATCTTTTTTAAAACAATCATTACATATTGTATTACCGTAAGTTATTCTTTTACCGCAAATTCTACATTTACCACGATAAATACGCTTAAAACCTAATATTATCTCATGATGTTTTGTAATCCAGTTGAACATTAAACCTTCTCTATGAATACCTGATTTCATCTTTACCCCTCACTTAAGATATTGTTTTCATAATTATAAATGAAAACTATGATTAATAAGTATAATTCGTATTTTGTTATAAAATGTTTTGCAGAAAAAATTCTGTATTAGGAAAAATACTTAAATAACAGTTTTATAAAGCCGACTCAGTTAGGAGAAAAAATATGAAAACTTTCATTACTGGCGGTGCAGGATTTATCGGAAGTCATTTAGCGGATGCACTTTTAGAAAAAAATCATTTTGTCACAGTTTATGATAATCTTTCATCTGGAAAAAAAGAATTTTTAAAAAAATCAATGAAGCATAAAAATTTTAGATTTATAAAAGGTGATTTGTTAGATTTCGAAAAATTAAAAAAAGATATAAAAGACCATGATGCAATTTTTCATATCGCTGCAAATCCATATGTAAGACTTGGCGAGAAACAAACAAGGCTTGATCTTGAACAAGGCGCAATTACCACATATAACGTTTTGGAATCTATGAGACTAAACAATATTAAAAAAATTGTTTTTTCATCAAGTAGTGTAGTATATGCAGAAACCCCCTCAATTAAAATTCCAGAAACATATGGACCTACATTACCAATATCTCTTTATGGAGCCGGAAAACTTGCTGCAGAAGGGTTAATTTCAGCATATTGTGGGACATTTGATTTGCAAGCTTGGATATTTAGATTTGCAAATGTAGTAGGTATAAGAGGTACTCATGGAGTCATTGTAGATTTTATCGCGAAACTAAAAGAAAACCCAAAAGAGCTTGAAATTTTAGGTGATGGAAGACAACAAAAACCATATCTTCATGTAAAAGAATTGGTAGATGGGATCATTTATGGATTTGAACATTCAGATGGAAAAATTAATCTATTAAACCTTGGAGTTGACAGCAATACGACTGTTACAAAAATTGCCGAAATGGTAGTAGAAGAAATGAAACTTTCAAATGTGAAATTTTGTTATACTGGTGGAAAGCGCGGATGGGCAGGAGATGTTCCTCGTTTTCAACTTGCAACAGAAAAAATGAGAAATTTAGGTTGGGAAGCCAAATTCCCATCTAATGAAGCAGTAAGAAAAGCTATAAGAGAAACACTTGATAACATATAAAAAGAGGAATGTCAAATGATTATCTCACGTTCACCTGTAAGAATCACACTTGGAGGAGGGGGGACAGATTTACCATCTTATTATAAAAAATATGGTGGGGCATTAATAGCTGCTGCAATTGATAAATATACTCTTGTTACTGCACATACCCGTTTTGATGAAAATATTAAACTTAACTATTCAAAAACTGAACTTGTAAAAGATATTAGCGATATAAAACATAATATCTTTAGAGAAAGTCTTAAGCTATTAAAGATAAAAAAGGGAATAGAACTTACCAGTCTTTCAGATATGCCTAGTAGCTCAGGTCTTGGAACTAGTGGAAGTTTTACAATAGCATTGTTAAATGTTCTACATACATATAAAAAAGAATTTGTAAGTCAGAAAAAACTTGCAGAAGAAGCATGTAATATTGAGATAAAAATATTAAAAGAACCTATTGGAAAACAAGACCAATACATGGCTGCTTTTGGAGGGATTACTTATCTTGAATTTAATAAGAAAGGAAAAGTAAAGATAAAACCCTTAAAAATAAGCCAGGAAATAATTGATGAGTTGCATGGTAATATTATGCTTTTTTATACAGGAATTAAAAGATCGGCAAGTAAAATATTAAAACATCAAGATCAGAAATCCAAAATAAATGAGGTAAAAACAATTGACGCCCTTCATAAGATAAAAAAAATTGGTCTTGAAACAAAAAAAGCATTTGAGAAAGGTGATGTAGATAAACTTGGATATTTTTTAGATGACCATTGGAACATTAAAAAACAGCTTTCAAAAAACATTAGCAACTCTTATCTGGATAAATGTTATCTTCATGCAAAAAAAAATGGAGCACTTGGTGGTAAAATAATGGGCGCAGGTGGTGGTGGTTTTTTTATGTTTTATCATAATGGAAATGTTTTTGAAAAAACTAAATTCATAAAAGAAATGGATAAGAAAGGATTAAAAATAATGAGATACAAATTTGATTTTGAAGGGTCAAAAATAATTCTAAACATGAAAAATATTTAATAAATTGATTTATGGTTTTTAAAATGCAGATAGCAATAATTTGTGGTGGACTTGCAACAAGACTTGGAAATCTTACAAAAATTTTACCTAAATCAATGATAGAAATAAAAGGCAAACCTTTTCTTGAGTACCAAATAGATATGCTTAAAAAACAAAATATTAAAAATATTATTTTATGTGTTGGTTATTTATCTGAAAAAATTGAATCTTATTTTGGAAATGGTAAGAAATTTGATATTAATATAAAATATAGTTATGATGAAGATAAACAATTAGGCCCAATGGGTGCTATTAAAAAGGCTGAAAAATTACTTGAAAAAGAATTTTTTGTATTATATGGAGATTCCTACATCTTTGTTGATTTTCAAAAAGTACATGATTTTTATAAAGAAAAAGGTAAACTTGCATGTATGACTGTTTATAAAAATGAGGATAAATATGATAATAGCAACCTAATCGTTGAAAACAACATTGTAATTGGATACAAAGATTCAAAATTAGAAAAAAAAGTAAAATATATTGATTATGGAACAAGTATTTTAAATAAAAAATCTTTAGATTATATTCCAAGTAATACTTTTTACTCAACAGAAGAATTTTTTAAAAAATTGATTTTAAAAAAAGAAATATCAGCATACAAAGTAAACAAGCGTTTTTATCATATAGGAACTCCTAAAGCTCTTGAAGAATTTCGTAATTATATTAAAAATCAATGAAAATATTCATATATAAAACTCGTATTGCGAAAAATCGATGAAACTTCTTGGGAAATATCATATAGTTGAAGATGCAAAAATAGGAGAGGACACTGTTATTAGAGATTACTGTAATATTTATGGATGTACAATTGGAGATAACTGTAAAATTGCAGCTTTTGTTGAAATTCAAAAAGGAGTTAAAATCGGTGATCGATGTGCAATAGAGGCATTTGTTTTTATACCTAGCGGTGTTACAATAGGTGATGAGGTATTTATTGGGCCTCATGTTTGTTTTACAAATGATTTAAAACCTAGAGCAGTAAACCCTAGTTGGAAGGAAATTAAAACCACTGTAAAAAAAGGAGCTAGCATTGGTGCTAATTCAACCATTCTTTGTGGAATAACAATTGGTGAAAAAGCAATGGTTGCAGCAGGTTCTGTTGTAAAAAAAGATGTTGATGCATATAGCCTTGTTGCAGGAAACCCTGCAAAAGTAATTAAAAAGATTGATTGGTGATTAAAAATGGATTTAATACCTCCAGCAAATCCTATTTTTACAAAGGAAATGGAAGAAGCAGCTATAAATGCACTTAGAAATGAGCGATATATTCTTGGTGAAAGTGTTTATAAATTTGAAGAAGAATTTGCACAGTATATTGGAACTAAATATGCAGTAAGTGTAAGTTCTGGAACAAATGCATTACATCTTGCTCTTCTTGCAAAAGATTTACCAAAAAAAGCAGAAGTAATAACACCCGCAAGTAGTTATATTGCCACAGCAAACTCAATTCTTCATGCATATTGTAAACCAGTATTTGTTGATATTAATGACGAATATCTGATAGATATAAACCAGATAAAAAATAAGATTAATTCAAAAACAAAGGCAATAATGCCAGTGGATTTGTATGGTCATCCAGTTGATATGGATGAGATAAATGAAATAGCTGAAAAAAACAATTTGTTTGTTGTTGAGGATTGCGCACAATCTCATGGTGCAATTTATAAGGGTAAAAAAACAGGCGCTCTTACTACAATGGGATGTTTTAGTTTTTATTCAACAAAAAATATGACAGTTTGTGGTGATGGCGGAATGATTACAACAAATGATAAAGAAATCGCCGAAAAAGTAAAATTACTTCGTAATCATGGTCAATTTCCTAAAGATGTTCATACAATTCTTGGTTATACTGCTCGTCTTAATACTGTAAATGCTGCAATAGGTAGAGTTCAACTAAAAATGTTACCAGGTTGGGTAGATGAACGTAGAAACAATGCAAAAAGATATAATACTCTTTTAAATGACGTTGAAGAAATAATTCTCCCTCCAGGTGATTCTGAAATAAAAAAACCTTCTTTTCATTTATATGAAATAAAAACTGCTAAGCGTGATGAACTGTTAAAGTATCTAAAGGATAAAAAAATAATTTGCCTTATTCATTATCCCACACCAATTCCATATCAACCTTTATATCAGAACTTATTTGGTTATAAAAAATCAAGTTTTCCAAAGAGTGAAGAGTTATCCAACCAAGCAATGGATTTACCAATGTTTCCAGGCATTAAAGATAGTCAGATAATATATATATCTGAAAAGATACATGAATTTTTTAAAAGGTGATTTAAATCAAAATAGGAGTAATTGGTGCAGGACGTTGGGGTCAAAAACACATTGATGAATATTCTAAAATGAAAGATATCAATTTATTTGTTTCGGATATTGCTGAAGAAAAACTTAAGATTTGCCAAGAAAAATACAATGTAAAAACCATTTCTAAGGATTATAATGAAATTCTTTCTTCAGATGTTGAGGCAGTAAACATATGTACAAGTAATAAAACACATTATAAAATATGCAAAGAAGCTCTTTATGCAGGAAAAAATGTTCTTGTTGAAAAACCTCTTACTTTAAATACAAAAGAGGCCTATGAGCTTGTTGATATTGCTCGTGAAAAAAACAAAATTCTAGCAGTTGGGCTTCTTTTTAGATATAATAATGCAATAAACCATGTAAAAAAACTTATTGAGAAAAATTATTTTGGAGATTTATTTTATCTAAGATTGCAATGGACTATTCAGTGGCTTATTGAAATATATCCTGAAAAGCAACTTGATATTATCGTTGACATGATGCCACACATGTATGATATAATGCATCATCTAACAGGTCTTTGGCCAAAAAGAATTACATGTTTTGGTAAGGCTTTTATGAAAAAAGAATTCGAAGATACTGCATTTATAATATGTGAATTTCCTAAAAATATAATAACTCATACTGAAATTTCTTGGACTCTCCCTGAAAAAGTAAGGCAGATTGATGTAATTGGAAGAAAGGCCACTGCAAAAATTAAAGCATTGTCACAATCTGTAGAAGTTTTTGAAAAATCAAATATAGGAAAAAAACTACCGATCAAACCAAATAATACCTTAAGAGATGAATTAAAAAGTTTTATAAATGCTGTTAAAACAGATAAAAAAGTGGTAAATGATGGATTAATTGGTGCAAAAACAGTAGAATTAACAGAAAAAACAAGAAAATCTCTTCAAAAAAATTTAACATTAAAAATTTAATTAATTGACCAAATTTTATAAAGATATAAATTATTGAAAAAGAGTTATTATTATGAAAATAAGCGTAGTGCTAACCACAAAAAACGAAGAAAAAAACATTGGAGAACTCCTTGAAAGCTTGTTAGACCAAGAAAAACCCTACGAAGTATTAGTAGTAGATTCAGAAAGCACTGATAAAACCAAAGAAATTGTATTAAAATATAATAAGAAAAACAAAAATATTAAACTATTAAAATTCCCGGGTAATCGCGCAGAAAGTATGAATTATGGAATAAAAAAAGCTACAGGTAACGCAATTGCATTTATCGGTGGAGACGATATTGTAGATAAAAACTGGATAAAAGAAATTAGAAAGGGCATAAAAAATATTGATATACTTGTTGGAAAGCTTGTTTCAACGGGGGAGGAAAAAGTTAAAAATATAGAAAATGTAAAACTATTCCATAGAGGAGAAAATATATCATACCCTGGTACAAATACTATTTATAAAAAGAAAGTTCTTGATAAAATTGGGGGCTTTGATCCATTTTTTTCATCAGCAGAAGACCTAGAGATAAATCTTCGTGCAGTTGAAAATGGTTATAAGATTAAAAAAAATAAAAGGATAAAGATATATTATAGACCTAAAAATTCAGCACTTACATTTCTTAGACAATCATTCTGGTATGGATATGGAAGAAAACTTTTAGGACTTAAACATGGAAGAATATGGAGAAAACACAAAATAACAGATATTTTAACTACTCAAACATCAATATTTGGACTTGCAAGGCTTTCTATGGGATTTTTAGGTTATATTTACTGTACAGTCACTGTAAAAAGATATAATAGATAAGAACAATCTTGGAAAATGTAATAAATATTTACAATATACAACGAAATTAAAAAAATTCTAATAAAGGATGTTACAGATGAATTATATAAACCAATATATTGAGGAAACAAAACAAATAATGGAAAAAATCGATAAAAATAGTATTAAAAAAATTGTTGATTTAATTGATAAAGTTAGGGAAGAAAAAGGAAGAATTTTTTTTATAGGTTCAGGTGGTGGCTCAGGTAACGCAACACATGCAGTAAATGATTTCAGAAAAATTGCAGGGATAGAAAGCTATACACCAACAGATAATGTATCAGAACTTACTGCAAGAACAAATGATGAGGGTTGGGATAGTGTTTTTGTTGAATATCTTAAAACCTCAAAGCTAAATAAAAACGATATGGTATTTGTATTATCTGTTGGGGGTGGAAATGAAGAAAAAAATATTAGTGTAAACATTATAAAAGCACTTAAATATGCGAAAAATAAAGGTGCAAAAATATGTGGGATTGTTGGAAGAGATGGCGGATACACAAAAAAAGTATCTGATGCAGTAGTATTAATTCCAACTATCAATAAAAAAACAATTACTCCACATACAGAAGCGTACCAAGGAGTTATATGCCACCTTATTGTTTCACATCCCAAAATACTTAAAAATGAAATGAAATGGGAAAGTACAAAATAAAATAATCAGAGGTAAAAAATCATGGCAATATTTTTAGATTCAAGTAAACCATCTGAAATTAAAAAATATCATAAAATGGGAATTATTAGAGGAGTTACCACAAATCCTTCAATTATGTTTAAAGATGGTGTTACAGGTGGTATGAAGGGTATTAAAAATAGATCAATTGAGATTGCAAAAATTGTAAACCCTTACCCTGTATCTGTAGAAGTAATGACCAATAAAAAAGATGAAATGATAAAACAAGCAAAAGAATTTTCAAAATGGGCAAAAAATATCAATGTAAAAATAACATTTCATGGGCCAAACGGAGAACTAGATAATATTGAAGTAATCCACGAGCTTGAAAACAAACACAATGTAAGAATAAACACAACTGCTATGATGAGTGCGCAACAATGCATTCTTGCAGCGTATGCAGGATCTACATATATTTCTTTATTTGGTGGAAGGGTAAACAACATGGGATACAACTGTATAAACGAGATTGTTAAAATAAGAAAAATCCTTGATAGATTCAATCTTAAGTCAAAGTTGATAATTGGTTCTACTCGTGAACCATTAAATGTTATAGAATGGTTAGAAGCAGGAGCAGATATAATAACCGTTACACCAAATATTCTAGGAGATGTTATTGTGCATGCAAGAACAAAAGAAACAGTGCAAATGTTTTTAAAAGATGCAGAGAACATAAGAAAGAAATTAAAATAAAATTAGTTTTATGAATAATAAATTGACAAATAAAGCAGTTTTTTTAGATCGAGATGGTATTATTAATCATGTTGTTTATCATAAAGGGATAAACAAACCATCATCTCCTTGGAATATTAAAGAATTTAGGCTAATAAAAGGTATTGAAAAACCACTAGAAGAAATTTCAAAAATGGGATTTCTCATATTTATTGTATCAAATCAACCAGATATTTCAAGAGGAAACATAAAAAAAGGAGTTAATGATGAAATAAATAGAAAAATACTTGGAAAATTTCCAATTAAAGAAATAAAGATTTGCCCTCATGATGATAAAGATAATTGCAATTGCCGAAAACCAAAACCAGGCATGATAACTGAACTTTCCAAAAAATGGAATATTGATCTAAAAAAATCATTTTTAATAGGTGACAGCTGGAAAGATATTAAAGCAGCTGAAAATGCAGGAGTTAAAAGTATTTTAATTATAAGAGATTACAACAATGATGTAAGAGCAAGTTTTCGAATAAAAAATCTTAAAGAATTTTTAGAATTAACAAAAAAATAAATATTAGAGTTTAAGCATTTTTTTAATATTATTTTTAAAATCAGGTTTTTCTTTCTGCGTAAAAAATAAAATAATATAAGAAATAAATTGAAGACCAACCAAAATAGGTAAAACTAGATAAAAATAACCAGTAATAGGTGCAATTGCAAAAGTTAAAAATCCCTCATCTGCATGCATGTAATAAGAGCAAATTCTTGGAGAAATGGTTTTATAGGTAAGTTTATCTAGAAATATATAACCAAAAGCCATAACCATATAATGAAATGCAATAATTCCTGCACCAATAAACCACATATCATGTAAATAAAACTGGCTATACCAAAGACCAAAATACATTGGTATATTGTTAATTATATCAGTGTAATAGTCAAGTCTTTCACCAAATCTTGAAACTTGATTTGTCAGTCTAGCAAGAGTTCCATCTGAGCAATCAAGAATATAACCTATAAAATAAAAAAGCGCACCTAGATATAAACGATTAGTAAAGAAAAAATAACCCGCGATAAAAGAAAAAGGGACAGTAAATATCGTAACATGATTAGGTTTTAAACCAATTTTAGCAAATAATCTAGCTAGAGGAGTCCCAAAAACCCTACCTATTAATAAAACAGACCAAGGTTCACTTTTTTTTATAAATTTTTCGCCTTTTTTCTCTGAATAAATCTTTCTAATAATAGAATTGCTTTTACTCATTTTAAATCCTTATAGACTTTTTGATATCTCACAATCTTAAATAAATATCAACTATAAGTTGTCTTTCATTAATCAAATAATAATTGGATAAAATTTATGTGCTTCTTTATCATTTCCTGAAAAGATGAAAAAAGTATATGTTGCTTTAAGCGCTGATTTGTTGCACCATGGTCATATAAATATTTTAAAAAAAGCCGCAGAATTAGGAGATACAACAGTTGGATTACTTACAGACAAAGCAATAGCCAAGTATAAACGGTTACCTTTTCTTACATACGAACAACGTAAAAAAATTGTTGAAAATATTAAAGGAGTAAAAAAAGTTCTTCCTCAAGAAACACTTGATTATGTCCAAAATCTTCGAAAAATAAAACCTGATTATGTCGTACATGGGGATGACTGGAAGACTGGAGTACAAAAGACCACGAGAGAAAAAGTAATCAAAGCATTAAAAGAGTGGAACGGAAAACTTGTAGAAGTTCCTTATACAAAAGACATCTCGTCAACAAGTATTGCAAAAGCAATTCGTGAAGTTGGTACAACTCCTTACGTAAGACGAAAACAATTGAGAAGATTACTAGAAAACAAACCTTTGGTTAGATTTCTAGAAGCACACAATGGAATATCCGGTCTTATTGCAGAAAAAACACAAATAACAGATGGAGACAAAATAAAAGAGTTTGATGGTATTTGGATTAGTAGTTTAACTGATTCTGTAGCAAAAGGTAAACCAGATATTGGAGCTGTTGACCTAACTTCTAGAGCGAATACAATTGAACAAATCTTAGAAGTTACTACAAAACCAATCATTGTTGATGTCGACAACGGTGGTCTACCTGAGCATTTTGTATTTCTTGTTAAAACCCTTGAACGTCTTGGAGTATCTGCAGTAATAGTTGAAGATAAAGTTGGTCTTAAAAAAAATTCGTTATTGGGAACAACTGTTGAACAAGAGCAGGACAGTATTGAAAAATTTTCAAAAAAAATTACTCAAGGTAAAAAAGCACAAGTTACCTCTGAATTTATGATTATTGCAAGAATTGAAAGTCTTATTCTAAAAAAAGGAATGAACGATGCAATAAATCGTGCTAAAAAATATATATCTGCTGGTGCAGATGGAATAATGATTCACAGCAAAGAAAAAAATCCTGATGAAATTTTAAAGTTTTGCAAGCAATATTCAAAACTAAAAGATAAAGTACCTTTAGTTGTAGTACCAACAACATATGATAAAATAAAAGAAAAAGATCTTATCAAAGTAGGAATAAACATTGTAATTTATGCAAATCATATGTTAAGAAGTGCTTATCCTGCTATGAAAAAAACTGCTGAAATGATTCTTAAAAATGAGCGGCTTTATGAAGTTAGAAAAAATTGTATGCCAATTAAAGATATACTAACCTTAATTCCTGGAGGAGATTAGAGGTAAGCAAATGATATCACCCAAAGAACTATTTAAAATATTTAATAGTAATAATTTAACCTTTTTTACAGGAGTTCCAGATTCAACTTTTAAAGGATGGATGAGTTTTTTAGAAAAAGAACATGGAAAAAAATTAACCCAAATTATTGCAGCAAATGAATGCGAAGCAATTAGCGTTGCATCAGGTTATCATCTTTCTACCGGAAAAATCGGTGTAGTATACATGCAAAATTCAGGTCTTGGAAAAACGGTGAATCCATTAACATCAATATGTGACCCTGATGTTTACTCAATACCACTCATTCTTATGGTTGGTTGGAGAGGAGAACCTGGGAAAAAAGATGAGCCCCAACATAAAAAAATGGGAAAAATAATGATACCTTTACTTGAGACATTAAAAATTCCTTACAGACAAATACCTTCAGATATAAATGAAGGAAAAAAGGTAATTAGAGAAATTAAAAATATTTCAATGAAAAGTAAAAAACCTGTTGCACTTATTGTAAAAAAAGGGATTATAACAACAGAAGATTGTAATGAACATTCGGATAATGAAAAAAACAAACTTGAAATGAAAAGGGAAGATGCAATAAAAGCAATTATTGATAAACTAAAAGGTAATGAAATAATAGTTAGCACAACGGGCAAAACATCTCGAGAGCTATATGAATATAGAATAGAAAGAAAAGAAAAACCAAGAGATTTTTACACAGTTGGTGGAATGGGCTGCGCTGCAGCAATTTCTTTAGGAATTGCACTACATAAACCGAAAAAAAAGATATTTGTTTTTGATGGAGACGGATCAATTATTATGCAGATGGGGTCACTTGCAACAATTGGCCATTACAAACCTGAAAATTTAAATCATATAGTTTTTGACAATTGCGCACATGACTCAACAGGTGGACAAACAACAGTTTCAAAAACTGTTGATTTTAAAAAAATTGCAGTTGCTTGTGGATATAAAAATGTAAAAACTGTTGAAAAGAAAAAGGATTTGACAAAAGCAATAAAAAATATTTTCTCAATCAAAGGACCAAATATGATAATCGTAAATGTTAAAAAAGGATCTAGAGAGAACTTAGGAAGACCAACAACAACCCCTAAAGAAAATAAAGATAGTTTCATGCAATATATAAAGGAAAGATAAAGGATGCAAAAAGAGTTTTTTGGATATAATTCTATAGAAAATCTAGTAGAGATATTAAAAAATTATAAAAAAATATTTTTAGTAACAGGTAAAAAATCTTATATTTTATCTGGTGCCGAAAAAAAAATAAATTCTTATCTTACAGATAAGAATGTTGCAGTTTTCAATGAGTTTTCACCCAATCCAAATCTAAGCGAATTAAAAAAAGCAATGATTTTTTATAAAAAAATTGACCCAGACATAGTAATAGCTATTGGCGGGGGAAGCGTAATTGATATGGGTAAAATGGTAAATCTTCTTGCACATAATAATGGAGAGCCACTAGATTATATTAAAAAAATAAAAAAACCTGACATCCCTGGAAAAACACTAATTGCAATTCCTACAACATCTGGAACAGGTAGTGAATCAACTCATTTTGCCACAATTTATGTTGATAAAAAAAAGTATTCAATTGCAGATAGAAAATTCATGTTACCATCAATATCAATCATAGATCCTTTTTTTACCGAATCCCTGCCAAAAAAAATTACTGCGTCTACCGGACTTGATGCAATTTGCCAAGGAATCGAATCCTTATGGGCAGTTAACTCAACTGAACAGTCAAGGAAATTTGCAAAAGAGTCAGTTGAGATTGGATTAAAAACAATTGAAAAAGTTGTAAATAACCCTGATAAAAAATCAAGGCTTGATATGGCAAAAGTAGCCCATTTATCAGGTAAAGCAATCAATATTTCAAAAACAACAGCATGTCATTCGATTTCTTACCCGATTACCTCTTATTTTAATATTCCACATGGCCATGCTGTGGCACTTACACTAGGACAATTTATTGAGTTTAACGATAATGTTACAAAAATAAATTGTAATGACAAACGAGGAGTCAAATTTGTAAAAGATAGATTATCTGAAATTGTTAATTTAATGGGATGTAACAATGCAACTGATGCAAAATCATTATTTCAGAAATTAATGGAAAAAATTGGTATCGAGCACAGATTAAAAAAACTAAATATTGATAATAAAGGAAGAAAATTGATTATAGATAATGGATATACTGCCGACAGAATGAATAATAATCCTCGTTTGGTCACCAAAGAAGATATTAAAAATATTTTAAATGAAATAAAGTAGGTTTGAGATGAAAGCAATAATCCTATCATCAGGCATTGGAAAAAGACTAAGACCCTTAACAAACGAATTACCAAAATCTTTAATTAAGCTAAATGATAAAACTATAATTGAACTGCAAATTGACAACCTTTTAAAAAATGATATCAGAGATATCATAATAACAACCGGCCCTTTTGAAAATAAAATGATAAATCAGTTAAAAGGAGGATATGAAAAAATAAATTTTATTTTTGTAAACAATCCAAAATATGACAGCACAAATTATATTTATTCCCTATGGCTTACAAAAAAATATATTGATGATGATATCCTGCTTTTACATGGTGATTTGTTTTTTGATGAAAAATTGATTAAAAAATTAATTGGAAAAAAAGGAAATTATGTTTTAGTAAATAAAGATGCAAAACTTCCAAAAAAGGATTTTAAAGCAGAAATTAAAAACAACAAAGTGATAAAAATTGGTGTTGAATTTTTTGGAAATGGTTGCTATCTGTCAATGCCAATTTACAAATTTTCAAAAAAAGATTTTTTAGTGTGGATAGATGAAATTGATAAAGAAATAAAAATTGGAAATGTAAAAATTTATGCTGAAAATGCATTCAACAAAATATCTGATAGAATAATATTAAAGCCTTTATTTTTTAATAAAGAAATTTGTATGGAAATAGATGATATAAAAGATTTAGAAAAAGCAAGAGATTTATTTGAAAAATAATCATTCACAATGTTAAAGTAGAAATATTATATTTCTGTTGGCTAAGATGAAGGTTATAACCTGTCCCAACACAAGTGAATATGTAATTGCTTTTGAAAAAAAACTTAAAGAAAAAGGAGTTGAAACAATATCAATAAAATATATCACTCCTGCCACTCTTGTACGAATTATATTTTTAAGATTTAAGGGTTATAACATTTTTCATTTACATTTCATTCATTCATTTGCATTTATCTTATGGATGAAAATCTTTGTTTCATTTGCAAAATTTATTGGTTATAATATATTTTGGACTGGACATTCTATGTTTCAGCCGGAAAATAAAAAAAGAAGTATATTAAAAACCAGATGGTTTTATAATAACTCTGATTTAAGATTCATTCATCACAAGGCTCATTTTAAACTTTTAAAAGAAGAAGTCGGGATAAAAGAATTCGGAAAAACTAAAATGATATTTCATCCGATTTTTGATACATATGAAAATAAGGCAAACAAAACTGAATCAAGAAAAAAATTAGAAGTACCTTTTAATAAAAAAATATTGCTGATTCTTGGTGATATCAAAAAATATAAGGGGATAAATTTTCTAATTGAAGCACTAGAAAAGTTGGGAGATGAATACTTTTTAATTATTGCAGGAAGGCCTCTTGATGAAAGTGTAATATCATATATTGAAGAAAAACAAAAAAAATTAAAAAATATAAAATTGGTAAAACATTTTATTCCAAATGAAGAAGTTCAATATTATATGAATGCATGTGATGTTTTTGTCCTTCCGTACACTTTAATTTGGACGTCTGGTGCAGTAAAACTTGCCTATGCATTTTCAAGACCTGTTGTATCAACTAAAGTTGGAACAATGCCTGAAGTTGTAAATGAAAAAACAGGCATTCTTGTAAAACCTCTTGATTCGGAAGACCTTGCAAATGGAATTAAAAAAATATTTGAAAAAGACTATGAAAAGATGGGGAAAAACGCTAATAAAATTATGAGAGAAAATTATTCTTGGGATAAATTGATTAATCTCACAATTGAAGGATATAAAGAAATAATTGAAAAAAACAAAGTGAAATAAATGATAAAAATAAGAGATGACGATATCGATTTAAGAGTTATTTTCAAACATTTACCTTTTATAAAATATCAGATATTTGTTGATATTGGAATAATAACCTCAAGACCTTTCCCTGCAAAATGGATTAAAAAACATCTATATATGTACGAGATATGCAATCATTCACATAGTCATGATTGTGATAATTTTATAAAATGGAGCGAAAGTGAACAGAGAAAAGATATTGAAAAGGCAAATAATATTATCAAAAAAAAGATTGGAGTTACCCCAAAATATTTTATTCCACCAGCAAGCAGATATGATGATAAAATGTTGGAAGTTATAGACTCTATTGGTCTAAAGCTACATCCAATGTATGATAGCAGTCTTTGGCTTCTTGAATTTATTCATTTTATTCCGCCTGTAGCAAATTATAATAAGAAAATTGAAAAAATATGTGTAGATTTAGGGAAAACATTACATCCAAACTATAAAAATCATTTCCATTTTAATAAAAATAATAAAACCGATAAAAAAGAAGGATGGTATGTTACCCATATATCTTATAATCATCCTAATGTTATAGAACTAGAAAAGCAGATGAAATATCTTTATGAAAATAAATTAACAAGATTTTGGGAAAAAAAATAATATGGAAAAAATTGAAGAACAAATGATAGAGATACTTCGCTCAGTAAAAAATACCTTGGAAGACAAAAATATAACGTTTTGGTTAGATTTTGGTACACTTCTCGGTGCAATAAGAGAAGGGGAATTTATCAAATGGGATCATGATATTGACATTGGTACATGGGCAACAAATATTGAAAAAGTATGCAGTTTAAGTGAAGAATTTGAAAAAAACGGTTTTGTTACAACTCTAACAAGTAACCATAGAATGCTTGTTGGAAAAGATATTAATGGTAAAAGGGTAAATTTAGATATTTTAATGTATCATGTAAAAGGAGATAAAGCCTCACTTTCAGGTAAAATTATTCATAAACCTGCAGAATATTTTGCCTGGATTTTAAAACCACCAAAAAGAAAAGAAATTGAAAAATCTAAATTTTTTACAAAATCGTTTGCAAAGACAAGTTCGTTATTTTCCAAAGGTTTACGCAGATTTTTTTATAAAATTTTGTGGATTGTACCTAAAAAATTAGGATATCTTAGACATATGGAAAGAGAAGCAAAAAAAAGCTTTTTTGAAAATTTAAAAGATATTAAATTTTATGATATGAAATTCAAAATTCCTGAAAAAACAGAAGAATATCTTTGTTTTAGATATGGAAAAAAATGGAAAAAACCAATTGACGAAGAAACGTTTTACAAAGATTTAGATTCGATGGGCGGAGAATAAATAATTTTTTTAAAAGTAAAAATATAAACCGTATTTTTAAATATAAAAATTAGATTCTGTAAAAAAGACGGGGGCATTCAATAAAAAAATCCTAAATAAAAAATTGTAAATGTAGGTGAATTTAAAAAAAATGAAAATAAAAAAAGTAATAATATTAGGAATAGATGCAATAGAACACGATCTTGTTGAAAAATGGAATCTTAAAAATCTAAAGCAAAAAGAATATGGAAAAACAAAACTTCCATTACTTCCTGGACAAGAACCGGCTACAGTTATTATTTGGCCCTGTTTTATAACTGGAAAAGAACCTGATGAAATGGGGTATTCCTCAGCATATATTTTTGCAAAACCCTTAAAACCCATAATATCTCTTATTACACCTATCGCAAGGATGGTTTTTATTGATACAAAGGCTGAAGATAGAGCTCAAAAAAAACATGGAAAACAGTCTATACTTAATAATTTCACAATATTTTTTAAAAAAATTGGATTAATACATATGCCAACTAAGGATGATATTAAGGCAGATACAATTTTTGATAATAAAAAAATAAAAAGCATACATCTCCACATACCAGTTTATGACAAAGATGATTTTCCTGAATATAGAAAAGATATAGTTAAAATACTTTCAGAAAAGATATATTATCCAGTAATTGAAATGAAACAAAAAAAAGAATTTAGAAAAAGATCAAAAGAAGTATATGAATATATAAAGAAAAATGATTGGCAACTCTTTATGCAATATTTTTATGTTTTAGACGGAGTTCAACATGTATTTTATAGAAACCTTAAAAAAATTGCTGAGTTTTATTTAATGTTTGATGAACTTGTTAAAAAAGTCAGTGAAATGATAGATAAAGAAACTTTATTATTAATTGTGTCTGATCATGGACTTAAAAAAGGAATACACACAAAACATGGATTTTATTCTATAAATAAAAAACTTGGACTAAAAAATCCTAAAATAATTGATTTTAAAGAAATAATTGAAAAAAAGTTAAAAAGTTAGAAATTGCAATTAGACATTATGAAATATTTAGATAAATTATTATTGTATATTTGAAATTTAGAAATAATAATAAAGCAAGATAAATAATGAGGAAAAATAGTGATAGGAAAAACAATAAAAATTATTGATAAAACAATTGGATATTCGATACCTTTAAAGAAATGGAGAACTATTTATAACACATTATATTACTACAAATTCTACAAAGATTTTTTAAGATACAACAAACAATTAAAAAAACTTAAGAACAAACATAAAGGCGAAAGATGTTTTATTATAGGAACCGGACCTTCACTAAACAAAACCAATCTTTCACTTATAAACAATGAATTTTTATTTGGTGTAAATACTCTTTATAAAGGGTTAGATAAATTTAAAATTGATTGTAAATATTGGGTAGTAGGAGATCAAAAGGTTTTCATTGAACATTATAAAAGTTTACTTAATCTAGATACAACAATATTTTTAGCAGGCAATGCAGGACGAAGATTTCTAGAGAGAAAACAACATTTATTAAAAAATGCAAAAATCGATCCAATAGTTATTAAAACAATTGGTAGAATTAACATATACAAAAAGTTCTCTGAGGACTTAACAAAAGGATTATATTCAGAAGGAAATGTAGTAATTACAACTATTCAAATTGCTTTTTATTTAGGTTTTAAAGAGGTTTATTTAATTGGTTGTGATTCTACATATAAAGGGGCTCATCATTTCAACGGAGAGAAACATTCTTTCCAGACAGAAAGAAAATGGTCTCGAATATTTGCTGCCTATGAATTATGTAAAAAATCATTTGAAAAAAGAGGTAGAAAAATCTATAATTCAACTGTTGGAGGCCAACTTGAAGTATTTGAAAGAAAGAGTTTAGAAGAAGTTATGAAATAATAGTATATTCATATTACAAAATCTTAAATTTTATGTTAAAAATTAAAGGAAGTGGTTGGATGAATCAGCCAAAAAAAGATAAATTGAAAAATAAAATAAAAAACGGAAAACTTACTTTTGGATCATGGATTACAATAGGTAATACAATAATTGCTGAGATTATGGCTAGATCTGGTTTTGATTGGCTTACTATTGATATGGAGCATAGTGCAATAACTTTGGATATTGCACAAGATCTAATAAGAACAATTGATCTTTGTAATTGCGTTCCACTTGTTCGTGTCAGGGAAAACAATCCAGTACTAATTAAACAAGCAATGGATGCTGGCGCCCATGGTGTTATTGTACCTATGATTAATTCTAAAAAAGATGCAGAAAAAGCTGTTAAATCTGTAAGATATTCTCCTGAAGGTTTTAGAGGAGTAGGACTTGCTCGGGCTCAACAATATGGATTTGATTTTGAAGGATATAAAAAATGGTTAAAAAAAGAAAGCATTGTTATTGTACAAATTGAACATGTTGATGGTGTAAAAAATTTAAAAGATATTTTGGCAACAAGGGGTGTAGACGGTTTTATTGTAGGACCTTATGATATATCTGGTTCATTGGGATGTCCCGGTGACTTTGAGAATCAAAAATTTAAGAAAATAATATCAGAAGTTATGCAAACTTGTAAAGATTTTAAAATACCTGCAGGTTTTCATGTCATTCCTCCAGATGCAAACGAGGTGAAAAAGATTATAGATCTTGGTTACAGATTTATTGCAGTAAGTTTAGATACATTATTTTTAGGAACGTTATGCAAAGATGTTATTAATAAATTGAAATAACAATAAAAAGATTTGATAATTAGATAGGAGAAAAAATATGACAAATATAATAGGAATCATTCCTGCAAGAATGGAATCTAGTCGCTTTCCCGGCAAACCATTAGCAAAAATTAATGGTATTCCAATGGTCGGTCATGTTTATTTCCGCAGTAAAATGAGCGAAACCCTAAATGATGTCTATGTTGCAACTTGTAACAAGGAAATCGAGAATTACATTGCCTCAGTTGGAGGAAAAACAATAATGACATCAGATAAACATAAAAGAGCTTCAGATCGTGTAACAGAAGCAATGATTAAAATCGAAAAAAAAACTGGAAAAAAAACAGATATTGTTGTAATGATTCAAGGCGATGAACCAATGATTTATCCTGAAATGATAAAAGAAGCAGTTAAACCTCTTATTGATAATAAAAATGTTATGGTAAGTAATTTAACGGCATTGATTAAATCACCAAAAGAGCACAGAGATATAAATGAAATAAAAGTTGTATTTGACAAAAAAAATTTTGCGCTTTACTTTTCAAGAGAGCCAATTCCTTGTGATAGAAGAATAAAAAATGAAAAATATCGGTACAAGCAAGTATGTATAATACCTTTTACTAGAGATATGTTAATAAAATTTAATGAATTAAAACCTACTCCTCTAGAAATCAAAGAATCTATTGATATGCTTAGATTATTAGAGCATGGATATAAAGTAAAAATGGTTTTAACAAAATATGACACTTATAGTGTAGATACCAAAGATGATCTAAAAAATGTTGAACAGTTAATGAAAAATGATAAGCTTATAAATAGTTATCCTTAGTAATCTTTTTTTTAATTAAAAAGTAATTTATATATTTTCATTTTTGTAAAATGAATATTTTTCTTTTGGATTATTTTAATAAACCTTTGTTGTATTAATGGTCTCTTACAAATGAGGAGAAAATGAAAATATTAATATCAAGTCGTTCATTTGGAAAAATCAAATCTGGAGCAATTGATATATTAAAAGAAAAAGGACTAGAAATAATTCTTAATCCATATGGTAGAAAACTTAATGAAGAAGAACTTTTAGATTTACTTGATGATGTAGTAGGTATCATAGCTGGAACTGAAAATATTACAAAAAAGATTATATCTGCGGCAAACCAACTTAAGGTGATTTCAAGATATGGTGTTGGTATAGATAATATTGACATTAAATCAGCTAAAAAAAGGAAAATATTAGTTTTTAATACACCTGAAGCACCAACTACTGCTGTTGCTGAACTTACATTATCATTGATGTTAAATTTATTAAAAAAGATTAGTTTATTAGATCGGAGGATAAGAGATAATTTGTGGAAGCCGAAAATTGGAAATCTTTTGTCAGGACTGACAATTGGAATTGTTGGTCTTGGTAGAATAGGTAAAAAATTGGTTCAATTTTTAGAACCTTTTAAAGTGAATTTTTTAGTCTATGAAATAAATCCTGATACAAAATTTGTTTCAGATCATAAAATAAATTTAGTTCCATTTACAACACTACTTTCAAAGAGTGATATTATCTCTTTCCATATTCCATTAACTAAAGAAACCTCTCATATTATTGGGAAAAAAGAATTAAACTTGATGAAAAAAAATGCCATTTTAATCAATACAGCAAGAGGGGGTTTAGTTGATGAGGAGGCTCTATATAAATCTCTAAAAGATAATGAAATAGCAGGTGCTGCAATAGATGCTTTTGAGGAAGAGCCATATACCGGAAAATTAAAAACACTTGATAATGTTATAATAACCCCACATATAGGATCATTTACTATAGAAACTAGAAAACATATGGAAATTGAGGCGGTAAATAATTTAATACTTGGTTTAAAGAAGGCAAAGATAATATGAAAATAATAGTATTTGGTGGCTCAGGCTTTTTAGGTAGTCATACAGCTGATGCTCTAACAGAAATTGGACATAAAGTAAAGATTTTTGATTTACTTAATTCTCCATATATTAAAAAAGATCAAAAAATGATAATTGGCGATATTCTTGATAAAAAATTAGTAGAAAAAGCTGTAAAAGGATGCGATGTGGTCTATAATTTTGCAGGCATGGCAGATATCGATAGAGCATATAGTAAACCCTTAGAAACTATTGAAAAAAATATCATAGGAAACACTATTATTCTAGATGCATGTCGTAAAAATAACATTAAACGATTTGTTTTTGCAAGTACTATTTATGTCTACAGTGATTCTGGTTCTTTTTATAGAAGTAGCAAACAAGCCTGCGAACTTATAATTGAAAATTATCAGGAGACATTTGGTCTACCATATACAATATTAAGATATGGATCTCTTTATGGCCCCAGATCTAAAGATAATAATTGGATCTATAAAATATTAAGGCAAGCTCTAGTTGAAGGTAAAATAACACGACATGGTGATGGACAAGAGATTAGAGAATATATCCATGTAAAAGATGCTGCGGAATTAAGTGTAAAAATTCTTTCTGAAAAATATAAAAATCGAATTATTACCATTACCGGTAATAAATCTATGCGGATTAAGGATTTACACATAATGATTAAAGAAATGCTAAATAACAAAATAAAATTAGAATTTTTACCATCTGTTTCTGATACGCATTATGAAATCACTCCATATAGTTTTAACCCTAAAACAGCTAAAAAAATGGTTAGCAATGAGTATTATGATTTGGGACAGGGGATACTTGAATGTTTAGCTGAGGTTAAAGAAGAGTTAGATAAAAAGAAATAGATGATAAGGGTTTTTTATGAATATCATTTTATCACACCCAATTGACGAAAATACGCCTATGTATGGTGGAAAAAAGGGTTTTGTCTCTAAGAACAAAAGTTCAATTAAGAACGGAGATTCTGCAAATACATCTATTTGGAAGTTACCAAATCATCTTGGAACTCACATAGATTTCCCATATCATTTTTATGATAATGGTCAAACAATAGATGACTTTACTGCGGATTTTTGGATTTTAGACGGAAAAGAGATTCAAATATTAAACGTTAATATCCCAAAAAATGATTTATTAATTAAAATTGAACATATAAAAAATCAGAAATTAAACAGATCTTCAAAATTTCTAATCTTAAAAACAGGTTTTAGTAAATATCGTGATCAACAAAAATATTGGAAATATAACCCTGGATTAAGCATAGAAGCTTCTAAGTGGATTAGAAAAAAATTTAAAAATATAAAAATCTTTGGACTAGATTCAATTTCTGTATCATCCTGGCAACATAGAAAAGAGGGCAGAATTGTTCACAAAAATTTGCTAAATCCTACTAAACCTATTTTAATAATTGAAGATATGGATCTTTCTAACGTTTCAGATAATACCATTTTTAAGAAAATATACATTGCGCCTTTAAGGGTAAGTAAAACAGATGGAAGCCCTTGTATGATATTAGCAGAGGTAAAATCATGAGTAAAATTGACATTGCTATTGATTCCTTCGAAAGCATAATATTTGATTTTGATGGGGTACTTGCAGAATCTGCAGATGTTAAAACAGATGCCTTTGTAAGATTGTTTTCGCCTTATGGTGAAGAAATCGTTAAAAAAGTTGTAAAACACCATATAGAAAATGGTGGAATATCTAGATATAAAAAGATTGAGCACTACTACTCAGATTATCTAAATACGTCTTTATCAAAAAGTGAGTTGGACGATATCGCAAAAAAATTTTCAGAAATAGTTCTAGAAAAAATAATAAAAGTACCTATGGTAAAAGGTGTAAAAAAATTTTTAAAAAATAAATACAAAAATATAGATCTTTATATTGCATCTGGAACTCCTCAGGATGAACTTGAATTTATTGTTAAAAAAAGAGGTATAGAGAAATATTTTAAAGGAATCTTTGGGACACCTGATACAAAAGATTATATTATTAACAGATTAATTTCAAAAAATAATTATAATCGTAAAAAAGTTCTATATATTGGAGATAGTCTGTCAGATTATTATGCAGCTCAAAAAACAATGATTAAATTTCTTGGAAGAGTCCCAAAAGGGATTAAGTCGATGTTTCCAAATGATATTCCAGCTATTTCTAATTTCTTTGATATAATATAAGTTATCAAATAGGTGAATAATGGCAAGTAAAGGTTATGATATTTCAGAATTAAAAGAAGAAAAAAAAATCCTTTTTATGAAAAAAGTAATACAAATACTTGAAGAAAATAATATTAACTATTGGATTACATTTGGTGCTTTACTAGGATATGTAAGACAAAAACGATTAATTCCTTGGGATCATGATATTGATATTGGTATTTTTGATATCAGCAAAATTGAAAAGTTGGAATCAAAGTTTAAAGATATAAAATTATCAATGAAGATTAAATATAAAGATTTAAAATATGAAACAACAACAGCTCAAATAAAAGATATGACCTTACCAAAAGAATCAAGATTTCATATAGACATTTATGAATTTAATTTAATACAAGGAAAACCTGTCTGGAAATATATGGTCAGAACTAATATATTGTCAAGAACAGCAAATGCCATTTATTGTTCATTAAAATCTCCTCCTTCATCTGAAAAAATTAAGAAATATTCAATAATTAAAAAAATAATGATAAAATTCACAATTAAAATACCTTGTTTTATAAGACCTTTGTTTACTAATTTATTTAAAAATATTGATATTAGACTTGCAGATAAGCTTTTTTTGGTTTTTCCTAAATTAAAGACTCGAACAGTTGATTTTTATGGAATGAAAGTAAAAATTCCGGTTGAGCCGGAAAAACATTTAAAAATAATCTATGGGGAAAATTGGAAAACGCCTGATAAAAGTTTTAAATCACAAGGATTAGAATCCATAAAATACAAAGAAAAAGGAATAAAGATATGTAAACTCCAAAATGAGCAAGAGAAAAGTAGAAAAAAATTGGTAAAAAATCCATAAAGTAAATACTAAAACCAATAATTTTGAAAAAAATTTAATAAAGATATTTTTAAAATAAAAAAACTTCATTTAATTTGGATTTGAAGGTAAATATGAACATATATTAATCTATTTAAAATGATAAAATACAAATGTAGATAAAGTTATTAAAAGAACTGTAATACTCAACATAAAATTAAATTATTATCCATATTGAGGTGAATACATGGATGTATTAAAAAACAAGATAATTTTATTGACTGGTGGAACTGGATCTTTTGGTAATAAATTTGCAGAAATTGCTTTAAAAAAATATAATCCTAAAGCAATACGAATTTTTTCACGTGGAGAAAAAAAGCAGCTAGATATGATGAATAAATTCGGAGATAAAAGATTAAGGTTTTTTATTGGAGACGTAAGAGACAAGAACAGATTATATAGAGCAATGACTGATGTAGATATTGTTATTCATGCTGCTGCTCTAAAACAAGTTCCAGCATGTGAATATAATCCTATTGAAGCTGTGAGAACAAATGTGGATGGATCAATCAATATAATCGATGCTGCTATTGATAATGGGATAGACAGGGTCATGGCAATTAGTACAGATAAAGCAGTTCATCCAGTGAATCTTTATGGAGCAACAAAAATGACCGCTGAAAAACTTTTCATACAAGGGAATTCTTATACAGGTGAAACGGAGACAAAATTCAGTTGTGTTAGATATGGTAATGTTATTGGTAGTCGTGGTAGTGTCATACCTCTCTTTATGGAACAAAAAAATAAAGGATTAATTACTATCACTGACGAAAATATGACTAGATTTTGGATAAAAATAGAACAAGGGGTAGAATTTGTTATTGATTGTATAAATAAAATGAAAGGTGGTGAAATATTTATTCCAAAAATACCAAGTATGAAAATAATTGATCTAGCAGAGGCTATAGCGCCCGATGTCAAAAAAAAAGTAATTGGAATTCGCCCTGGGGAAAAACTTCATGAGATTCTTCTAACAGAAGACGAAGCAGAACATGGTAAAGAGTTTAATGATAGTTTTGTAATAGAACCGGAACACCCATTTTGGAATGTAGATAATCTAAAGGGAGGAAAAATCCTACCTAAACGATTTAGATATTCAAGTGATAAAAATGATAAATGGCTTACAAAAAATGAAATAAGGAAAATAATTAAGGAATTATAATGTCTGAAAAATTAGCCATTTTTGGCGGACAACCTTTACGAAAGGAATTTTTACCATATGGCCATCAGTGGATAGATGATTATGATATAAAAGCAGTTAATGACGTTTTGAAAAATGATTGGATAACACAAGGTCCTAAAGTCTCTGAATTTGAAAAACTAATTGCGAATTATTGTAAAGCAAAATATGCCGTTGCTTTTTCATCAGGAACTGCAGCACTTCATGCAACTTCTTTTGCCGCAGGAATTTCAGATGGAGACGAAGTTATTACAACTCCTATTACTTTTGCAGCTGATGGCAACTGTGTTCTATATCAAAAAGGAGATGTAAAATTTGCAGATATTAAAGATGACACACATAATATTGATCCGAAAAAAATCAAAGATAAAATTACACGCAGAACTAAGGCAATTATTCCGGTGGATTATACTGGACAACCTTGTGATTTAGATGAAATAAAAAATATTGCAGAAAGGCACAATATAGTTGTAATAGAAGATGCGACTCATGCCATTGGAGCTGAATATAAAGACAAGAAAGTAGGGGGTTTAGCAGATTTTACAATATTCAGCTTTCATCCAGTAAAAAACATCACGACTGGAGAGGGAGGGATGGCTCTTACTAACAATGAGGATTATTATGAAAAATTGAAAATGTTTCGTACGCATGGTATTGTAAAAGAAGATAACAAAATGCGAAGAAATGAAGGAGAATGGTATTACGAAATGCAGAGTTTAGGATATAATTACAGACTGACCGACTTTCAATGTGCCCTTGGCATAAGTCAGTTTAAAAAATTGGAAAAATTCGTTAAAAAAAGAAGAGAAATAGCAAATAAATATAATGAGGCTTTCAGTGAAATAAAAGAAATTATAATTCCTTATGAAAAAAGAAATGTAATATCTACATATCACCTATATGTTATTCAGTTAAAATTAGAGGACTTAAAGGTTGACAGAAAAGCCATATTTGATGCTTTTAGAGCTGAAAATATTGGTGTTCACGTTCATTATATCCCGCTTCATCTACAACCATATTACCAAGAAAAATTTGGTTACAAACATGGAGATTTTCCTATAGCTGAAAACTTTTATGAAAGAGCAATAACACTGCCATTATTTCCAAAAATGACTGATGGTGATGTAAGAGACGTTATCGACGCTGTTAAAAAAATAGTAGGATATTACCGTAGTTGAGGTTTTATAATTGGAAGTTATTGCAATTGTTCAAGCCAGAATGGGATCAACTCGATTGCCTGGCAAAGTTATGATGAAGGTTAAAGGAAAATCTATTTTATATTATGTTATCGAGCGTATTAAAAAATCTAAGTTGATTAATCAAATTATAATTGCAACTACAACAAATAAAAACGATGATATAATTGTAAAAGAAGCTAAAAAATTGAATGTTGATTTTTTTAGAGGTAGTGAAAACGATGTTTTAAGCAGATATTATTTTGCCGCAAAAAAAACTAGTGCAGATATAATTGTCAGAATTACAAGTGATTGCCCACTCATTGATTACAAGATCGTTGATAAAGTGATTAAACGTCATCTTGATGCGAGTGCAGACTACACTGCAAATGTAATAAAAAGGACATACCCTCGAGGATTTGACACAGAGGTTTTCAATTTCAATACGTTGGAAAAGTCATATAATGATGGCGAGAAGAATTATCACAGAGAACATGTCACCAAATATATCACAGAACATCCAGAAAAATTTAATATTGTAAATGTTGAAGCAAAAGGAAAAATGAGAAGACCGGATATTAGAATAACAGTTGATACAGAGGAAGATTTTAAATTAATTAAGGAAGTAATTCTTCATTTTAATAATATTTCATTTGAAGCAATTGATATAATTGAATTTTTAAATGAAAATACTGATTTACTTGAGATAAATAAAAATGTTAAACAAAAAGAGGTGAACCATTATTGAATATTGCATTCAGAGTTGATGCATCACCTGCAATTGGTATTGGACATTTAATGCGTTGTATTGCATTATCTGAAGAACTAATTAAAAGAGGAAATATTTGTAGTTTTGTTACAAAAATAGATGATATCAGCCTTATCAAAAAAATAAAAGAGAACAATATAAATATTAAATATATTGACTCAAATGCAACTTTGGATGATGACAAAAATCAACTTCTAAAATATTGTAGGAATAACAATATCAACTGGATAATCACAGATAGTTATAATATTAATTCCAAATATTTGAAAGAGATGAAAAAGAATGGTTTTAAAGTATTGTCAATTGATGATACTGCACAAATACATTATTACTCAGATATCGTACTAAATCAGAACATTGGCTCAGATAAACTTATCTTTTCTGCAGAAAAATATTCGAAATTTTTACTTGGACCAAAATATGCTATGCTTAGAAATGATTTACTTAGAAGACATGAAAAAATTGATAGAGAGAATATAGAAAAATTATTGATAATGTTTGGAGGATCAGACAATGATAATCTTACATTAAAAATAATTGATTTATTAAAATCTTTTAGCAAAAAAATAGATTTTTCAGTTATTATTGGCCCTCTGAATCCTTTTTACGATGATATTGAGAAGTATATAAAAAAAGAAAATTTAAAAATCAAATTGATAAAATCACCAGAAAATATCGTCGATCTGTATTTAGATACAGATATTGCTATTAGTGCTGGTGGAACTACTTGCTATGAATTAGCTTACTTTGGCATCCCCAACATTATAATTACAATTGCAGATAATCAGTTTAAAAACGCAAGTGAATTAGATAAACAAAAAGTAAGTATTTATTTAGGAAAAAAGGAAGAAATAAAACCAAAGCAACTTAAAAACAAATTTAATGAATTGGTAAATAATCTTCCTTTAAGTAAAAATCTGAGTCGAAATGGTAAAAAAATGGTTGATGGAAAAGGAAAAGAAAGGATTGTAGATTTCATGGAGAAATTTAGTTGAAAAAAGAAGTTAAAATCAGAAATAAAATAGTTGGAAATGATCATCCTACATATATAATAGCAGAAATTGGATCAAATCACAACCGGGATAAAAAAATTGCTAAGAAATTAATTGATAAAGCAGTTGATGCAGGAGTGGACGCTGTAAAGTTTCAGACATTTAGGGCAGAAAAATTATATTCCAAAAAAACACCAAAATTTTCCAAGGATGATATTAAGCCTTTTGATTTGATAAAATCTATAGAACTTCCTAGAAAATGGCATCAAGATTTAATGGACTATGCAAATGGAAAAAATGTACATTTTTTATCTTCTCCATTTGATTATGAGGCAGTTGATGAATTAGATAAAATTGGAGTTCCTGCATTTAAAGTAGCATCTTTTGAAATCACTGATTTAGAGTTATTAAACTATATAGGCAAAAAGAAAAAACCTGTAATTCTTTCAACAGGTATGGCAAACGTTGAAGAAATTCAAGAAGCAATAGACTCAATAAGATCACAAAATAACAATGATATAATACTACTTCATTGTAATTCCTTATATCCAACTCCAGTTAATGTTGTTAATTTGAATGCAATAAAAACTATGCATAACATTTTCAAATTACCAATAGGTTTTTCGGATCATACTACCGGTATTCACATACCTGTAGCTGCTGTTGCAAAAGGGGCAAAAGTTATAGAGAAACACTTCACTCTCGATAGAAAAATGAAAGGGCCCGATCATCACTTTGCTGTTGAACCTGATGAGTTAAAACAAATGGTTAAAAATATTAGAGATGTAGAAAAGGCAGCAGGAACAGGAGTAAAAAAGGTCACAAAAGAGGAAAAAGAAATGTACGAAAAAGGGCGGAGAAGCATTATTGCTGCACAGGGTATTAAAAAAGGCACAAAGATAACAAGAGAAATGTTAATCGTTAAAAGACCAGGTTATGGAATTAAACCAAAATATATTAAAATGGTTGTAGGAAAAACTGCAAAAAAGAATATAAAATCAGATGAATGGATAACTCGAGATATGATATGAACAATAAAATTATAATAGCTACAATCAAAAAATGGAACATTTTAGAAACGAAAAAATTTATTTTGCAAAATCCGGAGAAAAATATTTATTTGATAACCGATAAAAAAGATTTAACCTTAAAAAAAGTAAAAGAAATAAATCCAAGATATATATTTTTTCCTCATTGGTCTTGGAAAATACCAAAAAAGATTACAGAAAATTATGAATGTATCGCCTTTCATATGACAGATTTGCCATTTGGTAGAGGAGGAAGTCCACTTCAAAACCTGATAATTAGAGGATTTAAAGAAACAAAGATATCTGCTATTAAGGCAGATAAGGAGATTGACTCGGGACCAGTCTATTTAAAAAGAGATCTATCTCTAGAAGGAACTGCCAATGAAATATTTAAAAGAACGGCAAAAATAATCTTTAATGAGATGATCCCATACATTATAAAAAATGAACCACAACCAATAATACAAAAAGGAAAAATTGTTATGTTTAAGAGAAGAAAACCAGAAGAAAGTAATATAGCAAAATTAGATGAAATAAACAAGGTATATGATTATATAAGAATGCTAGATGTTGAAGGGTACCCGTCAGCATTTATTGAAACAGATACATTAAAAATAAAGTTTTCAAATGCAAAACTAAAAGAGGATTTTATCACTGCAAAAGCAAAAATTAAATTAAGGGATTTGTACAAATGAAAAAAAGGAATATATTGATAGTTGCCGCCCATCCCGATGATGAAGTTCTTGGCTGTGGTGGCACTATTTCAAGGTTGATTAATGAAGGCTATGAAGTATTTACAATAATATTAGGAGAGGGTATAACATCTAGAAATTATAGTTCCAAATTAAAAAAAAAGGAGTTACAGGAACTAAAAAATCAAATGTATAAAGCAAATAAAATACTTGGAGTAAGAAAAGTATTTAACTTTAATTTGAAAGATAATCAACTTGATACTATTCCATTACTTGAAATTGTAAAAAAAATTGAAAAAATTAAAAATGAAATTAAACCTGAGATAATTTTTACTCATTACAAAAACGACCTTAATATCGATCATAAAATAACATATGACGCTGTCATAACTGCAACTAGACCAGTTATTGATGAACCAGTTAAAACCATATATTCATTTGAAATTCTGTCTTCTACTGAATGGAACTATCCTTTAAGTTTCAGTCCAAATTTCTTTTTTGATATTACTAAAACTATAAGTAAAAAAATTGAAGCAATGAAAATTTATAAATCAGAAATTAGAGATTTTCCACATCCGAGATCTTTGGAAGGCATTAAGTTAAACGCAAAAATGTGGGGTTTAAAAGCTGGTCTAAAATTCGCCGAGGCTTTTCAATTAGTTAGATGCAACGCTTAGAAAAGGTATATGTTATGAATGTAGAATTTGACGACATATCAAAAGCCAGTAAAAAAATTATAGAACTAGTAAGAAATTGGAGAAATTCTGAAATTGTTAGAAAATACATGATTAACACGCATTTTATAACAAAAAATGAACATAAAAAATGGATATCAACTTTAAAAAAAGACAATAACGCAAAAGCATGGGTTATAAATTATAATAAAAAACCAGTTGGGCTTGCTTATCTAACAAATATCGAATATAAAAACAAAACAACAGATTGGGGTTTATACATAGCAGATGACACTATGCGAGGTAAAGGCATAGGTTCTGTTGCGTTGTACAAATTAATGGAATATGTGTTTGACGAAATGAATTTCAATGAGATGCATACCAAAGTTCTGGAAAATAATCCCAAAGCTATGAAATTATATGAAAAGTTTGGTTTTAAAATAAAAGAAAAACTTGAAAAAAAGCTAGTAAGAGATAGAAAACATATCAATGTAATTTTGTTTGGAATATCAAAAAAAGATTGGGAAAATACAAAAAAATTACACATTGAAAACTAATCCAACATTCTGTCTACTAATTTATCAATATTTATATCGCCGTTTTTTAAATAATCTTGTACAGCTTTTTTATTCCAACACATATTACGAGATTTTTTATCATAATAAAGAGAGTCAATATGAACATGTTTTTGCTCTAAAACATATATATATCTTGCAACATCCAATACTTGCTCCTCACTAATCTTTAGTTGATTTGCATTCTTTATTAGTTCAAAATAATGAGATCTACTTTTTGCATAAATAAGATCCAAGGTTTTATAAGGAGGAGGGGCTGCAATAATACATGGGATTTTAAGATAAGTAAGTTCCATACCTACACTTGATCTCCAAATCAAGCCACAGGATATATACGGATAAAGTTCTCCTAGGGAAAAAAGTCTAGGTTCTAAAAGGATAACATTGTCACTAATTTTATTAATACGATTTTCTAAAAAAGATTTTAGAGTTTCCGTAGGTTCTTTCTGAGGCTCATCAGGGCGTACTTCAGCAGGATGTGGCTTAAGAATTAAAAGATCATTATTTTTATTAAAAAAATTCACAGTTTCTTCAATCCAATCACACATATTTTTAAATGAAGGACTTGAATCATCTAATGGTGTATCATAAAAAAGATGAGAAAATAAAGTAAAAACATTTCTTCCTTGGGACTGATATTCTTTTATTATATCCAATATCTCTTTTTGCTTATCTGTTATATGATGATTTTGGTTTTGTTTTATAACCTTATTTATGGAAGTTAAAATCGTTTTTTTAGAAATATCAGCTTTTTTAATTCGTAAAAGTTCTTCACTTAAAAGACTAATTTTATTATTAGCCCTTGTTTTTGTAAAATTCATCGATAATATATCAGTCTCTCTAAAATGATGAGAAAAATAATGTGGGTACCCCCGTGAGACATCAAGATACTCAATATCTCCATTTTTTGATAAGTAATTACAAAGCATTCGAAAAATACCATTTGGGATATAGTCTGATTCCAAACCTACAATCCTTATTTTTACATTTTGCTTATTTGCATATTCCTTTAGTAGTAAGAAATACTGAAGCAGCAAATCACAGGAGTAAATCATCTTTTGGTAAGTAGAAATAACATGTTTATCTTTAAAATCAATGTTATATCGTTTATATAGAGCTTTTAAAGTATTTAAAACACATGGAAAAAGATTTACACCATAAGCCTCTATCCTTTCATGTTCTAATTCTACGATCCATTTAAAATTTAATTTTCTATTCTTTCCATTACATATACTTATTTTTGGGGTCTTTTCAACATATAACGAATTACTTATTTTTTGTTCATTGATGACCAAATTAGTTAGATGTGAACCTTGCAAATTAAATTTAAATAAAAAGTATGATGGAATATTGCGCTTTGAAAGTGCATGTGCAAACAAGATATACAGTTTCATGTAGAATGAAAATGAAGTATGACTAAATATGAATATTTTTTTTGAACTCTTGATATCTACAGGAGATATATCTTTAAGTATTTTTGATGTTGAAAATGTATCAATAATTTGCTGATATTTTGCCTTTGCCAACTGAATATAGTTATTTACTTGCTCCATTGATTCCAAATAAAATACCTCGCCTATATTCCTTTCTAAACATTTAAACTTTAAAAGTTTTAATAAAGAAAGAAATAGAAGAATGCATATCTTTTACAAAAAAAATATTGTTAATAAATATATTTTTTAGAAAAATTAATGTATAAAATTTAATATTCACTATAATTGTTAAAATAATGGGGAAATGCATATAGATGATTAAAACAGCCAGGAGATTATTTTTATCAAGTATAAAAATATGTATAAAATTAACTGTTACAATTTTATTCAGATTAAAGCAAGATAAAATATTATCAATATTTATGGGATTGACAATTATTTTATACAACAAAAATGAAATTGATAATAAAAAGAAAACTGGTATATTAGCTATCAAAAAATTGATTTTTAATGATGACTTAATTGCCTTAAAAAAATATCCCTCAGATTATAAGATTTTATTATATCCTATCCCATTAAAGAATTCAAAAACCGGTAAAATTAGGGGAATGTGGCCAGAGGAAATACAAGAGCAAACAGCCTTTTATGTACAAAAAGAAAAATATAGAGATCTTTTTGAGAGATGCTCTAAACTCTTTTATGACACTTTAAAATTTATAGAAACATTTTCCCAAATAAATGTTAAAATAATTTTAACAGCAAACATAGATTATTGGCAAGATTATCCCTGGATAGAAGCTATACATAAAAAAAATGGTAAGTTTGTTGTATTAGAAAAAGAATCAATCTTGTATTCTTCTGGAATTACAAATAGAAGACTTAACAGGTATAAAGACTATAAATTTAAATACGAAGGCGATGTAGTTTTATTTTATAATGAATTAGCTAAAGAGTCTTATTTAACTACAGATTCTTTTAAACAAAATCAATCTTTTGTAACTGGATGTCCACGAGTTGATATGCTTACTTCACTTGCAGAAGATAAAAAAGATAAAAATGATTTTATTCTTTTTGCAACGTTTATGAGTCCGCTTCATGGCCCCTATAAATCGGTTAAATTGGGCAATGATATTTTAAATATAATTAATAAAGATAAACTATTAAAAAGTAAGACTATTATAAAATGTAAAGACTCTGTGGAAGCTAAGAATATCAAAAAAACATATCCTGATCTCCATGTTGTTTCTGATACAATATTTAAATATCTTAAAAAAAATCCTGCTATTTTTATTGGTTATAACTCCACTTCTTGTTTTGACTCATTAATAGCCAGAATTCCTACCGTTGTTCCTTTATGGGGAGATGCAAAAAAAGTTGGAAATGATACATTGTTGGGCGAGCATACAAGTGATTTTCATTTAGTAGCACATGACAAAGAGGAATTTGTAAAAATTTTAAAGTCTCATCTAGACAGTAAAGATATTAAGAATTATTTTACTGCAGAAAGTAAATGGGACCACTCTGAATTGAAAAAAAAGATAGAAACAGAATATTCTCCAATAGATGGAAAGAATCGTCAAAGATTTTTTAATGTTATTAATAGATTAAATTTAAAATAAAAAAATAAAATCAAAATATTAACTTTTTAAGACGTAAATTTATTTGATTAAATTTTCTGTCCAATTCTCAGGTTTTAAAGGATCAGTTGGAAACTGTTCAACACCTTCGCCTTTAACAAACCATAAACGAAAAAAATGAGTTATGTTATCATCTGTAAAAACTGGCTTAAGATATTCTTTCCAATCCATTTTAATATCTGACAACTTATAGTCAAATTTTCCCATTAAATCTCCACAAACTTTTTCACAAAGAGCAATCTCCCAATCTTCAAGGTTTTTCTTCCAACGATTTACTGATTCCTTTTTATCAAATTTTTGTTTTTTCTCAGGGTTCTTCATAAAAGCAGAATTATGACCCCAAGGTTTACCTGTTGCATCAACCCATCTATCTTCTGAGAGAAGATCATGATTATAAGAAAGATTGAGAAATTTAAAAATATCAATAACTGTTTTTTCAGGTGAAGACATTACATCTTCATATTTTACAAATTTATAATTATCATATTTTTTATTATATTTAAGAGCTAGTTTCATTGAGCCAAAGCAGTTAAATATTGCTCCAAGATAAGCAGGAGATGGAGCATAAGTATATTTTTTAAAAGATGCAAGAACGCTCCTTGGATCACGCATTATATGAATTGCTTTCCCGTTTGGAAACATGTTTAAAAAATCAGGTATTTTTGTCCAAACAAGCTGTGTTTTTTCAGCCCAACAATTAACAGTTGAATTTTTTAAAAAAAGATCATGCATTATAAGATCATATAATACGCCGTAATCAACTTTTTTTATAGTGTTACAATAATCAATGATATTTTTTGAATCTAATTTTTTATTCCATCTTTCTTTAATCCTATCTGCTGTTTCCTTTATCAATTTTGTATAATTTTTTTTTTCATAAATTGGATTGTACCTGTCATAACAAAAACGCATAAAATTAACTGTATACATAGTTGAGGAAAGATCAGGATGGTTATTTAAAAGCTGAGTTATATACTCAGTTCCAGTTCGATAAACACCAGTTATAAGTATTTGTTGTGTTGATTTATACATAAATATTTTACCTCAGATGTTTAAATAATTTTTACTTATTTTTCCTGAATTAACATCGATAACAGCAACAGATGTAACACCATAAGAATTATTTGCTGCTACACCAATTTTTTCAACAGCATTAAGGTTTATTGTATCTCTATCAAAAATATAAGTCCATTTTTTATTTGGAATCTGAAAATCAAGGTTGTCATGGATATAATGATCTGTCACTGTTTTTAATGCAAAAAATGGTTGTGGGCCAAAAATCGGAGTATCTGACTCTATTGTTAATAGATGGAAATCTTTTATTTGTTCTAACGTAAGACTAAGTTTACATTTTGGCATTTTTTTGATATCATTTGCTTTTCTCATTGCATCTATTGCTTCTGAATAGATAAAATCAACATCAGAAAAATCTTTACTAACTTTTTTTACCATTTTAGATATATTTTCAACATCAGGGGTAATATCTCTAAAATCATGATTTGCAAAACACATAACAACAGGTTGACTCTTACTTGCTTCTTTGAATGCTTGACGTATGTCTTTTTCCCTTATTATACAAAAACGAGTTCCAACGTTTAAACAACGGGCAATCCACCTGCGGCAATCACCCTTTATTTGATAGTCATCATGAGAGGGATGATATGGAGTCCATGATTTGGGGGCACGTCTCCAATCACCTGCATGACCATTTGAAACATCATACTGATCATCAATATCGGATTTAGAATCATATGACATGTTTCCAAAATCAAAAGGTATGAACTGTTCTAAAAACCAATGACTATCAGGCCGGTTTACCTGAAAACCAGGACGATTTGCAGATGGAAACCAAGATCTATCAATAATTCTTCTACATAAGACCTGATACAATGAATTAGAATTTGCCCACCAATGCGTAGCATTTATATGAGCATGTTTTACAAAATTATGAGGATGATAATGAAAATGAAGACCATCATTTTTTGATTTTGTTTGATCAAGAATTTGTTTATAATGATCAAAAATATTATGATAACCAATATCTCTACGACGAGGATTAACTTCATAATCTACGTGATCCACACAAAACCAGTTATAAACCCATCCATCACCATTTGAATCAAGAAATTGATTTCTAAAATCATCATCAAGAATCTCATATAACATGTCATCAATTTTATCCCATGTATCATTATATGCTAGGAGTTTAGGATCAAGGACCTGTTGAACAGTTTTTTCAAGGCCATTAAGAGATATTTCACCCTTTTGAAGTTTCTTCAAAGTTTTTATATCTGTTTTAAAATCAAGCTGGAAAATATCTTTTAATCTCTGAAAAGTTGCCTCAAGTGATTCATAAAGAGGTCCTTCTGTATCAACACAATGAACTACATAAACAGTTTTATCTTTTGACAATATTTTCTCCCTTCATCAAACCTCATAATGATACCTATTTAATTCTTTGAGTCTGAATGACACTATTAATATTTTCGGTATAACAAATATTTATTAATATTTTTATTTTTTCTTGATAGCAATATAATGCCAATCTAAAATCAAACTACCATTAACTTGGAGATTACCAACAACCTTTGTACTTGGTTGATCGCTAAACATATCTAATTTAGTATTATCAAATTCTTCAAAATCTTGATCACGTTCAAAAACAACAACTTCACCGCCTATTTTATTAATCATCCCACGCAAATATTTTTCTGTAAAAATATTGTAGATACAATAATCTAAATCATTCCGATCGAAACTTAATTCACCTAACTCTTCAAAATCTTTATCAAAGTAATATTTAACTAAGTAATTTGCCTTTTCACAGATAGGCGTACGCCAAATAACATATTTTTTAGAAACACGTAAAGCTTCAAAAAGAGCCTTTTTTATATCAGGAAAAAAGTGGAAAAGATTAACAAAAACAATATCAAAATAACTATCATCAAAAGGCATATCAAGACAATCTCCAAGAACAAATTTACTGGATTTATGATCCTTCCATATTAATTGGCCTTGTAAAATAAAATCAAGTTTTATATCCAAACAAGTGTAATCAATTTTTTCATCTAAAATATTAATAAAACTACGAAGAAAATGACCACAACTCCCACCAACATCTAAAAGCTTATTGCCATTTTTATAAATTTTATGTTTCTTTAAAAATCTTGCAGTGCTTTTACTACTTTCTTTTTCAGGTAATTCACCAGTTGCTCGTTTTATATAGCTACTCATAGTTTTAATAGTCTCTTGTTGATCCCAATCATTCCAATTCTCACTAACAGAACCTCTCATATAAATCTCCCTTCACCAGTTTTTTTCTAATATTTATTATAACAATAAATATTTTAATATACATTTATTTTAGTTTTAAAAATATATCGATTCTTAGTTCTATACAATTAGAGAAAATTAAAACTAATAATTTTTAGTTAAGATAATTAGACAGTAACTTAATTATAAATAAACATCTATATCAAAGATAAATAAATAAAAAAAAGGTGCTATTTTGTCAATAAACAAAGAAAAAATACTAGCAATAGTCCCTGCCAGAAAAGGTTCAAAAAGACTTCCTGATAAAAACATTAAAGAATTATATGGCAAGCCTTTAGTATCTTATACAATAGATGAGGCTTTAAAATCAAAGTATATTGACAAAATTGTAGTAAATACAAATGATAAAAGAATCATAGATATTTTAGAAAAATATAAAGAATATAAAACTAAAAAAATAATAATTATAAATAGACCTGATGATCTTGCAAAAGATGATGTACCAACTCAACCTGTCCTTGTTCATACATTAAAATCATTAAACCATAAATTCAAAACTATAGTAATATTACAAGTTACTTCCCCTTTAAGAACAGTTGAAGATATAGATAATTGCATCAATATTTTTATCAAAGAAAAAAGTAGTTCTCTTATGACAGTTAAAGAAATTGACCCTTTCAATATCTTTGTTCCAAATGGAGCAATTTTCATTACATCTGATAAATTGATATTGAAAAAAAACAGATTTAAAACAAAAGATCCGAGACTTGTTGTAATGCCTGCTGAACGATCTGTCGATATTGATACAGAAGTCGATTTTCTACATGCCAAAGCTATTTTAGGGATGAAAAAATGAAAATTGGAAACAAGATAATTGATAAAGAACATCCAGTTTTTATAATAGCCGAAGCAGGTGTAAATCATAACGGAAAAATCGGTATTGCAAAAAAATTAATAGAAAAAGCAGCAGAATCAGGAGCTGATGCAGTAAAATTTCAGACATTCAAAGCAGAAAAACTTGTAAGTATTAAAGCTAAAATGTGTGGATATCAAAAAGAAAACACTAAAGAAGAAATCCCCCAATTTAATCTTTTAAAAAAATTAGAATTAAAATTAGAAGATTATAAAGTATTACTCAATTACGCAAATGAAAAAAAAATTATTTTTCTCTCGACTCCCTTTGATGATGAATCAGTTGATTTTTTAGATGAATTGAACATTGAAGCATTTAAAATTGCTTCAACTGATACAAATAACATCCCTTTTTTAAATAAGATTGCTAAGAAGAATAAACCTGTTATACTATCCACAGGGATGTCAGATATTGCTGAAATAAAAGAAGCGGTGAATCAAATTAAGAAATATAATGATCAAATCGTTGTGTTACATTGTACAACTGATTACCCTGCAAAACTTGATGAAGTTAATCTAAATGCCATGAAAACTATTGAAAAAGAATGTAACGTCATCGTCGGTTACTCGGATCATACAGAAGGAACCGAAATTTCTGTTGCTGCTGTTGCACTTGGTGCAAAAGTTATAGAGAAACACTTCACTCTCGATAGAAAAATGAAAGGGCCTGATCATAAAGCATCTATAGAACCTTTTGAGCTCAAAAATATGATAAGTTCTATTAGAAATGTTGAAAAATCTTTAGGGTTTTTTGAAAAAAAAGTAACAATTTCATCAAAAAAATATATAGATGAAATCAAAAAGAGTATACACGCTGCAAAGAACATCAAAAAAGGAGAAGAAGTATCACAAGAAATGCTCATTATTAAAAGACCTAGTTATGGTATTGCTCCAAAATTTTTTAATGAAATTATTGGTTTAAAGGTTAAAAGAGATATTAATAAAGAGGATTACATCCGGTGGGAGGACTTAGTGAAATAAGATATTTAATTTAGACAAGGTTTTTTGTTATGAAAAAAATTAGGATAATTCCACGTCTTGACATAAAAGGACCAAATGTCATAAAAGGAATTCATTTAGAAGGTTTACGTGTTGTAGGTCGCCCAAATGTGCTTGCAAAAAAATATTATGAGCAGGGTGCTGATGAAATAATTTATATCGATTCTGTTGCAAGTCTTTATGGACGTGATAATCTTCTTAAAGTAATTAAATTGGCAACAAAAGATGGTGTTTTTGTTCCTATGGGTGTTGGTGGAGGGATAAAAACAATAGAGGATATAACTGCAATTCTTAGAGCGGGTGCTGACAAGATATGTATAAATACAGGAGCTGTTAGAAATCCTGATTTGATTCAGCAAGGTGCTGAAAAATTTGGTAGCCAATGTATAGTTTTATCAGTTGAGGCTTTAAATATAAGAGAGGGAAAATGGGAGGTATTTATTGAAAATGGTCGTGAAGAAACAGGTATTGATGCAGTTGAATGGGTTAAAAAAGCAGTAGGTCTCGGTGCAGGTGAAATTCTTCTTACATCAATTGATCAAGAAGGAACAAAAAAAGGTTTTGATATAGGTCTTATAAAGGAAGTTTCATCATGTGTTTCAGTTCCAATAATTGCATCAGGGGGAGCTGGAAAAATTGAGGATATTGCAAATGTTTTACAAATACCAAATGTTGATGCTGTAGCAATTGCATCGATGTTACATTATAACGAAACTACAATTGAAAGAGTTAAAAATTATCTTAAACAAAATTCTATAAACGTAAGAGTCGAGAATAAAAGTAGATTTAATTTTGATATTAATAGAAATCTTGATAAAAAGATATCAATAGTTGATTATGACATTGGTAATCTAAGAAGCGTTTCTGAGGCTTTTAAATTTCTTGGATGTAATGTTAAAATTGTGAATTCTAAAGAAGAGATTGAAGACTCTGATTACTTGGTTGTTCCAGGTGTTGGTGCCTTTGGAGACGGGATTAACAATTTGAAAAAAGCAGGTCTTGTAGACCCGATTAAAAAACATGCAGAAAAAGGAAAACCAATTCTTGGTATATGTCTTGGTGCACAAATACTTATGACCCAAAGCGAAGAATTTGGAATACATCAAGGACTTGATCTTATACCAGGGGAGATAAAGAAATTTAAGTCACCTGAAGAAGTAAAAGAACTAAGATATAGAGTTCCACACATTGGATGGAATAGTATCAAAATATCATCAAAAACTGATGATGTTTTTAAACAAATCAGAGAAAACACCAGTTTTTATTTTGATCATTCATATTTCTTAAAACCTGAGAAATCTGAGCATTTTTTTGCAAAGACAGAATATGGTAATCAACAATTTGCATCAATAATTAGAAATGATAAAATAATTGGATGTCAGTTTCATCCAGAAAAAAGCGGTAGATTTGGATTAAAAATATTAGAAGAATTCTGTAAACTTTAGAGGCATACAAAAAATGACAAATAAAGAAGAACATGAGGCATATTACGGACTTCCAAAAGAAGTAAAATTCTGTAAAAAATGTGTTATATCAAATCAGCGCCCATGTTCAGCAGTTGAAAGGAAACATACCATAAAAACACAGAAAGATACAATATTTTTTGATGAAAATGGAATCTGTGATGCATGCCGATATCAAAACATAAAAGCAAAAATCAACTGGAATGAAAGAGAAGAACAACTATGGAAACTCTGTGATAAATATAGAAAAGACGATGGGTCTTTTGACTGTCTTGTACCAGGTAGTGGTGGAAAAGATAGTACTTTTACTGCTCATAGATTAAAAAATAAGTATGACATGCATCCCTTAACTGTTACATGGGCTCCTCACGTTTATACAGATGTAGGGTGGAAGAATTTTATTAAATGGATAGAATTAGGTTTTGATAACATTCTTGTTACCCCTAATAGAAAAGTCCATAAGCTTCTGACACGTCTTGCTTTTAAAAACCTGCTTCATCCTTTTCAACCTTTTATAATCGGTCAAAAATATATTGCACCAAAATTCGCATTAATGTATAACATACCTCTTATTTTTTATGGAGAAAACGAGTCAGAATATGGAAATAGAATGAAAGCAAATGAATCACCTCTAATGGACATAAAATATTATTCACATGATAAAGAAGGATTTGATTTTGATAACATGTTCTTAGGAGGATTATCGGTTACAAAACTAATAAAAGAACATAATATCGATATAAATGATTTACAATTTTATCTGCCACCTAAAAGAAAAGACCTTGAAAAACTGGGAGTAAAGGTACACTACTTTGGGTATTATGAAAGATGGGATCCTCAAGAAATATATTATTATGTAGCAGAAAAATGCGGATTTAAAGCAAATCCATATCGACGTGATGGAACTTATTCAAAATACGCAAGTCTTGATGACAAAATTGATGATTTACAGTTTTATACAACATTTATAAAATTTGGCATTGGAAAAGCAACATATGATGCAGCACAAGAGATTCGTAATAAAAAAATAACCCGTAGAGAAGGAGTGCATTTAGTCAAAAAATTTGATGGAGAATTCCCAAAAAGATACCATAAAGAAATACTTGAGTATCTTGATATGGATGAAAAAGAATTTACTGAGACCATTGATAAATTTAGATCGCCACATCTGTGGAAAAAAGAAAATGGAAAATGGGTACTAAGACATCAAGTAGATTACTTACCAGAAGACATGGTAGAATACCCAGAACTTGAGGTGATGGAGTTAGAATGAGTCAAGAATATTACAAACAAGATGATATATACATAAAAAAAGACAAAAAAATTGTCGTTAAAGAACTATACAAAGAAATAAAAAAAACTATTGAAAAAAACTACGAAGAAACAAAAAATTTAGATATTCTTGATATAGGAGCCGCATCAGGAGAGCTTCTTTATTATCTTAAAGATTGCTTTAATATTGAAAATACTCTTTTTGGTATTGAAAAAAGCCCAGATCTTGTAAAAAATGCAAAGTTAAGATTTGGAGATGAAAACATAGAGTTTATAGAAGAGGACGCGCAAACATTCAAAGTTAATAAAAAATTTGATGTTATAATAATGAAAGGGGTAATAACTATATTTGATGATTTCAAACCTTCAATTGATAGAATACTTGAGCATCTTAAAAAAGATGGAATGGCAGTTATTGTATCGATTTTTAATGATTATGAGATAGATGTGAGAATTAAATTCAAGAAAAAAGAAGATGTTGAATGGAATACTGGCTACAATTTATTTCCAATTTCTGATGTACAAAATTACATAAAAATCAAAGGATTTAAAACTGAGGTTTATGAACATGTAATGCCTTTTGATCTTGAGAAACAGGAAAACCATTTACGTGCGTGGACCGTAAATCTTAATGGTAAACGACATCTAATAAATGGTTTAAACCTTATATATAATATGAAAATACTTGTAATAAAAAAATAAAAAAAATGGAGTTAAGAGGAGTTTTATGGAAAATAAAAAAATCTTAGTAATTACAGCACATCCTGATGATGAAATTCTTGGAGTTGGTGGAACTCTTTGTAAACATATATCAAAGGGCGACATAGTAAACGTCTGTATTGTAACCAATGCGTATGGCCCAAAGTGGTCTAAGGCTTATATAAAAAATAAAATAAAAGAACAAAAGAAGGTCGATGAATTTTTAGGTATAAAAAGAAGGATTAATCTTGATTTACCTACAGTCAAATTAAACACCTTACCTTGCGGGGAGTTAAACAAAAAAATTACAGATGTTATCGAAAAAATAAGGCCAGATATAGTTTATACCCACTATGAACACGATCTTAATTATGATCATACTCTTGTTTTCAGAGCTTGTATGGTAGCTACAAGACCTGTGAAAAGGAAGACAAGATTGATGTGTTTTGAAACGTTGTCTGAAACCGAATGGGGCTATAAAACATTTAGACCAAATGTTTGGGTAGATATAACAAAATTTGTAGATAAAAAAATTAAGGCTTTCAAAATATATAAATCAGAGGTTAAACTACATCCACACCCAAGAAGTGAAGAGGGTATAAGGATATTGGCAAAAAAACGTGGGGCGGAGGCGTTAATGAAATATTCAGAAGGTTTTATTTTGTTAAAAGACTACTGGTGAAATAATGGAGGTTGTTTGGCTTTCTTCTAATAAATTTGGTTATGAACTATTAAAAAATTTAGTTAAATTCGAAGATATGAAAAAACATATAAAAAAAATAATCACTTTAAATGATAAAACTAAAACAATAATGTATGATGGTATAAAAAAGAAAAAATGGTATGAATTTGGAATAGATGTAATTGAAATTGACGATATAAACAAAGAAGAAAAACTAATAAAAAAAATATCACCAGATCTTATAATAGCTTGTGGATGGAGACAATTAATAAAAGAAGATATTTTAAATATTCCAAAAAACGGAATTGTAGGCTTTCATCCCACTTTATTACCTATTGGTCGTGGTCCTGCTCCGATTATAAATTCCATATTATATAATTTTAAAAAATCAGGAGTAACTATGTTTTATTTTTCAGAAGGATTAGATGATGGTGATATCATAGGGCAAGAGGCATTTGTAGTAGAAAAATCAGATCATGCAGAAGAAGTCTATGAGAAAGTAATAAAATCCGGCAAAAAACTAATTATAAAATATTTTCCTATGCTAATTAAAGGGATTGCACCAAGAATTCCTCAAGATTCTGCAAAAGCAATTGTATTTAAAAAGCCAGATTTACAAGAAAATAAGATTAACCTCGATGAGATATCGTTAGACTTTGCTTATAAAAAAATTCGTGCGCTATCTAAACCTTATAATGGGGCATATATTGAAAAAGATGGAAAAAAATTGATTTTATGGAGAGCTGAGCTGTTGGAAAAATGAGAAAAATATGTGTTCTCACAGGATCAAGAGCAGAATATGGTTTACTAAAGCCTATTATGCTTGCAATAAAAAATCATCCAAAATTAGAGTTATCAACAATTGTTACAGGGATGCATCTTTCAAAAGAATTTGGATATAGTTTAAATGAAATTAAAAAAGATGGATTTGAAATAAACGAAAAAGTAGAAATGAATCAGAAAGAAGATACAGGATTTTCTGTAGCAACCTCAATAGGAACAGGGATTAAAGGAATTGCTAAAGCTCTTAACAGAGTTAAACCAGACATTTTTATGATATTGGGCGATAGAAGTGAAGCATTAGCAGGTGCAATAACAGCAGCTTATATGAATATCCCTGTAGCACACATTCATGGTGGAGATAGCGCACGGGCAGGGGTTGATGAATCTGCTAGACATGCAATTACTAAATTTGCTCATATACATTTTCCTGCAACAAAAAAAAGTGCAGAAAGAATATTAAAAATGGGAGAATGTAAAGACATGATATTTGTCACAGGAGCACCATGTCTTGATACTATATTACATTTAAAACTGTTAGAAAAAAGAGAAATTGAAAAAAAATTTAAATTGGTTTTAAAAAAACCATTTATTTTACTGGTTCAACACTCAGTTTCTACAGAACCTGAAAAAGCAGAAGAGCAAATTACCCAAACATTGGAAGCCATAAAGAAACTTAAGCATCAAACAGTAATAATTTATCCTAACTCAGATGCAGGGGGTAGAAATATAATAAAAAAATTAAAAGAATATGAAAAGCTTCCATTTATCAGAACTTTTAAAAATTTATCACAGAAAGAATATCTTTCCTTGCTAAAATACGCAAGTGTAATGGTAGGAAATTCAAGTAGTGGAATCATAGAATCATCCTCTTTTAATATTCCCGTAGTAAATATTGGAAGAAGACAAGAAGGTAGAGAAAGATCAGGCAATGTAATAGATGCAAGTCACAATAAAGACAATATAATTTTTGCGATAAAAAAAGCTCTTTACGACGAAGATTTTAATAAAATTGTTAAAGGATGTAAAAACCAATATGGGAATGGTCATACATCTGAGAAGATAATAAAGATATTAAATGAGATTGATATTTCCCAAAAATTGTTACGAAAAAAAATTATATATTGAAAGTGAATAAAATGGAAAAACGGTTTAAGAATTGGGAATACCCTAAATTTGATGAAAAGAATCTTACAAAATGGAATTGGATGTGCCAATATCATAAAAACTTAAAACTTGGAAAATATGTAGATATTGGCGCTTTTACATATATAAATGCAAAATATGGAGTTGATATTTTAGACAATGTCCAGATAGGATCTCATTGTTCAATCTACTCATGGTCAACGATTGATAACAAGAAAGGAAAAGTGTTTATTGACAAAAATGCAAAAATTGGATCACATACTACTATTATTCCTGGCATCACTATAGGTAAAAATTCAATTATCGGAGCCCATAGTTTTGTAAATAAAGACATCCCAGATAGTACAATTGCTTTTGGAATTCCTGTAAAAATTATAAGGAAGATAAACAAATGAAATGGAGAATACCTCTTTTTAAATCTTATTGGGATGAAGACGA
>Ga0272441_10000065_pt1 | contig 226258 bp, 203 predicted proteins | sample SSMProp6N_FD_193582 | JGI IMG/M metagenome (GOLD analysis project Ga0272441, IMG submission 193582) | Marine sediment archaeal communities from Little Sippewissett salt marsh, Falmouth, MA, United States - SSM-Prop-6N | ecosystem: Environmental > Aquatic > Marine > Wetlands > Sediment ...
CCGATCCATCGAAAAACACCTTTGGCACTTCATCGTTGTAGTCAAGACCAGAGGCATCCCGCGTGAACCCAATCCCGCAATATCCCTTTTCGTTCATCTTTATACGCGCGCGGAATGCGCCGGGGTTGTTGGTCGAAACTAATGCGGTGCGGACACCGTTGGCGTCCCATACGCCCGCGCCCTTGAACTTGATAACGCCACTATCAACAGTAACGTTTGTTCCGCTGTCCACTTCAGTCAGGTGGCCGAAATCAGTAAAGTTGTCATCCTGCCATGACTGCTGGAGCTTCAGCCGACACGTGCGACCACCAGAGCCGGGAACGTGCTCCAGCTTATCGGAGTCGGAGAGCGTCAGAGCGTCTCTGAACCAGCGCGTGCCCATCTACCTCTCCTCGGGAGCGGCCGCCGGGTTGAATTCGCCAGTGGTCGGCGGGTCGCCGATAGCGTCTCTGCGGCGGATGGCCTCAGTACGCACGCGGTCGCGCTCGACAATCATCTCGGCCGCGACTGACTTAGACACCCCCAACGCTTCTAAGTCCGCGCTTGTGACTGTTGGGGCTGTGGCGTAGCCGCCGATTATCTCAGCCTTGAAGCCAGACCCGCCGAGCACGCGATTAGAGCTATCGGTGCGCCAGTCGTCCAGAACATCCTGCGGGTCCTGCTGCGAGGGGCCAGACTCGTCCGCTATGTCGATGGCTTCCAGCAGCGCGTCACAGTAGGCCCGCAGCGTGCGGATTTTGTTGGGGTCCATGTCGGCTAGTCCTCCCACGGCCAGGGCCAGGTAATCACGGCCAGCACCAGCAGCGCGATGATGCAAACCGGCGTTATCCAGTCCGGCGTTGTTACGGCCCCCCGGTGTTAGCAGCCGGCGCGCCACCGCCCGCGTAGTGGTACGCCAGGCCGCCGCCCAGGGCGGCCAGCAGCAGCGTGGACAGCAGGCTAATCAGCACGCCGGCCACCACCTGGCGCCAGTCGATGCCGCGCGTTGCCACTGCGGCCGCGGCCTGCGTGTCGGCGGTGCATGCGTGGCGCTCCAGGTGCCGGCCCAGCTCGGTGCACGGCCGGGCCGGGTGCGCGGTGGCGTCGGCGCGGTGGTCAACCAGGCCCTGGCACGGTTGTGCGGGGTGTAGGCTCGGGGCGTTGACGTGGTCGGCCATCTGCTGGCGCAGGCCGGCCAGCTCTTCGCGGGTCTGGCCCACCAGGCCCTTGACGCTCGAAAACTCCGTGCCGCAGTCTTTGCGCAGGCCGCGCACTTCGGCCAGCAGGTCGCCAATGCGGTCGGGGGTCTGGTCAGGCATCTGCGCGTCACCTGTCAGGCTGCGACGTCCAGCCAAGCTGGCGCCGGCGCTTGTCCACGTATTTGTCCAGGTCGCTTTCGCTGGGGATGTAGCCTCGCATGTGATCGCGGAAGTCCTCCCAACGCGTTTTGGCCCGCTCGCCGGCGCTCAGCAGCACGTCGCCCAGCTGGCGGTCCTTGCGCAGCTGGTAGACCACCCACCCGCCCAGCAGCAGCGCCACGGCGCCCAGTGCCGCCCACATCACCCACGGGTGTGCCAGCAGCCAGGCGATGCCCAGGCTGGCCACGCCGGCCAGCACGAACGCCACAACGCCGACCAGGAACTTGACGCGGTAGCCTGCCGCGAACACTACGCCCAGGACGCACAGCACCGCCAGCAGGAAACACACGCCGGCAGTGATATGCATTACGCGCTGCCGGGCCGCGGCCTCGGCGGCCCGGGCGCGTTGCTCGGCGTCGACGGCGGCCGCGCGGTGCTGGGCCGCGTCGCGCTCCAGGGCGTCGGCCCTGGCGTGCTCTTTCTCGGCGTGGGCGCGCCACTCCGCGGCGCTGCGGGGCGACTTCCCCTTCTCGGGCATGCGCACGTTGGGCACGCCGGGAATGCCGCCGCGCGGGGTGCAGCCCCCGCCGGCGATCGCAGCGCCCACCAGCGCCAGCGCGCACAGTACCTCGACGCGGGTTCGGTGTGACATCACGGCTACCTCCTGATGCGATGCGTCTGCCGCACGACCTCGAGCTCGTCGCGGGCCGCCAGCTGAACGTCGACAAACGGCACGGTCTCGAGCACCTCCTCGCAGGCGTAGACCACCCCGTCCAGCTTGTAGGCGTCGCGCGTGTCGGGGCTGGTGACCAGGCCGTCGGTGACCGTGAGGATGCCGCGCCTGACTTGATGTTGCGCGTCCTCGTACCGCATCTCGGCGACGCGCCCGGGGTTCCAGACCACGTTCACGAGCGTGACCTTGTTGGCCTCGACGCCCAGCGGCCACCACTCCGCCGAGACCGTGTCGGAGATCTCCGAAGCGGCCTCGGCGAGTTCGGTGTCGGCGAAGGTGGACACGATCTACTCCCGGGACACGGGACACGTGAAGCGGGACACGCGCGCGCCCCTACTCGAAGCGGCCGACGACCTGTGCCTTGCGGATGCGGATGTCGGGCTCGCCGTCGATCTCGGCGACCACGGTCCGGGACGTCACGTCGTTGACCGTGATGCGCCGCGGCTCGCCCTTGTAGTCAACCAGGAGCTGGTCGCCTTCGGCGATCCCGTCGAGCTCGAAGCCCTCGCCGATTTTGACGAGCTCGAACTCGCGGGCCGGGTCGACCTCCGGCTCGGCGGGGCCGGTGCCGCTATCGACGTTTGGGTCGCTGACGTCCATCGCGTTCGAGGCGTAGTTGCCGGCGTCCATGTCCGGAAGCGAACCGCCTTCGCCGTCGCGATCCTCGAGACTGCCGGCGACGACCACCGGCGCGGGCGGCTCGGTGCCGATCAGCTGGCCGTCGGCGTTCACCGGCTGCCCCCAGCGATAGCCGCAGCTACCGCAGACCGCGGGCCGGAAGAACTTGTGGTGGTAGGGATAGCGCTCGCCGTTGAATTCGGCTGGGGCGCTACACTCGGGGCAAAGCAGCTCTTTCACGTCGAACTCTCCTTTCTCAAGCCGCCGAGGGGGCCGGCCCCCGGGTGAGAGACCGGCGCCCCGCACGGCGACAAAGTCATTCCTTCCCGGCCTCGCTCTCGACGAAGCGCTCGTAGAGGTCAATGTGTTCCTCGCCCAGGCGCCCGGCGCGGTCGGCTTCTTTGAGCGCCTTGACCAGCAGCTCCATGCCCGCGGTGCCTATCTCGACCTCGGCGGTGAGGTCCAGGGGCACGGGGACCTTCTTGCCGGCGTCGGGATCGAACGCCAGCACCGGCCGGCGCTGGCCACTCTCTAGATCCGTCTCGATCCGGTGGGTATCGAACATCACCGTGCCGCCGTCGGCGTCGCGGATGTTCCAGCGCGCTATCTCGTCCTCGCTGGGCGCGAGGGCCATGCGCGTGTCGCGCCGCACGCGCATGGTGGCGATGCTGCCCTTGGGGGGCAGCAGACCGATCAGCTGGAAGCGCTCGCGGAGGTGCAACTTGACCTTCATGGAAACTCTCCTCTCTCTCCCGGGGTCCGGTAGTGGCCCCCGGGGCGGCCCAGTGCCGCCCCGGGGGATTGCCTCAGTTGCCCTGGATCAGTCGACGGCCGCGAAGAACGGCACGCGATAGGTCGACCCGTTGACCGAGACGAGGAAGTACCCGTCTGCGGTCGAGTAGGTCCCGGCCGATTCCACCGCGCACGCGCTGGCAGCCTCGAACTTGATCAGGTTGACGATGTCCGGGTTCTTCCCGTCGGCCTCGACGTGGAGGATCGAGTCGAACGGGGTGGCCGTTCCGGCCCCCGCCGCCTGGCAGTCCACGTTGATCGCGCAGAACTCGCCAGTGGGGTTCGCGGAGATCTGCGCCTGCAGGCTGATGACCGACACCTGCCCGGTGTAGGTCGGCGCGCCGTCGGACTGTCCGCCGGTGGCGTAATCGTCCTCGAACTTGAAGCGGGCCGCGTAGCCGCCCTCGGTGCTGGCCAGCAGCACTCCGGACGCGCCCTTCATGCCCGCCTCGACCAGCAGAGCGCCCAGCTCGGCAACGTCGAAGCCCGAGCCGGAGTAGCACTGCACGTGCCTGGCGATCAGCGCTCCTTCCGTCTGGTCCTGCAGGTTCGAGAGGCGCATGCGGCTGGCGGGCTTGCTGGCGGTAGCCAGGCTGCAGCCGATATGCTTCTCTTCCCACTCGTCCGCGGCGGCCCAGCTCTCGGGGTTCGAGAACGTCCCGATCTTGCGGCCGTTGAGCTGGCTTTCCTTGTTGAGGGCGACCAAGACGTAGCCCTGGGTGGCCCCGGCCGCGTAGACGGCCGTGCCCATCAGCATGTCGCCGGTGGCGTTGACCGGGGTTCCGGTCGCCGCGCCGGTACCGGCGGTTCCCCCGTAGGGGTCGCCGTCGCTGTCGAACCAGACGTTCTGTCCGGCGGTGAACGCCTCGTTCTTGGCGTCGACCTTGACCACGCCCTCGACGAGGGCGCCCACCTGGTAGCCGTTACTGACGTCGGCTTCCAGTACTCCGCACAGCCCGGCGATCTCGACCACGTCGCCGCCGCTCTTGTCGGCGGACGCGGTGTAGTCGAGCACCTTGCCCGGCTGGTAGATCCTTGCCTTGGGGGCAGCTTCAACTGTCATTGCCCTGTCCTCCTATCCTTTCCGATTCAGAGAGAGCCCGGAAGGCCCCCGGTTAAGCGCCCGCCATGAACACGGCGCCGCGGTGGTCCTGCTGCGCCACGCCCACGTCCTGGTAGCCGCGGAACCCGATGCCGAGGTGCTGCGGCGGTACCCCGACCTGCTCGATGGTCGGCACGTCCACGCCGTTCAGGAACGCCAGGTCGAAGGCCGGCACGTCCTCGGGGTCGCCGAAGAGGTACCAGCCGGTGGCGCTGGCCGAAGCGTGGAAGCTGCTGTTCGAGAGGTACGGGGTGCTGAGCGGCACGTACCGCCCGGCGTGGATGTTGCGGCCAGGCTGGATCGCCGCCGCGTCGGTGGCGCCCAGGGCCGTGACGATCAGGTTCTGGCCCTTGTAGATCTCCTCGGCCGTGGTGCGCAGCTCCGACGGGACCACCAGGAACTTGGCCATGATGACCACCGGCTTGCCCTGCGGATCGGTCTGCTGCTCGAGGTACTGCACGGCCGTGCTGAGGCTGGTGGTGCTTAACGCGGTGCCCGCACCCGAACCGTAGTTGCCCTTGGCGCCGGCGAAGAAGCTGCCGGTGTTGGCCAGGATCAGCGTGAAGCCGATCTCCTCGATGGACAGGGCCGCGCCGCGGCCCATGAGCCGCGGGACTCTCAGGAACGCGCCGAGATCGTCGTTGACGATCATCTGGCGGTCCAGCTCGAAGTACCTCCCGTAGGTGTCGGCCTGCTGGGTGAAGCTCTGCTCGCCGACCTCGCCGTGCTTCAGCTCCCCGCCCACGGTCACCTTTTTGAAGACCATGTCGCTGGTCAGGCGATAGCGGGTGTGCTGCTTGAAGTCCGAGACCTGGCTGATGCCGAAGATCTTGCGGATGACCGACTCCGGCTTGCGGTATGCCTCAAGCATCACCTTGTTGGCGGTGTTGCTGAGGATGCCGGTGAGCGAGAGGGACGTGGCCGCCGCGCGGATCCAGCGGTCGGTACCCTCCTCGCGGCGCGAGAGGACCACGCCGTCCAGCGCCGCCGCCTCGGCGATCAACGCCTTGAGCGGGATGCGCCGCATGCGATTCGCGGAGTCCAGGGTCTGCGCCTGGAAGTCGCGGGTCAGCACCTCGTCGCTGACGCGCGCCTGCATGCACATGGCCGCCTCCAGCGCCCGCGCGTCGGTGGAGCCGTCGACCACCACCACACCGGCGGTAACCGGGGTCACCGCCGAGTAGCTGGCCTCCAGAACCTGCTGCTGGAACTCCTCGACGCTGGTCTCTTCGGACCGCGCGGCTGCCGCGAGAGCCTGGACCTTCTTGACCGTCTTCTCGCCCTTGCACCAGCCGGCGGCCAGCGCCCGGGTGCAGGTCGCCTCGATGCCCGCCTGGCGCACGCGCTCGGCACGCACCGCCGCGGCGGCGGCGTCCGCCGCATCCGGCGCATGGTGCTGCCCGGCCTGTACCGGCTGCGGCTGTGCCCCGCCGTCCGGATCGTCCCCGGCATCGGCGCCGGCGTCGTCGCCGCCGTCCACCCTGCCGTTATCCCCCGCGGCGGCCTCGGCCTCGAAGCCCCGCTTGAGGAGCGCGAGCTCCCCGTCGCTGAGCTGGTCGGGGTCGTAGCCGTGCGCCCGAAGCCATGTGTTGAACTCCATTCCTGATCCTCCTACGAACTGCGCGGCTACGTTGCCGCTGGTTTTGCCGTCGGCCCCGAGGGCCACGAAACTGATCTCGCGAATGACCGCACCGCGTACTACGGTGAGCGGCCCCTTGAACGTCTTGTCGTTGACCTTGACGCTGGCGCCGGCGCGGACCTCTTCGAGAATCAGCGTGGTGGGGTCGGCACCTATCGACGCCTGCCAGGGAAAGCCGTTCTTCGCGCTGTCCACCACCGTCCGCGCGGCCTCGCCGCCGCCGCTGATCACGCCGCTGGCCAGGATGCGTTTGCCCGAAACCTCGGCCTCGCCGTGCCCGACGATCTGGCTGGGATCGTGTTCCAGAAGCGCGCGGATCGGGTTGGCCATGCGCGCGGTCGACAGGTCCACCACCACCCGGCCGTACCAGTTGATCCACATCTCGCCGCCGGTGTAGCCCACCATCGTGAAGGTCGGCAGCGAGGGCTCCCCGCCCTCGACGGCCGCCGAGGCGGCGGACACCTGCACCGGCCCCTCGCCGCCGGCCACCATCCGGAACGGGCGCTGCTGGCGCTGCGCGTCGGCGGCCGAACTGCATACGAACGGTGGCAGGAAGTTGCGCATCAGAAGCTCCTCATCTCGAATTCATCGCGGCCAGTGCTTCGGCGATGGCCGCGGGGTCCACCTGCTCGGCGACCGCCTCGGCCACCCGGTCAGCCATCAACCAGCCCGCGGCCTGTATCGAACCCTCGCCGTTGGTGGCGCCGGCCGGCGCGCTGAGTTTGAGCTCGCGCACCAGGTCGTAGTCCCTGGCCAGGCGACGCAGCCCCTGCTCGGCGCTGAGGCCCTGGCGGGCCCACTCGCGCGAGAGGTTGGTGGTCAGGCTGGCCAGGCGCACCTGCTGCGCGACCGCCTCTTTGTAGGGGTCGACGTGCTCGATGCCGTCGAAGTGCCAGGTGTGAGGCTCGGTGGCGCCGGGGCGCCACTTGTTCCAGACCAGGGCCCCTGGCGTGAACTGGTAGAAGTCGTTCCAGCGCGCGTAGACGGTGGTGCAGTCCAGACCCAGCTGGTACTGCGCGCACTCGATCCACTTGAAAAATGCCTGGTGGTCCAGGCGGCCGGAACTGTAGTTGTAGCCGCTGCTGTCGCCCAGGGCGATGTTGGCAGGCTCGTACAGGCAGCGGCCCATCTCGTTCAGGATCTCGCGCTTGAACTCGCGGTACGTGGCCGCCGGCTGCTGGGCCTGCATCTGCTGCATCTTCCAGCCGGCCGGCATGGTCAGCCCCGATCCGTATTCCAGGTCGATGACGTCCAGCGGATCGATAGTCACCGGCTCGGCGCCCGGGTGATCGCTGTAGACGATCCACGAGAAGGCGGCCACGTTCTCGGCGGCGGTAAGCACTGCCAGAGTCAGCCGCCGGAGCTGCGCGCCGAGCGGCAGTGCGGGCTGGATCTCGCTCACCCCGCGGCGCTGCGCGCGCAGCGGACGGAAGCGGTGGATAATCTCGTCCGCGGGCTTCGACGTATACGAGCCCAGCGCCAGGCCCTGGTATGTGGTGATCGAGTTCGACCCGCCGGGGTGCTCGTCGAGGATGTCGTAGTTGAGCGGGTTGCCCAGTTCGTCGTACTCGATGCCGTCGTAGTAGTGGCGCCGGCGAAGCTTGTCGACCTGGCCACTGACCCGCGCGGCCTCCACGACTATCAGGTCCAGCTTGACCGGGCTGCGCAGCCGCTGGTTGACTACCATCGCCAGGAAGACCTCGCCGTCCTGCGTCTCGAGGATCTCCGCCAGCTTGAGCTTCTCGCCCAAACGGACCTCGTCGGCCCAGTCCTGCCAGCTGCGTTCCTTCGTGCGGTCGTACTCCTCGCTGCCGCCGAATTCGTTGGTATCCAGCTGCAGACGGGGGCAACGCCCGACCACGTACATCGCGCGCGTGTCCACCTGGGCGCGCAGGTAGCAGTTATTGCGCAGCTCGTACGCCGCACGGTTGCGGAGCTTGGCCCGCACCCCCGGCGAAGCGACCACGTCGCCGCTGGCCCCGGTGGCCTGCGCCCACACGTTGGCAAGCTGGTTCGAGTCGCGCGCGGCGTCGTAACTGCCATGCGCGCGGCGCATTGGCCGCACCCGCGAAAGGCGCAGCGGCCGGCCGTACTGGTCGAGGATGATGCCCCGAGACTGCGCGGCAGCCTGCACGGGCATCGGACCGGATAGAGGCATCGCCTTGACCTGCATCAGCTCTGCCCCGTCTTGGGGACCGTGCCGCCGTTATGGATGGGACTGATGCGCAGCCCGCGCGGAGTGGTGGTCGCCGTAACCAACGCCTGGCGCTGGTAGTACTCCCGCATCAAACGTAGGTCGGCCAGGTCGTGCTTCGTGAACGACCGGCCGTTGACGCTGACCTGCTCGTACTTGCTGCCGAGGATGTCTTCGATGGCCTCGTCGATGAGAGTGACCATCTCGCTCGCTGTTTTTGCCATGCTACTACATAGGCAGTTTCGGCCGGCTTCTGTAGCGGTTCGGGAATATATCGCGCCGAAGCGCAGTATACTGCGGTTTATATCACTTGGGCGAGCTCTAACCCTCACGGGTCATTTCGACGGTGTTCCAGCGCCGTCCGCAGCTGAGGCACTCCCGCCGGCGGATCACCCGGCCTGGCATCGCGCGCTTGCGGATAGGCACCGTGCGCATCCCACCGCAACCCGGACAGGCGATACCCACGCCCTCTTCCTCCGGCGCGCCCCGCTTTTCGCCGCGCACCACCGGTGCGCCGCAATGCCGGCACCTGCCGCCGTCGATGTGCCGGCAGCCGCACCGCCGGCATACGCGGGAGCCGTCCGGACCACGCTGCAGATCCGACAGCCGCAGGCTCTTGGCCATCTATCGCCGCTCCCGCGCGCGCTGGATGTCCGAAAGCCGCGTGCTCTTGCCGCCGCCGCCGGCCGCCGGCCGCCCGGCATCCAGGTACAGCCGGAAGCGCCAGGCCGCCGCCAGGCACATCACCGCGCAGTCCAGACCGTGGTTCTCGCCGCGCTTCTCGAAGTCCTCGGTGCCGTCGGGCTTCGTGACCCGCTCCTCCGCCATCATCTGGCGCATGTAGATCTCGCGGAGGTCCGCCGGCAGCCAGAGGCCCCCGACTTCACCGGGGCGCGCCAGCCGCGCGTAGAAGTCCTTCTTGAAGAACCAGGGATTGAAGACGTGCAGCTCGAGCCGGTGCTTGAGCTTGTAGCCCGTGCGCGTGACGTCGTAGGTCTTACCGCTGAACTTCAACGGCGGGAACTGCGCGCGGACCGATCCGCCCTTCGACGGGTGAAAGATGCGCGTGCCGTGCGCGTCGTTCCAGCTGGCGCAGCGCTCGATGACCTCGGCCTCGTTCACGTTCTCGTCGGGGTCGTTGTCCTGGCGCTTGTACCAGCCGGAGTCCATCAGCGCGATCCCCGCGCCCTCGCCTACCGCCAGGCTGCCCAGCGCGCCGTCGGCCGTGACCACCGGGTAGTCGCGCGTGCAGGCCCGGTAGACGCGCTGCCAGGCTTCCTCGCCGCTGGCGGCCACGTCCTCGCGCCCGGCGTCGATGAGCCACCCGGTAAAGCCCGCGCCCCAGCCCCACACCATCCAGTACTGCAGGGCCTTATGAACGTCGATGCCCGCAGTGAGGAAGCGCACGCCCTCGGGTACCTGGCCGCAAAGCCGGCCGATCTTCTTGCGCGAGACCATGAACTCGTAGGTGGGCCGGTCGCCCTTCTGGCGGTAGTTGCGGCCCAGCCACGAGTTCATGAAGTTCTGCTCGAGCTCGGCGCGGCCTTCGCTGGTCAGCCACTCCCTGGCGATCCGCGAGAAGGTCAGCTGCGAGCTCAGCACCGCCCAGAGGTGCACGCCCACGTGGCCGTGCGGGCGCCCGCCGCTGATCACCCGCCACTCGCCGCGTTCGATGATGCGGTCCTTCTGCTGCTCGCTCCAGTGCCGCTCGCACTTGCCGCACTCGTACCAGGCCAGGCCCTGCGCGTCGATCTCCTCGGGGGTGTGAAGGGCGTGGCCACGCTCGTCCTTCGGCCAGTTGATGCGCCCGGCCGGGCCGGTAACCTTGACGTGGATCTCCTCGCCCTTGACCTCGCGGGTGATGATCTCGGCCTCGCCGTCCCAGTAGAGCGCCTGGGCGGTCCTGCAGTAGGGACACTTCACGTAGTAGCGCATCTGGCAGGGCGCGGAGTTCATCTCGCGGAAGCTGTAGCCGCTTTCGACGCTGGGGGTCGTGCCCTTGACGTGCAGCTTGTCGCGCCACCAGCGCATGCGCTCGGCACCCAGCTTGATCGGGTCGCCCTCCGGCCCGGAGTGGCGCGGGTACTTCTCGAACTCGTCGTTGATGACCACCGGCACCGAGATCTCGCCCAGGTCGGTCGGCGAGCCCGCGCCGGCGAAGCGCGTCATCGCGCCGTTCGTGTAGTCCACCTGCTTGGCGCTGCGACCCCGCCCCTTCGGCGACAGGTGCGCGAGCTTCGCCGAGGCGTCCAGCACCGGCTGCAGGCGCGTGATGTTGAACCGCCTGGCAGCCGGATCGGTGGGCTGCACCAGCAATACCCGCGCCCGCCGGTAGGTGTTGGTGTAGAGCGCGAGCACGACGATCATCAGCGTCCAGCCCACCTGCGTGGACTTCACCACCGTGACCTCGCTCACGTCAGGGTTGCTGAAGAGGTCCAGGATGCCGCGCATGTAGGGCGAGTAGCGCAGGTCCAGCCGCCCGGGGATGGGTTCGCCCTCGGGGATCTCGATGTGGTCCTCGGCCCACTCGGCCAGCGACAGCTCCGGCGTGGGCTCGAGCGCCTCGCGCGCCCAGCGCTCGTACCAGCGCTCGCGCTCGCGGAGATCCTGCTCGTCCCAAACGGCAGGGGCAGAGTGGGCGGAGGGGGTCATACGATGATGAAGCCCATCGCGCGCAGATCAGCGGCCGTCAGCGACTCCACGCCCTCGGGCCACCCGAACTGCACCAACTCGGCGGGCTTCTCGCAATGGCAACCGCCGAGATGCAGGTCCCACCCGTCCCCGGTGTCATGCGCCGTGGGCACCAGCACCAGGCCGCAGTTGGTGCAGCAGAGTTTGAGCGGCGGCCAGTTGCGCGTGTGTGGTCCGGTGGAGAGCATTTCGCACAGCCGGCAACGCTCGCCGGTCTCCACGCCAGCTATGCGCACTATAACGCCGTGGCGGCACTCTTCGTGGCTCATCAGACCTCCTTCTTCTCGGCCTCGTTCCACCACACGCAGCCGCGGCAATGTGGGGCCATCTTGCGCAGCCGGGCTTCGGCCGGTGATTCGGTCGGGGGGCTGGGCCGGCCATCGGGCTCCAGTTCCTCGCCCCGGCTCGCGGCCTCTTCCTCCCGTCCCATGCGCCGCGCCACCCGGCGAAGGATCAGGTACCCGATCAGGTCCAGCTCGGTATCATCACCGGCGTATTCGCTGCCGCGGGCCACGCGCGAGAGCTTGTCGTCGATGCGCACGTTGATCTGTTCCACCTCCGAGGCCCGGCTGAAAATCCGGACTGGATCAAGCGCGCTGTTGCCGTAGGCGTGGTTCTTCTCGAGCAGCAACGCTTCGACCTCGTCGCAGACCTTTGAAATGCCCGCTTGGGCGTCAGTGGTGTTCATGCGTCCCTCCCTTCGCCGTCGCCGGCTCCACGCGATCCAGCGCAGAGATCGCAGAGCCGCTTAATCACTTCCCACCCCAGTCCCGGCAATCGCCAGCCGCACCGCCTCCGCAAAATTCGGCGCGCCGACTGCCAACGTCAGTTGCTCCAGCAGCTCCGCAAGATCCTCGCGCTCCCCGCGCTCGACGCTCAAAAACGCCTGCGCCTCGGCAAGCTGCTTCTCCTGCGCGTGGCTCCGGTCGGCAAGCATCTCGACCTTCTTTAGTGCGTGATCCAGCTGATACCGCAATAGAGACCGACTCGGCACCACTGCCGCACCGCGCTCGGCCTCTAGGGCGTTGATAGCCATCCCCACCACCTGCTCAAGTGGATGCCTATCTAGCTGGTCACCAAAACCCCCGCGTGCGAGGTGACGCCGGATCACATCGTTGGGATCGTCCCCGTCCTTTCGCTCGGCTTCTGTGTTGTAAGCCACTGGCACAATCACCGCCCCGCAATATACGCAATGCCGCACCCCGTTTTCGCCCGGGCCTCCCTCTACGAATTCCCATATTCCTCCGCATTCTGTTTCCCACGCGCCGTCGGCGTCTTCGGTCCATTCGCATGTGTGCTCGCGCTCTGTGATACGCCCCTCGGCCAGCGCGGCAGGCACCAGCGAGTTGTATATGTGATCTACCAGCAACTCGCACTCTTGCCTGCCCAACTTGATGCTTGACTCACCCGGCGGCGTCAGCACATCTACCAAGGCAACATCATCACCGCCGTCATCCTCGCCGATTGTGTACTGGCAGCGATAAGACCCTACCGCCTCTGCGATCTTCTTGCCGATATCCGCCTCCAGCGCCTTGCAGCGCGGGCAGTCGGCCTGTATTCGCGTGATCTCGTGGCTCTGTGATTCAGCGTACATCACTCCTCCTCCTGGTACAGCAGGCTCACGGCAAAGTCATGCACGGCCCAGGCCCGTTCGCTATCAGTCCCCCAATCCAATTCCCACCAGAGAGCATCGCATCTACCGTATACGCCGTTGGCAGGGCACACAGTACACGGCACCACACGTAGCGTGCGCGTGCACCCCCTTAACCGCGCCAGCCCGCACAGCGCACAATCAGTGGCCCGCCATTCATCCCACGGGACTTCTGCCGTGGCGATCTTCGCCCAGCGCACGATTGTCGCCTCTATGGCAGCCCTTAGTTTAGCGTCCATCACCAACCGCCCTTCTCGCGCTCGGCCCTCAACTCTTCAAGGAATCTCTCCCGGGCTTGGATTTCAAGTATCGCTTGCTTCGATTCGCCCTCTTTGAGCCCCCGGTCGAATTCGGCCTTGGCATGCTGCTTCAGCCACGCAATCTCGGCGTTCATCTTGTCCCACTTGGCGTAGCATGATTGTGGCAGATCGTCCGGGTAGCTGTAGCTCACTTCACACCCCTCCGCGTTTCATTCGGCAGTCCCTCCCTTCGCCGTCGCCGGCTCCACGCGATCCAGCGCGCGGTCCAGGACCTCAACCGCCGCCTGGTGATCGCCGTGCTCGGTGCTGTAGCGCAGCATCGCCCACACGCTGCGCCAGAACTCGCCGCATTCGTTTTCCTTGAGCTGCTGCATCCGCCCGCGGTAGGTCTTCCAGACGTGCTCTACCTCGCGGGCCGCGCGGATGCTGATGTCGGGCACCACCGCCATGCGCGCGGCCAGCTCGTCCAGGCCCTGCGCGCGCATCGCAGCCACGCGCGATCGGAGAGTGCTCGTGCGATCAGCCACGGCGCCGGCCCTTCTTCGGCCGGGAGTCCTCCAGCAACGGCGAGACGCCGTCGGCGAACTCCTGCAGCAGCTTGTGCATTTCCTTGCCGAGGCGCTTCTCCTCGGTCTTGTTCCTGGCTACGCGCCGCGGCCAGCTCTCGAGCCGGGCCTTCATGCCGCCCCACATCCGCCAGATTGTGGCCTCGAAGTGGTCGACCGGCGCGACCAGGCCCTTGGCCTCCTGGAACTTCAACGCGTCGTGCTCGGCGCCGATCTGGCGGCGGACCTCGAGCGCGGTCACGTTGACCTCCTTCTCGCGCTCGTGGAGTTTGCGCTCGTGCTCCTTCATCCACGGCACGCAGCGCGTGAGGTCGTAACTGCCGTCGGAGTTGCGGGGCATGTTCTTGCGCCCGTAGCGCATCACCTGCTGGCGCGCTACGCCCAGCACCGCGCAGAGTTCCTTCTGCGAGGCACGCTTCAGGACCGACTCGCGCAGCTCGACCTCGTGGCGCTTCTCGTAGCGACGCACGGCGGCGATCTCCGCGCGGGTGAGCTTCTCATTCCGGGCGCGCTTCTTGAGCGCGTCCAGGGCCGCCTCGTTCTCGGCCTTCTCGGCGATGGACTTCTCAGCCACAGCAGTGCCCCCGGTACCACGCGTCCCACTTGGCCCGCTGCTCGTCGGTCCCCACGCCGGCGCGCAGGCCATCGAGCACCGCGGCAGCGTCCGGACGCGCCCGGCGCCAGGCGTCCCGGACCGTCCGCCAGCCGGGATAGCGGTGGTCGAAGCTTCTCGTGTCGGGGCGCTCGCCCATCGTGGCGAGGTTTTTCATGAGGCCCATCAGGCCGCGCCCCCCAGCTCGGCGGCTTCGCGCGCGGCGATGTCGCGCAGCGCCCTGCCCCGCAACCCCACCGGCAGCCGGCCGGCGAGCTTGCGCAGGCGGCGGTACTTCCAGGCGGCGCGATCGCGCTCGCGCTTCGCGAGCCGTTCGGCCCGGCAGGCCCGGGCCACCGCCTGCGCCGGCCGGAACGCCCCGCGCAGGAGGCGCTTGGCGGCGTTGTGGTCGCCGAGCGTGCTCTCGCCCCCGGTGGCCACCCCCCACCGGAAAAACCCGTCCGGGTTCCGGCAGTCCCGCCAGCGCGCCGCCTTGCCCAGCCAGGAGAGCACGCAGGCCTCGTCGCGCCCCTCGTGCAGGGCCTCGGCCACCAGGTGCGGCGAGACGCCCGCCGCGGCAGTCGCCCCGGCCAGGTGGGGAGCGAGCGACCGGCCGGTGAGATCGGGCGCGGGTGATTCGGTACACACGCGCGCGCGCGCGCTTTTCCCGGTTAAGACGGCCTCCAGAGAGCAACCCCCCGTGGGGTTAGTTCTGGTTCCAGTTCCAGTTCTAGTTCCAGTTCTTAGCACCAATGTGCTGCAGGTTGGTGCAGGTTGGTGCAGATTGGTGCGGCCTGCAGCAGAGAGCTCGGTGCCGGAGGCGCACTGAGAATCGGCCGCGCCGCCGGAAGACGAGTCGCCCGTGTCGCTTGCGTCCGGAAGTGGCGCGCCATCACCACCCCCGTCAGGTGTCAGCCGGGCCTCGCGCAGCGCCGCGGAGTACTCCTCTGCCGGGGCGCTCTCCAGGAGCCGCAGTCGCTCGCCCAGGAGCCTGGTCAAGGCCTCCTCGAAGATGCGGCAGGGCACCCGGGTCATGTCCGCGAGGTCCTGGGCGTCCAGCGGTTCGCCGTGATCGTCCACCAGGTATCCGCGCAGCGAGCGATGCTCGACCGCGCTGGCCACGCGCAGGATCAGGTCCCAGGCCAGCACGTGCTCGTAGCCGTTGGGCTCGCCGCCGATCAGGCGCGCGTACTCCCGCGATGACAGGTTGTTGTTCACGGGCACCCACTTGAGCCGCGCGTATCGGCGCGTGCCGCTGCTCTCGTAGAGGTCCTTCCAGTTGCGGATGCGGTAGACAGGCTTAGCCATGGTGGAGCACCTCCGGGAATTCGTTGTGTTCGCGGCCGTCGAGCAGGCGACCGGCCTTCTTCTTGGTGACGCGGAGCATAGGGGCGGGGTCGCACTCGTCATCCGAGTGGAAGCAGCTGACGGTGCCATTCCGTCGGTCGACCATGAAGGCCGGGACCTTCTGCGCACGGCCCATGGTCGTATCGAACGCCTCTCCGTCTGCGGGAGGCCTCCACTCGCCCCATTGTTTGAAGAAGAAGTGCACACCGGCGGCGGCGCACTGGTCTCGCAGCGAGCGAACCCAACCCGGGTGCATGGGGTGGGCGCGACCACCGGACTCTCCGCCGGCGATGACCCAGTGCAAGAGGTTCGGTCTGCGGCTGGTCGTTCCCTGAGGACCATGCCCGCCGCGGTTCGCGACGTTCAACCAGGCCTGCAGGTCGACCTCCCCCAGCAGAGGCTCGGCGCTGATACCCCTGCACGCCGCCGGCACGGCCAGCAGTTCCGGGATCCGCTTGTCGGCAGCCTCCTGGTGCTCGATGCGCGACAGCTCCAACTCCTCAACGTTGACACGGTCCTTCACGGCACAGCGTCGCTTCCTCCGATGTCGTCTTGGCTCAAGGGATTCGCGGAACTGACCGATACCACGGAAGTTTGCTCGCCCGGGGACGCGCTCAGCGCGTCGGTCGGTCAGTCCGATGTCGCCGGCCCCGGGGAGGCTGCCACCTCCCCGGCCCGGGTCTCCAAACGAAGTCACGTCACACCCAAAACCGGGTGCGCAATTTGAAAAAGTGCGTGAGCTGCCATACCGCGGGCGACCCCGCCCCCCCCGGAAGGACCCGTAAACACGTGGGTTACAACAGAGGGCGAGCCTGCTACGTATCTGGGGGGCTTCCGGTCCACTGGGTCTCGCGATGGACCGACGGCGAGCGCCTCTCGACTCCCACGCGGAGCGTGGCATCCTCAAGTAAGTCGGCACCCGCATCCACGCCACCGCGCACCGCAAGCACAGGAGAGGCGCGGGGGTGTTACGCAAGCGCTCCGGGGCGTGGATTCGTATCCTCAAGTCACTCAGTTCCGATGCAGATTGAAGAGCTGCCCCTGCGCGGGCCTCGGCAGGCGCCCTGTTACGCCGGGACGCGTTGACGGCAGGTCAGGCCTCTTGGCCTCGGGCTCGGGGGGATCGTCGCACACGGGCGGCTCGAAGCCCACGGGCAGGCGTCCCTCGGCCCGGGCCTTCTCGTAGTAGCCAGGCGGCGGGACAAGCTTCCCCTCCAACAAGTCCTTGAGCCTGGTGGCCGGCGTGCGGCAGCCCTTGCGCAGGGGCTTCTCGTAGGGCACGCGGCCACGGGTCCAGACGTGCTTGTAGATCTCCACCTTGCGCCCGTCTTGGCGCTTCGACCGGTGGAAGACCCACTCCACACGAGGATCGATCCGCTCATTCAGACCGCTCTTGCGCGTGCTGGCGCAGCGGTCCCCGTAGAGCTCATCGACGGCCCGATCCAGCTCACGCCCGGTGATCTCCTCCCCACTGAGGCCGCGCAGGTACGACAGCAAACGGCCCACAGCCGCCTTGCCGTTGGGCTCGCCGTCGGCGGCGAAGGCACGGCCTTCGTTACTCACGCGGCCCTCCCCGCAGCTTGCAGACCACGCCCCGTGCCTTGACCAGGCGCTCTACGAGGCACAGCTCTCGCTCCTCGTCCCTCTCGGGAACGGCCAGCGCCTTGCAGACCTCTTCGCTCACGTGCTCAAGCGAGCGCACATAAGCCCTGAGCACGTTCAGGCTTGTCAGGTAGTCCTTCGCCGTGCGGCGCTCCTTCTCCACGAGCAGCTCAAGCCCCTCGCAGTGCATGCAGCCCTTGCCCCGATCCATGCGCCCTCCTCAGTTCCGCTCTGCCGCTACCGCTGCGATTCGCCGGCGGATGACGCCGACGATTTGGCAGACGCGGCTCTCGCTGACCCCCAAGTAATCGGCCGCCCTCTTCATGGTCCCGTGCTCCGCGTAGGCAATGAGCACGTCGCGCTCGCGCAGCGAGAGGCATACCCCCAGCTGCCTCTCAAGCCGCACGCATGCCTCGCCGTATCCCTCGAGCCCTCCCTCCACGTCCGCCGCCTCAATCGCCGGCAGCAGGAAGCACAGCGGATGCTCGATGCCCAGCACGTGCATGTTGTCGAGATAGCCCTCGATGCTGTGGACCTTGGTGATCGGGTCCTTGCGGTTGCAGCGATGCTGCATGGCAGCCCGCCAGGAATCGCGCACCCGGAAGCACACCCGCCTGGCCAGCCAGGTCTTGAACGACGATCCCTTGCCCTTCTCCCAGGTCCGCACCGCCTCGGCCATCGCCTCGTTCGCGGCACCATCGATGTCCACGCCCGGGTACTTCAGCCCGAACCGGCTCGCATGCTCGTGGGCGACCTTGTACGCGTAGGCCATGTGCGTCTCGGCCATCCGCTCGGCTTCGGCCTGCTTCACTACGTCCTCACGCGCTCAAGAGCGCCCTGCAGAGCGCCTCAGCCATCTGCACCGGCACGCTGTTGCCGATCTGCTTCACCTGCTCGCCCTTGTTGCCGCAGAAGCGATAGTCGTCTGGGAAGCTGTGCGCCCGCGCCAGCTCGCGAACCGTCAGCATCCGAAACAGGATGTCCATCAGGCACCGCTGCCCACCAGCCTCGACGACCAGCGGGCGCACCAGGCCGAAACGGTCGTCGGTGGTGATGGTGTCCAGTGGCGCTTCGACAGGGCATGCACCGCCGGTGCGGTTGTACTTGATCACGAATGGCCGACAGATGCCCATGGCCCCTTCGGTGAGGATCGTGGCCAGCGGATCGCTCACGCTGCGCGCCACACCGCCGCCGCCTTGCGGCAGGATGAACGGCTCGCACACGGCGAAGCTGTTGCCGCCGGCCAGCACGGTCTGCAGAGGATCGCCTATCGACGTCGACCGTCTGCGGTAGTCGCCGTTGACGTCCCCGTGGGCGCACTGCACCACGAAGGGCGACACCAGGCACTGCTCGGCCTTGGTCACGAAGGTCGGCAGCGGGTCCTCGGCGCTCCGGACGCGCGCGCCGTTGCGTCCGGTCTGGCCGATCCCCATCACGAAGGGCTGCACGACCCCGCCGGCGCCGTGGCTGGTCACGCTGGGCGCAGGATCGTCGACGCTGTGAGTGCGCCCGCCCTGCCCCTTGCGCTCGCCGAAGAACGGCACCACGAACGGCCGCATCAGGCCGAAGTGGTTCGCGGTGGTCTGAGTCGGAAGCGGGTCTGCGAGAGGCCCGGCCTGCTTCTGGCTCGGCCAGTTGTTCAGCTTCACCATCAGCGGCCGGATCAGCCCGATGTGGCCACCACCCGCCGTGAGCGTCGGCAGCGGCTTGTCGAGGCGGATCGGCGAGCTCGCCACTTGGCCCTCGCGCGTTCCACGCAAGAGCACCAGGAAGGGCTCCGCCCACTCGCCGAAGTACTTCTCGATCCCCGCCTCGATGCGCTTCATGGTGTTGGGCTTCAGCGGCCGCTGGACCTTCACCTTGTACCGGCGCGTGTCCTCCTTGGTGAGGAAGATGCTGTGCCCGGGGATACTCCAATCGATGATCTCGCGCGCTGGCACCCACCTCTTGGCCTGGCCATAGAGATCCTGGCCTCCGCGCTTCACGTGCGTGACGTCAGGCCAGCCCAGCCGCTTGCGGCCCCTTGTGGCCAGCAGGAAGAAGCGCCTCCTGGTCGTCGGGTCGCCGTAGTTCGCCGCGGTCAGCGTCTTCCACTCCACGCGATAGTTCAGGCTCTCCATGGCGCGGATGAAGCTCTGGAACGTATCCCCCCGTCGGCTCTTGAGCGGTTTGCCCCGCGAGTCGAGCGGCCCCCATGTAGTGAACTCGGGCACGTTCTCGATGATCACGTTGCGGACGTAGAGTTCCTGGCACCAGTGGAGGATGTGCCAGGCGCTGGCTCGGCTCTGCTCGTCGCGAGGCTTGCCCCCGCGGGCGTTGCTGTGGTGCGTGCACTCTGGCGAGGCCAGCAGCAGGTCCAGCTTGCGGCTCGGCACCGCCTTGCTGGGCTTGAGCTCGTCGATCCCCGTGCAGAAGTGCTCGGCCCAAGGGTGATTGGCGGCGTGCGTCTCGATGGCACGCTCCCAGTGGTTGACCGCCGCCACTTCCACCTTGAAGCCCATTCCCGCCGCAGCCTGCAGCAGCCCGGTCGTAGTACCCCCAGCCCCGCAGAACAGATCAGCCGCCCTGATGACCTTGCCCATCACGCCTCCTCAAACAGCCGCGCCTGGCCCTCTTCAGGCCGCAGGCAATGCGGGCTGAACCAGATCCGCTCTCGGTGAGAATTCCGGTTCTTCCTGTTGCGGGCGCCGTATCCCCCCCCTGCCTTCCACGGCACCACCTGCCAGCCGCGCGCCTCGAGCTCATCGTGCTCGCCCTCGTAGCCACAGAGGGCTATCCGCACTTTGGGCTCGTCTTCGTTGTCAATGCACCACGCGCGCACGTCGCTGGCGATGTCCCGGCTGTCGTGGTTGTAGACGACATCCCGACCGGCATCGCCGTATGGCGGGTCAAGGAACACGGCCGTGACTCCGATGTGGATCGTCGGGCTTGGCCCCAGGACGCGCATCCAGTCGCCGCAGCACACCCGCACTCGCCGGAGCCTGTGGGCCAGCGCGCAGAAATACTCCACGATGGCCTCGCAATAGCCGGCGTGAATGCCCCGACCCGAGCATCCATGATGACCGGAGACATCGGGCAACTTGCGGTGGGTGCCGGCCACGTACTTCGCGTGGACGCCCCGACCGCTCGCGCCATCGTTCCCGCTGATGTCGGGCATCTGGCGGTTGACGCCCCGCCCTCCTTTGCGAATGTCCGGCCGCTTTCTGTGCACGCCCATGTTCCCGCGCGTCAGATTCGGCCGGGCACGCCACTTTCCGTTCTTGCCCTGTGACCTCCCCGCGTGAACGCCCGCACCGCCCTGCTTGAGCAGCGGCCTCTTGCCGTTGGCGATGGCCTGCACTCCCTTCTCTCGGTGCAGATGCGGACGCGCCGACTGGGGACCTACCCGGCACCAGCAATCACCAATCCATGCCGAGATGCCCCAAACCCACCAGCCGGCGACCTTGGCGTCGTAGTAGTCGGGGTCGCTGTGCATGCGCTCGCGGAAGCCGGCCTGGTCGTGCAGCCATTGGTGCCGGGCGTGCAGGTCCGCCTCGTTTACAGGCCAGTCCGCGCAGCGGGCAACCTCCTCAGGGGCATGCAGAGACGCCCGCCAGAAGTTGGCCAGGTAGCAGTCCAAGTCGTTGACCGTCTCGTTCTTCGCCGGCCAGATCTCCGGCCGTGCCAAAAGCACAGCCAGGCTGCCCGCGAAGGGCTCGACGTAGTTGGGCACGTTGCCGAACCGTGGCCAGACGATGTGCGCGCAGCGCCGCTTGCCCCCAAACCAGGGGAACGGCGCTTTGAGGCCGCTCATCCGCTCGGCCACTACGACCACCCCCTACTCCTCGTCCTCGCCCTTCTCGGCGTCGCTCTCTATCTCGGCGATCTCGTCGACCAGGACCTCCTGCCACTCGCCGAAGCGCACCTGGTCCAGGAGGGCCATTGCCTTGCCAAGCCGTTCCTTGTTCAGCTTGACCTGCGCCGCCGTTTCCTTCTTGCGGCGTTCCAAGCGGTACTGCTGCGCGCAGAGCCGGCTGATCGGCCCGCTGAGCCTCAGCACCGCCCTGGCCCTGACCGGGTCCAGCGTCTCGCCGGTCTTCTCGTCGACGAACATGTCCATGGTCGCATGTGCCTTTGCCACGTCACTCCTCCTCCATCGGTTCGAACTCCAGCACCCAGACCCAGGGGTTCGCATCCCAGCCCCACCCGCGCTTGGCGTTTATGCTGTCCCACAGTCGCTTGAATGTGCGACGAGGGTTGCGTTCCCATGCGTCTGCCGGGCCGACGCCCCAGTAGTGCCCGCCGTTGAAGCTCTGCAGCCCCTCGGCTATCGCGTCTTCCCGGGTGATCTCCTGCAGCCGCTCAACGCGCACTTCCCGGATCCCCACGCGGTGGCGGCAGAGTGACCGGTACATGAAGCGACCGGGCTGGGCGCGCAACGGGTGCTTGCGGGCGCACAGCTTCTCCCATTCGGGTGCGGCCAATGAGATATCGAGGAAAGGCTTACCGTCGGCCAGGTAGTAGCCGCTGACCAAATGAGTGCCGGCGGGATCGTCAGGGTCGAAGCTGGTTACTTCATACGGCTCGCGCAGAAGCAGCTGGTCACGCGTCCTGCCGTAGGGACAGGTGATGCCGCGCTCTCCGTCGCCATGGACGCTGGAGTAATACCAGCGCACGGTGCCATCCTTATCGCAGACCTTTCTCCAAAGCCCGCTGTAGCCCTGGTAGTCACACCCGGCGTCTGCAACCACCACCCGCCGCGTCTGGCGCTTGCGCCCCTCCTGGTAGGCCAGGATCATCGGCGCAGACATGGTCAGGCAGCGGGGGCTCTTCAAGGCTTCTTCCTCTCAGCCATCAACTTGCCGATGAAGTCCTGAATGTCCGCCAGGCAGCCCGCGCTCCATACCGTCAAGGCGTGCGGATACAGGCAATACCTGCGCCACGCGTTCCACCAGCCGATGGTCGCCAGCGTCTCGCCGCTAAGCGCCCGCACTTCGAACTTGTCCGTCCTGCGATCCGGATCACGCGGCAGCTTCTCGATGGTGACGTAGCGGTAGGTGGCGACGGTCTTCACGGCCGCAACTCCTCCATGCCGCACCACCACTTGCGCACCTGCGCCAGGAACTCCTCGGCCAGCTGCGCCGGCGTGGCGGCAGCACTGAGCATGCCTATGATGGTCTCAAGCGCGTATGCGCGGTGCAGCCGGGCCACCCAGATCGGGAACTCCAGCGACCAGCCCTCCCCGCGGCTCTGCATCAGCAGGGCGGCTTCGCTGTCAAGCACGAAGGTATCTATGGCCGACATCATGTCCGGCGGCATGGCGCCCGACGCCTCGGCGATGAGCCCGTCGATGCGCCTGCGGGCAGCCTCCCATCCGCTGCCCACCAGCCCGGCGCGCTTGGCCGGTCGCGTCGGGTCGCCGATGTACGCCTCGTGCGCGTCGTGCAGCAGCGCGCCCAGGACGTGCTGGCGCTCGTAGTGCATGCGCTCGGCAACTCCTGCGCAGACAATCGAATGCGCCGCCACCGACCAGCCGACTGGCACCCGCCGACCGCAGACGGTCAGACCCGTCTGGCCGCTGTATCTGTTCGTCAGCGCCAGCCCGGCAGCCACGTCAGCCCACACGATGTCGCCGTGATGCGGGCTCGTAAGCGGAAACATTTTGCCGGTGAACGTCTCAATCCAGGGGCTGCTCATCCTCAGATCCTTCCCAGTACCATCCGCTGAAGAACGCACTCCGCGGCTCGAACACCGACGGCGTGTCGGTCGCCGCCGCCAGGTTGCTGCGGACCATGCGCTCCAGGATCACGCCCGCGCGGCGCAGGCTGTCCTCGTCGTACCGGTCGCCGCCGGCCAGGTCGCGCGCCACGCCGACCAGCAACATGCAGGTCCCGTCCTCGTAGCATCGCTGGTGATAGCGCATCGCCACGTGCCAGTCGGCCTGCGGGATGTTCTTGAACTGCTCCTCGATGGTGTCGCCCTCGTACACGTCACTGCTCCGCGATGGTCAGCGAGTCGATCACCTGGGCCTCGACGTCGCCGCCGAAAACCACCTCGCCCTCGACCTCGTAGTCCCCTAACTCGCAGAACAGGCACTCGCGCACCGCCTCCTTGAGCACCTCCGGCTTCACGTCGTCGGGCACGTCCATCACCAGCGCGAACTTCGGCACTGCTATCGCCCTCCCTTCCTCCGCCGGAAGCGCAGCTGCTCCCACGCCTCCCGCAGCGAGTAGCCCTCGCCCCAGGCAATGAAGAGATGCACGGCGATCAGCACCGGCGAGAACGCCGCCGCCACGCCGGCGAGCGCCAGCCCACCCAACACCGCCGCAACACGCCCGAAGCGCCGCATCAGTCCGCCACCGCCCGGCCCGCGCCCCAGCTCTCCTCCGGCACCGGTTCGGCGGCTGCCGCGGCGCGCGCGCGGTGCTCCTCGATGTCCTCGGGCGCGCAGTAGTGGCGGGTGAATATCACCACGTAGGTGGTCGCCTGGTCGGCGGTGCCGACGCGCTTGCCGTCCAGGCGCATGCCCATCAGCGTGAACCCGTGCGTGTCGGCCTCGTCGGCCCTGACCCACCGGTCGATGCCTACAGGCTCGACGTTGCACGGCCCGTCGCGGCGCGCGCAGTAGTCCTCGGTCTCGGGCAGCCAGACGATCTTCGCCCCGCAGATCCGGCACTCGACGACCTGCGCCGTGCGCCGTGGCGGTGGCTTCTTCTTGCGACGCACCATCAGTTCACCATCCCCACTCGCGACTGGCGCAGGATCTCCCGCAGCACCGGCGCATTCGCGATCATCCTGGCCTCGTCGCGCGTCTTGATGCCCTCGGCTATCACCCTGTTTCTGTCGGCGTCGACCACGCGATACCCCATCAGTTCGTTCGCCATGTTGCGGACCTCTTCGGCCCTCCACCTCACGGGCACACCCTCACGTCGGTGGCCCCGCAGTCCGGGCAGCGGCCATACCTGACCATGGTCGCGGGCAGTGCTCCGTCCACCCCCGACCATCCGCATTCTGCGCACTCGAAACGGGTGGCCTCGGGGGGAGGTGCCGCTGTGGACTTACCCTCCCCCGTCTCAGGCCTCGCCGTCTCTGCGCCGCCGGCGTGGCGCAGTCGTGCGTATCCGGTCCCGGGCCGGAGGCGGTCCGCGCTCTCCGGATCCACGTGAGGTTCTTCGACAGACACATCCGCATCCCTGTTCAATGCTGCGCCGTAGAAGCGTGGCCGGCCGCCATCGGCCGCCCGGGACGTTAACTCGCCAGAGGAATCCGGGACGGGAGCAGCGACCGCTTCACGGTTTTTCGGTGCCCCGCTACTTTGGCCGCCGTTGCGACCTTGAGCGCCCCCGTCCGGGCTTTCGTTGCGGACTTCCACCGCAGGGCGCTGCGATCGTAGTTTTTCAGTGCCCGCCGCTCCCGTCCCGTTTCCCTCTGCGATCTCCTTCGCGCGGCATCCGCGGCAGTAGAACATCCGCCCGCAGTTGCCGAACGCGCGCGCTACCGCCAGCGTCTCACGGCTGTAGAGGCTGCACTTCATGCAATCGAGCCTCGGGGGCGGGGGCGGTACCTTGTTGGGCTCGGGCGTGTAGCTCCCCCACACCATCAGTTTGCCCTCCCCCCAGCGTGCACCTCGGCCTGCTCCTCGGCCGTGCGCGCCAGGTCAAGCAGGCTCTGGCGACTCCACCGCCATACCTCGCGCCGGCCACTGCCGCCAGGCAAACGGAAGTACCGCGCGCCGCACGCCGCCAGTTTGTGGCGGTGCCGCCGAATGTACCAACGGGTCACCCTCAGCAACGCGGCTGCCTCATCGTCAGTCAGTAGATCGTCGCGGATCTCCTCCGCCACGCCCGTGATGGCCGCCCGCAGTTCCTCGCCGCTCATCGCCCGCCACCCCCGGCCAGGTCCATCAGCCGGCGCAGCTCGCAGCGCTGCTCGTCGCGCTGCGCGTTGACTTCCGTGCGCGCCTGGCGGCACATCCCTGCCGCCCACTCCCAGGCCTCGACGCAGGCCGCCGGCGCCAGCGCCATGGCGATCAACGCGCAAAGCGCCCACACTGTGGTCGCGTTGGGCCGTCGCCAGCGTCTCACGGCATCACCCCGGTCATGGCCGCCAGGCTGGACAGCAGCACCCTCAGCACCGCCGCGCCCACCAGCGCCAGCACCAGCATCGCGCCGATCACGTGCAGGAACGTCGGCACCAGTTCGCAGCGCACCCAGCGCCACAGCAGCCACGCGGCGTGCAGGGCCAGCAGCCGGTACGTGATCACCAGCCACCCCCGACCGCCACGCCCACGCCCAGCAGCATGCCGAGCACGATCACCATGGCCATCGCCCCGGCGATAAGGGCCGCGATGCCCGGGTAGCGCGCCTCGAACTCGTCGGTGTCCATGCGCAGCAGCTTCCAGAGGCGCTTCACCCCGCGCCCCCTTCCCGCCGCGCCCGCGCCAGGCGCCGTGCGCGCACCAGCTCCAGGATGGCCTCGCCGCTCTCCTTCTGGATCATCACCAGCTCGGCCGGCGTGATTTTCCCGTCGGCCCAGCTCTCGAGCAGCCCTTGGGCTATCTCGCCGACCTCGGCCAGCGCTTTGTCAACAGTCCCGCCCTGCGAGTCGATCGCTGCCCGGATCTGCTCCTCGCGCTCGGCGGGGATGGGCTTCTCGCACTCGGCCCAGCGATACACCGTGCGCAGGTTGACGCCGCAGGCCGCCGAAACGGCCTTGTGCGCGCCGCTGACCTTGATGGCCTCCGGCAGCGAGATCTCGTAGTAGTTAGCCACGGGGCCAAACCTCTCCGCGCGATTGGCCTTGTGCCCCCTTCTTTGCTGCGTCACAATGCCTGCGGGGAGGGGGGACAATGCGTAGAATCGGACCGGTTGGGGAGGCCGACGCGCGCCCGCAGCGCGCGCCGGCGGCTCGCGGGGAAGGCGACCCGTCGAGCACACTCCCCGTCAGCAGTTCGGGAGTGAAGGTGCCCCGGAATTCGATGCAGCCGCGTGCCATCTCAGCGCACCCCGGCCGGCCGGGGCTTCGGCAGCCGCACCGCCCGGCCGTCCAGCCAGACCATCGCGCGCGGGTGATCCTCGCGCAGCTCGGCCAGCAGGCCCTCCGCGCTCCGGCGCGCCTCGGCCTTGGTGTCGAGGAACTGCGCCCAGACTTCGCGAGGCGCTCCGGGGCGGTTGCGGTGTTCGATGAGGTGAGCGGCCATCGGTCAGCGACCCTCTTTCGCGCTAACCGCGTCCACCGCCCACTGCTCCCCGCGTCGGTAGCCTTCCGTCAGCGCAGGACAACCCTTGCGGTGCACGCCCCGCCACCCGCACTCGGGGCAGGGGTCGAAGTGGCCGATACCGCACGCGGTGCAGCAGCCGAAATCGGCGGCGATGGGCTCGCCGCAGTCGTCGCAGAGCGCATCAGCCCCGCCACGGACGTAGGCAGCGACCGCCTCGGGCGACAGCTCCGGTGCGGTCGAGCCTCCGCAGCCCGGGCAGCAGCCCCGGCCGTCGAAGCCCGTCTCGGCGATGATGTGGTGACAGTCGGAACAGCGATAGAGCGCAGCCATGGGGGGTACCTCTCTGAGCGGGCGGGACGGGACGGCCAACTTCCCCCTTTGGCGCCGACCAGAAGGTGCCCAGGATGGGCTGATGGTCGCTGGCCGCCCCGTTCCGCTCGCTCCGAAGTGCCTCACCGTATCCTCCTGGTCGGCGTGTCTGCCTACACGGATAGCGCAAGCTCGCATGGAAGTCAAGGTGATTTCCCGGAAAACAAATGACCTGCACCGGCGGGATGGTGCCGAATATGGAGGCTATAATGCCCTGGGACCGTGAGATAGGAGCACACTTGCGGCGCGCGAGAAAACGCAAGAAATTCACTCAGACGCAGCTTGCGCACGAACTTGGCGAAGGGTCTAAGGCTACTGTTTCCACTTGGGAGACGGGCAAGGCGGAGCCCGCCGAGGACACCAAAGACAAGTTGGCGAAGTTGCTGGACATCCCCCGCCACCACCTCGACGGCGTTCTGCCGCGATACGCTGAGGTGCGGGGGCGCTATGCCATAGCCGCACCATCCCAGGGCGGCAATGCACCAGCCGGTGCACCATCGCAGTGCGATCCCAATGCGTTCGGCGTAATGTCAGGAAATAGTGAAACTCCCTTCAAGTATGCCGGTAAATTACTACCTGCCCTCGCGCAGCTACTTGGCACGTTGCGTGCTGTATCTGACGGCATCTGGGGGGAAGCTACCTTGACCACGGTGACACCGGTTGCAGTACAGTACTCGCTTCGAGTTGTAAGCGGATGCCCGCCGTTCTGCCGCGACGGCGACTACTTCGTCATCGACCCGGGCCTCGCGCCCACCAACGGCCAGCAGGTGGTGGCTGAAGCCGACGGCCGGGTGCTCTTCGGCTGGGCCGATCTCGCCAGCGAGCGGGGCAATGTCTTGCGCTCGATGAAATCACCCGACACCCACTTCGACCTCGGCGACACCCCGAAGTGGGCGCCGGTCGTCGCGCAGATCTCAGCCGAAATGGCCGCGTCGATCACCCGCGAAGGCATCGACAAGGCCGGGGATGGCCAGCCCAAGGGGCCGCCGCAGGACGGCTAGGGGGGGGGGGGGTTGCGTGAGCAGCAACGATTACGAGTCCCCCACCCGCACCGCTATGCAGCGGGTGGGGGGCGAGTACTCCGACCTCAGCGGTGACAGCGGCCTCAGAATGGAGCTCCGCGCAACGCGGATGGACATCGAGAACGCTGTCGCCGAGTTGCGCAGGATCCGGAAGTACGTCTTCTACATCGCCCTGCCGTTCATGATCGCATTCGCGGGCGCCGTGATTTTCGCAGGAGTGTGGCTGCTGATACTGATCGGAGCGATGATATGGGGCGGCAGACATTGACCTCGGTACGCTACGAGGACATGCCTCCACTGCACAGAAATTCCTGCACAGAAACCCGCCCCTAAGCACACCTCCGACCACCTGGGCGCACCTTTGCCAACGCCTAAACCACCGAGTTCCTTTCACATCCGCGCAAAGCCCTGAACGGCAGTAACCTCTGAGCAAGCCGCATTCGCCTCATAATCCGTTGGTTGGAGGTTCGAATCCTCCCGGGCCCACCACATTACTCGCTGATATGCAACCGGTCACGGCTCGGCGGAGGCCGGGCGGTGCCCCTTGACGGCCAGCTGGTGGCAATACTTCGAAAGCAGATCCCTGCGCGCAGCAAGACCGGTATCGTGATCGTCAGAGCGGCAACGCCTGACCTGACGCGTTGACAATGGCGCGTCCGCGCGCCGTCTTCAATCGCGTTCAGGTCCTTGTTGGCAGCCGTATCCGTTCTTCACTCCTTACTCATTTGAACTCTCGGCGATCGTGCCTATGATGCCGTCCTCGAAGCCGATACCCGACGAAAGGACGGCCATGAGCACCGGCGATGTGGATACCGGACTGAAGTTCCTGCACCAGGTCTTCGAGCTCAAGTCGCTGCACTACGGGCTCTTCGAGCCGGATACGCCCCGGACCATACCCGGCGTGCGCCAGGCCCAGGCAAACTATCGCGCCGCGCTGCTGGCGCTGGTGCCCGGGGAGGCCAGGACGGTGCTCGACGTCGGCGCGGGGCTGGGCGACTCGACGCGCGAGCTGGCCGCCTCGGGCCGCCGGGCCGAGGGCCTCAGCCCCGACCCCTATCACCACGAGCAGTTCACGCTGAACTGCGACGGCGCGATCCCCTTTCACCTCTCGAAGTTCGAGGACTTCTCGCCGGGAAAGACCTACGACTGTCTCTACTTCGGCGAGAGCCCCCAGTACATCGACAAGGACCGCTTCTTCCCCAAGTGCGTCGAACTCACCGAACCGGGCAGCTGCCTGGTGGTCGCCGAGCTCTTCCAGCACAGGGAGGGCGGGCCGTACTCGACCTGCTTCTTCGAGGATGACTTCGTCGCCCGCGCGGAGCGCGCCGGCTTCAGGGTCGACCACCACCGCGACATCACCGAGGAGGTGATCCCCACGCTGGAGGTCGGCCAGATCTTCCTCGACTTCGGCCGCCGGATCTTCGACTTCGCCACCACCACCGCCCGCGCCCGCCGGCCGATCCTCACCCGCATCGGCCGGCTCTTCTACGGCAGGAGGCTCGCGCGCCTGCGCGAGATGGTCCACGAGAAGGCCCCCGCCTGGCTCGACACCGACCGCTTCCGCGAGACGACGCGCTACGCGATGTACCGCTTCGTGCGCTGACCGTCGTACGCGTACCCGTACCCGTACACGTACACGACTGAGGACCAGGCTCAAGACCCTTCCTCGCGCGAAGATCGCGAAAGAACGCCAAGAACCCCGGCAGCCCGAGACCCCATCATCGCGCAGAGGCGCCCGTCTTCGCCTACGGCTACGCCACTCTCCCTGGTGGACTGCCCGCTCAGCGCCTCTGCGGGAGAACAGGGGTCGGGTCTTCTTCGCGTTCTTTGCGATCTCTGCGCGATGCAGAGGTTCAGGGCCTTCTCTATTGACATCGAGCCAATCCCGAGCAAACTCTCGTGACGCGAATCGGGGAAACTGGAATCCTACGGGGAGGAGGGGAAACAATGCTGCCGGCACCGACCACCACCAACAGGGAAGACAAGCAGGCCGAGTATCGCTACGAGGGGACCACCAGGGAGGCGATCGTCGAGGGAGTCAAGGCCTACTTCGAGGCCCGCAAGTACAAGCTCGAGAACGGCAAGCCCGACAACGGCACCTACGGGATCGGAAGCGACCTGATGCGCATCCTCTTCGGCGCGTTCGCGAAGCGTTATTCCTTCACCGTCCAGATCGGTGAAGAGGACGGCGTGGTGGTCTTCAAGCTGACCAAGGCCATGTCCGGCGCGATGGGCGGGGTCATCGGCCACAGCAAGATGACCAAGGAGTACAAGACCATCGCCGACGAGTTCGCGGCGGGGGTCTCCTAGCAGGCCGTCGACAGACGGCCTGCCAGAGCAGGAGAAAGGAGAAAGTAGAAAGGAGAGCCAATATCTACTGCTCGACTGTCAACTGCTCCCCTGCTCCAGCAGGCCGTTCTTCAACGGCCTGCCAGGTACAGGTGCCACAGGAAGTGCGGATTGTTCAGCAGGTACCGCCGCCAGAGACGGCCGGGCTCGACCGCCAGCCGGAAGAGCCACTCGAGCCCGACCCGCATCATCCAGCGCGGGGCCTGGCGCACGCGCCCGGTGTGAAAGTCGAAGGCCGCACCCACCCCGATCATCACCGGGTTGATTACCTCGCGGTGGGCGTACATCCACCGCTCCTGCTTGGGGCAGCCCAGCCCCACCCACAGGACCTTCGCGCCCGAAGCATTGATGCGCTCGACCGCCGCGGCGTCCTCTTCGGGCGTGAGCTCGCGAAAGGGCGGGCTCTCGGCGCCGGCGACCCGGAAGCCGGGGAACCTCCGCCCGAGTTCCGCCGCGAGTTCGTCGGCCACCCCCCGGCCGCCCCCGTAGAAGTAGCTGGCGAGGTCCTCTTCCCCGGCGGCGAACTTCGCGAACTCGGCGAGCAGGTCGGGGCCGTAGACCCGAGACTGCCCGGTCCTGCCGGCGCGGCGCAGCGCCCAGACCAGCGGCATGCCGTCGGGCGTGGCCACCGCGGCGGCGTTGAGCACCCTGGCGAACCCGGGGTCCTTGTGCGCCTCCATCACCGCGTGCACGTTGCAGATCGCGACCCAGGCCTGCTGCCCCGCGCGACCCCACTTAGCGATCAACCGCACCAGTTCGGAGTAACTGGTGGCCGAAATCCCGGTCTCGAGAACCGACACCTTCTCCGGGGCGTCGGGGGGCATCCTCTCCGCACTAGCCATTGAGAGCTCCGCTTCTCCCCGTTCTCGCACAAGGAACGCGAGGCTCGCCGGGAAGAGCCCGGTCCACACCCCCTTCGCGGCCCTTGCGACCCTGGCGCGAGGAAGGAGAATCGCGCTCCGACATTGTCAGCTAGCGGCCGCCGAACATGGCGAAGGCGGTCCGGCCGAGGATGATCAGGTCCAGCAGTAACGACTGGTTGTAGATGTAGTAGAGGTCGTAGTCGACGTTCTCGTGTATGGGCAGGTTGCGGTCGGCGCTGACCTGCCACAGGCCGGTCATGCCCGGGCGAACCATGAAGCGCTCGCGCTGCACGGGGTTGTACTCCGAGGCGATCTGGGGCATCTCCGGGCGCGGGCCCACCAGGCTCATCTCGCCCCGGAGCACGTTCCAGAGCTGGGGCAGCTCGTCGAGGCTGGTGCGTCGCAGCACCCGGCCCAGCGGGAACACCCGGGGGTCGGCGCCGGACTCCGGCTTCCGGGCGTAGGCCGGGGCGTTCGCGTGCATCGAGCGGAACTTGTACATGCGAAAGCTCAGCCCGTGCTGGCCGATGCGCTCCTGCGCGAACAAGACCGGCCCGTGCGACCAGATCTTCAGCGCCACGGCGATGACCGCGAACAGCCACGAGAAGAGCAGCAGCAGCGCAGCCGAAACGGCGATGTCGAAAGTGCGCTTGGCGAAGCGGTTCAGCAGGCCGAAGCTCGGGGCGCGCTCGTAGACCAGCGGCATGTCGCCGACGAAGGTGATGCTGAAGCGGCGCAACGGGCCGGCCGAGAAGAGCGGGACGTGGTAGCAGTAGATCTCCGACTCCCGGCAGCGCTCCTGGATCGCGGCCAGGCGCTCGGAGGAAAGGCGCGGCATGGCCAGGAAGAGCACGCTCACGCCGCGCGACTTGAGCAGGTACACGAGCTTCTCGCCGGTGCCCAGCAGTTCGAGGCTGCGCTTGCGCCCCGCGCCGAAATAAACCCGGCCGTCCCCGGGGGCCGGACCGTCGTCGACGAAGCCCACCGGCACCAGCCCGAACTGCGGGTTGTGGACCAGCCGGTCGGCCAGCTGCCGGCCGGTATCACCCGCACCGTAGATGACCACCGGCTGCGAGCCCACCCCGGCCGAGAGCAGCCACGCGCTTATGCGCCTGACGAAACGCCGGCCGACGACGGTCAGCGGCACCATCAGGCCCAGCGCCAGGGAGATCGCGATTCGCGGCAGCTGCCGGTCCCGGAGCACGAACGACAGCGCCAGCGCCACCACCGCGCAGAAGGCGAAGCCGCGGACCAGCTGCATGTCCTCCTCGACGTTGAGCACGCTGGTCCCGCGGCGATAGAGCCCCAGCGCGCCGAAGACCAGCACCATGAAGACGCCCAGCCCCAGGCCGACCAGCAGGAAGTCGGTGGGGTCGAAATAGGAGCGCAGCCGGATGCCCTCGAAGATCACCGAGTTGTAGAGCCAGGCCGCCACCAGGTGGGCCAGGGCCACCGCCAGGAAGTCGACGGTTATGAACCCCGCGCTGACCAGCTGCGCGCGCCAGGGAATAGCCGCGAAGGCCTTCGAGCGACCGAAGGCCGGCGGCCATATCCCGCTGTCGCTGGCTCTGGGATCAGGCACACCCGGCTCCCGCACTCAGGCCTTCGCCGCCGCCGCTTCCTTGCGCGCCCTGGCGAGGTCCGCCTCGACCATGATCTTCACCAGGCCGCGCATGTCCGTCTTCGGCTCCCAGCCCAGCTTGCGCTTCGCCCTGCCCGCGTCGCCGCGCAGCATCGGCACCTCGGAGGGCCGCAGGTAGCGGGGGTCGAACTCGACGTACTCCTCCCAGTCCAGTTCGACCTCCTCGAAGGCGGCGGTCAGGAACTCGCGGACCGTGTGGGTGACACCGGTGGCCACCACGTAGTCGTCGGGTTCGTCCGCCTGGAGCATCATCCACATGGCCTCCACGTACTCGGGCGCGTAGCCCCAGTCGCGGGAGGCGTCGAGGTTGCCGAGGAACAGCTTCTCCTGTAGTCCCAGCCTGATGCGCGCGGCGGCGCGCGTGATCTTGCGGGTCACGAACGTCGGCCCGCGGCGCGGCGACTCGTGGTTGAAGAGAATGCCGTTGCATGCGAACAGGCCGTAGGCCTTTCTGTAGAGCGCGGTGTTCCAGAACCCGGCGACCTTGGCGACGGCGTAGGGGCTCGAGGGCTGGAAGCGGGTGTCCTCCTTCTGCGGAACGTCGGGATTGTCGCCGTACATCTCGCTGGAGGAGGCCTGGTAGAACCTGGTCTCCCTGCCGGTGTCGCGGATGGCCTCGAGCAGGCGCAGCGTGCCGGTGCCGACCACGTCGGCGGTGTACTCCGGCTGGTCGAAGGAGACCCGCACGTGGCTCTGGGCCCCGAGGTTGTAGACCTCCTGGGGCTCGGAGAGCGTCAGCACGTGGCGCAGGCAGGAGCTGTCGGTCAGGTCGCCGTAGTGCAGCACCAGCCGCCGGTCGGGGTCGTGGGGGTCCTGGTAGATGTGGTCGATGCGGTCGGTGTTGAAGGTGCTCGACCGCCTGACCACGCCGTGGACCTCGTAGCCCTTGCCGAGCAGCAGTTCGGCGAGATACGAACCGTCCTGGCCGGTTATGCCGGTGATCAGCGCGCGCCTGGTCTCGGACATCGGCGTTTCTCCCTACTGCGGCCTGTTGGCCAGGTACCAGCGAACCGTTTCGCGCAGCCCCTCCTCGAAACCGGTGGCGGCCCGGAACCCGATCAGCTCCTCGGCGCGGGAGGTGTCGAGACAGCGGCGGGGCTGGCCGTTGGGGCGCGAGGTGTCCCAGAACACGCGGCCCCGGAACCCGACTTCGGAGGCGATGGCCGCGGCCAGGTTCTTGATGACGATCTCGCGGCCCGAGCCGAGATTGACCGGCAGGGGACCGTCGTAGCGCTCGGTCGCCAGGCAGATGCCCTCGGCCGCGTCGCGGACGAACAGGAACTCGCGGGAGGGCGAGCCGTCGCCCCAGCAGACCACCTCTTCATCGCCGGCCTCCCGGGCCGCGACGAATTTGCGGATCAGCGCGGGGATGACGTGCGAGGACTCCAGGTCGAAGTTGTCGCCGGGGCCGTAGAGGTTCACGGGCAGCAGGAAGACGGCGTTGAACCCGTACTGCGCGCGGTAGCTCTGCGCGGCGACCAGCAGCATCTTCTTGGCCAGGCCGTAGGGCGCGTTGGTCTCCTCGGGGTAGCCCTTCCAGATGTCGTCTTCCCTGAACGGCACCGGCGTGAACTTGGGGTACGCGCAGACCGTGCCGAGCGCCACGAACTTCGAGACCCCCGCCTGCCAGCACTGGTGCAGCAGCGGCACGCCCATCATGAGGTTGGCGTAGAAGTACTCGCCGGGGTGCTTCATGTTCGCGCCGATGCCCCCGACGCGCGCGGCGAGGTGGATCACGCAGTCCGGCTCGAAGCCGGCGAGGGCCCTCCCGATGGCGCCCGGCTCGAGCAGGTCGACCTCGGCGCTGGAGGGCGCGAAGATCTCCTGCGCCCCGCGCTCCCGGAGCGCGGCAACCAGGTGCCGGCCCAGGAAACCGGTGCCTCCGGTGACCCAGATTCGCGACTTGGCGAGATCCATGGGCGGTAGTCTATCAGGACCGGGCCCGCATGTCACCCCAACAATAGCGTAGAGGGCCTGGCGGACCGCCGCCCCAGGTCACCCCCAGCCCTGCCTGCCGCCAGCCCGGCACGAAAGAGGGGGGCCCCATGGGGCCCCCCGCCAGATTGCGCTATCGACCTTTGCCGGGTCTGTGGCTACTGCCTTGCGGTGTCGAAGAAGGTCACGAAAACCTCTTCGTCACCACCGCCGTCGGGCTGCACTGTCCTGTTCGATTTGGAACTCTGGCTGCTGCTGCTGCTGCCGCTGCTCTTCTTTTTCTTCTTCTTGGTGCGCTTGCAGCCACCCAGGGGGGCCTGGAACTTCTTGCCGGCAAGCGCCGACGTGCCCGCAACACACATCGGGAACGCCAGGGAAACGCTAAGGAGCAGCGCGCCTATCGATTTCATCTCTGAGTCCTCCATTCCCTATCGAAAATGACCACGCGGGCCAGGCCCGCAATTCATCACTCATGGATCTCGACGGCACAGGTGCACGGGAATTAGGCACAAAAAGCGCATTCGGGCAGGAATGGTTCCACCCCCGGCGCGCAAAGCCCTTGGCGCAAGTCGCTTACCGCCCGGCCCCTCCGCGGGATCCACGGGCGGATGCCGACCGGAGTGCACCGCCAACGGGCCCGTACCGGACCGCTGGAACGGCCCGCGCGGGGTGCGGGACTCTCCCGGTGATGCCCGGACCGGGCATCCGTTGCCGCTTGTCACGCAGGCATCGGCCGCGATAATGCACTTCGCGTCACAGCACGCGTTCCCCACAAGGGCCCCCGCTGGGCAGGAAGGGCGTTCTCAATCTACCGCCACGTCTTGTGCCTCTACCCCTACCGCGAAGACCTCAAGCGCGGGCGCTACTACCCGCCGGTGGGCCTGGAGATAGTCGCCCGCGCGCTGCGCGACCACTGCGCGAAGATCGACGTGGTCGACCTGCGCCACGAGCGGGGCGTGGGCGTCGACTTCCTGCGCGAGGACACCGACCTGGTCTGCGCCTCGGTCAACTGGGACCGCGACATCGAGTTCGTCCGCGAGCAGATCAACTCCGTCCCCGCGGAGACCTTCACGGTGATCGGCGGTCGCCACGCCACCGAGGATCCCGAGAAGTGGCTGGCGGAGTGCCCCAACGTCGACGTGCTGGTGCGCGGCGACGGCGAGGAGGCGATCGTCGAGATCGCCCGGGGCGATGCGCTCGAGAGCATCGCGGGGATCAGCTACCGACGCGGCGGCGAGATGGTCCACAACCCCAACCGCAGGTGCGGCCAGATCAGCGACGAGATCTACCCCGACCGCTCGCTGCGGCGCTACAGCTACGACCTCGACTTCGAGGGCGCCGGCAGCGGGATCACCGTCGACGCGGTGGCCGGCTCGCGCGGGTGTCCCTTCAACTGCAGGTTCTGCTCGTTCAATCTCAACCCCTGGGGCGAGAAGCGGCCCTACAGCGAGCGCAGCGCCGAGTCGGTTGTCGAGGAGCTCGAGAAGGTGGACGCCGACCTGGTGATCTTCACCGACGACGTCTTCACGCACCACCCCGAGCGCGCCGCGCGGATCGCCGAGTTGATCGTCGAGCGCGGGATCAGGAAGCGCTTCGTGGTCAACTCGCGCATCGAGATTTCCAGGCGCATGGACGTGATCCGCAAGATGGAGAAGGCCGGTTTCGTGGCCCTGCTGCTGGGCATCGAGTCCAGCCAGGACAAGACCCTCAAGAGCATGAACAAGGGCTTCGACACCGCGAAGATCGTCGAACGCTTCGACAAGCTGCGCCACACCAGCATGATTCTCCACGGCTACTTCATCCTCGGCTGCATCGGCGAGACCGAGGAGGAGATGCTGGAGATCGCGCCCTTCGCGCACAAGCTGGGCGTCGACACCCTGGGCCTCTCGCCGCTGCGCACCCACCCGCACGACGGCCTCAGCCAGCTGGTGGCCGAGACGCCCGGCTACCACGTGTCCTCGAGCGGGTTCGTCTACTCGGACGAAATCTCGCGCGAGAGGCTCCGCGAGATCCGGCGCAAGGTCTGGCGCCGCTTCTACACGCCGGGACACATGCTGCGGCTGGCCTGGAAGTTCCTGCGCGGGGGCGTATTCACGCCCCGGATGCTGCTGCGCGTGCTGCTCGCCGCCGGCCGCGGTGAGCTGGCCCGCCGCAGGCGCCGCAGGGAACGCCGCCGCCAGCGCAGCCAGCGCCTCGCAGGCCGTTGAAGAACGGCCTGTTCGCGTCCGCCGCCGGGTCCCCGGCCCCCGCCGAAACGGAAGAGTGAGTTCACCCTCGGAGGGTGCGCCGGAAGGGATACGCCAATAGGGTGACGGGGAGCGGGCCGGGTCGGTGGCGCCGCCCCCCGTCAGGGGATGGGGTTCCCGATACGCTCTTTCCTGCCCCCGGCGGGACTCGGGCAGGCTGCCGGCCTCCGGCCCGCTCTTCTACCTGCCCTGCATCGGCAGGTAGCGGTAGTAGACCTCCAGGCACAGCGCGCCCAGGGCTGTGGAGAAGACGCGGCCGCCGCGGGGGATACCGCCGGTGCCGACCGGGTCCCAGGAACCGTCGACGTCGTCCTTCGAACCGTCCTTGAGCCGGCCGGTGCGCTGGTTCTCGCAGAGCGCCTTCTTCATGGCCCTGTTCCAGACCGGCCAGTACCTGCCGCCCTGCTGGAACATGCCCAGCGTCCCGTAGTACCAGTAGTAGAGGTTGACCTTGCCCTCCTGGCCCTTCTCCCACCTGGGCGGGTGCTTGATGAGGTTGTCGGCCGCGGCCACCAGTACGGGAGCCGTGCGGTTCATGCCCATGAACTGGCGCATCAGCAGTGCCGCGGCGCACATCGCGTGACTGCCCCTGCCGCGGCGCACGCGGGCCGAGGTCCCGGCGTAGGCACAGCGACCGGTCTTGCGATCGGTGGCGCGGTCCAGCCAGCGCATGCAGCCCTGGAACGCGATGTTGTCGACTCTCAGGCCCGACATCCGCGCGCTCTTGAGCGCCATCAGGTTCCAGCCGGTAACGGAGGTGTCGTTGCGCCCGGCCTTCTTCTTGGCGCCGTAGTTCCAGGCCTCGTAGGGGCCCTGGGCCCGGACCACGACGTCGACCGCGTCCTGGGCGGCCCTGCGCAGGCGCGGATCCTTGCGCCCCGGCGGGATCATCCCGCAGGACTCGGCCAGCACCAGCGTGGCGATCCCCTGGGTGTACATGCAGCGGCCGAAGCTGCCCTTCTTCTGCTGCCCGATCAGCCAGTTCTGCGCGCGCCGGGCGTTGTCGCGATACTGCCCGAAGTGCGGCGAGTGCCCCGCACCGAGGAAGGCCAGCAGCGCGAACGAGGTCATCGAGACGTCGACCCGGTGCTGCCTGTAGGTCGCCTCCCACTTGGCGGCGGCCCAGTGCCCGTCCTCTTCCTGGTGGCGCGCCAGCCAGGCCAGCGCGGCGTTCACCGCGCTCTCGGTGATCTTCGACCCGCCGAAGCTCCCCGTGGCCCGCGCGCGGCCCCGCTCGTTGCGGCTGCTGTAGCTGTAGGCCCCGGCAAGCCCGCCCCCGCTCAGGCCCATGCTGCCGATCTTCCCGAAACCGCCGGTGGGGATATCGGCGAGCTTGTTGGGATCGCCTCTCCTGGCATCGCCCTCAACGTCGTCGGAGAGCTGCGGGACCTCTTCCGCGCTGAAGAGGTCCTTGACCGGCACCGGGCGCTCGACCATCACGTCGGAGTCGATCTCGAAGTCGGAGTCTTCCGGACCCCTGGGGCGCGGCTCGGTGGTAATAACCGGAGGCGGTTGCCTGGGAGGGTCAACGATGATGGGCACGTACTGCTCGCCGCCGGTCTTGGTGCCCACGACCAGCAACGTGCAAAGCAGGAATATCACCGAGTGCACAAGTGTGCTGATCACCCACCAGGGCATGGCGCCAAGCTGTTTTGCCAGCCGGTCCAGCGCAGCCTGCTGGTCGTAGTTCTCGATGTCGAAAGACCGGGCCTCTTCGCCCGGGATGGCCAGCTGCACCTCCTCGATCGCAGCCCTGAGATCCGTTGAGGTAGCCACGTCAGCTCCTCCTCACTCCGCCAAGAGGTCCGTCCGCCATAGACTGCAACGCGGCGGGGCAGCTCGAGGTTCACGGGACTTTGCGGAAAAGGCCCCCGCCGCCAGCAGGCCGTCGAGAAAGGTGCCATTGGCACCGAGCCTGAGATAGGAGAAAGGAGAGAGTAGACCGCCCTTCGACCCTTCGGCAGGCTCAGGGCAGGCAGGCTCAGGGCCTCTCTATGGAAAAGCCTTGAGCGCAGTCGAAAGGCAGGAGAGGCAAGTGCCGCGATCTCGCGGACCGAGTTGCCCTGATGGTCTACGAGTGCACTCGTGAGTTTCCCAGGAACGAGGCCTTCGGCTAACCACCTACAGCCTACAGTCCAATCAGTTGTACTTCTTGAGGTAATAGCGGAACTGGTGATACGACAGCCCCAGCGATCGCGCCGCTGCCGCGCCGTTGTTGCTGTTGGCGGCGAGGGCCTCGGTGATCAGCTGGCGTCGGTAGCTCTCGACCTTTTCCTCGAAGCCGCTGCCCTCGGGCTCGACGCGGCGCTCGGGGAGCAGGCCGATGTCCTCGGGGGTGATCTCGTTGGTCACGTCGCGGTAGGCGGCGCGCTCGATGATGTTCTTGAGCTCACGGACGTTGCCGGGGAAGTCGTACCTGCGCAGGGCCGAGAGCGCCGAGCCGGCGAGCTCCTTGCCCCCCAGCGCGGGGATCTCCTTCATGAACTCGTCGAGGAAGTGGCGGGCGAGAACCTCGATATCCTCCGGCCGCTCGCGCAGCGGCGGGATGCGAATCACCTCGAACGAGAGGCGGTCGTAGAGGTCGCGCAGGAATTCTCCCGCGCGCATCTTGACCTCGAGGTCGGCATTGGTGGCCGCGATGATCCGCGCGTCGGTGCTGACCTCCTCCCCGCCGCCCACGCGGGTGAAAACCCCGTACTCCACCACGCGCAGGATCTTCTGCTGGAAGGGCAGCGACATGTTGCCGACCTCGTCGAGAAACAGCGTGCCCCCCGCGGCCTGCTCGAACTTGCCCGAGGTCCGCTCTTCCGCCCCGGTGAACGAGCCCTTCTCGTGGCCGAAGAGCTCGCTCTCCAGCAGCGCGTCGCTGAAGGCCGCGCAGTTGACGGTAACGATCGGTCGCTCGGGCTCCTCGCCGGCAGCGTGTATCGCCCGGGCCACGACCTCCTTGCCGGTACCGCGCTCGCCGATTATCAGCACCGGCCGCGGGATCCCCGCGACGCGCTCGATGCGCTTGATGATCTCCGCGGTATGCTCCGAGCAGCCGACGATCTCGTAGCGCGCGCCGGCTTCTTCGGCCAGCCGGCGGTTCTCGTCGTGAAGCCGGCGGTTGCTCTCCATCAGGCGCAGGAGCTTGGCGATCTTGCCGAGCAGGGTCTTGACGCGCTCGGCCAGGTCAGCACCGCGCACCAGGAAGTCGGTGGCGCCCTCGTTGACGGCGCGCGCGGCGAGCGGAACGTCGCCGCGCTCGGCCACCGCGATGATCGGCATCTCCGGCTCGCGGGCGCGGAGCTCCTTGATGATCTCGATGCCGTCGCGCTTCCCGTCGCCGAGCAGGCAGTCGACCACCGCGATGCACGCGCCCCGGCAGGCGTCGAGCGCCGCGGCAAGCTCTCCCGCGCTGTTGAGCGTGCGGATCTCGGCGTGCTTGCCGGCCGCCGCGCGGAAGCAGGTCACCAGCCCCAGGAGGGCGTGGCCGGGGGCTTCGAGAATCAGGATCTCAGTGGTCACGAGCGCTCCTCAAAAGCAAGTCATGAGAGCAGGCGTCCACCTGCACGCAAGCGTGGTGATCTCGAAACCCGGTGGACGCTCACGTGAACGCCCACGCTTGCGAAGCCACCCGAAGTCTAGCCAGTCGGCCAGCTCACGGCAACCCCGGACATGAGAATTCTCACCATGTGGTAATGATTCTCACCAGGAGCCTGGCCACCCGGCGACCGCTTAACACACCCAATAACGCCATATGCGCGTTGGAGGGGCGGTGGCACGAGTGTTGGTAGAAGGGCAGGTAGAAGAGCGATGGCAAGGCATTGGGAGGCGCCCGGGCATGTCGCAGCAGAGGGTGAGACACCAACCGGGATCCGGCCGCGAGGCGGCCGACCAGCGCCGCAGGCGCCTCGGCCTGAACGCTCTCGTAAGACGCAATGGTGCGTGGGGTCAAACCAGGAGGACCAGGCAATGGCGGAGACGATGATGCTGTGGCAGTTCTCGCCCCTCTCGGGAATCGTTCCCAGGGGCAGCGGCAGCGGCATCGGCCGCGGTCTCCCCGGCGGGGCGCCGGAGGGCGGGGCGCCGGCGGGCATCGGGGGCGCACCGAGCGGCGACCACCCGGCACCCAGGCGACTGATGCGGCTGCTGCGGATCCTGGCCCGCCACCGCCGTCACCGGAGCGCCCGGGGGGAGAAGAAGAAGTGAAGCCCCCCCGCCAGGCGCCGCGCGGCGAAGAGATCTACGGCGAGTTCGAGTTCGACCCCGAACCGGTCCGCAGGTACTGGTACGTCGGCGCGCTGCTGCTGTTCACCGGCGCCAGCGCCGTCTTCATGGGCCTGCCGCTGCCGTTGCTGCTCTTCTGGCTGCTGGGCGGACACCGGTGGATCAGCCGGGAGTTCGAACGCCGGCGCTACGAGGTCGACGAGGACAGCGTCAACGTGCGCACCGGCGTGCTCTTCCACCAGGAGAAGGTCATCCCCCTGGAGAAGATCACCGACATCCGGCTGATCCAGGGCCCGCTGATGCGCAGGTTCGGAGTCTACAACGTGATGATCCAGACGGCCGGAATGGGCAACGGGATGCCCGAGGCAACCATGACCTTCGAGAGCCGCGAGCGGGCCGAGCAGGTCCGCGAGCGGATAATGACCGCGCGGGCGCGGTTCCGCTCCGGCCTGCTGGCCGGCGGCGGCGGCGAGTGACGAGAGGGGAGGAAACCATGAACGCGACGACGTCGATCAGGACCGCGGCGGGTGCCGCCTGGAAGGCCTGGCTGGTTGTGGCCGGTTTCACGGCCTTCACCTACCTGGCGTACCTGGCGATGACCGCGGGGTGGCTGGACTGGCTGCTGGGCTCGGGGCTCTACGGCTCGGTGACCCGCGACCAGATGCTGCTGATGACCTTCGCCTACATCGGCATCATGAAACTGATCGGACTGGTCTTCTTCGCGAGCGCGGCGTTCCTGTCGTTCTGGTGGAGAGGGCTCCGCAAGGCGGAGGACTGATTGCGGACTGCGGAGTGCGGATCACGGATTACGGATTGAAACCCGGAACCCAAGGTGCAGGCGATGAGAAGAAACGACAAGTACCGAGTCCTGGCGGTGATCAGACCGCGCGCAGAGAACGATCTCGACGGAGGTTCGTCGACGGTCGACCGCCGACTGGCCCAGGCCGCATGCCGCGGTGAGAACGGCCGCAGCGGGAAGAAGCGGCGAGGAGGCGCGAAGTGAATCCGGCAATCCACGCACCCCGCTACGAGCACACCCAGCGCGCGCCGCTGGTCTGGCTGCTGCTGGCGATCTCGATCGCGTTCGCAACGGCCGCGATACTGGCGCCGGAACCCGCGGTAACTGTCGTGCACGGCTTCGTGGCGCTTCTGGTCCTGGGTTTCGCCCCCTGCTTCGCCCACCTCACGGTACGCGACGAGGGCGAAGACGAAGGCCCCGAGTCCGGATCCCGAGATAGACGAGGAGTGCCCGTGATGAACTGCACGAAGTGCGAGACGGAGATGGTCCGGGGGCGCGTGGGCAAGGGAGACCCTCTGCACCTGCGCTTCGTGCCCGACGACCACAGGGCGTTCGTCCGGGACTACGCTCCGGTCATCGCCTACGCCTGCCCGGAATGCGGCAGCATCCAGTTGGCGACGGACCCCGCGAGCCTGGCCGGGACGATGAACGCCGGCGCAGCCAAGCCGACATAGACCCCGCCCGTATCCGCAACGCCCATCCGGACGGCCGAGACCGGTCCGGCGGGGGAGAAGTCTGCACCTCACTGCGGTCCGCGGCATCGCCATCGGGACCGGGAAGGGACAGACCCCCGACACCGATCAGGAATCACACTCCAAGGAAGAGGAGGTCCTCAGATGGATTTCTCGTGGAGCACTGTTCTCTGGATCGCCGCGGCGGTCCTGGTTCCGCTGGTACTCGCGTGGCTCGCGGGCATCAGGTACATCCCCCACAACAAGGTGGGCGTCGTCGAGAAGTACTGGTCGACCTCGGGCTCGCTGGAGGGCGGGCGGATCATCTCCACCGACGGCAAGGCCGGCTTCCAGGCGGAGATCCTCCGCGGCGGCCTGCACTTCGGTTACTACCCGTGGCAGTACCGCATCCACAAGCAGCCTCTCGTGATGATCTCCGAGAGCCGCCTGGGCTACGTCTACGCGCGCGACGGCGAACCGCTGCCGCCGACCCAGACGCTGGGCCGGATTGCCGCGTGCAACGACTTCCAGGACAGCTGCCGCTTCATGGCCGGCCACGGCCAGCGCGGACGGCAGCGCGCGATCCTGCGCGAGGGCGTCTACGCCGTCAACCTCGCGCAGTTCGTGGTCATCACCGAGAACCGCATCTACTCCGGACCGGTGCGCGACGGCGACGAGCGCAAGTACTCGGACTGGCACGCGGACCTCAAGGCCATCGGCGGGTTCAATCCTGTCGTGATTGGCCACGGAGGCCTGCCGCACGCGCCGAAGGTCGCCAGGGAAATGCCGGCGAAGCGCGACGAGGAGAGCAGCGGCGGTGACCTGCGCGACGAGCTGCGTCTCACCGAGCACGACACCATCGGCGTGGTCACGGTGCACGACGGCCCGCCGATCGAAAGCGGCGAGATCATCGCCCCGGAAGTCCGCGCCAGTGAAGAGAGGCCGGGCCACGAGTACTTCCAGGACCCCGAGACCTTCCTGGCGCTGGGCGGGCGGCGCGGCAAGCAGCTCCAGGTGCTGACCGACGGGACCTTCTTCATCAACAGGTGGTTCGCCACCGTGGAGATCAGGCCCAAGACGCTGGTGCCCATCGGCTACGTCGGGGTGGTCGTCAGCTACTGCGGCGTCGAGGGCCAGGACGTGACCGGCAGCGGCTTCCGCTACGGCGAGCAGGTCGAGGACGGGCACCGCGGCGTGTGGAAGCACCCGCTGCCCACCGGCAAGTACGCGCTGAACCCCTACGCGCTGAAGGTCGAGCTGGTGCCGACCATCAACTTCGTCCTGCGCTGGGTGACCGGGCTCGTAGAGGCCCACAAGTACGACAAGGACCTCAAGTCCATCGAGCTGATCACCGCCGACGGCTACGAGCCGCTCCTGCCCCTGTCGCTGGTCCTGCACATCGACTACCAGAAGGCGCCGCGCGTGGTCCAGCGCTTCGGTGACGTGAAGCGTCTCATCAGCCAGACGCTGGACCCGATCCTGTCGGCGTACTTCCGCGACGTGGCGCAGAGCAGCAACATGCTCGATCTCCTGACCAAGCGCGAAGAGATCCAGCGGCACGCGACCGAGGAACTCGGCCGGCGCTTCCAGGAGTACGACATCAACTGCATCAGCGTGCTGATCGGCCGGCCGGAGAGCAAGGCGCTGGCGGCGGGAGAAGAGGACCAGATCGAAACCCTCTTCGACCAGCTGCGCCAGCGGCGCCTGGCGGAAGAACAGCAGGGCACGTTCGCGCGCCAGCAGCAGGCGGCCGAGAAGCAGCGCGAGCTCAACGAGGCCCGCGCGGCGGCCGACAAGCAGACCGAGCTGACCCAAACGCGCGTGGACATCGAGATCGCCGGCAACAAGGGCGAAGCCCAGCTGGCCGCCGCGCACCGCCTGGCCAAACGCGACATCGCCCGCGCCGAAGGCGAGAGCCGCGCCAAGGATCTGCTCGGCAGGGGCGAGGCCTCGCGCATCGCGCAGACCGGCCTGGCCGAGGCGGCGGTGAACCTCAAGAAGATCCGCGCCTTCGGCGACCCGCGCCTGTTTGCGCTGAGCCGCGTGGGCCAGGAGTTCGCGCACAGCGAACAGCCGCTGGTTCCCGAGCGCCTGCTGATGATGGGCGGCGAGAACGGCAACGGTCACGGCGGCGGCATGGCCGGGCAGAATCTCTTCGCCCAGCTGATGGCGCTGCTCCTGGCCGAGAAGGGCGGTGTCAACTTCGACACCGAAATCAGGGGCGTCGAGGAGCTCGACGGCCTGGCCGAGAACCTCGCGCGCAAACTGGAGGAAGAGCGTCAGGAACAGAAGACGAAGCAGGAGCGGGGCGCAGTGCAGCAGGACGAAACCGCCCCCGTTCCCGCAGAAGAGGAGCCTCGCTCCCCGGGGGGTGCCGGTGCGGCCGAGGAGCCGCCGGCAGAAGAGAAGCAGGCAACGCGCGACCCTGCCGCCGACCGTCCAGTCGAATCCGGCACCCCCACCCCTGAATCCCTGATCAGGAAGATCGACACGGGCCCCGCGCCCAAGGAGGTGAAGAAGAGCGAACCCAACGTGCCCCTGGCCAGGCGCGTCGTGCGCAAGGAGAAGGGCAAATCGAAGCGCAAGCCGTTCACGATATGAGAGCACGCAAGTGAACCGGGCAGCGATATCGCGAAAGGCACACACCCCCGGCGGGCCCGGAAGCCCGCCGGGGATTATCTCCTGCTACGGAGTGGAGAAACCGGCCCGATGACCGTACTCGACCGCACGCTGCGTAACCCCCGCTACAGGCAACGCGGAATCGTCCTGCCGAGATGTGTCGACGTGAAGCTGAAGAAAGCGGCTCAGCCCGCCCGGCGCGGGCTGGTGACGCGGGGGCGGGGCGGGCTTTCGGTGCCCATGGCCATGGAGAGGCAGCTCTGGCCAACGGAACTCGGGTCCTGCAGGGCCATCCGCAGGGCCGTGACCAGCAGCTTGAACTCCTTGGACATGGTGAGCACCTCCGCCTTGAAGCGTCTCCTTGCACTGACATCATCGGTGCCTCGGGGCCCCTACTTGAGAAGACTCTAAGCCAAACTGCGCAAAAGAGATAAGTCCGGCTGTTCTCCTGCGAGTAACGGGCTGCACACGTGATCCGCGGGCCGCAATGCACACCGAATGCCCCCCGAGTGCTCTTGCCTGGAGCGCTGACTTGGGCTAGACTATAGGTGCGTTCGCGGCGGCCAGGAACGGCCGCTCCAGAGGGTCCCGCCAGGGACCTTTGCCAGAGGAGGGCCAGATCATGCCACTCGGAATCAATGACAGTGTCGGTGGGTTGGGGTCGGTTCACAACGCGGCCAAGGCCTCGGGTATGCTCAACAAGGCGCTGGAGAAACTATCCAGCGGCCTGGCCATCAACCGCGCGGCGGACGGCCCCGCGAACCTGATTATCAGCGAGGCGCTGCGCGGCCAGATCGGCGGCATCTCTTCGGCGATGCGCAACGCGCAGGAGGCCTTCAACGTGGCCTCGATCGCCGAGGGCGCGATGGCCGAGACGAATGACCTGCTGGTCCGGGCGCGCGAGCTCGCGGTCCGCGCGGCCAGCGACACGGCCACGCCCGAACAGCGCCAGGCCTACCAGACCGAGCTCGACAACATCCTGGCCAGCGTCGACCGCATAGCGGACACCACCCGCTTCGCCGGAGAGGAACTGCTGGACGGCTCGACGCCCACCCGCACGTTCCAGATCGGCGCCGAGGGCGACGCGGCGGCGCAGGCCTCGCTCGACTTCCCGGACGTGCGCGCGAGCCAGCTGGCGACGGAAGCCGGCGGCGACGCGCTCGAGACGCTGGCCACCGGCGGTGCCAACGATCTGCTCACGGATCCCAACGCGGCGATCGGCGTCATCGACCAGGCGATCAGCGAGGTCTCGAGCGCCCGCGGCAACATCGGCGCTTTCCAGAGCAACACGCTGCAGAGCACCATGAACGGGCTCTCGGTGGCGCTCGAGAACGTCAGCGCCATGGAGTCGGGCATCCGCGACCTCGACATCGCCATGGGCGTCATCGAACAGATGCGCTCGCAGAACCTGCTCCAGGCGGGGCTCTTCGGGATCCAGAACTCGAACTTCCAGCAGGGGAGCGTTCTGCAGCTGCTGGGCTGAGAACCCGGAACCACACCCAATGGCCACATGTCGCGGCCGGCCCCCGGGCCGGCCGCATCCATCAGCAGGGCACGCATCCCGTTCTCTTTAAGGTATGGATTCGCCAGCTGAACTGATGGGGCCTGACCCCCTTTCTGTAAACCGCTGGCACGCAGCGCGTTCTGCAGACTAATGGGGTCAGACCCCATCTTCATACGATCGGGGATTGGTGCGGAACGGGGTGGGTTCTGGGGGGTCTAAGGTCGTGGGAATTGTTCTGGATTAGTGCAGGGATTGGCGGCCCTCGACGGATAGGTTCGGTGAGGGCAGACTGAGGAGAGCGCTGGTGACGAAGAGCGGGACCGGGACTGACGCGGAGCTTCTGACGGAGTTCGTCTCGGCCGGCAGTGAGACTCCGTTCGAGGTGCTGGTGGAGCGTCATGGGCCCCTGGTCCTGGGCGTCTGCCGACGCGTGCTGGGGGAGCACGCCGAGGCAGAAGACGCGGCGCAGGCGGTCTTTCTTACCCTGGCGCACAAGGCAAGAACGCTCCGGCGCCATCCGTCGCTGGCCGCATGGTTGCACAGAGTTGCCCGACACATTTCGCTGCGCGCGCGCGAGGCTCGCGACCTGCGCCGCCGGCGTGAAGGGGAGGCCGGGGAGATGGTCGGGAAGACTGAGGAGACTGGCGCCGAAGGGCTGCTCGACGGCGAACTCGACGCGCTGCCGGAAAAGTACCGATCCGCACTGATCCTGAGATACATGCAGGGGCTGACCGAAGAGCAGGCTTCCGAGGCGCTGGGAGTCCGCACCGGAACGCTCTCGGCGAGGCTCAGTCGCGGCCGGGAACTTCTCAAACAGCGGATCGAGCGCAAGGGCGCGACGCTCTCGACGACGGCCCTGGCCGGCCTGCTGGCAGGTGCGACTGAGATCGAAGTGCCCGTGGCGTTCGCGGCGGGAACTGCCAAGGCCGCGGCGCTGGCACTTGCGGGACAAGCTGCCGCCGCCGGAGTCGTGGCCACCAACGTGGTGTTGCTGACGAAAGGAGCTCTCAACGCAATGTTCTGGGCGAAAGTGAAGGTAGCCGCGGCGGTGCTGGGCACCGCGGCGGTGGCAAGCGCGGGGGTGCCCGTCGCAGTTCGCGCGGTAGTGGCCGCGGAGAAGGAGCCGGTCGCGCCGGCAGCGGCACCCGCCGCGAGGGAAGAGGTACTTGAGTTCCGGCGTCTGGAGGTACCACAGCGCTGGAAAGGTGTCTCGCGCGAGTCGTTCTTCGCCGCCGCCTGGAGCCCCGAACTCCTGGCGCAGAACCTCGAAGACCGCTTTTCCTTCAACTACGCCCGCATGAAGAGTGCTGAAAAGATCCACATGCCGGCGGCAGTTCGCAAGTGGGCCTTAGGTCTCAAGATCGACTATGGGAAGGAGATGGTCCTCGCCGCCTTCAAAGGGATAAGCTCGGGCAGCAGCAGGTACACAGTTGAGAAGATAGTCGAGAAGAAGAAAGGGCTCCACGTCGAGATCAAGTTCGTCCAGGGCAGGACCAGGGACCTTGGCTATCCCTACGACATGGTGGTGTGTCCCAGCCGCGACCTGCCGGTGGTCTTCTGCGAAAACGGCAAAGAGGTCGCGCGGGTGCCGTTCAAGGCGGGGGACGACAAAGAGCTGACGGGATTTGTTGACAAAGTCAGACACTCATCCCTGGTCGGCGTCGGAACCTACGAAGGCACAACAGGTGCCGTGCCGCCGAACTCACACCTGGGCGTCGAGACGGTGCTGTTCGGCCAGCGGCAAGCTGCGGACAGGTTTGGCGCTGACTTTCTGGACAGATCGTGGGCCGAGTTGAAACAGCGCACGGCGCCGACCAAGGGCGACCGGGTATTGTTCTGCGTTCCTCAAGGGGAGAGTTTCGGCATTCTGATCAAGCATACCCCCGCCCGCGAGAAAGCCGTGAAATTCGCGCTGGCACCGGGGTGGCAGTGGACCGAGCGCAGTTTCCGCTGCCCGTGGTGCCGGGGAAAGGCGATTAAAAGGAGCAAGGAACCGAAGCATTGCATTTCCCGGGGCCTGTGCACGACCTGCAACCGCACCGTCGGCCCGGCGACGCGGGGGGTGAAGCTCGAGCTCGCGACCCGGGACCCGCGCGCCAAGACGCGGCTGACCAAAGAACAGATCGAGGACGCCCGAGCCGGTCGCGTGCGCATCGGGACCGGCGAGGCGCCTTCCCTCTGGCTCAGCGTGAAGAGCAAGGCGCGGGAAGTGCCGGAGGTAATAACCCGCGGGGGTCACGGCAACCTGGCGGGCTGCCAAACCCTCTTCTTCCTGGTAGAGGGGCCGGGGAGAGCTGAACCCGCCTGCGCCTTCACCCCGGCATTGAATGCGCGGCGCGGTTCGCGGCCGAAGGCGCTGCAGGGTTCGGCGGCGGGGTACGTGACGATCTCCGGGGGCCGGCAGGTCTTCTCCAGGCCCGGGAGCTACACCGTCCGCGCCGTCGCCGGCCGGCTGGTATCGAACCCGGTAACCGTGATCGTTGAGCAGAAAGCCCCGGCGGCCGGGCGTGCCCCCGCCCCGCCCCGGAAAGCGGCCCCTGCGCGCGGGGCCGTTGCCGGCCCTGTTCCGGGCCGGAATCCGGGCGAAAGAACCAAGGTCGCGGTCGGAGCCGAGGCGAAAGCAGTGCTCGAGAGTTCCGAGAAGATGCTCAAGATGCTCCGGAAAATTGCTTACGACGGGCAAAGCTCCAAGCTATTCGCAGAGTCTTGCGGCCAACTCAGACAGATGTCAGCCAGGCTTCGCGGGCTGGGCAGGATCAGGGAAGCGGACAAGTTGACCGCTCGGCTTGAGGAGATCGTCAAGCTCCGCAAATCTGAGCGGCCGGGACCGCCGCCAAAAGAGGTCTTCTGACCGCAAACGGGACAGCGCCCGGCGACCATCTGCGATGACTCATGGTTGATTGGCCGCCTTCTGCTCACGGGGGGGGGGCCTTCATGCCTCCTTCACAGGGGAGTGCGCCCCTTTAGAGGATCCTGCCGGCGAAACCGTGTAACAAACGCCATATGGAGCGTTACATAATCTTCGAAACTCCGTCCGTGCGGCGGCGTCCAATGGGCAAAGAATTTCCTGCGATTCAGATCAAGGAATTCACGCCTTCGCCCGGATAGAACCTGCGAACGGGGGACGCAGAACTTGAGCAACGGCAAGAGAACCGACGGAGAACTGCTGGCGGAATTCGTTTCCGACGGCAGCGAGCCCGCATTCGAACAAATAGTCCGCAGACACGGCCGCCTGGTGCTGGGCGTGTGCCGGCGCGTGCTGGGTGAACACGCCGGGGCCGAGGACGCCGCCCAGGCGGTCTTTCTTACGCTGGCGCACAAGGCCGGCGCGCTCAAGCGGCATTCCCTGCTGGCCGGTTGGCTGCACCGTGTGGCGCGCAACGTGGCGCTGCGCGCGCGCGAGTCGCGCGACCTCCGCAGGAAACGCGAGGGGGAGGTCGGCGAAATGGTGCGAAGAAACAGAACGGCCGGGCGCAGCAAAGGCGCCGCCGAGCGGTTGCTCGACGGAGCGCTCGACTCCCTGCCGGAGAAATACCGCATGGCACTGATCATGCATCACGTGGAAGGGCTCAGCGAAGGAGAAGTCGCGCGTGCCATGGGCTGCAGGCCCGGCACGCTCTCCTGGCGGCTTGCTCGCGGGCGCGAACTCCTGAGGCAGAGGCTGGAACGCCGCGGCAGCGTGATCCCGGCGGCCACGCTGACCGGGCTGCTGGCCGCCGCGAGCGGCCCGCAACTGCCCGCGGCATTCGCGGCGGCAACGGCCAAGGCCGCGTCCCTGGCCCTGGCCGGCCAGGCCGCCGCGGGGGGCGCGGTGGCGGCCAACGTGGCACTCATGACGAAAGGAGCTCTCAACGCAATGTTCTGGGCGAAAGTGAAGGTGGCCGCGGCGGTGCTGGGCACCGCGGCGGTGGTAGGCGCAGGCGTGCCCGTCGCAGTCCAAGCGGTAAAGGCCGCGGAGAAACCGGGGAAAAACCCCGCGGCCGTTGCGGCCCGGCACAAAACCTCAGCGGAAAAACCGCTCAAGTACCGGCGGATCGGCAACCCGCTATTCCACAGTCAGCGCCGCCCGAGGGGAAGTGGCTCCTTGCGCGTCGGTGCCTGGTGGTCGCAGGAGTCCTACAGCGCCGGCTGGGAGTTCTACGCGAAGAACGTGAACAAGCAGGCTTCTCTTCCGCAAGTTGACTTCAGAGCGGGCATGGCCGTAGGCATTCACATAAAGCTTGAGGCGAGAACGGGAGGACTCAAGGGCCTGGACCGCGTCGTGGAGGCCGGCGGGGAGGTGCGAGTCTACTACCGGCGCGGCCTCTTCGGTCCCCTCGAGGACCGCGGGCCTCAGAGTCTGCTGCTCCAGGTCGAGCGCCGCAACCTTCCGGTGGTCTTCTGCGAGAACGGCAAAGAGGTCGCGCGGGTACCGTTGGGAGATCAGGAGGACAAGGTGCTCGCGAAGTTCCTGCCGCACGTTCGCCACGCGCAGGCGCTGGCTCTCGCAGGGTACAGGGAGCAACTCGAAGGCAACCCCCTCTTCGCGGGTCTGACCATAGACTCAGTGGCGCTGCTCTATGGCAGGAGGCCGGAGGGCGACGGGAAGTGGAAGAAGGGACCTCGCGACGGCGATCTCGATCGGCTGCAGATGCCCATAGCCAACATGGACCGCAAGGCCCGGCCGGGCGACAAGCTCCTGGTGGCCTGGAACTCGAAGGACGGCCCCGCGGTCCTGAAGTGGTCGGCCGCCCGCGAGAAAGCCGTGAAGTTCGCGCTGGCACCGGGGTGGCAGTGGGAGCGCGGATACTTCCGCTGCCCCTGGTGCCGCAACCGGGACTTCACGGCAGACGTGGGCAGGTGCGCTGACTGCGGCAAGGGAACTTCCAGCGGCATGTTCAAGCTCTGCGGCGGGTGCGCTGCCCCGAAGGGCCGCTGCCAGATGTGCAACCGCACCGTCGGCCCGGCGACGCGGGGGGTGCAGGTCAGACTGCTCTTCTGCCCCGCGAACGTCAATCGCACGATCGGACCCGCCGATCACAAGAGAACGATCGCGCCCGGCGAGGGACTCCGGCCGTGGGTTTCGGCCTACACCCACGGCCGCAAGGTGCCGGAACTGGCCTGCCCCGGCGGTCGCGCCCTGGGGTACTGCCCGTCGCTCTTCTTCGTGGTCTCGAAGCAGGGCAACGATGCGATTACCGTCGTGCGCCACCAGGGCGAGCGGGGACACCCCCGCGCGAGGATGATGGCTCCCGCCCCGCTGGAGAGGGACTCGTTTGCGCAAGTCACGCTGAACACCGGCGATGCCCTGAATAAGCCCGGCACCTATACAGTCCGCGCCGTCGCCGGCCGGCTGGTATCGAACCCGGTAACCGTGATCGTTGAGCGGAACTCCGCGGCCGCTAAGCGCAAGGTCGCGCCGCCGCCGGAGTTCATCGCGCCCCCCCGGAAAGCGGCTCCTGCGCGCGGGGCCGGCGCCGGTCTGGTGCCGCGCTGGAATCCGGGCGGGAACACCCTGGCCGCGATCGACGCGGGCAGCGGCGAGACGCTCTGGAAGCGACGCATGCGCTTCGCGATCGGCAACGTGGTGGATAACGGCGCGACCTGGCTGGTGGTCTCGCAGAACGGCGCCGGGCAGGCGACGATCGACGCGAGGACCGGGAAGCTGATCGCGATCGAAAGGCTGAAGGCCAAGCCGGCAGCCGGGAACAGAGACGTCTTCTGAGTCGAGCTCCCGCTCGGGGAACGTCGCGGAGCGGTTCCGGCGAGACACAACGCACACCTTGTTGACGTATCGCGACCATCCCTGATCGCGCTCAAGGGGGACGCCGCATCCGGCGGCGGCGCGGCTCAAAGTCGCCGCGCGCTCCTGTCTTCGCCCAAGGGCTACGACGGGGCAAGCCGGCCCGGTTCGTTCATTCCGCAGTCCGCAGTTCGCGCTCCGCGGCCCGGTGCGTGCCCCCGCAGATGTCAGCTCCCCAGCTTGCGGAGTTCTTCGTTGATCGCCGCGCGCACCCGGCGCTGGTCCTCGCGCCCGGTTACTTTGGCCCCGCCGGTCGTTACGTAGAAGACGTCCTGGGCCACTCCACGGACGGTGTTTATCTTGGCGAAGGCGATGTCCGCGCCGGCGTCGCTGATCCCCGCGCAAAGCGCGTAGAGCAGTCCCGCGCGGTCGGGGCACTGCACGTCCACGACGGTGTAGTCGGCGCTGATCCTGTTGTCGAATGAAACCCGGGGTTCAGTCTTCGGTGTTCCGGGTTCCGCACCGCAGTCGGTGAGGGCGCCCTCGAGCAGAACCGCCAGTCGCGAGCGGCCGCCGAGCCCCTCCTCGGCGCTGAGCACCTCGCGAATGGTCTCGGCCGCCGAACTCCAGAAGGCGTCCGACTCCTCCGACGTCGCCCGGCCCGCGGGGACCAGGTCGAACTGGTCGATGATGATCCCGTCGGAGCGCGTGTAGGCCCGGGCGCTGACGATCGAGGCGCCGGCACAGAGCACGGCCCCGGCGATCTGGCTGATGCGCCGCGGGCGGTCGGGACCCAGCACCCAGACGTGCACGTGCCCCTTGCGCCGGCTCCAGTCCACGGCCACGCGACCGGCCTGGACCTCGCGCACGAGTTCCAGGTGCAGCAGGCAATCCCGGGGCGAGACCTCCAGGTAGTAGCGCTCCGGGACCAGCCGGAGGTGCGCCTCGAGCTCCTCTTGCGAGGCAACCTCGCCGAGCAGCCCGGCGACCTCCTCGGCCAGCCGCCCGCGACTGCGCGCCGGCCGGGCCGCAAGGCGCGCCGCCAGGCGCCCGTAGAGCGCCGCGAGCTGCTGGCCGCGCAGCGCCGGCGCGCTGCCGGGACTCAGCGCCGCCAGGTCCGCAAGACTCGCGAGGTACAGCCCGTCGAGGTACTCGGCCTCGCCGATGGTCTCGACCAGCTCGCCCAGCAGTCTCTCGTCGCTGGTCATGCGCGAACCGGCAACGTCCTCCAGGAGCATCTGGTGCTCGGTGAGGAAGACCAGCATGTGCGCCTGACGCTCGTCAAGGCGCAACTGCATGGCGATGCGCGGCACCATCACCGCGCTGCGCGAGGCGAAACCCGAGGCGCCGCGACTCTTGCCGATCGCGTGGACCAGCGCCGCCAGCTTGAGCAGGTCCATCGGCAGCGCAGCGGCCAGCTCGGTGGACTTCTCGGCGCCCGGCAGCCCGGCCACTTCGGCCTGCTCCAGCGTGGCCAGGGCCATCAGGGTGTGCTCGTCGACGGTGTACTCCTGGTCGCTCTCTCCGGTGACCAGGCAGTCGATCTCCGAGAACTCGGGAAGGTAGGCGCCGAGAAAGCCGGACTCGTGCATGGCGCGGAGCACGTCGGCGGCGCCGCCGCGCACCGCGAGTATCTCGCGGAAGAGCCAGGCGGCCTCTTCGCTCTCGCGGACCTCCTCGCCGACCATGTAGAGGTTGTCGCTGACCCGCTTGAGGAACTCCTGGCTGAACTCCAGGCGGGCACCGGCGGCCTTGTGAAAGCCGCGCATCATCCGCAGCCCTGCGCCCCGGCCCTCGAAGAGGTCCGGGCGCGAGAGGTAGATGCGCCTGCCGATGCGGGTGAAGTCCCGGCCCAGCGGCCGGCGGCGATCCACGGCCTTGCGCCTCGAGCCCCACCCGCGGGTCTCCTCGTACTGGGCCACCACCACCTTGACGATGCGGTAGACCACGCGCATCTGCCGGAAGGCGTCCCGCATCAGCAGGCCCGAGGCGTCGATCTCCTCGCCCGAGCGGTAGGCCAGCGCGGCCGCCAGGCGCACCTGGTGCGAGCGATCGAGCCTTTCGGCCGGCTCGCCGGCCAGGCCGTGAAGCACGATGCGACAGCCCGAGAGGAACGAACGCGCGTCGCGCAGGTCCTCGAAATCCTCCTCCTCCAGCAGCCCGCGACCCGAGCGATACTCGGCCAGCCCCGCGACCTCAAGCACGTTCTCGATCCATTGCACCGCACGGCAATCTGCGATCCCGCCGGGGTTGCGCACCAGGTCGGGCTCCAGGCGGCAGACCGAACCGCCCTCTGACTCGTGGCGTTCTAGGAGCTCGGCCACCGCGTCGTCCACCAGCCGGCGGCCGGAAGCTTTGACGGCGGAAGAAAGCTGTTCCCGCCAGGCGGAAACCGCCTCGGCCCGGCCGGCCAGAGGTCGCGAAGACGTGAACCGGGCGAGCGCCGGCCGCCCGGCTTCCAGGCTCGCGACGACCTCCTCGAGAGACCGGGTCTCGCCCGAAACTCCCGCCGGGCCCAGAGCCGCAAAGAGCTTCGCGGCCGCCCGGGCGATTCCGCCGAGAGCGCCTTCGGGAACCAGCAGCAGGGCTCGCAGCGGGCTCTCGGGAAAGAGCTCGCCGCCGCCCCACTCGTCGAGAGCCAGCAGCACCCACCCGCCGCCGGCCGGAAGAAACTCGCCGGCGGCGGCCGCAGCCAGCCGGTCGACGGCGGCGGACAGCGCCCCCGCGGCCTCCAGACCGGACCGGACCTCGGCGCGCGCCGCGTCGACGCAACGCTCGCGTGCGGCCTCCAGCCAGTCGGCTGCGGCCCGGGCGTCGCTCGGGTCTGCAGGCGGCGCGGGGCTCTGCGGATCGGCCATCGTCCCTCCGCGGGGGATTCTAGGCGCCGGCCGCGGGGCCCGCAAGAAGCGGCCCCGCTTGTTACACCTGCGGAAGCACATATAATCTCCTGTCCGGGAGCGTGCCATGTTCGTAGACGAATGCGAGGTCACGGTGGTCGGCGGCCGCGGCGGCGACGGATGCATCGCCTTCCTGCGCGAGAAGTACCGGCCCCACGGCGGGCCCGCCGGCGGCGACGGCGGCCGCGGTGGCAACGTGGTCTTCCAGGCCAGCGACGTGGTCGACACCCTGCTGGGACTCCGGCGCCTGCGCAAGTTGAAGGCCGAGAACGGCAAGCCCGGCGCCAGCAAGAAGATGCACGGCCGCGCCGGCAAGCACCGCCAGGTGCGCGTGCCCCTGGGCACCGTGGTCCGCGACGCCGAGAGCGGCCGCAAGCTGATCGAGCTCACCGAGCCCGACGGCGAGTGGATCGCCGCGCGCGGCGGCAAGGGCGGACGCGGCAACATCCACTTCGCCACCGCCCGCAACCGCGCACCGAGGAAATGCGAGCAGGGCCGCCCCGGCAAGGAGCGGGTGCTGCGCCTGGAGCTCAAGCTCATCGCCGACGTGGGTCTGGTGGGCCTGCCCAACGCGGGCAAGAGCACGTTGCTCTCGGCGATCTCCTCGGCCCGGCCCAAGATCGCCAACTACCCCTTCACGACGCTGAGCCCCGCGCCCGGGGTCGTGGACGTGGGAGAGTATCACCAGATGGTGGTCGCCGACCTGCCGGGACTGATCGAAGGCGCCAGCAGGGGAGTGGGCCTCGGCGCCGAGTTCCTGCGCCACACCGAGCGCACCGGCGTCATCCTGCACCTGGTGGATCTGGTTCCCGGCGACGAGAGCGATCCCGTCGAGAACTACCGGAAGATACGCTCGGAGCTGGACCTCTACAGCCGGGAACTGGCCGGCAAGCCGGAGCTCCTGATCGGTACCAAGGCGGATCTCACCGGTGCGGCAGAGGTTGCCGCTCGCCTCGCCGGGGAAACCGGCCACCCGGTGCTGGCGGTTTCCTCCGCCACCGGAGAGAATCTCGACGTGCTGGTCGGCCGGCTCTGGGAACTGGTCCGCACCTACCGCGCGGGCCTGGACGAGGCCAGCGAACGCTCCAGACCCAAGCGCATCCCGCCCCACAGGAGACAGCAATCTTGAGATTCGTTCTGGCATTCCTGCTGCTGGCTGTTCCCCCCGCGGCCGTTGCCGGCGAGAAGCCCCGGACCGCGGCGGGAAAGCCCTCGCCCGAAGCGAAGAAGGCGCCCGAGGGCACCGCCCTGACCGTCGAGGAGTGCGTGCTCATCGCGCTGCGCAACAACGTGGACCTGCGCCAGGGGCGCCTCGGCGACCGCCAGGCGGAGCTCGACCACCGCTCGGCCCTGGCCGAGTTCCTGCCGACCCTGACCGCCTCGGGCAGCAGCAGCAAGACGCGCGAGAGCCGCGAGACCGGCACGCACCAGCGGACCGGCCGGGTGGGCGTCAGCGCCAGGACGCCCTGGGGCACGACCCTCAGCGCCACCGGCAACCAGACGCGATCGAACACCGAGCGGGTAACCTCGTCGAGCTCCTCCCTGAAAGCCGAAGTCCGCCAGCCGCTGCTTCACGGCGCGGGCACCGCCTCGGCGTTCTACGGATACAGGTCGGCCAGGCGCCAGCGCGTCGCCAGCCGCGAGGACCTCCGGCGCCTGGCGCAACGCACCGCCTTCGTTGTGCGCCAGCTCTACTGGAGCGCCATCAAGAACCGCCTGGTGGTCCAGGCCAACAGGCGCGCGCTGAAGTCCGCGGACTACTTCCTGAAGGCCACGCAGGCGCGGCTGAAGGCCGAGCGCGCCTCGAAGCTCGACGTCTCCAACGCCGAGATCCAGCGCTCCAGCCGGGAGGTGGCGCTCACCGGGGCGGAGGCCAGTCTGGAATCCGGCCTCGACAGCCTCAAGGAGGCCATGGATCTCTCGCTGACCGAGAAACTGAAGCTGACCAGCGCGCCGGCCTACAGCGCCAGGAAGCGCGACCCCGGTGAGCTGCTGAAGCACGCCCTGAATCGCCCCGACCTGCGCGCCGCGCGACAGCGCCTGGAAATCAAGCGTCTGGACCTGGCCCGCAAGAAGCGCAACGCCTGGCCCACGCTGGACCTGGTCGCCGGCCACACCTGGTCGGGATCCGGCGAGGGTACCGACGACAGCCAGACCTACAACACCCGCAAGTCTTCGATCGGCCTGGAGCTCAGCGTGCCGCTGGGCCTGCTCAGGCAGCGCAACGATTACCGCAAGGCGGCACTGGAGCTGCGCCGCGAGGACCTCGCGCTGCACAGCAGGGAGGTCGGGGTGCGCAAGGAGCTGCGCTCGGTGCTGCGCGACCTGCGCGCCGCGGAGCGCAACCTGGCCAGTTTCGAGAAGCGCGTGGCCGCCGCGCGCCTGGCGGCCGCCGCCGCAAGCGCGCTCTACGAGCGCGGCAAGGCCTCGTCCTTCGACGTGGTCCGCGCCGAAGACGACCTGCTCGGCGCCGAACTGGGCCTGGCCCGCTCGCGCGCCGACTGCCTGACCCTCGACGCCGAACTGGAGCTGGTCGCCGGGCGTCCCGTGAAAATCAGGTTAACTGTTGAGAGGAAGCCCGATTCCGCGGATGATAGGGGACCGAAGAAGGACGAGTAGCACATGGCCACCAGGCGCAAGAGGTTTTCGGCCGGCAAGCCGGCGGCACCGACGCCCAAGGCGGACCCGGTCCCCGGGGCCGCTGCCCCCGGCGGCCGCCCCCCCAGGGCCAGGCCGGCGCCCCCGGCACCCCCCAGGGCCAAACCGGCGGCCCCCGCGATCCCCGGGGCCAGGCCGGCGCCCGACGTCGTCCGCCGGGAAGAGCAGCAACGCCCCGGCGGCGTCGCGCGGCACGTCGACGACTCCATCGAGTACACCCAGGGGCTGAGGATCCTCCGCAAGCTGGCCGAAGGCGGAATGGGCACCGTCTACCTCGCCGAGCAGACCGGCACCGCCGGGTTCAACAAGACGGTGGCCATGAAGGTCATCAAGCGCGAGTGGCTCAAGGACAAGCGCGCCCTGGGGGCCTTCGTGGGCGAGGCCCGCCTGGTGGCCGACCTGGTCCACGCCAACATCTGCCAGGTATACTCCCTCAACCGCCACCGCGGCCAGCTCTTCATCGTCATGGAGTACCTCCACGGTCTGGGGCTCAACAAGTTCCTGGCCGCGCACAAGCAGGGCGGGGTGCTGCCGCCCGCGGAGTACTCCGCGTTCATCGCCAGCCGGGTCACCCGCGGCCTGCAGTACGCCCACACCAAGAAGGGCCGCGACGGCCGGCCGCTGGGCGTGGTCCATCGCGACGTGACCCCCAGCAACGTGATCCTCGACTTCCGGGGCTTCGTGAAGCTGACCGACTTCGGTATCGCCCTGGCGGTAACCAGCGAGGGCCTCGACCAGCCCGGCGTGGTCACCGGCAAGATCTCCTACATGAGCCCCGAACAGGCGGCCGGCCAGGCCGTCGACTACCGCTCGGACATCTACTCGCTGGGACTGGTGCTCTACGAACTGCTCACCGGGCAGAGGGTCTACACCGCCCGGACCGTCGCCGAAGTCCGCGAGCAGATGAAGAAGCGGATCCGCCCGCCGCACCAACTCAACGAGAACGTGCCGGCGGAGCTCGGCAAGATCTGCATGAAGGCCCTGCAGTACGAGCCCCTGGACCGCTTCCAGAGCGCCAGGGACTTCGGCAACTCGCTGGAGTATTTCATGTACCACGACAGGTGGGGCCCGACCAACGAGAAGCTGGCGCTCTACCTCCAGAAGGTCTTCCCGGACATCGAGAGGGACAAGATCGTCTGACGCGGCCGGCGCTCCCGGCAGCCGTCACGCCCAACGGCCTTCGGCAAGAACCCTATGAACTGATCTCCCGAACCATAGCCACGAATTTCTGCAGGACCCCGTAGTTCCTGGCGAGCTTGGCGGCGACCACCACGAGCGCGGCGAGAACCATCACCCCGAAGAACTTGCGCAGGCGATGGCCGGCGAGCCTGTTGGCGGCGATGGCTCCGAACTGGCTGCCGAAGGTCGAGGGGATCAGCAGCGCCAGCACCAGCGTCAGGCTGACGTTGCCGGCGTTCGCGTGCAGGAAGGTACCAAGCACGCCACTGACCAGAATAACCACCAGGCTGGTGCCCACCGCCGCGTGGGTGGAAACGCCGATCAGGTAGACCAGGACCGGTATCAGCAGCACCCCGCCCCCGATCCCCAGCAGCCCCTGGGCCAGTCCGATCACCAGGCCGCAATATGCAACCAGGAACACGGAAACCGGCCGGCTGCTGCCCACCGGGTAGATCTTCACCGGCAGCCCGAAGTGCGCGAGGAGCCCGTGGCTCAGCTCTCCGTCGTGAACCTCGCCCTCGCGCCGGGCCCGGCGCGAACTGCGCGTCGTCTCCCAGAAGACCGTGATACTGATCACCACCAGCATGCCCAGAAATATCCACCGCAACCACAGATCGGCGGCGGGCACGGCGCCTCCGGCGAGTTGAATCTCGCCGAGACCCTTGAAGAACTCGACCAGGCGCACGCCGGTATAGGTTCCGCAGAACATCCCGCCGACCAGGATCGCCGCAACCCGTCCGTCCGAGTTACCGTAACGGCGGTGACGCAGCAACCCCGAGAGGCTGGTACCGGTTATCTGGCAGAGACTGCTGCCCGCCACCACGTTCATGGGCACGCCCAGCAACCCGTTGACCAGCGGGACCATGATGAAGCCGCCCCCCACCCCCAGGAACCCCGCCAGGAATCCCACGCCCAAGCCGATGCAGACCGCACCCCACACGTTGAATTCGACTTCGGGGATCACTTCGATCGCCGAACTCAAGGCGGCGCAGGAGTGTACGAGCGGGACGGGGCTCACCTCGGACCCCGAGCCTCCGGGGAATCCTCGGCGGGCGGCGCTTCGGCCGCCTTTCGCCGGCGGCGCAGGCCGAGCAGCTCAAAAACCCAGTAGCTGATCAGTCCCCACAGGGGAGGCACCAGCAGGCAGAGCGCGACGTATGCGACGGTCTTGGTATTCACAGGCTGGCTCGCAGCATCAGGCCGTGGGCATTCGCAGGTTGAAACGGGTACCCTTGCCCGGGGCGCTTTCGGCCCAGAGCTGGCCGCCGCTGGCCTCCATGATCTCCTTGGCGACGAAGAGCCCGTCGCGAATGCCACCGGTGTAGTCCTCGTGGACCGGGTGACTGCCGCCGGTGGAGAAGAGGCCCTCCAGTTCCTCGTGGCTCATGCCCAGCCCGGTGTCCGTAACCGTGATCTCGGCCTCGCCCTCGCCGCCGCCGACCGCAAGGGTGACGCTGTCGCCCGCGGCGGTCATCGCCAGGCAGACCTCGAGCAGATCGCGCAGGGCCAGACCGAGGCGTTCGCGGTCGGCGCTGACCTTGACCGGCCCCTCAACCAGGTCCAGGTTCAGGCTCACCCCCGTGGCCGCGAAGAGCGACTTCATGCGCCCCGCCGCATCGCGGGCCAGTTCAACGCAGTCCAACGGCTCCGCCTGCAGCGAGCCCCCCAGTTCGCCGGGCCGGATCAGCATCAGCTGCTTGGCGAGGCGAATGCGCCGCGCGGCCTGCAGCAGGCGGACCGCCACGCCGGAAAGTTCCGCGGCCCGGCCGGCCTCGTGAGGGCTGGACAGGCGCGCGTGCGTGGCCAGCGAGGCGAGGTGATCGCTGGAACGCTCCAGTACCGGGGCCACGGTTTCGGCCGACTGGCGCACCAGGCTGCGGGTGTCCCCGGTCGCAGACGTCTCCTCCCTGCGGGGGGCGGCAACCGCCTCGAGGGTCACCAGGTTGGCGGCGTTGCCGCCCTCGCCACCGATCGGCGAAGAGGTACAGCGCAGCCGACGCCCCGCCGCGGTCGCAGCCTCGAAGGAACCCGCGGTGACCTCGGAAAGGCGCGACCCGAGTTCCCCGCCGGGCGTTTCGGTGAGGTCGGCCACCGCGAGCTCCAGCTCGTCGACACCCAGCAGCTCGGCCGCACGGGCATTGGCGCCCAGTACCACGCCACCCGGCCCGACCATCATCGCCGGCACCGGCACGGCCTCCAGCAGCGCCCCGGTGCGGTACTTCTCCCCGACGATGATCTCCTCGGCCTTGGCCGTCTCCTTCTTGAGGTACATCAGGTAGACGAAGATCATCGCGGCCGCCAGCACCGCCAGCTGCCAGGCGTCCAGCAGGCCCTTGCCCTCCCTGCGCGTGACCATTTCGACGAACAGGTACACGCCCCAGCAGAGCAGGCCCACCTCCAGCCCCAGCACGGAGGCCAGCAGGAATCGGTTCTTCTTCTTCTCGGCCATGGTCAGTTGCCTCCGGAAGGACCTGAGCGGGCACCGCCGTCCGGACGGGCCACGATGCCCCGGCTGCGGTCCCGGAACACGACGACCCGGCGCAGCCGCTCCTCTATCTCCTTGATGGCGTCGGCTATCTCCACGCGGACCGGCGGGTAGAGCTCCTCGCGGATCCGGATGGTGGCCTCCAGCACGTCGCTCAACGCCCGGTTCAGACGGTCGCGACGGCGGGCCAGGGAATCCAGCTCCTGCTGGCTCTTGACCTCCTTGCGCAGCACGCCGAGGTAGATGTCCTGCTTGGCCGGCGGGAGCTTCTTGACGTCCACGCGGGCGCGGGCCAGCCGGGCTTTCAGCTCCTGGATTCGCGCGAGATTGTCCTCGTGGACCTTGACGACCTCCTTGAGGCGCTCGAGGCGCCTGGCGGTCAGGAAGTCGCGCCCCACGGCGGTGACGGTGTAGGTGCCGAAATCGCTGCCCACCGAACGCGCCTCGATACCCTGCAGCGCGCCGACCCGGCCGCCGACGATCGAGCCGCGCTCAGCGGTGACCATCACCCGCGAGTTGGAGGTCACCTCGCTGTAGGTGATGGTGTTGGTCACGATGATGTCCCCGAGGGCCTCGACCTCCGCGTCCGACACGTGCCGCGCGGCCACGCGCCCGTCCGCGTATATCTTGCCCTCCTTCTTGCCGATCACCCCGCCGCCGATGAAGACGTCCCCGCTCGAGCGGATCTCGCTGCGCTCGCAGTTGCCGGCGACGATCAGGTCGTCGGCGTCGATCTTCTGTCCCGACACGTTGCCGAGAACCACGACCAGGCCGTGGAAGACTATCTCCGGCAAGTCCGGACCGTAATCGCCTTCGGCCAGGAACAGGGGCATGATCTCCAGTCGCCGGGCGTCGAGCACCAGTTGCCCGGGATGGGTCGTGCGGATCAGGCCCGAAGCCGTACCCGAGCGCTGCAGCCCCTCACCGAGCTCGACGCGCAGCTCCCGGGGGTCGCGCGCCGGCAGGGGCTTGCCGCGCACGCTGATGCCGGGCTCGCCTGGAACCGGCTGGTAGTAGCGCCCGATCGAAGCGCCGTCGGTAACCTCCCGGATGCACTCCGGCAGGTGCCGCTTGAGCCAGCCGACGTCGAGGCGCAGATCGCTCTTGGCGATGTGCGGAACGCTGAGTTCCAGCTGGGCGCGCCTGGGCTCGCCCGCCGGCTTGCCGCGCGCGACGCAAACCGCGTAGGCAACGTCGCCGGTGGCCTGGACCTCTCCCACCGCCGCGCGGACCGCGGAATCGTCGATGCCCTCGACAACGCCGGCGGCATCGAGCTCCCGGAAGCACGTCTCGGCCGCCAGTTGCCGCCCCCCCTTGCGCGGGGGATAGACGCTCAGCAGGCAGCGCAGGCCACCGTCCACGATCTCGGCGTGGCAGAAGGAGTCGCCACTCTTGCCCTCGCCCTCGCCGGCCGCCGCGCCGAAGTAGGCGCGCAGCCCCGAAGCGGCCTCGCGCAGGTCCGCGCCGAGCTGCGCGCTCACACCGTCACCCCCGGCCGCGGCCTCCAGCGCCGCGATCAGCCCCCCGGGCGCCGAAACCGCCTCGCCGGTAGCGAGCCCCAGCGCGCTCACGGCTCGCTCGGTCAAACTGGCAAGGTCATCGGGTGGCCTCAAGACTCGTCCTCGACAAGCACCGCAGTCGCGCCATTATTCCGTTCATTCCCCCGGGGGTCAAGGCATTTAGGTACCCGAGCCAGGGCTATCGCATTTGACTCAACAGCATTCCGACTGCGGGCCGATGAGTAGTCTGGCGGGGGGGGGGGCGAGTTGACAGTGTCAGAGGGTTCCCCTCCCATCTACTGATATGAGGGGAATCCTCTTCCAGGTCTTGTGGCGCTCCCGCGCCAGGGCACGGCCCCCACGCAACCGACGCGCCAGCGCGCCAGCCCCCCGCGCTGTCACGCCGGCTGCGTGGGGGCCGATCCGGGCGCCTCTCTGCTGTCGCAGAACGCTGGCGTCCTCTGGCCGACCGGGGCGGTGGCGCCGGCGGCAGTGAGGCGCGAAGCGCGCCAGCGCTCCGGCCTGCGCAGACCTTTGATTACCGTCGCGCCGCGGCCGTGCCCCGCCGCGCGGTCCGCAAGCATCTGCCTTAATTGGATGGGGTTGACTGCGAATCGTCGGCCCCCGGAACTGCGGTTGCGAAGTCCGGTGAACGGCGCGGGCTAAATGCGATAGCCCTGGTACCCGAGCCGGAGTCGTGCGCCAGGCACCCAAAAAGACCGGGCGGCGACCCTCGGCCGCCGCCCGGCTTTCCTGTGGTGGGGTTCTTTCCGTTCTTCCTCAGAGCCTCCCTACTCGGCGATGATCCAACCGGCGCCCTGCGGATCGGCCGGATAGTCGGTTTCGAAGGCCGGGCCAGCAGACAGGTCGATGTCCCTGCCGAACACGGTGCCGTTGGTGCAGACGATGAACGTCCGGTAACCACTGCGGCCGTAGCTCGAAGGAACTCCGCAGAGGCCGTAGTCGTTGATCCAGTCGATAGGATTAGCAGCACCACCGATTGAAACCAGATCCTCGAACAAGTAGCCGTGCTTAGGTACTCCGCCGACGCCCTCGGCAGCCGCAAAAGCCGAATCAATCAGCTGGATAGTCGTCGCGCCCGTTCCGTCAACCTGTGTGTTGAGCAGCGTGAAGTCGTCGGCGTACTCGAGCACGTTATCGGCGTCCCAGTCGTTGCGTTTGAACATGGTCTGCGCACTGCAGTAGGCTCGGCAGGATCCAACCGCGTTGGTCTCCAGCGAACCGCGCCTGGCGGCCAGCAGACTCGGAATTGCAATGGCCGCGATAATCGCGATGATCGCTACGACGATCATCATCTCAATCAGCGTAAATCCCTTCTTCATCACTCTCTCCTCTCTCAATCTCAAAAACCCGTCAGGAACCCCCTCGAATGTCTCGAACTCTGAGGTGTTGCGGAACTCCTCCCCCCACCTCCTTTCCGTCTGAGAAGACCCTAGACCTGCCCTTCGTCACGCAACGCACGGGCCACATTGTGCATTCAAATGAGTTTCTGACGTGTCGCCCGCAAATGCCATAATGACGAGCTTTGCGAATGGCGGGAGTATTAGAGTGATATTATGGGACTGCCCACCTGCCGGCAATAGTCATCGCGAAGTGCCCCTTGGCGTCACATACCTGCCGCAACGGGTCACCCGGTGACACAGGCCTCTCGACGCAGGTCGTCAATCCACGCCCGGCCCGATACAAGGGCTATCGCACTTGGCCCGCGCCGTTCACTGGACCTCGCAACCGCAGTTCCGGGGGCCGACGATTCGCACTTACCCCCCTCCAATTAGGGCAAATGCTTGCGGACCGCGCGGCGGGGCGCGGCACGACGGCAATCAGAGGTCTGCGGAGACCGGAGCGCTGGCGCGCTTCGCGCCTCACTGCCGCCGGCGCCACCACCCCGGTCGGCCAGAGGACGCCAGCGTTCTGCGACAGCAGAGAGGCGCCCGGATCGGCACCCACGCAGCCGGCGTGACAGCGCGGGCCATGTCCGACAATGTGAAAGATTCCACGGCTCTCCTTTCTACTTTCACCTTTCTCCTGCTCTGCAGGCCGTTTTTCAACGGCTGCTAGAGCCGCACGGCCCGGACCGTGACGATTGTCGCTGCCCTGCTGCCCGACGAGCTGTAGCCGAAGAGACCGGCGGCCACCGACCCGCGGCGACTGGAGGAGTCCGCGCCGAGTACCAGCTTCTGGCCCGGCTTGACCACGACGCGCGTGCGCATGGCGCTGATCGTGAACTTTCTTCCCGACTTCGGCGCGCTGAAGAAAGGCGAGAGCTCCAGCTCGATGTTCCCGTCGGCAAGAACCCGCGGGCGCACCAGAAGGGCCGTGCCGAGCCTCGCGCGGCGCAGCACCACGGCCTCGCCGGAACTGCTGATGATCCGCAGTTCCGGGACCATCACGCTGCGCCCGACCCACAGGTAGCCCTGGTAACCGCTCAGCACGGTGATATCCGTCGAGGTTCGCCTGAGCGTCTTTGCCCGGCGCGCGCAGGCCGAAAGCCGGGCCTCGAAATCGCTGCCGGCCATGCCGAGGCGAACGCCCCCGCGGGCAAGCCCGTTGCCGCCCGAAACAGCCAGCCGGCCGGAGGTGAACTCCCAGAGCGCGCCGAGCCCGGCGGCGTCCCGCGCGGCGACCTGCACGCGCTCCACGCTTATGTAGACGTTGTTGCTCTTGCCGCCCCGCCCCGGGCGGGTCTGGCGGCGGGCCTCCTCGGCCATGCGCAACGTCTTCTGGATCTCGTCCTCTTCGGCCTGCCGGGGCTCGCAACCGCAGAGCACCAGCACGCCGAGCGCCGAGAGCAGAACGGCCTTCTTCCCGGTCATCATGTCGTGGCCCTCCCGATCCGGTCAGATCTTACGCATTAAGGACGTCCCCGCCAAGCGCGATATCAGGCTCGAAAAGACCGGGACACGGCTCACGCCATGCGGGACACGACCGACCCGGGGTTACTGTCGCTCCTACGTGTCCCGCACTGCGGCACCCGCCGCAGTGCCCGTTGCGAAGGCCATCAACAGATTGTAGCCGCCGCAGGGACCGGCGGGGGAAAGCATTTCCCCCGCGAAAAAGAGACCGCCCGTGACGCGACTCTCCATGCTGCGCGGGTCGATCCTGGCGGTCGAGACGCCGCCCACCGTGATCATCGACCCGGACGGAGAAGGCGCAGCCCCGAGCTTGAGGCCCAGGCCCTTGATCGCCGCTGCGAGCCTGACGTGCTCCTTGTGGGAGATCGACCCCATTCGCCGCTCCGGCTTTATGCCGGCGAGATCCGCCATGCGCGCGAGCAGCCGCACCGGGAGCAAGTCGCCGAGCCCCGCCGTGCCGATGGATCGCTTGGTCTCGGAGCGCGCCCGGGCGATCAGGGCTGCGGTGAGCTCCTCGGCGGTCATCCCCGGCACGAGGTCGAGCCTGAACTGCGCGTCCCGGAGCTTCCCCGCGCGGGCCAGCTCCAGGCCGATATTCAGCGCCGCCGGCCCGGAAAACCCCTCGTGGGTGAAGAGCAGTCCGCCCTCGCGCGCACAGCGCCGCTTCCTGCCGGTCGGAAAGGAGAACTCCGCGCGCGGCAGGCTCACGCCGGAGAGCTCCGGGAAGCTCGGCTCGGTGACCAGCGCGCCCAGGGCGGGGCAGGGCGGGTCTATGTCGTGGCCGAGACTTCTGGCCCAGGCGAAACCGTCGCCGCTGGAGCCGGTGCCGGGGTAGGTGACCCCGCCGGTGGCCAGGATGATCCGGCGGCACTCGAGGACGTCCTCGCCAAGGGAGATCGCGAACCCGTGTTCGCCGCCGCCGACGTGGTTGATCGCGCAGCGCGTGCGCACTCCGGCGCCGCGCTCTTCGGCCGCGGCCAGAAGAAGCTCGAGCATCCGTCGCGCGCCGCCGCGAACGTAGACGGCTTCTCCCTCGCGCTCGAGTTCCGCGCCGAGATCGTCGAGGAAGCCGCTCCAGTCGAAGGCCGCCAGCGCCTGGCGCAGGAACAGCCCGCTGCGGCCGAAGGCCTCGAGGGCGTCCAGCGGCGGGACCTCGGGGTCCCGGAGATTGCAGCGCCCGCCGCCGGTCAACAGCAGCTTCTTGCCGGCGCGGTCGTTCTTTTCGAGCACCAGGACCGACCCGCCGTCACGCGCGGCGGCTATCGCCGCCGCCAGCCCCGCGGGCCCGGCGCCGATCACGACGCAGTCGATGACCGCCTCTTCCCGACTGATGGGCGATGATTCGTGGTTGATGGTATGAACCACTCCGACACGAGGAACCTTGACAGCACGACGATGCAGTGATGTTAGTTGCCGCCGCGCGCCACGCAAGCCGGTAACGATGCCCGGCAAAGCCCCGGCCCGGGGTGTATAATATCGCACACGGTACCGGGGTAATGCATGAGTTACCTTGCAAGCCGTTGAAGAACGGCCTGCTGGAGCAGGAGAAGCGAGTGGGAGATGCGAAGATGAGAGCAGTAGTGGTCATGTACGACACGCTCAACCGGCGTTTTCTGCCGCCCTACGGCGGCGACTGGGTCAAGGCTCCGAACTTCGAACGCCTGGCCGCGCACGCGCTGACCTTTGACTGCGCCTACGCCGGCAGCCTGCCGACCCTGCCCTGCCGCCGCGAGTGGCACACCGGGCGCTACAACTTCCTGCACCGCCGCTGGGGACCGGTGGAGGCCTTCGACGACTCCATGCCCGAGATCCTCCGCGAGAGCGGCGTCTGGACCCACCTGGCCACCGACGGCTACCACTACTTCGAGGACGGCGGCAGCACCTACCACAACCGCTACCGTTCCTGGGAGTTCTTCCGCGGCCAGGAGGGCGACCTGTGGCACGCGGACCTCACCGTCAAGTTCCCCGGGGACCTCGCCCGCAAGAACCGCAACGGCGAACAGGACTGGATCAACCGCCAGTACACCCGCGAGGAGCAGGACTGGCCGCAGTACGGCACGTTCAGCGCCGCGGAGCGCTTCCTGCGCACCAACGCGAAGGAAGACGACTGGCTGCTGCACGCCGAGACCTTCGATCCTCACGAGCCCTACTTCGCCCCGCAGAAGTACCGGGACCTCTACCCGCACGACTACGACGGACCGCTGGACGACTGGCCCGCCTACAGGCGCTGCGAGGACGCCCCGCCGGAACTGATCGAGCACTATCGCTGCGAACACGCCGCGCTGACCAGCATGTGCGACGCCAGCCTCGGCCGGGTGCTGGATCTCTTCGACGAGCTCGACCTCTGGAAGGACACCCTGCTGATCGTCACCACCGACCACGGTTTCCTGCTGGGCGAGCACGGATGGACCGGCAAGATGGTCATGCCCGACTACGACGAGGTCGCGCGGATTCCGCTGTTCATCTGGGACCCGCGCAGCGGTCGAAAGGGCGAGCGCTGCTCGCAGCTGGTGCAGACCATCGACTTCGCGCCCACGGTCCTGGAGTTCTTCGGAAAGGAGATCCCCGCCGACATGCGCGGTGTTGTCCTCAAGGACACGATCGCCGCGGACAGTCCGGCGCGCGCCGCGGGGCTCTTCGGCACCCACGGCGGGCACGTCAGCGTCACTGACGGCCGCTACGTCTACATGCGCGCGCCGCAGAACGAGAACAGCGGGCCGCTCTTCAACTACACGCTGACCTCCACCAACATGAAGGGCTGGCTGTCCGCGCAGGGCTTCGAGCAGGCCGAGGTGGCCGGGCCCTTCGGCTTCACCAAGGGCATGCGCCTGCTGAAGCTGCCCGCCCGGGAAAGGTGGGGCAGCCCGCCGGAGTACGGCAACCTGCTCTTCGACACCGAAACCGACCCCGCCCAGGAGAAGCCGTTCTCCGACCCGGAGATCGAGAAGCGCCTGATCGGCGAGATGGTCCGGCTGATGACGGAGCACGAGGCCCCGCCCGAGCAGTACGAGCGCCTCGGTTTGGACGAAGGCTGACCTCGGAGGACCGCGGGAAGGGCTCAACCACCAAGGCACCAAGGACACCAAGAAGACATCATATCAAGGTCTCTTGTTGTCCCTGGTGTCCTGGTGGTTAAAGAAGCACCAGAGCTCAGGTCTCGATGATCTCGACGTTGGCGCGGGGAACTGTGACGACCTCGCCGCCGGCCAGGCGGGCCTTGAGCACGCGGACGCGGGTGCCGGACTCCATCTCCTGGAGCTCGGCGGGCAGCTCGACCACCTCGCCCAGCTGGCCGAAGTAGGGCACGCGGATCACGCGGACCGGCGTGCCTTCCTCGAGCAGACCGCCGCCGCTGGCGGCCTGGCCGACTTCCTCGCCCTCGCCGAACTTGATCGGCGCGATGACTTCGGGGCGCTGCACGCCTGCGCGGATCTGCGTCGCGCCGGAGAGCGAGCACTCCCGCGCACTGAGCCGCGTGAAGAGCTCGAAGGTCCGGTTCGCCATGGGCATGTGCCCGAAGCCCTCTGTCAGGATGACAGTGAGCGGGACCTTCTCGTTGCCGGTCACCGCCACGCCGATGCGCCGGCCGAGGTACTCGGTAAGGACCGCGTCGGCCATGCCGCCGATGACCAGTCCCACCGCGCCGCGGTCAGCGGCCACGCGCAGCGTTTCCATGTCGGTGCCGGAGCCGCCGACCAGCACCGCGCCCTTGCAGTCGGGGGGCACGTCGCCGGGCCTGAGCGCTTCACCGGGGCTCTTGGCCGCGACCATGATGCGCCCGGTGCGCTCGGGTCCCACGCCGAAGATGCCCTGGACCATCGCGCCGGTGGTCTCGACGACCACGCCCTCTTCGGGGAGGACTTCCTTGATCCGGCCGCTGACGTAAGCGTTGACCTCCACGGGAGTCGGCGCCTTGCGGATGCCCAGGTGGCCGGTAACCGCGCTGAAGAAGTCGACCTTGCCGGAGGTGGTCGCGCGCGCGGAACTCCTGAACAGACCGAAGAAGAAGCGCGCCTCGGCAAGGAGCTGGTTCTCTTCTACGGTATCGCCTTCCTTTACGCGAAGCTTGTTGGTCAGTTCGCTGGGCTCGACACCCAGGGCTTCGGCCAGGCGCTGGGTCTCGATGTCGCCGGGCAGTTCCGCGCGGGCGACCGCGTCGGCGGGCTGGACCTCGTCGCCGACCTCCACCAGGACCTTGCCCTTGATCGGCAGGCGCCGGGTCTTGGCGATGACTGTGCGCGCGCTGACCGTCAGGCCGGGAGTGTATGCGGTACCCATTATGCGCGCTCCGCGCGGCTAAGGGTGGTTCCGGGTTGGGAGAGGACCGACAGAGCTCGGCAGTTCCCCAGAAAGTGGAGATGAGAAAGGAAACCACAGGAGAAGTATCCAGCTGAGTGCGGGCGGTAATTTTCGGCGTTGGGCAAATCCACCGCTCTCCTTTCTCCTTTCACCTTTCTCCTGCTCTCTGGCAGGCCGTTTGCGAACGGCCTGCTAGACTCCGATTCCCAGCGCGTCCATCCACGAGCGGATGCGCTCGCGGCGCTCGACGTCGTTCTCGGGCAGGTAGATCGGCCGGCCGCGGCCGTCGAGAATGAGGCCGACGGTCCCGCCCTGTACGCTGCGGCGCACCTCGCGTCCCGGGCCCTCGCCGCAGTCGAAGCGCCTCGCGGGACGGGCCACGACCTCGGCGCCCTGACCGGGCTCCAGGGGAATGAGTTTCAGTTCGCCGGCCGCAAGCACCTCGTTGCGCGTGCCGTCGGGCAGCTTGATCTCCAGGCGGCAGATCTCGTCGCCAACGCGCTTGACCGGCCCCGCCGGCGCGATCGCCGCACCCAGGGGCACCAGGCAGTCCTTTTCGAAGACTTCCGTTGCCGCCGCGGCGTGCACGGTACTCAAGACCCCGAGGTGCGGCATCATGAAGATACTGTCCACCGCCAGCTGCGTGAATCCCTCCGGCGCGAATGCGTCGAGCATCATCAGCGCGGCCTGCTCGCGCTTGGGGGCGTGACTCAAGACCCCGCCCGAGCCTATACAGAGATCCAGTTCCATCATGTTGACGAGGCTCTGCCCGGTGGCTTCCTGGTCGAAGGCGTCGGCTACCGTGCGCTCCTGGGCGATGCCCTTGAGGCCCACGGCCAGCTCGCGGTGGTGGACCAGCGCCAGGCGCAGCGCCTCGCGGGCCACGGCCTGCTCCAGGCAGAGGTCCTCCATGGTCTGGGGAATAGTCGTGGGACGGATCATCTTGTTGCGCAGGCGATCGGAGGCTTCTGCGGCGTCGATCTCCAGCGGCAGCCAGCGGCAGATGCTCTCGATGCCGGCCTCGAGCAACACGTTGCACACCGAGTAGCTCATGCCCAAATTGGCCGAGACCGTGCGGTTGAAAGTCTTCTGGAAGACAGAGAAGACGTCGGTGGTCGCCCCGCCGATGTCCACGGCCAGCACGTCTATGTCGCGCTGCTCGGCGACCTCCTGGGTGAGCTTGCCGACCGCGTGCGGCGTGCTCATGATCGGCACCGGCGTCCAGCCCATCAGCTTGTCGTAACCCGGCGCGTGGCTCATGACGTGGTGCAGGAAGGCCTCGTGAATCGCCGCGCGCGCGGGGCCGAGGTTCTCCTTCTCGAGGGTGGGGCGGATATTGGCCACCTGCTCGAATGCGAACTTCCCGCCGAGGAGATGCTGGACCTCTTCGGCGGCCTCGGAGTTGCCGGCGTAGACCACCGGCAACTTGAAGGTCGTCCCGAAGCGCGGCCGCGGATCGGCGGCGACCAGCGTCTCGGCGGTCTCGACCACGTGGACCTTGTTGCCGCCGTCGGTGCCGCCGGAGACCAGGAAGATGTCCGGCCGGAGCTCGCGGATGAGGCCTACGCGCTCGAAGGTCTGGCGGCCGTCGTCGATTGAGAAGGTCTCCATCACGATGGCGCCGGCGCCCAGCGCAGCGCGCTCGGCGCTCTCGGCGGTCATGCTCTTGACCAGGCCGGCCACCGACATCTGCAGGCCGCCGCCGGCCGAGCTGGTCGAGACGTAGACGTCGGCGCCGACCTTCCTGCCGCTCTCTTCGCGGGCCGGGGTGATGATGCCGTTATCGTCGAGCAGCTTTCTGCCGGAGAGCTCCTCGACCTCGGTAATCGCGTTGCGCGCGCCGACCGTCACGTCGTCGAAGGGAGCTTCAACAGTTGTCGGCGCTTCGCCGCGATACGTCTGGCGATACTCGCCGTTGACGTACTCGATGAGGATGGCCTTGGTGGTGGTCGAACCACAGTCGGTGGCCAGCGCGACCTTGATGTCTTCGGGCTTGGGTGCGCTCACTCCGTCAGCCTCCGAACACCAGGGTCCAGAATTCGCCGATGCCCCGCACCCAGTCCTCGCTAAGGAACTGCAGGCGGTCGATCAGCAGCGCCATGCGGGCCATCACCGTGGCGCCGAAAAAAGCGCCGAAGGTGACCATCATGAGATAACGGCCAGCGACCGAGGCCTGTTTGATCACCGGCTTGTTGTGCTCGAAGCTGAAGAAGAAGTAGGTCATCACGCACACGAGAGTCACCACGAAGAGCAGGTGCTCGCCCATGCTCCCGAGGTCCAGCGCGCCGGTCTCTGGGTGGTAGGCCACCAGCGGCCGGCAGCTGTCCACCACCAGCGGCAGAAACTGGGCGAAGAAACCCTTGAAGGCCATGCCCGCCGAGAAGCCCAGCCCCGCCCCGATCACCAGCCGGGCGATCCAGCCGTGCTTGCGACTGAGCATGAAGAGGATGCCCATGCCGTAGATGAACGGCACCAGCATCAGCAGCTCCCAGGGGTTATAGGTCTCCCAGGGCAGCAGGTTGAGTCCGAAGGTCTTCTTCAGGAAGTCGGGCCAGACGAAGTACTGCACGCCCATAACGATGCTGTAGCCGGCCGAAATTCCGATGAAGACGTGCTCAAAGAAGCGGTAGAAGGGATTCTCGCGGTACAGGAAGCTGTAGATGGCCAGCACGCAGATGCCGCCGACCAGCACGCCGGGGATGGCCCAGTTGGTCATCATGACCCGGCCACCTTCCTGCGCCGCAGGGCGGACATGATCACGCCGACGTTGCCCAGCAGCACGAAGAGCACCAGCAGCAGGTGGGCCACGGTCTGGCCGGTCATGTGCACCCGCGCCTTGGGACTGGTGGGCGGCTGGTCCTCGCTACGGATTTCCTCGATGAACTCGTTGTAGGCTGCCGCCCCGGCGATGCCCTCGAGCAGGCCGATGATCAGCTTGCTCTCCAGCATGTCGAAAGCGTCGGGGATCGAAACCGAAGTACAGCCGTGGCCGATGTCCGGCCGCGCCCGGGCGCTGGCGAAGAACTGGATCCACATCTCCGCGAAGCCGACCAAGCCGGTGATCTCGGTCATCAACGCGACGTCGCCGGCGTCCTGCACGCCCTTGAGACACTTGATGTCCTTATAGGGCGTGCCCTTGACGTCGGTCTTGAGCGCCCCGGCCATATCCTCGCCCATCTGCTTGATGAGGAAAGTACGGCCCACCTTGTAGCCGAAGTTGACGTAGTCCCGGCCGTAGTCGATGTCGTCGAACTCGCGGGCCAGCTGGTTGGGGATGTCCTCGCAGTAGCCGGCGCCGTCGGGCACGTGGGTCATGACCGCGAACTTGATCTTGCGCATCATCAGGTGGCGGATCATGGCCTCGGCCATGGGGTAGAGCTCCGCGCGGGTCTGCGGGCCGAAGTCGAAGCTCAAGAGCACGACCTTGTTGTAGGGGCGGCCCTCGGCCACCGCCTCGTCGCGCTCGCGGGCGATCCTCTCGACCTTGTCGAAGAGTTTCTTCGCGCTGGGCAGCGGCGCCGGCTTGGTGGTCAGCCCCGGGAAAAGGAAGGGGATCATCAGCGCCAGAAGCACAAAGAGGTACACGAAGCGCCGGTCGATGCGCAGCAGCCAGGAGGAGCGGTCGGCTTTGGCCACGTCAGCGTCCTCCGGCGCGGGCGCTGCCGCGCTCGAGGCTGAGCCACATGCGCACCGCCATGGCCAGCCCGGCGATAAGCGCGCCGAAATTGATTCCCCGGAAGGCCGGCGTGCTGATCCGCGTCAGTATCCAGTTGCGCAGCACCGGGATCTTCTCGCTGATGAAGAAGCCCAGCGGGATCTGCCCGAGCATGACCATCAGTGCGGCGGCCATCATCAACCCGGCCTCGAAGTTCTGCACGCGGAAGCTGCGGTAGGCCGCGCTCACGATGTAGAAGGCGAGCAGACTGAACATCGCCGAGCCCAGGTTGTTCATCATCCCCCGGAAGAGGAACTGCTGGAAGAACGAAGCGGCCGCCTCGTTCTCGCCGAAGTACCCCCAGAATCCCGAGATCATGGTCACGAACATGGCCACGAGCAGGGCCAGCGAGTTGACCCATCCCTTGCGCCGGCGGAGCACCATGAATCCGTGGACGCGGAGAATGTTGATGATGCCCAGCAGCATGGCCGGGACGAACATCACGCGAACGATGTCCAGGATGCGGCTGTCGTAGCGACTCCACATGAAGTCGGTGCCGCCGAGTACGATGTGCTTGGGCAGGAAGAACTCGGCGAAGAAGTACACGCCGGCCAGGAAGGTGACGATGATGACCAGCCAGCGCCTCAATTGTCACCCGCCTTCTTGTCGCCGGCGGGGGCGGCCTTGGGGGCGACCATGGGCTCGGTTATTGCCTTTTTCTTCTCTCCGGCAGGTACCGGCATCCAGGGGGGCCGCGGCCGCTCGGGGGCTTCCTCGACGACCACGGTCATGGAAGTGCTGCTGCGCAGCGGTTCGAAAACCGTCCAGTAGACGCGGTAGCGCTTCCAGGTGTCGATGCCCTCGACTTCGGCCTCGCCCTTCTGTTCGCCGCCGGCCTTCGCGGGGGCCTTTCCGGCGGCGGGTTCCGGCTTATTCGCGGCGACGGCAGCGCCCAGCACCCCGGCGCGCGCGCGGGTGCGCGCCAGGAACTTGGTGCTGTCCGTAACCCACTTGCGCTGGGCCCTGATGCGCTTGAGCAACTCGGCGGACAGCTTGCGGTCCGGCCACCTGGCATTGCTGAGCTCGGTCTTTCTCCCGGCGAGCGCGTCCGAATACTGCGCGGCATAGTGCTCCATGGCGCCCAGCCGCTTGTTGATCAGGTTGAACTCCTCGACGACCGGCGAAAGACGCGATGCCAGGCGGTCGCGCGTGGCGAGCACTTCGGGGGCGGCGCCGCGGGCGGCGCTGGCTTCCGCACGGGCCTTCTCGGCGGCGAGATCGCGCGCCGGACGGCGCTTGTAGGTGGCCAGAACGGTCAGCGGGTAGCGACCGGGTTCTTCGTAGACGTGCTCGACCCTGGTGTTCTTGGTCTCGTTCGTCAGGGTAACGGGCCTGCTGCCGTCGCCGAAGTCGTAAACTACCTTCCACTCTTTCTTCGGCAGCGCGTCCTTGGCCATGCGCCAGGAGAGCACCAGTTTGCACCCGACCGGCAGCTGCTTGTACTCCACCTCGGTGGGCTTGGTGCCGTCCACGCCCAGAATCACCCGCTGCACGGCGCGATCCTCGGAAAGCTCCAGTTTCACATCGTACTTGCCGGGCGCGGGGAAGACCACCGGGACCACCGGCCGGCCGCCCCTGGTCGCGAAGACGGTCTTTTCCGCCTTGGGGTCGGTGACCTTCCACTCGTAGGAGAAGGGCAGCGGCCGGCCACGCGCGCTGACCGAGTCGCGGCCGCTGAGGAGCAAGCCGGTGAGCAGCCTTCCGAACAATGCCTGCCAGGTGTTCCGGCGTAAGACCGCTTCCTCGTCCTTGTTGAGAGCCGGAAGTCCGCGCTTAGCCCTCTTATCGTTCTCGTCCTTGACTCGATTGTCAATGGCTTTGTTGAGAGCGTCGACTTTCTTGGCACTCAGGCTGGCAGCCGTCTTGAGCATGAACCGCGGGGTGGAATCCTCGGCGGCGAGCTCGGCCCCGTGAAAGGTCTTCTTCACGCCGGCGAAGTGCGCGTCGTAGCAGGCTTGCCGCGCGGCCTCGGCCGCGCGCAGGATGGCCCGCGCGCCGCTCGTCGGCGAGGCCAGGGCCTTCTCGGCCGCCACCAGGCGTTCCCGGCAGCGCTGCAGGCCTGGCGTCTTCGCCGGCTGCTTCGAGACCCAGTAGGCCAGGCGGTCGAGCTCGGGCTTGAAAAGCTCCGCCGCTCTCCCGCGGGAGTCGTCGGCGTGTGCCTTGCTCATGGCCGGTACTTCCTCGGCGTAGACCTTCTTGAGGTCCTTGACGTGGTCTTCGGCGCTACCGGCGATCTTCAGCATCCGGTCGGCGACCGCCCTGGCGTCATCGCGGCCCGGTCCCTCGGGGAAGGCGTTGACCGCGCCGGACAGCGCCTCGGCCTCGCGGCGCAGGTTGCGGGCGATCGCGTGCATCTGACCGCGGGCCAGCCGGGCGTAGTAGCCCAGGTGCCCGCGCGCGCTGGCCAGGTCCTCCTCCAGGTCGGAGTGCTGCGGCGCAGCGGGCGGGCGGTAACTGTCCTTGCCCGTTGCGCGAGCCAGGAGTTGCTTCTGCTCGGGCTGCACGAAGAGCGCCTGCGCGAAGGGCGAATTGAACTCCTTGCCCTCCAGCGTGTCGTGGTTCTTGACGCTCATGAAGGTTGAGGCGGTCAGCCCCAGCAGGATCATGGTCAGCACCACCAACTTGGCCACGTCCAGGCCGCGCACGCTGCCCAGCTGCGAGGGCTCGCGCGAGAGGTAAGCACCGGCGGCGTAGACCTCCTCGCCGATGATCGTGTAGTCGCAGCTGGTCAGGAAGAAAGGCACCTGGGTGTAGGTCGGCGTTCCCGCCACCTGCATTGCGCCGATCTGCTGGCCGGCTTCGGCGAGGATCAGGCTCTCGGCCGCGAAGTGCCCGAAGAGGAAGCAGCTGGCGGCCTTCTCGCGGTGGGCGATGCCCATGTAACCCGAGGCGAACGCGAACTGGCTCGTAGAAAGGAAGCGCACGTCCTGAGGGTTGAACTGGTCGAGGCGCCCGGCCGCGCGGTAAGCCTCGCGGGCGGTCTCCTCGACGATGGGCATTACTTCGTAATCGCACTGCGGAATGATCAGCCGGCAGCCGTAGGCCGCGGACTTGCCGGCCACGTAGCGCAGGATGCCCAGCAAGGCGTAGAGCAGCGCGTTGAGCCCGGTCAACCCGGTAGAGAACATCATCGGGCGGCCCAGCTCGGTGGCTCGCCCGATGGCCTCCTCGATGGCGTCGATGCCCGGGATGCGCCGGATGTACAGCTCCTTGCCGCGCTTGGCCAGCAGGATGAAGAGCAGCACCGGCAGGAGCAGAAGTATCGTCAGCGCATACATCGCGTAGCTGGCATGAACTACCGGCGGAACTCCCGCGATGGGCAGCGCGGCGGCCAGCAGCACGTCGATCACGCGGCGGCCTCCGCCTCGGCGTCGCGTTCGCGGGCCAGCTCTTCAATACGGGAGCAAAGCCGCTCGACGTTCTCGCGGTCCATCAGGAAGAAGGACAGGTCGTCGCAGGTCTTCCACGTAAAGAAAGGCGCGGCCAGCGGGGTCAGGAACATCGCGATATGCGCGCTGATCGTGGAGAGCGGCTTATGCATCTCCAGCGCGGTGACCGCCATCGTCTCCAGACGCCGCTTAACCACCGCCTTTGCTGCGGTTTCTATCATTTCGTCTCGGCGCTCTGCGGTCAGTTCGGCGGGAACCATCGCACCCCTCTGATGTGGCTTGCGACGAATTCTAGAGGTTCGCAAACCGCTGTCAAGCGGGAGCGTCACGTGTGCGCAGGCCCTTTTCGCCCTCGTGCTCAGCGGGATGCAGCAGCATAGATCGGCGCGCGCCCTGCCGCGGCAAAACCCCCACGAGACACCGGCGAAACGGGTTCGACGTCCAGGGCCGCCTGATGTCAAACCGGGATCGGCTATCGATTGCGAACGTCTGGCCTTGCGTGTCGCGCGCCATAGATTAGGAAAAGGGCCGGAGCTGCAATCTCCGGCCCTTCTCGCGGCAAGGGGGTTTGTTTATCCCTGTGCCAGATACATCGGGTGCGCCCGATAATCCTTGACCCCGAAAAGCGCGGATTTTGCGCGCAAGCGCCTGCACCATGTGGACTTGCGAGCGCAGGCGGAGAAAAGGCTAATCGGCAGAACCGGCGGTTGCTTTAGCCGTTTTCCCGCCGGTCGAGGCGGTTGCGTCAAGGGACGACCGAACCGCCCCGGCCCCTGCAGAGTCTCACTCCCGGAGGAGCGTGCCGGTGTCAAAGAGCGCGAGAAGGCTGACTGGCGCGGCAATCGGCAGCACGTGGCCCTGCCTGTCTTGTCACTCCCGTGGGCGCGGAGGAGACAGAGGTGCGCACGTCCTCCGTGGCCGGTGTCCCGGTCTGGCAGGCCGTTGAAGAACGGCCTGCTAGCTGACCAGTTCGACGCCGGCGTCCTGGCCGTAGTTGATCTTCACTTCCTTGCCGTCGTTGAGGATGCTCAGGCGCCCGGCCTCCATGACCAGTTCGTTGAAGGCGCTGTTCCCGGGCGTGGCCATCACGCCGTCGGCGTCGAGCTTGTCGATGACCTTCCGGCGCGCGGCCAGCGAGGCGTCGCCGGGCTTGCCCGCCGCGGCGGCGTTGGCCTCGTGAGCGGCACGGGTGATGAATGCAACCGAGCGATAGCCGTAGCCAACAGGAGTCAACCCCTCACCGCCCAAGTCGATCAGCTGGAGGTAGTCGGGGCTGGTCTCGTGGTAGCACTTGCCGTCGAGTTCGCGGACCATGCCGTGCTTCACGCCGCGGAACTGGTCGTGGTGATCGAGAACCGCCCCGACGTCGTCACCCTCGCAGAACATGGTGATGCCCTGGCTGTTGCCGCCGGGCGCCCCGTCGGGGTAGCCCAATCCGTTGAGGCAGTCGAGAATCGCGCCGTTCTCCCACGTGACGCGCCCGTCGGTCCACATGAAACCGACTTTCCCGTTGGGGAACCTGCCCTTCACGCCCTTGACGCTGACTGACGTCGGCATCAGGCCGGTAATGAAGTGCACCTGGTCGACGTAGTGACAGGCGATGTAGGTGAACGGGTCGGAATTCTCGCATGTGAACCAGTTCTGGAAGTTCGAGTGCCGGTAGTACCAGGGCTCGACCAGGCGCGACTGGCCGCACTTGAACTCGCCGAAGGCGCCGGCGCGGTAGCGCTTGCGGGCCACCAGCGCGCGGTCGTCGAAGCGCTTGTGGTACTCGACGCCGACCACCAGGCCCCTCTCGCGTGCCTCCTTTTCGATCTCCAGCGATTGCCGGTGCTCGAGGACCAGCGGCTTCACGCAGAGGATGTGCTGACCGGCGGCCAGGGCCTCCTTTATCACCGGGTAGTGGAACTGGTCGGGCACCGCGACCACCACCAGCCCCTGCGGCGGCAGGCTGCGGATCGCGTCCTTGTACATTTCCGGGAAGGCCTCCCCCGGCGGCACTTCGTTGAAGTCGGGGTAGGGCGTGAACGAGGCGCCGGGGAACGCGGTCTTGAGGCCCTCGTCTTCGGCGAGGGCCTTCAGCGGCGCGCCGTTCAGCGCGGAAATGGCGATGCTGCCGACGATGCCCTCGCGCTGCAGGTGATAGAGCGAGGGCAGGATCTGCATCCCGGTGATCATCCCGCCGCCGACGATTACGACTTCGAGCTTATCGGACATGGTCGCCTCCTGGGTTTCGATGTGTCGGGGGCACTATGTTCGCCGGGGTCCCGGAGTTGTCAATCGAAGCGAAGCCCCCGGTGCAGGCTTCGCGTGGCCGGTGGCCGGTGGCCGAGTGGCCCGATGGCCGCTGAATGGGGCCGCCCTGCGACCGCGCTCAGGGCGTTCACGAGCCCGGGCACCGCAGGGCGCGACACGCTTCACGGGCCGTTCAGCAAGAAGCCGTATCGGTTCATGTCACGCGGCCGCGCCATGCCAGGAACCACTCGGCGGCCAGGCACACGAGGGCCAGGGCGAATAACCAGGGGGCCAGCGGGGTGCTCTTCTCGAGGCGCGGCCTGACGGGAAGCACGCGGCGCACTTCGCGCCCCCCGCTGGCACAGGCGGTCTCGACCTCGCTGAGCAGGTTGACCGCGAAGGCCGCCTCCCGGCCGGAGCGGTACAGGCCGGTCTGGCGCAGCAGCTCACCGGGGCGCACGGTCCGCCCGTCCGGCGCGGTCAGGCGACCGGCGAATCCGCCGGGAGCCTTCTCGCCGGTACGGAAGCTCGCGCGGCGCATGGCCGCCAGCGCCGGCACGCGCGCGACCAGGCGCTCGAAGAACACCGGGAAACTGGCGTGCTTGATCCACCCGGTCTCTTCGGGGTCGAAGGCCAGCACGCAGGCGCGCCCCCCGGCCGAAAGCGCGATCAGCGTGCGCTGGCCGTCGGCCAGGATCGGCTCGGCTCCCGGCGCCAGCCTCAACTCGCAAGCGGAATCGATGTCGAACCTGAAACCCCCGGCGTGCGGGAAGTACTCGTCGCCGCCGAGCTCGGCGGTCGCCGGGCCCCGGCCGGTCCCGGCACGTATGCCCAGCGCGGGGAGCGCCCCCGGGGGCGGGTCGCAGACTATCGCGAATGACCCGGCCGCGACGCTCTTCGGCCAGCGCCCGCAGGTGAAGAGCAGGCGCGCGCCGGGTGCCTCCCTGCCGGGCGCGACCTCTACGGCACCCGGGAAGCCCAGCGCCGAGAAGGCGCGGGCGATTCTCTCCACCGAACGGCCCCCGGCCGGCGCGGCCACCGGTTGCGGCTCGGGACTGACGCCCAGCGTGACGAAATCGTCGGCGGCCAGGGTGTCGGGACCGGCCACCGGCACGACCTTGAACTCCACGAACCTGCCGGGCTCCTCCGGCAGGTCGAACGTGAAGCCGGTACGGCCGCCCGCCGGGATCTTCCCCTTGAGGCTCACACTCGTTTCGCCGGAGGCCATCTTCACGCCGACTTCCTCGGCCACCGGCGAGTTGCTGCGCACCGCGCAGAAGGCGCGGCCGTCCTCGATCGCCGCCGCGACTATTCCCAGGTTGCGCGCGGCTCCGCCGCCCTTGATCGAAACCAGTTGCGGGACTTCGAGACCTTCAAGGGACCCGACGTCGTCCGTAACGACGATCAGCAGGGCATCGTCGCCGGCCTCGCGGCGCGCGTTGCTGATCGCGCCGGCGAGGTCGCCGGCCGCCGGCAGCGGCTGCGCCGAGAGCAGCGCCTCGCGCAAGCTGCCGCGATCGGCATCGGGCCCGGCAACGCGGCGCGGGACGGGGGAGGTCACCCACAGGCTGCCGGCGAGATCGCCGTCCAGGGCGTCGAGTTCCTCGCGAAGTCTCGCGTGTCCCGAATCCCGGCGGTCGCCGGCGGCCATGCTCGCGGAATTGTCGACGACCACGGCCACGCGGCGCTCCGCCGGCCCGCGGGTCTCGCAACCGGGACCGGCGGCGGCGAACACCGCAGCGCCGACCGCGATCAGCTGCAGCAGAAGCTGCACGTCGAGAAGCAGGCTGCGGCGCCGGTCGGACAGCGAGGCGCTCGCCGAGTTGCGCCAGGGAATCAAACTGGGGACAACGAGAACGCGCGGTCGCCGGGCCAGCAGCCTGAGCAGGACCACCACCGGCAGCAGGAGCAGCCCCCACAGCGCGGCCGGCAGCACCAGGCTCACGACCTACTCCGCTTTCTCCGGGGCGGGCCTGTCGTCGCCTTCCTCGCCTTCCGGGGTGAAGCTGTCGGGCGAAGAACGATCCCCGTCACCGGCAGCCGTCTCAGCGGCTGCAGCGGACGAGGCGGCCCCGGGCTCGCCCGCCCCGGCGGTGGCCACCGCGGTCTTGTCCTCGCGGCGGATCAAGACCAGGTTCCTGACGTAGATGAACGCATTGAAGGCGTAGGCCATGATGAAGACCGGATCGCGGGTGTAGATCGCGTAGGCCAGGATCATCAGGCCGCCGAAGAGCGAGTAGTACCAGAAGGCCCGCGGCACGGTGCTGCGGCCGGCCCTCTCGCTGGCCAGCCACTGGATGATGAAGCGCAACGAGAAGCAGATCTGGCCGCCGAACCCCAGGAGCAGCCACAGCAGCCGGCCGATCGACGACGTTCTTGCGAACGCCAGGACCACCGCGCGGTCGGGCGTCTTGCCGGCAACCGCGCGGATCTTCGCGGTGACCTCGAAGTCCCCGGCGCTTTCGACGGTGAACGAGCCGCGAGTGTGGCCGCGCTGCTTGGTGACGATCTTGTAGAACCAGGCGCCCAGTCCCGGCTTCTCGATCGTCACGGGGTTGCCCCCGGGATCCTTGAGCTCCAGGTCCATCTCCGGAGCGTCCAACGCCGTGACCGCGAGGGGCTGGGGGGCGATCACCTGTTCGGTGAGAACCACGTAGCTGCCCGGCTGCGACAGGTTGATCTTGCGCGCGACCTGGCCCCCGTCCCCCACCACCACCCGAGCGGGTTCGTGCGGGGCGCCCGCGCCGCGCCAGATCAGCGCGCCGGTGAGCACCATGCCCCCGGCGAGCACGGCCATGTAAAGCGAACTCCTCAGGCTGGGCAGGCGCACTCCGGACCTCCTACTTCTCTTCGGCTTCGTACCTGATGTGCCGCGACTTCATCCAGCGCACCGCCAGCAGGTCGCGCGCGCTCTTGAAGACCCGGTTCCACACCCCGTACTTGGCCTCGCCGGCGTGGCGCGGCTTGTGGTTGACCGGCACCTCTATGACCTTCGCGCCCTCGAGCTTCAGCAGCGTTGGCAGGAAGCGGTGCATGCCCTTGAACATCTTGATCTTCCTGAGGTACTCGGTCCTGTAGGCCTTCAGCGAGCAGCCGGTGTCCGAAATGGTCTCGCCGCTGAGCCGGTTGCGGATCCCGTTGGCGATCTTGCTCGATATCCTGCGGACGAAGTTGTCCCGGCGCTTCTGGCGCCATCCGCAGACCACGTCGCACTCCCCGGAGTCGATCTTCTCGAGGAGCATGGGGATGTCCGCGGGATCGTTCTGGAGGTCGGCGTCCAGCGTAACCACCACCTTGCCGCGGGCGTGGTCGAAACCGCAGCTCATCGCCGCGCTCTGGCCGCAGTTCTTCAGGAGCCGGATCACGCGCAGGTTTTCGCGCCGGGCCTTCTCGGCCGCGAGCAACCCCGGCGTGTCGTCGCTGGACCCGTCGTCCACCAGCAAGACCTCGAAGCTGCGGTCGAGACCGGGAACCACCGAGTAGATCGCCTCGCACAGCGGCCCGACGCACTCGGACTCGTTGTACACCGGAACGACTACCGAAACGTCGGGGTTGGCTTCGCTCAACTCTTGACCTTCTTTCTGGCGTTCCACTCGAAGAGGACCGCGCGACTCTCGCGCCGGCCTGCGGTCTCCGCACGGATCTCGGCGGGCAGCCAGCCCTCGCGAATCCACCTGGAAACATCGTCGCGCTCGCCGACGCCGAAGCCCCTGGGGTTCTCGCGCATGTGCCGGCGCAGACGCTTGCCCTTGTTGCAGGCCTCGACCCGGTCCCATCCTAGATAGTAAGCCATCAGCGGGAATCGCGAAACCCTCACGCTGAGGATTTTCTGTCCGGCGGGGACCATCTTCCCCGCGGCAACGCAGAGGTCCCTGGGGCTCTTGCGCGCATTCAGGCCGGGGAGCACCGCCACGCCCGCCCAGACAAGTGCGGCGGCGGCGGCAACCAGGGCGCCCTCGGCCAGCGGCCAGTCGTTCTTCGCCGGCGCCAGGCTCATGGCCACGATCATCGCCCCGGCCGCCGCGAAGCAGACCAGCACGAAGGGCGCGAAGCTCAGCCCCGGCGGCCACTCGCCGGGACGGTAGCGCTCGACCAGTACGGGCGCCAGGGCCACGCCCAGTGGCGCCAGCGCCAGCAGGGCTCCGAAGATCCCCAAGGGGATCCGGACCAGGATCTCGGCCGGTCGCCCGAGGCGCTTCTCGACGAAACCGTCGAGCAGCCAGCCGACCAGCAGCGCGTACCCCGGCGTGAGCGGTAGGAGGTAGTACTGCCGCTTGGACGCGAAGGCCGTGAAGAACAGCAGCCCGCCGAAGGTCCAGAGCAGCGCCAGCACCAGACCGGCGTGACCCGGGCGCGGCTCATCCCGCTTCCCGGCGAAAAGCGCGCAGGCCACTGCCGGCAGCAACGCGACCCAGGGAAGCAGCGCCGACCAGAAGGGCCCGGTGAGGTAGTAGTAGAAGGGCTTGACGTGGCTGGTGGTTTCGGCGTCGGCCCGGCCGACGCTCTCTCCCACCCAGGTGCCCAGCGCTTCGGGATGGCGGTGAGCCACGGCGAAGTACCACGGTAGCGCCACGGCGGCAAAGACCACCAGGCCCAGCCAGGAGTAGCTGCGCCACTTCAAAGAGAAGGCCAGGATACCGGACAGGACCACGAAGAATGCGGGGACACTGACCCACCAGTAGTGCGCCGCCAGAGCCAGGTAGGCCCCGGCCGCCAGGCAGCCGACCGCCAGGATCATGGTCCCGGTTTCCAGGAGCCCCTGCCAGCGGCGGAGAACCGCCAGTGTCGGGAGCGTGATCGCCAGCGGCACGGCCAGGGCCACCGGTCCCTTGGCCAGAAACCCGACGCCCAGCGCCAGCCAGGGCAGCGCGCGGTCGAAGCAGCCGCGCCGCTCCTCGAAGTGCACGCGCCAGAAGCCCAGCAGCGCCAGCGTCACGCAGAAGAGCATGGGCATGTCCGCGGCGGCCACGTGCGACTCGTCCCAGAACATCCCGCAACTGATCAGCGCCAGCGCGGCCAGAAACCCCGCCCGGCGGGACTCCAGCGCGCGCCGCCCCAGCGAGAAGACCAGCAGGACGGTACCCACCGCGGCCAGCACCGAGGGCAGCTTGGCGGCCAGCTCGGTCACCTCGCCGCCGAAAAGGAACAGCCCCGAGACCGCGGCCAGCCAGTAGGCCAGCGGGGGCTTTTCCAGGCGCGGGTCCGACTCGGAGGTCAGGCGCGGCACCAGCCAGTCACCGCTCCGGAGCATGCCCTGGGCGCAGGCCGCCACGCGCCCCTCGCGACTGGACCACAGCTCGCGGTTGGCGGCCCCGGCCAGACAGGCCGCGAGGGCCAGCCCCGCCAGGGCGTACGTCGGGAAACGGCTGGGCCGCGGTGGCTTGGAGCCGCAGAGCGGCTGCTGGGACGCGTTCATCGGCAGCGAATGTAGCCGCCCCGCGAGGCAAGGTCAAGCGGCAAGCAACCGGAGAGCAAGGACCTGGGGGCCCCCGCCTCAACGTTGGGCAAGCCTTCAGCCTTCCGGGCCGAACCAGGCTACCAGCATCGCACGGATGGCGTCGCGCACACGGCGGAAGCGCTCGCGCTCATCACCGACGGCAGGCCCGTTGGGCCGGCAGCAGGGATCCGGCAGGCTGATCGTGAAGTTCCTGCCACCCAGTTTCACCGGGCAGTCCTCGTCGGACTCACCGCACAGCGAGATCACGAAATCGAAATGATCGCCCTGGAACTTGCTGACGTGCTTGGAGGTCAGCTTCGGGGCCCGGACGTCGATCTCGGCCAGCACCTCGGCCATCCTCGGGTTGACCGCCCTGGGCGCCAGGCCCGCCGAGAAAGCCCTGAGCCGGCAATCACGGCGGGGCAGACCGTTGGCAAGGCCTTCGGCCAGCGGGCTGCGGCAGCGGTTGCCGCGACAGAGGAAGAGAACCTTGATGGACTGCATGCTATCCTCTGGATCGGTCCGACCGGTCCGATCGGTCCGATCCGTCAGATCTCGACCAGCCTCACCCGGTCTCCCACCTTTATGGGGCCGGCGGCCGGCTTGCCGGTCATCTGCGCGCGGTCGACGTCGAGCTTGCCGCCGCCGCCTGCGGCCATGCTGACCGCCACCATCTCGTAGCTCAGCGTATGGGTGTCATCACGCTCGACCCGTTCGGGCGAGAGCGGGGCGCACACGGTCATCTTCTCCTGAACGTGCGCGGCGACCACAACGCCCTTGACCAGTTCCCAGTTGCCCAGGGTCTCGCCGGTTTCGGGGTCGGTGACCTCCTCGACCTCGGCGAAGACCGAGAAGCGCGCGCCGGCGCTCACGCCGTGCTCCGAGCCGCGGTTGATTACCAGCGTTGACTCGTCGACGATCCTGGCGACCTGTCCCTCGATGCTCATCAACGGGCCCCTCCGCTCGGCGCCTGGTACTTCTTCATGATCTCGTTAAGCCTCTTCTGCAGTCCGTTCAGGTAAGTGCGGAACTTGGCGTCGCGCATGATCGCATTGAACTGGCCGCCGCGCAGGTTGCCGGACAACTCCATGACCTTCTGGGCCCAGATGCGCGGGTCGGTCTTCTTGGTCTCGTAGGGGGCCAGGAACAGCTTCAGGTCGACGATGACATCGTCGACCCGCTTCTGCGCGGCGCGCACCGCCGCGCGCCCCAGGATCAGAGTGCCGTCGTAGGCATCCTGATTCTGGTAGTTGTCGAACTCCTGCGTGTCTGCGGCGAGTGCGAGCATCCGCTCGGCGTTCTTGAACTGGCGAGCCAGCGCGAAGCACTGCGCGGCCTCGACGTAAACGTGGGCGTCGGGACCCACCGCCTCGGTGAATCCCACCAGGCTCCGGCCGGCCTCGGTCCACTGCTTGGAACGCTGCTGCAGCCGGGCGAGCTGGAGGTGCGCCGCGGGCATCGGGGGGTCCATGTCCTTGCCGGCCAGAACCTCGAGCTGGGCCTCGGCCGAACCCCTGTCGCCGAGAAGAGCCAGCAGCCTTATCTTGGTCACCTGCGCCCGGCGATTGGCCCACTGCTGCGAGGTCAGGGCGCGTTCGAGCTTCAGCAGCGCCTGCTTGCGGAACTGGTCCGCGAGCTGCTGGTTGTTCTGGCGGCGGGCCTCGGCGATCAGCTTCTCGGCGTCGGCGGTGAACTGGAGGCTCTGACTGCGCTGCTGGAACTCATCGATGGCCGCGTCGCGGTCCATGTGCTCCATCAGCCCGGAGAGAAACAGAACCGCCCCCACGATTATCGACCCCAGGATCGCCGCCCACATGAGCAGCACCCGCGGACGGCGCCCGGAATCGTCGCCGGCGGGGCGCACCAGTGCGAAGTAGACCACCAGGCCGAAGATCAGCGCCGCAAGCAGGCCGGCCATCAGCGTCCTGGCGAAGAGCGCCGCCACCGGTCCGCTGCCCTCGCGGGGCAGCGCTTCCTGCTGGGGATCGGTGAGTCGCGAAATCGCCAGGTAGGAAAGCATCTCCCCGGTCTCGAGCCGGTCGATGTCGGCAACGCGCCAGCCGGCCGGCTTGCGCCCGACATACACCTGGTGCCACACCGGTCGTGACCCCTGCTGCATGTCCACGCGGTGGAAGCGCACGGTAACGACCGTAAGATCGGAGCCCTTCTGCGGGCGGACGCCAATCACCGTCGGAGCCACGACGATGACCCCGAAGGGGAAGATCTCGCTCAACAGCTTGAGGGTTTCCCGGGACAGGCGCACGCGGGCCTCCAGCGCCCAGCTGCGGGGAGGGCGCGAGGAAAGGCCGGTGGTCGCACGCTCCAGCAGCAGATCGGGATCCACCGCGGCGGCAACGCGCTCCAGGTCCGGCCGACGACTCTCCAGCGCCTTGTAGAGCTCGCGCACGAACTCCCCGGCATCCCCGGCGACCGCCCCGGACCCGGAGGTCGCGGGCGAAACTCCGGGAGCCGGCACCGGCGCCACGTCTTCCGCGGCATGCGTGAGTGTGGCCGCCAGGAGCAACGCACCCGCGACCATCGTGACTCTGAAGCCCGTCCTTGTCATGATCATGCCTTTACCTCGCGATTGCACCCTCTCGCCCGTACCGCTCACAAATGTATCCCCGCCGGGAAGAAGCCGCAACCGGTTTCCCGGCCGGGCGGGGTCAGAGCTCCAGAGGCTCGAAGTCCGTGCCCTTCTCTGCCGGGACGATGCGCCCCGCGGGGGCCTCGGGATCGTGATTGAGCAGAACCGCCCAGCCGCCGTCGCGCGCGGCACCCAGCAGCTTCCGCTTGGCCGCAACGGTCTCGACGGGGTAGAGGTCGTAGCCCATCACCCAGCGCGTCCGACGATGAGGCCTCAGCGGGCAGATCTCGCCGGGCCCCAGGGCGTAATGCCCCCCGGAATCCACCCGCCAGGCGAGATTCCCCCGGGTGTGCCCCCCGGTGGGAATCGCCACCAGGCCGTCTGCGACGCGGAGTTCGCCCCGGCCCGGGAGCAACCGCAACTGCCCGGCCTTCTCGAGGGGGTCGAAGAGGTGCGGCAGGTAGCTGGCCGCGTCGCGAGTCCCGGGGTCGTGCGCGTCGGCCCACTCCAGCTCGTGGACCAGGTACTCGGCGTTCGGGAACGCTGGCGCGTGACCGCCGGCGCCGTCGGGCCGGGTCGCCCAGCCGCAGTGGTCGAAGTGCAGGTGGGTGAGCAGCACCGCGTCGAGGTCTTCAAGGGCGACTCCCAGCTTCTCGAGATTGTCGAGCAGGGTGGGCGCATTCTCGTCGAGGCCGTAGATCGAACGGTTCTTCTCGTCCCAGGAGCGGCCCATGCCGGCGTCGACCAGCACGCGCCTGCCCGAGCAGTTCAACACGTAACAGTTGCAGGTCATGCTGATGCGGTTGCGCTCGTCGGCGGGACACTCCTTTTCCCAGAGCGGCTTGGGCACAATGCCGAACATGGCGCCACCGTCCAGCCGGAAGGGCCCGTCGTCTGCGCGCAGGACCTCGACCCCGCCTATCTTCAGCAACCCGTCACTCCTTCTCGGCCCTGAGTATGTCGCCACCGGGATCACCGGCAACCAGCTTCTCGCCGGGCGACAGCACCAGGAATTCATCCGCGGGCCACCGGCCCGAAACCAGCTTCTCGAGGAAGCCCGGCCGGCCCTCGATGCGCTGGTACTTCCAGCGGTTCTCTTCGGCCCTGGCGCGCGCGGCGGCCTCGAAGTTCTCGGGAACCGGAAAGGGCGGGGCGATGTAGGCCGCGCGGGTGTAGTGCTGCTCCCAGCTGCCGTGCAGCTGCTCCCAGACGTACCTGGCGTTCTCCTCGCCGTACTGCTCGACCAGTTCGGCGTAGCTGCCGCCGGTTCCCAGGGTGTCCTGGACCGTGGGCATCTGGTGCGGCATGTTGGTCGTGTCGCGCTCCAGCCAGCCGGGGCTGTAGTAGTAGGTACCGGGCTCGGCCTCGAACTCGGCCTGGTAACGCGCGTGCGAACCCAACAGCAGCGCGATGCAGTCGTGGGTGCGCGGCACGGCCACGGGCAGGGAGCGCGCCACTATGCCCAGCACACCGTTGTTGCAGAGCGCGTAGGCCAGGGCGATGCCGTCGTAGAGCCCCGGGTCGGCGGCGTCGATGCTCTTCTGGATCTGGTCGGCCATCCCCGGCTTCTCGGCCTCGTGCAGTCCCTGGCTGAGCATCTCGATGTCCACCGGCCGCTCGGCGCTGGCGGCGACGAACTGCAGCTCGCGGGCCAGCACTTCACACGCGACTACCAGCAGCCGCTTCTCGACCTCAGCCACGCCTCACCGTCACCTTCGTCCCGCGCCCGGCGCGCAGCTTGCCCGCGGCGCTGGCCTCCCGCGCGGCGATCTCCACGAAGCCGTGACTGCCGACCAGCACCAGCAGCCCGCCGCGGCGGACATCGCCGTAGGTCCGATTCAGGCCCCGGATCTTCTTCCGGGAAATACCGAACACCGGGTCGCCCGCGGGCAACGCTTCCGGACGCAGATTGGTGACCAGGTTGCCGAAGCCGTCGACGTGGATCACCTCGGCGTCCCGGCCGCCGGCCGTCTCCCGGACCTCTGGCCAGTCGAGAAGCTGCAGGTCCCGCACCGGCGGGCCCAGCCTCGAGAAGGGCCTGCCCGCCGCCAGGTGCGCCGCGGCCGGCGCGAAAACGTCCCGGCCGTGAAAGGTGCACGACGCCCCGCGCGTCGGGAGCCCGCGGGCCTCGAAGCCGCCCGGGCTCTCCAGCACCGGAGAGAACAGCCCGTTGTCCGGCCCGACGAAGTACCTGCCGGCGGCGCGAACCGCCAGGCGCAGCTGGCCGGTGCCCACCGCGGGATCGACAACGCAGACGAAGACAGTGCCGCGCCCGAAGGCGTTCATCGACTCCAGCAGCGCAAAGGCCGCCGCCCGCACGTCGCCGCGCGGGATCTCGTGGGTGACGTCGACGATACGCGCCGCCGGGCAGCGCGACAGCAGGGCGCCCTTCACCTGCCCGACGTAGGTGTCGGCGGTCCCGAAATCGGTGAGCAGGGCGACGATGCGGGGGCGACTCGGCATGTGCGGAAAAGCGCCTAAGAAGCCGAGAGCTTCTTCACTTCCTGGAGTATGCCGCGCACGTAGGCGCAGGCGCACTCCTTGTCGCAGGGCTCGGTGTTGGCCGGGTCGAAACACATCCCCGGGCACATCGGAGAGGTGGCCCACTTGACCGTGTGGCGCGGTCCGGAATAGAGGTCGTCGAGCTGCCGGACGCCGACCGCGAGGGTCGTGCCGCAGCCGCCGGCCTTGTGATCGAAGAGCAGCGCGCTGGAAACCGGGTGATCGGTTTCCACCTGGCAACCCGAGAGCACCACTTCCTCGTCGGCAAAGAAATCCTCCCTCCGGGCCCAAACCCTGCCGCACTGCTTGCAGGTCATGAAGTTCAAATGGCGGTCTCCCTTGCTCCGGCACTCCCGGGCGAATGCTAGCACGGGAGCAGGCTCTAATCAAGCTGCACGGAACGCGCCTTGAAGGTGCAGGCCCGCCGTGCTATCAGTGGGGGCGAAGGGAGCAGCCATGAGCGGAAAGCGACCCCGAAGCCGGGCGATGGCGCGCAGCGCGGACACATGCGAGAGGCGCCGCAGGCTCCTGTTGCTGCGGACGGCCGGGCGGGGGGCTACCGCCCGGCAGATCGCCGACCCCGCGCAGGACCTGTACGGCAACCGGGCCATCGCCAACCTGTTGCTCGGCCGCCACGCGCGGGTGGCCAACGCCCGCCTGCGGCGCTGCGCCGAGTGGTTCGAGCATCCCCACCCGACCGGGCGCGACCACCGGGGCGAGTGCACCTTCGTGGCCATGAAGCTCTGCCGGGCGTGGCACCTCTTCAAGGGCCGCGAGGAACTCGAACCGGCCACTCGCGAAAGCATCCGGGGCTTCTTCCTGGAACGCAACTTCAGGAGCAAGCACCAATCCGAGAACCACCTGCTGCTCTGGCGCACCAGCCGTTACCTGATGGCCGGCGAGCTGCGCAACGAGACTCTCAAGGCCTGGCGCCGCAGGGGCCGGACGCTGGAGAAGACAGATCGCGAATGGCTGGCCGCATTCATCCGCTACCGCGCCCGCCGCGGCTGGGGAGAGTTCGACTCGCCCTGCTACATCAAGCCCGACTGGGAATGCCTGCTGGCGATCCACGACTACGCGCCGGACGCCGAACTGCGGCGCCTGGCGCGCGACATGCTCGACCTCCTGCTCCTGGACGCGGCGGTGGACTCGCTGGGGGCCATGCACTGCGGGGCCCACGGGAGAATCTACGCGCCGCACGCCCTGGACCACTCGACCGAGAACAGCTGGCCGCTGAACTTCCTGTACTTCGGGAATCTCGCCCCCGTGCGCCTGGACGGCGGGGGCACGCTGGTCGACGCGCTGGTCTCGGGCTATCGCCCGGGGAAGATCGTCCTCGACGTGGCACTGAACAGGAGGAAGCCCTACGAGAATCGCGAGCGCAAGCACCTGCACAACGTGGCGGATGTGAAACCCGCCGGGCCGCTCGGCGGCAGCATCCGGAAGTACACCTGGTGGACGCCGGAATACGTGATGGGCTGCGTGCAGAAGCAGGACCCCTATCCCGCGCGCTGCCGCGGCAGGTGGTACGCTCACCACGAACAGCACCAGTGGGACCTCTCCTTCGCGACCGGCCCGCGCGCGCGACTGTTCACCCACCATCCCGGCAAGAGCGGCCCGGAGCACGGTTACTGGACCGGGGACATCCGCTGCGGCTGCGGCCACTTCTTCCAGAACCGCACGGCCCTGGTGGCGCTCTACGAGATTCCCGGGGACCAACCCTGCCAGTTGATCCACGCCTACGTGCCCCGCTCGGAGTTCGACGAGGTCGTCGAGGAGGGCGGCTGGATCTTCGTGCGCGCCGGCCGGGCCTGCGCGGCACTGCGGATGCTCGGCGGTCACCGCTGGTCCCGGGACATGAAGTGGACCGGGGATCCCGCGTGGAAGCGGGTCATGGGACCGCATGCCGACCGCAAATGGGAAACCTGCGAGGTGCTCAGCCCCGGCGGCCACAACGGCGCCGTCTGCGAGGCGGGGCTGCTGGCCGACTTCGGCGGCTTTTCCGCGTTCCGGCGGGAAATCGTCGGCAACCCCCTGGAGTTCGACAAGGAGAGGATGCGGCTGACCTACGAGTCGAGCCGCGCCGGCCGGCTGGAGATCGACACCAGGGGCACGCGCAGGCTGGACGGTCGCCCCGCGGACCTCGACTACGCCACCTACGACTGTCCCTATCTGCGCTCGAAGTGGGACAGCGGAGTGATAGAGGTGAGGACACCCCGGCGCCGGGCGTGTCTGGACTTCCGCGAGAAGCGGCCCGGGCGCAAGAAGGGAACGAGCAAGTGAAGCCAAACATCGTCTTCATCTGCGCCGACCAGCTCGGCGCCAAGTGGCTGGGCTGCTACGGCAGCGGGGTGGAGTCCACCCCGACGCTGGACCGCCTGGCGCGCGAGGGCGTGCGCTTCGACCGCTGCTACGCCAACTTCCCGCTGTGCGCGCCCAGCCGGGCGACGATGCTCAGCGGGCGTTCCGCCGGCGTTCACGGGGTGATCACCAACAACCTGGTCTACCCGCGAAACCTGCCGACCTACGCCAGCGTCCTGCGGCGCGCAGGCTACCGCACCGGCGGTTTCGGCAAGTTCCACCAGACCCCGATGCACTGCCCCGTCCCCGAGAACCTCGAGTGGCTGGGCTTCGACGAGTCGCTGGTCACCGAAGACCCCAAGTGGCCCTGGTACCGGTGGGTCCGCCGCGAGCACCCCGAGCACGCCGAGAAGGCGCTGTCGATGTGCTGGAACTGGCCGACCATGCCGCGCCACCCCGAGTGGGAGAAGGCCCGGGACCTGCGCAGCGAGCTGCACGGCTCCAGGAGTCGCGAGAACGGCTGGAGCCGGATCGGCGCCTCGCCGCTGCCTTCGGAGGTGCACGATACTACTTACATCACCGACCTCGGCCTGGACTTCATGCGCCGCCACCTGGACGAGCATCCCGACCGGCCGTTTATCTGCCACATATCCTACGTCGATCCCCACGACCCCTGCGACCCTCCCTCCGACTACGCGGACCTCTTCGACCCCGCGGACATGCCGCCGGCCCTGCCCGCCGAATGGGTCGAGGAGGGCCTGACCTTCCTGCGGAAGGCGCAGGAGGACAACAAGTTCGACCGGGTCTACGAGAATCGCGAGATCATCGCGAAGTTCCGGGCCCTGTACCACGCCCAGCTCAAGTACATGGACGACCAGGTGACCCGGGTGGTCGAGTGGCTCAAGGAAAGCGGCCGGTGGGACAACACCATTCTGCTCTTCACCACCGACCACGGCGAGATGCTCGGCGACCACGGGCAGATAACCAAGTGCGCCAAGCACTACGACGCGGGCATCCGCTGCCCGCTCATAGTGGCCGGCGGCCCCGTCGCCTGCGGGCAGGCCGACGAGCTGGTGAGCACCCTGGATCTCTTCCCCACCTTCTGCGACTGGGCCGGCGTCGAAGAAGAAGACCGCCCGCCGCTTGAGGGCCTCTCCATGGCCGCGCGCTGCCGTGGCCGGGAGCCCGCCGGGACCAGGGACTCGCTGTTCGTGGGCGGCATGGGCGTGGCCAGCGTGCTCACCGCCGACCGCTGGCGGTTGACCCGCTACCCGGGGGCGAACGAGGGCCAGATGTTCGACCTGGGCTCCGACCCCGACGAACTCCAGAACCTCTACGACCGGCCCGAGCACACCGACAGGAAGGTCGAGCTGCTCGAGAAACTCAACGCCGTCGCCCGGGTCAACGAACAGGTGCCCCGCTACGACAACCTGGCTCTGTACGAGGGACGGCGGTTCATGCCCGAGGGGGGCGACGCCCGGACCTGGCTGTACGACTACAACGCCTGAGCGGAGCGAAGCCGAGCGCTCAGCGGATCCGCTTGCGGGGCTGGACCAGGAGCTCGCCGTCCCCGGCGTCCACGACCTCGGCCAGCGCCAGGGCGCGGCCGGCGGCGTCGAGCAGCAGGCAGCGGGCACCGGCCGGCGCGGTCTCTGCAGACGCGGCGAAATCCGCAAGGGGCCTGCGCTGCCCGCGCCTGATGCTGCGCAGGAGTTCATCTCCGGCCGTCAGGCACGAGAGACCGGGCAGTGCCTCGCGCGCGGGGAGCAGCCTTTCACCCGCGCGCTCACCGGCGGCCAGCGCGCGCAGGTCGTCGAGAGCGACGGCGCTCTCGATCGAAAAGCCGCCCACCCTCGTGCGCCGCAGCGCCGCGAGATGGCCGCCGCAGCCGAGTTTCTCGCCGAGGTCGCGGGCCAGAGCCCGGATGTAGGTGCCCTTGGACACCAGCGTGCGCACTTCGACCTCGGGGGGTTCGAAGCGCAGGAGCTCGAGCTCCCGGTAGACCGCCGGGCGCGGCTCGAGCCGGGGCTTCCCACCCCCGCGGGCCAGCTTGTGCGCCGCCCGGCCGCCGCGCTTGATCGCCGAGAAGTCCGGGGGACGCTGCATTACTTCGCCGCGGAAGGAGTCCAGCGCCGCCTCGACCTCTCCGCGGGAGACTTCGACCGGGCGCTCTTCGCCCAGCGGCCGGCCCTGGGCGTCGTCGGTGTCGGTTGCCAGGCCCAGCCTGACCGTGCCGCGGTACTCCTTGTCCAGCCCCGCGAGAAACTCGAGAAGGCGCGTGGCGCCGCCGATCGCCACCGGCAGCACCCCGGTGGCCGCGGGGTCGAGCGTGCCGGCGTGGCCGGCGGCAAGCTTCCTGCCGAAGCAGCGGGCAACAGCATCGCCGGCCTTGCGGCTGGTGATTCCCGCCGGCTTGTCAAGGTTGACGAAGCCCTGCGGGGGGGGCATACTTGATCCGGTCATGCGGGGCGGATTCTAGGCTACCGGCCGTGGAGCGTCAACGATGAGCACCAGCCAGCGGGGCGACTACGCCGCCCGATTGCGCAAGGTGCTGGAGGCCGGCGGCGAGCTCCGCCTGGCGGTCACCGGCACGAGCATGCGCCCCATGCTGCGCGAGGGCGACTACCTGGTAATCAGGCCCCTCGACGGCCCCCCGCGCGTGGGCGAGGTGGTGGTCTACACCCGCGACGAACAGCTCTGGGCCCACCGGCTGCTCGCCCGCCGCGCCGGCGGCAGGTACCTGCTCACCAAGGGTGACGCCCGCGGGCGACCCGACGCGCCGCTTACCGACGCCGATATCATCGGCCGGGCGGTGGCCGTCGAACGCGGCGGGCGCATCACGGGCCTGGGCAGCCTGGCGTCGCGCCTGGCGGGCCTGGCGGTGAACCTCTCCGCCCCGGCGGCCCTGCTCGGGCGGCACCTGGCCAGAAAGGCGGGACTGGCCGGTACCCGCGCCAGCCGGCGGATACCCATCGCCGGGTACACCGTGGAACTCTCGGCGCCACCGGCGCTGATGCGCCGCCTGCCGGCCGCGCGCGCGCGGAAACTGGGCAAGCCGGAATTCCGCATCGAGCTCGAGAGCCGCGAGGCACCGACCACCGGCGGGCGCTACGGCCTGACCGACGCGGGGCGCGGCAGGTACACGCTGGCCTCGCCCGCGACCCTGGCGCGCATCGACCTGGTCAGCCGGCGCTGTCGCGCGGCACTGCTGCCCACCCAGGAGGCGGAAGGGCTCATCCCGCTGCTGCGGATAATCTCTATCCTGATGGTGACCGAAAACGGCGAGGGCGTCGCGCTGCACGCCTCGGCCGCCCGGCTCGGCAAGCGCGCGGTGCTCTTCTCCGGTCCCGGCGGCGCGGGCAAGAGCACCGCGCTTTCGCGTATCGTGGAGGCCGGGGCCAGGCCGCTGGCCGACGACCTGGTGCTCCTGCGCAGGCTCAAGGGCGAGTGGCTGGTCTGGGGCCCGCCCATGGAACGCAACCTCCGGCACCGCGGATACGCGCCCGCGAGCGGCACGCCGCTGGCCGCGCTGGTCGTTCCCGTGCGTGGCACGGGAGCGCTCAAGCTGCAGCCCCTGAGCCCCGCCCGCTGGGCCACGCTGGCCGCGGTCTTCCCGCCCGGCGCGCCGCTCTACGAGAAGCTGCTCGACCGCCTCGGCGAGGTGGCCGAGAGCGCCCCGGCCTGGCGCGCCGAATACGCCGACGGCAAGGGCGCCCTGGATCGCCTGGTAAAGGTCGTCCGCGGGGACCGATGAATCGCGAAACCGCCCTGGCCGTGCTTTCCGCCTGGTTCGATCGTCCCGGCGGCGTCGAACGCGCCCAGCGGACCCTCGCCGCCGCCGCGCCGGAACTGCTCGCGGAACGGGTGCGGGCCCACGGCATCGCGGCCATCGCCCTGGAGGTCTCCGGGCGGTTCGAGCTTCCGGAAGTCAAGGTCGAGGCGCTCAAGGACACCGCCCGTGGCGAGGCCGCCCGCGCGCTGCTGCTCGAACCCGCGCTCGAGGAGCTGGGGGCGGAGGCGCACAAGAAGGGGCTGCCCGCGGTGCTGGTCAAGGGGCTGGCCCTGGACCAGGGGGCCTACCCCCACCCCGGGCTGCGCGCGGCCTCGGACCTCGACCTGATCGTCCGGGCCGAGGACCGGCCCGCGTGGGACGAGCTGCTGGTCGCGCTGCGCTACGAGCACTACATCGACGTCGACCGCACCTGGCGGCGCAACGACCACGCCACCGTCGACCTGCACCTCTGCAGTTCCGACCTGGTCGGCGTGATAGGCGTCCCCGACGACCTGAGCCCGGTTCGCCTGGACATCCCCGGCATCTTCGACCGGGCAATCTCCCTGCAGGCGCTTCCGGTGCCGGTTCCCGCGCCCGAGGACCACATGGTCATCTCCGCGGCCCACGGGCTCGGGGTACACCTCTACGAGCGCCTGATGTGGCTGGTGGACGCGGCCGTGCTGCTCCCGAAGTGCGACGTCAATCGCCTGGTTGAACTCGCCCGCTCCACCGGCGCCGACCGGCTGCTGTTTCACGCCCTGACGCTGTGCCGGGAACTGGACCTCGCCGATGTCCGCGGCGATCTGCTCTCGCGGCTGCGCCCCGCGCGCCGGGGCTTCGTCGAGAAGAAGCTGATGCGCCGCCTGGCAACCGGGGCGCTGCCGGACCGCAGCGAGTTCCTGCTGGCGCTGGCCCTGCCCGCGCCGAAGGGCTACAAGCGCGAGCTCCTGCGCAGGGGGCTGCTGCCCAGCCGGCGCACGGTGAACTACGGCAGGACCGGAGCGGGACGCGGCACCATCGCCCACTTCGCCCGCGCCCTGCGCCTGGCCTGGCTGGCGACGGTGGGTTAGCAGCCTGTTGAAGAACGGCCTGTCAGGTGGATGCGCAGGGTATTCACCACAGCTGACCCCGGCCTCACTCCAGCACCGAGCGGAGGTTCTCCGGCTCCAGCAGGTCCGCGTCTTCGAGGTGTTGCAGGAACGGCCGAACATCGCTCTGGAGCCTGGTGCAGGAAATCTCTTTCAGCACCGAGGCCAGGTCGTAGTGTTGCAGGGCCAGCGACTGCAGAAACTCGCGCATCAGGTTGAGTCTCTTCGCCGGATCCGCAACGGATCCCAGGGCGGCCAGCAGTTCGTCCTTCACGGGTTCACCGTTCCTTCCCCCTCCGCGCGCCCGAGCGCCAGCCAGATCTCGGCCGCGGATTCCAGCCGGGGCGAAGCGAAGCGCGCCGCGTAGGCGCTGAGCCTCTCCGGCTGGACCAGGCCGAAATCCTGGAAGCGCATTTCCGCCATGCGCGGACGGTCCCACTTCCCGGGTTCGAGGTGCCACAGGTCCAATAGTGCCTTCTCGGGTTCGGCCATCAGTACCGACCGGCCGTCGATCTCGACCGGACGGTATCCGAAGAAGCCCGCCGGCTTGACATGGCGATGCGGATTTAATATCCAATGTTAAATCCGCCAAAGGCTGGTGTCCGCACCGCCGAACGCTTTGTCGAGAGCCGGTACGAGGGCAGAGCGTTCCAAGCGCCGTAGCCGCGCAAGGGGAGCGTTTCCTCACCTGCGGCGCCTGCGGGGCCAACCTTAGCCGAGTTGATCCTGCCTCGGCAGGGCTACCGGCCTTTCGTGGGATCAGGGCGCTGCTTCTCGATGACGAAACCTATCTTGCCATCGGGGATGCCTCGGGTGAACCGCACGGTGATGGTGGTCTCCAGCGAGCCACCCGCCTCCAACGACTCCTTGTCGATGGCCCCGTAGCGGCCATCGCACGGCAGCTTTTCGGAAAGCCAGACGGAACATCCCGTCAGGTCGATCGGTTCTCCCGATCGGTTCGAGATTCTGACCGGGATTTCGTAAAGCTTCCCGGTTTGCCATCCGTAACGTCCGGCGAGCAACGGGTGTATCTCGAGGCCATTGTCCAGACGGGAATTGACGAACTCGACGGTGAAGCCCTCGTATTTTCTGGCGATCACGTCTATGAACTTGCCATCCCGGATGCCGTAGGCCGCCAGCAGTTGACCCTTGTCGTTCATGGAGCTCACGAAACACAACTCCTTCTGCCCGTCTCCGTTGGCGTCCAGCAACTTGCAGCCCAACTGGCCGAGACGGTTGTAGAGCCATTGCGAGCGCCAGGCCACGATTCTGCCCTGGGGGTTTCTGAGGTAGACCAACATGAAATCTTCGCCGGGCAAAGCCATGGCCGGACGCTTGAGCAGCACCACCTGATACTTCCGGCCGGTGGCGTCGGAAAGGTCCATGTTGCTGACCGGAGAGCCCAGCAACGACTCGGTGGAATGATCCCGGACCCACTTGAGTTCCGGCAGCGAATCCTTGACCTCCCGGTCATCGGATTTACCGACCTCGTCCGCGAGGGCGTCGTAGGCGCGCCAGTCGCTCAACAGGAATGCAGATGGCTTCTTTCCTTCTGAGGGTAGCCCGTCCTGAACGGTCTCCCCGACCTCGACAATTTCAACAGCCACGGGACCGGTGAGGACGGCGCCCTGCGGCCCCTCGCCGATGCGACAACTCCCGGTCAGACGATAATCGCCGGGCGGCAACTTGGGCTCGACCAGGCCGAAGAGCGCCCAACTGGCTCCAGTGCCGAGACTGCCGGACAGGGGCGAAACTTCAGTCAGTCGGCCCGGCTGGACTTCGGACGCAAGCTTGCCGTCGGACACGCGCTCGAACCGGAAGCGCCAAGTCGTGGCTGGCTTGTGCGCATCGAACAAGACCGTAGCGGCAGTGAGATTCCTCAAAGACACCGAGACGACTATCGGATTACCGGTTTCGATCTTGGCTGACTCGACTGTCAATCCCGCCTGGAGCCCGTTCACCGGCCGGCCCCAGGATACCGTTGGCTTAACAGCTCCGATAGCTGGCCCCGACACCGACTCCTGCACCCAATCGTAAGACCATGTATCTCCTCCCTGGAAGCGCAGGTGCACTCCGCCAAATCTGGCGGTCCCCTCAGCAGTCGGATCCATCCCATCGATTACTTCCGCCATCACCCGGAGAGCGGTTTGAGACGCAAACTCTCCGTCCGCATGCCAGACATCCAGCAGAGGGGCCCCGTAGTGCAGCCCGCGATGCGAGTTCTTGCGTACGACCTCGAACAGTTCGGCCCTGGTGACAACCGCTCCGTTCAATCGAATCCTGCCGGCCCCGTCTACTTCCACCTTCATGACCGTGTCCTTCGGGCGAGTCTTGAAGAACAGCCCCAAGCTCCCCGCACAAAGGAGCACCCCCAGGGCGACCGCCGGCATCATCATCCTGGCATGCTGCTCCCGCAACCGGTCGAGAAGAGGAGCCAGCATGACCCGAGGCAAGCCTGGCCAGAAGCGCACCAGGACAAATGACGATAGGCTGATGCATGCAAAACCGAGTGCTCCGAAGCTCGTCCACAGATAGAGGTCGGTACCCCGGTACACTTCCCCCAGGAAGACGGTGCCGCCGTCAAGAAAGCGATCCTCCAACGCGAAGAAGGAAATCGCCGGCAGTACGAAGAACAGAGCGACAAGTATCCCAACCGATACCAGCGTGGGTGTCAGCGCAGCCTGGACATACGGCCACCCGAGCAACCGTTCCCCGCGCGCGGATCGCAAGCGAAGCGCCAATCTGCCAATAACGAACGACAGGAGCAGCCCCGCCAGAGCGCCGAACCCGCAAAGCGCTTCAACGAAGGCCAACGCTTCCGAACTGCTCCTGCTGATTTCAGCGGCAATTGACACCCCGGCCATGCCCGCTGCCGCCAGAAGGGCGCCGAAACTCCATCGCGCGGCCTTGGCCGCGTTCGACATGACAGAGGCCCAGGCTGCCGTCCGGGGGCTCCCGGATATTGGCGCGCTGGCGTGGCTCGACGTGGCTACCCTGGTAACGTCTTCCTTCATGTAGCTCGCCCGCTGGTACCGCTTCTCCGGCTCCCTCTCCAGCGCCTTGAGCACCACTTCGTCAAACCGCACGTCGACGGCCACCCGTTGCGAGGGCGCCGGGAACCTCCCCAGCGGCAGCTCGCCGGTGAGCATCTCGTAGAAGACCACGCCGAGCGAGTAGATGTCCGCGCGGTGGTCCACACCCGACATGTCCTCGACCTGCTCGGGCGCCATGTAGTGCGGCGTGCCCAGCACCCGGCCCGACACCGTAGCGTGGCGCCCTGGCTCTGCGAAGCCCGGCCCTGCTGTGCCGGGCGAAGCAGAGGCCATCTTGGCCAGGCCGAAGTCGGCGATCTTGAGCTGGCCGTGCTTGTCCAGGAGGATGTTCTCGGGCTTGATGTCCCGGTGGATCACGCCCTGCGAATGCGCGTACTCCAGCGCGTCGCAGATCTGCGGGACATAACGCAGCGCCGTTTCGGCCTCGAGCTTCTGCGTCGAGAGCACCCGCCGCAGCGAGGTCCCGTCGACGTACTCCATGACCAGGAAATAGAGGCCATTCTCCTGGCCGTAGTCGTGAACATCGACGATGTTGGGGTGCCTCAGGGCGGCGAGAGCCTTCGCCTCCCGCTCGAACCGCGCGGCGAACTCCGGCGAGCTGGCCAGCCTTGGGGCGAGGACCTTCAGGGCGACGACGCGGTCGAGGCCGGTCTGCTTCGCCTTGTAGACGAAGCCCATGCCGCCCCGGCCGAGGTACTCCAGGACCTCGAAACCGCGGAGCTTCTGCCCGACGGCAAGGGGCGGCGTCTCGTCGTCTGCGCCGCCGGCCGCCGAGTCGAACGAGCTCAGGCCGCGGCCCTCGCTACGCAGATAGGCGGCCATGCAGCGCGGGCAGCCTTCCTTCAGGCCGGGAACGGCCTCCGGGTCAAACTGGTGTCCGCAGCGGGGGCATTGCTTCTCCATGCCGGAACCTCCTCCTCACGCCCCACTGATAGGAATGCGCCCCGAAAGGTTACAGCGAAAACGCCCGGAAGAGTTCGGCCAGTTCCTCCCTTTCGCCGCCGGGCTCGGCCACCGTGGAACGCAGCTCGCGCATGATCAGCTCTTTCAGGTGCTTGCGTCCGCGGTGGGCCAGCACCTTGACGTTGGCCTCCGTGGTGCCGAGCTCCTCCGCGAGCTCCGCCAAGCTCTTCTCTTCGGCGTGTTGAGCCTCGACCACCCGCGCCTCCCGCGGGGCCTCCTCCTTGAGGGCCAGGAAGGCACGGTCCAGCACGGCCATCGCCCAGTCGTGTTCGAAGCTGCCCGCCGCCGAAAACTGCGCTTCCGAACGCCCGGCGTCAAACGGTACCCGGCGTTTGGCCGCCGACCGGCGATCGTACTCGTCGGACAGGAAGTAGTCGAGGCTAGTGCGGACGAAGGTCCGGAATTTCCCCTTGCTTCTATCCACCGAGCCCAGCGACCCGTGCTCCACGAGCGACGCGAAGAACCCCTGCGTCAGGTCCTTGGCGTCCTCCACCGAATGACCCTTGCGGCGGATGTGGAAGTACACCGGCTTCCAATAGATCCCAATGAGCTGGTCCCAGGCGAGCCGCGCCTCGGTCGTCTCCGCGTCGCGCGCCTGCCGGATCTGCGTCCAGGCGGTGGGCTGGAACTCGCGGCTGGCCGCGCCGCCGAGGCTGGTTTCTCTACTTCCGCGCATGGCTCTCTCTACTTCAGGCCGCGGTAGCGCTCGATGGCCTCCCGCCAGGAGAGGACCTCGATCCCGGCCTCGGTCCTGCGGGGTGGCACCTCCTGCGCGGTAACGACCACGATGGGCGTCTTGGAGTGCCGCCGGCGGAAGGCCTGCACGGTGGCGGAGCTCAGGCTCTCCGGAGAGCGCTTGCACTCGAAGGCGAGCACCGGCGCGCCGCCGCGCGTTACCAGGAAGTCCACCTCGTGCGGGCCCTCGCGCCAGAGGGCGAAGGAGTGCTCCTTCTCGGCGTAGTCCCGGATGCGGACCAGCTCGCGGAAGAACCAGGTTTCGAAGAGCACTCCCTCCTCGACCGGCGTCGGCGGGTCGGTCAACCGCTCCTCGATCGACCGGACCACCCCGCAGTCGAAGAAGTAAAACTTGGGCCGGGCTTTCTTGCGCTCGCTGCGGTCCCACGGCCAGAGGAACTCGCCGATCAGCGTGTCCTCCAGGATCGAGAAATACTCCTTTACGGTGCTGGCCGGCACGGCGCACTCCCGGGAGATGTTGGCGAACTCGATCACCTGCCCGTTCGAGTGCGCCGCGACTGCCAGAAAGCGCTGGAACGCGCCGACGTTCCGCGTCAGGGCCTCGGCCTGGATCTCCTCCTTGATGTAGATCGTTCCATAGGAGCGCAGGAACCGACGAGCCTCGTCGAGATCCCCCGCCAGGACCAGCTCGGCGGCCTTCGGCAGCGTGCCGAACTGGAGCGCGGCGGAGAGGTCGAACTTCGGACCGACCTCCTCGACGGTGAGCGGGTGAAGCCGCAGATCGGCGGCCCGCCCTCCGAGGAGGTTCGCCCCGCCCCGGCGCAGCTTGCGGGCGCTCGATCCCGAGAGAATGAACCGGAGGCGGAGCTCCTCAATCCCCTTCTGGACATAGTCGAGGAGCGCCGTAACGCGCTGGATTTCGTCGACGATCACGAGCGCCCCGACCGGCAGCGCCTGGAGCTCCTCCCAGAACGTTCTCGGCGCGCGCGCCAGCGCCAGCTCGCGCTCGGGGTCGAGGAGGTCCACGTATAGCTCCGACCGGAGCGCCCGGAGCAGGAAGGTCTTGCCCGTCATCCGCGGACCAAAGAGGAAGGCGGAGCCCTTGAGGTCCGAAAAGGTCAGGGTGCGATCGAAACGCATGTGCGCAGAATAACGGAGAGTTGTTATTTAGTCAAGTTAAATAACAACTCGACACTCCCGTCATGGCGGGGAGAGCGAGCCATCTTGAGCAGCCGCTACTTGGACGTTGCGGGGGCTGAGGTGGGCTTATGCCCGGAATGATGCCTGAACGGCGTGTCTGACTTCGTGTTTGGTGGAGCAAAACTACCCGGGATCGGACTCTCTCCACTTAAGATATTGTCCTGCATTATGTTAGGTTCTCATGCGCGCCTGTGGCCGCACCTTTGGGAATAGGGTCACGAAGTCCCTTCGTGACCCTATTAATGGCTACCCGATCCTATTCGCTGCCACTGCGCGTCGCGGCCCCTGCCCAGGAAACGGAGCCGCTTCTTGCGCTTGAGATCCGCCGGTACCCTCTTGATCGTGGGATAGCTCACGCCCGGGCAGGCTTGCTGGAGGTCGGCCAGTCTGAAGAGACGCGGCAGGTGTTCCACCGCGTTGAACTGGCCGGCGTGAAGAACCTGCCGGCCGCGGAACTCACCGAGCGTGCGCAAAGAACTCCATCCATCCCGAAGACTGCGGCACCTGGCCGCGGCGATTGCGGCACTGGCTGGACACATCGCCTGCGTCTGCGTCTGGTGGCGTTCGATGCCCGTAGCGTTCTCAGATTCCGTCCATTCGGGACCTTCCGGGGACAACCCCGGTCTGTCAAGGGGGAGCGCCCCGTACTCAGGGCTATCGCACTTAGCCCGCGCCGTTCGCTGGACTTCGCAACCGCAGTTCCGGGGGCCGACGATTCGCAGTCAACCCCATCCAATTAGGGCAGATGCTTCCGGACCGCGCGGCGGGGCGCGGCCTCGGCACGACGGTAGTCAAAGGTCTGCGGAGACCGGAGCGCTGGCGCGCTTCGCGCCTCACTGCCGCCGACGCCACCGCCCCGGTCGGCCAGGGAACGCCGGCGTTCTGCGACAGGAGAGAGGCGCCCGGATCGGCCCCCACGCAGCCGGCGTGACAGCGCGGGGGCTGGCGCGCTGGCACGTCGGTTGCGGGCGGCCGTGCCCTGGCGCGGGAGCGCCACAAGACCGGGAAGAGGGTCCCCCTCATATCAGAGGATGGGAGGGGAAGCCTCTGACACTGTCAACTCGCCGCCAGCCCCAGCACTGGCAGCAGGTAATCCCGGTCCTGGCCCGGCCTTCAGCCCTGGGTCTGAACCGGGTCTGCCCGGGCGATTGCACGACGAGGCCGGGACCTGCTGTCCGGCCCCGCCGGACGGACTTCACTTACCTGCCGCTCCCTTCCGCGTAAGGCAGCAACTGGCCGTCGGCCCGGAGCCCGCAGGTCCTTGTCCATTCCATGGTTTTGGCGCGTACGCCGCTCTTCACGGGGATACCGGCCCGGCTCTTGAGGACGAAGTGCACGTGAAGGAGCTTGTCGTCGCTGTGGTCTTCGTAGCGGTGCACCGACGCCTTGCCGATGACCGACGCCGAAAGCGTGAGGTCGGGGTTACTGCGGTTGTCGAGAAGCGCGAGCTCCGGATTCCCATCTCTGGCAAAGTGATAGTTCCCGCGCGCGTCGTTCCGGACCGAGTCCCGGAACTTGAAGGTGAACTGCCTGGCTATGGCCTGCTCCATCCTGCCGGTCGAGGTGCCGAAGAAGTCCTTCTCCGATGGGAGCAATTGCGGCATCAGGTTTTCGGAGGTGACCGTGCGGATCTTGCCTGAGCCGAGCCTCGGTTCGACGATCTCGACCTCCACGGAACCGGTGGTGAAAGGCGGAGCCTTCACCACGACGCGATACCTGCCGGGCCGCGGATTCCGGCCAGTGCTCCGCGGACTTCCGAACCCGACTTCCGAGGCCGAATCGGTGGACAGACTGCCATTGCCCCCACTCCAGCCGAAAGGCGGGAACCGGACCGTGATGCGCGCTTCCACGTCTTCCACCGGACTGCCGCCCGAGACAGGCGTGGCCACAACATGCCAGTCAGGCGGCATGGCCGCGTTCGACGCGTCCAGCCACGCCTTTCGGAGCGCCTCGGCGCCGGCCCGCTCTTGAGATGCCTGCAAATGGACGGACAGCGCCAACTTCTGGCCGAATTCGAACCGGGGCTTGTCCGCGACCAGCCCAGCCTGGACCCCGTTGACTGGCCGGCCCCAGGATATGCCTACTGCTTCGTCGTATACACCCGACAACCATTCGGAGTCGTCACGGACCGTGTTCCTGACGGATTCCCGGTAACCGCCTTCGTCAACTGTGGAAAACCCTGCATACACTGAGTGTGCACTCCATGCCGCCAGACACAGGATCCCAACGGGAAGTCCGAGTACTCCGAGCCACGCGAGCACACGTGTCTTGAACTGCCCGCTGGAATTGCGCATTCGTGCCAGTGAGGAGGCGCCGAGTATCAGGCCCAAGGCAAGGACCGGAACCCCGAATGCCGCTCCAACGGGGTCAGCGGCATTGGGCCAGATGGCACGCGAAGACGCGCGTGCAAGAAGACCAGCCGCAACCGCAACCGGCAGGCATAGGACTGAAGACAGGGCCAGGATGGACGTCCGGCGCGTGACAACACACGCCCCTGTCACAAGGTCACCTCGAGCGCAGCTGTATATCCTGCAACAAGCGCGGATAACGAAATAGTATACGGCAACTTGGCCCGCGAAGATGAGCAGCTTGTACCACAAGTCAACGCCCGGTGAAGTTGATAGCCCAATCCCGTAGAGGGCCAAGAACGCTACCAGAGAAGAGGGAAGATTGACGATGAGGGGAAGCATATCGTGACCGCGAGCTGAATACGTGCCGACAGAAAGAAAGCAGGTTGTCTCCAGGAAGAGGGCCACCACCAGTGTCAGAATCCTGGGCCGGCTCTTTGCCCTGTCAAATAGCCACTCGCACCAACGTAGGCACAGTGACGAGTACAGCATCAACAGGGCCGTCATGATGAATCCGATAGCCCCCCCTATTGCCAATCCAAGACCCAGAAGCTCGTCTTTGTCGGCCCAGGACCAAAGCCGGGACAGGAAGTACGCGGAAAGAAGACCCGCCAGGGCGCCCGACGGCAGACCGAACCTCAGCCAGGTTGCCCAGAACCCACGGGTCGCGGTGGACCGCTGCGCTGCTGACTTTGAACTCCCGTTCAAATGTGTGACATCTGTCTTCAAATGCGACGCCCGCTGGTACCGCTTCTCCGGCTCCTTCTCCAGCGCCTTGAGCACCACCTCGTCAAACCGCACGTCCACGGCCACCCGTTGCGAGGGCGCCGGGAACCTCCCCAGCGGCAGCTCGCCGGTGAGCATCTCGTAGAAGACCACGCCGAGGGAGTAGATGTCCGCGCGGTGGTCCACGCTTGACATGTCCTCGACCTGCTCGGGCGCCATGTAGTGCGGCGTGCCCAGCACCCGGCCCGACACCGTAGCGTGGCGCCCTGGCTCTGCGAAGCCCGGCCCTGCTGTGCCGGGCGAAGCAGAGGCCATCTTGGCCAGGCCGAAGTCGGCGATCTTGAGCTGGCCGCGCCTGTCCAGGAGGATGTTCTCGGGCTTGATGTCCCGGTGGATCACGCCCTGCGAATGCGCGTACTCCAGCGCGTCGCAGATCTGCGGGACATAACGCAGCGCCGTTTCGGCCTCGAGCTTCTGCGTCGAGAGCACCCGCCGCAGCGAGGTCCCGTCGACGAACTCCATGACCAGGAAATAGAGGCCGTTCTCCTCGCCGTAGTCGTGCACCTGCACGATGTTCGGGTGGCTGAGGCTCGCCAGCGCCTTGGCCTCGCGGTTGAAGCGCTCGGCGAACTCGGGCGAGGCCGCCAACCGCGGCGCCAGGACCTTCAGCGCCACGAACCTGTCCAGGCCCGCCTGGCGCGCCTTGTAGACGAACCCCATCCCGCCGCGGCCGAGGTACTCCACGACCTCGAACTTGCCGAGCCTGGCGCCCTCGCCCAGCGGCGGGGTCTCGTCCTCGCCGCCGGCGACGGAACCTTCGCCGGTCCGGCTCTTGAGAATCTCGGCCACGCACCGCGGGCAGGCGCCCTCGAGTTCGGGAGCCACCTCGGGGTCGTATTCGTGACCGCACTTGGGGCACTGCTTCTTCACGCGTCGATTCCTCCTTTGCCTGAGTGAGAAGAATTCTCGGGCAAAGGTTACAGGGAAAACGCCTTGAAGAGGTCGGCGAGTTCCCGGCGTTCTTCGCCGGGGCTGAGCACCGTGGTTCGTAACTCCCTCAGAACCAGCTCTTTGAGCTGCCTGCGCCCGCGGTGAGCCAGCACCCTGGCGTTGGCCGCGGTGGTGCCGAGCTCCCCGGCCAGTTGCGCCATGTCGAGCCCGCCCGACTGTCGGGCCTCGACGGCGCGCGCCTCCCGGGGCGCGCGCCGCTTGAGTTCGGCGACCGCCCTGCCCAGCACGGTCACCGCCCAGTCGTGGTCGAAGTCCCGCTCGCGGGCGAACTGCGTTTCCGCTTCGCGGACATCGAAGTCGCCGCGGCGCTTGGCCGCCCCGCGCCGGTCGCGCTCGTTGGACAGGAAGTGCTCCAGGCAGGCGCGGACGAAGCTCCGGAAGCTCCCCCTGGCGCGATCCACCGACTGCAGCGCGTCGCGCTCCACCAGCGAGGCGAAGAACTCCTGGGTGAGGTCCTTGGCGTCCTCCACGCCGAAGCCGCCGCGGCGCACCTGGAAGTAGACAGGCTTCCAGTAGACGCCGATAAGCTGGTCCCAGGCAAGTCGCGCTTCGGCCGTCTCGCCGTCGCGCGCGCTGGCGATCTGCGTCCAGGCAGTGGGTTGAAAGCTGCCCCCGCTGCCGCCAATTTCGGTCTCGCGGTCGCGGCCGGACATGTGCTGCCGGGGATCAGGTTACCTGCTCGTCGACGGCCGCCAGGAAGGCGGACTTGTCGACGGAGAGGCCGGTGCTGATCCGCTCGTGGTGCTTCCCGCCGCCCTTGGGAAAGGTCCACTCGCAGAAGGCGGTGGTCTCGTTCTGGTCCGAGTCGAAGGAGACTTCCAGCGTGAAGTAGCGCACCGCCGGTGACTTCCTGAAGAGCCCCAGGATGCGCTCGGCGGGCATGACCACCGCGGCGAGCATGTGGGCCTCGCCCATGCGCTCGGCCGCGGGCAGCGCGACCAGCGCGCAGCTCAGGCCGCAGGGCAGGTCCTCGGCCGAGGCCGCGAGCCCTTCCATGTCAACGCGGTCCTCGCTGGAGGGGTGCTTCTGGCGGCAGCGCTTCCACACTTCGGTGACCAGGCCGGCGGCGCCGGAACCGCGAACGTCGGCGATGAAACCCTCGGGATCACTGCGCACCGTTTCCGAGAGGGCCGCGTGCGCGAACTCGTAGTGCTGGCCGCGGGGCTGCGGCAGCCCCTGCAGCGAGTCGAGTACGGTTTCGTCCTTGGTCATGCTGTCGGCCCCCGGGTCTTCCCGAAATCCCTGCGACGCGCTCCCCGCAGATATATTGCCACCACCGATGCTGGAATGCAACCGTGCGGAGCAACGACCTGGGCTGAGGGCTGAAGGCCGCCGGCCGGAGGCGGGGTCGATCCGACATCGGCCACCAGACCCGTGGGCAAGTCCCCTCGGCCCTCGGCGCTCAGCCTTCAGCCGTCAGTAACCGGCCTCTCCAGCACGTCCTCGGGCTTCTCGGGAAATCCCCGAACGCCGCGATCGCCGGCGAACTGGTAGATGCGCTTGAGCGGCCGCGGCTCGAAGGGGAAACTCCTGAGACTGCCGCCCTCCAGGGCGGGTTGGCCCTCGGGGCAGGAGAGCGCCTCGACGGCCGCGGCGCGCAATTTCGCGGCGGCTTCCGGCCTGGCCGCGCACAGGTTCTCGAGTTCGCACGGATCCTGGTTCACGTCGAAGAGCTGCTCGCGCCCGCCGTTGGCCATGTAGATGTACTTCCACTGCCCGGAGCGAACCATGATCTTGAACAGCGGCGTGCCCGGCAGGCCGTAGTATCCGAAGAGGTTCTCGCGCGGCGCGGACCGTCCCTCGAGCATGCCCAGAACGTCGATGCCGTCGCGCGTCTCGGCCTGGCCACTTGCGCCGGTGGCGATGCCGAACAGATCGGTGAGGGCCACGATCTCGTCGCGCTGCTGGCCGGCCGGCAGGCGCGCCGGCCAGCTCACCAGGTAGGGAACGTGGCAGGCGGACTCGAAGAAGCTCTCCTTCTGCCAGGCGCCGTGGTCGCCGAGGTGGTCGCCGTGGTCGGCGAAGAAACAGATCACGGTGTCCTCCGCGTCGTCGCGGGCCTCGACCGCGTCGAGGATCTTGCCGAGGCAGGCGTCTATGTAGGAAATCTCCCCGTAGTAGCGCGCCCGCAGGGTGCGCGCGGTGGAGTCGCTGATGTCGTCTGCCCAGATGGCGTAGTTCATCCACGTCACCTGCTCGTCGGCACCGTCGATTTCACCCTCCGCGCGGTAGGGCGTGGGCATGCGATCGGGGTCGTACATCCGGTTGTAGGGCAACGGCGGCGCGCAGGGCGGGTGCGGTCCGATGAACGAAACCATCCCGAAGAATGGCCGCGGGTCCTCGACGCCCAGCTGCTCGACGGCGCGCTCGGCGGCCCAGTTCTCGACGGTGATCTCCGCCGGCAGGGGGCTCATCTGCGGCATGTAGTACATCTCGGTGCGCTCGCCCTGGAGCATCTCCAGCCAGGCGTACTCGGGGTGCTCCTCGAGGATGAACTTCCCGAAGGCATCGCGCCGGCGATTGCCCTTGCCGTAACCCTCCTCGGAGTGCAGGTGCACGTCGTAGCCCAGGTCCTGGTAGGTGGGCTGGGTGTGGAACTTGCCGATCCCGAACGTGCGGTAGCCGCGCTCGCGCATGGTCCGCGCCAGGAAGGGCCCGCAGCGCTCCTCCATGGTGGTGCTGTCGTCGGGGTTGCGTCGCGCGCCGTTGGTGAATATCCCGGTGGACAGCGGTTCGCATCCCGAGCGGATGGTGTACCTGGCCGGCACGCACACCGGGCAGGTGGAGTAGCCGTTGGTAAAGGTCACCCCGCGGGCCGCCAGGCGATCGAGGTTGGGGGTGTAGATGTGGTCGTTGCCCAGCGCGGCGATGGTGTCGAAGCGCTGCTGGTCGGTCATCACGAAGAGGACATTGGGACTGCTCATCTTCGGATCCCCTCAGTCCACGGCCTTGACCGCCGCGGCGGAGACGCCTTCGGCGACCAGGCCCCCGCTCCCGGGGTCGCCCACGCAGCCCAGCCCGCCGTCCAGCGGGCTGACCAGTTCCTCGAGGACCTCGAAGCTCTCCAGCGAACGGATCACCGCGACGGTTTCTCCCTCGCTGACGCGGTCACCCGGCCAGCGCCGGGGAGCCAGGTAGCCGGCGTGCTTGTTGCGCAGGGTCTCCCCCTTGACCGTCCGGCGGAAGACCGCCGGGCGCCCGGGACGTGAGCGCTGTGGCGGGGTCCACTCCGCCAGGATTCCCAGGTGCACCAGCGCGTTCATGATCACGCCGAAACAGGCGTCCACCGCCTCGACGGTCTGGAATTCGCCCGGGTGGCTCTCCACCAGCAGGGCGGGCAGGTCCAGTTTCTGCGCCGCCTCGATGAAGAGCATGCCCGCTGCGTAGCTGTCCGCGGTCTGGAGGTCCACGGCCTCCAGGCCCACCGCGCAGGCCAGCTGCTCGCTGGGACCGTGGCCGTCGCTGGCCGCTGCGAAGCGTGGGTCCACCTTGCGGCAGCAGTGGAAGTCGATCACCGCCTCGCACCTGGTGACGACGTTCTCCCATACGAACGCCGCCAGCCGCGAGAACTGGTTCTCGCTCGCGGCATCTCCCGGCCACTGCCGGTTCAGGTTGGTCTCGGGGTTGCGGTGCGCCGCGGAATGCTGCTCGCGGTCGTAGCCGACCTGTATGGGGTTGACGAAGGGTATCGAAACCAGCGTGCCCTCCAGCTGCGTCAAGTCCAGCATGCCCAGCGCCCGGTCGATCGCGCCGGGGCCGGAGAACTCGGTGGCGTGCTGCATGCCCAGCAGCAGCAGCGCCGGGCCGTCGGAAGTCCCCTGGCTGATCACGCAGGGCAGCTTCATGCCCTCGAATTCCAGCGAGCCGTAGACCGTCTCACCGGGAACCGCCTTGACGTCGCAGATGGATTCGATCATCGCGCGTTCTCCTTTGATGTCGGCTGAGCTGACTGCTGACCCCCGGGGCCAGAATACCACGCCGGCCGACACTTGCAAGCCGCACGCCAGGGGGTGGCCGGCCGTTAGCGGCTTGCCCGATGTTGGGTGTTGGGTGTTGGGTGTTGGGTGTTGGGTGTTGGGTGTTGGGTGTTGGGGCTGACCCCGCACGCGACACCCAATACCCGGCACCCGCTCTCAAGGCTTCTGGATCAACTCCAGCCCGCCGGTGCGATCGGACTCGTAGACGGCCAGCGCGGCTTCCAGCGAGCGCAGCGCGTCGGCCCCCGAGCACTCCGGCACCCGACCGCTCTCCAGGCACTCGGCGAAATGGCCCTGGAGTTCCAGGTGCGGTTCGAGCGCGAGGTCCGGCACCGGGGGCAGGGGATCCTGCCTGGCCCCGCCGGTGTGGCCGCGGCGACGCAGCACCTTGGCGACGGGGTCGAGCTCCAGCGCGCCAAGAGAGCCCTCGCAGCGGATCGTCGGACCGGAAGCCGGGCGATTGGCCCCCCTCGGGAGCGGGCCGCTCCAGTTGACGTCGAGCAGCACGTTGACCGGAGCGTCGCCGACCGTGCGCATGGCGGCCAGCGCGAAATCCTCGCCCTTTACCGCGGGGTTGAGCTTGCGCGTGGAGGCCCACACACTCCTGATCTCGCCGAAGACGTGGCGGATGAAATCCACGTAGTCGAGCATTCCCTCGAGCACCACCAGGTGCTGCAGGGAATCGAGCCCCGGGCGGTCCCCGCTGGCCGGCCGCTGCCTGGCCAGCGGACGGCGATCGAAGAGATGCAGGTAGTGCGGGGCGCCCACCGCCCCGGAGTCCAGCCCGCGCTTGAAGGCGCGCAGCGCGGCCCGCCAGCGTTCGCGGTAGCCGACCATCAGGGTGAGCTTGCGCCCGGCGGCGACGTCCACCAGATCTCGGGCCACGTCGAAGCTGGCCGAGAGCGGCGAGGAGGCCAGCACGTGCAGCCCGGCGCCCAGGCACTTGCGGACCAGGCCGTCCTGGCCGTTGACGCCCACGGCCACGTCCACGAAGTCCAGGCGCTCGCGGGTCAGCAGCGTGTCTATGTCCGCGTAGTTTCGCGGAACGTAGAAGTCCCGGGAGGCCCTTGCGGCGCGGGAAGCGTCCATGTCCACGACGGCTTCGATCGCCGCGGTGCGCACCTTGCGCCAGGCCTGCAGGTGCCTGCGCCCCCTGGCGCTGCAGCCCAGCACCGCGCCGCGCAACACCGCTTCAGCCCTCGAACTCTTCGAGGCGCGCGCGCCCGGCGGGCCGCGTGACCATCGGCATGCTGTCCTTGCCGGTTTCGACCTTGTAGAGGTCGCGCAACTGCCCGGCGATCTCCCCGGCGTCCCGGGTCCGGCAGAAGACCACCGCGGAGCCTCCGAAGCCCGCGCCGGTCAGCCGCGCACCGAAGACCCCGTCGATCTCGCAGGCCAGGCGCACCAGGATGTCGAGCTCTCTGCAACTTACCTCGAAGTCCTCGGCCAGCGAGCGGTGGCTTTCGCGGGCCTGTTCGCCGAAGGCCTCGAGTTCCCCGCGTTTGAGGTACTCAACGGCCCGGGCGGTGCGGTGCTCCTCGCCGACAACGTGGCGCGCGCGGCGGAACTCGCGCTCCCCGAGCACCGGCTTGCCCCAGCGGATCAGCTCGTCGTGGCTGACCTCGGCGAGGTGCACCCGGCGTCCCAGTTCGGTCGAAAGACTGTGGGCGGCAGCCTCGCAGTCCTCGCGGCGCCGGTTGTACTCGGCGTCGGCCAGCTTGCGCGGCACCTTGCTGTCGACCACCAGCACCGCCAGGCCCGCCGGCAGCGGCACGTGCTGCGCGAACAGGTTGTGGCAGTCGAGATAGAGGGCATTGCCCTCACGCGCGCAGGCCACCGAGTACTGATCCATGATCCCGCACTTCACGCCGGCGAACTTGTGCTCGGCCTTCTGGCAGACCTGCGCCAGCCGCGGGCGGTCGAACTTCCCGCTCGCGCCGCTGGCGGCCTCGAAGGCCAGCGCCGCAGCGACTTCCAGCGCCGCCGAGCTCGAGAGCCCCGCGCCCGCCGGCAGGTCCGAAACGATGACCGCCTCCACGGGCTCCACGCGCAACCCTTCCCAGCCCAGGATCGCGCCGGGACCGGCGACGTACCGCGCCCAGCGAGCCAGCTTCCAGTTGCTGGTCTTGCGAACGTCGAACTCGGCCATCTCCCCGTCGAGCGTCGACCAGAAACGAGACTCCGGGGCGTTTCTCGACTTGTCGGCGGCGACGACCACGTGGCGGTCGACGGCCATGGGCAGAACGTGCCCGCCGCAGTAGTCGGTGTGTTCGCCGATGAGGTTCACCCGGCCGGGCGCGGACGCCAGCCAGCGCGGATCGCGACCGAACTTGTCGCGGAAGACGTCTGTGGCCTCTCGTTGAAGCTCTTCGTTCACCTGCGCGCACCCCCGGGGCCTCTGGAAGACGACATGCTAAGAGAGGCGGCCCACTTTGTCCACAGCGCGCGGGCCGCGCGGCACTCCGCGGGGTCGCCTTCCGGGTCGTAGGCCGGCCCGGGTGAGCCCCGCAGGGCCACCAGCGAGCGGTGTGCCGCGGCGCGAATAGCCGCGGTCTGGTCGCCGAGCAATCGCGCCAGGGCCAGGGCCACGTCTCTCCTGCGTACCGCTGCGGCAGAGCGGGCCGCACAGTAGCGCGCGGGCCAGTCGCGTGCAGAAAGGTCGGCCAGCAACCGCTTCGCGCCCTCCGGACGCCCCAGAACGTGCAACGCCGCGCACGCCGGGGCGCGGACCCGGGCATCCCGGCTGCGGGCCATGCCCGCGGCCAGAATCGCCGCCCGGGCGCGCGCCCGCCCGTCGGCATCGCGGCTGCGGGCCAGTTCCAGAACCGCCTCGCCCCGCAGTCGCGAGTCCCGGCGTTCCGCGGCCAGCCAGTAGCGCATGCAGGGCACCAGGTCGGAACACTCCCTGGACCAGTCCCTCCACCGTGCGGCAAGCCCGGCAGAGACCCGCGCGCCGAGCACCGGGCGGCCCAGTTCCACGCGATAGACACGCTCCAGCGAGTCCAGCGCTTCCCGGGCCAGCGCAGCGTCATCCCCGCGCAGAGCCCGCAACATCAGGTGCGCCGCGTCGTCCCCGCCGCTGCGGACCATGGCGCGAAATGCACGGGCGCTCACGACCGCGTCGCGGTCACGAAGCAGCTCGTGCAGCCTCTTCCCGGCGCGCGAGGCCGGACTCGGCGCCGCAAGCATGCTTCCCAGGCTGGCGGCCGCCGAGCGGCGCACGCGAACGTCGCGGTCATGCGAAAGCTTCAGGACCGGCTCGAAGTAGCGAGCGTCCCGCGCGGCCCCGGCCACCGCGGCCCGCACCCCGGGATGCGCATCACGGAAGCTCTGCGGCAACAGGAGCGAAAAGTGCGGCCCGGCCGAAACCGCAGGGACCAGCGCGCTGGCCTTGGCAGCCGAGTAGCGCACGAAGGCCGATCGATCGGCAGTGGCCGCGCGGAGCGCCAGGCGCGCCTCGGCGCGTTCCTGGAAGGCCTTGAGCTTCCAGGCGGCTGTGGCGCGGACCAGGGGATCCCTGTCCGCCCCGGCGCGCGCGGCCAGCAGAGCCACGTCCTCCGGCAGGCCCCAGGCGGCCAGCACCCGCACTGCCGAGGCACGACCGAAAGGTCCGGCCAGGCGCGCGGCGCGGCGCACGCTCCTGCCGGCACGCGCGGCGCCGCGCTCGAATATGCCCGCCTCCGCGCCGGCCCGGACGGCGGCGCGGCGGTCGTCGAGGGCCTGTATCAACCGGGCGAGAACCAGTTCGTCCTTGACCATCGCCAGGACCCTGGCCGCCGCCCGCCGGTCACGACGCGGCCGGGTCTGGTCGTAGACCATGCGCAGCAGCGGCCCGACGGCCGCACGCCCCATGGCGGTTATCTCTCGCTTCACCGCGGCCGCGGCCGCGTCGCGCCGGCGCAGTGCGCGCACCAGCCCGCGGATCCGGGCGTCGAGTTCCGCCTCCGGCGACCACGGCTCGCGCTCGGGGCCGCGAGGCACGGCCAGGCCAACGGTGAACTCCGAGGGCCTGCGCCGCGCGAAAACCACCCGCGCCCCGAGCGTTACCGTACCACAGGTGGCGTGCACCCGGCAGCTCTCCTCCCGGTCGGAAGAAACCAGCACGGTGCGCGCCCGCCCGTCCGGACCGGTGATCGCCGTATCGTGGCTCAGCTCGGCGGGCAGGACTGTTCCCCCGCCGGTACGGCGGTCGATCCGGAAGATTACCGGCACGCCCTTGACCGCCTTGCCCGCCTGGTCGCGAATCTCGGCGGTGAGCTGTACGCACCAGCCCGGCTCGAGAAACGCACCCGCGGCGGCACGGTCGCGTTCAGCGTCGAACGACACCAGGCGTACGCCGGGAGGAACCGGAGGCTTCTCCGACGCCCGCCGCGCGCCGCTTCGCCGTGGAGCGGGATCGCCGTGCGCCGGCATGGATCGGCGCTGCGCACACCCCGCTGCGACCAGCAGGACGACCAGCCATGCCGCCGGCTGCGCGCGCATCAGTTTCGCTCCAGCCAGGCCTTCCAGGCCCTGGCGTCGGCCGGCAATCGCCTGCCGCTGATTTCCTGCAGTGCGCGCAGGGCAAGCCCCGAGACAACCTCGGCCCCCGCCGAACCCCACCTGATCGCGCGCGACTCTTCAAGCAGGGCCACCAGTGACTCCAGCGCGACCCTGCCTTCGGCCTTGCCGCGGCGCGCCCGCGCCACCGCCAGGGAGGCGCCGAAGTCTGTTGCCGGATCGCCCGAGGAACAGAGCCGCAGGAGTTTCCCGACCACCGCGCGTTCGAGCCCCGCGCCGCGCAAGGCCAGCAGCGCTGCGGTCTCGCAGGCCGCGCGGCGGACGTCGGCATCGGTCGCGTCCAGCGCGGCCGGCAGCACCTTCTCGGCGGCACCCGGGGCGGCCCCGGCCAGGGCCAGCAGCGCGGCCGCGCGCACCCCGCCGGCAACCCGGGCCGCGCCACCCGAGGCCAGTTTCTTCACCCTGCGGAAGTCCTCCGCCTCCAGGCGCCCCGTCGCGGCCAGACGGCCAATGGCTTCGGCCGCCGCGCGGCGCAGCGATTCGTTGCGCGCCGATAGCGCCGCGGTGAGCGGTCCCGAAGCGGCCGCGAATTTCCGCGCCCCCAGCGCCCGCGCGGCGGCGGCGGCCACACCGGCGCTGCGGTCCGAGAGCGCCGAGAGCAGCGGCGCCTGCGCGACCGGTCCCCCGAAGGCGCCCAGGGCCTGGGCCGCAGCCCGGCGACAGTGCGCGGAGGCGTCGCCGCTCAGCGCCGCGCAGAGCGCGGGTTCGGCGTCACTGTTCCCGAGGCGTGCCAGGGCGCCAGCGCTTTCGGCGCGCACCCAGGCGCTGGAATCGTTGCGCAGGGCATCGACCAGGAAGGGCACCGCCGCCAGGCAGTCGCGCCGGCCCAGGCGCTCGGCGGCAACGCGACGTGCGGCGGCCATGCCCGCGGAACGCAGTTGCTCGAGAAGGGCACGATCATGCCGGTCGAGATGGGGGGGCGGCGGGGCGGTCTTCAGCGGCACCGCAGGTATCCTGATCCGCCTGCCGACGAACAGCCGGCGCGGATCGACCCCCGGGTTGGCCCTGGCGATGCGCCCGGCGGCACCCGGGTCACCGTAGTATTTGCGCGCGATCGTGACCAGCGTGTCGCCCCGGGCAACGACGTGAGTCAGGTCCGAGCGGGCCTCGGCGACGGCCACCGCGGCGCGGCGCTTCTTCCACCAGAGCGCGAATCGCCGGTTGCCGGCGGAAAGCCTGCCGACGCAGCCGTCCAGACCGGCGATCGCGCGCCGGCGCAGATCCGCCGACAGCGAGGAGCGGTCCAGCGCGGCCATCTTGAACACCGCTTCGAACTCCAGGCCGGCCTTGCCGACCAGCTCGGACTCAAGCTTGCCGTCCGCGCGCACCGCCGACTCGAGGCAGGCGGCGCCGAGCCAGTAGCGGGCACGGATGTTGCCGGGGTCCAGGCGCGCGGCACGCCGCAACGCAACCAGCGCCTCGCGCACGTCGGCGGCAGTGCCCAGCTCCAGCCTGAGGCGACCCAGGTCGGCAAGAACCGAAGCCCGGCGCCGGCGCTCGGCCGAACCGCCGGCAGCCGGCTCGGCCCCGGGCGCGGCGGCACTTCCGGCGAGCGCGAGGCCTGCCAGGAAGGCGGCCAGAAGTGTGAAGCGACGTTTCTCGGTCATCTGGAAATGGACGCCCCGGCACGGTCGGGCTTCGCCGAACAAATACCATTGTGTCCGGCCTGCACGGCGCGATGATAGGCGGGCTCTTCGCAAGTGTCAAGAATACGGCCACCTGGGAGCCCGACAAGCGCCTGCTTCGCCCCGCGAAAGCAGTGACCGGGGGACACTCCGGATTGTAAGTAATGACGCTGATGAGCCTTGGGGACCGAGTGGACCCCGCCGGGGGAGATCGATGCGAGCCTGCACCCTACTGAACCTGATTGTCTTCGCGGTGGCCGGAGCCGCAGGCGGCGGCGCCCGCGCCGCGGTCTACGACGAAGTCTACATGAAGACCGGCAAGGAGTACAAGGACGGGCTGAACATCCCCTGCCGGATTCGCGAGGTCAAGGACGACAAGCTCTGGGTAATCGTCCTCGACGGGGGCGAGCCCAAGGGCCCCATGAGCATCCCCCTTGAGCGCATCAAGCGCATCGAGTACGACCTCGACGGCCGCCGCGCGGAACTGCCCGCCGGCGACCACCTCGCGCGCTACAAGTTCGCGTTGTGGGAGCTCTCGCTGGGGCGCAAGAGCGAGGCGCGATTCGACCTCGAAGCCGTCGTCGGCAAGGTGGAAGTACCCCTTGACGCCTACCTGGTCCTGGCCACGCTGCAGGAGGAGGCCGGCGATCTCGAGCCCGCACTGATCAGCTACAAGGCCTACGTCACCGCCCGCCCCAAGGACCGCGAGAAGCTGCGCCGGGCCCGCAAGGCCATCCGGCGCCTCTCTGCCAGGGTACGCACGGCGCCCAAGGACCCGCCGGTGAATCCCAAGGATCCCCCCAAGGACCCGCCGGTGAATCCCAAGGATCCCCCCAAGGACCCGCCCAAGGATCCCCCCAAGTCCAAGGTCGACGAAGGCCTGGAGGTCTATCCCGGCGGCTGGCAGCGGGTGCCCTGGGCGGACGGAGCCACCATCGAGAAGATGCAGGACGAGGAAACCGGCAACCGCTTCCTGGCCGTGCACATGAGCGGCAAGGGCAAGGGCACCCACCGCAAGACCGGGGTCCAGCTGCAGGTAGGCCGGACCAAGCGCGCGGAGCTCAAGAGCTCCAAGCTGATGATGTACGTCTACAACCCGGTGAACCAGTCGCTGCCGATTTCGGTGGCCTTCCAGACCGGCAAATCCATGAATTACTACGAGTCGCGCACCACGCGCTTCAACCGGAAAGGCTGGCACACCCTGGTGCTGGACCTCAACGGCAGCGGATTCAAGTCGGCCGAGACCAACTGGGGCTACCGCACCCCGATCAAGGACAAGAATGACCTCAAGTGCCTGATCATCCTGCTCAACACCAGGCGCAAGATGACCGTCTACCTTGACTACATCAAGTTCAAGGACTAGCATACTCCCGCGATGACGATCTCGAGCCCCGGGCACGCCCGGCAAGACCTGCTTTGAGCAAGACTCCCTACTTCCGCAACACGGTGGCCGGAAGGCGCGCCGTGCTGGCCTGCCTTCAGCCGACCCGCCGGCACGAGTCCCCCCCGGCCGCCGAGGCGCCCCTCGCCGAACTCAAGCGCCTGGTCCAGAGCGCCGGCGCCACACCGGTCGCCGAGATACTCCAGCGCCGCGAGCACCCCACCGGCAGCCACTACCTGGGGCGCGGCAAGGTTGGTGAGCTCCAGAGCGCGGTGCGCGCGAACAAGGCGCGGGTCGTGATCTTCGACAACGACCTGACCCCGGTGCAGGGCCGCAACCTCGAAAAGGAAGTGGGCTGCCCGGTGATGGATCGCACCGAGCTGATCCTGGACATCTTCGCGACCCACGCCCGCACCAGGCAGGCCAAACTCCAGGTGGAACTCGCCGCCCTGGAGTATTTCCTGCCCCGCCTGCGGCGAATGTGGACGCACCTCGAGCGCCAGACCGGCGGGATCGGCGTGCGTGCCGGCGCCGGCGAGCGTCAGATCGAGGTCGACCGCCGCCTGATCGGCCGGCGAATCAGCGACGTGCGCGGCGAGCTCAAGAAGATCCGCGAGAGACGCAAGCAGCTGGTGGCTTCGCGCCGCGGGTTCGCTGCCAGCCTGGTGGGCTACACCAACGCCGGCAAGAGCACGCTGATGCGCGCCCTGACCGGGGCCGACGTGCTGGTCGAGGACCGGCTGTTCGCCACACTCGACACCCGCACTCGCGAAGCCCGTCTCGGCGGAGGGCTCTCGATGCTGCTCAGCGACACCATCGGCTTCGTGCGCAACCTGCCGCACCACCTGGTGGAGTCCTTCAGCGCGACACTGGAAGAGACCCGCGGCGCCGACGTGATCCTGCACGTCGTCGACATGTCCTCCCGCGCCTGGCACGAGGAAATGGAAACGGTGCGCACGGTGCTTGCCGATATCGGCGCGTGCGAGGTCCCCGTCCAGATCGTCTTCAACAAGATCGACCTGGTCGACGAGCCTGCGCTGCTGCGCCGCGCCGCGGCCGACTTCCCGGATTCGATCGCGATCTCCGCGCTGCGCGGTACCGGTCTCGACGAACTCAAGAATGTACTGGCCACCCGCATGCTGGCTGATGCCGAGGAACTCGAGATCCTGTTGCTGCCGCCGGATGGCAGGGCCTCGGCCTACCTGCGCCGCCACGGGAGAATCGAGGAGAGCCGCGCGGAGGGCACCGCGCTGCGCGTCCGCGCGCGGATCATCCCCGAGCGACTCGGCGCCCTGCAGCGAATGCCCGGCGTCGAGATTCTGGCGCGCGGAAACCACCCGGTTTAGCAGGTCGCCTTCAACGGCCTGCGGAGGACCAGATCACATTGTGCTCAACTGGAGAAACAGCTCCCTCGTAAGTTCCGATAATGTCGTTGTTTGTGTCGGACGCAGCGCCTTTCAGGATTCATCCCCTTGACAAGGCGGGTTTTGCGAGCCAGACTGTAGTTGATCAGGACTCAGGGGTGAGTCCGGAGTTGAACGGAAAGGATTCCGCCACTGACTTAGATTCCATAAAAAAAGCCCGCACCCGGCTAACCGTGGTGAACGTTCGCGGCGTGACCACGGAGAGCTTCCCGTCAGTGCGGGGCTTTTTTCTTGAGAATCTTTCCTGTGGCGCCTCCCTCTGCTTCCGGGAGCCGCCGCGCCTTTCCGAATCAGCCACCGGCCAACCCTGAGCGGCGCCTTCTTTGGTATCGGTCGTCGGGATCGGTGCTTTAGGAGGAAATGCCGGGATCGCGGCCCGTCAGGGAGACGGGCGCAGGGATGCAGGTCCTTCACGGACCGCAGGAAAGGAGGCCGATCGTGGCTATCACTCCAGCAAAGGGCAATTCTCAGGCTTTCAGTCAAATCGGGAAGTTCATGGAGGGCAGGACCGAAGGCGCCCGCCGGAACCGTCTCAAGCCCGAAGGCAAGGTCAACGTCCAGAAGCAGCAGGTGCGCTCCGCGAAGCCCACCCGCAAGCAGCAGATGAAGAAGGCCCAGAAGAGCTCCGACCAGCGGCGCGGCGGCAAAGTCGACGTTCGCGCCTGAGGGGCGGGAGGGAGTAGGAAATGGCTGACCTGCTTCAACTCAGCGGACTGGTTGCGGGAGGCGCAGCTCCGGAGAGCATCCGGCCGCCGCTCGCCACCGGCGCCGCGGGACAGGCCGGAGAGGTAGCCGCCCGCCCCACGGGAACCGACGCAGCAGAACGACCCGCACCCGCGGACCGAGTCGACGTCCGCCCGCCGGTGACCACCGACGTTCGCGCCGGAGAGGCCGAGGTTCGCCAGCGCGCGGTGACCGCCGCGCAAACGCGCGCCGACGCCCTCGAACAGCTGGGGGGACTCCTCCAGGACTTCAGGACCGGTCGAACCGGCGCCGTCGAGGACTTGCGCGCGGCGGTCGAGGCCAATGCCGGCAAGGCAGATGTCGGTCCGAACCTGGCCGAGTTGCTGATGAGGGTCGATCCCATCAGCGCGAGTGCCGTCGATCCCGGGCTGGTGGAGACCGCGATGGTCGAAACCGAGAACGCGCTGGCCGCGACCTACGGAGTGCTCGAGTTCGAGCGCCGTGGTCTCGCGGCCCAGCAGGTGGCCGTGGAGAACGAGAGTGCCGCACGCGTCGAACTGGAAACCGTTCAACGCGCCGCGGAGCTTCTCCGCGAGCAGGAACAGGCGGGGCAGCCCGTCGGACTGCTCGAGGCCCTGCGCGGACCGGCCATCAACCGCAACCGCGTCGTCGAGCTGCTGCTCCAGTAGGCAAGATCCAGGCGAGGGTGCGGCGCGGGACCTCCGGGGCCACTTCTCCCGGCGTCCCGTGCCTGAAGGGTGGAGCAGTTGAACAGGAGACCGCGGAAGAGGGCTCCTGTTCTGCCGAACTGAATCGGTATCTGCTGCTCAACCGCTCAACTCTCTCCTGCTCTGGGAGGCCGTCTCAGACAACCTCCCCGGAGGAACGGACGTGACCGCGCTGCACGGCATATCGTCGGCGAAACTCGCGGACGTCTTCGACCGGGCCCTCAGGACCCGCGCCGAAAGACGAACCGCGCGGGAAGCCGCGCCGGATCCCGAAGTGCCCGAGCACGAGCCCATGCCGGTTTCCAAGCCGATGGGCGAGAGCGGGGCGTCGGTCCGCTCGGTGGATCGTCAAAACAGCTTCGTGCGCATGTTCCTGATGGAGGCCAGTCACCTGCCCGCCCAGATCCGGCGGGCGGGCGGCGCCCACCGCATCATCGGGCAGGACGTGACCTTCAAGGTCATGGTCCTGCCCGGCGGTTCACCCGTGGCGATTGCCGGCAGCGCCCGCACCGATCACCGTGCCCCGGACGGGCGCCGCGCGACCCAGCTGGAACTCGCCTACGTCTCGTTCCTGCGGCACTTCATCACCCACTCGGCGGCGCTGGTCTCGGGCGCGGGAACCCAGACCGCGCCACCGGTGGCCCGCAACACCGACTCGCTGCTCTCGGCGATACAGGTGATCGGCGATCGCCGCACGGTTGCCCGGACCAGCTCCGATCCGCTGGCCGCTCTGTTCCGGTCGGTCTCGCCGGGCGCGCTGAGCCCCATGGTCCGGGCGTTGGAGAACATCGGTACGGCGTTGGGATCCCTGGAGGTCAGCTTCGCGGGTCTCAGGGAACGGGAGACCTTCTCGGACGCGACAGCCACCAGTTCCTCGCCGCTGTTCCTCGGCGTTAGGGCCTCCCCAGGCGCTGAACCCGGCGAGCACCAGGTCGAGATACTCCGCGTGGCCCGGGGGCACGAAATCGCCTCGGACCAGGTGGCATCGGGGGCCATGGGGCTTTCCGGCAGTTTCCGGCTCAACGGCACCGAGGTTGCGGTCGAGGCCGGCGACGCGCTCTTCGACCTCGTCGCCGCGATCAACCTCGGCGAGGACACCGACGGCGACGGCCAACTCGACGCCGGCGAGGACACCGACGGTGACTTCCGGCTCGACGGCGGCACCCGCCAGCACGGGGTCGTGGCCAGCTTCTACGGGGACGTCCTCACGCTGCGGTCGCTGAACACCGAGGCCGGCGAGATCCAGGTCGAGGACGACGACGGGATCCTCGCGGCCATCGGCCTGATCGAACTCGACGACAACGGCGAGGTCGAATTCCGCAACGAGGTCTCGGCCGCGGGCGAGGCGGCCATCCGCGTCGACGGGACCGAGTTCCGCTCGGGCACCAACGTGTTCGCCGAAGCCATCGCCGGCGTGGAGCTGGAGGTCTTCGGTGAACCCGGCGAGGTGCTGTCCGTGGAGGTCTCCTCGGACAGTTCCGGAACCGTGGGCAGGGTCCGCGCCGCGGTGGACGAGTTCAACACCGCGATCCGCAAGATGAACGCTCTGCTGGACAGCGCCGGCGGGCTGCTCGCCGCCGACCCCGCGGCCACCCGGGTCCGCGCCGAACTGGTCAAGTCCGTGCTGACGCCGGTCGGGGGCCAGCCCGAGGATCTCGACGACTCCGGCGACGTGGGCCTCGAGCGCGCCGCGCGCAGCCGCGTGGGCATCTCCGAGGAGCAGCTGGGCGCCGCGACCCGCCGTGCAGCGGCCGACTCCCCGTTCAGCCGGGTGCACGGAGTCCCCTCGGTCTACAACTCGCTCTTCGAGCTGGGCATCACCGCGAGCGACGACGACACCCTTGAGCTCGACGAGGAACGTTTCGCAGAAGTCCTCGCCGAACGCCCCGGCGAAGTCGCCGCGCTCTTCGCCCGGGAGGGGGAGGGCGAGGCCGGAGGCCTCTCCGGGGGTATCGCCGTGCGCGTGCTGGACCGCCTGGACACCGCCCTGGGCCCCGACGGGTTGCTGGAGCTCAGGCAGAAGGCCATCGAGTCGGTCATCGGCCTGGACCTCGGCAGGAACTTCGCGGCTTCCGTGGGCCAGACCCAGCAGGCGCGACTGCTCGCCGGGATTCTGCCCTCGGGCACATCGTGACCGCGGCACCTCCCGCGCTGTTCGAAGTATTGCTGTGCCGGGGAGCAGCACTCGGGGAGGCGAACCCATGCGTACCTGTCTGTCACTGATTGCCGCCGCGGCGCTTTGCGTGGCGGCTGGCTGCGGGCCCAGGAAGTCGGAAGCCGGCAAGAAGCGGGCGAGCAATCCGCCGAAGCCCTCCAGGGTCCCGCCCGGGAAGACGAGCAAGGCGGCTCCCGAGGAGATGCCGCACTACCGCAAGGTCATCCACGACCTGGTCCACGAGCGGATTCCCGGCAGTCCCGTCAAGAAGGACGGCCTGGAAGCGGCGGCCGGCTGGAAGGCCGCCGGCTGGGAGGACGCCGCGACCTATAAGCGCCTGCGCGAGAAGAAGACAGGCCTGGTCATGTTCTTCCTGGGCACCGAGGGCGGCGAGAAGGGCAAGTGCGCCGCGGTGCTGACCCGCAACCTGTGCCTGGCGCCGAAGGGCAGCATCAAGGCCACGATCTTCAACTACGACTCGAAACCCGCCAAGGTCGCCTTCGCGCTGTGGTTCTCCAACGGCTGGGTCTACTACGAGAGCAAGCCCCGGACGCTCGAACCCGGCCGCTGGCAGCAGGTGGAGGTGGACCTCGCCGCCGGCGAATTCAAGACCGCCAGCACCAAGTGGAAGTACACCGCCCGGCTCTGGAAGCGCGAAGACACCAGGCAGATCGCGCTGCTGCTCTACCACCAGGGCCGGCCCGCGCGGCTGCTGGTAGACGGCATCACCGTCGACCAGGCCCCGCGGCCCAAGCCGGCTCGGAAGAAGGGACCGCCCCCGCCACGCGCCAGGAGGTCCGGGCCACCACCCAAGAACAGACCCGTCAGTAAGGGCGAGTAGAAGAGCTCTTCTTCTCACGCCAAGACGCCAGGAAACCCCATCTCTTGATGAGGTCTTCCTGGCGGCTCTGCGCCTTGGCGTGAGAACGGGTCTTGCCGTGTCAGTCCTCTGACCCGACCTGGAGTTCCCGGTCGGACAGGGCGGCGACCTCCACAACTTCAGCCAGTGCCGCGTCTTCCCGGCTGTAGAGTTCGCCGTTGACGACGTACCACTGGTCGTCGATCCGGCGCACCAGCTTCTTGAGGTGCAGCCCCAGCGTCCGCGGCGTGCAGATGTTGATCAGCCACGGCACCCACATCAGCACGCCCGAATACCTGCAGACCTTCAGAAGCGGGTGTCTCTCCTCGTCGATGCGCCAGTCCCACAGCGCGATCGACAGGCCGCAGGAGACCACTGCGAAGTCACCATCTCTATCGGTGACCTCGAAAGACGCGACGGTCACGATGCTCCACTGGGGAACTGAACGGTTGGAGGGCTTGACCAGCGCGCGCCAGTAGCGGCGAAAGCCGTCGAGGCGGTTGAACTCGTAGTGCCGCCCGAAGAGCCCGAAGTCCTCGATCTCCGGCTGCCGCCGGATGCGCCCGTCGCGCTCGCCGGGCACGAGGCACCCGTGCGCGTAACGGTAGCGCTCGGTGATCAGCGCCGACATGAACGCGCGCAGGCCGGCCTCCGGCGCCGTGCGCCCCCGCGGAGCCGGCACTTTCGTGTCCTGCGAGAAGAAGATACAGGCGGGGACCGCGATCAGCGCCGCCAGCATCGAGGCCAGCTTCCAGTAGATCCGCGGGACCTCGGCGACGAATCCGCAGGCGACCGCACCGCCGACGCAGATGACCAGCAACCCCAGAAAGAGCCAGGTCTTACCCCGCAACGGCCCGCCCTCTGTCTGTGGCAGGTCTTCGTAGTGCTCGCCGGCAAGCGCACGGGGCGGGCCTTCAGTGCGCTCACCGACCAGCGCCGCGCGTAGCGCACGTTCCTTCTCGATGAAGCGCTGACGCACAACACCCGCCTCAGGAACGTCCACCGGCCGCATCCCGCAGTGCGGGCAGAGCGCCTGATCCTCGCCCATTCCCTCGCCGCAGAAGGGGCAGGGCGATTCGGCGGGTGCTTCTTCCGAAGATATCAATCAGCCGACCCCGGGCTCCACCCCCGCCGCGCGGGCCTCGGTGGCGAGTTCGGAGTCGCTGAGCTTCGCGATGCGCACGGCTTCGGCGAGGACATCGCGGGCGTCTTCGGGTCCGCGGACCTCACCACAGACGACACACCACTGATCGTCGATGCGGCGCATCAGCTTGAGCATGGACTCCTGGAAGAACCGGTTCCGGCCTTGAGGGCTCTTCTCGAAACTCGACAGGTGCCACAAGAGGGCAATCCCGCGAGGCAAGAAGAGCAACAGCAGCATGTAGAGAGCTACGCTCTTGTCGGTCGCCTGTGCCTTGGTGGCCTGCAAGTCACAGCCCACCAGCGCGAAGTCCTCTTCGCGACCCTGTTCGTACCAGCCGCGCACACTCACCACCCGCCCCAAGACCGCGCGTTGATGGATGTAGGGCTTCCAGTAGGCGGCCAGTCCCGAGAACTCGCCAAAGGAGAAGGAGCGGTCCTCTTCGACACCGGGGACGTGGAAATCAGGTTGCAGCCTCGGGGGGAGCTCCGCCTCGCCAGGAACCAGGCAGGCCCATGCGTGCTGGAACCGTCCGGCGCGCATGGAAAGCAGGAAGGACTTCAGGCCACGGATCGGATCGCACCTGTCCTCCAGGTGTGGCACGCTGAAATCGTGAACCGCCATGACCACCGCGACCGCCAGGATCATTGCGCCTAGAAGCAGGCCCATGAGCAGCGTCAAGATGATCAAGGTGTCATCCTGGATCAGCTCGCGGGCGGCGATCACGGCCCCCACCGGAACCAGAACCGAGAGAACTGCCGTGATCGCCGTGCTCACGCGCAGTCGACGGCCGACCGGCACGGCGTCCCAGCGTCGCGCCTGCGGGCTCGACCTGCGAAAGGCGAGTTCCTTCGCGAGCAACCGTCCCCGGGCGGTGAACATCGCGGGCCCCGCCGACGGTCCCGCAGCCGCCGCGCCCCGCGGGCGTGCCTCGGGCACCGCCATCCCCGGCCGGGCCTCGACACCGTCGAACGCCGGAGCGCCCACGCCACCGCAGTGCGGACATTCAATACTCTGGCCCACGAACTCGTCGGCGACCGACATGAGCTGCTTGCAGAACCGGCAATTGCACTGGATGGACATAGTCAGTTCGTCATCAGCCCCGCCGCGCGCAACTCGGCGGCGAGTTCGGCACTGCCAGCCTGAGAAATGCACACAGAGAGGGTTGCCTCTGTCTTCCGGGTGTTGGCAATGAACGTCATCCCTTCATAGTCGACGACCCATGCGCACTCCAGCAACCAGTAGCTTCGGAGTGTGAGACATTGTGCTCCCCCGTCTCAACCTGCGCAAGCGCTATCTCGTTGCCCTTCACGCTCGAAAAGCCACCGCGGACAGGGGCTTCGTCGTTGGCAGGCAACTGCTCGGTGCTCTTGAATAACTCGTGGTAGCGGCCGAGGCGAGCGAGCACAGGGCTCCGGCCAGTACCATGCTGGCGATCGTGCGGAGCACAGTGCGGCCAGCTGACAGGACCCTTCGCACGGGCCACGCCTGCCCGCGAGAGTGCTTCGTTGAATGAGAAGGTCTTCCTGGCGGCTCTGCGCCTTGGCGTGAGAACGGGTCCTGCCGGGTCAACTCCCTGACCCGGGATTGCGGCCCGTCGCGGCCCGGGCCAGGCGGGCTGCGCCCAGGCAGGGCGAGGCGAATTCGGTACGCTGCAGCGGTCTGCCCAGGCGTCGCCGGATGCACTCGAGCCACGTCGTCGACCGGCTTCCGCCGCCGGCCACCAGCAGCTTGCGGTCTGCCGCCTGCGGGCCGAGCATCGCCAGCATGTTCGCGAGGCGTTCGGCCAGGCAGGTGAATACGGCGCGAGCCTTCTCGCCGCTGGTGGTCGCGGCCGAACCGCCCAGCCACCGCCCGCTACCGGCCGGGCCGTCGGCGACGAAGCACACGCCGCCGCAGTCTTCCGGCGCGTCCCCCGCGGCGCGGTCAAGGGCTTCCGGGCTGGCGCATTCGCGCAGCCGGCCCCGTGCCCAGTTGACGGTTCCCGCACCGCAGGTGTCCGCCGCCAGACGGTAGAAGCGCCCCCCGGGATACGGCCCGCGCATGGTGCCGGCGGCGGGCGGGGGAAGCTCGTCGCAGACCGCGTAGGCGACCTGCGCGGTGCCCAGGGTAACCAGCACGGCCCCCTCGCGTTGGAGTCGCGCGCCGCAGGCCCCCGCGGTCTGATCGTTGCCCGCGGCGATGACGGGAAGGCCCGGGGGCAACCCGAAATCAGCGGCCGAATCCACCGTGCGGCCGGCGACCGCGCCCAGTTCGACAACTGCCGGCAGGTTCTTCCGCCCGATTGAACATGCCCGGAGGGCCTGGTACCACCAGCCCTCGTGGACCATGGAGTAGAGCCCGCTCATCGCCGCCAGGTTGCGGTCGAGCACGGCCCTGCCCGTCAGGCGCACGACGAACCAGGTGGGAAGCATCAGGACCAGGTCGCGCCCGCGTACCAGGCCCCGGTTCGACTCCGCCTGAAGGAATGCCAGCTTGGACACCGCCAGGAGCGGCAGGCACTCGTGAACGCTGCAGTGGGCGGCGAAGTCGGGCAGCCCGGCGGCCGGGTTCCGACCCGCGCAGCGCTCGTCCCGCCAGGAGATGAAAGGGAGGCGCGCGCCCCCGTCGGGCGAACGCACGGTGAAGGTCTGTGCCTGCGAGGTCAGGGCAACGGCCGCGACCTCGGAAGCCTTCATGCCGGCGTTCGACAGGGCTTCGGCCACGCCGCTGCGAAAGGCCTCCTCCGCGTCCCGGACCGCGATCTCGACGCGACCCTCCCCGGCCGGAAGATAGCGAAGGTCCGCCTCGCCGGCTCCCCGCGGAGCCAGGTCGGGATCGAAGAGCATCGCCTTGAAGGTGCTGGAACCGAGGTCAACCGCCAGGATCGGGCCCGGCCGGCGCGGGCAACCGCTCATCGGCCGACGAGCCCGGGGGCGCTCGCAACGAGCCTGCCGCCCGCCCGCGCCGGGAACACGTCAGTCTTGCCTGCCGATCGGGATGCGGGGATCCCGGAACCGGTTGTCGGCGATCTCGCAGGGCGTCGAGAGCTCCAGCAGCAGGGCGGGGCCCAGGCCGGTGAAACTGTGCGGGCGCCCCGGCGCGACCGGCAGCACGTCTCCCGCGACCATCTCCGAGGTCTGCGTCCCGCAGCGCATCCGCACCCGGCCCCGGACCACGAAGAAGGTCTCGTGCTTGACGGAGTGACCGTGCTCGGGACACGACTGGCCGTCGAAAACGAAGAGGTACTTGCCGCAGTAGCCGGCCTCGGCCTCGTTGGCGATCCAGTACTCGATCAGCCCGGTCTTCTCGAACTCCCCGAGCCCGAAGTCCAGCACCAGCGGCTCGACCGGCGGCAGGGCAACCCCCCACTCCTCCGCCTGGCGGCGAAAGGCCTGCAGCGCGGTCTCGCGCCGCTGGCCGTGCAGGGCGATCTCCAGTGCCTTGTCCAGTTCGTCCATCACCGCTCCCCGACCAGGTCGCGTATTGCCAGGCAGAGGTCCGCGTCGCCGTCGGGCGGAACCTGGTCGGCCACCCCGAGCACGAACCGGCCCCGGCCCCAGACCTCCAGCACCTGCTTCACGTGACGGGCCACGTCGTCCCGGCCGAAGGGCGGTGCGAACATCACGCCGGGCATGCCCCCCCACAGGATCACGTCGGAACCTTCGGCGATCCGGGCGATCTCCTCCACGCTGGCGTCTCCGGCCGGTTGCGGGGTAAGCGCCTCGACCGCGTCGAAACCGGACTCGATCAGCTTGGGCAGCAGTCCCCGCACCGCTCCGTCAAGATGCACGGCACAACGCGTGCCGGCGGCGTGGAGCAGTTCCAGCCGCCGCCGGTGGACCGGCCCCAGGAACTCGTCGTAGAAGCCGGTGAGGTTCTGGCTGTCGAGGTTGTCCGGAAAGTGAACCAACGGCGGGGCCAGCCCGCACACGGCTTCCAGCACCGGCCGCTGCTGCTCCTCCATGAGCTCCAGGGCCCGGAGCACTTTGCCCGGGCAGTCCAGCAGCAGGTAAGTGGCGTTCTCTATGCCGGCCCACTCGTAGCAGAAGGCGCTCAGCGGGGAGCGCGGCAGCCCCAGGCAGGGCAACCCGTCGTACCGCGACCAGAGTTCGCGGCGCGCCTCGTAGTCCTCGAGGTTGCGCACCCCGAGGTGGCGATGCTCCAGGGCGCAGAGCATGACGTCCAGGTCCGCCTCGGTCCGGACCATGTGCCCGACCACCCCCTGGCAGCAGCTCTCGGGCATGAAGGCCGATTCCTCCCGGAGCGCACCGGCCGGGGTCTGCAGGGTGCGCACCGTGCGGTTGCCCCGCGACTCGACCGCGAGGTTCACCGGCGGGCGGTAGACCGTCTCGCCGACCCAGAACCTGTCGTAGTAGTAGTAGGGCATGACCCCCAGGTCGCGGTGCAGCCGGAGGTAGCCCTCCTCGGTCCCCCATGATGCATCGGCGCTGCCGTCCTGACGACGGGCGGCGATCCAGTAGCTGAGGTCGGCGGTCCAGACCACGCCTTCCGGCTTCTCGCCGTTCAGCAGCCGCATGAATCGGTCCAGCATTCGCTCGGATCCCTTCTGCAGCACGAGCCCGGCAGGCTCAGACCGCCTCCACGCCGATGCGCTCCAGCCACTCGCGGGCCCAGGCCTGCTTCTGGCGGGCCTCGAAGCGGTACCAGGCGGCGTTGAGGTCCGGATAGGTCTTGAGCAGTTCGTGAAAGCGCTTGCCGCCGTCGCGCAGCGTGACCGCCTCGGCGAACTTCTGGAGCAGCCCGTCGGTCTTGATGGCGCGAACGAAGCGCACGCGCATCTCGCCCATTTTGATCCAGGTGCCCTCCGGAATGCGCGCGAACCGCTTGCCCTGGGGATCGCGCACCGCGGACCTGGCCAGCGGCGCGTCGTCCAGGATCCACTCCGGCAGGTCGGTATCCTCGAGCCGGTAACCCTTGCGCACGGCCTCGATAAGCACCACGCTGAGGGTGATCACCTCACCGGTCTCGAGATCCAGGAAGTGATCGGTCTCGGACCGGTCCAGGTGGTCTATCGCCGCGGCGACCTCGTCGAGGTCGATGCGCAGCGACTTCAGCGATTCCCGGCCATCCGACTCACCCATTCCCGGACCCTCTCGATGCCGTTCTCAAGCGTGACTTCCGGTTCCCAGCCAAGCAGCACCTCCGCGCGCGAGTAGTCGCACTGCAGCTTCATGATCTCGCTCTGGGGATGAATGTGCGCGACGTGCCTGATGCGATCCGCATCGCGGCAGATCAGCGCGGCGAGATCGTTGACGGTCACGTCCTGCCCGCTGCCGGCGTTGAGGATCTGCCCGCGCGCCTTCGAGCTGAAAGCGGCCTCGACCACGAAACGCGCGCAGTCGGTGGCGAAGAGCAGATCGCGGGTCTGCTCTCCGCTGCCATATATGTTGAGATCTTCGCCCGAAAGGTCCCGTTGCACGAAGATGCTGACTACGCCGCCCTCGCCATCGGTGCGCTGGAACGGCCCGTAGGTGTTGAAAGGCCGCACCACCACCGTGGGCAGGTCGTAGGCCTGGTAGTAGGCCTGGGTCAGCGCCTCGCCGGCGAGTTTGGCGGCGGCGTAGGGGCTGGCCGGATAGGTGGGCGAAGCTTCACTGATGGCCCGGTCCCCGGCGCGGGCGTAGACCATGCAGGTGCTCATGAAGAGCATGCCGATCGAGCGCGCGCGGCAGAGCTCCAACAGGCCGAAAGTGCCGACCACGTCGGAGTCGAAAGTGTCGGCGGGATCGTCGATCGAGGCCTGCACGTTTATGCGCGCGGCCAGGTGCATCACGTAATCGACCCCGCGGTCGAGCAGCGCGCCGACCAGGCGCGAGTCGCGCACGTCGCCGACCACGAACTCCCTGAAGTTCGCGTGGCCTGCGAACTCCCCGAGATTGGCCTCGCTGCCGCTGGAGAGATCGTCGAGGACCGTGACCTCGACCGAGCGATCCAGCAGCTCGGCCACCACCCAGCGGCCGATGAAGCCCGCACCCCCGGTCACCAGTACGCGCAATTCGCGGCTCCCCTAATCGGCCGAGGCCAGGCCCGCGCGGCGTATGAAGGCGCGGACATCCCTGAGCGGCAGCTGCTTCTGGGCGCCGGAGTTGTAGCCCTGCATCCTGCAGGGCTTGCCGCGATGGGTCTTCTCGTAGTCGCCGACCTGCCGGAACATGTGGGTCGGCTTTATGATGTAGTCGTCGCGAGTCTCAATGGTCCGCGGCGATTCCTCATCCGTCACTATCTGTTCGTGGAGCGTCTCGCCGGGCCGCGGGCCGATGACCCTGGTGCCGATCCCGGAGGCCTTGCGACCGACGGCCGGCGCGTACTCGGCGATCAGGGCCTTCACCAGGGTGCCCAGCAGCGTGGCCGGCATCTTGCGCACGAAGACCTCGCCGCCGATCGCGGAGGTCATCGCGTCGAAGCAAAGGTCCACGGCCTCGTCGATAGCCATCACGAAGCGGGTCATCTCCGGGTCGGTGACCGTGACCGGCCCGCCCCCGGCGATCTGCTCGCGGAAGAGCGGCAGCACCGACCCCCGCGAGCCCAGCACGTTGCCGAAGCGCACGGAGCTGAAGACCGTCCGCGCCCTGGCCTGCATGTAGTTGCCGGAGATGATGATCTTCTCGCCCATCAGCTTGCTGGCACCCATGGTGTTGTTGGGATTGGCGGCCTTGTCGGTCGAGAGGTTCACGACCCGCCTGACGCCGCGCTCCAGGGCGGCCTCCACCAGGTTCTGGACCCCGAGGATGTTGGTCTTGACCGCCTCGGCGGGGTTGTACTCGCAGCTGGGCACGTGCTTGAGAGCGGCGGTGTGGAACACGTAGTCCACGCCGTCGAGCGCCCGCGAGAGCCGCCGCCGGTCGCGCACGTCGCCGATCAGGAAGCGCAGGCGCGGGGCACCTCCGCGGCGGCGCTTGCGCTCGAGGGCGCGCTCGGACCCGAAGCGCTCGAGCATGTGCGCGACCTCGAACTGCTTGCTCTCGTCGCGGCTGAAGACGCGGACCACCGCCGCGCCCTCGCGCTCGAGCAGGCGCCGCACGATGGCCAGGCCCACCGTCCCGGTGCCCCCGGTGACAAGTACTCGCCTGTCCCTGAAGAAACCGCCTCCAGAAGTCTTCTTGCGCGCGCGCCTGGCAGCCATCAGTCGCTCCCTTCGGTTCCATAGTATTGGTGCCCGAGGCGTTCAGGTCAAGCGCTGCCCGGCAGGCCATTGAAAGACGGCCTGCCGGTGCAGGAGAGCAGCCTGTCGGTTGGGCAGCAGACACCGAGCGCCGCTCACTCGCGTTCGCCGGGCACGATGACCCACTCATTGACATCCGGCAGCCGCCCCGCTACAGTCCAGATCATGGACAATCGGCGCCGGCTGGTGTGGAGTTGTATACTGCTATGCGCCGTGCTGGTCTTCGGCACGGCCGGTTACCTGATCCTGACCGGCAAGTCCCTCTGGAAATGCTTCTACATGACGGCCATCACCATCACCACGGTCGGATACCAGGACGTGCTCAACGTCAGCGACGAGCCGGCCGGGGCGATCTTCACGGTCCTGCTCCTGTTCCTGGGACTGGGCGTGCTGCTCTACACGGTCAGCGCAGCCACCGCTTTCGTGGTCGAAGGCGACCTCACCCAGGCCCTGCGGAGGCGCAAGATGGAAAAGCGTATCGAGGGAATGAGCGAACACTACATCGTCTGCGGTGCCGGCGAAACCGGCATGCGCGCGGTGAACGAACTGATTGCCACCGGGAGATCGGTGGTAATCATCGACAAGGACCCCCGGCGCATAGCCCGCCTGGGCCGCGACTGCCCGGACGTGCCTCACCTGCACGCCGACGCCTCCGAAGACGAGGTACTGATCTCCGCGGGAATCGAGCGCGCCAGCGGTCTGGTCTCCGCGCTGGCCGAGGACAAGGACAACCTCTTCGTGGCGCTGACCGCCCGGCGCATCGCGCCCCGAATCCGCATCGTGGCCCGCGCGGTCGAGGAACGAACCGTGCCCAAGCTCAGGACCGCCGGAGCCGACGCGGTAGTCAGCCCCAACCAGATCGGCGGGCTGCGCATGGCCTCCGAACTGGTGCGTCCCGGAACCGTCAATTTCCTCGACACCATGCTGCGCGGTGCGGGCCCCGCGGTTCGCTTCGAGGACGTGACCATCGACGCCGGTTCGGACCTTGGCGGCAAGACCCTGGCCGAGGCCAACATCACCGGCGAGGCCGAAGTCCTGGTGGTCGCGGTTCGCCCCCCCAACCAGGAACGGTTCCGTTACGGCCCTCCGGCCTCGACCCGGCTGGAGATCGGCATGACCCTGGTGCTGCTGGGCCGCAGCGAGGAAGTCCTGGGCCTTTACAAGAAGCACGGCCTGACTTCTCCCGGCAGGGAGGCGTAGGTTCATGGCCAGCCGCAACCTGACCGTCTTTATCGCCGACCTCAAGGGCTTCACGCCCAGGACCGCCTCGAGCTCGCGCCAGGAGCTCAACACGCTCCTGAGCCGCTTCCGCAAGCTGATCACCCCGGTGATCGAGCGCTGCGGCGGTCACGTGGTCAAGGAACTCGGCGACGCCTTCATGGTCACCTTCGAGAGCCCCACCAACGCGGTGGCCGCCGGCGCTCTGCTGCAGCGCCTGCTCGGCGACCGCAACGCCGGGGTGGTTGACGAGGAACGCATCGACGTCCGCGTGGCGATCCACTGCGGCGAGGTGGAGGTCTCGGCCAACGACATCATCGGCGACGCGGTCAACGTGGCCAGCCGGGTCGAGGGCGTGGCCGAGGTCGGCGAAGTTTACTTCACCGAGGCGGTCTTCCTGACCATGAACCGCAGCGAGGTACCCAGCGCCGAGGTCGGCGAACGGGTGCTCAAGGGCATCGAGAAACCGGTCAAGCTCTACCGCGTTCTTCAAGATCCTGCCGACGAGCGCTACCTGCGGTTGCTGGCCGGCCAGCCCCTGGAGGGGGCGGAGTCCCGGAGCAGACGCCGCTCGAGACTGATCGTCGGGCTGATCGTCTTGCTGCTGCTGACCATCGGCGGTCTGGCCCTTACTGCCTGGTACATCTATGACCTGCCGCTCACGCGGGCCCGCGCGCTTATGGAACAGGGGCACCACGCCGAGGCGGTGGATTCCCTGACCCGGGCCTACGACAGGAAGGTGCCCGACCCCCAGGCGCTGAAGCTGATCGCCGAGGCCGCCGGCAAGGCCATCGACGCGCGCATCGCCAGGAACGACTTCGCCGGGGCGCGGGAACTGGCCCTCAGGTGGTGCGAGCGATGGAGTTCCCTGCGCGAACTGCCCGTCAAGGTTGCCCTGGCCGAGGCCAGGCACCTCTCCGCCAGCGGGCAGCACCAGGACGCCGCCAACGCGCTGCGGACCGCCGCGGAGCAGTACGACGACTGGCGCCTGCACCTGCAGCTCTCGCGGCTCCACGCCCGCAACGACGTCTACCTGCTGCGCAAGGGCAAGCCGCGGCACTGGGGCAAGTACGACACCGCCGTGGAGGAGATCGGCCAGACCATCCGCCTGCTGCCGCCCGGCAAGCCGCTGCCGAAGGAAGTGAAGGAAGAGCTCTGGAAGCGTTTCAGGGACCAGCCGGTGGGGTTCGGGCGCATCACCAGCGTCCATCACTACATGATCAAGGTCCGCGAGATGGCCGCCAGGCACCTGCTGCCCGAGTACCGCGGGCAGATGGTGGCGGCCTGCGCGGCCGAGGCGCCCAAGCTGCGGGAGAACAGCTTCGCAGTGCTCTCCGCCGCCGGGGACCTGAAAGGCGTGGACGTCCTGGCCTACCACGCCTGGACCGCCGGGAGCAAGGGATCACCGGTCAAGACCCGCGCGGCTTCGGCCGCGTACGTCAAGGCCAACGCGAAGAACGACGCCGAGAAGCAACGAGTCGCCGGGATACTCAAAAAACTCAAGGCGGAGCTGGACGCCAGGCGGTACACCGACCGCAAGGTGCTGGCCACCATCGCCGAAGTGCTCACGGCCCTGGGCCTCGCCGAGTAGGAGATCCTCCCGTGAACGAACTCAAGGTCGCGGTGGTCGGCGCGGGCCTGATAGGCGAGGTCCACGCCCGGGCCTACGCCGAACACCCCGGATGCCGCCTGACCTGGGTCTGCGACCGCGACGCGCGGCGCGCCCGCAAGATGGCCCGGGCCCACGACTGCCTGGCGACCACCAGGCTCTCCGACCTGGCCCGCGACCCGGAACTCGACGCCGCCAGCGTGGCCACGCCGGACTTCGCCCACAAGGCCGCGGTGATGGCACTGCTCGGCGGCGGCAAACACGTGCTCTGCGAGAAGCCGCTGGCCACCAACTCCCGCGACGCCGCGGCGATGGTCCGCGCGGCGCGCCGGAAGAAACTGGTGCTGATGGTCGACTTCCAGAACCGCTGGAGCCCGCTCTTTCTCGAGGCCAGGAAGCGCATCGACGCCGGCGAGCTCGGCGACCTGGTCTGCGGCTACGCGCGCCTTTCGAACACGCTTTTCGTCCCGCTGAAGATGCTCGCCTGGGCCTCCAGGAGCGGCCCGGAGTGGTTTTTGCTGCCCCACGTGCTGGACCTGGTGCGCTGGCTCACCGGGCGCAAGCCGATCGCCGAAGTGCGCGCCTTCGGCAGGAAGAAGATCCTCAAGTCCAGGGGCGTGGACGCCTTCGACGCGGTGCAGACCTCCGTTCGCTTCCGCGACGGGTCCTTCTGCACCTTCGAGAACTCCTGGGTCATGCCCGAGGCCTGGCCCACGCTGATCGACTTCCGCGTGAGCCTGCAGGGCTCGCGCGGCAAGATCGAGATCGAGGGCGGCGACCAGGGTCTGAGCGTCACCGGGCCGAAGAACCACGCCACGCCCTTCGTCCTCGCGGAGCAGAACGCCTTCGGGCGGCGCACGGGGTTCTTCGCCCAGCCGGTCCTGCACTTCGCCGACGCCCTGCTCGCCGGGCGCGAGCCGGAGTGCCCCGGCGAGGACGGCCTGGTCGCCACCCGGGTGGTCGAGGCCGCCGTGAAGTCGATTCGCAGCGGCAGGCCGGTAAAGCTCTCTTCCTAGAACCCGTCCCGGAAGCGAATCTCCTCGCGCTGGAGGCGCTGCCAGGCGCTTCCCCCGCTTCTTGCGCTCCGGCAACCCGATCGCAACGCCGGACCCGAACCCGACTCACCCGCACCAAACCCGGAGACAGCGAGTTGATCCGTGCGTTAACGACCGCCAAGCCTGCGGCCAACGGGAAACTCTGCGTCTGTTAGCCGAAACTCAATAGACCCGCGCCATTCTGCAGGTGATGCACGTGTGCACGCCGCCGAGAGGGGCAGTCAACAGGCGGGCGCCGGCGCCTCGATGGAGTAAGAAAGGAGGTGAGGGGAAAGAGGCCGAGAGATCTATGGGAACAGAGCTGGGCAGACGAAGAGAACGACAACCAAGTGGAGGATCCGCCAGTGTCGAGAAAGATCGCCCGAAGAAGAAACTTCTATCTGGTCATTTCCGGTTGCGTGATGGCCGCACTCCTCGCGCTGCTGGCCAACGCGCAATCCAACGAGAACGGCAAGCCCGCGTGCTTCAGAGTGCGCAACCCCAAGAACATCATCGTGCTGATTTCGGATGGCTGCGGATACGACCACGTGGACGCCGCCAGCCTCTATCAGTACGGCAAGACCGGGACTCAGATCTACGAGAAGTTCCCGGTCAGGGTGGGAATGAGCACCTACTCCTCGGGACAGGGCTACGATCCCAAGGATGCCTGGAAGTACTGGAACTATGTCAACGTGCAGTACACCGATTCCGCTGCGGCGGCAACGGCCATGTCCACGGCGGTCAAGACCTACGGCGGGGCGGTCGGGGTCGACGACGACCTCCAGAAGCTGCAGCATGCCTTCGAGCTCGCCGAGCAGAAGGGCAAGTCCACCGGCGTGGTGAGCAGCGTGGAGTGGGCTCACGCCACCCCCGCCGCCTACGTGGCGCACAACGTCAGCCGCAACAACTACGAAGACATCGGCAAGGAGATGATCAACGACAGCACCGTCGACGTGATCATGGGCTGCGGGCACCCGCTGTTCGATCGCGACGGCAATCCCGTGGCCACCCCCAACACCTACAAGTACGTAGGCGGTGAAGCCACCTGGAACGCGCTGGTGGCCGGAACCGCCGGCGGCGACGCCGACGGCGACGGAGTCGCCGATCCCTGGAAGCTGGTCCAGACCCGCGCCGATTTCCAGGCGCTGGCCAGCGGCGCGACCCCCAAGCGCGTCTGCGGCGTACCCCAGGTCTATCAGACGCTCCAGCAGGGCCGTGCCGGAGACGGTCATGCCGCGCCCTACGTAGTGCCGCTGATCGCCACGGTGCCCACGCTCGAGGAGATGACCAAGGCGGCACTGAACGTGCTGGACAACAACGGCAAGGGCTTCTGCCTGATGGTCGAAGGCGGCGCCATCGACTGGGCCAGCCACGCCAATCAGAGTGGCCGCATGATCGAGGAGGAAATCGACTTCAACAAGACGGTCGAAGCGGTCTGCGCCTGGGTGAAGAAGAACGGCGGTTGGAAGGAGACCCTGGTGGTGGTCACCGGCGACCACGAGTGCGGGTACCTCAGCGGCCCGGGCTCGGGACTGGTAAACGGCAAACCCGTCTGGAAGCCGCTGGTCAACAACGGAGCCGGCAACCTGCCGGGCATGCAGTGGAACAGCGGCAGCCACACCAACGCGCTGATCCCCTTCTACGCCAAGGGCAACGGAGCGCTGCTGCTGCGCGCCCGCGCCCGCAAGCTGGACCCTGTTCGTGGCCGTTACCTGGACAACACCGACCTGGCCAAGGTCATGCTTTCTCTGCTCAAGTAGCCACGACTGACCGGCCGCCTGCAGCGGCCTCATGGATGGAGGGGGCGCCTGCGGGTGCCCCCTCTGTTTCGCCGGATCCGGAATGAGGAAAGGAACCGGGGGAACAGGGGTAGTCCCCGGCTCCCGTCAGTCCCTGATCTCGATCTCCACCAGGTCGTTGAGAATCATCCTGAATATCTCGCCGATCTTGGGGTTGGTCACCAGCTTGAGCTTGCGCTGGGCATCATGGGCGATGACCTTGGTCTTGGCCACCTCGCCGATCAGGCAGCTCTGGATGGTCCTGACCTGCATGAAATCGATAACCATTGCGGGCTGGCCGGTGTCCAGCAGCTTGGTACAGGCCTCCTCGAACTCCCCGGCCAGGGGAATCTCCATGTGCGCCTCGTTGGCGGTCAGCGTGGCGACCTGGCCCTCGACATCCAGCGAGACCGGGAATCTTTCGGGAGACATAGACACCTTCCTTCAGTCAGCCTGTGCGTCGCGGATATCTTAGCCCGTCTGCGGACCGGTATCAACCGAGACCGGCGGAGCCGTTAGGGGAGAGGTGAAAGGTGAAAGGAGACCGCAGGAGAGCTCCGGCTTGTCGTCCGATTGCTCTTCTTCTTCATGCAAGCAATCCACAGCTCTCCTCTCTCCCTTCACCTCTCTCCTGCTCCAGCAGGTCGTCTTCATACGACCTGCTAGACGTTGTCCCAGTCACCACAGTCCGGGCAGAGCTCGAAGCCGTCGAACTTCCTGTCGTGCTGCTCGAGACGAAGCCCGGCGATGCGGCCGGATGTCCAGAGTTCCTCGACGCTCTTCCCGGCGACGTTGCCCGCCGGCGAGGCGGCCTTGAAGTCCATGCGACAGACCGGCACGGTACCGTCGGCGAGGATCACCAGCTCCTTCATCAGCCGGCGGCAGCCGGTTCTCTCCGCGAGGGTAAGGTGCACGGTGGCCCGGTCCTCGCACTGACCGCAGTAGGTGCTGAACGGTCGGATCAGCGGCCAGGCGGCCTTCTCGCTCCAGCGGTCCCAGAAGTCGATGAGCTCGCCCTCGATCTCCACGCGCTTCTCGATCTCCACGGTGAGGAAAGGCCAGAGCCGGCCGGTCTCCTTCTGGAGCTCGAGGAACCTCTCGAGGTTGGCGGCAACCGCTTCGAAATCCTCGCGGCCGGTGAGCGCCCTGTAGGTCTCGGCGGTGTTGGCCGCCAGGCGAGCGCTGACCACGTCGACGTCGCACTCCAGCAGCTGCCCGGCCTTCTCCTCGTCGAGGAGCACCCCGGTGGTGTCCAGGTGCAGGCCGTAGATGCCCTTCTCGCGCGCGAGCTTGAGGAGATCGAAGACTTCCGGATGGGCCAGCGGGTCGCCCCAGCCGCCGAGCGTCAGCAGTACGTCATCATATGCCGCGAGATCGTCGAGGATCTTCGCGAAGAGATCGCGGGTCATGTTGCGCTCGGGCATCTCCCGGGCGAACGGCGTCTGCGCGAAGGGAACCCTTCCCGACGTGGTCAGTTCCACCTCGACCAAGCGCGGCAGGCGCCCGGCGTATAGCGCGGCGTCGCCGGTGACGATTCCTGCCGCCTCCTCGGCGCCGGGCCCCAGCCCGTTCTCGCCGGGCGCGCGGCGCAGGACCTCCTCGAGCACCTCGCGCGAGCGCTGCGAGTCGAGCGACCCGCGGAACTCGCAGCGGCGCACGGCCACCGGCGCCAGCCAGTTCTCCGGCCGGTGCACCGGGTCCTGGCTGCCCTGGTCCGGCCGCCAGGCGCACAACCCGCCGTAGGTTATGTCCTGCTGGGACACGGAGTCGAGCCAGCCGGTCATGGCGAAGAGACCCGCGAAGCCGCCCGGCGCCTGGCAGCTGGCGGTGGGCAGGGGCGGCTGGCCCTCGGGCGCCCCGTGCTCGATGAGGCCGGCGAGCAATCCGGCGTCGGCCAGCACCGCTTCCGGGTAGACGAGGAGCACCGCGTCGCAGTTGAGCTCCCTCGCGGCGGCCAGCAGTGACGGGAAGTGTCCCGCGGCATCGACCTCCATCGATTGCATGATCCCCAGGCGCCAGCTGTCCTTGGACCACTTGCGCGAGCGGCGCAGGGGATCGCGGCGGGGGGTGTCGGGCTCGAGAACCTCGAGCACGCGAACTCCCGCCGCCTCGGCGCCGAGCAGTTCGCTGGCGGCCTCGCTCCCGCCGGGCTCGGTCAGCACCGAGATGCCTTCGAGTCCCGGCGTCCTGCGCACCCGCGCGACCGTGTGCTCCAGCACGCTGCGCTCGCCGAACCGCTCGCCGGCCCGGCTGGCCAGGCCCAGCGGACCAAGGTCGCGCAGTTCGAGACAGGCCCAGACCTTCAACTTTCCTCCTCCGACAGCTTCTGGCACTCGCGCCGGGTTTCGCGCAGCAGGGGCTCGAAGTACTCGACGCTCTTGACTATCTGCCTGACCAGCTTGTCGTCGCGCTCGAACTGCGCCTGCAGCTTGTCATCCCCGTCTGTTCCGGCCGCCGAGAGCGTGCGGTCGGTCCTGGCCGCCTCAAAGAAACCGCGCGGCGTAATAGTGTGGAGCATGCCCAAGACCTCGGGGTACTTCTTGGTGCGCTCTTCCATGTAGGTGAGAGTACGCAGGAAGCGCTCAACATCTTCGTTCTCGGCCAGCGCGCGTTCTACGCGTTTGTGGGTGCGCAGCTTCTGGTCGATGGCGGCCTTCACCTCCAGAAACTCCATGATGCGCTTCTCGAGGAGTTCGACGACCCTGGCCAGGCGCTCGCGGCTGAGCTCCCGGGGACCGGCGCCGGGTTCGGGGACTTCTCCCCGGGGGCACTCCTCGAGGAAGTCGACGAGCTTCATGATCTCGGCGCCTTCCTTGCGCGCGCCGCCCTCGGTGCAGTCCACGGTGCGGTGCGGTGCGTCCTTTATGGCGATCTCCATGTCGCGCAGGTAGTGGTAGAAGCTGCGTTCGGTGAAGACCTCGTTGCCGTCGATGTCCTCGACGGTCATCAACTGCTTGCGCCGGCGAATGAGGTGCTCGGTCTCGCGCATCTCGAGCGTATAGAAGCGGTTGCGTTCGTTCTGCCAGTCCTCGTGGATCGGCGTGCCGCCGACGTGGGTGATGTTGTGCGGGAAGGCCAGGTCCTGGCCCACGAAGGCCACCGGGTCGAGCCCCAGCATGCCCGCGGCCAGGAACGAGAAGTGGCCCACGTGCCCGCCGGACTGGTACCCGCCCATCGGCCGCGCCTCGGGCCCCAGGAAGAAGTCCAGCACCGGGTCGCCACAGAAGGCCTTGGGCCCGGGGTAGAAATCCACCGTGCCGTGGTACGCCGCGGCCACCGAAAGCAATCGGGTATCGACCTTCTCCGGCAGGGTCTCGAAGAACTTCTTGGTCTGCCCCTGGAAGTCGACGATGGTCGTGAAGTCCGGGACGATGCCCTTCTCGAGCAACGGCTTGAGCACCACGTCGCAGGCGATCAGCACCGCCTTGCCGCGCGCGTCGCGCAACCGGTCGATGTTCTTCCGGAGGCTGGGTCCCGCCGAAACCACGATGCCGGGCCGACCCTTGTAGATCTCGCGCAGCTCGGCGACCGACGGGCAGCCCACGTACATGGGCAGGTTCTGCATCTGGTTGAGGATCGACTTGCGCGCCAGGTTGAACTGGGTGCGCAGCGTAACCTCTCCGGAGAGCAGAAAGTCACGGATGGCCTTGCGGGCCTCCTGGTAGTATTCGGGGTCCAGCGCGGTGCTGGCCGCGTGGGCCAGGATGCGCATTGCGGTGGACATCAGGCTCTGCTGGCGCAAGCGCAGGATCTGGTAGACTTCCTTGCGATCGCGGCCCACCAGCCAGACCACGCGCTGGTCGGAGAAGACCGCGCGCAGGTCGCGCAGCTCGGCGGCCTTGCGCATCACCGCCGGGTCGCGCTCGAGGACCACCACCTCGGCCTCGCTGCTGGCCTGCTCCAGGAGTTCCTGGAGGTGATACCCCATCCCGAAACCCAGGACCAGGAAGCCCTGCAGCCCCTGGGGGTCGACATCGCCGACCAGCTTGCGGGCCTCCTTGCCCGGATCGTACTTGCTGTGCAGGGTGGTGGCGGTGCCGTCGTCGTGCTTGACCCGCAGCGTCCAGTCGCCGTCACGGGTCTCGATCTCCTCGGCGCCCGCAAGCTCGCCCGCCTCCCTGATCTGGACGCCCAGCATCGGGAAGACCGCTTCCAGACTGTTGAGGTTGCGTTCGAGCCAGCTCATCGGTTCGACGTTGGACCGGGAATCAGTCTTCCGCCATGCTCTTGACCATCTTGCCGAGTTCCTCGAGGCGCTCGGCGAGTTCGTATTCGGCGAGGTCGGCGGCCTCGACCGAGTCCTCGGCCTGCAGCGCGGGAGTCATCTCCTTCATCGCATCCGTAACCGCGGCGACACATTCCTGGAAGCCCTCCGGCGCGGGCACACCGGCGAAACTGGCGGCATTGACCATCGCGCCGACCAGCTGGCCGTAGACAGCTATCGCGTTCTGGAAGCGCTCCACGCTCTGGGCGCGGTCCCCCGTGCGGAGCAGGTCGGCAATATCGCGGAACTCGTCGGCCATCTGACCGAGCGCGCTGGCGGCCTCGCCGAGACCGTGGAGGCCCCACTCCCTGGCCGGCGCAGTGAGCAGTTCGACCTTGCCGAAGTCCGCCGCGGGAAGGGCGAGCGCCTGCTCCTCGCCGGCCGGCATGAGCTCCTCGCCGTCCAGCGTGATGGTGGTGACGGCCTTGCCCTCCGCGCCGATCTTCTCGTGCAGCGCGGCGAGCAGGTCGCCCAGGGTCGGCCCGATGCCCTCGGGAGCCTCAGCTGCCTGGCCGTCCAACAGTAGTTCCAAGCGGCACCTCCTGACGGGGGCATTCTTCACAAAAGCGACAGGCAGTCAAGGATTTGCGGCCCCGCGCACGTTCGCATCAGCCGGCAGCTTCGAGGGCCTTCCGGGCTTCCTCGACGTCGCGGGCAATCTGCGCGATGAGCGCCTCGTCCGAACTGAAGCGACGCTCTTCGCGCAGCTTCCTGATGAACTCCACCTCGACGACCTTCCCGTAGAGGTCCGCGCCGCCTTCCAGCAGGTGGGTCTCGACCAGCAGGTCGGAACGCAGACCGTCGGCGGGGAGATCGCCCCCCGTCGGTCGGAAGCCAACGTTGGTCACCGAGCGCAATCCGGATTCAGGAATCCGCAGCCCCGTCCTCTCTCCCGGAACTCCTCCGGGCGGGCCGGAGAGGCTCTCCAGGACGTAGGCCCAGGAGGCGTACACGCCCATGGGGGGGCGAACCTCGCGGTGCAGATCGAGATTCACCGTCGGGAATCCCAGCTTCCGCCCGCGCCCGCGCCCCGGAACCACCGTGCCCAACACGCCCACCGGCCGGCCCAGCAGGCACTCGGCGGCCGCGAGGTCCCCGCCGAGGATCGCGCGGCGCACCTCGCTGCTCGAAACCGTCTTCTGGCAGGCGACCACCGGTCCGACGTGGCGCACCTCGAAGCCGCCGGCTTCGCCGATACGCCTGAGCTCGTCGAAGCCCGCGGCCCCGCCACGGCCCAGCCGCGCGTCGTGGCCGAGTACCAGCCCCCTGGACGCGAAGCCCGCGACGAGATACTCCGCGGCGAACTCCCCGGCAGAGAGCGCCGCGAGTTCCGCAGAGAAGTCCACCTCCAGCAGCAGTTCGACGCCCAGGCGCTCGAGCAGCAGCGCGCGGTGCTCCGGGCTGGTGACCAGATCCGTACCCTCAGCCGTGCCCAGCACGCTGCGCGGCGGCCGGGTGAAGGCCATCGCCGCCGGCGTGCACCCGAGTTCCCGCGCCCACCCGGTCGCCTCGGCGATCACCGCGGCATGGCCCAGGTGCACGCCGTCGAACGTGCCCACGGTCACAACCGATCCCGCCGGCCGGGCAGACCTGAGTTCTTCCAGCGAGCGCACCAGCTTCACGCGGAGCGACTCCCTGCCCGCCGTTCGGCGCGGGCCATCAGGAACCTTCCGGGGCGCCCAGGGAACCGCTGCGCATCCTGGCGCGCCAGTCGCCCTGGCGCTCCAGGAAAGAAGTGAGGTTGGGCCTGTCAAGCAGGCCGTACTTGGCGCCCATGATCGTCACCACGCTGGCGGCGTTGGCCGAGGCCCAGGCCAGCGCCCGGGGAACGTCCTCGGGGTTGTCCAGCAGCGAGGCCACGAACGTGGACCCGAAGGCGTCACCCGCGCCCAGGCTGCAGACCGTCGGGACCTCGAATATCGGCATGATGTGGCGTGCCACCCCGTCGTAGCACTGCACGCCGCGCATGCCGTCGGAAACGCAGATGAGCCCCGGACAGTACTCACTGATACGCCGGAAGATCTCGTCGAGGTTCAGCGCCCAAGGTTCCATCAGCACCGCGCGGGTGGGGCAGGCCTGCACGCAGGCGTTACAGCGCACGCACCGGTCTTCGCCGACAACGCTGATCCTGTCGCCCTCGCGCAGGAATATCCCGGCCGGGCAGCTCTTGACGCACTCCCCGCAAAGCGTGCATTTCCCGGCGTCGACGTAACGCCGGAAATCGGTCGAGCCCACCAGCTTGATGGCCTCGTCGCGGTTGAGCAACAGCACGCTGGTGGCCGCGAGAACGTCCTTGAGACCCTCGAGCCCCTGGCGGAACTGCGAGGAACCCGGGTTGACCGCCAGTTTCACGCCCCTCTCGCGGCAGAAGTGCGCTATCCGGAGATAGAGCTCCGCGCTGCGGCCGTGCAGCGAACTGAGGTAGACCCAGCGTGCCGCGGCCAGCCGGTCCCAGTCGATCATCTCCGGCGACAGCATGGAGCTCGCGCCGCGGTAGGTCAGCACCGTGCGCTCGCCATCGAACGAACTGATGATCACCGAGTAACCGCTGCGCTCCGACTCGTGGCGACCGAGCATCCCGGTGTCGACCTTCAACTCCTCGAGTTCGGACTCGATCTCGCCCGCGGTGGGGTCCTTGCCCACGCAGGCGGCCGCGGCGACCTTGAAGCCCAGCGTGGCCATCGCCGCGGCGGCGTTGGTCGCCCCCCCCCCGGTGGTGAAGAAGATGTTGCTGACGTTCTGCTTCCCGCCGTGATCGAGGCAGAGATACGAGGTCGAGCCCTGCATCTCGCTGATCTCCATGATCCTGGCCAGGTCGGAGCGGACGAAGACGTCCCGTGTGGCGCTGCCGATCGTGACTACGTCGAATCGTGATGCGGCCATCGTGAACCTCCCGGGGCCCGCCCAGGGCCTCCGTGGCGATGATATCACCCTCCGGGTGGAGTGCAAATGGCCGGGACCGGCGTGCAAGATGGGCCGGGCGCAATATGCCGATTCCCCGGATTGGTGCCGGAAGCACTGCAGGTCGAGGTTGCGATTCGCGATATGTTATTGATAATGGGCCCGGAAGCCCGGGCCCTGGCACGTAAGGAGCAGGTTGCGGTGGCACACATACCCCGCGGAATGGTAGTCGAAGACGACCCGCGCATGCGGCGAATCGTGACCAAGGTACTGACCAGCTGCGGGATGATGGTCCGGGCGGCCTCGGACGGCGTCGACGCGCTCCAGGCCTTCAACCAGAGCCGCCAGGAACCCGACCTGATCTGCGCCGACATCAAGATGCCGAACATGGACGGCAGGGAATTCGCCAAGCGTCTGCGCCAGCAGGGCGTCGGCGTGCCGATCATCTTCGTGTCCGGTACCATCCAGCGAAGCGAGGAAGGATACCGCGAGAAGAGCCACATATACCTGGTGCCCAAACCCTTCAGCCCCGCGCGCCTTGCCGAGATCGTCAAGGAGATGCTGGACAAGCCCAAACCGACCCTCGGCCCGCGCCAGCCGCCACCGAGGCCCACCGATTCCGGCCGCCTGCCGCCCACCAGGCACGGCGCCACGAACGGCTACGACTCGGGCGAGTTCAAGCTGGATAAGGGTCAGACCTGATTCCGGTCTTCAGTCGACGACTTCGTAGTCGATCAACCCGTCGATCTTCATCCTGCCCAGGAATTTCTCGAGCACCGGACTGACCAGCACGCGCAGTACCCGGCCCTGTTGCACGGCGCGTGCGCAGGCCGCCGTCAGCGCGCCGATCTGCGGGCTGGCCACGTAGTCCAGCCTGCTGAGGTCGATGACCAGCTCGGGCTCATCGACCTTGAAGAGCTCGCGGCAGGCCAGCTCGAGCTCGCGCCCGTGAAAGGACATCTCACGCCTGGCGGTAAGCCGGCCGCCTTCGAGCGTCAGGTTGGGGAAATCGTTGTCCGCAGGCATAGCGCTCATTCTATCTGATCGGTCGGCGGCCGCAATCAGCGGTTCCAGTTGCCCTCCTTGTAGCGCTCGACCAGCAGCTCGCCGAACTCGCGGCAGCGCTCGGGCTGCTCGCCCGCAATGTTGTTGAGCTCGTCGGGATCCTCGACCAGGTCGTAGAGCTCACGGGTATCATTGTAGTTCTGGACGTACTTGTAGCGGTCGGTCCGCACGCAGCGGAAGTTGCGGAGCGCGGCCACTGTTTCGGTACGGTGCGAGTCACTCTGGCCACTCAGCACCGCGCCGAACGAGCGCGCGTCGATCCGCTCCTGGGACGGCAGCCCCGCCAGTTCGCAGATCGTGGGATTGAGGTCGGACATCTCCACGAGGGCGTCGCTGATGCGCCCGCTGGCGATGCCCGGACCGGCGGCGATCAGTGGCACGCGCATCGCGGCTTCGTAGGCGCAGCTCTTGTGGTAAAGGCCGTGATCGCCGAGCATCTCGCCGTGATCGCTGGAGTAGACGATGACGGTATTCTCGCCCATGCCGCGCTTCTCGAGCGCTTCGAGCATGCGCCCGATCTCGAAATCGATCAGCTCGGTCGAGGCGCAGTACTGCCGCCGCGTTTCGGCGATTTCCTCGGGCGTGCCGAGCTCCTGCCGCGCCCTGATCCACCCGGGTTTGCCGGCGGTCTCCGCGCTCACCGGCGCCGGCACGTCTGCGTTGCGGTAGCGCTCGGCGTATTCGGTCGGGGGATCGTAGGGATCGTGCGGGCCCACGAAGCTCACGAAGTAATGCCAGGGGAAGTCGTCGGCGACCTTCTCGATCCACTCGGCGGCCCGCCGCCCGACGTAGCTGTCGGCGAAGTCCTCGGTTGAGAGCACCGAGTCGTGCGCCGCCCCGATGCGCCAGCCCTTCTTGCGCCGGGCCATGTAGTCCTCGTGGAACTTCCCGTACAGCCCCTTCTTCTCGAGCATCAGACCGTAGGGGCCCTGCGGCTCCGGACTCTGCCCGGCGTGCATCTTGCCCTCGACCTCTGCGGGGTGGGTAAAGCCCCACCCGAAAACGCAGGGGCGGTCGCCGTCGCGACCGATGTAGCCCTCCGGCTTGGCCAAGTCCAGCTTGCCGACGCAGCCCACGCGATAGCCGGCATCGCGCAGTCGCTGGTAGTAGGTGGTGACGCTGCGCGGCAGGAAGCTCTGGTTATCGAGCGACCCCAGTCGCGCGGGCTGCAGTCCAGTGGCCAGGCCGATGCGCGCGGGAGTGCATACCGGCGCGTTCGAGCAGCATTGCGTAAAGCGCACCCCCTTTTCGGCCAGCCGGTCGAGGTTGGGGGTGTTGATGAACTCCGAGCCGGCGCACCTCATGTAGTCGTGGCGGTGCTGGTCGGACATGATGAAGAGGATGTTGGGTCGGGTCTTCTCGGCCACTGCAGTACCTCCCCGCGCTACCGATGCCGGTCAGATTCTAGCGCATCACGGTCGACTTCGACAACCCCCGCGCGATACTGTGGCTAACGTTTGTGAAACCAACCCCAACTTCGTCGCGAGCCTTGTCGAAAAGGCTCCCCCCGGGCCGACAAAGCTCGCGACAACGTTCACGACAAAGGGCTCCCCTGTCGATCCGTTGCGACGTGGACTCCGCCTCGCTTGAACCCTTTCCTCCGGCGGGTGGATAATCTCCCGGAACCGCTGCTCTCGGAGATCTCGATATGAAGAAGCGTCTGATCGCCGCCGAGAAGAACACCGTCGAACCTCTCAGGGCCGAGAATGCCGAGGTCGAGGCCGCCGCGGCGAAGGAACTGGTCGCCGGCGGCGAGAAGTACATGAAAGAGATCGCAACCACCTTCATGGAGCTTCCCGCCGACTAGAGTGCGGTCGTCCGCCGCGCTGAGCTACGCCTTCTGCGGCGTCGAGAAGATGGGCGAGCCACCGCTGCGCGGCACTCCCGGATACCTGCTGGTCCCCACTGCCGACGGCAAGTTCGAGAGCAACCCCAAGAAGACCGCGCCCTCCGACGCCGAGCTCAAGAAGCTCTGGACCGCGTTCTGGGAGAAGAACCGGGCAAGATACAAGTTCTCGCCGAAGGGAAAGTGACATACGCGCCCATTCGCAGTTTTCTCGCTCTAGTCTCTTGACATATCATAGTCACCATGACACACTGTGATAGACTCGCGAAAGGAGGTCGTCATGGCTGCCAGGAAGAAAACGGCGAAGAAGAAGACCGCCGAGCCCAACGGCAAGGGCAGGACCGATGCCGGGGTCATCAGTATGGACGAGGCCATCGCGCTGCTGAAGACCACCCGGCCGACCTTCTATCGCTGGTTGCGGGCCGGCAAGATCAAGGGCATGAAGGCCGGCCGTCAGTGGCGGTTCTACAAGTCGGAGATCGACCGCTTCCTGAAGGGCGAAGCCCCGCGCGTCGACCTGCCGGTGAGCATCGGGCCGCTGGTCGAGGAACTGGCGGCCCGCGCGCAGGAAATGGGGATCAAGGGCCTGACCGCGCCGGCGATACCCAGCGTCACCGCTGCGGTCGACCTGATCATCAACCTCGGCGTGGCGCTCAAGGCTTCGGACATCCACATCGAGCCCTTCAGCACCGGAGCGGAAGGTGACGCCGTGGGCATGATTCGCTGCCGCGTCGACGGCGTGCTCCAGCCCGTGGCGGAATTCGACCTGCGGCTGATGCCCGCACTCATCGAGCGCCTCAAGTCCGCCGCGGCCTGCAACGTCAGCGAGAAGCGCAAGCCGCAGGACGGGCGCATCCTCATGGAGACCGGAGGCCGCAAGCTGGACCTGCGGGTCTGCTTCGTGGGGCCGGCGATCGGGGAATCGGCGACCCTCCGCATCCTGGAGCCCGGTGTGGTTGGACTCTCCCTGGACCGTATCGACTACGCCCCTCACGACCGCGAGCGGTTGATGAAGTGCCTTCGTGCGCCCTGGGGGCTGGTGCTGGTAACCGGGCCCACCGGTTGCGGCAAGACCACGGTGCTGTACTCGTGCCTCAACGAACTGGCCGGCCCGGGGGTCAAGACCATGAGCCTGGAGGACCCGGTGGAGTACCTCCTGCCCTGGGTCACCCAGATCCCCATCAAGGCCAGCGCCGGCCTGACCTTCGAAAGCGGTGCGCGGGCGATCCTGCGGTCGGCCCCCAACGTGGTGATGGTCGGCGAGATTCGAAACCTCGAAACGCTGTCCATCTGCCAGCAGGCGGCGCTCACCGGCCACATGGTCATGTCCGTCCTGCACACCGACGAGTCCGTCGGCGCCCTCAGGCGCATGGTGGACATCGGCAGCGAGCCATTCGTGGTGGCGGAGTCCACCCGCCTGGTGATCGGCCAGCGCCTGGTGCGCATGCTCTGCGCGAAGTGCAGCAAGCCGGAGAAGCCCTCGCCGGAGGCGCTGCGCCGGGCGGCGGAACTGGCCCGGGCCGGCGGCCTCGGCTGGGAGACGCTCGAACCCGGGTTCAGAGGACCGGTCGGTTGCCCGCAGTGCGGCCGCTCCGGCTTCCGCGGCCGGACGGTCATCACCGAGATGCTGGAGATGAGCCCGGAGATCTCCAGGGCTCTGCGCGCCGGGGCAGGGAACGACGAACTGAGAAACCTCGCCGTCAGCCAGGGAATGACCACCATGGCCGCAGACGGCATCCGCCGCGCGGCCGCTGGCCAAGTGTCCCTGTCCGAGGTCCTGCGCGTGCTGGGATTGAGGTAGCCGGCGAAAGAGCGCTGGCAGGCCGTCTTTTAGCGGCCTGCTAGCGGCCCACGCCGCGCGAGCTCGAACCGAGGTTCAGTTTCGAGCTCCTGCCGCGGGACCCTCGACCCCGGCCCACGCCGTAGTCGCCGTCGCCGGGCCGGTAGCCGGATCCGCCGCTCGGCCCGCGCAGACCGTCGTAGTCGATGCCGTGCCGGCGGGCCAGCTTCGCCCCGGCGTTCGAGCGGTACCACTGCGAGTCCTTCAGCAGCATGCCGCCGATGTCGGAGGCCACGAAGCCCAGGAAGCGCGGCGTGGAGTACTGCGAGATCTCGTAGCCGAAGCCGCGGTCCTTCTCGTGCTTGCGGGCGTGCCAGGTCATGCTGGTGCGCGTGCGCTTGCGCCCGGCGTCGTAGTGCCACTGGCGCTCCCAGATGAACCTGTCACGCAGCGACCCGCCGATCTCCAGCGGCACGCCCGCGTCGCTCATTTGGATGATCTCCTGGAATGCGCGCTGCGGCGCCCCGGAGAGGTACACACGGAAGGTCGCCGCCAGGCGCTTGGGCGGGTAGACCTCGAAGTCGTGAACGCTGGCCACCAGCACCGCGTCGGCGCCCGCAGCCCGCGCGGCGTGCACCGCGTCGAGGTCCGAACGCAGGAGGTCGATGACCTCGTCCTCGCCCGGCTCGCGCTTCTCGGTGAGCGCACGGGCCTTTATGACCAGGTTCTCCTGTCTGGCCGCGGCGGACAGCTGGCGCGGAAAGATGATCTTGAAACGCTTCAGCGCCAGCAGTTCGTCGGCGACCAGTCGCGCGAACTCCTCGGGGTCCATCCCCGGCGTCTTGCCCGGGTCGCGGAACGCGGCCACCGCCAGCTTCTCGACGCCGGCGAAGAGCGCCAGGCGCTCGTTGCGCGACTTGCTCCAGCGCGGGGTGGTGTCGCTGCGCTCGACCCGGCAGCCGGTCGCGACGGCCGCGCCCAGCAGTGTGAGAACAAGAGCGCGCTTCAAGACTTTCGCTCCCATCAGTTCGGGATCGACCTGCCGGTGGCCGGTGGCGGTGGCGCCACGTAGGTGTCGAGCGAACCGGGCCTGTCGACGCCGGCCTCGTCCCTGCGAACGCGCGGGACCGGGTTTCGCTCGGGCGGACCCGGGAGCTTGCCGCGAACCGAGCCGTAGGGCTGGGGCAGCCTGGGCGTCAGGCTCCAGATGTTGCGGGGGCCCTTCATCATCGAGCAGAAGTAGATGCGGTCCTTGCCCGCGGCGTCCCTGGACCACACCGGGTGGCTCTCGGGCTCCTCGGTTTCGGTCAGCTTGATGAGGTCCTGGCCCTCGAGGTTCACTATCCAGATGTCGTCGCCGCTCAGGACCCGGCGGGTGTGCTGCGCCAGCGCACTCTCATGCACGGTGGCGAACACCAGGTAGCGGCCTTTCGGACTCCAGTTGGGGTTGATTGCCGCCCACTTGGGGCTGGAGACGACTTCCGTGGCATTGGTGGCGTTGAGGTCCTCGTCGACGTCGATGGTCCAGATCGAGTACCAGCGCGGCGAGCGGGTGCGCGCGCGCTGGAACGCGATCTTGCTGCCGTCGGGGCTGAACTTGGGGTACAGGCCCTGGCCCAGGTAGCGCAGCTGGCCGGTCTTGAGGTGCTTGGCGGCGATTACCCACTTGCCCTCGCGGGTGCTGAAGGTGCTGAAGACGATCCAGGGCCTGGTGGGGTGGAAACAGGGCGCGATCTCGTCGGTCTTCATGCTGTGGGTGATCGGGCGGACGTCGCGACTGCCGTCCAGGCGCCGGATACAGATGTCCCAGTTGCCGCGGCGGTTGCTGGCGTAGGCGAAGCTCTTGCCGTCGGGGCTGAAGCACGGTTGGATTTCGGCCCATGAGCTGTTGGTCAGCCGTGTGACCGTAGCCCCCCGGGTGGTCTTCATGTAGATCTCGGGGATTCTGTCGTGGTAGGTCGAGGCAAAGATCAGCCTGGTACCGTCCGGGTGTACCGCCGGGTCGTAGTCGCCGCCGACCTCGGTGAAGGTGTTCTGCTCGACGGTCTTGTACTCGTACGACCGGCCCACCTGCAAGGGGCCGGTGTAGCGGATGTACTCCTTGTCGTAGCCGACCTTGCGGGTCTTGCCACCCCGCTCGCCCCAACCGAACAGCTTGAAGCCGCAGCCGGTCGACAGCACGGCCAGCACAGTGAGGTAAGCGGGGATGGCCAGGAGTCTGGGTTTCATCTGGTACGGCTCCTTATTAGTGATGATGGGTCCGGACGTAGTTTTATCGGCCCTGCGGGAAAGACCCCTTGAGCCAAAATGGCGATTATCGGACGCAAGCCGACCTCTTAAGTCCCGTTTTCGCGGCGCTTTAGGCGTTTGAAGCCTTACGGGAGGATCTCACGCTCTTTTCGGGAAGTGACGCCTGCCCGGCGGCAATGTAATCTACGGACGAGGGAGGTGCAGCCGGTTGGCGAATGACGGGGAACTGCTGAGGCGCTACGCGGAGTGCGACGACGAGTCCGCTTTCGGGCAACTCGTGGAGCGGCACGGACCGATGGTCCAGGCCGCCTGCGAGCGCTTGGCGGGACCCGACGCCGACGACGCGATGCAGGCGGTATTCCTGCTCCTGGCCCGCAAGGCCGCCAGGCTTGCCGGCTGCCAGGACGTGGGTCTCTGGCTGCACTCGGCGTGCCGCTTCGTGGCTCGGACCGCACTGCGCGAGAGGTCCCGCCGCACAGCCCGCGAGAAGGAGGCAGCTGCAATGCAGGAAGCCGGAATCGAACCCCGCGTGTCGGAAAGCGAGCGTCGCGAAATGCGCGAGCATCTCGACTCCGCGGTGGCGGCGCTGCCCGAGCGCTTCCGCGAGGTGGTATTGCTCTGTCACCTCGAGGGCGCCTCGCAGCAGGAGGCCGCCGACCGGCTGGGGCTGCCGTTGGGCACGGTGGCCAGCCGCGCCAGGCGCGGCCTCGAGCGTCTGCGTCGCAGGCTGGCACGACACGGCGCGGCCCTGAACGCGGCCGCGCTCGCCGGGCTTCTGGCAGAGGGGGCGGCAAAGGCGGCGGCGGGCTTCAACGCACCCGCACTGCTCTCGTCCGTCATGGCCGCTTCGAAGGTTTCCGCCGCGGGTGCGGCGGCGGCAGCGGCCGGCGCGTCCGGGACGGCACTGGGCGCGAAAACGGGAGCGGCTATTCTGGCGAAAGGAGCGATGCAGGCGATGTTCTGGAGCAAGGTCAAGTTCGCCGCGGCGGCGGTCGCCGCGGTCACGGTTCTGGGTTCATCGGTACCGTTGACGGTGGTCGCGGTGCAGGGCGCTGAGCTGCAGAAGGGCGGGGCAGCGATCGAGGCCGAACCGGCGGCACCCCCGCAGGCGGACGCGCCGGAAGGTGATCCCGGCGTAGCGGCCGTCAAGCAGTACGGCACGGTCATGAGCGCCGAGGCGGGCGCCCCCCAGCCGCTGACTCCAACGCGCGGCTCCGCGGGGAGGTGGGGCCCGACCATACTTGGCGGGGAACCCGCCCCGCCCCCGCCGGCCCCGGTCCCCGGCGGTGGCGCCAGGGTAATGGTCTTCACCGGCGAGCAGCGCAGCGGCAGCGGCAAGGTAACCGAAAAGGAAGTGCTGCGCGCGACCGCCGCCGCCGACGTCATCGCCGTCGTGAAGGTCTCGGCGATCGAGGATCTGCAGGCCGAGAAGAAGGCCGACCCCAAGGCGGCCGGTGCGGGTGCACGCGTCGGCGTCGGCTTCGGCGCCGGGTTCGGCGGCATGATGGGCAAGGACAAGAAGGTCAGCGGCGAGGTGGACGCGGTCCTGCGCGGGAGCGAGGGCCTCGAGAAGCTGGACTTCCTGGTCAAGGTCCGCGAACGGGGCAAGCAGAAGTTCGCCGTCTTCGCGAAGAAGACGCAGATCGACGGTCCGGCGGGAGGAACGCAGGTCTTCACGCGGTCGACGTCGGTACCTTTCACGCTCGCCGCAGGCAAGAAGTCGCTGGTCTTCCTCAAGCTCGAGAGCGAGAAGAAGGACGAGGAGGGCAAGGTGACCGAGCGCGTATACCGGCTGCTGCCGCCGATGATCAACGGCGCGCCGCGGAAGACCCTGGCCTCGGTCCGCGCGGCTCTCAAGACCGTGAAGGAGTGGGAGAGCGATCCGAAGCTCACCGCAGAGCAGGTCCGTAAGATCGACGACCTCATCGGCCGGCTGGACGACGACGACTTCCAGACCCGCGAGAACGCGACCAAAGAACTGATCGCCACCGGCAGGATCGTCAGGGGCAAGGTCCGCGCGGCACTCAAGCACGAGGACGCCGAGACCCGTACCCGCGCCGGGCAGATACTCGAGAAGCTCAAGCCCGAGTGGCTCAAGCCCGAGAAGGGCCCGGAGTCCTCCACCGGCCCCGGCGGCGCGACCATAATCCAGGGCAACAACGGGGGCCGGGTCAAGATTCAGATGAAGGTCCGCGCGGGGCAGTAGGCCCGTAACCGCGGTCGTCCGCGCCGGCGTGCTCGCCCCGCGTTACGCGGTACGCGGCACGCCGGCGCCCCTGACCTTGATTCCGGGGCTTCCCGCGGCGAGACTCTTCTCGCCATGGCCGGGAAAAAGACCGGGAAAGTGCCCGCCCCCTGGGCCAGCGTCGCGATCGTTGGCCGCCCCAACGTGGGCAAGAGCACGCTGTTCAACGCCATCATCGGCGAACCGGTAGCGATTACCGACGCGATGGCGGGAACCACGCGCGACCGGCTGATTCACACCGCCGAGCGCGACGAACGCCGCTTCGACCTCATCGACACCGGGGGTATGGGCATCATCGACGTGCCCGAACTCGCCGGGCGTATCGAGGACCAGATTGCGGTGGCCATCGAAGAGGCAGCAGTACTGGTCTTCCTGGGCGACGCCGGCGACGGGCTCACCGCCGCTGACGAGGAAATCGCCGCGAAACTGCACCGGGCCGGCCGGCCGGTGCTGCTGGCGGTCAACAAGGTCGACACCGGCAAGCGCGACTCCGCCGTGGCGGAGTTCAGCGCCCTGGGTTTCGGCGAACCCCTGGCGATCAGCGCGCTGCACCGCCGCAACCTCGACTTGTTTCTGGAGAAGCTGCTCGAGCTGCTGCCCGAGGCCCCGCCGCCGCCGGAGGGTGAGTTCTCGGTCGCGCTGGTGGGCCGGCGCAACGTGGGCAAGAGCACGTTCGTCAACGCCCTGGCCGGCTTCGAGCGCGTGGTCGCCGACGCCCGTCCGGGGACCACGCGCGACAGCGTCGACGTGGTAGTCGAGAAGAAGGGGCAGCGTTACACGATCGTGGACACCGCCGGCGTGCGCAAGCGCCGCCGTCCCGAGAACGCCCCGGAGTACAAGAGCATGCTGCGCAGCGAGCGGGCCCTGGAGCGCGCCGGCGCGGTGGCTCTGCTGGTCGACTGCATGGAGGGCATCGGCGCGCTGGACAAGCGCCTGGGCATGCTGGCGGCCGAGAGCGGCAAGCCGGTGGTGATCGTGGTCAACAAGTGGGACCTGACCGACAAGGACGACACCACCGGCGAGTACGAGGAGTACCTCCAGGATGAGCTTCCGGGCCTGTCCTTCGCTCCGGTGGTCTTCACTTCGGCGCTGGAGGGCCGCCGCGTCTGGGCGGTTCTCAAGCTCCTGCGCGAGCTCTGGGAGCTTGCCGGCAGGAAGTATGGAACCGCCATGCTCAACCGCGCTCAGAAGCGCATCCTCGAGCAGCAGCCCCCCCCGAGCTACAGGAACCAGATCCCCAAGATACGGTTCACGGTGCAGCTCGGCGTCCACCCCCAGCGCTTCGCGGTGCGCACCGTGCGGGCCAAGGCCCTGCGCGGCAGCTACCGCAAGTTCTTCGAGCGCCGCCTCAAGGAGGAACTGGGGCTCGAGGAGATCCCCGTGATCCTGCGCTACCAGGAACTCGGTAAGAAGTAGGCTTACCCGTGCCGCGTGCGCTGTGGCTGTGTTGACGGGAGTTCGAAGCGTTGGGATCCGCTTAAACACCAAGGACACCAGGAAACCCACAAGACCTTACTCTCGCGCGCAAAGGGTCCGCTGACGCGGCGATTATGACCGTCGCCGCGCGCAGGTGGCCAGAGGCGCCAATACCAGGCAGACGCCAAACAGGCGCAAGGAAGGGATCTTCGATCGCGGCAGCGTGCCTGGCTCTGTTGCGTCATGCTTTCGCAGTAAAGCAAGCGGGGCTTCTTGGTGTTTTTGGTGTCTTGGTGGTAAGAGAAGGTGCTACCTGCGGCTCTCCGGCAGGAACTCCACGCGCTTCTCGCCGACCAGTTCGCAGAGGTCGTCGTTGAGCCGGCTGCTGGGGGTGACGCCGCCCTTGCCGCCGCGCAGGGTGACCACCTCGCCGTCGTCGGTCTCGACCTGGAAGTAGACCGGCTTGGAACCCTTGTGCGCGGCGAGGACCTCCTCGAGGACCTCCAGCAGCTCGTCGCTGAGCTCGTCCGAGCCGAAGCGCAGCACCGCCGAACCCGACAGCTCCCAGACGGCTTCCTCCAGCGGCATGACCTCGTCGAGTATGATCGAGGGCCGCTCCATCTTGCGCTCGGCCTTGCCGCGCACGAAGACGATGTTGTCCGGCTTGATATGCTCCTCGTACTTGGCGAAGGTCCGCGGGAAGGCCACCGCCTCGATGGTGCCGCTGAGGTCCTCGATCACCAGGCGGGCCATGCGCTTGCCGTCCTTCTTGGTGGCGGTGATCTTCATGGAGGCGATCAGGCCGCCGAGCATCACCTCGGCGCCCTCGCGGGCCTCCAGCAGCGACTTGGTGGTGGTGCTCGAGAACTTCTCGATGGTCGCCTGGTGACGGTGCAGCGGGTGGCTCGAGAGGTAGAAACCCAGCACCGCCTTCTCGAACTCCAGCAGCCTGTTCTCGGGCCACTCGGGCACAGCCGGGAGGTCGGGGCGACCGCCCTTTTCCTCGTCGACGAAGCCGCCGGCGTCCAGCAGCGTCATCTGGCCCTGAGCGCGGTCGCGCGCCAGGCGCGAACCCGAGGCCAACGCGGCGTCGAGCACCGCGGCGTTCTGCGCGCGGTTGGCACCCGTGGAGTCGAACCCGCCGGCCTTGATCAGCGCCTCGATTACCGAGCGATTGCAGGCGCGGGTGTCCACATATTCGCAGAAGTCGTAGATGTCCTGGAAAGCGCCGTGCTCCGCGCGGGCCTGGACCATGACCTCCACGGCCTTCTGGCCCACGCCCTTGACCGCGCTGAGCCCGAAACGGATCGCCTGGCCGTCGACCGTGAAGCGCGCGTCGCTGGCGTTGACGTCGGGGGGCAGGACCTCGATGCCCAGGCGGCCGCACTCGTTGATGTACTCGACCACCTTGTCGGTGTTGCCGGCGTCGAGGGTCAGCACCGCGGCCATGAACTGCACGGGGTGGACGGCCTTGAGCCAGGCGGTCTGGTAGGCCAGCAGGCCGTAGCACGCCGAGTGGCTCTTGTTGAACCCGTACCCCGCGAAGTACTCGATCTCCTGGAAGACCTGCTCGGAGATCTCCTTCTTGATCCCGTTTTTGGCGGCGCCCTCCACGAACTGGTCGCGGTACTCGGCCATGACCTCGGGGATCTTCTTGCCCATCGCGCGGCGCAGCGTATCGCCCTCGCTGAGCGAGAAGCCGGCCATCCGGGAGGCCAGTGCCTGGACCTGTTCCTGGTAGAGGATGACGCCGTGAGTCTCCTCCAGGATCGGTTGCATAACCGGGTGGCGATAAGTGGGTTTGGAACGCCCGTGCTTGCAGTCCACGTACTGGTCGACCATGCCGCTGCCCAGCGGGCCGGGGCGGAAGAGCGCGACCAGCGCGATGAGGTCCTCGAAGCAGTCGGGGCGCAGGCGCACCACCAGCTCGGTCATGCCCGAGCTTTCCATCTGGAAGACGCCCTTGGTCTCGCCGCGGCACAGCAGTTCGTAGGCCCGCGGCTCGTCCAGCGGGATCTTCGCGGGATCGACCTTCTCGCCGGTGGTCTCCTCGATGAGCTTGCAGGTCTTGTCGATCACCGTGAGGGTCTGCAGGCCCAGGAAGTCCATCTTGAGCAAACCCACCGCCCCGCACATCTTCATGTCGTACTGGGTGGAGACGGTGTCTTCGCCCGGCGGCTTGTAGAGCGGAACCAGCTCGTCCAGCGGCCGGTCGCCGATCACCACCCCGGCGGCGTGGGTGCTGGAGTTGCGCGCCAGGCCCTCGAGCCCGCGGGCGATGTCGATCAGGCGATGGACCTCGCCGTCGGACTGGTAGATGCCGCGCAGCTCCTTCTCGCGCTCGAGGGCCTTGGCGATGGTCATCTTGGGCTCGGCGGGAACCAGCTTGGCGATCTTGTCGGTCTCGGGCAGCGGGTATTCCAGCACGCGCGCGGCGTCGCGAATAGCGGCGCGCGCTGCCATGGTCCCGAAGGTGATGATCTGCGCGACCGAATCGCGGCCGTACTTGCCGGTCACGTACTCGATGACCTCGCCGCGGCGCTCCTGGCATATGTCGATGTCGAAATCCGGCGGCTCGTTGCGCCCGGTGTTGAGGAAGCGCTCGAAGAGCAGGCCGTACTTGAGCGGATCGAGGTCGGTGATCCACAGCGCATAGGCGACTATGGAACCCGCTCCCGAACCGCGGCCCGGCCCGACGGGGATGTCCACGCTGCGCGCGTAGCGGATGAAGTCCCAGACGATCAGGTAGTAGCTGGCGAAGCCCAGCTGGTTGAGAATGCCCAGCTCGTGCTCAAAGCGTTTGGCGGGCCCGTCGGGAACGGGGTCGCCGTAGCGCTTCTTCATGCCCTCCCAGCCGATGCGCCTGAGGTACTCCTCGGGGCTCTCGCCCCCGGGCGGGCGGAAGCTGGGCATGTGCTGGGTCTCGAAGTCCAGCGCCAGGTTGCACTGGTCGGCGATCGCGATCGTCTGCCTGACGGCCCCGGGGAAGTCGGCGAAGTCCGCCGCCATCTCCTCGGGGCTCTTGAAGTAGAAGTGGTCGGTCGCGAAGCGCATTCGCGAGACGTCGCTGAGCTTCTTGCCGGTCTGGATGCACAGCAGCACGTCGTGGACCTCGGCGTCCTCGCGGCGCAGGTAGTGCAGGTCGGCGGTGGCCACCAGCGGCACGCCGGACTTCTTCGAGAGCCCGGCGAGCAGCTCGTTGGCGCGATCCTGTTCGGGCATGCCGTTCTTCTGGATCTCCAGGAAGAAGCGGTCCTTGCCGAAAAGCTCGCGGTAGAAACCGGCCGTTTCCAGGGCCTGATCGGCGCGATCGGCCAGGAGCAACCGGGGTATCTCGCCCGAGAGGCAGCCGCTCATGCCGATCAGGCCCTCGCAGTGCCCGGCGAGCACTTCCTTGTCGATCCGCGGCCGGTAGTAGAAGCCGTCGATGTACGCAGTACTGGCCAGCTTGATGAGGTTGTGGTAGCCCTTCGAGTTCGTCGAGAGCAGCGTGAGGTGGTGGCCGGCCTCCTTCATGCCCTCGGCATTGCGCTCGGTGCGGCTGCCGGTCGCCACGTAGGATTCCATGCCGACGATCGGCTTCAGCCCCTGCGAAGTGCAGGCCTTGTAGAACTCCACCGCGCCGAACATGTTGCCGTGGTCGGTCAGCGCCAGCGCCGGCATCTTGAAGCGGTGCGCGCGCTCGGCGAGGTCGCCGATGCGGCAGGCACCGTCGAGCAGGCTGTAGTGGCTGTGGACGTGCAGGTGTACGAAGTCGGCCATGTTCGGTTGCCGGTTGTCAGTTGCCGGCGGTCAGCGGCCGGTGAAAGGCCCGTGACTACTGGTCACTGGCCACCGATCACCGGTTGCTGCCGCAAAGCGAAGCGCATCATAGCTGCCCCCCGGCAGACCGTCAACGGCCCCGCCCGGCCACGCCGCAACCCTCTCTGCTCGTGAGCCTTGCGCCCCGATACGAGATGGTGCCCGGTCTGCAATGGCGGCCGCGCCACGGATGAGTAGACTCTGATCGGTATGCTGACCTGCCCGCGATGCGGTTCACGGCTCTCCCGCGCCCGGACGCCGTTCGGCGTGGTCTTCTATTGCGCCGAGTGCAAGGGGCGCATGGTGGGACTGGCCACGTTGCGCCGCGACTACATCGACGACGAGTTCCGCAACGCGCTGTGGCATACCTCGCAGTACGCCCGCACCGGAGCGCGCTCCTGCCCGCACTGCCACCAGAACATGCGCCGCGTGGTGATGTCCGAGAAGCACGGCAACCTCGAACTCGACGTCTGCCGCCACTGCCTCTGCGTGTGGTTCGACCCCAGCGAGTACCGCGAGCTGCCGCACGAATCCGCCGAACACCGGCGCCTCGAGCAGCTGCCGGACGCTCCCGCCGCGCGCGAAGCCGCGGCGATGATGGACCTCCAGCGCGTCAAGGCCGTCCAGCGCCAGCGCGAAGACGAGGAGGCGCCCAGGGTCCCGGTCGAGGCATGGAAGTGGATCCCGGGCCTGCTGGGCATGCCCGTGGAGATCACCGAGCCCGCCAGGAGCTCGCGCCCCTGGGCGATCTGGGGCCTCAGCGCGATTATCGCGGCGGTCTTCCTGGTTACGGTCGGCAGCCTCGAGTACTTCGTCAGGAACTGGGGATTCGTGCCTGCCGAGTGGTCGCGCCACGCGGGCATGACCATAATCACCAGTTTCTTCCTGCACGGCGGCTGGGTGCACCTGGCCGGCAACCTCTACTTCCTGTTGATCTTCGGCGACAACGTCGAGGACCGGCTGGGCCGCGGGAAGCTCGTGCTGCTGCTGCTGATCTCGCACCTCGCCGGCGCGGTGCTGCACGCCGGGCTCGAACCCCGCGGGGACCTCCCGCTGGTGGGTGCCAGCGCGGGCATATCGGGCGTGATCGCCTACTACGCGGTGGCCTTCCCACGCACCCGGCTGGGTATCCTGTTCTTCTTCTTCTGGTGGATTCGCCTGCCGGCCCTGGCCATGCTGCTGCTCTACGGAATACTCCAGATTCTCGGCGCCTACGGCCAGATCAGCGGCTTCGGCGGCGTCTCGAACCTCGGTCACCTCGGGGGCCTGGCGATCGGCGTTCTGGCCGCGCTGGTCTGGCGCGGCCGGCAGGGCGGAGCCCGGGTCAGCCGCGACAACTATTTCAAGGACTACAGGAAAATGGCGTGAAGATGCCTCTGAACTTCATCGACTTCCTCGAAAACTGGGGAAACGCCCACCGGCCGTCGATGCTGCGCAAGGACTCCGAGGACGTCCTCGAGTGGCAGGGCCGCTTCCGCGAAAAGCTCGATGCGCTCCGCGGCCCGGTACCCGAACGGCTGCCCCTGAGCGTGAAGCAGCTTGAGATCGAAGAGCTCGAGGACCACACCCGCACACTGGTCAATATCAAGGTCAGCGAGTCCTCCGACCTGCCCGCCTACGTGCTGGTCCCCAGGAACATTCCCGAGGGCAAGACCCGCCCCGGCGTGCTCGCCTCACACGGTCACGTCGAGAGCGGCATGGTGCATATCTCCGGCGTCGAAGAGGGGCCGCGCAACTACGGCCGCTGGGCGGTCGAGGCCGGATACGTGACGATCTGCCCGGCTTGGTGGGGATGGCCGGGCCGCGACGGGCACTGCGAGAAGGTCGGTGACCGCGACAAGTGCAACGTGATCGGCATGGCCGCGGCGATGTACGGCATGAACCTCACGGCGCTGCACATCCAGGACGGCGTCGCCGCGCTGGACGCTCTTTGTGCCCGACCGGACGTAGATGCCGATCGCCTGGCGGTAATCGGCAATTCCTACGGCGGACGCACTGCAATGTGGCTGGCGGCCTTCGACGATCGGGTCAAGGCCTGCGTGGCCAGCGGTTCGATGAACATCTTCCGGGAGCGCTCGCTGAAGCTCAGTTCATGCGGGATCCAGTGCCTGCCCGGCTTGCTCCAGTACGGCGACGTTCCCCAGGTCTTCTCGTTGATAGCCCCGCGGGCGCTGCAACTGCAGGCCGGCGAGGGCGACTCGCTGATTACACCCGCCGATCGCGATGCGATGGCCGAAACGGTGCGCGAGGCTTACGAAGGCCTCGGCGCGGCCGGGAATTTCGAGTACGTCCTGCACCCCCACGGCCACACGCTGAGCTGGGAGCACGCCGCGGCGTTCCTCGAACGCCACCTCTGAGCGAAGCGGCACTGAGGACCTGGCTCCGGGAGAAGATCGGACAGATCGGTCCGATCAGTCGGATCCGACCGATCAAGAGGCTCGCAGGTTCGCGAGCACCACGATCGCCAGCGCGACGGCCAGGCCGATCCGCTGGCGCCCCGCCAGGCGTTCTCTCCAGAAGATCCGGCCGGCCACGGAGTTGCCCAGAATCACCAGGCAGCCGGAGGTCGGGAAGAAGACCGTGGCCCCCACCGCGCTCAGCGCCAGCAGCGTGAAGAACAGGCCGCAGGTGTTGGCCGCGCCCACGCCCAGGCCTATGAACGTCTCGCCCCTTTCCGGCCACATGCGTTTCGCGGCCATGTAGACCAGCGAGACGATCGCCGTGGCGACAAACAGCGCGGCCTGGTACAAGAGCCGCTCCGGCGAGATGATACCGGTGGCGGTGCCCGCGACCGGAATCGACTGCACGTAGAAGTCCTGGGCCTTGTGCAGTGTCCCGATGGCGCCGGCGATCAGCAGGCAGAGCGCCAGGAAGACGTCGCCCTTCAGGCCCGGGCGACTTCCTGCGCCGCTCTCTTCGCGGGCGGGGGGCCGCAGCAGCAAGACCGCTGCGGGCACCAGCCCCAGCGCCGTCCACTGCGCAGCGTTGACCTCCTCGCCCCAGAAGAAGAAGGCCGCCAGCACGGGGATCACCACTCCCGAGGACACGAAGGCCCAGGTGATGCCCGTGCCGGCCACCCGGAAGGAAGCCATCATCACCAGGACGTGAACCACGAACAGCACCCCGTTGGCGGCCCCCAGCGCCAGCAGCACGCCGCGGCCCCGCGCGGCCCAGCCGCCCAGCAGGAACATCAGCGCCGCGGACACGGCCGCGGCCAGCACGTAGTTCACCCCCACCACCGCCATGGTGCGGTAGCTGCGTTGCTGCCCCAGCCGCAGCAGCTGGCTGAAGTGCAGCCCGCAGATCACGAAGAGCAGCAGGTAGACCATGGGGGGGGGAGTGTACGCGCCCGCCCTCAACCCCGCAACCTCGCCTCATGGCCAATGGCTGATAGACAGGGATTCCTTCTGACGGCGGATGCCCCGAGCTCGTCGAGGGGTGACCCGGACCATCAGCCATTCAGCCATCGACCACCAACACTTGCGGTGATTGATGTTGATAGCCCCCGCAGTCTCGCTTAAGGTGTCTTCCTGAAGGAGGGACAACCGAAGATGAAGATCACCTTCCAGGGCGCAGCGCAAACCACCACGGGTTCGATGCACCACGTCGACTTCGGCAGCAAGAAGGTCCTGCTGGACTGCGGGCTCTACCAGGGCAGCCGCAAAAAGGCCTTCGAGAGAAACCGCAACATTCCCTTCGACGCCAAGGAAATCGACGCGGTGGTCCTCTCGCACGCGCACATCGATCACAGCGGCAACCTGCCCAGCCTGGTCAAGCGGGGCTTCGACGGCCCGATCTACGCAACCGATGCCACCTGCGACCTGTGCCGGATCCTGCTCAAGGACTCGGCCCACATCCAGGAAAAGGACGTCGAGTACGTCAACAAGAAGCGCAAGAAGAAGGGCCAGAAGCCATTCGAGCCTCTCTACGCGCAGGCCGACGTGGACAACACCCTGATCAAGCTCGAGCCGGTCGCATACGGCAAGCCCCTTGAACTTTTCCCGGGACTGAACCTGACCTTCAAGGACGCCGGGCACATCCTGGGGTCGGCCTTTTCGGTTTTCGATATGCAGAACAATGGCTCGAAATCGCGCCTGCTCTTCACCGGCGACATCGGCCGCGAGGCCATGCCCATCCTCAAGGATCCGGAGGTCGTCAACAACGTCGACTACCTGATAACCGAAAGCACCTACGGCAACCGCCTGCATCCCAAACGTCAGGACGTTGAAGCCCGGTTGCTCGAGATGTGCAACAAGGTTCTGAAGAAGGGCTCCAAGCTGATCATCCCGGCCTTCAGCGTGGGCCGCACCCAGCAGATCCTGTTCTTCCTGCACGAGCTGTGGGCCTCGGGCCGGCTGGCCGAGATCCCGGTCTTCGTCGACAGCCCGCTGTCCTCCAAGGCCACCAGGGTTCACGACCGTCACGAGGAATGCTACGACCCCGAGATGATGCAGCTGATCATGCGCAACCAGGACCCCTTCACCATGTCGCGGGTCAACTTCACCGAGACGGTCGAGGAGTCCAAGGCCATCAAGGACGTCAAGGGCGCGGCGATCATCATCTCGGCTTCAGGCATGTGCGAAGCCGGGCGGATCCTGCATCACCTCAAGAACAACGTCGAAAACCCCGACAACATCGTGCTGATCGTCGGTTTCCAGGCCGAACACACCCTCGGACGCCGCCTGGTCGAGCGCCGCCCCGACATTCGTATCTTTGGCGAGACCCACAAGCTGCGCGCCGAAACGCACAGCATCCAGGCGCTGAGCGCCCACGCCGATCGCGAGGAAATGCTGGCATACTTCGAGGACATGGGTCCCGGGGTAAAGAAGGCCTTCGTGGTCCACGGCGAGCCCGAGCAGCAGGAGCCCTTTGCGAAAGCCCTCTCCGAACTCGGCGCGCAGGAAGTGATCATCCCCGCGCCGGGCCAGGTCGAAGAGATCTAAACGGTTCTTTCACCACCGAGACACCAAGGACACCGGGGGGCCACTCCTGTACTGATAGCAGGCCGTTGAAAAACGGCCTGCTGGAGCAGGAGAGCAGATGAACAGTCGAGCAGGTGATCCTGGCGGTTGAAATCGTATTTCAGTACCGGCACTCCTTCGCCGCGTCGGCAAAGGCCTGGACGTTCCGGGGGTCCCCGGAGAAGAAGTGGTCGCTGGGCGCGCAGATGTAACCACCCTGGGGGCAGGCCGCGAAGAGCTCGCGGACCATTCTCCTGGCGGTCCCGGGGTCGCCCTTCTCGAAACCGCCATTCTGGTCGAACCCGCCGATGAAGGCCAGGCGGTCGCCGACCCTGCGCCGGGCCTCGGCCAGGTCGCAGTCCCCGCCCATCGCCGGCGGGGTCATGGTCTCGAAGGCGTCGGCGCCGTTCTGCGCCACGAGGTCGAGCATGGGCATGACCCCGCCGCAGAGGTGGTAGACGACCCGGGTGCCGGCGGCATGCAGCGCCTCGATCTGCCGGCGGTCGTAGGGCAGGCAGAAGCGCTCGTGAATGTCGGGGGAGATCACCGTGCTGGAGCCCGCCCCGCCGCCGGTCTCCACCAGGTCCAGCTCGAAGCGGCCGGCCAGCTCGATGACCCGCAGCTTCTTCTCGAGGAGCACTTCCATGACGTGCTCCAGCCAATCGGGCTCGTCGAACGCCGCCATGATCGCCGGTTCGGTGTCGTACATCGTGCAGAAGTCCTGCCAGGGCGAACCCTGACCGAAACCGTAGAACCCGGAACGCACGATACCGGTCTCGCCGATGCGCTGCTTCGCCGCGGTCACCGGCGACCAGTCGGCCTCCACCGGAAGGGGAAACCACTTCTCCCAGAGCGCGAAATCGGCGGGACTCTTGATGAGGTGCTCGGTGCGCCAGCCGGTGAAGCGGTTGCTCGCACCGGCCTGGGTCAGGCGTCCGTCGGGGGTGATTATCTCCTCGCGCCACGCGCGAGTGGGGCCGCCCGGTTCGGACTCGGAGCCCTGGAGCTTGCCGAGGTCCTCGCGCCGGACCTGCCAGTTGGCGCGATCGGCCTCGGCGTGCACGAAACGCGGACCGGCATAGATCACCGGGTCCATCCCGAAGCGCTCGTAGGCCGCGTACTGGTCGCAACCGCCGAGGTACTCGTCCAGGTAGTACTTCATCCAGTTGTGCACCTGGCAGGGCAGCCGGTCGGGCTTGCCGCCCTCCAGCGCGGTCAGGAATCTCTCTCGGCCGGTCATGATCGGGTATTTCCTCCTCCCGGCGGGCAGTGCAATCCGGATACATTATGGCGCGGGGCAACCGGCCACGTCCATGGCGGCGCTGCGGATTGCGATGCCATTTCTTCGGGTCGGGGAGGGTCAGGCCCCGCGCCCCCGGCGATAGCCGGTGGGGCTGAGCCCCGTCTCGCTGCGGAAGGCGCGGCTGAAGTGGTAGGGATCGGCGTAGCCGACCCGGGCGGCGATGTCCGCGACGCTGCGGTCGGTCATGCGCAGCAGGCTCTGCGCGCGGCGCATGCGGTGGCGGCGCAGGAACTTCATCGGCGGCATACCGATCATCTCCCGGAAAATCTCGCTGAAGTGCGCCGGAGAGAGGTGCGCGGCGGAAGCCAGATCGGCCAGCTTGAGGGGTTCGCGGTACTCGCGAATCACCATTTCCGTTGCCGCCGAGATCTGCTTCACGCGCAGGGAGTCCGAACCGGGAGCGGCGCCGTCCTTCCCGCGACGTTCGGGCACCAGGACGTCGCGGCGCGGTGCGCGCAGCAACCCGAGAAGCATCCCCGGCAGGAGCGTCTTGCTGGCCAGTTGCCGGCCCCGCCGCCGCCCCTTCCACTCCGCCAGGAGCTCTTCGGACATCTCCCGGAGCAGCCCGGCGCTGCGGCCGCGCACGCCGCGCGGCATGGAAACCATCCGCAGGAGATGGGTGGTCGCCAGCGTCTGGGCCTCGAAGTGCGTCCAGAGAATCTTGAGCCCCCGGCGGGGGTCGCTCCGCCCCCGCTGGACGCTGCCCGCGGGGATCATGAAGGCGCGACCGGGACGCAGTTGCCAGCTCCCGGAGTCCACGCTCAACTCGCCACGCCCGCCGGTCACGACGTAGATCTTGTCGTGCAGCGCCACCTCCAGCAGCGAGCCCCAGGAGCGCTGCAGCCAGGCGTGTTCCACGTGGTCGCAGCGGAACGCCGCCTCCTCGAAGAACGCCTCGGCCCGGTCCTCCGCATCCGCCATGCCTTGATTCTCGCGGGCGCGCCGGCCGGGTTCAAGCCCCCGGGGACCGGGTTCTCACCGCGATTCCGGGCGATGCCGGCGGGCGGCGGGTCCCGCGCGATCCCTTGCGGTCGGAGATGACCCCCGGATACACTGGCCCCGGGAGGACACGTGACCGCACAGATCGACGACCGCTTCTCCTACAAGGGCAACGAGTACTGCCTGGCGGGGATCAGCGAGGGCGAGCTCTTCGACCCCGAATCGCTCGGCGTCAAGCCCGTCGGCGCCTGTACCGCCTGCTGGCGCGGGTACCTGGCCGTCTTCGGCATCCTTGACGGCCGGTTGATTGTGCGCGACCTGCATGTCAGCCTCTTTCCCGACAGCGTCGATCTGCTCCTCGACACGGAGGAACCCGAAGACCCCGGCGAAGCCCTCGGCCCGGAAATCAACGGCGTGAAACCTGCGCGGCACGATCCGGAAGAAGAGGACTGCGACTGGTTCGACAACCACTACTTCAACATCGCCCACCGCCTGGATTACACCGGCGGCCTGCTGCTCGCCGACGGTTTCATCGAGGAGCTCTACGTGCACATGGGCTTCCACCCCGCCTGGAAGTACAGGACCGTTCTCGAGCTGGTCTTCGAGAACGGCCGCCTGGTCCGGGAGCACGACCGCTCCGAGCGCCTGGCCAAGTTCCGCGAAGAGTTCATGAACGCTTCCGCCGAAGCCGGCCCGGACCGCACCCCCACCGAAGACGAAGTCAGTGAGTTCGTCCGCGACGCGTTCGACCGCAGCTACGGGATGTAGCCCCGCATATACCCGGGCGAGTTGACGCGGCAACCGCCTTCATCAGGTGTTGTTGTACCCCGCCAGCTTCATCGCAAACATGATGCCGAAGCTGATCGCGAACCCGATCAGGATATTGAGGAATGGCAACGGGATGAACATCGCGCACCCGAAGCAAATGCCGAATGTCAGCGCGGCCCAGAGCCATCCACTGCGATGCTCGATCTCAGCTATCCGGTACATCGCGACGCAGGCGCATATCAGGATCACCCAGCCCACAACAGACCTCCTTCCCGAAAGACCCCATAGCTCGCCCTCTGCATAGTGCGCACGGAAAGGGGGCCCGGTTACCCGGGCCCCCTTTGCTTACTGGTCTGAGCCCGGCGCTCAGCTCTTCGGTGCCGCCGGTGCCGGGGACTTGCCGCCGCCCTTGGGCAGCCCCTTGCCGTCGACCATCCTCCCGAGGTAGTCGGGCAGTTCCACCCCGGCCATTCCCGCCACGTCGTGGATCGGCGGCAGGCTCTTGACCAGGCTGGAGATGAAGTTCGCGGTGCTCGAGCCCTTGCCCTCGCCGCCCCCGCCGGCGCTGTCCCAGACGGTGACCTTGTCGATCTTGAGGTTGCGGATGGCCTCGACCTGCATGGCCACCACCTCTTCGATCTTCTCGATCATCAGCAGCGTGGCCGCGCCCTTGGCGTCGCCGGCGCCGGCAACCAGGCTCTGGTAACCGGCGGCCTTGGCGTCGAGCACCTGCTTGACACCCTTGGCCTCGGCCTCGTACTTGAAGAGGATCGCGTCGGCTTCACCGCGCGCCTCTTCGCGGGCCTTCTCGGCGACGGCCTGTGCGTCGATGACCATCTTGCGCTTCTCGATCTCGCGGCGCACGACTTCCTCGGCGTTGAGGCGTTCCTGCTCGGCGTGGTACTGGGCCTTCTGGATCTCGACCAGCGCCTCGCGCTTGGCGACCTCTCCCTTCTGCATCGCGGCGGCCTGCTTGGCGGCCAGTTCCGCGTTGTAGTCGGCGATATTCGCCTTGGCGAGGTTCTCGCCCTGGACCGCCTCGGCCTCCTGACCCTGGACGTAGATGCGGCGGTCGGCCTCGGCCTGCTTGCGACCCTTGTCGGCCTGGGCCTCGTTCTGGGCGACGCGGACCACCTTCTCCTTGTTGGCCTCGGCTTCACCGACGGCACCGAGCTTCTCCTGCTGGGCAACGTCGACCTTGGCCTTGTTGATGGCCTCGGCGGCGGCCTTCTTGCCGATCGAGGCGATGTAGTCGCTCTCGTCGGTGATGTCGGTGATGTTGACGTTGATGAGATAGAGACCGATCTTGTTGAGCTCCGGTTCGACATTCTTGCGGATCGATGCCAGGAAACTCTCGCGGTCCTGGTTGATCTGCTCGATGGTCAGCGAAGCAACGGTCAGGCGCAGCTGGCCGAAGATGATTTCGCGGGCCATGCCCTCGATCTCGCTGAAGCGCAGCTGCAGCAGGCGCTCCGCGGAGTTCTGCATGGTGCCCGGCTCGGTGCTGATACCCACCGTGAACGTGCTGGGCACGTCGATGCGGATGTTCTGCAGCGAGAGCGCGTTTCTGAGGGGGATGTTGATGGTGATGGGCGTCAGGCTCATGTAGCTGTAGTCCTGGATCAGCGGCCAGACCAGGGCCGCACCACCGTGGATACACTTCGAGGAGCGCCCGGTGCCCACCCGGCCGTAGACCACCAGGATCTTGTCCGACGGACAGCGCTTGTAGCGACTGGCCAGGAACACCACCAGGAACACCAGGATGATAACCAGCGCGACGAACGCGGCCATGTACCATCCCGCGCCGCCACTGCTTGGAGCCAGGAGCATTGCTGCCAGGGCCATCTCTCCCCCTTCCCTTAACTAAACCCGTCCGATTCCGGCCTTCAGACCTTCCTGACGACCAGTACGTTGCCGCTCACGACCTTGACCACCTTCACCCGTGTGTCGGTGGGAATGTTGCTCTTGTCTTCGCTGAGCGCATTGAAGATGCTCACCCGCCCCTGAACCTGGACCCGGACCTTGCCGGGTTCGTCGCCGGGGATGTTGAGATAGACCGTGCCCTCCTTGCCCACCGCCTTGCGGAGGTCGAGCGTGCCGCTGTCCTGCAGCTTCTTGAATAGGGTGAAGAGCAGGCTGACCAGCAGCACCGCGAAGAGCCCGGCCACTACCCCGCCGAGAATGGCCCAGACCTCAGCAATCCCGCTGTTGCGCATCATCGCCAGGCCCACCAGGCCGAACATCGCGAAGAACGCGGTCAGGCCCTGGAAGGAGAGAATTTTGAAGCTGAAGTCCGACCCGCCGATATCGCCGGCGTCCGCGGTGGAGGCGTCAACGTTCGCGCCGATGTCCACGTCGACGTCCACGTCCACGTCCACGTCGGCGTCGATGTCCGCGTCGGTTTCGCCGATGCCGATGAACATCAGCACCAGCCGGATGGCGAAGAGCGCGCCACCGACCGCGGCACAGAATACGAAGAACCTCTCAACGTTGCCAAGCTCGATGAACCACTGCCACATGGTCCGGTCCTCCTTGCGCGCCGGCGGTGGGTTGCGGACATCGGTGTCGGATAACTGGAGCCGGTCCCCGGCGCAGCCGGAAATGTAACCGCCGGCACCCGTTTGCGCAACCCTCTGCTTGCCGCCTAAGTCGGCTTCTGCCGACTTCCCACTACAACCTACCCTCAGGGGGGCCCCGAGCCCATTACAATGGCTCGGGTCGTTTGTAGCCGGCGCAAACGGCCGTCATTGCTCGACCTGCGGCGCCTGGACCGGCCTCGGCGGCATGGCTGATGGCCCCGCGAGGCTTCGCCTCGCATAGCTGGACGGCTGGATGGCCGGATGAACCGGGAATGCTCTTCAACAAACGTAGCCGACATGCGGTCAGCCGCGACCCGGGCCATGGAGCCATCGAGCCTCAGTAATCAGCCATCAGCCACTTGCACTTGGAGTCAAGTGCCCTGACCTTCTTCAGCCCGCGGTACACATCTGCCGGGAAGCAGCCCTCGCGAAACAGGCCGGCGCGCTCCCGCGGGCAGATCAGGAAGGAGTCCTGCTCCGGAGGCTCGACCCCGCCGTGACCACCGAGTTCCTCGAGGAAGTTGGCGTAGATCGCCCCGCGGCGCACCAGGCGCCGCCGGCCGATCTTGCCCGCCAGGATCATCAGGTCGCCGCACTGGGGGTGCCTCGCGAGACCCGCCAGCTGGCGGGCGACCTCTTCGGTGGGACCCACACCGGCAAGGGGATCTCTGCCGGCCAACCGGATATCGCCGCCGACCACCAGCTCGCCGCCCGCGCCGCGAATCACCGCGTTGGTTCCGCTGCGGCCCACCACCGCGCGCACGCCGGGCAGGTCCGCGATGTGGCTAAGGAGCCCGGGGTGCATCCTCTCGACGTCGGAGATGTCCAGGCTGCCGGAGCTGTCCAGGAAGTAGATGTGCGCAAGACCCCCGGTAGGCAGCACCAGCAGCTCGGTGGCCTCGGCGGCCGCTTCGGCCCGCCCCGACTCCTTGAGGCGCGCCTCGATACGTCCGGCAACGAAACCCGCCAGCGGGCGAAGCGGCCAGGGCAGCAGCATCTGGATCTGCCGTAGCCTGCCGAGCACCGCGGCGGAGTGCACCGTTTCGCGATACTCCGCACTGCCGCGCGTCTCCACCCGGGCCGAGAGGGCCTGCTCGAGAATCGCCTCGCGCAGCGAGCGCCCCGCGCGGCGCTCGAAGGGTTCGGCAGGCGTCTGCCCGTGATCGCTGAGTATGTAGAACTCGTAGCGGCGGCCGCCGCGCTTTGCAGAGCGCTTCGCCGCCCGCCACATCCGCTGAATCTTGCGGTCGATGGCGGTCAGGGCCATGGAGGCCGAAAGGCTTCGCGGCCCGCGGTGGTGACCCATGACGTCGAAACCCACGAAGTTCGCGAAGACCGCCGGCGTGTTCGCGGCAATCTCTTCGAGAATCCCCGCGGCGGAGACCTCGCGCAGCACGGCGTTGCTCAGCACGCGCTCGAGGGGGAAGAGACCCTCGCCGCGCCGCGGCCGGCGGCGCGCGATCGCGTCGACGTAGTCGAGCAGTTCGAGCCACAGCTCGTAGAGGCTTAGTCCCGCGATTCGCGCGATGGGGAAGAGGTTCCTGAGCACGAAGAGCGGGACCTGCCGAAGCCTCACCGGGCCGCCAAAGGCCCCGGGGTCGCGCTGGCCGGGAACGAAATACGCGCGCTCCGCGCCGCCGGAGAAGAACGAGGTGTAGACCGCCCCCCCGCGGAAGAGCCCCTCCTCTTCAGGCAGCCGCGCGTGGACCGCGCCGATATCCTCGAGGTTCTTCATTACCCGCATCCGACCGGTAGCCTTCTCGTACCAGCGGAATCCGGGCACGATGTCCTCGACGCCGTACATCAGCTCGGCCTGCACGGCGGGGGTGGTCGCGGGAACACCGGCGCGCGTGGGCACCAACGCGTAGCCGCGATTGCGCAGCAGCCGCCGGGTGAATGGCAGGTAGCGGCGCTTGAGCGCGCGCGCCAGCGACTCGCGACCCAAGCCGTCTATCATGATCACCACGATGCCGGGGGCATCGCCGCCCCTTTGCGTTTGGTCGCTCATACCGGGGGGCAATCATAACCCTGCGGCCGCCGGTAATCCATGGAATCCGCCGCGGCGGAGCCCGGACGGGCGCGCGGGGCTTCGAAACTTCCCCGCCCCCCGGGACTTGTCCGACAGGCCCGGGGGCCTTGAGTACCGCGCCGCCCGTCAGTCCGTCAGCTGTGCGGCGAACGCTTCGACCCGCGCCCCGAGCGCCGCTTCGTCCTTCAAATCGCGGTGCGAGAGGGCCAGCGTGGCCAGGGGCTCGTCCTGCAAAGCGGAGCTCAGGGCCTTGAAGGTTCCGCCCGGCGTGGAATTCATCAGGGTGCAGAAGAGAGCGGTGCGCTTCGCCCTTCGCCCCCAGGTGCGGCAGAAGGCTCGCGCCGCCGGAGTGCCGGCCCAGGCCCAGACCGGCGTGCCGACCACCACGACGTCGAAGCCCGCCACGTCGGCCTTCGGCGCCTGAATGGCCGTGGCGCGGCCGAACGTGGCGTCAAGACCGGCACGGAGCAGCCCGCCGAAGCCCTCCCGGCTCCGCTTGTCCACGAGTTCTTCGCTCACGACCTCGGCGCCGCGGGCCTCCAGCGCCCCGGCGATAAGGCCCGCAGCCCTGCGGGTGTTTCCGGAACGCGAGTAGAAGATGACCAGCGCCTTCATTGCGGGATTCCCTCCGGCGCAAGCCTAGCGCCGGCGGCACGAGCTTGCAAGGTCGCAGCGGCCCCGGATAATCTGGCAGGCAGGAGGGCAGGGCACCTTGAGCGCAAACAGTCCGGGGCCGGCGAGCGAGAGATCACGGACCTCTCGGCGCCGCAAGCTGAATCCCTCGCGCGGCGGCGTGCGCATCGAGAACCTCACGGTCCGCTACGGCAGGACCGTGGCGGTCGACGGAGTCTCCCTGGAGATCCGGCCCGGCGAGTTCTTCTTCCTGCTGGGCCCCTCCGGCTGCGGCAAGACCTCGCTGCTGCGCGCGGTCGCGGGCCTGGAGCCCGCCGCCGGCGGCAGCGTCTCGATCGGAGAGCGCGATGTCACCAGGCTGCCGACCTACAGGCGCGGCGCACCGATGGTCTTCCAGGGATACGCGCTCTGGCCGCACCTGACGGTTCTCGAAAACGCGTCCTACGGCCTGGAGGCCCGAAAGGTCGCCAGAGCCGAAGCGCGCGAGAAGGCGCTCGAGGCACTGCGCACCGTAGGCCTGGCCGAGCGCGCCGGCAGCAGACCCGCGGAGCTCTCCGGAGGACAGCAGCAGCGGGTTGCCCTGGCCCGCGCGCTGGCCGCCGATCCCGAGGTGATCCTCTTCGACGAACCGCTCAGCAACCTCGACGCCAAGCTCCGCCGCGAGATGCGCACCGAGCTGGTGCGCCTGCATCGCGAAGCCGGTTTCACCGCGATCTACGTGACTCACGACCAGGAAGAGGCCCTGAGCATGGCCCAGAGCGTGGCCCTGATGAACGAGGGCCGCGTGGTCGAACTCGGCGAGCCCCGCGGGCTCTACCGCCAGCCGACCACCCGCTTCGGGGCGGAGTTCCTCGGCGAGGTCAACTGGCTGGCGGTCCGCACCATGGGCGAAATCGCCGGCGGCAGCCTCCTGGTCTCGACCGCCCTGGGCGGAGTGACAGTGCGCGCCCCGGAACGCAAGGCCGCGGGTTACCTGCTGGGCTTCCGTCCCGAACGCGCCAGGCGGGGAGCGCCGCCCGACGGGGCGCTGGCACTGGCCGGGACCATCCGCGACGTCAGCTTCCTGGGCGGCGAGGAACGCCTGACGCTCCAGCTGGCAGGCGGCGAGGAGATCGTCCTGCGCGTGGAGGCCGCCGGCGCCCGGGCAGGCGAGGAATTCTCCGGGTACATCGCAGCGGGCGACCTCTGGCTCTTCCCCAACGACCGATGACCGGTGAAGCGTGATCGGTGACCCCTCGACCGACCGTTCAGAGGTCCCCGATGGCGGCGCGCTGGTTCTGGATTTCGATTACCACATCCACACGATATACAGCGGCCACTCCGGCGCCGAGATGTTCGTGCCCGCGGTCATGGCCCGCTGCGCCGAAAAGGGGCTCCGGCGCGCGATGATCGTCGAACACGCCCCGGCGATGATGAGCGAGACATTCACCAGCACCATCGAGTGGCTGGCCGGCAGGGAGGACCGCACCGCGACGGAGGCGATCCTCGCCGAGGTGCGGATGCGCCGTGCGGCTGTGCCGGACGTCGAGTTTCTGGTCGGCGCGGAGATCGACGCCGACCCCGAACGCATGGACGGCTCGCTGATGATGCGCGACCTGGCCGGCCTCGACGCGGTGATGGCCTCCACGCACCTCATGCCGGGAGGCGAGGGCTTCTGGTTTTCCCCCCCCGAAGTGCCCGAGGGCGAGCGGCCCGAGCTGCGCGAGCGCTGGCTGGCCTGGATGGAAAACGTCGCGGCCAACCCGGACGTGGACATCATCGCCCACCCCTTCGCCGAACTGCACAACTGCGGGCTGAGCGGGGACTTCGGACCGGCGTTCCGCGAAAGCTGCCGGGCTCTCCTGACGGTCATGGCCGCAGGGGGCACCGCCTTCGAGCTCAACGAGACCGCCCTGCGGCGCTTCTCGGAAGAGGTCCTGGCCGGGTACCGCGAGGTCGTCCGGCTGGCCCGCGAATGCGGCGTGCGCTTCACCGCGGGCAGCGACGCGCACCGCGGCTGGCAGCAGGGGGACTACCGCCTGGTGCCGGAACTCGCCGCTCACGCCGGGCTGACACCCCCGGACTTCTGGCACCCGCAGCCGGGCGCCTCGCGGGCCTGACGCTTCGAGGCCCGCAGCAATCATGAGTCCCCGGACGTTCGCGGCCCTGCTGTTCACCCTGGTGCTGTGGGGCTCGGCATTCGGCGGTATCCGCGCGGTGGTGCCGGACCCGTTTTCGCCGGGGCACATGGCGCTGCTGCGCTTCCTGATCGCCTCCCTGACGCTGGTGCCCATCGCGCTGGCGCGCAGGGTCGGGCTGCCCCGTAAACGCGACCTGCCCCGGCTTGCGCTGGTCGGTTTCGCGGGGATCACCGTCTACCACACCGCGCTGAACTTCGGGGAGATCACCGTGGACGCGGGCACCGCCTGCTTCCTCGTCAACCTCAGCCCGGTGTTCACCGCGCTGCTCTCGATGATCTTCCTGCGGGAGAGGCTGAGGGCCTTCGGCTGGCTGGGTATCGCGGTCAGCATGTGCGGGGTGTTGCTGATCTCGCTGGCGAAATCCGACCGGCTGGAGGCCAACCCCGGGGTGCTGGCCATCCTGGGCTGCTCGCTGGCGGCCGCGGTGTACTTCGTCGCGCAGAAACCGCTGCTGGGGCGCTGCGGGGCGCTGGCGGTCACCTCCTGGGCGACCTGGATCGGGACCGTGCTGCTGCTGGTATTCCTGCCGGGACTGGCGAGCGCGGTGGCGAAAGCGCCATGGAAGTCCACGCTCACCGTGGCCTACCTGGGGGTCTTCCCCGCGGCGCTGGCCTACGTGAGCTGGACCTACGTGCTCTCGAAGATGCCGGCCTCGCGCGCGGCCAGCTGCCTGTACGCCGCGCCACTGTTCGCGATATCGATCGGCTATGTCTGGGTCGGCGACCAGCCCGGCTGGCTGGCGCTGCTCGGCGGGCTGATCGCCATCGCCGGCGTGGTGATCGTCAACACCCTGGGCAGGGAGCCCGCAGTCACCGAAAACGCTGACTTCACCACCGGGGCACAGAGGAACGAAGAGAGACGAGATCGACCTGCTTCAGCATGACGCTCCGGCAAGGGTACGCCCCAAGCCATCTTCGCTTTGTTCTATGCTCGAATCAGCGGGTCTCTGTGCCCTTGTACCTCTGTACCTCTGTGCCCCTGTACCTCTGTGGTTCAATCCCCCTTGCCCAGCGAAGCCACCAGGACCGGAAGCGCGGCGAGACTGGATATCTCGGCGACGCCCTCCGGGCAACCGGGCGTTCCGTTGCGGTTGAGCCACACGCCGGTCATGCCAGCGCGGTGCGCGCCGAGCGCGTCGGTCTCGGGGCGGTCGCCGACGTAGAGGCACTCCCGGGGCTCAAGGCCGGCCAGCCGGCAGGCCTCCTCGAAGACCCGCGCGTCGGGCTTATGCACGCCGATATCCCCGGAGATCAGCACGGGGTCGAAGCAGCCGGCCAGGCCCACCTTCTCGATCTTTTCGCGCTGGCTCCCTGAATCGCCGTTGCTGATGATCCCGCGCGCCGCGAAGGACTCGAAGCACGCCTGGGCGTCGGGGAAGAGCTGCCAGTTCGCACGATAGTAGCCGTAGTACTCCTCGTAGAGCGCGTCGGCCTCGGCGTCCGCGAACGGTCGCCCGAAGAGATGACGAAGCCGCTCGCGGCGCTGGCCCTTGAAGGTGAATTCGCCAGCCAGGTAGCGGTTGAAGCGGTCTTCGGCCACCTCGCGCCAGGTTTCCCAGAACCCCTCCTCGGGGCGGTCGAGCTCCGCACTGTGAGCGCGATGGAAATCGGCCACCCCCGCGCGCTGGGCGCTCTCGTCGTCGAACAGCGTGCCGTCGATGTCGAAGAATACGAACATGCGGATCCCTTCCGGTCGCAGAGAAGAGGTAGGGGCGTATCCTCTCACGAAGGCCCGGCGAACGCAAGGAACTCATGGCGGACGATGAACGCCTGCTGGTTTGGCTTTGGGCTGACGCGCTGATTATGATCCGACCGATCGGTCAGATCCGTCCGATCACTTCAGCCGGCCAGTTCCAGCAGGCGCGCATGCCCCTGCGCGGGTGCCGGTTCCCGGCGGAGCCGTTGAAGAAGAGCGCCGTCGTGGCCGCCGGCCCTCGCGCACCTGTGCACCCGCGGCTCTGTGCTTGCGGCCGGAAGTGGCGAGGTTAGAATGCCGCTTCGACATTCAACATAACAGATGCGCCGCATTGCAACGGAGGAAGGGCCAAATGGCGGAGAAGAAGCTGTTCACCTCGGAGTCGGTGACCATGGGTCACCCGGACAAGGTCTGCGACCAGATTTCCGACGCGATCCTCGACGCGATGATCGCCCAGGATCCCAACAGCCGCGTAGCCGTGGAGACCATGTGCAAGACCGGCATGGCCGTGGTAGCCGGCGAGGTAACCACCAGCGGGTACGTCAACATCCCCGAAGTGGTCCGCCAGACCATAAAGGACATCGGCTACACCCACGCGGAGACCGGCTTCGACTACGAAACCTGCGCGGTGATGGTGGCCATCGAGGGCCAGAGCGGCGACATCGCCCGCGGCGTCGACGAGGGCACCGACCACGAGCAGGGCGCCGGCGACCAGGGCATGATGTTCGGCTTCGCCTGCGACGAGAGCCCGGAGCTCATGCCCCTGCCGATCATCCTCGCGCACAAGCTGGTCGCGCGCCTCGCCGAGGTCCGCCAGAACGGCATGCTCGAGTACCTGCGACCCGACGGCAAGAGCCAGGTCACCGTGGAGTACGAGGACGACAGGCCGGTGCACGTCAACACCGCGGTGATCAGCACCCAGCACAACCCCTCCATGAACGACCACCAGGAGGAGCTCAAGGCGGACATGGTCAAGCGGGTGATCAAGCCGGTCATTCCCCCCGAGCTCTTCGACGAGCACACCGTGGTGCACGTCAACCCCACCGGGCGCTTCGAGCTCGGCGGCCCCTACGCGGACTGCGGGCTGACCGGCCGCAAGATCATCGTCGACACCTACGGGGGCATGGGCCGCCACGGCGGCGGGGCCTTCAGCGGCAAGGACCCCTCCAAGGTCGACCGCTCCGCGGCATACATGGCGCGATACGTGGCCAAGAACGTCGTGGCCGCCGGCCTGGCCCGGCGCTGCGAGGTCCAGCTGGCCTACGCCATCGGCGTGGCCGAGCCCGTGAGCGTCAGGGTCGACACCTTCGGCACCGGCACGGTCGACGAAGCCAAGCTGTCCGCCGCGGTGCGCGAGGTCTTCTCGCTCAAGCCCCGGGGCATCATCGAGAGCCTCAAGCTGCTCCGGCCGATCTACCACGAGACCGCCCGCCACGGCCACTTCGGCCGCAGCGGCGACGGCTTCACCTGGGAGAAGACTGACAAGGTCGAAGCGCTCTGCAAGGCCCTGGGCGTCGAGGCCCGCTGCCCGGAGTGCATGCAGGTTCACAAGTAGGGGACAACCCGGGGAATTCTTGCCGGGACCGGCGCTGAAGGGCTTCGCGCGAGGAGCTGCCGGCTTACTCCATGATCCTGTTGTAGCCGTTCGGCCACTTGGGACTGGGCTGCGCCGGCTGAAGCGCAATGCGCCCCGGGCGCTTGACGTATCTGGTGCGCCAGTAGTAGACAACCTTCCCGGTATCCCCGTCCACCAGGACCTTTACGTGGTCGTTGTCGCGATGGTTCTGTTTCCGGACGATGATAGTGACCAGGTACCCGCACTTGGGAGCCCGGGCCCACGGCATGCGCGAATCGGAGATCTTCTTCATGAACCGGTCAGAGGTCAGGTTCGCGGCGTGAACGGCGCTGGGATACCTCTTCCAGTCGTGTTCCTTGCGCCATCCGGGCCGGTCCTGCGTGAGGCGCTTCAGGGCCGTGTCGATGGCTGTCCGTCTCTTGATGGGACAGAGCGAAACCACCTCGAACGCAACCGGATCCGACTCTAGAACGGGATCCTTCGGTCCACGCCGGGCGCGAGCCTTCAGCCGCGCCGAAACAGTGTACTTGCCAGCCTCAAGTGGAACGATGCCGTTGGGACCGCAACCACCCGGGTTCTTGAACCGGCAGTAGGTTTCGAGCTCGATCCTAAGCGAAGCTTCTGCTGGGACGGCGTTGGGGGCTTTGGGTGGGCGGGGTTCGCGAACCGCGACATGAACGGGTGTTCTCGCCGGCTGGCCGTTCCCATTGTCGAAGAGCAGTCGTATTCTCCAGCCGCGCGGCAGCCGGATAGTCTCCTTCTCCGGGTTCTTCAGCTCGACTTCGAACCTCATGGGCTCGCCACCGGCTGCAGTGTACCGGAACTGGTTGCCCAGCGGGTAGGGTCGGCGGCAGACACAGCAGACCTTCTGCCTCCATGCGCAGGCGGGACACATCGCAGTCATGCCCACTCGTGTTTGTCCACCGCAGATCCGGCACCTGTGGACGTTCTCGTCCAGGACTGCGATCTTTTGTTGGCAGGCGGGGTTAGGACAGCAATGTCTTTCCCAGCCGTCATCAGCATTCCGGTGACCCAGCGGTGTCACGGTCAGCTTGAGCTTCTGCAGGGCCTGGTGCGGATCCTGCGCGGGCGGCCGGGGCGGGGGGGCGGGTTGCGGTCGCGGTGCGGGAGTGCTTCCGCCGATCGGAGGCCACGATGTGGGCGCGGGCAGCGGCTCCCTGATGACCGGCTTTGGGACCGGCTTCGCCTCCGCCGGTTCGGGCGCGGCAACCGGCGCGGGCGGCGGCGGAACCGGTGAAGAGACAGGTCCCTCCGCGGCAACCTGCACGACCGGTTCAGGCCCCGAGGGAACAACCTTGTGCGCCGGTCTCGGCAGGGAGCGGCTCTCGGTCGGGGTCTCCGCTGCGCGAGCCTCTCGGCGTTCGCCAGCGACGCCGGGTCGAAGGACTACCGGAAGCGCCACAACAACCAGCGCGGCGGCAAACAGCCCCGCGGCCGCGAACTTCACCTTGCTCCAGAACATTATTCTCGCCACTCCTTCCGTCAGCGCCGCCACGCCGCCGCCCAACGTGCTTGCGCCACCGGCGGTCGAGGCCGCCGCACAGATCTTCCCCGCCGCGGCCAGCAGGAACGCCGGGCAGGCGGCCTCGGCCTGCCGGGCGGCCAGCCCCGCGGTCAGCGTCGACATCTTCACCTCCGGGCCATGGCGGGAGAGCTCCGCGCGCAGACGGCGCAACGCGTTGTGCAGGCGGGAGTCGACCGTGCCCACTGGTATCTCGAGAATCGCGGCAACCTCGGCCCGGGACCGGTTCTCGAAGTAGGACATGAGTACCGCCGCGCGCTGGCCGGCCGGCAGCTTCTCGAAGGCCGCGTCGATGTGCGACCGCAGCCCGCTACTGCCAGGCGGCTCGACGCGATGTCTGGCGCCGTCTTCCCTCGGGAGCATTCCGGCCACCTCCCTTTCCCGGCCACGACGGGCCCTCTCGCTGCGCAGTGCGACTCGCGCGGCGTTGAGCGCCACGCGGTGCAGCCACCCGGCCAGGTCTCCGCGGATGGAGTCGGCCTTGCGGGCCAGCATCAGCAGGGCCGTCTGCGCCGCGTCCTCGGCCGCTGCCGGCTCTCGCAGGACGCGCAGGCAGGTGTGGTAGACCATGCCGCCGTGAATCTCGACCAGGCGTTCGAAGGCACGTTCGTCTCCACGGAGATAGGCGGCCAGTTCTCCGCCGTTTCGCACGGAGCTTGCCGAACCGTCGCGACTCGGACGTCTGCGGCCTGAGCTCACCAGTCTCCCTCCCTCTTTCCGTTCTCGAGGATTCAGCCGCCGCCGGTTCCTTCACGGAATTCCCCGAAAAGGCGCTTCCCGGCAAGACGGATGCTGTCCGGACGGCTCAGTCCCTTTGACGCCCGGCAGGCCCCCCGGGACCGCAGAATCCAGGTCTTCGTCCGTGGCCCGCTTGAAGCGGGGCCGGGTTTCGGTAGAATGCCGACCTCGATCAGCAGCAAGCTACGGAATCAGAGGAGATGCCGATGGCAACCAAGCGCAAGTACCACGTACGCGACATCAAGCTCGCCCCCGAAGGCAAGAAGCGCATCGAGTGGGCCGACCAGGACATGCCCGTTCTGGCCACGGTTCGCAGGCGCTTCGAGAAGACCAAGCCGCTCAAGGGCGTGCGCATGGCCGCCTGCCTGCACGTCACCAGCGAGACCGCCAACCTAATGCGCACGCTCAAGGCCGGCGGGGCGGACGTGGCCATCTGCGCCTCGAACCCGCTCTCCACGCAGGACGAGGTGGCCGCCAGCCTGGTCAAGAACTACGGCGTGCCGGTCTACGCGGTCCACGACGAGGATCACAAGACCTACTACAGTCACATCGACGACTGCCTCGACCGCCACCCCAACATCACCATGGACGACGGGGCCGACCTGGTCAGCCGCATACACACCAAGCGGCGGGACCAGGTCCCGGAGGTGATCGGCGGCTGCGAGGAGACCACCACGGGCGTGATTCGCCTCAAGGCCATGGCCGCCGACGGCAAGCTGCTCTTCCCGATGATCGCGGTCAACGACGCGGGGACCAAGCACCTCTTCGACAACCGCTACGGCACGGGCCAGAGCACCTGCGACGGAATCATCCGCGCGACCAACCGGCTGTTTGCCGGGCGCAACGTGGTCTGCGCGGGCTACGGCTGGTGCGGTCGCGGCTTCGCGATGCGCGCTCGCGGACTCGGGGCCCAGGTGATCGTCACCGAAGTCGACCACCTCAAGGCCCTCGAGGCGGTGATGGACGGCTTCCGGGTGATGCCCATGAGCGAGGCCGCCAGGATCGGCGACATCTTCTGCACGCTGACCGGGGACATTCATGTGCTGCGCGCCGAGCACTTCCGCAAGATGCCCGACGGGGCGATCGTCTCCAACAGCGGTCACTTCAATGTGGAAATCGACACGGTGGCCCTGCGCAAGCTGGCCAAGAAGGTCCGCAAGAACATCCGGCCCTTCACCGACGAGTACACCATGCGCAACGGCCGGCGCATCTACCTGCTGGCCGACGGCCGCCTGGTGAACCTGGCATGCGCCGAGGGCCACCCGGCCTGCGTGATGGACATGTCCTTCGCCGGCCAGGCGCTCTCCACCGAACTGATGGTCAAGCGCAGCAAGACCCGCAAGCCCTTCGAGCCCGGCGTTCACGACGTACCCGCAAGCATCGACGTTACTGTCGCCAGCCTGAAGCTCAAGAGCATGGGCGTGGACATCGACAAGCTGACCCCCGAGCAGGTCAAGTACCTCTCGAGCTGGGAGATGGGGACCTGACAGGCCGCGGGTGCAGCCTGTCAGAGACCGGGAGGAAGTAGACAGGAGGGAGGAGGACCGTCGCGGCCAACGCCACGACAAGAAGAGACAGGATATATGCAGGGCGCACTTCTCCTGCGGCCTGGTTTCTCCTTACTCCTCTCTGGCTGAGAGCGTCGCAGCCGGCCTCCGGGCCGGCTGCCTTCGTGAGAGGCCTTCCTGACGAATCACGCCCGCGGTTGCAGGTCGTGCGCCGACCGAATAGCATCCCCCATGGGCGATGGAAGGGACAATGAAGCACGTTACGGTTCCCGGAGCGATTCTTCTTCTGGTCTCGCTGGTCACCGGCTGTTCGCCGCGGCCCGGAGAGGTCAGGGTGGACCGGAGCTACGTTGCCCCCGAGATCGACGCATCGCGCGCGACCGGACCGGTCAAGGTGACAGCCAGCGAGATGCGCGACCTTCTGGCCGCCTCACGCCGCGGAGCTGCGAAGGCACCGGAAGTTGCCCGGTCCCCGCGGAAGAACATCGCGGTCGTATCGATCTACGGGCGCGACTCCCGCGGCCGGCCGGTGGCTCCCTTCCCGGCAATCGGCCAGGCCGGGGGAGAGACACGCTCGGCCGCCGCGGAACTCGCGGGGGCACGTGCCGCACTTGAGCTGCGCGGTCGCTCATGGGTCGCGGCTCGGTCGGCGTTCAAGATCGACCTGCCCGGCAGGCCCGGGCGTACCTGCCGGGGCATTCCCCGGCTCGAGGGCGGGCTGGACGGGATCCTGCTGGTTACGCCCCACGACCGGCAGGTATACGTTCCCGGCTCGCTGTATCACGCTGACAAGCCGGGACCGGAGCGGTTCCTGAGCCTGGCCGCCGCCACCGCGGGTCTGACCACGGCGAGTCCGCAGAGCCACCGCCTGTTTCGCTCGACCAGCTTCGCGAATCTCAACCCGTCGGGAGCCGTGCTGCCGCTCTTCCGCGGCAATCTGATGCTCAAGACCCCTGACGCGGCCGCCATGCGCTCGGCTGCGATGCTGGGCGGCACCTGGCTGGCCGGGGCGGTGCGCGAGAGCGGCCAGTTCTACTATCGCTTCTATCCGACCGAGCGTCGTTACCAGGAGAGGCGCTACAACCTCGCACGCCACTGCGGAACCTGCTGGGGCCTGTACGTCCTCTACCGGAAGACCGGCGGCAGGAACAAGCGGTTGCTCCGCTCGGCGAACCGGTCCCTCGACTGGATGCGCCGGCTTTGCCGTCCGAAGGAGGGCAACGGCCGCCTGGAGATGCCCAGGTACCAGACTCCCGGCCCGACCGCCAGCGGCGTGGCCCTGGCCCTGCTCGCGCTCGTGGAAGGCTGCCGCGTCGGCGGGCGCCGGGAGCTGCTTGCCGAAGCGATCGCCATGGGAGATCTCGCGGCCAGGGGCTTCGGCCACCCCAGCGGGCGCTTCTACGAGTGGTGGAACCCGCGCACGGGTCGTCCCGCCGGCAGGCTTTCCTTCATATACCATCCCGGCGAGTTGATTCTGGCCTTCGCCGGCCTCTACGAGATCAGCGGAGAGAAGCGTTTCCTGGACGTGGCGGTCCGCGGAATGGAAGCCCAGGTTGCGGCCGAGGGCGAGAACTTCAGGAAGACCGGGACGCTGCCGCCCGATGCCTGGACCATCCAGGCCGTCGAGGCACTCGAGAGGGTCGCGCCGCCCCGCAGGGAGTGGCGTGAGCACGCCTTCCTGCTCGCCGATCATCTGGTCAAGCGGCAGTACGGGGCGCCTTCGGGACCGGAACCCAGGGCCCCGGACTACGAAGGCGGCATCTGCAATCTCGACCCCCCGATCGCCTGCGCCGCCGGGGCAAGAGGGGAGGGCATCGTCGCCGCCCAGCGCCTGGCGTTGAAGGCCGGCGACACCAGGAGGGCAGCGACCTATCGTCAGCGGCTGCTGAACGCTGCCCGGTTTGCGCTCGAGGGGCAGTTCCGACCGGAAAACAGCTTCTGGCTGCCCGACCCCCGCCTCGCGCTGGGCGGCGTGCGCCGCAGCCTGACCGACACCACGGTGCGCATCGACTACGTGCAGCACTGCGTGGCCGCCTGGACCGGCGCCGCCGAGATGCTTGAGAACGAGTAGGCTGCCTTCCTGGAACAGCTGATCAACGCGGATTCACCCGGGTGTTGACGCCCGGAGTGGCCGGCCCCGCCCCTGGACGTGTTCTTCGCCACTATGTTCGGTTCCTGTAGTGGTCATGCCTTCTTGACGGGCTTCAAAAAAGGCGGTTTTCGTGACGCATGGGCCTCCAATACTGTTGATTACCGTTGCGGGCATTGATAGAATGCGGTCCGCGATCGGGGGGTCATCGAATTGCCGCGCCGTCTACTCATCCTGGTAGCGTTGCTCCCGCTGGTCGGTTGTCCCCCGCCGCCGCGCGACAGCGGCCCGGTGGTCGCCGAACCGACCCGACCCGAACCCGCCCCCGGGCCCAAGCCCAAGTCCAAGCCGGTTCCGCGCTCCTCGAACGACCTGGTGATCCTCGACACCCTGGACTGGTCGTCGAAGTACCTCCAAGCCGTCGGCCTGCGCCTGGGTCGCAACGACGGGTCGCTGCGACTGTCGGTGCGCAATCGCGAACGCGCGGCCGCAGCGCTGGCCGGGGCATGCCTCGCGTTGCGCCGGCGCATGAACGTGATTGCCCAGAACATCTCCAACGCCGAGACCTCGCGCCTGCCGGCACCGGCGGGCACTCCGCCGCATCCCTACAGGCGCAGGACGCTCGCGGTCGGCGCGCGCGGCGCGCTGGAGGTCGTCGAAGACAAGTCTGCGCTGCGCAAGGTCTATCGTCCCGGCCACCCGGACGCCGACAAGGACGGCAACGTACTGCTGCCCAACGTTTACGTTGCGGTGGAGATGCTCGACTGGCGCTCGACTCGTCGCGAGTACGAAGTCCTGCGCCTGACCCTCGGCAGTCTGAGCAACAGGTACGTGGTGCCCCCCGCGATGCTCTTGCCCGAGCCCAAGGCCCCGCCGCCCTACGAACCCCAGAAGACGGTGCCCAAGCCGGCGCCCAAGACCGTTCCGGTCAAGAAGCCCTGACGCCCGCGGCGTACTTCTCCCCCGCTCAGAACTTCTCGGGGTGCCGGGCCTCGTCGCCCACTGCCGCCTGGCCTGCGCGGATCTTCGTGAAGTCCGCCTTGTTCTTCTCCCACCAGGCCAGGAAATCGGCAATGAATTTCTGGAGGCGCGGGTCGCTGATTGACGCCCAGGTCTTTCTGCTGCTCTTGAACTGCCTGCCGTAACCGGTCAGACGGCTGTAGCGGTTGACGGTTCTCGCGCTCATCAGCATCAGGCTGCCGTAAGCCCGGCGGCGCCGCATGGCCGCCAGGTCGGAGTTCTGCTCGGCCAACTTGGCCATGTAGATGCGCACGGCCCTCGGGTCCTTCCTGGCCAACAGGTAGTCACAGGCCGCGCTCACAAAGAGCTGGCGGTCGCCGTGGTCCGGAGCCAGGTAGCTCATTCCGGTGGCACTGGCCCGGGCGGCCACCACCTTGCGGGCGTCGTGCTTCGGGAAACGGGCAAGAACCTCCATTGCGCCCCGGGCAGCATCGAAGGGGCCGCCCGACACCAGCCTCTCGAGTTCCGGGCCGGAAAGCGCAATAGGCAGCTTGGCCAGTGCGGCAACCTGATAGGCCCGGACACCCCGATTCCGGTGGGCCCCGAAGGCAACCAGTTTGCGGAACTCCTCGGATTCCCCGGCCTTCACGCCCATGGTGCGGAGCTTGGAACACAGGGCGTCGATTGCCGCGCCGGCCTTGCGCTGCTCCTCCCTGATTTCGGCCGGCCCCCCTCCGGACGGCAGCCGGTTAACCAGCAGGCGCAGGGTCCTGATCTGCTGCTCGAGGTCGCCGACCTTCTTCTTGAGGTCGGCGACTTCCCTCTCGAGTCTGGACACCCGGGGGTCGGCTTTCGCCGGGGTTCCGGCACGCGCGGAGCGCACTGCTATCACCGCGCTCGGAGCGCTCAAGCCCACTATCAGCGCACCGGCGCAGACCGCCGCGATCTTCTTGGCCTTGATCCAGAACAGCGTCTTCATGACAACCTCCGCTATGCCAGCGGCCCTGGCTCCGGCCGCCGCTCCCTGAAAAGCCAACAACGCTCCCTTGGCGAAACCGGCGGGCAGCGCCTCGTGCAGCACGCAACCGGAAAGCAGCAACGTTCCCAGTTCGACGGCGCCGGGGCTCAGTCCGCGCGCGTCGAGCCGCCGTCGCAACCGCTCCAGCCCCCGCTTGCACTGCGACGCCACGGTGCCCTGAGGCAGCCCCAGTTGCCGGGCAACCTCCGACTGGCTGCGTCCCTGCAGGTAGCAGGCCGTCAGCACCCGGCGGTATTTCTCCGGAAGCTCCTCCAACGCCCCGTCCAGATTGGGCCCGATCGCCCCCCAGTCCCCGGGTTCGGAAGAAGGTTCCGAAACGTCACTGCGCAGCAGCGCGGCGTCGCGCTCGTGTGCTTCCCGCCGGCGCACGGCCCTCAGTTCCCTGGAGGCCGCAAACCAGGCCGCGCGATGCAGCCAGGCGCCGACGTCCGAAGCCGCCACCAGCGAACGGGCCTTGCGCGCCAGCGCCACGAAAGCGGCCTGGGCCGCATCTTCGGCCCCCGGGCCAGAACCCAATACCCGGCGGCAAGCGCCCAGAACCATCTGGCCGTGGCGGCCGACGAGTTCGCCGAAGGCAACCTCTTCTCCGCCCAGCCAGGCAGCCAGCAGCTGACCGTCCCTGCGTTCTTCCTGCTTTCCCATCTTCCCCTGCGCATCCTAACCCCATACCCCCGGTCGAGTCTAGACGCTTGCACAGAAAGTGGCCTGAAACAGGCCGCGCGGGACACAGTTCAGGAAAAACCCCTTTACCCGACGCAAACGGTGAACCGATAGATACTTGGGGTCTCTTGAATCGGAGCCGATACTCTTGCGAACCCGGACCGTGACGGTCAGACCGCTGATAGATCGCTTCTTCCGCTCGGCCGGGCAGCAGGAGTGGCTTGATGCCCACGCCCGGAAGTGCGGCCTGGACCCGGCCCGCATCGACGACCCGCACGCCTGGCTTTCAGCCGAATTCTACTACGGGCTCTTCGACAGAATAAAGAAGACCGCGGACGATCCCGACCAGGTGGTCTACCGCTCGGCGCTCTACGGCCTGTCCCCCGAGAACCTGGGCACGCTGCACGTGCTGGCCCGCGCGCTAGGAAATCCATCTTCGGCATATGCACGCTACGCGGTCTACCTGAACAGCCTGCAGGATATCGGCAGGTACGAAACACACGTGCAGGCCTACGGGGCCACCACGCTGAGCTTCACCCCTGCCGCGGAGTTGCCCCACCAGGACCTTGACTGCACCTATCGCCGCGGCGCACTGGAGGCGATCCCCACGCTATGGCACCTGCCGGCCGCGAGGATCTCGCACCAGTGCTGCGTTGCCAGGGGCGACCCCCGCTGCACCTACGAGATAAGTTGGGTACCCATGCGCCGGCGGATTCTGACCTGGGCCGCAGCCTGCACCGGTCTGGTGGCGGGGACCGGCCTCTGGACGGGCCTGGTTCTTTCGGGGGCGATACCCGCCTCGACCCTTCTGGCCCTGGCGCTGATCGGGCCCTGGCCGGTGCTGGGATTCCTGGGCGGGCGCGGCTGGCTGCTCGGCGCCCAGTTGCGCGACACCTCGCAGCTGATGACCGAGCAGCTCAGGGCCCTGGAGCACGAGCTGCGCAACGTCTGGGACAAGTGCGAGGAGAACGAACGCCGGGCCGCAACCGAGGTCAGGATACGCCGCCTGTTCCAGAAGTACGTGCCGGCGCCGGTGGTCGACCGCGCGCTGCGCGACGAAGGACACATCATGAGCGGCGGCGAGGGAGTCGAGGTAACCGTGCTTTTCGCCGACCTGGTGGACTTCACCGGCTACGCCGAGGCCTGTTCCGCCGAGGAGGTCATGGCAACGGTCAACAAGTATCTCGGCGCGTTTTCAGAGGTCGTCGGCCGCTACGGCGGCGTGGTCGACAAGTTCATGGGCGACAGCGTCATGGCCGTCTTCGGCGCGCCGACCCCGGATCCGACCGGCCCGGACAAGGCGGTCCACTGCGCGCGCGAGCTGCTGGACAGCATCGGCGGCCTCAACGCCGGAAGCGGCCACGACTTCGAGCTGCGCATCGGCCTTCACAACGGCCCGGCGGTTGCCGGACACGTGGGTTCGGCCGAGCGCGTCAACTACACGGTGATGGGCGACACCGTGAACCTCGCCCAGCGCCTGCAGATCGAGGCCCGCCCGGGCACCGTGCTGGTCTCTCAGCAGATCCTGGACCGCTGCGAGGCGGAGCACGACTTCCGGGAGCGAGGAGCGGTGACGCTGCGCGGGCGCCGGGCGGAGACCCAGGTATTCGAGTTGAGCTAGCAGGCCGTTGAAGGACGACCTGCGTAGCGGGAGACCGTGCACATGCGGAGCTACATCCTCTACGGAACACTGATTCTCCTGGGCGTTGCGATGATCGCCTGGTTTCTCTACATCACCCGCAGCGGCGGCGACCACGACCGCAAGGTGCGGACCCGCCTGGGTCGCGCCTGGCGGCGGCTGGTCTTCTGGGCGGGCGACATCCGGCGCATCAGCCACTTCCCCTGGATCACCTGGGACGCGCACGAGCACCTCGTGGAGTACGACGAGGCCGCCGCCGCGCTGCCCCACGTGCGCCCCGGCGACATCGGGCTGCACCGGGACCGCGGGTATCTCTCGAACCTGGCCATCCCCGGCTTCATGAAGCACGCCTGGATCCACGTCGACGGCCCGGTGAGCTGCACCGACTCCGAGGGCCACGCGCGTTTCGACACCACCGGGCTGCAGATCGTAGAGGCCGTCAGCGAGGGAGTGGTCGAGCGCTCGGCGCTGTTTCCCATCCGCAGCGACTACACCATCATCCTGCGCCCTCGCGAAGCCGGCGAGCGCGAAGTGGCCCGCGCCGTCGAGAAGGCCAGGTGCATCGTGGGCTGCGAATACGACGCCGACTTCAAGTTCGACATCGAAGAGGAACTCGAGCACTTCGGCGCGCCCGGCGCCACCCGCGAGGAGGCCGCCGAGGACCTTCAGGAAATCGACGTCTTCAGCACCAACCTGGCCGCCGAGTGGGACGGAGGCTTCAGCTGCACCGAGACGGTCAGCTTCGCCTGGTGGCACTGCCGCCGCGCGTTGCGTCTCTTCCGCAAGCCGGCCAGGGGCAAGATGGTGATCCTCGCCGACGACATGATCAACAACGGCTTCGAGATCGTATGGATGTCCGAGTCGGTCACACCCGAGGTCGCGGCGAAACTGGGCCTCGGCGAGGAGGGCGTGGAAATGATCCGCGCCTGGCGCCGCAGGCAGGAAGAAGAGAAGCGCAAGGCCAAGCCCAAGCGGACCAGTTCGAGGATCTTCAAGGAGCGCAAGAAGCCGGCGGATGCGTCGCTGAACTAGGGCTGCATCCTTCTCGTCCTCGTTCTCGTCCTCAGTGAGCGACGCGAACGGTCGTCGTCCTCGGGGGTTCGAGGACGAGGACGACGACGAGGACGAGCACGACCGGACGCGCTAGTGCGCGTCCTTGCCGCGCATGCCGTCCCACATCTCGAATCGATATCCCCGATTCTCCCCCTCGCGATAGAGAACCAGGTAGCTCATCACCTCCCAGGGGATGAAATCGCGGTCGCCTTTTTCGCCGTGTTCGGCGGGGCGGACTGTCTTGCGCCAGGTTCCACTGTTGAAATAGACCAGCCGCCGCCGGCCGCGCACGTCAAGCGGCACCTGGCGGGGAATGTGCGTGTGGCCGTAGACCACCAGGTCCACCGGGCCTCCCGTGCCGCTGACCGTTTCGCGGTCTTCGGCGGCCAGCTTCACGAAGTTGCGGTTGTTCTTGTCGAGCATCTTGCGCGCCCAGGCCCAGTGCAGCACCCGTTCGGCCGCGCCCCAGGGGGCCTTGAGCAACAGGCGCAGCCACCATAGCGGCTTCCAGGGGCGGAAACCGCCGACCAGCTTGCGCACCAGGTAGGACTCCAGGAACTCCTTGACCGACTCGCGCCAGGCCTCCTGAACCCTGGCGCGCAGGCCCGGCTCGCCGATCTCCTCGACCACCCCGCGCACCCAGCGGGGCACCGCCCACAGCGGACGTACGTGGTCGAGTTCCTGGATGCGCCGCAGGACTTCCTCGCCGCGCGGGCCCTCCTCGGCGAGCTTCTCGCGCAGGTTCTCGGGAAAACCGTTGATCAGCTTGATCACCACCGCCTCGCCGAGCCCGGCAGTGCTGAAGTCTCCGCCCCAGTTGAGGGAGTCGAACTGGTTGCCGTGCCGGGCGATGACGTTGTACTCCCGTGAGCGGTACTCGGTGGGGAACTGCTTCCCGGCGTCGAACTCGGGGGCCTCCAGCCCCAGGGCCTCGATGGCCTTGGCGCGCGTAGAGTCGAAGAGGTTCACGGTGCGGTCGTGGTTGCCGGCGACGTAGCGCAGCCTGACCCTGTCGGCGGGCAGCCCCAGCGAATCTTTCAGGCCGCGCAGCTTCGCGAAGGCCCCGGCGTTGGCGGTACAGACACCCTCGAGGACCTCGTTGACGCGCGCCTCCATCTCGGGATTCGGCTCCGACCAGGGCATGACCTCGCCCTGCCACTTCGCGGAACGCAGCCCGTCGAAGACGTCGCCCAGCAGCAACACCTCGACGTCTTGAATCGCGTTGCGGCGCGCGCCGTTCTCGTCGCTGTTCTCGATTATCCCGCGCAGGTCGTCGACCAGGTAATCGAAGGCCCGCGCCGGGATGTTTTCGCCCCTGGCGATGGTCTCGTCGGTGAAATGCAGGTCGCTGAGTATTACGAGCATATCGGCGATGCCTTTCTCAAGTTCCCGCCGTTGTCCCTGTCGGTTCTTCCCGGAACCGGCCCGCGAAAGCCGGTCTTCGCCTGACGGCTACGCCCCGGCAGGGGATTGCGGCCGGATCGAGACGAAGACCCACCGCGTCGCGGCGCGAGGGATTGTCGGAGATGGGCGGGTTCTTTTCAACAACCCGGTGACGGCTTCTTCGGTATTGACTTCTCTCGCGGCTTCTGCCAGAATCGTCTCCGCAGTGGCCACAACCAGGAAGAAACCTCACAGCAGGCAGAGACGCAAGACCGCGGCGCGCCGGCCGCGGCGCGGGTGGGTGCGCATGCATACCCCGCGGCTGCTCGAGGAGCGCATTTGCGACCTCGACCTTTCGCTAGCGGGCACATTCGTAGACAAGTGCATTCGCGAGTTGCGCGAGGAACTCGCAAGGCGCGAGCTGGCGTTCTGTCCCTACTTCTGGATCTCCGACGAGTGGTTTACCCCCGACGGCTACACCGGCCTGGCGGTTCCGTTCTACCTCCTGCACCCGCGGATGATCCGCCTGGAGCGCTCGCGGATGGGCTACGTCGAGGGCGCAACGAAGGAATGGTGCCTGCGCATCCTGCGCCACGAGACCGGCCACGCCATCGACCACGCCTACGGCCTGCATCGCCGCCGGCGCTGGCAGCAGCTCTTCGGGCTGAGCAGCCGCAAGTACCCGCGCTACTACCAGCCCAACCCATACAGCCGGCGTCACGTGCAGCACCTGGAGTACTGGTACGCCCAGAGCCACCCCGACGAGGACTTCGCCGAGACCTTCGCGGTGTGGCTGGCCAGGCCCCGGGCCTGGCGAAGGCTCTACCACGGCTGGCCGGCCCTGCACAAGCTCGAGTACGTCGACGAGCTCATGACCGAGATCGCCTGCCAGCGACCGGAAAAGCGCACTCGCGGGAAGGTCGATCCCGCCTCGAAGATCTTCAAGACCCTGCGACAGTATTACGCCGAGAAACGCCACAAGGCCGAGAAGGGCTGGCCGCGCTTCTACGACCGTGACCTGGCCAGGCTGTTTTCCGCAGAGTCCCGGTACCGCGACCGCGAGGCGGCCTCGGCCTTCATTCGCAGGGTGCGGGCCGAGGTGCTCAAGGTTGTCACCCCCTGGGTGGGCGAGCACGGCTACCACCTCAAACACGTCCTGGTCGAGATGATCGGCCGCTGCCGGGAACTCAAGCTCCGCGCGGTGGGCGGCGACCGCAAGCTGAAGCGCGACCTGGGTATCCTGCTGGCCAAGTACACGACCGACGCGCTCTACCGTCGTCGGGGATGGATCGAGATGTGAAGAAGCTCAAGGTGATGGTACTGGTCCGCGAGGGGCTCGAGCCCCCCGAGAGCATCGAGGAGATGTCGGACGACGAGTACAAGAACGCGCCCTGGAAGTGCGAGTTCGACGTTGTCGCCACGCTTGAGAACCTGGGCCACCGGGTCAGGGTTCTCGGGGTCTACAGCGACCTGGCCGCCATCCGCAACGCCGTCGAGGAGTGGGAGCCGGACGTGACCTTCAACCTCCTCGAGGAGTGGGAATCGATAGCACTCTGGGACCACAACGTGGTCTCCTACCTCGAGCTGCTCGGCGCGCGCTACACGGGCTGCAACCCGCGCGGCCTGATGCTGGCGCGCGACAAGGCCCTCAGCAAGAAGCTCCTGGCCTACCACCGCATCAAGGTACCCGAGTTCCACGTCTTTCCGAGGAACCGGAAGGTCCGCCGCCCCAAGCGGCTGGCCTTCCCGCTCTTCGTCAAGAGCGTCACGGAAGACGCTTCGCTCGGGATCAGCAACGCCTCGCTGGTTACCGACGACACGGCGCTGGCCGAGCGCGTGAGGTTCGTGCACGAGAAGGCCGGGACAGATGCCATAGCCGAGCAGTTCATCGAGGGGCGCGAGCTCTACGTCTCGGTGGTCGGCAACGACCGCCTGATGGCCTTTCCGGTGTGGGAGCTGCTGTTCACCGAGAAACCGAAAGACCGCCCGCTGATAGCCACGCGCCGGGCCAAGTGGGACTCCAAGTACCAGAAGAAGTGGGGAGTCATAAGCAAGGCCGCCGAGGAGCTGCCCGCGGGTATGGCCGAGCGCATCCAGAAGCTCTCGAAACGGATCTACCGCCACCTCTGCCAGTCGGGCTACGCGCGGATCGACTTCCGTCTATCCCCCGACGGCGAGCTCTACTTCCTGGAGGCCAACCCCAACCCGCAACTGGCATTCGGCGAGGACTTCGCCGAAAGCGTCGAGAAGGGCGGGGTGGAGTACGAGAAGCTGCTCCAGAAGATCCTGCGGCTGGGACTGCTGTACCGGCCGGTGAAGGTCTAGCCGGCCGTTGAAAAACGGCCTGCCAGAGCAGGAGAGCAGATGAACAGTCGAGCCGATATAGAGAGCATTTGAGAGGTTCGCTCCTCCGGTTGACACTGCCCGATTGTGTGGTAGACAATGCTCCCGTTCCGGGAAAGGAGTGAATCGGGCATGCGCTATCGCCAGCTGGGAAGTTCCGGCATCAATGCCTCGGTGGTCGCTTTCGGCGCCTGGGCCGTGGGCGGGTGGATGTGGGGCGGCGTCGAGGAGCGGGATGCCGTCAAGGCAATCCACGCGGCAATCGATGCGGGCATCAACTTCATCGACACCGCGCCGATCTATGGTTTCGGGCGAAGCGAAGAAGTTGTCGGCAGGGCCATCGCCGACCGCCGCGACGAAGTGGTTCTGGCCACCAAGTGCGGCCTGGTATGGGACGTGGAGATGGGAGACTTCTTCTTCACGTCGGACCAGGAGGTCATCCGCAAGGATGGCGGCGGGGACCTGAAGGTCCACAGGTACCTCGGCCCCGAGTCCGTGCGCCGCGAGGTCGAGGCCAGCCTGAAGCGCCTGGGCACCGACCACATCGACCTCTACCAGACCCACTGGCAGGAGTCGACCACCCCGATCGCCGATACCATGGAGGAGCTGATCCGGCTGCGCGAAGAGGGCAAGATCCGCTCGATAGGCGTGAGCAACGTCAGCGTCGCGCAGCTCGAGGAGTATCGCGCCGCCGGGGCGGTGGACTCGGACCAGGAGCAGTACTCCATGCTGTTCCGCAAGCACGAGGACTCGCTGCTGCCCTACTGCCGGGAGAACGGTCTCGCCCTCCTGGCCTACTCGCCCCTGGCCCAGGGACTCCTGACCGGCAAGGTCGGGCCCGACCGGGTCTTCCCCGAGGGTGACCAGCGCCGCGACAAACCGCGCTTCAGCGTCGAGAACCGCAGGAAGGTCGCGGCCATGCTCGAGAAATTCGCACCCATCGCGGAGAATCACGAGATCACCCTCGCGCAACTCGCCATCGCCTGGACCCTGGAGCAGGCCGGCTGCACCCACGCGCTCTGCGGGGCGCGCACCCCGGAGCAGGCCGCGGAGAACGCCGCGGCCGGCGACGTCGAGCTCGAGAAGGCTGAACTGGCGACAATGGCGAAAGCCATCGCCGAACTGGGGGGAAGCATCAACTGAAACGCCAGGGCTTGCGGTCGGTGACCTCTGGCAGGCTAGCGGACATCTATCGACGGTAGAGGAAGATTGAATGCCGGATCAAGAGAGAAGTTTCCGGGTAAAGCGGTCGACAAGCGGTCGCTGGACCATTGAGCGGATGGTGGAGCAGCCCTACGGGGGCGAGGCCTTCCGCGAACTCTCCGGAACCTACTCCAGCCGCAAGGAAGCCGAGCAGGCCCTCCTGCGCTACATGCGAGAGGAATCGGGCCGCTACCGGCGCAGGCGCCGGCGGCGAGACAGCTGGGAGAGGGTCTAGCAGGCCGTTGAAGAACGGCCTGCAGAGCAGGAGAAAGGTGAAAGTAGAAAGGAGAGCCGTGGAATCTTTCACATTGCAGGACATAGACCGCGAGATCGCGGCACTTGCCTCTCCTGCGGTCTACTCTCTCCTTTCTCCTCTCTCAGGCTCGGTGCCAATGGCACCTTCTTCAACGGCCTGCTAGCAGGCCGTCGAAGTGACCGGCGCCCGCAATCTGCGGCCGGCGCCTCGGCGTCTCTGCACCTCAGTGCGAAAATCGGGAAGCTACCCGGCACCCGCCGAACCGGGGTGCGGTGTTCCGCCGCCGTCTTGCGCTCGCCGGGTTCAGCCCAGCGGCACGAGCCGGGCGGCGTTTCTCCAGAGGATGCTCCCAAGCACGCGCTTGGGAAGATCGAGGCTTTCCAGGAAATCCAGCAGCAGCCGGTTGTAGCAGTCGGTGCCGTAGAGCAGGCGCCGGTGGTGCTTTTCAAGGAACCTCCGGGCGTGGCGCGGGTCGCGCTTTAGGGCGTTGAGCCCCGACCCGCCGGAAAGGTCCGCGTGGAAGTTCCTGTAGCGCTGCAGGAGCTTCTGCACCTTGCCGCCGGGGGTCACGCGGCCGGATGGATAGAGCTTGCGGCTGCGGGAAGCGCTGCCGCTGATCTCCCGCCAGAAGCCCGGGCCGTGGCCGATGAACCGCGTGCGCGGGCACTTGACCATCGCCCGCTCCAGCGCGTCGACGCTGCCGCCGTACCAGAAGTCTACGTTCGGCAGGGGCACGTCGATGTGCACCAGCACCGGGAGACCCAGCTCCGCGCAGAGGTCGTACATCCGGATGCAGTCGGGGTTGTCGTACATCAGCCGGACCTTGAGCTCACCGTAGCCCCGGCAGCCCTGCTCGACCAGTTCGCGCAGGATCTGTTCCGCGCGTTCGCGCCGGGGGTCGATGCCACAGAAGGGGATGAACCGGTCGGGCCAGCGCCGCGCCGCGGCCATTACCGACTGCGGCGAGAGGTGCTCGTAGTTGCTGCAGAGCCCCCCGTCGACCTCCTGCCAGGTCAGCGCCCAGGCCTTGTCCACGCCGATGCGGTCCATGTTGCGGACCACGTCTTCAGGATTGTAGCCGAACCACTTGACGTGAGTGTGACAGTCGATGATCACGGTGGCCCCCCGTTTCCGTTCGTGAGGTGATTGCCGTGCGGTGCATTATGCACCGCTTGGGTGCACGGGTCAACCAACGTGAACGGGCGCACGGTCGACCGGCCGGCACTCTCTGCCGAAGCCGGCAACGTCTTTCGAGTATTGAATTCCGGAGTGAACAGCAGGGCGCTCAGACCGGGCGGGCGGCTTTCTCTGCATCGGTCAGCACCTGCTCGAGGACCTCCCGACAGTATCCGCACTGCTTGCAGTTGCGCGAACAACCCTCAGTGCGCCCGAACCAGTCCGCGGGGAAGGCGGAATTGTCGAGGTAGTTCGGTGCCAGTGCCGGCGAATAGCCGGGCTCGAAGAGGTCGAGAAGATTGCCGCGGTGGCGCCGGGCGGCGTATGCGGCCACCACCATGCGCGGCCGGGCGTGCATGCGCGTGGCCAGCTTGACCACGGGGAAGAACTCCTCGTAGTGGTGCAGGTCCTCCGGGCGGACCCAGGTGGCCTGGAGAATGACCGGCCAGTTGCGCTCCTCGCGCAGCAGCTTCCAGCAGGTCATCGGGTTCCAACCCGGGACGTTGTCCCCGGCGCGGATCTCCGCCTCGTGGGCGACCAGGTTGTCGTGGAAGCTCTGCCCCGGGCAGAAAGCCAGGCAGCCGCTGTTGGCCAGCATGTACAGCTGCTTGCCGGCCGAGTCGGCCCAGGATTTCAACTCGCGGATACGGGCCAGGTCGCGGTTGAAGTCGCGCTGCACGCAGTAGCCGTCGAAGAGATCCCGGGAGTACTCCATGGCCTGGACCGTGCCCAGGCGCATGTTGACAGAGGCGCGTACTTCGATGCCGGGAGCTTGCTTCTTCACGACGCCGGCCACGAAGGGCGAAGTCGTGGTCACGGTTTCAACGCCGCCGACCAGATCCTGCAGGTGTTTGAGCGAAGCGGCCACCGTGGACTCAAGCTGACTGCTCATGGCTCCGGCGCCGTAGCAGCTGGCGTTGAATAGCAGATCGAGGCTGATGCCCATTTCCCGAAGCGCGAGAAGATCTGCCTCGAGCTGTTCCTGCTCGCGTTCTCCGCCCAGCGGCGCACGCCCGGAAGGCAGTCCCTTCCAGGGGAAGTAGACCTCGGAGATGTGCTCGCGGTAGTCGCGGACGATCTCGACGATCGAATCGCTCTCGTCGGGCAGCTGGTAGCCTACTGCGAACTTCATCGCGACCTTTCCTCCCTCGTCAGTCGGCCTCAGTTCGCGCTGCCGCCGCCGGAATCCCCAGGTCGTCTATAGACCGGTCAAGTGAGCTCCGCGTTCCCGTGTCGAAACGGTATCGGCTCGCAACGCGTCGGGTGTCTTGAGCTTCCAAGGCGGCCGGCGGCGGAAGGGATGCTTGAACTTGTTCTTCAGCACCCCGCGCTTCTCGAGGTGGACCATGCAGGCGCGCACGCAACCGCGGCCACCGCACATCGCGTTGTTGTAGCCGCAGGCGTTGGGGTAGTAGCGTCGGATGATCTTCTGGAGTTCGACGACCTCGCCGGGCGTTGGCCGGCGCTCGCCGCGCAGAATGTCGCGGCCGCCGGGAACCTCGTCGAAGGCGTCTTCCGGCAGGAAGGGGTTGATCTCCTTGACCCCGCCCATGTAGGCCAGGAAACAGCTCCACGCGTCGATCTCGCCCCACTCGACTTCGCGGCCGGCAAGCGTGACCTTCACGCTGCGCTCGCTGCTGATGGCCTTGCCGGGACACGCGCCCGCGCAGGCCATGCAGCGGTCGCAGAGCTTCTCGCCGTCGTAGATCGGGTCGGCTTCGAGCGGCGCGTCGGTGAGCACGAACGCGAACCTCTGGCGCGGGCCGAACTCCGGCGTGAGCAGGTTCTTGCTCCAGCCGATCTCGCCCATGCCGCAGAGATAGGCGGCGATCCGAAACTGCAGAAACACGTCGGGCGCCGGCTGGCCGGGCCGCACGGGTTCGAAGTGCGTCAGCCGCCGGCCGCCGACTTCTTCCGGAGACTCGCTGGGGCCCTTGCCGTCCATGTCCGAAACCGGACCGCGGCACCCGGTGTTGCGCCAGGCGACGCCCTCGTAGCCCTCGTCCTCGAGCAGGCAACAGAGTTCACGGATCACGCAGGGCGCGTAGACCTCGTTGATGTTGGCGTAGCCCATCGCCGGGTACTGGAAGAAGTCGGTGCCTTCCTCTATGCCACGCAGGTACCCGCGCGGGATCCGGAAGCCCAGGCCGATCAGCGCGGTCGCCTCCGGAAAAACGAAGCGCGGGTCGGCGTGGGGCGGGGCGCCCTCGAACCGGTTGATGTCCGCGATGCCCACCAGGTCCGCGCCAAACTCACGCGCTCGCGTCTTGACTGTAGCGGCGTCTATCATGGCAGCCTCCGGAATCAGTAGCCCGTTTTGGAATCCAGCTTGGCTTCCGCGTCGACGGGCTCGAGCTTCCAGGGCTTGCGTCGGCGGAACTTGTCTTTGAATGCGTTCTTGAGGCAGCCGCGTTCTTCGAGGTGGATCATGCACCCGCGGATGCAGCCCTTGCCGCCGCAGATCGCGCCGGGGTGGCGGAAGTAGTGCCAGCCGTTCTTGGTGTAGCCGAAGTGCTTCTTGAGCTCGGCGACCGGCTCCCAGATTTCCGGGTCGCGCTGCACCCGGTCGCGCTCGTCGGCCATGACCTTGCGCATGTACTCGACGGTCTCTTCTTTCGCGAAGGGATTGAGCTCCGGGTTGGCCGCCTGCCAGCCGAGGCCGCAGCGCTTGAGGTCGATGAGACCCCACTCCAGCTCGCGCCCGGCTACGGTGACCTTCACCGACTCGTCCTTCGGTATGGCCCCCACGGGGCATTCCGCCACGCAGCGCATGCAGCGGTCGCACAGGGGTTCCCCGTCATAAAGCGGGTCGGCTTCCAGGGGAGCATCCGTAAGGATGAACGCGAAGCGCTGCCGAGGCCCGAACTCGGGCGTGAGAAAGACCTTGCTCCAGCCGATCTCGCCCATCCCGCAGATGAAGGCCGCTATGCGGAAATGCATGAACACGTCCGGATTGGGCAGTCCGTCGCGCACGGGCCGGCCGCCGTTGGTGTTGTACCGGACGATGCTGTTGCCGAACAGGAAGGTCTCGTAGCCGATGTCCTCGATGAACGAGCCCACCTGACGGAGAACAACCGGCGCGTGCACGTCATTCACGTTCGCATAGCACAGCGAGGGGTAGCTCCCGAAGTGCGTCCCTTCCTCAATGCCGCGAAGGGTCCCGCGGTGAATTCGGAAGCCCAGGCCGATGATGTACTTCGCCTCGGGCATTATGTACCGGGGGTCGGAGTTGCGCGGCGCGCCCTCGAAGCGGTCCATGCTGCCGATCCCCACCAGGTCGGCGCCCTGCGCCCTGGCGAACTTCTTGAGCTCTGCGGTGAGTTCCGCGGACATTTCTGACGTTCCTCCTTTTCGGACCTTGACAAAACCGCGCACTACGGTATTGTCGTAGTAACTACGGTAATACAATACACCGCTCAAGGACCGATGTCAAGAAGGAGCTCGAGAATGCCCGCCAAGATCGCCGCCGCACCGCGCCTGGTCCAATCCGTTGACAGGGCCTTAAGCGCCTTAAAGACGCTGGTTAAGGAGCCTGCCGGGCTCTCGCTCTACGAGCTGGCGGCCAGAGAGAAACTCGCCCCCCAGACGCTGCAGGGCCTGGTGCGCACGCTGCAGCATCACGATCTCGTGGTCCAGGCCGGCAAGGGCGCGCCCTACGTGATCGGCCCGGGGCTGGGCGCGCTGGCTAGAACATGGAACACCAACCAGGACCGAGCCGGACTCGCGCGCGGCCCGGTTCGCGACTTGGCCGCGAAGATCGGCGAGTACGTTCTTCTCGCAGAGTTGCGCGGCGAAGCGCTCTTCGCGCTGGTAGAGGCCAGGAGCAACCGCGAACTCGCGGTCGCCTACGAACACTGCGCCGCCAGCCGCATGCACGTCATGGCCACCGGCAAGGTGCTGATGGCCTTCGCGGGCGACGTCGTGCGCGATCGGCTGGTTTCGCAATTGGACATGAGCAAGCGCGGGTCGAAGTCGATCACCTCGCGCTCAGCGCTCGAGAAGGAACTCGCGAAGGTCCGCCGTAACGGCCATGCAACCAGTCGCGACGAGGGCTCCGACGGCACCGCCGCGATAGGCGTGCCGGTGCGCGACGCGAGCGGCCAGGTAGTCGCCGCGCTGGGGACCTCGCTGCCGGCCGCGCGGTTCGGCGCGAAGCGCAAGAAGGAGCTGCTGGCGGAGCTTGAGAGGGCGGCAGCCGGGATTGAAGAACTCTGGGGCGCTTAGCGGCAGGATTGCTGACCGCATATTGAAGGCCCCCGAGAGTACCCCGCGGAGGCACGCACCGCCCGGTCTCTGACGGCCCGTTCGGGCCTGAAGAGACCGGGGTTCTTTTCAAGGCTACGCCACGGATGTCGGAATCACGACGGTTCGACAGGAGGTCGAAAGACATCGTTGCGCGCCCAGGAGTTGGACGCGGCGCACGAATGGTCAAGCGTTCGCTACGCCATCGGCCGCGAAGCAAGGCGGGTTGGGCCGGCTTGTCCCGTCGTAGCCCTGCGAAGCTCGCAAGAGCGAAGCAGGGCGAAGACGGAAGCGCGCGAGCGACTTGAGCGAGCGGTGGGCCCGGATGGCCCACTTGAAGGCCTGAGGTCAGGGAGGACCGGATTCATAAGTAGACACTGGCGGTCTTGGGCCAACGCCTGCAGACCAGGAGGCTGCAGACGCACGACATCCAGAACCCCCAGGTTCAAAAACAGCGCTTGCATGATTAGTCCAAGGAGGTACAAGGACCCTTAGGTCGGACACAGCAGGCGAGCGAATAGGCTGACTGCTGAATAGCGGTTCTCTTGGGGGACTGAACATGCCGGAACTCGGATGGAGAGAAGCGATAATTGCCGTTCTGGATGACAGCGATGAACCCCTTCACTACACGGACATCGCCGAGCAGATAGCCGAGCGCAACCTCAGGACGGAATTTGGCGCGACTCCGGCTGCGTCAGTGAACGCGACGATATCGATTTCAATCAAGAACGATGGCGCTGAGTCGCCCTTCCTGCGCGTCGGTAAGGGGCTCTACGGCCTGCGGGAAAGCAGGAGTTCTTCATCCTCATCGTCGTCCTCATCGTCGGTTGATGGAGAAGCCGAAACTGCCGGCAAGGAAGCCGGCCTGATCAACGCCTTCGGGATGTACTGGGCCCGCGACAAGGTCCTTTGGACCTCAAGCCCTCGGATCCTCGGCAGGCAGCAAGCCGTCAGTAAGACCGTAGACTTCGCCGGCCAGAAGGGCGTCTACCTGCTGCACGACGGCAGGGACGTTGTCTACGTCGGGCGGACGACCGATCAGCCTCTCGCCGTTCGCCTGCGGCAGCACACTCTCGACCGGCTGAACGGCCGCTGGGACAGGTTCTCGTGGTTTGGTGTCTTCGCCGTGACGGAAGAAGGTGAGTTGGCTGGCGAAGCCACCGACCAGTTCTCCCTGGAGAACCTTATCGTCACGATGGAAGCTCTTCTTATTGAGGGCCTTGAGCCCCCTCAGAACAGGAAGCGGGGCGACGACTTCAGGGCTGTGGAGTTCCTGCAGGAGGAGGACCCCGCGATCCAGAAGACGCAGATCGTCAAGCTGATGGACGAGCTCAAGAAGAAACTGTAAGTGCTGAAATCGGCCTCCCGCTACTCGGCAACCTGCTGAAAAACAGGCGGATGCGGAAGACGCAGAGACTGATCCAGCTGTGGATCAACACGCAATATCAGTAGAAGAGCTACTGACGACTTGACATTTGTGAGTCAGTCGGTTAAGTATGTAGGCATGAACCGCGAGGAAATGAGACGCGTACCCGCCCGGAGAATCAGGCTGAAGAAGGCAGCCGTGATTCAGCCCGGCTACTTCTGCCGCGGCCGTGTTCGCACCGTACCGGACGGCACGCACCGTTTGCTCCAGGCCCGCGACCTGCGTTCGGAATCCGGAATACGACCTGAATCGCTGGTCAAGTTCATCCCTGAACGTGACCCCCATCTCTACTCGGTTACCCGGGATGACGTGCTGCTGACCGCCAAGGGGCAAAGACACAGAGCGCACCTGATCCGGCAAGACCTCAGGAACGTCCTGGCCTCCAGCGTCTTCTACATCCTTCGTGCGGACCGTGAGATTCTCCGCCCCGGCTACCTTGCCTGGTGGCTGGGTCTTCCGGAGGCAAGGGCCAAGCTGGCGATGAGGTCCCGGGGGACCGGCATCAAGTACATCGAGAAGTCTTCCCTTGGCGACATGGCGTTGGAAGTGCCGCCGCTGGAGATCCAGGAGCGTATCGAAAAGGTGGTGGGGCTGCGGGAGCGCGAAGCGTCGATACGCACCTCGATCGAAACCATGAAGGATGAACTGGTCCGCGCCACCTGCTTGGGCGCGGTCAAGGGGAGATAGGGGAACCTGATGACCGACAACCTTTCTCAGGGTGAGATTAATGAGATTCTCTGGCAGGCGTGCGATACCTTCCGCGGTACGCTGGACCCCACCCAGTACAAGGACTACATCCTGGTCATGCTCTTCATCAAGTACATGTCCGACCTCTGGAAGGACAAGCGCGACCAGTACGCCGAGAAGTACGGGGGCGACCAGCAGCGCGTCGACCGGGCCCTCTCGCGCGAGCGGTTCATCATGCCGGTGGTGGAACTGAAGGACAAGAACGAGAAGGTCGAAGAATCGTTCCCCGCGTGTTTCGACAGCCTGTACGAGCGCCGCGCACGGTCGAATATCGGCGAACTCATCAACATCGCGCTGGAGCACATCGAGGACGCCAACAAGGGGAAGCTCGAGAACGTCTTCCGCAACATCGACTTCAATTCGGAGCCGAACCTCGGCCAGACCAGGGACCGGAATCGCCGGCTGAATCACCTGCTCGAAGACTTCGCCAAGCCCCAGCTCGACCTGCGCCCCAGCCGCATAGGCAACCAGGACGTCATCGGCAACGCCTACGAGTACCTGATCAGCCGCTTCGCGGCGGACTCCGGCAAGAAGGGCGGCGAATTCTACACGCCGGCGGAGGTGGCCACGCTGCTCGCCAGGCTGCTCAAGGCGAAAAGCGGCGAGACCATCTGCGACCCGGCCTGCGGCTCCGGCTCGCTCCTGATCCGCGTTGCCAAGGAGATAGGCTCCGAGAACTTCGCGCTCTTCGGGCAGGAGTCGAACGGAAGCACCTGGGCCCTGTGCCGCATGAACATGTTCCTGCACGAGATGGACAACGCCCGTATCGAGTGGTGCAACACGATCACCAGCCCCCACCTGGTGGAGGGCGACGCACTGCTGAAGTTCAACGTGGTTGTCGCCAATCCGCCTTTCAGCCTGGACAAATGGGGTCAGGACCACGCAGAGAACGATCCCTATAACCGCTTCTGGCGCGGCATCCCCCCGAAGAGCAAGGGCGACTATGCCTTCATCAGCCACATGATAGAAACGGCCGTCGAGGACGACGGCCGGGTGGGCGTTGTCGTTCCCCACGGTGTCCTGTTCCGCGGCGGAGCCGAAGGCAAGATCCGCCAGAAGCTGGTCGAGGACAACCTGCTCGAGGCGGTCATTGGCCTTCCCGCCAACCTCTTCTTCGGAACGGGCATCCCCGCGGCCATCGTGGTCTTCAACAGGACACGAGAGCCCTGGGACAAGTCCCATTCGGAGAGGGACAAACACGTTCTCTTAATCGACGCCAGCCGGGAGTTCGAGTCCGGCAAGAACCAGAACCGCCTGCGCCAAGATGACATCTCCAGGATCGTCAAGACCTTCGAGGCCTTCAAGGCCGTCGACAAGTACGCCCACCCCGCCACCATCGACGAGATCAGGGAGAACGAGTTCAACCTCAACATTCCCCGATACGTAGACACCTTCGAACCGGAGCCTGAAGTTGATATCCCCAAGGTGCGCAAGGAGATAGCCAAACTCGAGAAGGAGCTGGCCGGTGTCCAGGAGGAACTGAACGGCTATCTCAAGGAACTGGGGCTGGAGTGACCATTTCGTGGACGTGCACGAGATGGTCTCCGGGCATCACGCAAGCCATTGCAGGAGAGCGATATGAGTGAAACAGATGAGACGGCGATGCAGCCGTACGAACGCAGCGTCTTCAACGATATCCGCTGCACGGCGGAAGACGGGACCGAGTTCTGGACCGCCCGGCTATTGGGCAAGCTGCTGGGATACTCCGAGTACCGGAACTTCCTGCCGGTAATCGAGAAGGCCAGGGAGGCCTGCCGGAACTCGGGCCACGACCCCGCCGACCATTTCGAGGACATGCTCGAGATGGTCCCGATCGGCTCGGGCGCCACTCGCCGGGTGCCGTCGGTCGCCCTGTCCCGCTACGCCTGCTATCTGATCGTGCAGAACGCCGACCCGGCCAAGCCAATCGTCGCCGAAGGGCAGACCTACTTCGCTATCCAGACCCGCCGCCAGGAGCTGGCCGACGAGGGCCGGGACTTCGACAAGCTTGAGGAAGACGAGAAGCGCCTGCTCCTGCGCGAAGAACTCAAGAAACACAATCGGCAACTGGTCGATGCGGCCAAGGGCGCCGGTGTCGAGACCACGATCGATTACGCCATCTTCCAGAACCACGGGTACCGCGGCCTCTACGGCGGCCTGGACGCCAAGGGCATCCACCACCGCAAGGGACTCAAAAAGAGCCAGAAGATCCTCGACCACATGGGCAGCACGGAGCTGGCCGCCAACCTCTTCCGCGCCACGCAGACCGAGGACAAGCTCCGGCGCGAAGGCATCAAGGGCAAGCACCGCGCGAACAGGACCCACTACGAAGTCGGCAAGAGGGTCCGCCAGACCATCGAGGAGATCGGCGGCACGATGCCCGAGGAACTGCCGTCGGCCGAGAGTATCAGAAAGTTGGAGAGAAGGAAGAAGAAGGAGCTGGGGGCGGGGGAGGGCGAAGACTGATGGCTGGGTCCCGGACTCTTCTTGAGCGCACGCGGTGCATGCTCTGGGGGCGTTCTGCAGGACGCTGCCAAAAGTGCAACCGGCTGCTGTCTTGGGACCCGCATACTAAGGCAACCGCGAACCTCGCCGAGGCGGCACACATCATCGGGTTCAGCAAGAACGGGCCGCGCCCCGAGCGGGACATTCCCGAGGCACTCATCAATGACCTCTCGAATCTCATGCTGCTGTGCCGCCTGTGCCACACGCCCGTGGTTGACGCCAGAGAGGAAGACTACACGGTCGAGCGTCTTCGCGAGATGAAGCGCAGCCAGGAGGAGCGGGTCAAGCGGATTACCGCCATAGGACAGGAATGCGGCAGCCATATCCTGGTGTACGGGGCCAACGTGGGCGACCACAGCGCCATGGTGTCATATCAGGCTGTTGCGCCCGCTCTCCTGTTCGATGAACGGTATCCCGCATCCAGAACCCCTCTCGCCCTGGGCATGGTCAACAGCTCGTTCCGTGACCGAAGCGGTAGTTTCTGGGACATTGAAGCCAAACAGCTGCGCAGCATGGTCAAGGAGCAGGTTTATCCGCGGCTGCGGCCTGGCGAAGTGGAACACCTCTCAGTCTTTGCCCTCGCTCCTCAACCGTTGCTGGTACTTTTGGGGTACCTGCTGTGCGACGTCAATTACGCGATGAGGGTCTACCAACTTCACCGCGAGCCGCCTGGATGGATCTGGCAGGACCACCCCGATGGCTTCGAGTACCGAATTCAGAGGCCGGAGAGCGCGACTGGCGAGCCCGCACTGGTTCTGGCGCTCAGCACGCCAGTCGATGACGGGCGCCTCATTGACAAGATCGGTGCTGATGCCGCGATCTGGCGGGTCACTATCGACGAGCCGGACAGCGACTTCCTGAAATCCCCCCGGCAACTCCAGCAGTTCCGGGATCTGATCCGGCCCCTGCTCGACGAAATCAAGAATCGGTATGCCCAGGGCACAATGCTGCACGTGTTCCCAGCGGCTCCTGTGTCAGTGTGCGTCGAGCTCGGCCGTGCAGTGCAACCGAAGGCCCACATGGCCATGCGCGTATGGGACCAGAACAAGGATCTGGGCGGGTTCGTCCAGGCCTTGGATGTGAATTGCACAGAAGGAGGTGTCTCGTGAATGGTGACCGTAATCGTGAATCGGCAAGTCGCGTCTTGGACGATCTGGCAGAGACCATCGACGTCCCGGAATCCAAGTACGAGGAAGCCAAGCAGCACTACAATGCGGTCGCAGAATGGCTCGGCGCCGAAGATTCCGAACTGGCCCTCTGCAAGCCGAAGATCTACCCGCAAGGTTCCTTCGCGTTGGGTACAGCTGTGCGGCCCCTCGGAGAGGACGAGTACGACGTAGACGCGGTCTGCCTGCTAGAGCTGACTACCGAGCAGGTCACCCAGCAGCGGCTCAAGGAAATGGTCGGCCAGCGCCTGAAGCACCCGAAAAGCCGGTACAAGGACAAGATCGATCCGAAGGAGGGCGGGCGGCGTTGCTGGACCGTTCGGTATGCGGACGCCTCCAAATTCCATCTGGACGTTCTCCCTTGTCTGCCTGATCGCAGTCGCTGGTTCTTTGGCCTGGGGCTCCCGCCAGAGATCGCGGAGCATGCCATTCGGCTGACTGACAAGACAACGCCTGAATATGCGACCGGATGGCCGGCCATCGAGAGGGCTTCCAGCGATCCGACGCGCAGCAACCCGAAGGGCTACGCGGCATGGTTCAAGGTGCAAATGGGTGAGCGGTTCCGGGAAGCCCAAGCCTTGCGCGCCAAGGAGAGAAATGCGTCGGTCGAGGACATTGAGGCCTACGAAGTCCGAACCCCGCTGCAGCGCGTAGTCCAGATCCTCAAGCGTCACCGAGACGTCAAGTACAACGGGGATGACGACAAGCCCATATCCGTCATCATTACTACACTCGCTGCCCTGGCATACGACAACGAAGCAGACCTCTACGACGCGATTCTGGCTGTCGTCCCAGGCATGCGCCGTCATATCGAGAACCGGAACGGCGTCTGGTGGGTCCAGAATCCCGTCAATCCTTACGAGAACTTCGCCGACAAGTGGGAACAGTCTCCGCGCAAGGCAAAGGTCTTCTTCGAGTGGCTGGACGCAGTCGAAGCTGAACACCGCAATCTCGCGTCGGATAACGGTCTCCAGAACGTTGGTCAATTCCTCTCCGAAGCCTACGGCAAGCGCGATGCCAGTGCCGTCATGTCCAAGCAAGCCGCCAGGCAGAGTGCACAGACAGAGGCCTCCAGACCCACGCCGGAGATTTTGGTTCCCAGAGCCCGGAAGCCTGCCGATCCGCCGGCTTATCCCAGGGTCGATGTTTCCGGGCCCAGAAGGCCGTGGAAACCCGAATGACGGAAGATGAAGTGGTAGCTCTGGTCACCGAACAAATGGTCGAACTGCAGGCCCAGCAATCGGACCTGCAGTTGGTCCGTGATGCCAACGCGCAGCTTGCAGTCGAGGGCCCGCTCCGTTTCTCCGTTACGTACGGCGATCGCACAATTGAGGACGAGTACGATGTAGCGATCTTGATTCCCCGACGCTATCCGGACAGGGTGCCGACAGTCCGGGAGACTGGCGGCAAGGTTTCGAACACGCATCATCGGTTTGTGAACGGCGCGCTATGCCTTGAGGCGCCTGTCGAAGTCCGACGCGTGTTTGCCGGGGAGCGCACACTGCTGGCATACGTCAATCGCCTGGTTGTTCCCTACTTGTCTGCCTATTCATACAAATGCCTGCACGACCGCATGCCCCATGGCGAACGCAAACACGGTCCACTGGGTATCCTGGATTACTACACAGAGTTCTTCCGTACCGATATGCCGACATCACTGAGGCTCCTTAAGCTCCTGGCGGACTACGACTTTCCCAGAGACTGTACGTGCCCTTGTGGCCGCGGGGCAAGCTTGTACCAGTGTCATGGCTCTACAGTACTGCGTCTGTGCGGTCACCTGTCGCAGGCCGGGTTCGCAGTCGAACTGCAAGACATCGTCGAAACGTTGATCCGCGTACTACAGCCGAACAAGTCAATGTCCCGCTTCTTGAAGACGTTCCTCCCATCGTGGGTCCCATGTGCTCCGAATACGGGTGATGAGCAGAAGAAGTCAGGTAAGGGCCAAGAGGCTATGAACGCTGGCGAACTCCATGGTTGCTTCAGCGATGCAGGTGATCTCGAAACCTGCAGCTTGTCGGACGAACCCGCTGCCGTCATGGCCGTGCGAGAACATCTTGACTACGCAGGTATCCACAAACTCATTACTGATGGAACCTTCAATGGCCCGTAGACGCGCTTACCCGCCGAGCGTGGTGCCCGGCATCCCACGCCTGGGCAAGAAGCCCCGTGGCTGGCGTGAGGTGTCGTTCAGCGATGTGCTCAGGGTGGTGGAGCGGCCGGCAGAAGTTCTCCCGGACCAGAAGTACCAGTTGGTGAATGCGAAGCGCAGCAGGGGCGGCATCGTTCCGCGCGAGGTGCGACTGGGCAAGCAGATAAAGACGAAGACCCAGTTCTACGTGAAGGCGAACGATTTCCTGATCTCGCGACGCCAGATCATCCACGGCGCATGCGGCATTGTGCCCTCCGAACTTGATGGGGCCTTGGTGTCCAATGAGTACAGCACGCTGGTCCCCAGGGAGGGGTTGCTTCTGGAGTACCTGGGATACTACAGCCACTCCATCCACTTCCAGCAAACGTGTTTCCATTCTAGCGTTGGTGTCGACGTCGAGAAGATGGTCTTCAAGCTGGATTCGTGGCTGAAACACAGGTTCTATCTGCCGCCACTGAACATCCAGGAGGAGGTGGTGCGCATCCTCTCCACCGCCGACCGCGCAATCGACCGCACGGAAAAGCTCATCGCCGCCAAGCGCGAACTCAAGAAGGGCCTCAGCGAACAACTATTGAGTGGTGAGCGAAGGTTACCGGGGTTCGGCAAACCAGTAAGGCAAGAACCTTCCTGTAATGGCGTGAATTGCGGCCAAATACCGGCCGAATGGGAATGTGTTCAACTCGGCACCCTTGGCCAGACATTTGCCGGTCTTTCCGGCAAGTCTAGAAGTGACTTTGGAAAGGGGGCTCCCTATATTCCATACCTCAACGTATTTGAAAACGCATGCATAGATGAAGAGCGCATGGATCGCGTGATGGTTGGGCCTGACGAACGACAAAATGAGGTAGCGTATGGTGACATCTTTTTCACGACTTCCTCAGAGACGCGCCTAGAAGTTGGCATGGCCTCGGTTCTCCTGACTGAATTGCCCAAGACGTATCTCAATAGCTTCTGTTTTGGGTTTCGGATGAAAGATTTCAACCGGTTGATCCCTCGGTTCGCAGGATATCTTCTTCGGGGAAGAGCTATCCGAGCAGCCATAGCCCGACTGGCACAAGGGGCTACACGCTACAACCTGCCACAACAGGCAGTCATGAGGCTCCAAGTGCCCTTACCACCGTCGGCCGAGCAAGAGCGTTTGGCCGCCATCCTCAGTGCTGCCGATCGCGAGATAATCCTACTGCAGAGGGGATTGGTCGTCCTGCGCGAACTCAAGAAGGGCCTCATGCAGAAGCTGCTGGATGGAGGTGCATAGGCATGCCCACCCCCTCCTTCAAGGAAGACCACATCTCCCAGGTCCCGGCCCTGCTGCTGCTCCAGAAGCTGGGCTACAGGTACCTGAACCCCGCCGAAGCTGTCGCCGCGCGGGGGGGGCGTCTGGGCGCGGTGCTGCTGGAGAAGGTTCTCGCCGAGCAGCTGCGCGCGATCAACTCGATCAGCTTCAAGGGGAGGGAGTATCCCTTCAGCGAGGGCAACATTCTTGCTGCGGTACAGGCGCTCAAGGACGTGGCCGACGACGGCCTGGTGCCCACCAACGAGAAGGTCTACGACCTGCTCTGCCTGGGCAAGAGCATGCAGCAGTCCATCGACGGGGACACCAAGAGCTTTCAGCTCGACTACATCGACTGGAAGCACCCCGGGAACAACGCCTACCACGTGACCGAGGAGTTCGAGGTCGCTCGCAGCGGCAGCCATGAAGTGCGCCGACCCGACCTGGTGCTCTTCGTCAACGGAATCCCGCTGGCCGTCATCGAGTGCAAGCGCCCGGACAAGAAGGACGCCATAGATGTTGCTGTCAGCCAGCACATCCGCAACCAGCAGCGGGACGAGATCCCGCACCTCTTTTTCTACGCGCAGTTGCTCCTTGGCGTTTCGAAGAACGAGGCCAAGTACGCGACCGTGGGCACCCCGGCGCGCTTCTGGTCGCGGTGGAAGGAGCTCGCCCCGCCCGAAGACGCGGAGGCGACCCTGCGGGAACTGGTGACGACGCCGCTCACCGAGAACGAACTGGACCGCATATTCTCCAGCCGCAAAGAGTGGGCCGATGAGGAGCGCGAGGCGTACGCGACGATCACGCGCAAGGTCACCCCCCAGGACCGCGCGCTTTACGCACTGTGCGGGCCGGAGCGACTGCTGGAGTTGACCTTTCGGTTTATTCTTTTCGACGCCGGCGAGAAGAAGATCGCCCGCTACCAGCAGTACTTCTGCGTGCAGAAGATTCTCAAGAGGGTGCGGGAACTGCAGGCCGACGGGCGCCGCAAGGGCGGGGTGGTCTGGCACACCCAGGGCAGCGGCAAGAGTCTGACCATGGTCATGCTCGCCGAGGCGTTGGCGCTGGAGAGCGGCATAGACAACTACAAGATAGTCCTCGTGACCGACCGCGTGGACCTCGACGACCAGATCTACAAGACCTTCCACCACTGCGGCACGCAGCCGGTCCAGGCGCGCACCGGGCGGCACCTGGCGAAACTCCTGAAGGAGAACAAGGTCCGGATCATCACCACGGTGATCGACAAGTTCGTCCTCGCGGTCAGCAAGGGCGCGGTGCACGACGAGAACCCGGACATCTTCGTTCTGGTCGACGAGGGACACCGCGGCCAGTACGGCGAACTGCACGCCACCATGCGCAAGGCCATGCCCAACGCGTGCTTCATCGGCTTCACCGGCACGCCAGTCATGAAGAAGGACAAGAATACGATTGACCGTTTCGGCGGCATTATCGACACGTACACCATCGACCAGGCCGTAAAGGACGAGGCCGTGGTGCCGCTTCTTTACGAAGGACGGCACGTCGACCAGAAGGTCGACCGCGAGTCCGTCGACGCCTGGTTCGACAGGGTCACGCGGGACCTCAGCGATGCCCAGAAGACCGACCTCAAGAAGAAGTTCGCTTCCGCCGACCAGCTCAACGCCGCAGAGCAGAAAGTGATGCGCATCGCCTGGGACGTGAGCGTGCACTTCCAGGACAACTGGCAGGGCACCGCCTACAAGGCCCAGCTGGTCGCGCAGCGCAAGGCAATCGCCCTGCTCTACAAGCGCTTCCTGGACGAGTTCGGGATGGTCAGCTCCGAGGTGCTGATATCCGGTCCCGACGACCGGGAGGGCGAGGAGGACGTCCACGAGAAGTCAGGCGATGTCGTCAAGGCCTTCTGGAAGAAGATGATGGCCAAGTACGGCAGCGAAAAGGAATACAACCGACAGGTTATCAGCGCCTTCAGGAACGCCGAGGAGCCGGAGATTATCATCGTAGTGGACAAGCTCCTGACCGGCTTCGACGCTCCGCGCAACACGGTGCTGTACCTCACCCGCAAGATGGAGGGGCATGCCCTGCTGCAGGCCATAGCCCGGGTGAACCGCCTTTACGACGGGAAGGACTTCGGGTACATCATCGACTACCGCGGCGTGCTGCAGAGCCTCGACAAGGCCCTGGACATCTACGGCCAGCTCTCTGAATTCGACCAGGAAGGACTGGATGACCTCTGCACCGCACTTACTGATGTTGACGCCGAGATCCGCAAGCTGCCCCAGCGCCACTCGGATCTCTGGGACCTCTTCAAGACCGTTCGCAACACGATGGAAGAGGAGGCCTACGAACAGCTCCTCGCCGACCAGGCGGCACGCGACAGGTTCTACGAACGCCTGAGCGCCTTCGCCCGGACGCTTGGAGTGGCGCTTTCCTCGTCCTCCTTCCTGGAGACCACCCCGCAAAAGAAGATCGACAGGTACAAGTCGGATCTCCGGTTCTTCATGGCATTGCGGGCCTCGGTGCGTAGGCGATACGCCGAGACCGTCGACTTCAAGGAGTACGAAGCCCGCATCCAGAAACTGGTCGACCAGCACGTCGGCGCCGGCGAGGTCGAGAAGATCACGGAACTGGTCAACATCTTCGATGCCGACGCGTTTGCGAAGGAAGTCGAGAAGCTCGGGAGCACCGCTTCCAAGGCCGACACCATCGCCTACCGCACGCGCAAGACGATCAGCGAGCGTATGAAGCAGGATCCCGCCTTCTATCGCCGCTTCTCGGAAATGCTCGAGGAAGCGATCCGCGCCTTCCGCCAGCAGCGGCTCTCCGACGCCGGCTACCTCAAGAAGGTGACGGAGATCGCCGAGAAGGTGCGCAACCGGACCGGGGATGACATCCCCGACGCATTGGCCCATCACGAAGTCGCCAAGGCCTTCTTCGGGGTCCTGAAGGAGGTCTTCGTGAAAGCGGTCGGCGAGGATGCCGACCTGCGGGACGTCAGCAGCTCCGCGAGCCTGGCAATAGATGAGATCGTCAAGGAGAACCGCATCGTCAACTGGACGCAGAACCCCGACGTTCAGAACCGCATGATGCACGCCATCGAGGATTACCTCTTCGAGTTGAAGGATCAGCAGGGCCTCGACCTCACATTCGAGGACATCGACCGCATACTCGATATGGTCATCGAAATCGCCCGGGTGCGATATGCCTGACGGCCACAGCCAGACAATCACGATGGAGTACTCGGGCGAGCGGATACCTGTCGCGCTCGAAATGGGCAATCGCAAGCGTCTGACGATTTCCGTGCACCCCGATAAGTCGGTGACGGCCGCAGCGCCGGCGGATCGTTCAGTGGCGGATGTGATCAGGCATCTGGAGCGGCGCAAGAGCTGGATTGTGCGACAGCGCCGGCACTTCGAGAAGTACCAGCCCTTGCCGCTGGCAAAGCGCTACGTGTCCGGCGAGACGCATCTCTACCTGGGAAGGCAGTATCGGCTGCGGATTCGCCAGAGCCGCAAGCCGAGCGTAAAGCTGAAGGGGCGTTTCATTCAAGTGCGCGTTCAGGACCCCAGCAACCCGCGTATCGTCAGGAAGGCTTTGGACGATTGGTATCGGCAACACGCCGCCGACGTCTTCGCCAGGCACATCGCCAAGTGCGCACAGGTGCTCGAGACTCGCGGCGTATCTGAGCCCAGGTACAAACTCCGCAGGATGTCCAGGCGGTGGGCCAGCTGCACCGCGAGCGGCATCATCCTGATCAACCCGGATCTGGTGCGGGTGCCGGTCTGCTGTATTGATTACGTGCTGGTACACGAGCTCTGCCACCTGATAGAACCGAACCACGGCCCCAGGTTCCAGCGCCTGCTCGCCCGCTGTCTACCCGACTGGCAGGCCCGCAAGGCGCGACTGGATGCGGTGGTGCTGGCATGAGGAAGTGCGCTTGCCCCGTCCACAACTGACAAGGACGTGCCTCGAGTCGGAGAAACCATGACGATACACACGATCGAGGTGCGTCTCTGCAATTTCGAAGCGCTGGAAGCGGACATTTGCCTGGACAGGCGATGGGCCATCAGGCATCAAGTGCCCCAGGCCGTCAGGAATGAGGCGGAGATAGTACTTCGGCCCTCGCACTACGTCCTGCAGTACCGCGGCCCGGTTCCGGAGGGCACTGATCCGGCCTGGACCGGAGACAGCAAGCAGTGGGCTTTCCACCTGGCAACCAAGGCGATGACCATATTGCGCCTATCCTTCGAGGCACACTTGCAGTCCGGGAATCGACCAATAACCCGGAAGACGCTCACCAGGCGTTCCTGGACCTCCAGGATGCTTATGCAGCCCGAAGTGACGCTGCACACGGTCGCGCTGTGGGTGACGTCTACCGCAGAATGACAGGGCGCAGAGGGGACAGCGTGCCCGAGGTCGTCGCCAAGACGGACAAGTGGCTTTGCGTGATCGCGAAGTTTGCCATTGCCCACTATGACAAACTGCTGGGGCCCGGCGCAAAGGCAAGGGATGCTCGTTGGGCGAAGCTGCAGAATGAGTTTCTTGAAGAGGCACTCGCGGCGAAACCGCAAGGAAATGCGGGCGGGGCGTGATTAACCGAGGCCCGGTTGCTAATCTCACGCCAGCTGAAACCCACTTTGGGAATACGTCCTGCGGGGACACTCGCTGAAACACAGGTTTCCCGAAACCGCTGCGCCTGTCGCTCGTCTAAGGTATCGATGAACATGACAGCCACGCTGGCATTGCTGATCGCCCTGCCTCTCGCGAGCGCTCCTCTGAAGAGCAGGCAAACACTCTTGAGGGGTCTTGGACCCAAGTATGAGTTTCATGGAGACCTGGCCCGTAAGATCGCCCAGGACTCCAACCGCAACGACAAGTACGATCGCTGGGAGTACTACGACGAGAGGGCGCGCCTGACGAAGATCGAACTGGACACCAACAACGACGGCAAGGTGGACATGCGCTGCGTTGTCGACGCCAAGGGTACGCCCAAGGGCTGGCCTTTCCCTCGCGCCATGGTGCTCAAGGTAGGGGATGACTACAAGCTGGTACCGCAGGGGATCATCCTCTGGGCGCTGCGCAGATACGAGCCTCCCCCCGGTCGAGCGGAGAAGCTGGTCGACGGCAAGTGGACGCGGACGTTCACCTACAGGACCTCCATCTGCCTGGGCGGTTCGCCCATCTCTGGAAACGAGTACGGGAACGTCCTCGTCGAGTACTCCGACGGCCGCCCTAAACGAGTCCTCGTCTCCGGCGGCAGATTCCACGCGACCTACCAGGAGACCACGTACAAGGACGGGCTGCCGGTCAAGCGAATCGCCGGGCGCCGCAAGGACCGGATCGCGGAAGTCACCACATATCGCAACGGAGTCACCGTGAAGCAGGAACGCGACACGAACGGCGACGGGAAGATAGATGAGCGCACGCTGTACACGCCCAAGGCCACTCCATACCGTCGCGTTCTGCGTCTGGAAAACGGCAAGTGGCTCGGGACCTATGTCAGGAAGGGCAAGCCTTACGGCTTCCAGGGCAAGCGCGTGCGGTACGACGAGCACTATCGCGACGGTGTTCTTGTGAAGTCGGAAACCCGTGTGGTCGCGACGGGCCAGCTGGTACGCTCGATGATCTACAGGGACAACAGCTTCGCTCTAGAAGAAGTCGACCGGAATCTCGACGGCAGAATCGACTATCGGGTCTACCATCGCAAGGGCGTAGCCGAGGCTCTCGAAGCCGGGAAGTGGGCCAGGGACTTCGTGCTCAAGTACGACCACGCCCGACTGACGTATCGGCAGGGCCGGCTGCACCGCATGGAACAGAACCCCGACAAGGCAGGTGTTTACGCTCACTTGACAGTCTACGTCAGTCCGACCGAAACTCATGAGGGCGAGAGAGGCAGGATTCATACCTGGCGGTATTGCGACAAGAAGACCCGGCGTCTGGTCCGCGAGAAGCGCGATACGGATGGCGACGGCAAGGCGGACATCGAGGTCGACTACGTCAACTTGACGATCAAGAAGCTGGCGAAGAAGCCGTGGTCCGGTAAGCGGGGCTCTAGACCCGGATCGAGGCAGCTGGTCACGATATTCAATCCGGTCCTCCCTGACCTCAGGCCTTCAAGTGGGCATCCATGCCCACCGCTCGCTTAAGTCGCTCGCGCGCTCCGGCCCAACCCGCTTCGCTCCGCGATGTCAGGCTCCATCAACGCTTCACGCGTGACGCTTCACGCCTCACGTTCTGCGCGCTCCGCGAAGCGGTGCGTGCCTCCGCTCCATTTGACTTTCCCCCTCCCGCGGCGAAAATCCCCCTGCTCCCGAAGTCACCGCCATCGGTTGGCGGCGGGGAGAAGCAGACAAGCACCGAGGGTCAAAGGAGGTTCTTCAATGCCACTGGTTCCGATGAGGCAGATGCTCGACGAGGCCGCCAAGGGCGGTTACGGCGTCGGCGCCTTCAACGTCAACAACATGGAGCAGATCCAGGCGATCATGGAGGCCGCTCGGGCCACCAAGAGCCCGGTGATCGTGCAGGCCTCGCGGGGCGCACGCAAGTACACCAACGACAAGTTCCTGTACCACCTGATGCAGGCCGCCGCGGAGATCTACACCGAAATCCCCATGGCCCTGCACCTCGATCACGGCAACAGCTTCGAGACCTGCGAGAGCGCCATCGAGCTGGGCTTCACCAGCGTGATGATCGACGGCTCTCTCGAGGAGGACGGCAAGACCCCCTCGAGCTTCGAGTACAACGTCGAAGTTACGAAGAAGGTCGTGGACTACGCCCACGCCCGCGGCGTGAGTGTCGAGGGCGAGATCGGCACGCTGGGCGGCATCGAGGACGGTCACGGTGCCGGCGGCAGCGGCCTCGAGAACCTCACCGACCCGGACCAGGCGGTGGAGTTCGTGGAGAAGACCGGCGTCGACGCCCTGGCAGTCGCCATCGGCACCAGCCACGGCGCCTACAAGTTCTCCCAGAAGCCGACCGAAGAGGTTCTTAAAATGAGCCTCATCGAGGAGATCAACAAGAAGCTCCCCGAGACCCACCTGGTGATGCACGGCTCGAGCAGCGTTCCCCAGGAGCTGCGCGAGGTCATCAACAAGTACGGCGGCAATCTCAAACCCGCCTGGGGCGTGCCCGTCGAGGAGATCCAGAAGGGCATCGCCCACGGCGTGCGCAAGGTCAACGTCGACACCGATAATCGCCTGGCGATCACCGGCGGGATCCGCAAGGTCTTCGTCGAGAGCCCCGAGGCCTTCGACCCGCGCAAGTACCTGGGCCCCGCGCGCGCGGCCATGCAGGAGGTCGTCGAGGCGCGCATGACCGCCTTCGGCCAGAAGGGCCACGCCGGCGACTACGAGGCCAAGAGCCTCGAGGAGATGATCTCCTACTACAAGTAAGAGGAGTCAACGCCCTTGGCGAAGAGCTCCGGCAGCAGAAAGAACCGGCGCCCCAGGTTGAGAGACCTGGGGCTTGCCGTCGGTATCCTGCCCGTCGGGAGGCACAACGCAATCACCGACGTTCCGGGCGTGAAGGTCGGGCAGGTCACGATCAGGCGCGGCGCGGGCAACAAAGCGGTGCGCTGCGGGGTCACGGCGATTGTCCCCGCACCCGGGAACCTCTTCCGGCGGACGATCGCCGGGGGCGTTCACATCACCAACGGTTTCGGAAAGAGCACGGGGCTGATGCAGGTCGCCGAGACCGGCCGGATAGAAACCCCGCTGCTGCTTACCGGCACGCTCAACGTCTGGCGCGTCGCCGACGCGCTGGTCGACTGGGTCATAGAAAAGAACCCGCGGGCCTACTCGATAAGCCCTGTGGTGCTGGAGTGCAGCCCTCACTACTTCGACGACGTGCGCGGACGTCACGTCGGTCGCCGCGAGGTCTTCCGGGCGCTGAAGATCGCCAGGCGCGGGCCGGTGGAGGAGGGCAACGTCGGCGGCGGCACCGGCATGGTGGCCTTCGGGCACAAGGCGGGTATCGGCACCAGCTCGCGGAAGCTGCCCGGGAGCGCCGGCGGCTGGACCGTGGGCGTCATGGTTCAGGCCAATGCCGGAGCGGTGCAGTACCTGCGTGTCGGTGGCCACCCCTTCGGTCGCTGGCTGGTGGCCAAAGGACACGCGCAGCCGAGCTGGACCGCTCTCACAGCCGCCGAGGCGCGACGCGGTGCGGGGGAGTTCCCTAATGCCGGCTCGCTGATCTGCGTCGTGGGTACGGACGCCCCGCTGTCCGCGCGGCAGCTTCGGCGGGTGGCCGCCCGGGCGATGGTGGGGGCCGGGCGCGCGGGCCTCAGTTCCACCCATCCTTCCGGGGATCTGGCCGTGGCCTTCAGCAACGCCCAGCGGTTTGAACGGGAGGAGAGGGCCGCCGTGATCTGCCGCAACCAGGTGCCGGACGGACGGCGGTCTTCCGAGATCTTCAGCGCCGCCATGGAGGCAGCCGAGGAAGCCTATCTCAACGCCGTGCTGCGCGCCGAGGCCATGGAGGCCCACGGCAACCGCCGCGAGGCACTGCCGGTGAAACTGCTCCGGGAGTTTCTGGAAGGGCGCAAGTCATGAGGAAGATGACCCTGGTCGCAACGGCGGTGCTGGCCGCGGCTCTGATCGCCGGCTGCAACGGCAAGAAGAACGGCGGCGCCACCGGCAAGGGCAACGGCGGCACGGGCGCCGTGCGCCGCGGTGTCACGCCCCCGGCGTTTCCTTTCGAGCCCCCTCCTTACGAGAAGGGGCAGCTGCGGCTCTCGCCGGACGAGATCGCGGCGCTCTTCAAGATCGCCCGGCTGGACCCGCTCAAGGCGCGCAAGCTCAGCGACCTGCGCCAGGTGCTCAAGCTCCCGGACCGCATGTTCGCCGAGCACAAGGGCTATGTGCTGGTGGGACTCTACCCTGCGGGCAGCAGGGAGCTGCTGAACGGGTATTCACTCGGAGGCAACCTGGCCTTTTCCGTGGCCGGCGCCACCCGAAACGCGCTGGGCTCGTCGGATCCCGAGATGCTCGCAACGTGCCCGGTGCGCATCGACCTGGTTCACGACCTGAAACCGCTGGATCCCCGCAACCGCGATGAGAGCATGATACCCGGCGTCGATGGCCTGGCCTGCATGAACAAGGGAGCGGTGGTCTTCATGCCCGCCGACCGTTTCCTGGCCGACAAGCCCGACGTGGTGAAATACATTCTCGAGCTCGAGAAGCTCGCGGGCCTCCCGGCGGGAACCTGGCGCGACAACAAGATGCTGCTCGGCAAGTACCGCAGTCTGGCTTTGATGCAGCTCAAGCCCGGCAACGACGCGGTACAGCTCTACCGCAGCAACGTGCTGGCCGGATCGCTGAGCACGGCCGACTGCGCCGCTTCCGCCCGGCGGGGGATGGACTGGCTCCGGGGGGTGCAGCTGGAGAACGGGAAGTTCAAGTACCGCTACTATCCCTACGCCGACCGCTACGAGACGGAGAAGTACCACATGGCCCGCCACGCCGAGGCGGCCCTCTCACTCTTCAAGGCAGCACGCCTGGGAATCTCGCCGCCCTCGGGAACCAGGACGGGATCCGGATCTTCGTCGGGCCCCCACTTCGCCGCGGGCGAAAAGGCCCTGGCGTACATCCGCCAGCTGGCGGTCAAGGATCGGGCCTTCGATTTCCACTACGTCCCCGACGGCAGGCGCGTCAGGCTGGGCGCCGCGGCCATGGCGCTGGTGGCTTTCTGCGAGCGCGAACGCGCCGGCGGTGACGACTCCAACCGCGAATTCATGAAGAGCCTGGCCCGGTTCATCCTGAACCAGCAAACCCCCCGGGGTGAGTTTATCAGCCACTACGACCCCACCAAGGGCCGACCGGTCAACAAGTTCATATCGCTCTACTACCCGGGGGAAGCACTGCTGGGCCTCCTGCGGCTCTACAGCCTGACCGGAAGGAAGGACCGGGAGCTGCTGGTGGCCTGCCACCGCGGCGCGAAGTACCTGATCAGCTTCGAGAATGCCCGGCTCGTGGACCACATCAACAAGGGCGGTGATCCGGCCAAGGGCTACCCGCCCGACGCATGTTTCATGCAGGCCCTGGAAGTGTTGATCGCGATCGACTCCCGGCCGGAGTACGTAAGACACCTCTTCAAGCTGGCCGACAGCATGCTCGCCTGGCAGTTGTCTTCGCTGGAAGGTGGCCGCCCCACCGGATGGGGCGGCCCCACCAGGTTCCCGGACCTCGTCGGGGCCATCGACAATGCCGACCCACCCTCAGCCCCCCAAACCGGCGCGCGTTGTGCGGGGCTGGTCGCCGCGCTGCGCGTGGCTCGCAAGCAGGGAAGGAAGGACGCAGCCGCGAGATACGCCCGGGCGCTGGATCTGGCCGGCAAATTCGTTATCCAGAATCAGTTCCACGCCCACAACTCCTACGCTCTGCCGCAGCCAGCCAGGGCGGTGGGAGGCTTCCGGCTCACCCCCCTGAACTGCACCGTCCGCATGGACCACGTGCACCACTGTGCCGCATTCCTCCTCGAGTGGGCGGCGCTGAAGAAATAGACGGGAAGTCCAGCCCCTGAAAAACTCTGGCCCTCCCCGCGGGTGGCGGTTAGAATACTCCAAGAGGACGCAGCGGCTGTCTCCGTCTGTCGGGCGGCCGGGTGATCGCGTGCGGCGGGGCCGGACCCCGCCGCACGAGGAAAGTCCGGCCTCCGTAGGACAGGGTGGTGGGTAACGCCCACCGGGGGAAACCCCAGGGAAAGTGCCACAGAGAACAGACCGCCCAAGTCCGGCGAAGCCCGAAAGGGCAAAGCCGGACCGGCAAGGGTGAAACGGTGAGGTAAGAGCTCACCGCGCCCCTGGTGACAGGGGCGGCACGGCAAACCCCACCCGGAGCAAGCCCAAATAGGGACCGATGGCGTTGTCCGCGCCGCAAGCAGGTCCGGGTTGGGCGCTGGAGCCGCGTGGTGACGCGCGGCCTAGAGGAATGGTCGCCCTCGACAGAAGCCGGCTTACAGGCCGCCCGGCAGGCGGAACCGCTGCGACTGATGACGTTCCGCCGCGCGCGGTGGACCGGCGCTAATGGAGACCGATATGAGGCTTGAGGGCTCTTCCGGAAAGCTGGTACCGGCGCTGTTGGGCGCGCTGATCGCCACGAGCGCCGGCGCGGGCGAGGCCCGCAGGCCCGCCGGGAACAGGGTGCGACACTTGCGTGCTTTCCACGCGCGCGGGCAAACCTTCGTAACCTGGAAGGAGGTCCCACGCAAGGACGCGATATACAAGGTCTATCGCGCGGCCACGAGCTTCGATGGCCGCGAGCCGCAGGGTTCCGAACTCGTCGCCGTGGTTCGCGCGCAATCCGGGGAGTTTGTGTACGAGCCCTGCGGCGAGGGTTACGGCCACGGCCTGATGCGCAAGGCCGTTCGCGACATCTCCGCCGGAGGCCGGCCTCTGTCCAGGGGCGACGGTCTCTTCGTCTGGACGACGAAGAAAGAAGGACGCTACCACTACTGCGTACTGGGTGCCTCGCGCGGCGGCAGACAGCCGCTCAGCACCAGGGGGCGGGCGGGAATCAACGCCACGGCCCAACCGGTCAGTGAAGCACCGGGCAAGCCGGGCGCCGTCGAACTGGCTACCACCGGCCGGGCGGGCTGGTATTACCTGGCCTACGGCGACTTCGCCAGGTGGAACCGTAACCGCGCCGACGACCTCTGGGGCGGCACTGCCTGGAGCTTCCACGTCGCGCTGCCGCTGAGCGTCAAGCAAACCGAGAAGCTGCCCGTGCGCGTGGCGCTGCACGGATACCGCGCCCAGGGCGTGCGCTACGAAAGGGTCCCCGTCAAGAAGCGACTGGTCTATGTCTCGGCCCAGGACTGGCAGAACAGCTTCTGGTGGGGATGGGCCCAGAGCATCAGACCGGCAGGCCCAGCGGCGTGGCCGCCGGCCCGGAGCAAACCCCAGCCCAATGCCGGACCGGTCAGGCCCTATGCCGCCCGGCGCCTGGGCAGAATCGTCAACTGGGTCGCCGGCGGACCCGACAACCTCCGGGCGCAGGTGGACGCGCAGCGCGTCTATCTCTACGGGCACTCAATCGGCGGCAGCGGCGCGCTCAACTTCGTGCTCTCGGGCCAGGAGGGCGCCGAGAAGATAGCCGGCGTGGTTGCCACCAAGTTCCCCGTCTCCTGGCCCAGGGGTTGCTACTGGGAGAAGGCCCTGGTGCGAGTCTGGGGGGCGCGCAGCTTCAGCCTGAGCGCCGAGGGCCTGGGCAAGGGAAGCGTCTACGAGACGGTGACTCCCCTGGCGCTGGCCAGGCGCGCCGGGAGGGAGAGGCTCCGGTTCGAGCCCCCCCTGGTGGAGATCTCGCTGGGCTCAGAGGACAGCTACGCGCCGATCGGGAAGCTGGCGGACCTGTGCCTCGCCCTGGAAGCCGCCTGCGTGCCCTATTTCGCCCACTGGGGCAAGTACGGCCACGGCGGCGGGCGACTCTCGGGTTCAAAGAACCGCGCCTTCGACGTGCGCCTCGACGAGCCGTTGCTGGCCTTTTCCGGGGCCAGCTGCAACGGAAACCCCGCAAAGGCCGATGCCGGTTACTTCAACTCACAACTGGAGTGGTCCAGCCCCGCCAACGACTTCGACCCCGCTTCTCGCGACGACGACTTCGTCGAGACCGCAACCGGCTGCAGCTTCTCGGTGCGCCTGGTCAGCGGGACGCTCGCGGAATTCCTGCCCGGGAAGAAGGACGCCCGCGCCGAGGTGAACATCACACCGCGCCGGCTTCAGAAGTTCAAGCCGCGCCCAGGCGGCTCTTACGCATGGCGTGCGCTGGATCCGAACACCAAGGCGCCGAGCGTGCCGCCGGCGCTGGCCGCCGGCAAGACTACCGTCAAGAACGGGCTGATCACCATAACCGGCGTCCCCGTGCTGAAGGGGGGCCTGGGCACGCGCGTGGTGATCACCGAGACAGCGGCCACTGCGGAAGAGCCCGTCACCCCGCCGCAACCGAGGCCACCGGCGAAGCCGGTCGCTCCCGCCGCAACCGAGAAACCGACCACACCTGAACCACCGAAGCCCAAGGAACCCGACCCCGTGAAGCCGGCAGACCCCCCGCCGCCCAAGGACCCCAAGAAGCCGGCAGAACGCGACAAGACCGCACCCGACAAGCCCGAGAAACCATCCGCAAAAGATGATCCCGTCGATGATCTGCTGAATGAAGGGCTGTAGCCCAAAACGGGCCTTTGTGATATATGTCGCTCCACAAGGACTCTGCACGAAGTGCTCACACAACTTGTGGGCACGTGGTGGTCTGTCCCGGTGCTCTTGCCCTTCACCTGTGCGCAGCTCGCTGACGTCAAGTTAGGCGCGAATCTTCCGAACCAGTTCCGGGCAATTCCGTTATAATATTGTGGCGGAAGCAAGCATCAGGAGGACACCCCGATGTCAACCGGTAACTCCACCTCCAGCATAGCTGAACCCATTGACGAGATGGCCGCCAACCCGGAAGAGGAAGAACTCCTCGAACCGGCGTCCGAGGGCTCCCTGCTTGACGCGCTGCAGGTGCAGTTCGGGTCGACGCCCTGGTGGGTTGTCTCGGCCGTGGTCCACGCGCTTATCTTCCTGATGGCCACCATGCTCGGAGTTGCGCTTTCGCCGCCGGTGAAGGACGAGGTGGTCATCGAGTCACCCCCCCCGCCCAAGGTCGTTGAGAAGTTCAACGAGAACGTCAAACGTGACCTCTTCAAGAAGCGCCACGCGCCGATGGAAAAGGTCGCCGAGAAGCCCATGATCGTTAACGAGCCGGTCCCCGACGATCACTTCGAGACCGAAAACGAGATGGACAAGAACACCGCCCGCGGCCAGCAGGACGCGATCAGCGATATCCCCCTGGGCGGCACCGGCATCTCGGGGTCAATCGGCGTCGGCGGCGGCGGCATGGCCGGTTGCTACGGTTTCCGCGACGGTGGCGGCCGCAAGAAGGCCACCGCGCGCTGGGGCGGCACCCCCGGCTCTGAGAGCGCGGTGGAGGCGGCCTTGGCCTGGCTCAAGCGCCACCAAGACCCCGAAGGGCACTGGGACGCCAAGAAGTGGGAAGGCACCTTGAAGACCGACTCCGGCGTGACCGGCTTGGCCCTGCTGGCGTTCCTGGGCGCAGGATACAGCGAAAAGGGCGGGAAATACAAAGATACCGTATCGAAAGCCACCCAGTGGATCATCAAACAGCAGGATGCTACCAGCGGCGCGATCGGCAAGGACTGTGAAGGCACTGATCCCAACGGTGTGGGCTACCACCACTCGATCTGCGGGCTGGCCCTGGCCGAAGCCTACGGCATGGGCAAGAACCCCGCGGTTCGGGCCGCCGCCCAGAAGGCGGTCGACTACTCGACCAAGACGCACCAGATCAGTGGCTCGGGCTGGCGCTACGTCCCCAACCAGGACGGCGGCGCAGACCTTTCGGTCACCGGCTGGTTCGTGATGCAGCTCAAGAGCGCCAAGATCGCCGGCCTGACCGTGCCCTCCTCCGCGTTCCAGGGCGCGGTGTCCTTCACCGATACGGTCAGCGACCAGTACGGCAAGTGTCGCTACCAGCCCGACTGGCTGAGTCCCAACCCCACCATGACCAGCGTGGGCATGCTGGTGCGCCTCTACACCGGCTCGCAGCCGACCGCCGCCAAGGTCTCCGGTGGAGCCAACTACCTGTTGAAGAGCCCGCCGGTCTGGGGCGAGAACGGCGTGGGCGTCAACATGTACTACTGGTACTACGGCACCATGACCATGTTCCAGGTCGGCGGGGAACCATGGAAGAAGTGGAACATGGCCATGCGCGACATGCTTTGCGACAACCAGCGCAAGGGCAGCACCCGTGACGGGTCTGAGAAAGACGTGGCCGGTTCCTGGGATCCGGTCGGCGCATGGGCCACGCGCGGTGGACGGGCATACGCTACCGCCGTGGGCGCGCTCTGCCTGGAGGTCTACTACCGCTACCTGCCGCTTTACCGGCACTAGACCGCCCCGTCGTACTCCCGCCCCGCCGCGAGCGCTCCATCTCGACCCCACGGTATGCAGGGGGTTGAATTCGTCCCGGGGAGGATGACAGCACATGCCCACGTCCACGGACCTGCGAGCCGCCATCAGCGAGGTTCACCGTCAACTGCCCAAGGACGTCGAAAATCGCGAAGGCCCTTTCGCGTTCGAGCCCGACTGGGCAACCCGTCTCGAGCAGAGCATGGGGCATACGCCCTGGTGGGTGGTCTCCGCAGTGGTGCACGCGGTGATCTTCCTGCTGGCCACCTTTCTCAGCGTGGCGCTGCCCCCGCCCCAGGTTGATGAGGTGACGATCATCTCGGACCTGGCCAAGCGCGAGGAACCCGAGTACGACGAGAAGAAGAAGCGCGACCTCTTCCGCAACCCCCAGGAAGTCGAGCACGAGACCCGCACCGAGCGCCCGCTGGTTATCCACGAGCAGCGCGAGGTCACCACCGAATTCGAAACCGAAAACGACATGGACAGCCGTACCGCTCTGGGCCAGGAGGATGCTATCAGCGACATCCCCCTCGGGGGCACCGGCGTGACCGGCTCCATGGGTGTTGGCGGCGGGGGGATGTCCGGTTGCTTCGGCTACCGCGACGGAGGCGGGCGCCGCCGCGCCACTCAGCGATTCGGCGGGTCCCCGGCGACAGAGAGCGCGGTTGAAGCCGCCCTGCAGTGGCTCAAGCGCCACCAGGAGAAGAAGGGCTACTGGGACGCACAGAAGTGGAAGGACAACTCCCGCCTCTTCGGGATCCGCGGGCGTGCGGGGGGCAACCGCCCGGAGATGGACCGCGTGAACGTTTCGATGACCGGCATCGCATTGCTGGCCTTCCTGGGAGCCGGCTACACCGCAAAGGCTGGCAAATACAGGGACACGGTCAGCGGTGCCCAGAACTGGATGCTGTCGGTGCTCGAAGACCGCGCCAAGGGCGGCCAGAAGTACGGCAGCTTCGACACCTGCAACTACACCCAGGGCATCGCCACGCTGGCCCTCGCAGAGGCCTACGGCATGACCAAAACAGAGGAACTGCGCAAGGCGGCACAGGCGGCGGTGGAGGTGATCATGGCCCGCCAGGGCCCCTACTAGGCCTGGGACTACCGCGACAAGAAGGGCAAGGCCGGGCGCAACGACACCTCGGTATCCGGCTGGAACCTGATGGCGCTCAAGAGCGCCAAGATCGCCGGCTTGAAGGTCGACGGCGCATCCTTCCAGGGCTGCATGAGCTGGCTGGACGCGGCCACCGATCCAGCGGACGGCAAGTGCGCCTACTCCGGTTACAAGACCACGGGGTCCGGGCGATTCTCGAGAAAGGTCAGGCCCGGGTCGGGCAGGGAGGCGATGTGGGCCGCCGGCATGCTCATGCTGGCGCGCGACAATTATAAATCGGGTTTGACGACAATTAGAAATCGGGTTTTTGAGAGTTAGACTGATGGTATTTCTCGAGAGATCGGGGGAGCCATCGAGTGATCACCGACCAGCAGATGAGG